>ERZ773193.97-NODE-97-length-129514-cov-8.951730_pt1 | contig 129514 bp, 119 predicted proteins | sample MGYA00511110_ERZ773193 | MGnify/ENA primary metagenome ERZ773193 (study PRJEB29015, sample SAMEA2737784) | human gut metagenome | biome: human gut; feature: human-associated habitat; material: faeces | place: China | collected 2012 ... | reverse complement strand
ATGCAGGAACAGCTGCAGTAGTTAATTTAAAGGAACTTCACCCAGAAAGTGAAATTACAATATATGAAAAAAATGATAACTTATCATTCTTATCTTGTGGAATAGCATTAAATGTTGGAGGAGTAATTAAAGAAACTAAGAATCTTTTCTATAATTCACCAGAAAACCTTGCTAAAATGGGTGTAGTAACAAATATGAAACATGAAGTTTTAAATATTGATTTTGAAAATAAAACTTTAAAAGTTAAAAATCTTTTAAATAATGAAGAATTTGAAGATAATTATGATAAATTAGTTTTAACTTTAGGGTCATGGCCAATAGTACCAAAATTTGAAGGTGGAGATCTAGATAACATTTTATTATGTAAAAACCATGATCATGCAATAGAAATTATAGAAAAATCAAAAAATGCTAAAAATGTAGTAATTATTGGTGCTGGATATATTGGAGTAGAATTAGTAGAAGCTTTTGAAATGCAAGGTAAAAATGTAACTTTAATTGATGCTGAAGAAAGAATAATGGCTAAATACTTAGATAAAGAATTTACTGATATTGCAGAAAAAGAATTTGTTGATAGAGGAGTAAATTTAGTATTAGGGGAAAAAGTATCTAAATTTGAAGGAGAAAATGGAAAAGTAACCAAAGTTGTGACTAATAATGGAAGTTATGAAGGTGATTTAGTAGTATTATGTATTGGATTTGCACCTAACACTAAATTAGTACAAGGAAAGTTAGATACATTACCAAATGGTGCAATTATAATTGATGAATATATGAGAACTAGTAAAGAAGATGTATTTGCAGCTGGAGATTGTTGTGTAGTTAAGTATAATCCAGCTCATGATACTAGATATATTCCATTAGCAACAAATGCAGTTAGAATGGGAACACTAGTAGCTAGAAATATAGTTGAACCTACTTTAAAGTATATGGGAACACAAGGTACTTCAGGAATTAAAATTTATGAAAAATGTATAGCTTCAACAGGATTAACAGAAGAAGTTGCTAAAGCTACTACTAAAATGAATGTTGCTTCAGTTGAATTAACAGATAATTATAGACCAGAATTTATGCCAACATATTTACCAGCAACTATTAAATTAGTATTTGATAAAGATACAAGAAGAATAATTGGAGGTCAAATAATCTCTGATATAGATTTAACTCAATTTATGAATACTTTATCAGTTGTTATTCAAAATGAAATGACAATAGAAGAATTAGCAATGACAGATTTCTTCTTCCAACCTCATTTTAATAAACCATGGAGCTTATTAAATGCAGTTGCATTAAAAGCATTATAAAAATATAGTTAAAAACAGCTTGAAATTTAAACTAATATTATTAATAGTTTAAATGCAAGCTGTTTTTTATTTTAAGCATTAATTTAAGTTAATAAATATGCTAAATAAGTATAAATAAAGATTAAGGGTAATAATTTAATTATAAAAAGAGTATATTTCAAGTATAAAATAAATTATGTAAAAACAGGCGTGTATATCACGCCTGTTTTTTAATACTTGTTTTTGTGAATTTTTTTAGAGGAACGGCTTTAGAGTGTATCCTTTATAGCAAAAATTTGTTATAATAAGAAATGGTCTAAAGGTGTGTTCAGTCCTTGGATAATAGAGAATGAAGGGATTGTTTTGTTTGAACGAAATATATAGAGAAGAATCTCAAGTCAGTGATCGCAGAATGCAGATATCATATGGCGGTTTGGCCGTTATAGTTTTATTATGGATTTATGAAGGGTATCGTTATGTCAATACAGGATATTTTAGCCCTTTAGGTTGGGGCTTTAATATTTTATTTCTGCTGATGTGGATATGGCGTGTTGTTTTTAAGTATACATATATTCTACGTGATGGCGAGATGGAAGTCATAAGCCATGGCGTGGGAATTAGACGCAGTTTTAAAGTGGATTTGACTAAAACTGAAAGTTATACCAATAAATATATCAAAAGTTTTTTTAAGAAAACTAAAATCCGTCATTATATTCACAGGTATTCTTCAGTAGATCCTAATGAACAGCGTTTGTTAGTGTTTACTGAAGGTAAAGATAATAAAAGGCTGGCTGGTATTATTTTTAAATGCAGCGAAAAATTTTTGCGCGAACTGCGCAAACAGATGCCTGATAAATTTTTAAACTTAAATTGAGTTATTGAGAAAGGATGAAAACAATGGAAGCATTGGTAAATGTAGATAGTTCTTTGATTTGTGCTCGTATCATTCAAGTTTTCGTTGGCGCTTTTTTTTATATTTTTATGATTGCTAAGGCAGTTGGATCAGAAAATAAGGCAAAATGGTTCAAAAGACGTATGAAATACACTTTTTTCAATAAAAGAGGTATTTTTGGCGAATATATTAACTTTGGCTATCCTATTACATGGCAGGGTGTAGGTATTTTTGTCGCTATTTACGGCGTTATTTTTGGATTTGGTTATTGGTATGTTTTCATACACGCCTATAATTAAGGAGAGTATTTATGGCAGAAATGAGAGCTGAATTAGTAGGATTATTGATTGAGAAGCATGGCGAAAGAGCGAAAATAAAGCTTGATAAAGATAAAAGTAAAGGGGAAAAAATACCTAAATATTTAGAAGCCTGGTGTCCTATCAATGCCAAAGTTGGCGATGTAGTCGGTGTTGAATATCAGGAAATGAATAAACGTAAGATGCAGATGATATTGTATGGCTTTCCTGTATTGTCAGTGATTGCCGGTGCTGTTTTTGGAAACAGTATCGCTGTATTTTTCGATATTGATAAGACAATGCCTGTGATGCTGGGTGTAGTTATCTGGCTGTTGGTTTCTGTTAATTATGCGCGTATTTTTAAACGTGATGCAGTACGTGAAGGTGTACAGCCTGTTGTTATAGAAATAGAAGCACCTGACCCAATAGTTTTTGATGATACTGAAGATGAAAATGAAAAAAAATAGGAGATGAGCTGATGCTGGTAAGGTTAGCGTCCGGATCTCCGCGCCGTTTAGAATTATTGCGTCAGATTGGGTTAGAGGTTGATGTATATACCAGCGCCTTTGATGAGGTTAGTGGAGATAACGCTGAAAAAATGGTAGCAGTAAATGCTTTAGGTAAAGGGCAGGTAGTTGTTGAACAAGTTGGCAGCGAAATACCTGTGATTGCTGCTGATACGATGGTTGTTTTGGAAAATGAAATACTTGGCAAACCATTTGACAGCAATGATGCAGCCGTGATGCTGCGGAAATTGTCTGGCAGAGTGCACCGGGTTTTGACAGGTGTTGCTGTTTTTTATAAGACTCAGAATTTAGTAGAAGTAGTAGAGACTAAAGTATGGTTTAGAAGCTTATCAGAAATTGAGATTAATGCTTATGTTGCGACTGGCGAACCTTTTGATAAGGCTGGAGCCTATGGAATTCAGGGACGTGGTGCAGTTTTAGTTGAGAAAATAGATGGCTGCTATAATAACGTCGTGGGGTTGCCGCTCACCCGCTTGTATCAAATGATGGCACAAATTGGAGTGAAGGGCTTTTGAGCCAGTGTATAAAAGAATTGTCGCTGGATGATAGACCACGTGAAAAATTGATGCAGCAAGGTGCTGCTGGGTTAAGTAATTCTGAACTTTTAGCTATTTTAATACGTACTGGTACCCAGAAGCGTTCTGCTTTAAGAATTGCAGAAGAATTGACTGCTTCAAGTGGGTTATATCAAAATATAGCCTGTGTGCATAGTGTTGCAGAGCTGGCTAAAGTCAAGGGACTGGGGCCCGCAAAAGCTGCAACAATTTTGGCTGCGTTGGAATTAGGCAAGCGTATTGCAGCAGCTGGAAGTCAGGTCAAGTTAAAAATAGAGTCTCCGCAAAAAGGTGCTGAGATTTTATTGCCAAGATTGCGTTACGAACAACATGAAAAATTTTTGGTGTTATTATTAGACAGCAAAAATCAGGTCATAAGAATGGAACAAGTTTCAGAAGGATCTGTCAATAGTTCGGTTGTGCATCCTCGGGAAGTGTTTGCCCCGGCGTTACTGTACCATGCTGCTGCCATTTTGGTAGCACATAATCATCCTTCTGGAGATCCTAAACCTAGTCAGGAAGATAAAGAGCTGACTCGTAGTCTGAATGAGACCGGGATAATTATGGGAATTCCGCTGATTGACCACCTGGTAATTGGCGATGGAATATTTTTTAGTTTTAGAGAGCAAGGTTATTTAGATAAATGAGGTGTTGAAGAATGTTTGGTATTTTTAAAAGTTTTGCTCATGATATGGGAATCGATTTGGGAACTGCGAATACTTTGGTGCATGCTAAAGGTAAAGGTATTATTATCAGAGAACCTTCAGTAGTTGCCGTAGACAGAGAGAATAAAGAGGTGCTGGCGATTGGTGCCGAAGCTAAGCAGATGATTGGTCGTACTCCTGGACATATCGTAGCTATTCGTCCGATGAAGGATGGCGTTATTGCTGATTTTGATATTACCCAGTCGATGCTTAAATACTTTATAAAAAAAGCAATTGGCAAACATTCTTTAGTCCGTCCGCGTATTGTTGTTGGCGTTCCTTCTGGCGTTACTGAGGTTGAAAAACGTGCGGTTATTGATGCTACTGTACAAGCTGGGGCCAGGGAAGCATATTTGATTGAAGAACCAATGGCGGCTGCTATTGGTGCAGGGTTGCCTGTACAAGAAGCCACCGGCAGTATGGTCGTTGATATTGGCGGCGGAACCTGCGAAGTAGCTGTTATTTCCTTGGGTGGTATCGTTATCAGCCGTTCTATCCGGACCGGCGGTGATGCAATGGATGATGCTATTGTACGTTACATCAGGAAAACATTCAGTCTGTTGATTGGTGAGCGGACAGCAGAAGAAATAAAAATTACTATTGGCACTGCGATGGAACTTGAAGAAGCTACAGAAATGGAAATTCGTGGTCGTGATCTCGTGACAGGGTTGCCTAAAAATCTGCTTATTAATGCGAACCAGATCTGCGAGGCGTTGAGTGAACCGGTGGCTAATATTGTCGATGCCGTACGTAATACTCTGGAGAGAACTCCTCCGGAACTGGCTTCTGATATTATGGATCGCGGTATCGTTATGACAGGAGGATCTTCTTTGCTGCGTAATCTTGACCGTCTACTGAGCAAAGAAACAGGAATGCCTGTCTATGTTTCTGATGATGCTTTGTCCTGTGTTGCCTTAGGTACTGGTATTGCGGTTGAAAATGTAGATATCTATAAAAAAGGATTTATGGCATCTAATAATAAATGAAGGCTGAATTATTATTGTGAGTAAGAAAAATATGAGCCTGCTTCTGATTGTGATAGCATTGGTAGCTCTGATGGCGTTGGCTGTTGAAGGAAGAGTACGATTTCCGGTGTTGAATAGAGTGGTGATTGCAGTAATAAGTCCTGTCAACAGTTGTATTCAGACGTTTACAGGCGCAGCTTCTTCTTTGGAAAAGAAGCTGGAAGCTATTACGACAATGGAAGCAGAAAACGAGCAATTAAAAAAAGAAAACGCTGAATTGCGAAGGGCTAATATAGCTATGGCTGAGTTTTACGCTGAAAACCAGCGGCTGACAAAGCTTTTGCAATATAAAGAGCACGTGCCTGAACAGAAATTACTGCCTGCCAAAGTTGTGGGGCGGAATATGGGCGATTTACAGGATGTTGTAATCATCGATCGTGGTTCTGCAGATGGTCTGGATAAAGAGATGGCTGTTGTTACGGGTGATGGTATCGTAGGGCTGGTAGAAGAAGTTTATCCTGCTGCTGCTAAAGTCATGCTGATTACCAGCAGCCGTTGTAAGATCGGGGCACGTATTTTGAGGGCTGATTCCAGAGCGGTTGGTGTTATCTGCGGAAGAAGCATGGAAAATATGCCTTTAGAAATGGAACATTTACCCAGGGAAGCGGATGTAAGAAAAGGTGATGTTGTTATTACCAGCGGTTTCAGTGGCAGGCATCCGGCAGGTTTGGTAATTGGTACTGTAAGAGAAACCAGCCCAGAGGCGGCAGGACTTTTATTGAACGCAGATGTTGATCCTGCTGTTGACAGCAGTAAAGTAGAAGAAGTTTTTGTTGTTACCGGGTATAGCAACCCTGCAGCAGCAACAGGTAAATTAAATAGTAATACCGAAGGAGGACAGGCACAATGAGGAAACTGATTTGGCCCGTCCTGTTTCTGTTATGTTTATCTTTACAGATGAGTTTGCCGCAAAATCAGTGGTTTAAATTTGATCTGCCGCTTTTGCTTATTTATTGTTTGGCTATGCTGAAAGGTGCATTTGCCGGTGGGATAGCTGGCTTTTTCGTAGGATTGCTGCAGGATCTTTTAACCGGTGGTATTTTTGGTTTTCATATTTTGACAAGGACTGCGATAGGGTATTATGTTGGCTATACAAAAGAAAAGGTATTTAAAGACAGTATGTTTTACAATATTGTAGCGATTGTTACAATAACAGTTGCTTTGCGAGGCTGTTATTTTATTCTGCAGGTTATTATGGCTAAGGGATTTTCTGTTTTACTGTTAGAGCTGGCACTGCAGGATACGTTTGCTTATTGCCTGGGAAATATTATTTTTGTAATTCCGTTGTATCTTCTGACAGAAAGACTGCAGAAATGGATAGAACTGGATGATGGATTGCATTAAACAAAGGAGGTCAAATTGTGCTGAACAAAAGATACGCGCGCCGCTTGGAAGTTATGCTGGCAGCAGCAGTATGCATATTTTTAATTTTGCTCGGCAGAATGGCCTATTTGCAGCTTTATAAAGGCGATTATTATGGCAATCAGGCTGATGGTAACAGATTGCGCAGAACAAAAATCACTGCTCCGCGCGGCCTGTTTTTTGATTATAAAGGGCAGGAATTAGTTAATAATCTGCCTGGTTATGCTGTGGCACTTCAGCGTCAGGGGCAGCGTGATAATGAAAAAGTGATCGGTATATTGTCTGAAATATTAAATATGCCGGAAGACCAAATTAGAAAGCGTATTGCAGCTAATCAAAACAGTTATGAGCCAACCCGCTTAAAAAGCAATGTTTCCCCTGAGATCGTAACAAAAATAGAAGAACGTAGGTTGGAGTTACCTGGAGTTTTGTTGGAATTACAGCCAATCCGCAATTATTTGTATAAAGAACTGGCAGTTCACGCGTTAGGTTATGTTGGCGAGGCCAGTGAATATGATATTACTGAAGGCAGCTATAAAGGGATGCCAGGCGGTAGTATTGTTGGTAAATTTGGCATTGAAAAAACTTTTGATAAAGTTATCCGCGGAATAGACGGCAGCTTTGATGAGGAAGTAGATGTTGCCGGTAATGTTGTTAAACAACTGGGTCAGCGTGACCCCATACCCGGGAAAAGTTTGCAGCTGACCATTGATAAAGAATTGCAGATGGTTATGGAAAAAGCTGTAGATGAGCAATTGGCATATCTGCGGTCCAGCGGGATTGCCCCTAACGCCAGAGCAGCGGCTATTGTTGCGATTGATCCGCGCAGCGGTGCGGTAAGAGCTATGGTAAGCAGGCCTGCGTTTAATCCTAACCTTTTTGTAAATGGGATATCGGAAAAGGATTGGCAGGTTATAAATAATGATCCTAACTATCCTATGGGCAACAAAGTAATATCAGGCGAATATCCCCCTGGATCAACGTTTAAGATCATTACGGGTACGGCGGCATTGGAACTTGGCAAGGTAACACCGGAAGAATTGATTTTTGACTCCGGTCAGCACTGGCTTATCCCTATGGGCAACGCTGGCGGAGAAGCCCTGGGTTGGATTAACTTTCAACAGGCTTTAAGCATGTCGGATAATGTATATTTTTATGAAATGGGCAATCGCTTAGGGATCAATAATCTGGTTGATTTTGCACGCAAATTCGGTATGGGCAGGAAAACAGGTATTGAACTTGAGGGTGAATCTTCAGGGCTGCTTCCGACACCTGAAAATAAACGCAAGATATTTACAGGGGAGGACTGGACTCTGGGTGATACCTTTAACGCTTCTATCGGGCAGGGGATAGACCTTGCAACACCTCTGCAGATGGCGGTGATGATGAGCTGCATCGCCGGAGGTGGTATTTATCACCAACCGTATTTAGTAGATAAAGTCCTTAATAATGATGGAAGTGTTTTTGAAGTACGTCAGCATCAGGAACCATATGCTTTGGGGGTATCACAAAAAACTCTTGAACTGATTAAACAGGGTTTGATGGGTGTGGCACAATCTGGCGGAACGGCTTCTTATTTTGCCAATTTGCCGAAGCCAATGGCTGCGAAAACAGGCACGGCAGAAAATCCGCATGGACGCGATCATGGTTTATTTGTAGCCTATGGACCTACAGATGCTCCGGAACTGGTAGTTGCGGCAGTAGTTGAGCAGGGCAGTTTTGGTTCTACTTCAGCTGGTCCGATTGTATATAAAGTGTTTGAAGAATGGTTTAGAGAAGAAGGTCTGATACCGTCACAAGCGGTTAAGTAAGCAGAAACTGCGGAAAGGATAGCAAATGCAGCAAAATAGATATTTTCGTAATTTGGACTGGTGGCTGGTTATAGCTATTTTTGGGTTGATTGGAATAGGCATTTGCCTGATTGCCAGCGCTACTCATTCTTTTGCTGTAACGACAGGTAAAGCATGGCATGTTGAACGGCAAAGTCTGTTTTTAGCAATAGATTTGGCCCTGGTTATTTTTTCGTTGCGCTTCGACTATCGGCTGCTTAAAGATATTGCAACCCCCTTATATGTTTTTAATATTATCCTGCTTTTTGCGGTAATGTTTTTAGGACACAGCCAGCTGGGTGCTCAAAGATGGATCCAGATCGGCCCGCTCAGTATTCAGCCTTCTGAGTTTTCTAAAGCAATAATGATTGTCTGTCTGGCTGCGTTTTTAAATAAAAGATTGGAAACTCTTGACAGTTTCACTGATTATTTGCCGGCGCTGGCTTATGCTTTTGTACCTTTTATATTGGTTATGAAGCAGCCGGATTTAGGTACGTCGCTGGTTTTTATGGCAATTTTGCTTGGGATGCTGCTCATCAGCGGGTTTAAGGTCAGGTGGCTGATGTATATGAGCGGCGCGCTTATCGCTTTGATGCCTGCATTGTGGCATATTTTAAAAGAATATCAAAAAAACAGGATTCGTGTATTTTTAGATCCGGAGCTTGATCCTTTTGGGGCTGGATATCATGTCATTCAATCAAAAATAGCTATTGGGTCTGGCCTTTTGACAGGTAAGGGCTGGTTTTTAGGTACGCAGAGCCAACTTAATTTTCTGCCTGAGAATCATACTGATTTTATCTTTGCTGTAGCTGGTGAAGAGTTTGGATTCATTGGTATTTTTATTATTTTATTATTATATTTGATCGTTATTTGGCGCGGGCTGACTATTGCATTGAACGCCGAAGACGATTTCGGTACCTTGCTGGCAGTGGGCATTACTTTCATGTTTATGTTCCATGTGCTGGTAAATATTGGAATGACTGCTGGGATTATGCCAGTTACAGGTGTGCCGCTGCCGTTTATGAGTTACGGAGTGAGTTCGCTGACTACGAATATGCTGTTGGCCGGGCTGCTGCTGAACATCAATATGCGGCGTCAGCAGCTGCAATTTTAGAGGAGGAACAGTATGGAAAAAGAATTAACGATCGATATACTCAGCAGTGTACAGAAACCTGCTCGTTATACAGGCGGAGAATTTAACAGTATTGTAAAAAGTCCGGAGGAAACTGAAGTAAGTATCGCCTTGGCTTTTCCGGATATTTATGAAGTTGGGATGAGTTATCTGGGATTTAAAATTTTATATCATATCCTGAACCTTGAAAACGGTGTTGCTGCTGAAAGAGTTTACGCCCCTTGGGTAGATCTGGAAGCAAAAATGCGAGCCAATGCTATTCCGCTGCGAACTTTGGAAACGGAAAAGATATTGCAGGATTTTGATTTTGTCGGCTTTACTTTGCAGTATGAGCTTTCTTATACAAATATTCTTAATATGCTTGATTTGGGCCGTATACCTGTAAAAACAGAGGAACGTACAGAAAAAGATCCTTTTATTATTGTTGGCGGACCCTGCGTATATAATCCGGAACCTCTGGCAGATTTTTTTGATCTTGCCGTTGTTGGTGAAGGTGAAGAAGTTATGGTCGAGCTGATGGAGGCTTATAAAAAATGGAAACGTGAAGGTAAGCCTGGTGGACGGCAAGGTTTCCTGCGCTGTGCGGTAAAGCTCAAAGGTATTTATGTACCATCATTTTATGATGTTGCTTATAATGAAGATGGCACTGTAGCAGCAGTAGTAGCTAATTGTGATGCTGCGCCGGCGGCAGTTGAAAAAAGAGTTATTTCTGATATGAATACGGTTAATTATCCGACAGCTCCGATCGTGCCGTTTGGAGAAATCGTGCATGACAGAATTATGCTGGAAGTTTTTCGCGGCTGCAGCCGCGGCTGTCGTTTTTGCCATGCAGGTATGGTCTATCGTCCTGTGCGTGAACGCAGGCCGGAGCTTTTAAAGGAGCTGGCACGCCAACTGGTGGATAATACAGGTTATAACGAAATTTCACTGGTATCTTTAAGCACGGCAGATTATTCTTGTCTTGCACCGATGATACATGATATGATCGAAGAATTTAAAGATGAAAAGGTTAGTGTTTCATTGCCATCTCTTCGTATTGACAGTTTTTCTGTAGATCTGGCGAAAGAAGTGCAGGCTGTACGTAAAAGCGGATTGACTTTTGCACCGGAAGCTGGCAGCCAGAGAATGCGTGACGTGATAAACAAAGGCGTTACAGAAGAAGACTTAATGAATGCGGTTGGTGCTGCTTTTACTGCAGGCTGGTCATCAGTAAAATTATATTTTATGATAGGTTTACCTGGTGAAACTGACGAAGACGTACTGGCTATAGCTAAATTGGCGAAGGCAGTACAATATAAATATCAGGAAGTAACAGGTCGGCGCGGTGCGAAAGTAACCGTGAGTGCTTCTTCTTTTGTACCCAAACCCTATACTCCGTTTCAATGGGTGCAGCAGGATGATATAGCGGAACTAAGGCGTAAACAATTTTTATTGAAAGATGCCTTAAAAGTAAAAAATATCACCTTCCAGTATCATGACTCGGTGACCAGTGTGCTTGAAGCTGTTTTTGCCCGTGGTGACCGCCGTTTAGGAAAAGCCTTATATCTGGCTTGGCAGCGCGGAGCCAAATTTGATGGCTGGAGCGAACATTTTTCTTATGATCGCTGGCTGGAAGCTTTGCAGGACGCAGGTTTAAACAAAGAATTCTATATAGGCCGCGAACGCGGAGCTAATGAATTATTCCCATGGGAACATATCCAGCCCGCTGTAGCACGCAGTTTTCTGCGCAGGGAATATGAAAAAGCCCTGGCAGAAGAATTGACCCACGATTGTCGTCACGGTGTCTGTACAGGTTGCGGTGTTTGCCAAAAGCTGGGCGTAAAAATAATCGACTGGAAAGAGCAGGGCTTAGTATGAAATTAAGGATGCAGATAACTAAAGAGAAAGAAATACGTTTTATTTCCCATTTAGAATATGTGCGGACTATTGAAAGAGCTATCCGACGCGCTAAACTGCCTGCTGCTTATTCCGAAGGCTTTAATCCGCATTTAAAGTTTTCTCTGGCTTCGGCGCTTGGTGTTGGCGTTGTCAGTATGGCTGAATTTGTAGAGATAGAACTGGCTGAGCCGATGGAAGTACACGAGGCTGTGCAGAAGATGACAGCGGCTTTACCTCGCGGCATTCAGATTATGGCCGCAGATGTAACTGCGAACAACGCACCGGCGCTGATGGCTTCCGCCGGAGGTGCAGATTATCTTGTTGTGCTGCCTTATTCCGGTGAGTATGTTGAGGCCGTAGCTGCTTTTAACGCGGCAGAAAGTGTCGTTTATGCTAAGGCAGCGCCAAAGCTTAGAAACAAAATCAAAGAAATTGATGTAAAATTTTATATACCGGAAATATGTGCAAAGCAGGAAAATGATATGTTGACGTTAAAATTTTCCTGTCGTATTACACCTAATGGCAGTATGAAAGCAGCAGATCTGTTAAATACCTTAAATCAGCATTTTGGAATGCAGCTGCCTGTTGAAAAGGCAGATATCACCAGACTGGATCTGTATCGTGCAGCTGCTGATGGCCGCAGATTGCCGATGTTGGAACATATGGACAAGTTTATTCAATAGTTCAGGAAAGGAGGGGCTTTTGTATGGAAACCAAAATCATTATCAGTGCTACGTCAGAAGAAACACGTATGGGTCTGACTGAAAACGGTAGACTGATGGAATATTTAGTGGAACGCAGCAGTGAAAAACATCTTGTCGGTAATATTTTTAAGGGGCGTGTAAATAATGTTGTTCCTGGCATTCAGGCGGCTTTTATTGATATTGGTTTGCAGCAGAATGCCTTTCTTTATCTGGGTGAAAGTAATGATATTACTGAAGGTAAGTCCATATTAGTTCAGATAACGAAAGATGCCAGGGGAAGCAAAGGACCTTCCGCGACACGCGAGCTGACGTTACCTGGGCGCTATGTGGTGCTTTTGCCACTGGCGGATTATATTGGAGTTTCGCATAAAATAGAGAATAAAGAGGAGCGAAATCGTTTAAAAGCTATTATTGAGGAAGCAAAGCCTGATGGTATGGGAATCGTTATTCGTACGGCGGCTATTGGTGCCAGTGAGGAAGCATTGCTTGAGGATATCAGGCATTTGTGCGCTAACTGGCGTGTCATAGAAGCACGCGGGAAAGTAGAAAAAGCTCCTGCAACCTTGTATCGGGAATTAGACTTATCAGTACGGATCGTACGTGATTATCTGACAAATGATGTTTCCCAAATTATCCTGGATGATAAAGCAGTATATGGACGTGTCTGCGAGTTACTGAAGAACATGCCAGGAGGTACAACGGGCCGGGTTCTGCTGCATGAAAAGCAGGAAGATGTTTTTGCGTACTATGGACTGCGGGAGGAAATAGATACTATTTCTGACAGGCGGATAGACTTGAGCTGCGGCGGTTATCTGGTAATTGATTATACAGAAGCAATGACTGTTATTGACGTTAACAGCGGCCGTTACAGCGGCCGTGAAAATTTGGAAGAAACTATTATGCAGATCAATCGTGAAGCGGCTGTCGAGATTGCAAGACAGCTTAGACTGCGGGATATTGGCGGAATTATAGTTGTAGATTTTATTGATATGCATACGCAGGAGCATCAGCAGGAAATTCTGCAGGTGCTGCAGCAGGCGCTTTCGAATGATAAAATGAAGCCGCGTGTTCAGGATATTACGGTTTTGAATTTAGTTGAAATTACGAGAAAAAAAGCTCGCCAGAATCTTTCAACGGTTCTGTATGCTCCCTGTCCTATCTGTCAGGGGGGTGGCAGAGTGCAATCACGCGAAACAGTAGCATTGGAAATAAAACGGCGTTTGCGGACTTTACTGGCTAAGCCATGCGCATCACGCAGTATTTTGATTTCTGCCAATCCCTGGATGGTAGAGTGGCTGCGGGCTAAAGATCTGCGGCAGTGGGAACGTGAACTGGCCTGTAAAATTAAGGTAGAAGTAGATACTGGTCTGCACATAGAAACCTTTTCTATTTTAGACAATACCGGTGTTGACAAATAACGCCGTTTGTAATAAAATATTCGAGTATAGACTGATTAAGTCTGTCCCCAACCGCGCAGAGAGGTTCCGTAAACTCTTTAGGAGTACCGAATTTGGCGAGTCTATCATAAGGGAGGTGCAAATAGATGTACGCAATCATTAAAACCGGCGGTAAACAATACCGCGTTAGCGAAGGCGATGTTCTGAACATTGAAAAATTGGACGTTGAAGCTGGCAGTGAAGTCGTTTTTGACGAAGTTTTGACTGTTGTTGCTGACAGCGATGTTAAAATCGGCAAACCCGTTGTTGACGGCGCTAAAGTAACTGCTAAAGTTGTTGAACATGGTAAGGCTGAGAAGATTTTTGTTTTTAAATATAAAGCAAAATCCAACTACCGCAAACGCCAAGGTCATCGTCAACCGTTCACTAAAGTTGAAATCTCTAAAATCGAAGCTTAACAGCAATGATTACAGTAGATTTATTTAAGAACGAACAGGGATTGATAACAGGCTATAAGGTCAGCGGTCACGCAGGCTTTGCAGCAGCAGGCGAAGATATCGTCTGTGGGGCGGTTTCTGTTTTGACGCAGACACCAATCCTTGGATTGGAACAGCATTTGAAATGTCAGCCGTCATATCACGTAGATGAAGAAGACGGCATTTTAGAAGTAAACTTGAATAATACTCCGAATGAATTGACTCAGGCTATTCTGGCAACTATGGAATATGGTTTGCTGGGAGTAGCAGAGCAGTATCCGAAGTACGTTCGCATTCATACATACAGGAGGTGAATCGCAATGTTTAAACTGATCCTGCAATTGCATGCTCATAAAAAAGGTACCGGTAGCTCTCACAATGGTCGTGATTCCAATGCTCAACGTTTGGGCACTAAAGCTCACGAAAGCCAATTGGTAACTGCCGGCAGCATTATCGTACGCCAACGTGGTACCAGATTCCATCCCGGCAACAATGTTGGTATGGGTAAGGATTACACCATTTACGCTACTATCGAAGGCCGTGTTAAATTTGAACGTAAAGGGCGCGACAAACGTCAAATCAGTGTTTATCCGGTAGAAGAAGCAGCAATGTAATTTAAAATTAAAAGCACTCACTTATGTGAGTGCTTTTTTGTTAAAAAAATAGCAGCAGATAAGTATGGCAGTATTTGTAAAAACCACCCGTTTTACGGGTGGTTTTTATTTTTACTTAGCAAAGATTTCTTAAATTATGCTCGAATATTACAACTGCAGGAGTAATTTTATACATCTTTGGTTGTAATATAGCCTGGTGTTTGTTTCTATAATCATCCCTAAGGAGTAAAATAAATACCATAATTCTAACTTTGGCAGTCTATTTGCAGATAGAGACTTCTATTAAAATATAAGTATAAGCCGAAAATATTCACATGGTTGGTATATGGATGCTTTTAAAGTTTTTTTAGTGCAAAGTATGCAAATATTTGTAAGTGATATTAAAGGAATAAATATGCAATATAAGTATTTGAAATTCTTTGAGATTATATTTGTTTTGTTGTAAAAAGGCAATTGAAACGATATAATCATTTTACACTGCCGTATAGTTGTTTTGATGTTGTACTTAAGGAGATGAAAATGATGCGCAACACTTTTTCTTCACAGGAGTGGTTGAAATTTATTGGGAAGGAAAAATTACAAACCTTTCAGGATTCTTTTGCCCGTGTTGATAATATCAGTTTATGCTTTTTTGATTTAGAAGGCACTCCATTAACAGTGTGGTCAAACTCAAGTCTTCTTTGTCACCAGATAATTCAAAATAATAAAAAACGCTGTCAGCAGGAAAAAGAAAAATCAATGTGTTTTCTCAAAAAAACTCAGCAGATAAAATTGTTTACGTGTTATTTGGGGTTAACATATTTTATGTGCCCTGTTTATTATAATAACAAGCTGGTTGCTATTGCCTACGGCGGTGGCATTGCTACAGAGGCGCATACAGTGCCTCAGGAAATTATAGAACGTTATAATATACCCTTAATGCCTCAGCGTAAGCTGCAGCGGATAGGGGAATTGCTGGTGCAGACAATGGCTCTGGTAAATTTTGATTTAAATGTTGTTGAAAATATTGGGGCGGAAAAAACTGAAGCTGATCTAAATGTTTTTAACGGTATTTTGAGCAGGCGTGAAGCAGAAGTAGCAATGCTTATCTGTCAGGGATTGAGTAATAAACAGATTGCAGAACAGCTTTTTATCAGTGAAAAAACCATAAAAACACATGTCAGCAATATCCTGAGCAAACTTGATATTAAAGATCGGATGCAGTTGATTTTGGAGTATTGCAGGATAGTACCTAATGCGTAATAAAATCGAATGGGGCAAAGAAGATGAGCATAAAGAAAAAACTGAGTATTTTTGTTTTGGTTTTGCTATTGGTACCCATGCTTTTATTAGTACTTTCAACGCAGCATTTTTTTGACAGACAGATCCAGGAGAATGAACGCAACTATTTACAGGTTGCGATGAAAACTGTTCGTAATGATATGGAAAACAGGATGGACGAGATGAGAAAAGCAGGATTGCTTTTCTCAGGTGATTCAGATATTAATAAAGCCATGTATGATGATAGAAACAGACTTGCTATGGCTTTAAATAATTTAAAACGTAATTTTAATTATCTTGACTATGTAGTTATTGTAGATCGAGAGAACCGTATATTGGCAAGCAGTTCTCCCTATCTGTTATATCCAGATGGCAGTGCTGTTAAAATCCTGGCTGCCAGCAGCATGCTGTTTGGGAAAACGCATGTATCAGAAGAAGTTGTCGGGCTTGAAGAACTGTTTACTAAAGATTCATTTGAATATGACAACTTTTCGATCAAAATACTTAACCAGTTTCCGGGGGCGCAGGAGTATCTGCATAAAGCTCTGATGGGTATAGTTGTAGTACCGATCAGAGATAAATCTGCTGATAACGACGTTATCGGAGCTATTGTATTATGTGATGTACTTAATAATGATAACTACTTTGCTGAGCGCTACAGCAGAAATCTGGATAATTCATTTCTGGCTTTTTCCATTGACGGGATAAGGATTGCCTCGAATATTCAGACTGATACTAAAAGTAATTTTGTCGGCAGCAGGGCCCCGCATGAAACAGGTAAATATTTGGAAGACGATAAACAGTATTTTGGAAAAGTGGATGTCGATGATGAAATACATGTTTTTTTAGATCAGAAAATTTTTAACAGTGCTGATGAACCAATCGCTGTTGTAGGAATTGGCATCCCAGAAGAAAAATTTTCGGGAATTGTCAGCAATAATTATAAGTATGTCTTAGGTCTTTTTTTCTTATGTCTGTGGGCCATGCTTATTTTAGGGCAGCTGTTGGCTGAAAAAATAAGCTGTCCAATTGTGCATGTTACCGATTTGACTAGAGATTATTATGAAAAGAATTTTGGTAACAAAGCAATACTTAATGGGAAAAAGGATGACGAAGGTGCTATGCTGCAGGAGATGTTCGAAAAGTTTACAACTCAGTTAGAACTTAGGAAACAGGAGAGCAAACTGTATTTAGAGCAATTGGAATGTGAGCATCAGCAACAGAAGCAACTGGCGTTTGAACTGCAAAAAAACAATGAGCAGCTTGAACTTAATGTTGCGGAAAGAACTAAATATTTACAGGAAGCATTGAATGAGCTGAAGAAAGTAGATGTGGGGAAATCCCAGATTATGGCGAATATCAGTCATGAATTGAGAACTCCGCTAAATGCTATAATCGGTTCTTCTGAAATTTTAAAGGACGATATATTAGGTGAACTGAATCAGAAACAGAAAAAATATGTAGCTAATATTTTCAGCAGCAGTACTCATCTGCTGCAGCTGATCAATGATATTCTGGATATATCCAAGATTGCCAGCGGGAAAATGACTCTTAATTACAGCGAATTTTATTTGAAAGAAATTGTTTTGCAGACTGTGGAAAACGTGAAAAGTTATGTGACAAGTAAACAGTTAAAAGTAAAGTTGAAATTTGAACCTGATGATTTTATGATCGAAGCTGATGCGGCCAAGCTAAAACAGATTTTATATAATCTGTTATCAAATGCAGTAAAGTTTACCGGAACTGGCGGGCAGATAGAAATCTATGTTTATAAGCGTGAAGATGTTGCAGAATTTATTGTGCGCGATAATGGTATAGGTATAGCCGAGCAGGATCAGAAAAAAGTATTTGTGGAATTTGAACAGGTCGACAGTTCTTATACCCGTGAATACGAAGGTACAGGACTGGGTCTGCCACTGGTAAAAAAGATGGTTGAGATGCATGGTGGATATGTCTATTTAAAAAGTGCTTTAGGTGAAGGAACGGAAGTAATTTTTTTGATTCCGCTGCAGCAGGGAATGAAGAAACAGTGAAAGGTGAGGTGCGTAAATGAAAACTGTTTTGATAGTGGATGATAATATTAAAAACCTGGACTTGTTTAAAGATTTTGTTGAAAGCTGGGGCTATGAAACTGTTACTGCCCAGCAGGGGAAAGATGCTATCAGTTTAGCTGAACGATATCTGCCGGATATTATCCTGCTTGATGTCATGCTGCCGGGAATGAGTGGATATGAAGTTTGCAGGGAATTAAAAGAAAATACAAAAACGCAGCATATCCCCGTGGTAATGATTACTGTTCTTAATGATATTGCGGACAGGATTCATGGCTATAAAATAGGCGCTGACCAGTTTTTGGTAAAACCTGTGGACTACAATGAACTGCATGCTATTTTAGACAGTTTATTTGGCAAAAAAAGCATGTTTGATGAAATGGAAAGCAGAGGCACAGTTATTGAGAGTCTGAATGTTTTGCTGAAACAGTGTTTACCCTCGGAAGCTGTGGTTGTTGCTGACCGCAAATTTCATTATTGCCGTAAGCTGTGTGACTATCTCAATCTATCTAAAAATGAAACTGAGCAGGGACTGCTGCTGGTACGGATACAGGATATCATCGCTACTTTATGTAAACAGAAGGGGACTGTCCCCGAGGATGAAATGACTTTTTTAGAGCCGCTGAAAATGGACAAATGGGTTAAACCACTGTTGCTGTATATTCGCGGCTATTTGAACGGTGTTGATGAAACCCTGCAGAGAAAAATTAAGGAATGCCATTTAGAAAAGCTGGCCGGTATCAGTTTTGTTTTAGACCGCTATGGCAGTATTTTAGTAAGTGAAAACGGCGATGATAACAAAGCATTGTTAAAACTGCGGCAGGAATGCAGCCAATATGCCTACCCGGATGATGTGGTAAGATTATTGGAGCAAATCGTCAATGATGAATTGTTTATGAAAAGTTTAAAAGATAAATAATTGGTATGAAGCCATAGGACTAAAGTCTTAGTCCTATGGCTTTTTTGTATTTAATAATACGGCCTAAGGCTCAAGAAGTCAGCTGGAAAATATTGTACAATCGAAACAGAAAGTAATGATACGCAAAGCTTTTGGCAGAGAGGAAGATTTTTATGGCAAGATCATTATCCCCTATAGGTGTTCAACAGGATTTGTCAGGTCGTATTTTTGATATCCAGTCTTATTCTGTACATGACGGTCCCGGTTGCCGTACGCTGGTATTTTTATCAGGATGTCCGCTGCGCTGCGAATGGTGTGCGAATCCGGAAGGTTTAGAGAATCGTGTACGGACTTTATTTAGGGTAATGAAATGCATCAACAGGACTCAAGGCTGTACCAGGTGCATCCCAAAATGCCCGCATCAGGCAATCTCTATCAGCGATGAAAAAGAAATACCCCTGGCAATAGACTGGGAAAAGTGCAGACATTGTGAAAGTCATGAATGTGTGGATGCTTGTTTACAGGAAGCTTTTGTCCCGGCTTCCAGAGATATGAAGGTTTCCGAACTGATGAAAATTTTTGACCGTGACAGGCATTACTGGTCTGGTAAAGGCGGTGCTACTTTCAGCGGCGGCGATCCTATGTATCAAAAAGATTTTTTGCAGGCGGTACTGAAGGAGTGCCGTAATGCTTATATCCATACAGCGATTGAAACGAGCGGATTTTTCCCTCAGGAAACCTATTTGACAACTATGAAATATGTTGATTTTGCATTTAATGATCTGAAGCATATGGATTCTGATAAGCATAAAGAGAAAACCGGAGTTCCAAATGAACTTATTTTAGCAAATATCGCGGCATTGGCACAATCAGATTGGTCGGGAAGACTGGTCTTGAGATCGCCTGTTATCGAAGGCTTTAATGACAGTAAAGAAAATATGGCGGCCATTGCAGAGTTTATGCACAGTGTTGGTTTAACGGAATTCAATCTTCTGCCATTCCATCGTCTTGGCGATTCAAAATGGAAGTCTTGTGGTATGGTTTATCCTTACAGTATGTATGAAGCTACGCCTCCTGAAAAATTAGAAGCTTTGCAGAAGGTGCTGCTTGATTTAGGCATCAAAGCCTATGTTGGTTCTGACACCCCATTTTAAAATTCCTCAATAAAACAGCGGCAGCGCATTGGTTTTGCTTGGACCAGTGTGCTGCCGCTGTTTTTGTGTTTAGGACCTGCTAGTACCTGAGGTGTATCAGCGTTTGATTTTTTCAGACTTACAACTCCTACTGGCGGCTCAATACTTAAGATTTTTCGCATAGTACACTTAAGTCAACCTAAGGATGCAGCAAGCGTGAATACTGAATGGATGACTGCTTCTAAAAATGCTGCAGGTCTTATAGTGAATTTTATGTAAAAAAGGAGGATTTATTATGGCAAGAAAACTCGTTGACGTATTGGAAGAGCAAGGTATGTCCTTGAATCTCCAAGCTGGCGGTGAAGCGCCGAAAGAGATGGTTGACCGCGAAGTAAAAGAAGGGGCTACAGAAAGAGCTGCTAAGTTGAAAGATATTTATCTGCAGACATTGTCTTCTGTAACCTGCGAATTTCCCTATTGGTATAACCGTGTATTTCAGGCTAATGAGGGTGACATTATGGAAGTGCGCCGCGGCAGAGCATTAAAGGCGGGCTTCGAGCATTTGACTCCCAGTATTTATCCAGGTGAGTTGCTTGTTGGTGCTAAGACCCAGTACTATCGTGGTTCTTTCCCGATGCCGTGGTTATCTGAAGGATTCTTTATGGCGAAGGAAGACGAACTGTACCAGGCTGCTTTAGCTTCCGGTTCTGCCAGTGCTGACCAGGTCAGTGCTTATGGCGCTGGTGGCGGCAACGTAACTGAAAGTTTTGGTAACGTTGTTTCCATTGCCGGTAAATATGGTATCCGCAAAGACGAAGTTCGTGTTTTAACTAAACTGGCTCGTGAGTGGGTTGGCAAATCTGTGGATGATGTTGGTCATCGTTATGAACAAATGGTTCCGGAATATCCGATTAAAGAAGCTGTTATGCGCAGCCTGATTTGTATGTTTGATTCCGGCTATACACTGCCGCAGGGCCGTGAAGTAATCAATTATTTCTATCCGCTGCAATATGGTTATGACGGTTTGATCAAAATGTGTGAAGAAGGTATTGCAGAAACTGCAGGACGTCCTGACGGTGATGGCATTATCGGTATGAGCAGGCTGTATTTCTACGAAGCGGTCAAACTTGTTTTGGAAGGTATCCAAACATGGCATCTGCATTATGCTGATGAAGCCAAACGTTTGGCTGCAACTGAGAAAAATGCTAAACAAAAGAAAGAATATGAAGAGATAGCTGAGATCATGGAGCATATCGCTCATAAACAACCACGTAATTTCCGTGAGGCTCTGCAAATGATTTATATGGTCCATATGGCTTCTGTTAATGAAGATGCTATTTCAGGTATGTCGCCCGGACGTATTGGACAGGTATTATGGCCATGGTTTGAGCAGGATATGGAAGCCGGACGTATCACTGAAGCTGAGGTATTGGAACTTTTAGAATGCTACCGTGTAAAAATGACCTGTATTGATTGTTTTGCTTCAATGGGTGTTGTTGGCGGCGTACTTTCCGGCAATACTTTCAATAATGTCTGCCTGGGAGGTTTGACCCGTGACGGTCAGCCGGCTGCCAACAGACTGGAAATGCTACTGCTGGAAGCTGGTATGACTTGTCAGACCACACAACCGACACTGTCAGTACTGTATGATGATAAATTGCCGGAAGAATTTCTGTTGAAAGCTGTAGAGTGCGAAAAGAGCGGTACCGGTTATCCGGCCTGGATGAATAACCGCGGCGGTATCGAATTTATCATGAAAAATTACGGGCCGGAAGGTATGAACTTGGAAGATGCCCGTGCCTTCTCGATCGGCGGCTGTTTGGAAACTTCGCCTGGTATTTGGAAAGAACTGGAATTGAATGGCAAGAAATATTGGATCCCGGGCGGCGCAGGCCAGCCGACTTCCGTAGGTGTACATTTTATTTCCAATCCGAAAGTTTTGGAAATGGTTCTTACCAATGGCTATGACAGGCGTATTGATTTGCAGGTTCTGCCACCTCATAACAAAACATTCAAAACTTATGAAGAATTGTATGAACAATTCCTTGAATATTATGATATCGTCATCGATTGCCTTGTAACTACCAATAATATTCAGCATGATGTATGGCGTAAACATAACATGTCGCTGGTAAATTCCTTCCTGAAACCTGACTGCCTGGCAAAAGGCCAGCATATTGGCAATATGGGCTACCGCTACAATGCTACTTATAACATTGAAGACACAGGCACTATCAATATGGTCAATTCTTTGTACAACATTAAAAAATTGGTGTTTGAAGATAAGAAATATACTCTGGAAGAACTTACAGATGCGCTTATTAATAACTTTGGCTTCAAAAATGCTGATGAAATCGGCAGCTTCTCGCTTGAAGCTCAGGAAAAACGTGATGATGATGACGGACGTTACGATCAGATCCACGCAGATTGCCTGAGATCCTTTAAATATGGCAACGATATTCCTGAAGTCGATGGAATTCTGGCTGAATTTGAAGACTGGTACTGTGGCTGCGGCGATAAATATGAATCCTTGTACGCTAAGCCGTTCTATGTTTGCCAGATGTCTGTATCTACCCATGCTCCGCAAGGTGCAGCAACACTTGCATCTGCTGACGGGCGTCTTTCCGGTACTACTTTTGCTGACGCTTCTATGTCTGCATATCCTGGTACTGACCGCAATGGTGCCTATGCATTATTTGAATCCGCTACTTGCTGGGATCACAGCAGATCTCAAAACTCACAGATGAACCTGAAACTGCATCCGAATGCAGTAAAAGGTATCGAAGGTTCTAAGAAATTGTTGGATCTGACCCGTTCTTACATGAGAAAAGGCGGCTTCCATATTCAATTTAATATCGTCGATTCTAAAGTTTTGAAAGATGCTCAAAAACATCCTAATAACTATCGTGATTTGTTGGTACGTGTAGCTGGCTTTACTCAATACTGGGTAGAAATCGGTAAACCGATCCAGGACGAAGTTGTTGCAAGAACCGAATACGAAGGAGTGTGAGTCACAATGGCTAAAAATAATCATGCTGATTGCCGTAATTTTACCCCTATTGACGTTGCTAAAGGTATCTGCCATGCCAATAACGACAGTATTATCCTTATTGACAGCGAAACCTGTCCGATGTTTACGCCTATTGCTAAATGTAAATGCTGCAAATGCTTTATAGAAGCTGACGAAAACAACATTGGTATCTGCGATGGCTTTAAGAAAAAAGACTGGACTTACGGTGATTTGAAAGCCGTATATTGCGAACAGTTTACAAGTAAATAAGTCTATTACAATACTTCCTCCTTAACTAAAGTAAGTTGGCGGATGCAGGAGCCTGCATCCGCCTCTTTTCAAAATGGAGCTGAAATTTGTAATTACTATTAACTCATAATCTTTTATAGATTTGTGAGACGAAGGGATGGTTTATATGGATGCGAAAAAAACCTCTTATTTTGTAGTCGTTGCTGCGTGGCTGGCAGTATTTTGCCTGTTTGGTTACCGCTCTACTTTTGCTATCCTGGCCGGGCCAATGTCGCAGACGATGGGTTGGACCGGGGCACAGGTATCGTTAGGCTATTCGCTGATGATGAGCATTTATGCCATTACAGCGTTCTTTAGCGGTATGATTTTGGATAAATGGGGTACAAAACCTGTTTATACTATTGCCGCAGTTTTTTGTATGCTGGGTTTTTATCTGACAGCGAAGGTTGAATCTTTATATTCTTATTATGCGGCTTATGCTATTTTTGCCGGTATCGGAACAGGTATGCTGTGGGTATCATCTACCATTTCCATTCGTAAATGGTTCGTTGGAAAATATTATGCCAAAATGTGGGGTATTGCTTTTGCCGGTGCCCCAATGGCGCAGATCGTACTCAGTTTGGGCGTGAAACCGATGCTGGTCGAAAATGCAGGACAATGGCGTGATGCAATGACAATTTTGGGTTGGATTTCGCTCGTAGCACTTTTACTGGCAGCATTACTGGCAAAAAAGAACCCGGAACAGTATGGCTTACATGCTTTTGGCGAAGTTCCACCTGCTAAAGGCACGGCAGCCCAACAAGAGTATCCTTGGAAAATTGGAGAGGCTTTTAGCACGTTTCCGATTTGGGGTTCGATTCTGGCATTTTTGACCAGTATGGTTGCTGAATTTTTGATTTGGACTCAGGTCGTTACCTATTGGACCAAAGATTTGAAAATGACTTTAGATAATGCAACTAACCTTTATATCATCATTGGTATCGCCGGTATCTTTACAATGCCGCTTTTGGGTATCGTATCTGATAAATTAGTTGTAGCGATGAAAAATGAGATCAAAGCCAGAAAAACAATGCTTATTTTCGGCCCGGCTGTAGGCGCAGTAGCTTGTTTGCTGCTTATGACAATGGGACCGCAGTCTACCACTTTGGGTGCTTTGATCTGCGTACTGTTTGCAGTTTATTGGGCAATTGAACCGGGTGGCGTCGTTGGTTATGCCGGTGCTATCTATGGGCGCGTCAGTCTGGGCAAATTGTGGGGGCTTGCTACCCTGATTGTTATGGGTATAGGACCAGCGCTGGGCAGCTTTATGGGCGGCTATCTTGCTGATACTACGGGTAACTTTATTGCTTCTATCAAATTTGCCCTCTGTTCTTTTGTTCTTTCGGCGATTATAGCTTTTATTTTACCGCTGAAAATAAAAGTTCCTGATCAACAGGGTGTGGTTTTAGAAGAAAACGAAGACTATACAGAATAAATAAGATTTAAAAACAGTATTGTATTTAGAAAATATTTGTTTAGGGGCTGGAAATATGAAAGTATTGGTAATTGGCGACAGCTACGGTTTACCGCGATATGCAAAAAACAGCTTTAATGTAGAACTCGATTACGCAGGAACATATCCCGAGCAGCTGCGCAGAATGCTCAGCGCAAATTTTACCGAGGATGTATGTCTGGTAAATCGCTGCCGCCATGCTAATACAAGCTTAAGTCTTATAAAAGGCGAGGCCAATGAAATAGAATTTTTACGCCCGGATTATACGATATTACAATTGGGTCTGGTAGATTTATGGCCGGCGGAAGGAAGAAAAATCTGGCCGCTTTACTCTGAACAATACGGTCGTGACCCTTGGGTAACGCCTGATGAATATAAAAATAATCTGCAGCTTTTTCTAAATTTTGCCAAGAGCAGAGGGAGCAAAGTGATTGTTATCAATAATCCTCCTGTAGAGAAAGTCCATCTGTTAAAACATGCAGGTTTAGAAAAAAAGATCGTTCTGTATAATAACCTGCTGACAAGATTAACGCTTGGTAAAAGCGTTAATCTACTGGACTGGTATGACAGGATAAAAAGTCTGGATGGGAAATGTATTTTTGGCAGTGATGGTATCCATCCTACCAGAGAAGCGGCAAATTTACTGGCACGATTGTTACTGCAGCAGATAAGCTTATTTGAGGACGGTGTTGTAAATGGATAGAAAACAGCTTTTGGAAAAGATTATCGCCCGTGAAGCAGCGATGTTTATCGCTGTTAAAGCCAGTGAACCAGCTGATTGCCAGGAAATGCTGAAAACTTTTTATCTGATGCGTGAAATGAGCCATTCGGTTTTAGCGGCTGATACACTGACATCGTATTTACAGGACCTGGAAACGGCAGCGGCGGCAGGGCGTAACTTAATGACAGAAAAATATGCCCGTATGGAAAATTTGATACCATCGTTAAATGAAAATGAACTGATTTACAAAATAGTAGATATCGAAAGAGAATGGCTTTCTGAAGTACATAAAAAATATCCTTTGACAATAGCTGTTGAAGGCGGCTTTACTACATACGCAGTTTGCGAATTGGAAACGTATTCTGATGCAACTTTAAATTTATATTATCGTGATATCTTTTTAGCTGCGACACAAAAACGTAATTTAGTTGAAGAACGTTACCAATATCTGTATGGTAATTTAGGATTTAAAGATTTGGAGGAAGTTGAAGCTTTAGCACAAAAGCGTGCTGCCGTAAAGGAGTGAAAAATATGCAGAGAAATGAGATCATGCAGCGGATCATTGATTTGGAGACCGAAATGTTTATGAGTGTCAATGCGGAAGAAGCTGTTCCTGCTAATACCATACCTGCATTTAAGGAAATGCGCCGTATGACATATTCTGTTTTATCGGATAAAACAGTTGCTTTGTGGCTGTGCGATTTGGAAACAGCGAAAAAAGACGGACGTAATGTTATGACTGAAAAATATGCTTTGATTGGCGATCAGATACCAACCCTGCAGGATAATCCACAGATCGAAAGGATCGTTGATATAGAAGAAAAATGGATGAATGAATTAGCCTTTAAATATCCACATGCTGTTAAAAGAGAACGGGCTAATGCGGAACTTTTTAGAAAGTATGCGTTATGTGAATTGCAGACATGGTCACCTGCTGCAGTAAATTCGTATTTTGAAGATATAAAAAAAGCTATGGAAGAAGGACGAAATTTAGCAGAAGAACGTTATGATAATCTGTATCAGAATATTGGTAAAGGAAGGTTGCGGGATGTTGAAGATTCATTAAAATAAAGTTTTCAGTAAGGTTTTTTGTTTATACAAAGAACCTTACTTTCTGTTATAATGGTAAACAGAACACTTAAGAACGGAGTGGTATGATGCTGCGGAAAATTTTATTAGTGATGAATTTGATTTTTATACTTTCAATGGGCGTTGTCTGCGCTGCTGAAAGAACATATGAAGTGACTGATGGTGGTTGTATTGTCAGCTTACCTGAACAGTATGCAGTAACAGTTGTGGAAAGGCCGACCGATCCAAATGACGAACTTGGGGTTCAGGTCGCGCAGCTTTCAATAAGTGACCCTGTTAATAAATCGATGACAATGCATGTTATGGTGGAAAGCAGTAAATTGACAAAAGAATTGCCCGACCTGAATTATAGACCTGGCGGAGTGATGAAGGACTATTTTGCGGAAAATCTGCAAAACAGCGGTTGGCAGGAGCCGGTAGTCGCAGGTGAGCTGCAGAATGGGAAGATGTATTTTATTAAATTCAGCAGCTATATAGCTGACAGCGTAGGGCAGAAATATGACGGACAGATTTATGCCACCCTTAAGAACGGTAATTTGATTTATCTGATGATAATGAGTAAAGAACGGGCTTTGACAGCGGACGAAAAAACATTTTTAGAAACGACTGTCAAAAATTTACAGTTTAAAGATACTGTACTGGTAAATACCAATGCACAAAATAAATAAAAGGTTCCGTACGTTAAGTACGGAACCTTTTATTTATAAAACCAAAAAACGGCTGCGACTCGCACCACCGTAGTCGCAACCGCTTTTTGAGGTTGAAAGGATGAAAATAATTGAGAGAGAAGGGAGGAGGTAATTGCATTAAATGCTTTTGCCTTGTCTATATAATACATTATTGCAATAGGGTTTGCATCTTACAATGATTACATAATCTGTTTAATATAATTACATAATTATATTAGGACTAAAAGTTTTTCAAGCTAAACCTCAAAAAATTATTTTGCTTTTTGCGAGAAGGCTTGATAAAATGCCATTAAGAATTGGCAGGTGGTGGAAAAATGCAGACAGTGGCATGTTTTGGTGATTCTTTGATTTATGGTTTCCCTTTTGGTCCGCGTATATCGTGGCTTGCCGAAGCTGAAAAACTCACCGGAGATAAATTCTTGAATTATGGAGTATGCGGGGATTGTACAGACGATATTTTATCCCGCCTGAAAACAATGCCTTTGCCGGCTCATATTAAACATATTTTGTTTCTGGGAGGAGCTAATGATATCATTCAAATGCGTCCGCAGAAATTTATTCTGGAAGATTTGGATAAAACCTTGAGATATTGTCAGAGTAAAAACTTTGATTTGGGTATTGTTTTGCCGCTTGTAACGGCGGAAAGCAGGTTAAACGAATATATTTTACCGCTGCGGGATGTAATAAGCGCACGTTTCGCAGAGCGGGCCTGGCTGTTGGATCTGCAGCCTGCTGTTGGACTGACTGCTGCAGAAAGGAAGAAGGCATATCTGGATGGCGTACATCCGACGGCAGCCGTTTACAGGGCGATGGGAACATATGCTGCGCCGCTGCTTAGAAACTGGCTGGAAAAAGATAATAGTAAATAAAGAAACTTTGCTTTCACTGGCCTTTTTGTATTATAATAAGGAAATAGATAAGTAGGCAGGCGTTAAATTTAACGCGGCATTTATGCTGAATATTTAATTATTGAAGATAGAGGAGAATATCATGTTTATTGATCGAGCGAGAATATATGTCGAAGCAGGTGCCGGCGGCGACGGCCGCAGCAGCTTCAGACGCGAAAAATTTGTTGAAAAAGGCGGCCCGAACGGTGGGAATGGCGGTCGCGGCGGCGACGTGATTTTAAAAGCTGATAAAAATCTCAATACTTTAATAGATTTTCGTTACAAAAGAAAATTTGTTGCCAAACGTGGCGGACACGGCGGTAATTCCAACTGTACAGGCCCACGTGCCGATGATGTTATCGTAAAAGTACCTCTTGGAACTTTAGTGCGCGATGATGCTACCGGTGTGCGCCTGGCTGATTTGACTGAGGACGGACAGGAATATGTTATTGCTAAAGGCGGCCGTGGTGGTAAAGGCAATGCCTGCTATGTTACAAGTACCAACAGAGCACCGACTTTTGCAGAAAAAGGTGAACCGGGCGAGCTGCGCTGGATAAAGCTGGAGTTGAAGCTTCTGGCTGACGTTGGCCTGGTAGGTTATCCGAGTGTCGGTAAATCCAGTATCATTGCACAGGTTTCGGCTGCAAGGCCTGAAATTGCCGCTTATCATTTTACTACATTGACCCCTGTTTTAGGAGTGGTGCGTATCGATGCTGAACGCAGCTTTGTTCTTGCTGATATTCCCGGACTTATCGAGGGAGCGCATGAAGGTGTTGGCTTGGGGCATGACTTTCTGCGTCATGTAGAACGTACAAAAGTACTGCTGCATGTTTTGGATGTTTCCGGTACCGACGGACGTGATCCTATTGAGGATTTTGAAAAAATCAATTTTGAGCTGTCTCAATACAGTGAACGTTTAGGACGCCGCAAGCAGCTGGTAGTTGCCAACAAAATGGATTTGCCGGAAGGCCAGGAAAATTTCCAGCGTGTTAAAGAATATGTTGAAGCTAAAGGCTATGAAATCGTTAAGGCTTCGGCGGCTACCGGCGAAGGTCTGCAGGAACTGATGTATAAGGCTTATGAGATGCTGCAGAACTTTGAACCGGAACCGGACGAAGAAGAGAATATCATTATGGATGAAATAGACCCGGACAGTTTTGAGATCACGGCTTGTGCGGATGCTGATTTTGAAGTAAAAGGGAAAAATATCGAGCGTTTGGTAGCTATGACCAATTTTGATAATGACGAAGCTTTGTATCGTTTCCAGCTGATTTGGAAAAGCCTGGGGATTGATGCGGCTTTAAAAGAAAAAGGTATTCAGGAAGGTCAAACCGTACGTATCCGCGATATGGTATTTGAATTCAAAGAATACTAAGATTTTAACGAGGGGATTGAGCTGGATGACTTTTGACCGCTCTGCACTTAAAGAAGCTAAACGTATCGTAGTGAAAGTTGGTACCAGTACCATAACTTACGCTAACGGTAAACGTAATTTTGAACAGATAGACCGACTGGCCCGGGAACTTGCCGACTTACAGAATCAGGGTAAAGAAATGATCCTTGTTACTTCCGGTGCCGTTGCTGTAGGGGTAGACCGTCTGGGGCTGTCCGAAAAACCAAAGACTATTCCCGGTAAGCAGGCTGCTGCTGCTGTGGGGCAGGGTATTTTAATGCACACCTATGAGAAGCTTTTTGCCGAATATGGACAGATCGTAGCGCAGGTGCTGCTTACTAAAACAGAATCTTTGGACAGGCACCGCTATACAAATTCCCGCAACACCTTTATGGAGCTGCTGAAAAACCGGGTAATTCCTATTGTCAATGAAAATGACGTTGTAGCTTTAGATGAATTGAAAATAGGCGATAATGACAATATGTCGGCTCTGGTTGCCGGTATCGTCGATGCTGATCTGGTAGTTATCCTTTCTGATGTGGACGGATTATATACCGCAAACCCACAGACACATCCCGATGCGAAACTGGTGAGTATCGTCAGTGATATTACTCCTGAAATTGAGGCCAGTGCCGGTGGTGTTGGCAGCAGCTTGGGTACAGGAGGGATGTTTACCAAGATCCAGGCGGCTAAAGCCGCTACCAGTTCAGGTATCCATCTGGCAATTGCCCGCGGTGATGAAAAATATGCCATAGCCCGTATTTTGCAAGGTGAAAATATAGGTACAGTTTTTGTTTCGAAAGAGAACAGGCTGCAGTTTCGTAAACGCTGGCTGGCTTTTGGCGCCCGTATCATGGGCAAACTTGTTATTGACGAAGGCTGTGCCAAGGCCGTGCGTAAAGCCGGCGGCTGCAGTATTTTACCGGCAGGAATCACGGCAGTTGAAGGACAGTTTGAAGCGGGAAATACCGTCAGCGTTGTCGATATGGCAGGGCACGAACTGGCTCGCGGGTTAAGTCACTATTCTTCAGCCGAGCTGGAGCAGATCAAAGGTGCAAAAACTTCGGAAATAGAAGATAAAATAGGCCATAAAAATTACGATGAGGTTATTCATCGTGATGATCTGGTTATTTTAGGTTAGGAGGTATCTGACATGACAACTTATGAAATGGTGCGTACTAAAGCCGAAGCGGCACATCGTGCGGCCGGTGAACTGGCAGTAACTTCTACCGTGATCAAAAATAAAGCTCTGTTGGCGATGGCAGACGCGCTTGAAGCAGGGGCTGCGGAAATTTTGGCAGCTAATGCCAAAGACATGGAAGCCGGTCGTGCTAATAATATGAAAGAATCGATGTTAGACAGATTGGCGCTTTCCCAGGTACGTATCCACGCTATGGCTGAAGGTCTGCGTCAGGTAGCGCAGCTTGAAGATCCTGTCGGTAACGTTTTAGACGGGCGCAGGCTGCCTAATGGTTTAACTGTGACTAAGGTACGTGTTCCTCTTGGCGTTATCGGGATTATTTATGAAGCCCGTCCGAATGTTACGGCTGATGCGATCGGTTTGTGCGTAAAATCAGGTAATGCGGTTATTTTGAAGGGCGGCAGCGAAGCGCTGCAGTCTAATATTGTCATTGCCGGCATACTGACGCAAGCGGCAGAGGCGGCAGGTATCCCTGCTGGAGCAATACAGTTCGTTGACAGCAGTGATCGTCAGGCAGTAACTGATTTAATAAAAATGAACGGACTGGTCGACGTAGTTATTCCCCGCGGCGGTGCTGGACTTATTCAGGCAGTGGTACAGAATGCAACGGTTCCTGTCATCGAAACAGGCATCGGTGTCTGTCATACTTATGTGGATGCAGGTGCAGACTATGATATGGCACGTGCGATTGCGATCAATGCTAAAGTACAGCGTCCGGCAGTTTGCAATGCTATGGAAACATTACTGGTGCATGAAGACGCTGCTGCTGAATTTTTGCCGCAGATGCTGACAGAATATTTTGCAGCCGGCGTCACTATTATCGGCTGTGGTAAGACACAGGCTTTTGATAAACGAATCCAGGCAGCTACAGAAGCAGACTGGGCCACAGAGTACGGAGATCTGCGTTTATCAGTAAAAATAGTAAGCGGATTGGAAGAGGCTCTTGCACATATTGCTAAATATGGAACTAAACATTCTGAATGTATCGTCACCAGTGACTATAACCATGCCCGCACGTTCCAGCAGCGTGTCGATGCTGCTGCAGTTTATGTTAATGCTTCAACACGTTTTACAGACGGCTTTGAATTCGGGTTCGGCGCTGAAATTGGCATCAGTACACAAAAACTGCATGCACGCGGACCAATGGCTTTGCCGGAGCTAACCAGCAGCAAATATCTTATCAGCGGCGACGGACAAATACGTGGTTGATTTTTAAACTAAAAGCAGCCTGCGCCCAGCGCAGACTGCTTTTTCTGTTTTTAGAAATCACTTTTTTGTCATACTTTTTGCAAAAAATGTCATTAAAAAAACACAGAAATTCGTTATCATAGGTTTTGACCAAAAGAATGGAATAAGTTATAATTTTAAACATAGTACGAGCTGATAAGAATTGTTAATTTTACGAAAGTAAAGAGGGATGTATGATGTTAGCATGGATAAAACATAATAAGTATCTGCTGGGATTTTTGATAGCTGTGATAGCGATCGGTTATTTTGGCTATGGTTATTATAAAAGCAGTACCGAAGTTAAAGAAACGGTGCGGACGGCGACCGTTGAATATGGACATTTATCGGACAGCATATCAGCTACCGGCAGTTTAAGTGCCGTAGATAATGTCGATATCAGTTCCAAAATAACCGGCCGTATCGTTGAAGTCTGTGTTGAAGAGAACGATCATGTCAATGCCGGACAGGTACTGGTACGTTTAGATGATACTTCGCTGGCGGCAACACAAACACAAATGCAGGCCAAAATGGAAAATGCTTTAGCGACTTATAATCGTTACAGTGCACTGCTGGCCAAAGGAGCTATTTCAAAATCTGATTATGATCTGGCAGAAGCCGATTATACAGTTGCGAAAGCAAATTATGACCAGGCTACCTCTAATGTTAATGATACTGTCATCACTACACCGATTTCCGGTTATGTCATAGGCAAACCTACCCCCGTTGGTCAGACGATCAGCTCTGGTATTTCCGAACCTCAGGTCATCATGTCTATTGCCAATCTGGATAATATGCAGATCGAAACCATGGTTGATGAATCTGATATTGGACAGGTAAAAGTAGGGCAGAAAGTAAACTTTACAGTTGATTCCTATCCGGACAGAACATTTGAAGGTATAGTAAGACTGGTATCCCGTAAAGCTGTTACCGAAAATAATGTTATTTATTACACCGTTTATGTAGATGTAGCCAACTCGGAAGGTAAATTGCTGCCAACAATGACAGCCCGCGCAAATATTATTGTCAATGAAGCAGACGGTGTACTGATGGTACCGGCTAATTGCCTGCGTACTGAAGGCAGCAGCCGTTATGTACAGGTTTATAATGAAGCAACAAAAGAGATCCGCAACGTAGATGTTGAAGTCGGTCTGAGCGGTGACGATAAGGTCGCAGTCAGCAGCCCTGAACTTAAAGAAGGCGATAAAATTTTGGTCAAGGCCGCTAAAGCAACGCAAACTAACAGTAATCGCATGGGTGGCCCTCCGATGCACTGATAAAATGAAAGGAGCTGCGCATATGACTGCTGTAATCAGGCTTGAAGATATTATGAAAACATATGTTATGGGCGATGCCGTAGTCCATGCGCTCGATCACGTCAGCGTAGAAATCGGTGTCGGTGAATTTACTTCTATTATGGGACCGTCCGGCAGTGGTAAATCAACAATGATGAATATTCTGGGCTGCCTGGACAGACCAACCTCCGGACAATATTATCTGGATGGCAAAGAAGTCGCCGGCTATAGTGACGATGAACTGGCGCGTACGCGCAATGCTAAAATCGGCTTTGTTTTCCAGAACTTTAATCTGCTGCCGAAACTGTCAGCACAATTAAATGTAGCTTTGCCTTTAGTTTATGCCGGTATTGGCGAAGAGGAAAGGCTGGAACGGGCTAAAACAGCTTTGGAAGCAGTGGGACTGGGTGACAGGATCGACCATAATCCAACGGAAATGTCAGGCGGTCAGCGTCAGCGTGTGGCTATTGCACGCGCACTGATCAATGACCCGGCCATTATTATGGCGGACGAACCTACCGGTAATCTTGATACCAAATCCAGCTATGAAATTATGGATATCTTTAAAAAAATGAATGATAACGGCAAAACGGTAGTCATGGTCACACATGAGCCGGATATCGCCGAGCAGACCAAACGTATTTTAACTATGCGTGACGGTAAGCTGGTCAGTGACGAATGGAGGGCTGACCATGTTTAACGAATCTATCAAAATGGCCATTGACGGAATGATTTCCAATAAGCTGCGTACATTGCTGACGCTCTTGGGCATCATTATCGGTGTCGGCGCTGTTATTGCCATGGTCAGTTTGGGCTTTGGCGTTAAGGAACAGGTCAAAAACAACATTTCCAGTCTGGGCAGTAACCTGCTTATCGTTATGTCCGGCGGACGTACTGCCAGCGGCGCACGCTTGGCAGCCGGTCAGGGTGCGCGTCTGACGGCGGAAGATGCTTACGTCATCGAAAAACAGATCGAAGGCATTGCTTATATTGCCCCGGCTGTTTCTTCATCTTATCAATTAGTTGTCGGCAACCAAAACTGGACTGCCAGTGTTGAAGGAACGACACCTAATGTACTGGATATCCGCAGCTATAAATTAGCTGAAGGCCGTAATATGACTGAACGTGATCTCAGCAGCAGAGCCAGAGTTTGTGTTATCGGACAGACGATTGTCGATAATCTGTTCCCCGAAGGCGATGCTGTTGGCAAAACTCTGCGTATCAATAAAGCACCGTTTCAGGTAATCGGTGTCCTGGAAGCCAAAGGTCAATCGGCTGGCGGCCAGGATCAGGATGACGTGGTATACATACCGCTGACAACGGCGCAAAACCGCATGATGGGTATTACCCACATCAACAGGATAACGATCCAGGCCGAAAATGAAAATGTTATCGACCAGGTGCAGGGCGAAGTAGAACAGCTGCTGCGCCAGCGGCATAAAATCAAAGCAGGCGACGATGATGACTTCACCGTACGTAATCTGGCAGCTTTGATGGAAACAATGATGGAAACTGCTAATACCATTACCCTGCTGTTAGGCTGCATAGCTGCCATCAGCCTGCTTGTCGGCGGCATCGGTATTATGAATATCATGCTGGTTTCTGTTACCGAACGGACACGGGAAATAGGTATCCGTAAAGCACTTGGAGCGACTTACAACAATATTCTGCTGCAGTTTCTGATCGAAGCTATGGTGATCGGCGTTGTCGGCGGTACACTGGGTGTGATTTTAGGTATCGGTTCCTCCTATGCCATCAGCTATTTTGCCGGCTGGCAAACGGTGATCTCCATACCGACTATTATCATTGCGGTGGTATTCTCCGTTGGCATTGGTTTGTTCTTCGGCATCTATCCTGCACGTAAAGCTGCACTTTTAGATCCTATCGAGGCGTTGCGCTATGAGTAAAAATTATTGCAGTGAGCATGAAGTTAAGCAAAATATCACTAAAAAAGTAACCTGTCACGAAAAAATGCAGGCCTTCTTAGATTATCTAAGAAGGCCTAAAACTGTTTTTGATTTAAAGGACCGTACTAAAGCACTGCTGCTTTTAGTTGCCATCATTATTGGCGTTCAGTATCTGCTGAAAGTTTTTTTCTAAATTTCTAACTGAAATTGATATATGACCTATTTTTTGAATGTGATTATGAAAAATAAAATTGTAAAAGGTTTTTTATTAAAAAGCTTCTATATAGTTATTATAATTTAAAGAAAATAAAATATAAAAAATTGTGTAAATTTAGTGTATCTAATATAATGAATACATAAAATGATTTAATTCATAATTTCTTAAGTTATTTAGACATTTCAGGAGGGTAAATTTATGGAAAATCAATCATATGTGGAATCAGTTAAGCGTACAAGTATTGTACAAAGCTTTTTTGCCCAGGTTTATGGGTGGATGTTTTTTGGACTTTTATCAACGGGGATAGTCGCCTATTATACGGCACATTCTCCGGCGTTGTTAAATCTGATCTTTGGCAGTCAAATAACGTTTTATGCGTTTTTGTTTGCGCCGATCGTGTTGGTTATGATCATCAGCAGCAAAATCAATTCGCTGAGTGCGAGTATGGCCAGCTTTCTGTTTTTTGTTTATTCAGCTGTAACCGGCGTTACACTGTCGGCAATTTTTCTTATGTATACGCAGGAGTCCATTGCAACGACTTTTGGGATAACGGCAGGTACTTTTGGCGCAACAGCTCTTTTTGGATATGTCACTAAAAAGGATTTAAGCAAAATGGGCAGTATCTTGTTTATGCTTTTGATTGGTCTGATCATCGCTTCGGTCGTCAATATGTTTTTGAAAAATGACACTATGATGTGGATTCTTACTTATGTGGGGATCGTTATCTTTGTTGGCCTTACTGCTTACGATATGCAAAAGCTTAAAAAAATCGCTCACAGCATAGATGACGATGAAAGCAGTATTGCCAAGTTTGCGGTGCTGGGTGCACTGACTTTGTATCTTGATTTTATTAACCTGTTTTTACGGCTGCTGCAGATTTTTGGTAAGAAGCGTTAAAAGTTGCATGTTTTGATAACAGATAGATTGTTTATAGATATGGGAGATTTTGTTGGTGAATGTAAAAAACAGCTGATCTTTATTTTAGGGTCAGCTGTTTTTATTTGTTCAGCAGTTCTAAACGCTTAAAATAGTTAAAAGATTATAAGGCTATATGTTTGTCAATATCGGCCGAAAAATATTTAGATTATAGCATTAAAAAATTTCCTTTTTGCAAAATCTCTAATATAGTTGTGCAAGCTTGCCTGTTTTTGGTATAATATAGTGATAATAAGGAAGGTGGGTAAACGAGTGAAGAGCAAAAAGCTTGGCATTATGGGCGGCACTTTTGATCCTGTTCATTTGGGGCATCTGCAGACGGCCAAGTTTATTTACGAGCATTTGGGCTTGGAAAAAATAATTTTTGTTCCTGCGTTTATTGCGCCTCATAAGGTTGGTCTGGAGTTTGCACCTGCTGCTGACCGTTATCGGATGACGGAGCTGGCAACAGAGCCTTATCATTATTTTGAAGTTACTGATATTGAATTGCAGCGCAGCGGAGTTTCCTATACTTATGATACGGTTATGGAGCTAAAGGCCCGCTATCCAGAATATGAGCTGTATTTTATTATTGGTGCCGACGCTGTGCCGATGCTGAACACCTGGCACCGCATCAGGGAATTGCTGGCAGAAGTGACTTTTATAGCTGCTGACAGGCCCGGTTATGGGCAGACTATTGACAAGGTTTGCGAATTTTTTGGCGAGCCTGCTAAGAATAAAATTATACTTTTGGATACTCCTGAAGTAGATATTTCTTCGACTGGCATTCGTGAACGTGTCAGACGAGGACTTTCTATTAAGGGTCTGGTGCCGGAAAGTGTAGAAAAGTATATTTTAGAGGAGCATCTCTACCAGTCTTAATGGTAGTGAGAGGAGTTGTTATCATGCTGGATATCACAGAAATGAAAAAACTTCTTAAAGCATCTTTGCCTCATAAGCGTTTTAAACATTCTTTGGCTGTATACGATACTGCTCTTGAACTGGCAGCTGTTTACGGACTGGATAAGGAAAAGGTTGGCGTGGGGGCATTACTGCACGATTGCGGGCGTGAGATACCTACGCGTGATCTTTTGATGCATACAATTGCTTTGGGTTTACCAATGGATGATGTCGAAAGGAATCAGCCTATTTTACTGCATGCCAAACTGGGCGTATATTACGCCCGGGAAAAATACGGCGTTACCGATCAGGAAATTTTGGATGCTATCCGTTTTCATACTACTGGTGCGGCAGGCATGAGCAAGATGGCGATGGTTGTCTATCTGGCTGATCTGCTGGAGCCGACCCGTGATTTTGCAGGTATCGAGGAAATGCGCCGGCTGGCTAAGGTTGACCTGGAACAGGCCATGATAAAGGCTTATGCGCAGACGATACGTTATTTGCTGGAATACGACCTTTTGGTACACCCTCATTGCATAGAGGGGTATAACGAATTGGCGGCTAAGTTTAAAAGGCTTAAATTGAATTTGTAGGAGATGCCAATGTCTGTGGAAGAAAATAGAGAGAGCAGGCCTGTCCGCAAGAAACGTAAATTACGTTGGGGCAGGCTGGTATTTGTACTGTTGGTTTTGGCGGTACTGCTGACGGGAGCTTTTTGGGGAACAGTCTGGATCTATGACAATTTTATCAATCCGCCGAAGGTTGATGTTGTTGGTGCCAGCGACAAGATAACCCAAAATGAAAAATTGAACAAGCGCATCAATATTTTGCTTTTGGGTATAGATGACGGTGACAGTGATGCTGCTCCGGATGAACCAAAGCGAACTGACGCGATGATGCTGGCCAGCTTTGACCCCGGCGATAATAAGGTTGCGCTGCTTTCGCTGCCGCGTGACACCAAGGTGCAGATTCCGGGCCGGGCTGGTTGGGATAAGCTGAATGCAGCCTATGCTTACGGCGGTGTGATGATGGCCAAGCAAACTGTAGCCAATCTGCTGCAGGTACCGATCCATTATTATGTTTTAGTGGACTGGCGTGCGTTTATTGATGTTATCGATCTGATCGGCGGCGTTGATTTATATGTGGAAAAGGATATGTATTATGAAGATCCTTACGCCGATCTTGTTATTGATATTAAACATGGCTATCAGCATCTGGACGGTAAGCGGGCAGGCGAATATGTGCGTTTCCGCAAAGATGAGCTGGGTGATATTGGCCGCGTGCAAAGGCAGCAGAAGTTTATGAAAGCGGCGGCAGCACAGATTTTCAATATCGATACGGTGACTAAGATCCCGGCGCTGTTTTCGACTGTTGACAGACATGTGGAGACCGATATGAACACTTTGACGATGATCAAGGCTGCAAACAGCTTTAAGCTGTTTGGTGACGAAAAGGTCAAGTCGGGTATGCTGTATGGTAATTTTGACGATACAGAAGGTATCAGCTATTGGGCTACATCACGCGAGGAAGTTCAAAAATCTTTGGACGAAATCGGCATTCCCTATATGAAAGATGATGAAGATGAACAAGAATAAAGGAGGCGAAAAGATGGATTTTACTACTAAAGAAATTGCACACAAGATCGCGGCGGCAGCCTGCGATAAAAAAGCAAAGGATATTTTGCTGCTGAATATGGAGAACATTTCTCCTGTAACTGATTATTTTATTATTGCCAGCGCTGGAAATAATATTCTAGTTAAAGCTATTGCTGACAATATCGAAGATAAATTGGCGGAGGCAGGCATTTTTGTTACTCACAAAGAAGGCTATGCTGAAGGCCGTTGGATTTTGATGGATTATGGTAATTGTGTTGCGCATATCTTTATTGAAGAAGAACGCGAGTTCTATAATCTGGAACAACTGTGGGCTGATGCTCCGTCGGAAGAATTTGTGGAGAGCAAAAATGACTGATGAAAAAGACATGGCAAAGCAGCTTAAATATCGTGCGGGTGACGTTGTTACTTTAAAAGTGGCACGTCTGGGCGAAATGGGCGCTTTCCTTGACGCTGGTACTGGCGATACTTCTGATGATATCCTGCTGCATAAGCTGCAGCAGACGGAAGCGGTCAATGTTGGCGATGAAGTTAAAGTCTATTTGTATAAAGATCCGCATGGCCGTTTGACGGCGAGCCAGAAATTACCGAAAATGCGCGAAGGGCAGATCGGTTACGTTAAGGTTTTAAGTGTGACCAAGGACGGCGGGTTTGTGGATATTGGCGCTGAACGCGGTGTATTTTTGCCGTACAGCGAAATGCGAGGGCATGTGTCGCCGGGTCAGCTGGTCTGGATAAAGCTGTATCGCGATAAAACAGGACGCCCTGCTGTCAGTATGCGGGTGGAAGAAGAAATGCTGAAGGCTTCCAAACCTGCTGTTGGTGTCAAGGTCGGCGACAGCGTGACAGGTACTATCTATAATATCCTGCCGGAAGGTTTCTTCATTTTTACTAATCAGCGCTTTTTGGCGTTTCTGCATCGCAGTGAAGTTCCCGGCGGGCGTTTGGATTTTGGTCAGGAGATCACGGCTCGCATCACTTATATTCGTGAGGATGGCAGGGTAAATCTGTCCTTACGCCAGCAAAAAGAAAATGCTATGATCGCCGATGCGGAAGATATTTTAAATTTTTTACATAAACGGAATGGTAAAATGCCTTACTGTGATACTACACCGATGGAAATCATTAAGGAAAAATTTGGTATCAGTAAAGCAGCTTTCAAACGTGCTTTGGGGCATTTAATGAAGGAAGGCCTGATCGTGCAGGAAGAAGGCTGGACTATGCTGACTGAAAAAGGACTGCAAAGCGAAAAATAAGTAAAGACTCTCGTTTGGGCGAGAGTCTTTTTTTTGTGCGTTATTTGTGAATGTTAAAAAACATTTCTTAAAGAACAAATATTGGAAATTGTTTAAGAGTAAGGTATAATGTAGACAATAAGAAGTTTGAAATAGAAAGAGGAACTATTATGGACTCTAGCGGCTTAAAAGAAGATATTTTTTACAGTTCCAGCTGGATGCAGGAAATATTGGAAATCAGTAATATTGGTTTATGGCTTTTGGAAATAAACAAAAATAATACTGACGTGCGTCTGTATGCCGATGATAAAATGTTAGAACTTTTAGGGCTGCAGAAGAGTTTATCGCTGGAAGATAATTATAAACATTTTGCGCAAGGCGTGCTTGCAGAAGATCTGGAAATAGTGCAGAAATATATTGAACAGATGCTGACGACCAAAAGGCTGGTAGAGGTTCAGTATCGCTGGAAGCATCCATGGTGGGGCACAATTTTTATTCGCTGCAGCGGCAAGTTATATAAAGAAGACGATAATGCTTATTATATTCGCGGTTATCATCAGAATGCCAGCGATGTTGAGGTCTTAAGACAGGCCAATATCGAAAAGAGCAGGCAGCTGATAGAAGTTGTACGTAAACGTGATTATTATGACGAGCTGTTTCAGTCCGTATTGTGCGGTATCGTTCAATACAGGCCACAGGCTGACGGAAGTATTGTTTTTCAAAATGCCAATATGGAAGCTATCAGGATTTTTGGTTATGAAAAAGAAGAATTCTGGAAGCGTAAATCCTGGCGGATAGAAGATCTGGCTGCGCCGGAAGACTGTGATAGAGTATATCAGAGCATGAACGCGATACTGCTGGGCAAGGGGAAACAGTCTTTTGAATATCGGGCGCTGAGGGCCGATGGTACTTATTGCTGGATCATTGGCAGCGGTGAATATATCAAAAATATTGACGGAGAACGTGTTATTCAAAGTGTTTTTCTGGATATTGACAACAGAAAGCAGATGGAGCTGCTTAATCAGGAATTGCTGGAGCAGGATAAGGGTACTCAGGAACTGCTGCGCCAGGTTCTGGAAGGAACAAAAATTTTCCATTTTTATTATTATCCGCAAAAACGTCTGGAAGTTATGCCGGTAAGAACCAGTAAATATTTTAACTGTAGTATGGAATACAGGAATATTCCGGAAAGCTTTGTGGAAGATTTTGTGAGCGGTGAAAGTAAGGCAGATTGCTATGCGATGTACGAAGCTATTCATAATGGGGCTAAAACTGCATCTTCCACATTCTGTGACAAGAACAAGCAGTGCTGGGTGCGGGTAACAATGACTGTTATGTCATGGGATGATCAGCAGCAGCCGACTTTTGTCATTGGTATCATTGAGGATATCAGCGAGCAAAAAGGAATGGAGCTTGAAAAAATCGAGCTGCAGTCTATTTATAATTTTACGATAGAACATGACTATGATGCTGTTTGCATCTGTGATTTAAACAGTGGTGATTATGTGATGCGTTTTGCCGGTTATTGCGCTCATTACGGCTTGCCGCTGCGTGGCAGCATTAATGAACAGCTGCCGGTATTTATAAAAGAGTTTGTTTGTGAAGAAGATTGTGAGCATTTAAAAAGCTGGAGTATTGATAGTTTGCTGAAGTGCCTGGAGCAGGAAGAGGCTGTTATGCTGTATTTCCGTTCATCCGCTAAAGACGGGTACAGATATAAAGAAGTTAAGCTTTCATATTTTGGTAAATTAAAAGAACGGCTGCTTTTGACGATGCGCGATATCCATGAACGCACGATGCAGGAGGAAGCAAATAAACAAATCATCAGTGACGCATATCAGCTGGCTTTACAGGCCAATCAGGCCAAAAGTGAATTCTTTTCAAAAATGTCGCATGATATCAGAACGCCGATGAATGCTATTATGGGGCTGGCGGCTTTAGCGGCACATTGCGACGACAAAGATCATGTAGATGATTATTTGAAAAAAATTGTCACTTCTGGCAAACATATGCTGGAGCTGTTGAATGAGGTTCTGGATATGTCGAAGATCGAAAGCGGCAAAACAGAATTGAACTCGGAAGCATTTTTATTAAAAGAAAAAGTTGAGGAAGCATTAGATATCATTAAACCTGCTGTTGAGGAGAAACGGCATCAGCTGATTGTGGAAACAGAGGCACTGAAAAATATAACTGTGCTGGGTGACGCGCTGAGACTGCAGCAGATATTACTTAATCTGTTGTCCAATGCCGTTAAATATACGCCTGATGAAGGTGTGGTAAAGCTGACGGTTACTGTTAAGCCGTTACCACATGATCTGGCTGTTTTTGATTTTATTGTAGAAGATAACGGCATTGGGATGGAACAAAGTTTTATCGAGCGTATTTTTGAGCCGTTTATAAGAGCAGAAGATTCTCGGGTCAGTAAAATACAGGGAACTGGTCTGGGCATGACGATCAGTTTGAACCTGGCAAAACTGATGAACGGGTCGATCGATGTTGAGAGCTGTGTTGGTAAGGGCAGTAAGATCACTGCTTCTGTTTGTCTGAAGGTGCAGCGTCAGAACGGAGTTGCGGTCGAGTATGAACAACCTGCCGGTGATAACGAAAATGCTGCTGATATTGATTATAGCGGTAAACGGGTACTGGTAGTTGAGGATAATGCAATCAATCTGGAAATTGCTTTAGAGTTTTTGAAGCTGTTGGGCTTGACTTGTGAATCCGCTGGTGATGGTGCAAAAGCATTGGAAAAATTCCTGGCGGCGCCTGAAGGATATTATGATTTGATTTTTATGGATATCCAGATGCCAACTATGAATGGCTATGAAGCGGCAAGAGCAATCAGAGCTGCTTCTCGCAGTGATGCGGTCCGGATTCCGATTATTGCCATTACTGCGAATGCTTTTTCGGAAGACGTGAAAATGGCGCTGGCCGCGGGGATGAATGCACACATAGCCAAGCCGTTTGAACTAAGGCTTTTGAAAAAAATAATACGTCAATGGCTGAAATAAGACGACTGGAAGAAGCTCCGTTTTGTAGGGGCTTCTTTTTTGTGTTATAATGCAGATATCTATTTCAGAAAAGAGCGGAGAGAAACCATGGATTATTTTGTCTTGACAGTTGCTTCGTTGATATTATTTGCTGCTACTTTTTTCAGTACTGTAACTGGTTTTGGCTTTGCGCTGATCGCAGCTCCTGTATTAACGATGGTCATGGGGCCGAAAGAGACAGTTGTATTTGTTATTATCGCCGGTGTTATTGTGCGGGTGATCATGATGTGGCGTACCTGGGGAGAATTTGAGTGGCAGACAGTTTTGATAACAGCTGCCGGCAGTCTGTTGGGGATTATTCCCGGAGCGTATCTGCTGAAAGTGGCTGATGCCAATCATTTAAAGATTTTATTAGGGATAGCGCTTTTGCTTGTAACGCTTTTGATGGAATTAAATTTTGTGCCTGAGGTCAAAAATAAAAAGCTGGGACGTGTTTCTGCTGGTTTTTTAAGCGGTTTTTTCAGTGCGACTACCAGTATCAGCGGGCCGCCGATCGCTTTATATTTTTTGAGTGAGAATATGGAGAAAAATTTGCTGCGCGCCAATATGATCTGGATCTTTGCTATCGGCAGTTTTTGTACTTTAGGCAGTTTTTTTGTTGCGGGTACATTTCAGGGTGGAAATTTGATTGCTTTGTCGCTGTATGTGTTGCCGGCAGTACTTTTAGGCTGGTGGCTGGGAGAAAAAATGTTTTTCCGTATCAATCAGCATTTATTTAAGCGCATTGCGCTGCTTGTAGTATTGATAGGCGGGGTAATGACTTTGGGAAGTGGCATCAACGGTGTGCTCCATTGATTTTGTTGTAACATTGTTTACAATAGACGGTGCATAAAAATTAATTTTTTTGAATTTTATGCTTTTGCTTGACACCTTTTTGATACGGGTCTAAAATAACAACAATTAAGTTTTACACAAGAAATTTAAATTAGGTGGGTTGATCGTGGAATCTGTTTTGAGAACTAATTGGGTAAATGAATATGCTTTTGACTTTAGCCGGGGCTATCTTTATTTTAGCGCTGGTTATTTTACTTGCTCAAAACTGCATAATTCTATTACCGTAAACAGATGCCGATACCGTAGCTGAGATATGCTGCTGTAAATAAGAAGATGAATTTTTAATCAGGCTCTCTTACGAGGCCTGATTTTTTTTATTATCTTGTGTAAATAAAAATGAAATTAAGGAGTGGAGATAAATGATTATAGTAATGAAACCGGGGATTCCCGCAGGAGAGGAATTGAGAGTAAAAAGCTTGATGGAAAGTAAGGGGTTTCAGATCCATGAAAGCCGCGGTGCTAATTTTACCCTGTTCGGTGTAGTAGGTGATACGGCTGCCTTCGATATGAATCAGCTGAGAGTATATGACTGCATTGACAAGGTTATGCGTGTGCAGGAGCCTTATAAACGTGCTAACAGGATGTTTCACCCGGAAGACAGTATCGTAGATGTATGCGGGGTGAAGGTGGGAGGCAAACAGATCACGGTAATGGCAGGCCCTTGTTCAGTAGAGACGCGGGAACAGATTATCGGCGTGGCGGAGGATGTGAAGCAAATGGGCGCTGCGATCCTGCGTGGCGGCGCTTTTAAGCCGCGTACTTCTCCATACTCTTTCCAGGGACTGCAGGAAACCGGACTGGATTTATTAAAGGAGGCTAAAGCTGTTACCGGGCTGCCGATCATTACAGAAATTATGGCAGCAGATAAGATCGAACGTTTTGTAGAAGATGTGGATGTGATTCAGGTAGGCGCCCGCAATATGCAGAATTTCGAGCTTTTGAAGGAGCTGGGCAAGACAGATAAACCGATTTTGCTGAAACGCGGTTTGTCTGCGACGATAGAGGAGTGGCTGATGTCGGCTGAATACATTATGGCCGGCGGTAATGATAATGTTATTTTATGCGAGCGTGGTATCCGAACCTTTGAAAATTATACTCGCAACACTTTGGATCTGAGCGCGATCCCGGCAGTAAAAAAACTTAGTCATTTGCCGGTAGTGGTTGACCCCAGCCACGCGGCTGGTATGTGGTGGATGGTAGAGCCGCTGGCTAAGGCAGCAGTAGCCGTAGGTGCTGACGGACTGATCATTGAAGTGCATAATGATCCTGAGCATGCGTTATGTGACGGAGCTCAATCTCTGAAACCTGAACGCTTCGGCAGGTTGATGCAGGATCTGAAGATCATAGCAGGAGCCGTTGGACGTGAGCTATAACAGGTTATAATTAAATTTAACCATATAAATTAAAAGGAGAGAACAAAAATGATTATTGTAATGAAACCAGGCGCACCGATGCAGGAATGTGAGAAGATTAAAAACGGACTGATCAATAACGGTTTCCAGATCAATGAGATCGTCGGCGTGAATATGACGATCCTGGGCGTTATCGGAGATACCAGTACTTTAGATATCAATCTGCTGCGCGTTAACGATTGGGTAGAAAAGGTCATGCGTGTGCAGGAGCCGTTCAAACGGGCAAACAGGATGTTCCATCCGGAAGACAGCGTAGTGGATGTCAACGGGATCAAGATCGGCGGCAAAAAAATCATCGTTATGGCCGGTCCATGCTCGGTAGAGACCGAAGAGCAGATCATTTCCGTTGCTAAGTCGGTAAAGCTCGGCGGAGCCGCTATGCTGAGGGGCGGAGCTTTCAAGCCGCGTACTTCACCGTATTCTTTCCAGGGATTGAAAGAAAAGGGATTGGAGCTCTTAAAAATCGCTAAACAGGAAACTGGCCTGCCGATCGTTACCGAAATCATGTCAGCTGATAAAATCGAACGTTTCGTGGAAGATGTGGATGTTATTCAGGTAGGGGCCCGGAATATGCAGAATTTCGAGCTTTTGAAGGAGCTTGGCAAGACAAATAAACCAATTTTGCTGAAACGTGGTTTATCAGCGACGATAGAAGAATGGATCATGTCGGCTGAGTATATTATGGCCGGCGGTAATGATAATGTTATTTTGTGTGAACGCGGTATCCGTACCTTTGAAACTTATACCCGTAATACTTTGGATCTGAGCGCGATCCCGGCAGTAAAAAAACTAAGCCATTTACCGATCGTCATTGATCCGAGCCATGCTTCCGGCATGTGGTGGATGGTTGAACCGATGGCCAAAGCTGCTATCGCAGCCGGTGCAGACGGATTGATCATTGAGGTACATAACGATCCCGAGCATGCACTGTGTGACGGGGCACAATCACTGAAGCCGGAACGCTTTGCACACCTGATGGGTGAATTGAAGGGCATTGCGCAAATAATCGGCAGAGAGATGTAGGATATAGTATAATAATGTTAAAAACGGCTGTTTGCTTGATAAAAAACAAGAAGCCGTTCAAATTATCGTAGGATTGTAGAATGGAGAAAGTTTAACGAGGTGAACGTAGTGGAAAGTGGTTTTAGAAGCACGGATTGGCAGCAGCTTACTTTTGCTGTGGTAGGTATGGGACTTATCGGCGGTTCTTATGCCAAAGCGCTGAGGCGCCTGGGCGTAAAGAAGATCATCGGTGTCGATACTGACGGCAAGGTGCTGCGGCAGGCTCAGGAACAGGCTGTTATCGACGAAGCTCTTTGTGGGGCAGGTCCAGGACTGCAGGCGGCAGATGTAGTGATCTGTTCGGTTTATCCGGCAGCTACGCTGGATTTTGTAAAAAGTGCGGTGCCTTTTTTGCAGAGTGATGTTTTGATAACCGATGCTACAGGCATTAAAGGCAGCTTGCCTGAGGACGTGCAGCGACTGCTTACCGGAAGGATGGAATTTATTGCGGGGCATCCGATGGCCGGCCGTCAAGGCAGCGGTTTGGGTATGTCCCAGGCCGAGATTTTTGACGGTGCCAATTATATCGTGGTGCCGGCAGCTTTTAACAGCAGTGGGGCGATCGAATGGCTGAGCAGCTTTGCAGGCGCGATTGGCTGCGGGCAGGTAGTGCAGGTTGATGCCGTTGAGCATGACCGCATTATCGCCTATACCAGTAATTTGCCTCATGCTTTAGCGGTAGCGCTGATCAACAGTGCTTCTTATAATGAAAATACGAAATATTTTATTGCCGGCAGTTTTCGCGATGGAACAAGGGTCGCAGATATCAATCCGTATTTATGGAGCGATTTGTTTTTGGCGAACCGGGAAAACGTTCTGCAGGAATTAGCTGCATTCAGCCAGCAGTTGGAACGCTGGCGCGAAGCGCTGACAGCTGCCGACACGCAGGCCCTGCAGGAAATGATGCGGGAAGCTGCGATTAAAAGAAAGGATTTGTACTGATGCGTACGATTACAGTAGAGTTAGGTGAGAAAACATATAATATTGAAATCGCAGCCGGGCTGCTGGATCAGATCGGGGCAAAGGCCAGAGTGCTTTCTCAGGCGGTAAAAGCGGCAATCATCAGCGACAGCAACGTAGATCCCTTATATGGCGAGAGGCTGGAACGCAGCCTGGCTGCCAGCGAGTTTGAGGTTACGAGGATAGTTTTTGCCGCCGGTGAGCAAAGTAAAAATTTAACTGTGCTGGGTCAGGTTTATGACGAACTGGCACGGGCAGGCTTGACGCGCAGTGATTTGATCCTGACTTTGGGCGGTGGTGTGCCGGGCGATTTAGGCGGATTTGCGGCAGCTACCTTTTTGCGCGGCATTGATTTTATTCAGGTACCGACCTCGCTTTTAGCGCAGATCGACAGCAGCGTAGGAGGCAAGGTGGCTATTGACCTGCCGTCAGGCAAAAATCTGGCAGGCAGCTTTTATCAGCCAAAAGCAGTATTTATAGATCCGGATTTATTGAAAACTTTACCGCTGCGGTTTTTGCATGATGGTTTGGCTGAAGCGATCAAATACGGCTGTATTCGAGATGCCGGTCTGTTTGCTCAGATCGCTGCTGTTAAAAGTGATCAGGAGCTGCTGGAGCAGGCGGACAGTATTATTGAGACCTGCTGTAATATCAAGGCGCGGATCGTTGAAAAAGACGAATTTGACACAGGAGAACGTATGCTGTTGAATTTTGGGCATACTATCGGACATGCTATTGAAAAATGCTGCGGTTTTACTACTTATACTCACGGTGAAGGCGTTGGCATCGGTATGGTACAAATGACGCGTCAAACGGAGAAGCTGGGACTTACGGCAGCAGGTACTGCAGAGGAGTTGAGCCGCGTACTGAAAAAGTTTGCTTTGCCGGTAACTGCAGTATTTGATGCTCAGGAAATTTTACAGGCAATGGCTTTGGATAAAAAAAAGAGCGGTAAAAAAATTAACCTGGTAATTATTGAAAAAATAGGCGTCGGACGCCTGCATAAAATAGACTGGCAGGATATACCTGCCTATATTGGATAGGAGAGCGCATGACGACATTGAAGATTACACCGGCAAAGCTCAACGGCAGTGTTTGCGTGCCGTCATCTAAAAGCATGGGGCACAGGGAAATTATCTGTGCCGGACTGTCGGCGGGAACCAGTATTGTTGATAATATCAGTATGTCTGACGATATGGAAGCTACTCTACGCTGTCTGACTGCATTGGGGATCGGTTTTCAAAAAGTTCCTTCAGAAAGATCAGGCCGCACAGCTTTGGCTATTAATGGCAGTGGTAATGTACGAGTTTCGCAAAGTGCTGTCGATTGCGGAGAATCAGGTTCGACACTGAGGTTTATGATCCCTCTGGGGGCATTGTGCGGTGAGCCGCTGACATTTACTGGTCACGGAAAGCTGGTAACGCGTCCGCTGCAGGCTTATTATGATATTTTTGACAGGCAGGGGCTGTCTTATACAACTGCCTCTAACGGGTATTTGCCTTTGACGGTGAACGGTGTGCTGAAAAGCGGCGATTACGAGCTTCCCGGTAATGTCAGCTCGCAGTTTATCAGCGGTCTGCTGTTTGCTTTGCCGCTGCTGGCAGGCGATTCTGTTTTGAAAATTACTTCTGCACTGGAGTCGCAGAGCTATGTGGATCTGACCTTGTCGTGTCTGGCAAAATACGGAATCGTTATCGAACACGAAAATTATTATAAATATCATATCGGCGGCGGTCAGAAGTATCGCTGCGGCAGGAACATGGTGGAAGGTGACTGGTCTCAGGCGGCGTTCTGGCTTGTTGCCGGCACGCTGGGCAGGCAGATTACCTGTACTGGACTAAACAGGGACTCGTTGCAGGGGGATATGGTCGTTGCGGATATTATCAACCGGATGGGAGGAAAAATAACCTGTGATGCCGAAGGTAATCATACGGCCTCTAGTGCGTCGACTAATGGTGTAGTTATCGATGCGGCAGACTGTCCTGATATCATTCCTGTCTTAACGGTACTGGCAGCGGTCAGTGAAGGTACAACTGAAATCATCAATGCAGGACGGCTGCGTATTAAAGAGTGTGACCGTCTGGCAGCGATGACCAGTGAATTGAATAAACTGGGAGCTGCAGTTACAGAACTGTCTGACGGGCTGATTATCAAGGGGCGGACGGAAGGTCTGCAGGGCGGCTGCGTTGATTCCTGGAACGATCACCGCATCGCGATGAGTTTAGCGGTAGCGAGTCTGGTTTGCAAAAAGGCGGTTATTATTAGTGGCAGCGAATGTGTTCAAAAATCATATCCTGAATTTTGGCAGGATTTTACAGCCTTAGGCGGAATGATCAAAACTGTGGGAACGGGTGAAAGTATATGAGCGGTGTTTATGGCAGAAAAATAAAAATGACGATTTTCGGCGAATCCCATGGTGCTTCTATTGGTCTTGTGATTGACGGGTTGCCACCGGGGCTGGGAATTGATATTGATTTTATTAAACGCGAGATGGAAAGGCGGGCTCCGGGCCGCAATCTGCTTTCGACCCAGCGTCAGGAAAAAGACGCTTTTTTGATCCAGAGTGGTGTTTTTGAAGGGCGGACGACGGGGACACCTTTGTGTGCGCTGATCCCTAACAGCGATAGTCATTCTAAGGATTACAGTATTCTAAAAGATAATATGAGACCGGGGCATGCTGATTATTCCGGTAAAATCAAATATAAAGGCTTCAATGATTACCGTGGCGGCGGGCATTTTTCCGGACGACTGACTGCGCCGCTGGTTTTTATGGGAGCTGTTGCCAAGCAGGCTCTGGCTCGGTATGGCATTGTTATAGGGGCACATATCAATAATGTGGGTGAGATTTTTGACAGGAAGTTTGACCCATTGGGAGAAGAGGCTGAATTATTGATGAGTCTGCGGCAGAAGGAATTTGCCGTATTGGACGATGTACGTGGGGCAGAGATGCAGGCGCTGATTTTGGAAGCGCGTGAGCGTCAGGATTCTATTGGCGGCAGTATTGAGTGCATGGCGCTTAATTTGCCGGCTGGTTTGGGCGAACCATTTTTTGATTCACTGGAAAGCCGTCTGGCACATGTGCTGTTTTCTATTCCGGCGGTAAAGGGGCTGGAGTTTGGTATGGGCTTCGGTTTCTGCCGCAGCACCGGTTCACAGGCTAATGATCCGCTGTATTATGATGGAGATTCTGTGCGAACTGAAACTAATAATAACGGCGGTATTTTGGGTGGGATTACCAATGGCATGCCTGTTGTATTCAAGGTAGGGTTCAAACCAACGCCTTCTATTTCCCTGCCGCAGAAAACGATAAATGTGGCTGAGCATACGAATACGGTATTGGAAATTAAAGGTCGTCATGATCCCTGTATCGTGCAGCGGGCAGTACCTGTCGTGGAAGGTGTTACGGCCTGGACTGTTTTAGATATGCTGTTGACTGCTGATATTGACGGTGAGGTGTGAGCATGGAAAAATTGGATTTAGAGGCGATCCGCCGCCGTATCGACAAGATCGACGCCCAGCTGGTTGCGGCGTTGGAAGAACGGATGGAGGCAGTGCTGGAAGTTGCGGCCTATAAAAAACAGCAGGGGCTGCCGGTGCTTGATGCGGCTCGGGAAGCTCAGGTGCTCTCAAAGGCCTGTATGCGTTTACAGCATAAAGAGTATGCACCGGCTGTTACAGCGATGATGACGACCATCATGGAGCAGAGCAAGGCTTTGGAGCATGTACTGCTGGCAGAGCCGCGAGTTCTGCCGCAGGAGGAGGTCATGGAGGTTGGCTGTTTTGGAATGCCGGGGTCTTACAGTCATCAGGCTTTGGAGAGATATTTTGCAGGACAGCATATAAACAGACATCATTATGCTTTGTTTGAGGATGTAGTGCAGGCGGTCAAAAACGGTGAGATCAAATACGGTGTTTTGCCGATCGAAAATTCTTCGACCGGAGGTATTACCGAAGTTTATGATCTGCTGCGGCATCACGATTGTTCTATTGTTGGTGAGCAGTGCGTGAAAATAGAGCACAATCTCTTGGGCGTTCAAGGTGCTAAGCTCGAAGATGTTACTACTGTTTATTCACATCCGCAGGGCTTTGCACAAAGTAAAGAGTTTTTTCATCAGTATCCGCAGATGGAGTTAGTGCCTTATTTCAGCACATCTAAAAGTGCAGAAACAGTGAGGGAAAAGCAGGATAAGCATTTGGCGGCGGTGGCTGGTAAGCAGGCTGCGGAAATGTATGGGCTGCAGATTCTTGCCGCCAATATCAACTATAATTCCAATAATTATACCCGGTTTATCGTCATTTCTAACGAAGCGGAACAGGCGCCTAATGCTAATAAAATTACGGTAGTAGTGGCAGTAAAACATGAACCGGGGTCATTATACAGGACTTTAGGACATTTTTATCACAGCGGGTTAAATATGATGAATTTGGAATCCCGGCCGATCGAAGGTAAATCATGGGAATATTTCTTCCACATCGACCTGGTAGGCAACCTGCGTGAAGAAAGAGTACGTCAGGCATTAGAACAGCTTTCCGACAGCTGTGCATATTGTAAGATATTAGGCAATTATCCTGCCGATGGTAGATAGGAGGTTTGTGTTATGGTTCATTTTGGCTTGATTGGAGCGCGTTTGGGACACAGTTTATCACCGCAGATACATCAGCTGATCTTTAAAGAATTGGGTGTCGAAGGAACATATGATCTGCTGGAGATACCTCCTGAAGAATTATATGCGAGCGTGCATGAATTGCGTGGTAAATACTGCGGAGTCAATGTAACCATTCCGCACAAGATCAATGTAATGGCTGCTTTGACTACTTTAAGTATGGAAGCGCAGGCTATTGGAGCCGTTAATACGATCCATTTTCATAACGGTGCAATTCGCGGCTATAATACCGATTATGCAGGTTTTGGGCGTTTGCTGGAAAATAACGGCATCGAAGTACAGGGCAAAAGCGCGGCTGTTTTAGGTACGGGCGGCGTTTCAAGAGCTGTACTTCAATATTTGATCGATCACGGTGTTTCTAAGATATTTTTAGTTTCCCGTAATACTCAAAGTATAGCTCCGTATATGAAAACCTTGTGCAGCAATGTACCGACGCAATTCGTCAATTACGTACATTTAGAGCGTTATACCGGTGATTTACTGATCAATTGCACTCCTGTTGGGATGTATCCCAAGACCGATGTATCGCCGGTAGGTCTGGAAACTGTCGAGCATTTTGAAACAGCGGTCGATCTGATTTATAATCCCGCTAAAACTTTGTTTTTGCAGCAGGCAGAGCAGCTGGGCAAAAAGGCTGTGAACGGGATGCTTATGCTGGTAGCTCAGGCTGTAGCAGCAGAGGAGATCTGGCTGCAAAGAGAAATTTCAAACGATGTCATTTTAAAAGTTGCCGCTGAGATGGAAAAACAGCTATGAAAAATATCGTCTTGATCGGAATGCCGGGCTGCGGGAAATCAACTTTGGGCAGATTGTTGGCGCAGCATCTGAAGCGTCCTTTTTATGATGCTGATAATGTGCTTGAAAAGCTGGAAGGCAAGACTATCAAGGAGCTGTTCGCAGTCAGCGAAGCGTGCTTCCGCGATGCTGAAACCAGGGCAGTAAGGCATCTGTCAGAATTGGAAGGGTGTGTGATCGCTGCCGGCGGCGGTGTAGTCAAACGCTCAGAGAATATCGAGGTATTAAAAAACGGCGGCATTATCGTTTTTATAGACAGGCTGCCAGAAAAAATTGTACAGGACATAGATACAGAAAGCCGCCCTTTATTAGCAGCAGGGCGGCAGAAAGTTTTTGACTTGTATGCGGAACGAATCGAACTATACCGCAGGTATCACGATCATATCATAGATAATAACGGTGAGCGGGAAGCAGCGTTACAGGCATTACTGGAGTTGGCAAGGAGAGAAAGCTGATGAAAAAAATTTTGGTTTTGAATGGTCCGAATATCAATATGCTGGGCGTACGTGAAAAAAATATTTATGGTCAACAGGATTATGCAGCCTTGTGTGAATATATCGGGCAGGAAGCTGCGGCATTAAATGTGGAAGTAGAAGTAAGGCAAAGTAATTTTGAAGGTGAATTAGTCACGCTGATCCAGCAGGCTTATGGAAAATTTGACGGTATCGTTATCAATCCTGCGGCATTGACGCATTACAGTGTAGCTTTGCTGGATGCTATAAAAGCAGTGGCTTTGCCGACGATAGAAGTGCATTTGAGCAATATCCATGCCAGGGAAGAATTTCGGCATAGATCAGTAACGGCTGCTGCCTGCCTGGGGCAGATATGCGGGTTGGGTTTCCAGGGTTATGTTTTAGCGCTCAGAGCGCTGGCGGAAAAGGGTTAAGCTTATAAAAACTGAAAAAGAAGTAAAAGATGTAAAGCACAACTGGGTTGTGCTTTAATTTTTGTTAATTTCAATATACTCTAGTATATAAACATCAAAAATAAACAATAAATAGGGTTCAAGAACTTTACAAAATTAAATTTTATGTTATATAATTTATGCATAGCAAATTTTGCATACCTGATAGTGAAATTTATATGCTAATATGAATATTAGGAAAATATATGGGGAGGCTTATTCATGATGATTGATTACTGTTCCATCGGCAAAAGAATCAAATTGACGAGGATCAAGCAAGGTGTTCTGCAGAAAGATCTGGCAGAGAAGATCGGTATTTCCAAACCGCATATGAGCAATATTGAAACTGCTCATACTAAAATTGGACTGGAGACACTGGTTGCCATAGCTAATGCTTTGAACACTTCTGTTGATGAATTTTTGAGTGATACTGTCAGCAACAGTCAGGTTATTTTTAATGATGAGTTGAAAACAGTGCTTGAAAGAGCCGATATGGAAGAATTAAAGGTTATTTGCAAACTGGCACGTGTTATTTTGAAAAAGGATTAAAGCTGTTGCAATAATAAAGCAGACTGCGAGCTGTAGCTCGCAGTCTGCTTTATTTTATTTATTCGGGTTTGATTTTAAAAACAGCCGCATAGATGACCGGCAATACGATCAAGGTCAGCAATGTAGCAGCGGACAGCCCACAGGCAATGGCTACGGCCATCGAATTCCAGAAGGGGCTGGTAAACATCGGTATCAGTCCCAGGATCGTTGTAAGTGCAGCCAGCATAATAGGGCGGAAACGTACGATGGCTGATTCCAGTACGGATTCCCAGGGAGATTTGCCGGCCTGCAAATGCAGGTCTATCTGATCTATCAGCACGACGGAATTACGAATGATGATACCAGTCAGGGCCAGGATACCAAGTTCGGCCATAAAACCAAGTGGTGCGTTGAAAATTATCAATCCCAGCATAACGCCTGTTACGCCAAGTGGTGCGGTACAAAGAATGATAAACAGCTTGCGGATATCTTTCAGCTGCAGCATCAGGAGTATCATCATGAGCAGCAGCATTACAGGTACAGGTTCTAACAGATAACCTAAAGTTTTAGCGCTGTCTTCCAAACTGCCTCCGATTTCGATCGTAACGCCATTCGGAAGATTTTGCCTCAGATCTGCTAGGTCATCGTAAACCTGCTGCGTGATATCGTTGCCGGTAACGCCTTCGCCGATACCGCCGCAGACTGTGATTGTCGGCAGCAGGTTACGGCGCCAGATCATACCGTTTTCTGATTCGTAACTGAGACGGGCTACCTGTGACAACGGCACCGCACCTGCAGATGTGGGGATAGTTAAGGTCTCAAGCTCGGTGACGGTAGAGCGGTCAACAGGCTGCAGACGGAAAACCATGTCAATAGCCTGGTCTCCTTCCAGATATTGAGCTACGGTATAACCGGAAATTTCGGCCTGCAAAGCAGTGGCGACTTCTTTACGGCTCAATCCCATCTGCCGCAGTTTATCGTTGTCGATGGTAAGTTTAGCAGCTCCGTTTTGCTCCATCCAATCGAAACGCGTCATGGTCACGGCTGGATTCTGAGCCATAACTGTGCGTACTTTTTGGGCATATTCTTTAACAATATTGTCATCCGGACCGGTTACGCGCAGCATCACAGGATAAGCTGCCGGCGGACCCAGCGGGATAGAACGTGAATAACTGACGACATTGGGAAGATTAGCTGCTACAAGCTCGCGTATTTGCGGTTCTAAACGTTTACGGGCATCAATATCTTTAGCAACTACTACCAGCTGTGCATAATTGTTGCGCGGTTGGACAGGGTCCATTACGAGGACGAAACGCGGAGCACTTTTTCCAACATAAGAACCGATGCTTTCAACATCAGGATTATCCTTAAGCATATTGGTCAGTTTCAGGGCGGCTTCATCCGTGGCTTTGATACTGCTGCCTTCAGGTAAATTGAGCTCTACCAGAAGTTCAGGACGCACAGAAGCAGGAAAAAATTCCTGCTTGATCAGCGGGACTAATAACAGGGAACCGATAAAGATACTGACCGTGCTCAGAATAACTATTTTCTGGTGCAGCATCGACCAGGAAAGGACGCTGCGAAACTTTTTATAAAAAGCAGTATTGTAAACATCGTTTTCGTTAATGAGCTGTTTAGGCTTGATCCAGGCGTGTCCCAAAACAGGCGCTACGGTTGCTGAAATGACCCAGGAAAGCAGCAGTGCTGTTGAGATAACAGGAAAAAGTGAAGAAGCAAATTCGGCGGCACTGGATTTGGCGAAAAATATCGGCATAAAGCCGGTGCAGGTAATCAGTGTACCTGTCAGCAGCGGCATGGCACAGGTTTCAAAGGCATAGCTGGCCGCTTTAGTGCGTTCCCAGCCTTCTGACATTTTGACTTCCATCAGCTCGACGACAACGATCGCATCGTCTACCAGCATGCCCAGAGAAATGATCAGCGCTCCCAGAGATACTTTGTGCAGATCGATGTTCATGGCATACATGCCGATAAAAGTTCCTAAAAGTACCAGTGGTATGCAGACCGAAATGACATAGCCGCAGCGCCGTCCCAGACTGAGCAGACTGACTGCCAGCACGATAAGGATGGCTTCAAGCAGGCTGTCGGTAAATTCACCGATGGCGTTTTTTACTACCTGCGGCTGGTTGGCGACTTGTCCCAGTTCGAAGCCGAGCGGCAGTTCCTGTTGGATTTGCCGAACAGCCTGATCAAGATTTGCACCCAATTTGATATTATTACCGCCGTCTTCCATAGAAATGGCGATACCTACGGCTGGCTGACCATTAAAGTACATTTTCGGTTCAGCCGGTTCAGCATAGCCGCGTTTGATTTCGGCAATATCACCCAGACGGAAGGTACGGTCATTAGCCTGGATCGGAATATTGCTGATATTGGCCAGTGTATCAGGGGAACCGGTCAGACGCAGATAGGTATTAGTGCTGTCACTTTCAGCCATGCCGGACGGTGTGACAGCTGTTTCTGCCTGGATCGTAGAAGCCAGTGTATCGATCGGTATGCCCAGCTGTGCCAGCTTGGCATTAGACATCTGGATATAGATTTTTTCAGGCTGTACTCCTACTAGTTCTACTTTTTTGACATCAGGTATCTGAAAGAATTTATCTTTGATATTTTCGGCTACTACGCGCATTTCCTCATAGGAGAAGCTGTCAGAGGTGACTGCGTAGATATTTCCATAGACGTCGTCAAAACGGTCGTTGAAAAACGGTCCTAAAGCACCATCGGGCAAGTCACCTTTGCCATCATTGACAATATTACGCAATTCCAGCCAGCGCTGTTTGATTTCTTTGACCGGTACTGTATCCTGCAGATAAACATTGATAACAGCAGTTCCGGGACGTGAATAGCTGGTTATCCTGTCAATATTAGGTACTGTCTGCAATTGTTTTTCGATCTTGTCTGTCAGGTGTTCTTCTACCTCTTTAGCGGTTGCTCCCGGCCAGGCTGCCGAAACTACCATTTGCTTGATAGTAAAACTTGGGTCTTCGCTGCGGCCTAAGGAATTATAAGAATAGATGCCCATGACCAGACAGAGAAACATAAAAAAGTAAATTATTTGCTTATGTTTGATCGACCAGGCGGCCCAGTTGTTTTTCATTGGCTGACACCAGCTTCCAGACGGACGTTTTGGTCTTCTGCCAGTTTGTTGACGCCGCCGACAACGACGATATCTCCCTGCTGCAGACCGTCAGAGATCCTGACGTTATTGCCTTCATAACCGCCGATAGAAACTTCATGGGTATGTACTTTATTATTGGTAACGAGCCAGACCTGAGGGTTTCCTCCTGTTTGATAAATGGCGGTGGCCGGCAGCAAAATACTGCTGTCAGTACCGTTTTGCAGGTGTACTTTGGCAGTCATCCCCAGTTTGACTGCTGCAGGCATTTGCGTTACGGCTACACGAACTTTGTAGGTACGGGTAACGCTGTCAGCCATTGGTGCTATTTCGCGGATATAACCATCTGCCGAAACGTTTTCTAAAGCCCAGAAATTGATCTTGGCTGACTGTTGAGGATAGATTTTATCCAAATGGTTTTCAGGGACATAGATCTGGATTTCCTGTTCGCCGCTTTGGACAACTGTCACAACAGGAGTTCCGGCAGCTACTACTTGACCCACTTCGCCGCTTACATTGGCTACTACGCCGTCATGGTCTGCAATAAGCTGCGTATAGGATAATTGGTTACTGTTGGTGATCAGTTGGGCCTGGGCTTGACGCAGGCTGGAAGCGGCTGCTTCCATCTGCGTATTATATTGCTCCATCATGGCTTTGCTGACACCACCGCTGTTGTATAAGGCCGTGTAACGGGATGCATTGTCGCGGGCCAGCTTATAATTGGCTTCGGCGGCTGTTACAGCTGCCTGGCTGGCTTCAAAACTCTGCTCGATGTCTTTGGGGTCGATTTGCATCAGGATATCGCCGGTTTTTACTGTATCGCCTAAATTGACGCTGCGGCTGATGATTTTACCGGCAACCTGAAAGGCCAGATCGCTTTCATAACGACCGCGTACCTCGCCGGGATAGGAAGATGTATTATCGACAGTTTCTTTACCGACGGTTACAGTACGGACATAAGGAACTTCTTTTACGATATCAGGCTTGGCGAAAACATTGCTGATTATATGGTACAGCAGCAATATAGCCACTGTTGCTGCCAAAATATACAAATGACGTTTTGTAAATGGAAGCTTGCTGAAAATTTCTTTGATCGACATGTCGGTGCCCTCCTGAACTAATTGGTAATGGAAGACAAATAAGTGTTTAAAGCTTCTTCCAAATAAGTGCTTTCAGTACCATTTTCAAAATGTCCCAGATCACGGATCTGATCATGTGTGAGAAAAAAGAAAACGATGATGCTTTCCAAAGTAAAAGCTACATGTGTAGGCTGCATATTATTATGGATACTGCCGTCAGCTATAGCTTCTGTAACCAGCTCGGACATAAATTTATGGATTTTGTATAAGCGGTTTTTAATAAAGCTGTCACACATAAAAGTGGGGGTCAAAAGCTCGCGGTAAATGAGATGGATACGGTGAGGATGCAGCTTCTGTACCTCGGAAATTGCAGTGATATATTCGCGCAGCTTAGCCAGAGGAGCTATGTCCTTACTGCTGACTCGGGCGATCAGATTTAAAAATAAATTTGACTGTTCGTTGAGAACTTCCTGATAAAGATTTTTTTTGCCGCCGAAATAGTAAGAGATCAAAGCGCTGTTGACCCCGGATTTTTTTGCGATTTCTTTGATGGAAACGCCATTAAAGTGATTAGCTGCAAATAAATCGGTTGCTGCTAAAAGAATTTTTTCTGCTGAAGAGGCAGATGCTTCAACTGGATTCATATAGAACACTCCTTTGAATATTAATTAAACAATTAATTATTAATAATTATATCACCAACTGGCTCGTAACGTAAATATGTAAAAATAAGAAAAGACAGTGTAGAATACTTGCTAATCTGCTATAATAAATTAATAAATATCAAGGAAAGAGAGTTTGGCTATGACAGTGGAAACGATAATATTATTGCTGCTGGTTTTAATGCAGGCGGTGATTTTCATAATGCTGTGGCGGCTTCTGCAGACACGGCGGCAGCAGGGACAAGAACTGGGAGCTGAGGTGAACAGTCAGCTGGAAAGCCTGGAACGACGTTTTTATGAGAATGTACGCGATCTGCGCAGCGAACAAAACACTCTGGCCCGTGCGGCCAGAATGGAAAGTCAGGCAGCTTCTGACCGTTTGGGAGAGCAGCTGGATAAAAAACTGGAAAAGCTGACGGAAAGCACTGCGGCTAATTTGGAACAGATCCGCCTGACTGTTGATGAAAAACTGCAGTCGACTTTGGAAAGACGGTTGGGAGAATCCTTTCAGCAGGTCAGCCTGCGGTTGGAGCAGGTTCATCGAGGGTTAGGTGAAATGCAGACCCTGGCCGGCGGTGTCGGCGATTTGAAACGCATTCTTTCTAATGTAAAGAACCGTGGTATCTGGGGCGAAATGCAGCTGGGAGTTTTGCTGCGTGATTTGCTGGCACCGGAGCAATTTGCCGAAAATGTTGCTGTGAAGCAGGGCAGTGCGGAAAGGGTAGAATTTGCGCTGAAGCTGCCGGGCAGCAAGGATGAAACGGTGTGGCTGCCGATTGATGCTAAATTTCCGCAGGAGGATTTTCAGCGCCTGCTGGAGGCGCGCGAGCAGGCTGATACAGCTGCTGCCGATATTGCGCTCAAGCAGCTTGAACGGCGGCTGAAAAGTGAAGCCAGGGATATCCAGAATAAATATTTGTGTCCGCCGCAGACTACTGATTTTGCGATCATGTATTTGCCGATCGAGGGGCTGTTTGCCGAAGCGGTAAATTTGCCGGGACTGCTGGATGAGCTGCAGAGAACGTACCGCGTTTGCGTGGCAGGGCCGACTACCTTGGCTGCGCTGCTCAACAGTCTGCAAATGGGTTTTAAAACTTTGGCTATCGAAAAACGTACTGGTGAAGTCTGGCGAACGATTGCTGCCGTTAAGCAGGATTTTGTGACTTTCAGCTTATTGCTCGATAAAACAAAAAAGAAACTGCAGGAAGCCAGCGGGCATATCGACGCTGCAGCTAGACGCAGCCGTGTAATCAATAAACGTCTTGACGGCAGGAAAGACGAAGAAGATACTTTGGAGTGGCAGGAGGAGGTTTTGCATGAACGAGAATAATAACGAACAGGAACAGCCGCTTTATAAGGAGCAGCCCTGGTGGGTGCAGATTTTTGTGGCATTGTATGCTATGTTCTGGCTGACGATGATCTTTGCTGCAGGGCTGAACAGCCTGTACATTGGCAAAATAGATATTGACAGTGTCAGCATGGCTGTTGCTTTGACAGTTGGTATTTATCCTTTGATAAAAATGTTGGAAAAATTGTAAGATGTATTACACAAAAACATTTTTGTGCTGCTTGACAAGCCAAAAGTGTCGGACTATAATTGATACAAGCTTGAAAATTACATAGTTCATTTATCCGACGATGGAGAAAAGTAAGTTGGCAGGCGGCAAAGAGAAGCGGCGGTCAGTGCAAGCCGTAACGTCTAAAAACTGAATTCCGCTCCGGAGGAGACAGGGGTAGCAACCTGTCCGGGTCCGACCGATATATCGGCAATGAGGCCGCGCTGTGCGGCGAAAAAAGGTGGCACCACGTGAGTAGAACTCTCGTCCTTGATTGTAATTGATCAAGCCGGGAGTTTTTTATTTTACAGGTGAATGGAGCGATGGACAATGAAAATTATTGTAACTGAAAAAATTTCCGACAAGGGTGTGGCTTTGCTGCAGGCAGTGCCGGATTTTGATGTAGACGTGCGTTTTGATATCGAAAGGGAAGAACTGCTGAAGATCATTCCTGAATATGATGCGATCGTAGTTCGCAGCGTTACTAAGATCAATGAAGAATTTTATAAGCACGCCACTAATTTAAAGGTGGTTGGCCGCGCCGGCAACGGTGTTGATAATATTGAGATGGAAGGGGCGACTAAACGCGGTATTATCGTTGTCAATACCCCGGAATCTAATATCGTATCGGCTGCCGAGCATACTATCGGTCTGCTGCTGAGTTCTGCCCGTAATGTCGTCAAAGCTCATAAAATGATCGAATCCAGGGTCTGGGACCGTACCGGTTTAAAAGGCAGCGAGCTGCTTGGTAAAACTCTGGGCATCATCGGCCTTGGCCGTATCGGCGGTTTGGTGGCTACCAGACTGCAGGCTTTCGGGATGAAGATCGTAGCTTATGATCCGTATATTGCCGATGCACGTTTCCGTAAATACAGCGCCGAAAAATGTGAAACACTGGATGAATTGTTGGAACAAGCTGATTTTATCAGTATCCATACGCCTAAAACGGAAGAAACTTTTGATATGATTACAGCCAAAGAATTTGCAAAATGCAAACGTGGCGTGCGTGTAGTAAACTGCGCCCGCGGTGGCCTGATCAATGAAAATGACCTGGCGGCAGCTATCAAGGAAGGCATCGTTGCCAGCGCCGGTATCGACGTACTGGTAGACGAACCGAAACCAATCTCGCCGCTGATCGATCTGCCGGAATGTGTCTTAACGCCTCATCTTGGTGCTGATACAACAGAAGCGCAGGATAATGTGGGTATTGCCATTGCAGAAGAGGTCATTGCAGCTTTGCATGGAGAAATGGTGCCGAATGCAGTCAATCTGCCGACTTTGCAGCCGACAGAGCTGAAAGAAATGCAGGGCTACCTGACCTTGGGCGAATATCTGGGCAAGCTTTATTATCAGCTGGAAAAAGCAGCTGTCGAAAAGGTAGAGATCATCTATACCGGCGAGGTTGCAGAAATGGAAACAGGTATGCTGACGCGTGCTGTTTTAAAAGGCGTTTTTGAACCCATCCTCAAGGAACGCGTTAATTATGTCAATGCCGCGCTGACTGCAGAAAGCCGCGGAGTCGACGTTATAGAGAGCAAACATGCAGGCAAACATAATCTTTTAGAGGTCAAGATCCATTCTAAAGGTAATATCTTTACCGTAGCCGGTACTGTCTTTGGTGAAAAAGAGATCCGCGTCATCGAAATCGACGGTTACCAGTTCGACCTTACTCCGGCTCCGTTCATGCTGGTGGCACGCAACCAGGATAAACCCGGTATGATCGGGCAGATCGGCACGCTTTTAGGTGCGAGCAAGGTCAATATCGCGACCATGCAGGTCAGCCGTAATCTTAAAGACGGTAACGCCATGATGTTTATGACCGTGGACAGCGAAGTAGGTAAAGAAACACTGAAACTTCTGCAGGGGCTCGACGGTATCCTGCAGGTCAACCTTGTAAAACTGTGATTACGAGCTTCAACAGAGAAATTGGTATCGTCGTTTTGATGGGTTATGTCGCTTTTAAGGACTTGAACGAGGATATCAACCTTCTTGCATATATCGTGATGGGACTTGCTGTTTGCCATATGTTCATCAAATATAAACGTCGTAACGATTAAAAAAACACCCGTTACTCATTGAGTAACGGGTGTTTTAGTATCTATATCCGATAAATTATTCGGCAAAAATTACTTTACCGTCCTTAAAGGCCTGGACACGGGCCAGTGATTCTACACGGAAGCCGGCGTCGATAAGGCGCTGACGCCCCGGCTGGAATGATTTTTCGATAACTATGCCGATACCTACTACTTCGCTGCCGGCCTGCTGGACGATGTTAGCCAGACCAAGGGCCGCTTCGCCGTTAGCCAGAAAATCATCGATGATGAGGATCTTTTCGCCGGCCGGTAAAAATTTTTTGAGAACGGTCACATCACTGGTGACTTTTTTGGTGAAGGAGTATACTTTGGTGCTGTAAGCCTCGCTGCTCATAAGCGCCGATTTCTGTTTGCGTGCGAATACTACCGGTACATGCATACACAGACCGGCAGGCAGGGCGCAGGCGATCCCTGAGGACTCGATCGTAAAGATTTTAGTAATTCCGCAGCCTGAAAAACGGCGGTGGAATTCTTTGCCGATCTCCATCATCAATTCAGGGTCGATCTGGTGATTTAAAAAAGAATCGACTTTTAAAATAGCGTCGTTTAAGACCAAGCCTTCGGACATGATTTTTTCTTTGAGCAGTTTCATGGACAAGCACCTCGAACTTTTTACTTTCTTATAATATTATAGAATATGATATTATTGACATTTAGTCCAGTGTTTTTGTAAAAGAAAAACAAAATTCAGAAAAATCACAAAAGAATGATACAAAAAAATCTTGACAAGCATAGAAAATGCTGGCATAATGTAAAACATAGCACGAACAAATTAGCTTTTGTTTGTACAACTTGATAATAAAGGCATTGAATGGGAACAAAGTTGCTGATGTTACCGATTTTAGAGAGACGGCGGTTGGTGAAAGCCGTAGCGGTACAGCGATAAGACTCACCCGGGAGCCGCGTTTCTGAACCAGCAGTAGGAAACGACGCCGGCGCAGCGTTAGGCGTTTAGAGCGAAGGCTCTGAGACAATGAGGTCAAATTAGGGTGGTACCGCGGTGAAAGTCGCCCCTATCTGCTAAGCAGGTGGGGGCGTTTTTTTATACCAATTTTCCATGGGAGGTGGCAAAATGGAGCAGATCCTATCTATCGTAGTGCGTAACCAGCCCGGTGTTCTGATGCGGGTCGCGGGCATGTTCTCGCGGCGCGGCTTTAATATCGACAGTCTGGCAGTCGGCATTACGCAGAATCCTGAATTTTCGCGGATGACTGTTACCATGCAGGCTGACGATGCAACTATCAAGCAGGTCTGCAAACAGTTGGCCAAGCTGGTCGAGGTAGAGGCTGTGAAAGTCCTGCCGCCTAAGGCAAGTGCCAAACGCAGTATGGTCATGGTCAAGGTGCACGCCGGTGACAAACGGCTCGAGCTGCTGCGGCTGGCAGATGTTTTCAGGGCCCACGCTGTCGATGTGACCGGGGAATCGCTTATCTTTCTGGCTACAGGCATCGATGATAAGCTGAATGCTTTTGTCGACGTGATGCGTCCCTACGGTATCCTGGAAATGGTACAGACCGGCCTTGTGGCGCTGGAACGGGGCGATGCGGCTATGGATGTCAGCAAATCGCGTTATTCCTGGCCTGAAAGCAGTTGTAAACCTTCAGCTATTTAGTAATATGTCAGTTCTCAAATTTAAATAAATCTGGTAAACAAAAAGGAGATGTAGACACAATGGTAAAAATGTATTATGACAAAGACGCAAACTGGGAAATGCTTAATGGTAAAACTATTGCCATTATCGGCTATGGTTCTCAAGGCCATGCACATGCCCTTAACTTAAAAGAAAGCGGCGCTAAAGTTATCGTAGGTCTTTATGAAGGCTCCAAATCCTGGGCCAAGGCAGAAGCGGCAGGTCTGACTGTTATGACTGCGGCTGATGCAGCTAAAGCAGCCGACGTAGTCATGATGCTGATTCCTGACGAAAAACAGGCTGCCACTTATAAAAAAGATATCGCGCCTAATCTGAAAGCCGGTGCTGCTCTTGCTTTTGCGCATGGGTTCAATATCCATTTTGGGCAAATCGTACCTCCTGCTGACATCGACGTGTTCATGGTCGCTCCTAAAGGACCAGGTCATCTCGTACGCCGCGTCTTTACTGAAGGCGCAGGCGTGCCCTGTCTCGTAGCTGTGCATCAGGATGCCAGCGGCAAAGCTTACGACATTGCGCTTGCCTATGCCAAAGGCATTGGCGGTACACGTGCCGGCGTGCTTGATACTACCTTCCGCGAAGAAACTGAAACAGATCTTTTCGGCGAACAGGCTGTGCTTTGCGGCGGTGTTACCGCTCTGATCACTGCAGGCTATGAAACTCTGGTAGAAGCAGGCTATAAACCTGAAAGCGCATATTTTGAATGTATGCATGAAATGAAACTTATCGTTGACCTGATGTATGAAGGCGGTATGGCTAAAATGCGCCACTCCATCTCTGATACTGCCGAATACGGCGACTATGTGACCGGCAAACGTATCATCACCGACGAAACTAAAGCTGCTATGAAACAGGTTCTGGCCGAGATCCAGGACGGTACATTTGCTAAGAACTGGATCCTTGAAAACCAGGCTAACCGTCCGGCGTTCAATGCTATGCGCCGCAAAGGCGCCGAGCATCCGATCGAAGAAGTCGGCAAAAATCTGCGCGGCATGATGAGCTGGATGAAAAAATAATCAGTACACACCTTAGGCAGAGCGGGGCTGAGGCCCCGCGATCTGCTTCGTATAAACTTAGGAGGGTTATAGTTATGGGTATGACAATGACGGAAAAAATCCTGGCCCAACATGCAGGCCGCGATGCGGTCCAGGCAGGCGATCTGCTGGTTGCTCAGGTGGATTTGGTTTTAGCTAACGACATCACCGGACCGCCGGCGATAGCTGAATTTGAAAAAATCGGACGTCCTGTTTTTGATAAGGATAAGATCGCGTTAGTTCCGGACCATTTTTCTCCGTGTAAGGATATTAAGTCGGCAACTATGTGTAAACGCATGCGCGATTTTGCACGTCAGCATGAAATCACCAATTATTTTGAAGTTGGCCGCATGGGTATCGAGCATGCGCTTTTACCTGACAGCGGTCTTGTTGCTCCCGGTGAGATCATTATTGGCGCCGATTCTCATACTTGTACTTATGGCGCTCTGAACGCGCTCAGCACCGGCATGGGTCAAACCGATATTGGTGCGGCTATGGCCAGCGGCACTACCTGGTTCAAGGTGCCTGCCACGATCAAAGTCGAGCTGACCGGTAAACTGCCTAAATATGTCAAGGGCAAAGATATCATTCTTACGCTTATCGGTATGATCGGTGTCGATGGTGCCCGTTATCAATCGTTGGAATTCTGCGGCGACGGCGTTGCCGAACTGGAAATGTCCGACCGTTTCACTATCTGCAATATGGCGATCGAAGCCGGCGGCAAAAATGGTATTTTCCCGGTCGACGAAAAAACTATTGCCTATCTCAATGGTCGTGTCAGCCGTCAGTGGACAGCGGTTACTGCCGATGCTGACGCAGTATATGACCGTGTTATCACTATCAAATTAGATGATCTGGTGCCGGTCGTTTCGTATCCGCATCTGCCGGAAAATACACATCCGGCGTTTGAGTCCGGCCATATCAAGATCGATCAGGTCGTTGTCGGTTCCTGCACTAACGGTCGTCTGGAAGACCTGCAGCAGGCTGCTGAGGTGATGCAGGGGCGTAAGGTACATCCGCATGTCCGCGCTATTATTATTCCTGCTACTCAGGAAATTTATAAAGAAGCTATGCGTTTGGGCTATATTGATACCTTTATCGATGCCGGTGCGGCAGTTTCTACCCCTACCTGCGGACCGTGTCTGGGTGGTTATATGGGTATTCTGGCTGCTGGCGAACGTGCTGTTTCGACTACCAACCGTAATTTCCGCGGACGTATGGGTCATGTCGACAGCGAGGTCTATCTGGCCAGCCCCTATGTGGCGGCTGCCAGTGCGATCACAGGCTATATCGCAAGCCCAGAGGAGGTAATGAAATGAGTAAAGTATGGCGTTACGGCGACCACGTCGATACCGACGTTATCATACCCGCCCGTTATTTGAATATTGCTGATTTTGACGAATTGGCCGAGCACGCTATGGAAGATATCGATACTACTTTTGCTCCTAACGTGCAGCCGGGCGACTATGTTGTTGCCGGCAAAAACTTCGGCTGTGGTTCTTCGCGCGAGCATGCTCCTGTCGTTATCAAAGTTAAAGGCGTAAAATGCATTATTGCCGACAGCTTTGCCCGTATTTTTTACCGCAATGCAATCAACATCGGGCTGCCGGTGCTGGAAATTGGCAAGGATGTTGAAAAAATTGCAGCCGGTGATGAATTGGATGTAAATATGGCTGCTGGCGAGATCAAAATCGTTAACAAAGGCATTACTATCCAAACCAAACCATTGCCGGAATTTATTCAAAAGATCGCTGACTGCGGCGGCCTTATCAACTATGTCAAAGGAGAACACCAAGAATGAAGATCACTTTACTGCCGGGCGACGGCATTGGCGTCGAGATTGTTGACGCCGCTGTGGAAGTACTTGATGCCGCTGCCAAAAAATTCGGTATGACTATAGAATATGATAAACAGCTGATCGGCGGCGCTGCTATCGACGCTACAGGAGTACCGCTGCCGGAAGCTACTATTGCATCTGCAAAAACTGCTGATGCCGTGCTTCTAGGTGCTGTGGGCGGACCTAAATGGGATAATGTTGCTCCCGAGATCCGTCCTGAAAAGGGGCTGCTCGGAATTCGTAAAGCGTTGGGTCTGTACTGTAACCTGCGTCCGATCAAGGTTTCCCGTTTTGTCGCACATTTATCGCCGCTTAAAAATGAACGCGTCAGCGGCACTGATCTTTTGATCGTACGCGAACTGACCGGCGGCATTTATTTCGGCGCTAAAAATGAAGCTGCTCCTGATGCTGATGGCGTAGAGACGGCTTCTGACGTTGAAATCTATACCCGCCCGGAAGTAGAACGCATTGCCAGATTTGCTTTTGAAGCTGCTAAAAAGCGCCGCGGTAAAGTAACTTCCGTCGATAAAGCTAACGTATTGGCTTCATCCAGGATGTGGCGCCGTATAGTTGGTGAAATGCAGGCGCAGGATTACAGCGGGATCGAACTGAATAATTTCTATGTAGATAACTGTGCTATGCAGCTGGTGCTCAATCCAGGCCAGTTCGATGTAGTGCTCACCAATAACATTTTCGGCGATATCCTTTCGGATGAAGCGTCAGTGATTGCCGGGAGTATCGGAATGCTCCCTTCTGCAAGCCTTGGTGACAGCACCGGTATGTATGAGCCTATTCACGGCAGTGCTCCTGATATTGCAGGGCAGGGCATCGCTAACCCCTTGGGAACTATTTATTCCGTAGCTATGATGCTGCGTTATTCCTTGGATCAGGATGCTGCTGCCGATGCTATCGAAGCGGCAATTGACAGAGTTTTGGAAAAAGGTTATCGCACTCCTGATCTCTGCGGTGAAGGTCTGACTAAAGTTTCGACCTCGCAGATGGGGCAGCTGATCGCCGCAGAACTGGCCTGATGTATTTTTGAGTATTGGAAGGAAGTGAGTTTATGCAGATGACCGGCGCAGAAGTAATGGTCAAATGTTTGGCAGAGCAAGGAGTTTCTACGGTTTTTGGTTACCCCGGCGGGGCGATCCTGCCTTTTTATGACGCTTTGCGTGAAGCGGCTGACATTCGGCATATCCTGACGGCACATGAACAGGGTGCTGCCCATGCTGCTGACGGTTATGCCCGTGCAGGCGGTCAGGTCGGCGTCTGTATAGCGACTTCCGGCCCCGGAGCGACCAATCTGGTTACGGGGCTCGCCAATGCTTTTTTAGATTCGATACCTGTCGTAGCGATTACCGGCCAGGTGCCGGTGGCAATGATCGGACGCGACGCATTTCAGGAAGTAGATATCACCGGTATCACCATGCCGATCACCAAACATAATTTCCTGGTCAAGCGTCCTGAACATTTAGCGCAGACGATCCGGCTGGCCTTCCAGCTGGCGAAAACAGGCCGTCCCGGCCCGGTGCTGGTAGATGTGCCGCGCGATGTGCAGACCGCTTTGCTTGATTATGAGCCGGGCGAGCTGGAACCGCTGGCGAAAGAGCTGCCGGAAGAAAAACAGATCGCTGCCGCAGTGGCGGCAATCAATGCTTCGCAGCGCCCGGTCATGCTTGTAGGCGGCGGTGTTATCAATGCCGATGCGGAATATGATGCCATGCATTTATGCGAAAAGCTGCGTATCCCGGTTGTCAGCACCCTGATGGGATTAGGCGCTATCAGTGCCTACCGCAGTCTGTTTTTAGGGATGACGGGACTGCACGGACACGAACGCGCCAACAACGCCGTTAAGGAAGCCGATCTTATCCTGGCTGTTGGCAGCCGGTTTAACGATCGTGTTACCGGTGAACGCAGCAGTTATAGCGCGAATAAAACTGTTATCCATTTAGATATCGACCCGGCGGAGCTGGATAAAAATATTTATTCCAGTATCGGTATTTCCGGTCATATGAACACAACTTTGCAAATGCTGGAGGCAGGCAGCGTCAAGCATGATCTTGATGCCTGGTGGCAGCTGATCGAAAGCTGGCCCAGTATGGACGAGGACTTCGGCGGCGAAGCTGCACCGCAGTTTTTCAAGGCCCTGAACCCGGTTATCAAAGATAAGGATTATATTATCACTACGGACGTCGGGCAGCATCAGATGTGGGCTGCTCAGCATATCAAGATCCAGTTTGCCCGCCAGTGGATTTCTTCAGGCGGATTGGGAACGATGGGCTTTGGCTTGCCGGCGGCTATGGGCGCACAGCTGGCCCGCCCCAAAAGCAGGGTGATCAGTATCAGCGGTGACGGCGGATTCAAAATGACCGGCTCGGAGTTGTTTACGATCGCCAGCTATAAATTGCCGGTGACGGCGATAGTCTTTAATAACAGCGGCTTAGGCATGATTCGTCAGTTGCAGACCGTGCAGTTCAATAAACGGTTTACTTCCTGCGAAATGCCCGGCTATGTCGATTTTGTCAAATACGGCGAAGCCTTTGGCGTAGCCGGAGAGCATGTCGATACGCCTGAAGCCCTGGCAGCAGCAGTTGAAAAAGCTATGCAGCTGGACGCGCCTTATATCATCGAAGTTGCTCTTGACCCTAAAAATATGGTACAGCCGATGGTCACTCCCGGTTTGGGAATCGGTGACTTTGTAAAATTTAAAGAGCAATAAAAAACCAGCGTGTACTTTATAGTACACGCTGGTTTCTTTTTATTGTCGGTCATTTACGGTTGATAATATTACCGGCACAGTTTTCAGCGTCTGCGCTTGTCGTTGTCATGCAGAAATTTGCGAGCTTTTTTCATACCGCCAATATCTTTGAACATGGTACTGAATTTTTCCAGTTCGATCTGTTTGGAATCAAGGCCTTCATAGCGTACTTCCTTCTGCAGCTTTTGATAGCTGGCCAGTCTGTCCGCGGCAAGTATTCCGTCTGTGATAGCTTGCTGAACGGCACAGCCTGTTTCGTGGGTATGGGTACAATCACGAAAACGGCATTGCTGGGACAGTTCGTCGATATCAGCAAAGCTTTTGGATAAATCAGCCGTTTCTAAACCCAGTTCCCGCATTCCCGGAGTATCGATGACTAAAGCCTCGTTTGTAAGGGTGATGAGTTCGCGTCTGGTTGTTGTATGTCGACCCTTATCATCGTTTCGCAAACCATTGGTAGCAAATTCGGTGCCAGCCAAACGGTTGATAAGAGTTGATTTACCTACGCCTGAGGAACCGATGAAGGCAGCCGTACTGCCGCACTTCAAGTAGGGAAGTATTTGCTCGTGACCGGCATCGGCCAGTGAAGAAGTGACAAGTATTTCAGCGCCGATGGCAACGGACTCAGCCGCTGCTGTTTTAGCAGCTACGTCATCACATAAATCAGCTTTGGTTAAAGTAACTATCGGCAGTGCGCCGCTGCTCCAGGCAATGGCTAAATACCGTTCCAGACGCCGCAGATTAAAATCGCTGTTCAATGACATACAGATGAATACCGTATCGATATTGCTGGCGACTACCTGCTCAGAGTTACCTGTACCGGCAGCTTTGCGGATAAACGCGCTTTTGCGGCGCAGTACATGATGGATGATCGCTCTTCCTTCAACAGTATCTGTGCGGTCAAGCAGAACAAAATCACCGACGGCAGGGAAATCTGAAAGTGCGGCGGCATTAAAGCGCAGCTTGCCTGAAACCTCTGCCAGTACTTCCCCGGTTTCGGTTATGACACGGTAAAGATCCTTATACTGGGCTGAAACGCGTCCGACAGGGAAACAGCCAAAACTGGCTGCTTCTTCAGCGAATTTTGCGGAAAATCCTAATGTTTGTAAATTTATTTTAGACAATTTTTTTATCCTCCTAAAGGTTATATTAAAGCCTTTTGGGAGGTTCGGCAAAATATTAGATTATGCAAACCTCCCGGTCTGCGCAATATCCGATGTACCATATGTAAACATAAAAAATTCCTCTTTTCTTAATAGATTTATCTGCAGGACATACCTGTATTTTACAGGCTGAACTTTCAGTATGGTTTCATCGTATTCTATAAGTGAATATTTGTCAATAGCGGTATTATATAATTAAATATATTAGAAATATTTAATGTTAAACAGTACTTAAACTGGAGTTTGGATAAGAACTGGTTTTCAAAAAACAAGTTATTGAGTTCGCCATGAGGTTTGTTATACTGAAAGAAAGAGGCGAGAATAATGTTATTAACAGAAAATATATCAGCATTGCATGGATGTGCTGATTGCCCGGAAATTGGCATAATAAAAGCAGTACACGTTTGAAAATGTGTACTGCTTTTTAGCTGTTGTTTATTTACGATGTTTCCAGCGGCAGATGAGCTGCGTTATCGTGCCCATAGGGCAATAAACGCACCAGGAACGCGGCTTGAACAGCAGCAGCGTGATGATACCGAGAATGCTGGAGGTCAGCATGATGCTGTAAAATCCAAAAGCAAATTGCGCGACCCATGGCTGCGCACCGCCGCTGTAAGCCCAGTGCCATGGTACGTCAAAAGTCCACAGCAGGCTGACTGTCTTATGAAAATAGATAGCATGGGTAAAGACCAGGTAGGTAGAAACCAGCATATTGACAAACATCGTTGTAAAAAACAGCAAGAAGCCATAACGGAAGGTATGTGAGCGCATCCAGGAGGGGATATCGCGTTTTGGTGAAAGCTTCCAACTGTTGCCGATCAGCTCGAATAGCTGCCCGCGGCCGCAGTATTTATTGCAATATGATTTAGTGCCGAATGTAGAAGCCATGATAAGCGGAATGAAAAAGCACAGCAGTCCCAGCCAGGCGAAAAGAATATTAAAAAAGCCCAGAGCCAGATACAGCGCCGTCAGGACCCAAAGGTAATCATACCAGTGATTGCGTTTAGACATCAGCAGTCACCACCTTGATCACAGATGCCGGACATTCACGGGCGCACAGACCGCAGCCGATGCAGCGAGCCAGTTCTACAACTGCGCTGATACCATCGGGCACGCTGATTGCCTGAAGCGGACAGGCCTTAGTGCAGGTGCCGCAGGATACACAATATTCCTTATCAACTTGCGCATAACGCTTGCTACTCATTTTATCGCCTCACCGACAAGATTCATTCTAACTTTATTGTAACCTATTTATGATCTTTTAGCCATATTTTATTAACTTCAGGTTAAGGCGCAGCGTTGTAAAATTTTCTGCAGGAACACATATTTTTGCGGTACAATAAAGGAAAGAGAATAATTGCGGATGGAGTGATGGGAATGAAAAAGCAAACCGCATTGATGAACCATTGGCAATTATGTCAATATCTGCGTAAACTGCATCTGCCGCAGGTTGTACCGCCGCCTGACCTGGCGACGCTGAAGCTGCTGCAGGACGCGCATTTGAAATATGTGCCCTATGAGAATCTGGATATTTTGAGCGGCAGGCTGACTTCGCTCGAGCATGATGATATGTTTGCCAAAATCATTATGAAAAACCGCGGCGGCATTTGCTTTGAGCTGAACGGCCTGTATAATTGGCTGCTGGAATCTCTGGGCTATAAAGTCACAAGTTATGCGGCCCGTTTTATCGACCGGCTGGAGGAATACCAGATCCGCCGGCATCGGGTAATGTGCATCGAACTGGAAGATAAACGTTATCTGACTGATGTTGGAGTCAACAGTGAAAGTCCGCGCTGTCCGCTCGAAATGGCAGAGGGCAAAGTGCAGAGTGACGGTATCTGCGAATATAAATTCAGCCGCGATCCGTTCTTTGGCTGGCTGCTGTGGCAGAAGGAACGGCGTAAACCATGGAAAAGGCTGTTTGGCTTTACAGAAGAACAGCAGCTGGATATGGATTTTATTCCCGCCTGCATTTATACAGACCTTCATCCGGATTCGCCGCTCAATAAAGGCAAAGCGATCTCTGTTTTTCGCGAAGACTGCAATATCACGATCCGGGGAAATCTTTTAAAGTTTTATCTGGGTGGACGTGTCAAATACCGCTATACCATCAATACTGAATACGACTTAAAGGGAGTGCTGTGGGAGTATTTTGGTATTGCCGTCGATTATCCGCTTCCTAATGGCGGTATTGACCAGAATGATTAAATTTTGGCTTGGAAAAAGTTGCTATGATTTGAAACTTTATGATAAAATAAATTAACTAAAAAAAGTGAGATTATGACTGCTGAAAACAGGCGATTTTTATTGCCGCCCATTATCAACAGAATATTGACGCTGCTTACAGAGCAGGGCTTTGCAGCCTATGTTGTAGGCGGTGCCGTACGCGATCTGCTGCTGGGAAAGGCACCCGGCGATTTTGACGTTGCAACATCGGCCCGCCCCGAGTCTGTTATCAGCATTTTAGAACCGGCCGGGTTTACTGTTGTTGGCGAACTGGGGCAGAACTTCGGTGTCGTTGTTGTGCATCGGGACTCCCAAACGGTAGAAATTGCTACCTTCCGTGGCGAAGCCTACGGCGGGGATGCGCATAAACCGGAGCAGGTCTGGTATTGTGACGACCTGGAGGCTGATTTGTCGCGGCGCGATTTTACCGTCAATGCCATGGCTTTGGATCAGTCCGGCAATGTATACGATTATCACGGCGGTAGGCAGGACCTGCAGCAGAAAATACTGCGTACTGTCGGTGATGCGCCAGCCCGTTATCAGGAAGATGCTTTGCGTATGTACAGAGCCTGCCGCTTTGTAGGTCAGCTGGGCTTTGATTATGTACAGCGGCAGGGCGCCGGCCCGGCATTTGGACAGCCGCAGACGCCGTATTACCTGCCGCAGAGCTACAGCTTTCCTGTTAGCCGCAGTGCCGGGCTATCATTGGAACGTGTGCGGACAGAGCTGGATAAGCTGCTGCTCGGCAAATGGGCCGGCAAGGGACTGATGCTGCTGATGGCGACAGGGCTGGCGGCCGGACGCTGCCGTGTGCGTGAACAGGGAACTTATCGGGAAATATATGTTTTGCCGGAGCTGGAGCATTTGGCGGGATTGCCGCAGAACCAGCGTTTTCACTGCTACGATGTATGGGAGCATACTCTGGCTGCTGTTGATAACAGTCCGCGTCAGCTGGCAATACGTTGGGCCCTGCTTTTGCACGATGTAGCTAAAGGTCTTCCTGGTATCCGCAGGCTTAATAAAGAAGGTCAGCCCAGTGATCATGGTCACGAAGCTGAAAGCGCCGTTATGGCAGAAGTTATTTTAAGTCGGCTGCGTTATCCGGCTCCTTTTGTGCAAAGAGTAGTATGGCTGGTGTCAAGGCATATGCGCTTCGCACCGATGCTGGTAACGGGTGAACGTACATTGCTGCGTTGGCTGCGCAGCGAGGCGGCCGGCGGTAATTTTAAAGATAGTCATGAAATGACTGCTGCTTTTGAACAGCTGGTAGCAGTATTTTTAGCAGATATGGGTGCTACTCACGCCGGTAAGAATACCGAACTGATGGAGGAAGGACGCGCTTTGGGAACGGCGGTGCTGGAACTGGCCCGCAGTAAAATGCCTGTTCATACTAAGGATCTGGCGATCAGCGGCCATGATGTGCTTGTGCTGTTAGAAGATAAAAGCAAGATCAGGGACGCTATGCGATATTTATTACAGAGAGTGCAAAGCACCAATCTGCCTAACGAAAGGTCTGCTTTAGAGGAAGCAGTCAGAGGCTGGCAGAAACGTCACTAGAAAGAAGGGAAGCTAATGCCACAAAAGAAATTGTTTGCCGCACTGCTTGTTGCAGCATCAGCGTTGCTGATGCTGGGTATGAGTAATGAAAATCAGATACCATATCCGTCAAATTATGATACCAAAAGTGCCGGGGCGTCGTCCTACAATGGACTGGCCAATGTGCCTAAATCGCCTTATTTTCAGCAGCTCGATTTTTATAATATGCAGCCTACTGATTCGCTTGTGCTGCTGCCGAAGTTCCGTACCTACCAGCAAACTACCGAATATACCTGCGGCCCTGCCGCTGCATTGATGGTGGTCGAACATTTTCAGGGACGCAGCGAGGAAGATGAACTGGCGATCGGCAAGATTATGGGGACAAAGTCCTATACCGGGACTAATACTAAAGGTATGGTCAAATATTTTAAGAAAAAAGGCTGGCAGGTAACTTCGTCAGCTGATAAAGATAAAACACCGCAGAATACACAGGAATTCAAAGCATTTGTAGTCGAGCATCTTAAACGCAATGTACCTATTATGGTAGAAAATGTAGACTGGGGCGGGCATTGGCGTGTTATTATCGGCTATGACACAATGGGCACGGATGACCTAACCAGCAGTGACGTACTGATTATGGCTGATCCTTATGATACGGCCGATCATTTACAGGACGGCTACGTTGTTGTGCCGGCTGAAAAATTCTTCTATATGTGGTTCGATTCGCATCTGTTTGCAGCCGGTGACCGTAAGCAGCAGTGGCTGGCAGCAGAGCCGCCGGTCGGATATGAACCTCTGATAGATATGAAAACACAGGACGGGACAAAATCATAATATAATTAATTGCAAATGAAATGAAAACGCAGACTGTATAGTCTGCGTTTTTTATTTTACCCAGCCTGCTGGTGCAGGAATTTTTTATTGTAGATTTTAATTACGCAGACGCAATCGGCATAGCATACAGAAAGCAATGTAAACCAGCGCAGACGCCTACAGTTGTAAAGCCGCCTGCGGAATGCGCCGGGCAAGACTCGAAGACGGTTTACACAGTCTCAAAGTAAGTGTCTTGCGGGGGGGTACAAACGTGCTATAATAAATTAGAATATTATTTTAACAAATGTTTTTAAATTAATGATGCATAATAAATTGTTTTAATATAAAGATATGTAACTAAAAATATTTAAAATTGCAGCAAGGGTGGTGACGCTAAAATGTATGACGAAAAATGTTTACAGCAACTCGGAAACAACATCAAATTCCTGCGCGCTGCCTGTCAGCTCAGCCAACGGGAGTTGGCAAAGCGTATCGGTATCAGCAAGACTCACCTGAGTAATATTGAGCATTGTCATGTAAAAATAAATTTGAAGCTGTTGCTGCGCATCGCTAATGCTTTCGGCTGCACGATGGAAAATATCTTTGATGCCCGAACATTTCCAGAGTCGGCGGAAGCCAAAGCCGCCAGTGCAAAGGCGCATAAGACTAGCGGACAGGAAGTTTATATGCGGGAAGAAGTGCAGCAGATTTTGCAGATGCTGTATTTATATAAAAATTGAGCGTCATAAGCAGAAAAAGAGGCTGAGCGTAAAGGAGTAGTAAGATGGCTGAAGTGAAAGCAGCAGAGAAAGGCCGGCAGTCTGAACATCTGGAAAAAGAAGTGTCAAGCAGGGGAAACTGCACCAGCAGTAGCAAAACTGTTGATAAAGACAGCTGTAAGGACAATTCTGACAGCACCGCTGCAAAAACCTATATGCGCTTTTACGCTGGGGCTGTTACTCAGGACAGCGGCCTTGAGGGTATCAGGTTCGACTTTAACTACGGCGCTCGTGTCGAAGTGCCGGCTGGTGATTACAGGGTACGATTTCTGGACCGGGAAGCCTGTTTGACATTGTACGATTCTAATGCCAGCGGCGTGCTTGTGACCAGTAGTAAAAAGTATTTTGTCGATTTCCGCATCGAGGTCTACGAAAGAGATAAGTTGATTTTTGCCCATGACCTGGATTTACAGGGGAAAAAAGTGCTTATAAAATTTCCTGTCGGTATTTTAGGAGATATTTTGGCATGGTTCCCTTATGCCGAAGTCTTTAGAAAAAAGCATGAGTGCGATTTATACTGCGCTATGGCGGAAGAGATGATCGAGATCATCAAGCCGGGCTATCCGGAGATCAACTTTGTCCAATCGGAAGAACGGCCGGACGGTCTTTATGCTAGTTATTACATGGGCATTTTCTTTCCATGTGATGACAGGGAACACCAGCCGACAGATTTCAGAGTAGTGGGGCTGCATAAAAACGCACCCTGTATTCTGGGACTAAAAGTAGACGAACAGTGTATTAAACTGTTACCGAGGGATAAAGTACGCAGGATTAAAGATCCATACGTCTGCATCGCGGCGCAGGCCAGCAGTCAGGCCAAATACTGGAACAACGGACGTGGCTGGCTGAACGTGGTAAAACACCTTAAAACACTTGGCTACCGAGTACTGTGCATTGATAGAGAAAATAATTATGGTATGGGCAGCCGATTTAACATCATTCCTTACGGCGCGGAAGATTTTACCGGGCGCAGACCCTTGCAGGAGCGGATCGATCTTTTGTACCATGCTGATTTTTTCATAGGTCTGTCCAGCGGGCTTAGCTGGGTGGCCAATGGGGTGGGGATACCGGTAGTGCTGATCAGCGGTTTTACACTGCCGGTAAATGAATTTGAGACGCCGTACCGAGTCATTAGCTACCATGTTTGCAATGGCTGCTGGAATGATACGCGGGTAGTATTTGACCATAAGGACTTTGAATGGTGTCCACGGCTAAAAGGCAGCGACAGACAGTTTGAATGCAGCCGCTACATTACGCCGGAAGCTGTGAATAAAGTCATTGATCGGTTGATGGAAGACTATAAATTAAAGCCGCAAGAACAAGCTGTGAATAAAAAGAAGACAAAGGGTGAGCAGTGATGAAAAAGAGAGAAACAAAATTACAGGTACAAAGTATTCTGGCAACGGTGGTTATGGGGATGAATCTGGTCAACACTGCTGCGCCGGCAGTGGCAGTGGCTATGACAGAACAGCAGGAGCCAGCGCCTAAACAGTCAGTCAGCGAAGCTCAGCAGGAAGAAATGCAATCATATGCCTATGAAGTTTTACCCATACTGGCAGGCTATGTGGACGAAATGGTTTTCAGCAAGGCCGAGGCTGCCAGTAGTTACAGTGTTGGTGTCGGCGAGAACAGAAGTATTGCCAGTACTGATGATTATGATAGTGTCTATGTCGCCAGCGGTGGCACTTGTACAATAGATTCCAACAGAGCCAAGATAAATGTAGTTGATGGCGGGTCACTGAATATCGGGAACAATATAGGTTCTGTGACTGTGTCAGGAGGTAACGTCAGTGTTGTTTCAACGTATGCTGTTTATGTCAACGATCAGAGCATCGTCAGTGATACGGAACTGACAGGCAGGCTGCTGTTGATCGATGACCAGAGCGGCAGGTTGAACTTCGAAGGAATTACCGCTAATAACGGTGGCTTGTGGGATGCGACACCTGTTTTAAATAAAGAGACCAACCAGTGGTATTTGTCAAGAATCGTGAAAACAGCGAATAATGATACCAAAGTATTGCTGTTTGACGCCGAGAACAGCTACGCCATGTGGCGCAACACCGCGGACAGCCTGCGCAGCCGCTTGGGTGAGCTGCATGGAAGTGCTGAGCATGACAACGGGATTTGGGCTCGTACGCAGACCGGACGCTTCAGTGGCAGCGGTTACGAAGGCCGCTATGACCTGTACCAACTGGGTTATGATAAAATATTTGCCGATAAAAGTGTTTACGGTGCAGCTATTGATTACGGTGATGGCACAGGTAGCTATGCCTACGGCAGCGGTAAGGACAAACTGACAGCGTTAAGTTTATATGGTGTCTGGCAGGGGAATCGCGGCACCTATACCAACGTCACAGCCCGTTACGGCAGTTTTACAACGGATCTGAAATCTTATGGCGGTTATCCGGACAAAGCTGACTACAAGCACCATGTCTACAGTATAAGTGTGGAATACGGACAGCGTTTTGATTATCATCAGGGTCTTTTCTTCGAACCACAGGCACAGTTTACGATGGGACGAATAAATAGCATCAGCTACACTACCGACAGAGGAGCCAACGGCTATATCGAAGGCATGAACAGTGCTATCGGGCGTATCGGCTTTGTTTTGGGACAAAAGGTCAAAAACGACAGCGATATCTATATCAAAGCCGACCTGCTACACGAATTTGCAGGGGAGCGTGATTTGCAGCTGACATCGGATGCAGGTGGTACCAACGATATTTTGAGAGAACATAGTGATTACGGTGATACATGGTTTGAGCTGGGTCTGGGCGGTAACGTCAGGATCAGCAAAACGGGCAACTTCTACGGTGAAGTGACGCGCGGCTTCGGCGGCGACATCAACAAAAAGTGGAGCGTCAATGCCGGGCTAAGGTTCACGTTTTAAGTGAGGATTTGAGGCACTGTTATATGGCAGTACTAATTTTAGTAATGTAAAAAATCAGCGATATGAAGTAAGTTTCATATCGCTGATTTGCTTTGTTATTTTCTGCTTATATTGTTAGCAGTAATTTATACGGTACAGAGTCTTTTAAAAGCATTTTGGTTTATGAGGGTATAAAACGATTGCAATAATAATTATTAATTTCAAATAAATTTCCCTTGCGTTTTTAAATGACATATGTTATATTAAAGGTGCGTTAGCGAACGCTAACTAAAGCAACTTAATTTATGTTTATATAAGGAGGCAGTTATTATGTCATTGATCAACAAGGAAGTTAACGATTTTAAGGTTCAGGCCTATGTAGGCAAAGATTTTAAAGAGGTTACTAAAAAAGATATTTTAGGGAAATGGTCGGTGTTCTTTTTCTATCCGGCTGATTTTACTTTTGTGTGCCCGACTGAGTTAGAGGATCTGGCGAATAAATACGAAGAATTCAAAAAAATCGGCTGCGAGATTTATTCCGTATCCTGCGATACTCATTTTGTCCATAAGGCATGGCATGATGCATCGGATACGATCAAAAAAATACAGTATCCGATGTTGGCTGACCCGACCGGGGCTTTGGCAAGAGATTTCGATGTGATGATCGAAGCTGACGGCCTGGCCGAAAGAGGCAGCTTTATCGTTAATCCGGAAGGCAGGATCGTAGCTTATGAAGTTATTGCCGGCAATGTCGGACGTAATGCTGATGAGCTGCTGCGCCGTGTGCAGGCTTCGCAGTTTGTTGCCGAACATGGCGATCAGGTCTGCCCTGCCAAATGGCAGCCTGGCGCAAGCACTTTGAAACCCAGCCTTGATCTGGTAGGGATTATCTGATCATGGACCGGATGTATGATGTCATCATCATCGGCGGCGGGCCTGCGGGCCTTGCCGCTGCCGTTTATATGGCTCGGGCCAAGTATAAGACGCTGGTTATCGAAAAAGAGAAGATCGGCGGTCTGATCACGATTACTTCCGAGGTGGTAAATTATCCGGGCGTTTTAAAAACTACGGGTAAAGAGCTTACTGAGCAGATGCGTCTGCAGGCAGAAAGCTTCGGGGCGGAGTTTTTACTGGCAGAGGCTTTGGAAAGTAAGCTGGACTGCGATATCAAAGAGGTGCATACCGATAAGGGAACCTTTAAGTCGCTGGGTGTGATCATGGCTATGGGAGCCGTGCCACGGCAGGTGGGTTTCACAGGCGAGTCGGAATACCGCGGGCGCGGCGTAGCATATTGTGCTACCTGTGACGGCGAATTTTTTACTGGCCTGGATGTATTTGTTGTGGGCGGTGGTTTTGCTGCTGCCGAAGAAGCGATTTTTCTGACCCGTTATGCGCGGCATGTGACAGTGCTGGTGCGCGGTGATGATTTTACCTGTGCCGGGTCGATCGCCGATGAAGCGAAACGGCACGAGCAGATAACAGTACTGTATAATACTGCCATGCTGGAAGTCGGCGGAGGAGACGTACTGCGTTATGCTGTTTATGAAAACTGCAAGACCGGTGAACGTACACGTTATGAGACCAGTGACGCGACCTTCGGCGTATTTGTTTTTGCCGGGTATGTTCCTGTAGGCGGCCCGCTGTTGAACGGTCTGGAAACTGACTGTGAAGGTTATCTGGTCACCGATATGGATCAAAAGACTAATCTGGACGGCGTTTATGGCGCCGGTGACTTGTGCATCAAAAATCTGCGGCAGGTGGTCACAGCGGTGTCTGACGGCGCCAAAGCGGCTACTTCGCTTGAGAAATATGCTGCACAGCTGCACGATAAGTTGAAGCTGCCGCGTTTTGCAGTAACTAAAAAGCAAATCGCGGAGCCGGCAGTTAAGCAGACGGAAGCAGCTGCTGCCGATGACGGCGCGTTTATTTCGGAAGCTATTAAAACGCAGCTGACGCCTGTTTTTGCAAAATTTACAGATGATTTATTACTGCGGGCCGCATTGGATAACAGCCGGGCGGCGGCAGAAATACGCGGCTTTTTAAACGAGCTGACGCCCTTAAGCGCTCATCTGCGCTGGGAAGAAGCCGGGGAGGCTGCAAACGGGCTGCCATATATCGAGGTCTGCCGTGCGGATGGAACGTCTTTAGGATTCCGTTTTCACGGTGTGCCGGGAGGTCATGAGTTTAATTCATTTATCGTGACACTGTATAATGCGGCCGGGCCGGGTCAGGCTATCAGTGAGGAACAGTTGGCTGCGGTCAAAGCACTGAGCGGAAGTAAAAAGCTGCAGGTAGTCATTTCATTGTCCTGTACGATGTGCCCCGAGCTGGTAATGGCAGCCGGCAGGCTGGCAGTTGAAAATGACGGGATCGAGATAGATGTATTTGATATCAATTTGTTCCCGGAGCTGCGCGAGCAATATAAAATTATGAGTGTGCCTTGTCTGATTTATAATGATAAGATCAGCTTTGGTAAAAAGAATATCGATGAACTGCTGCAGCTGATTGGCTGAGATGCAGGTTAATAAAAACAGGTTCACCGCTTTAGCGGTGAACCTGTTTTGTTATTATTGACCAGCTTTCAGCTCAGTCCAGTAACGGTCGTACATAGTGATACTGTCGCCGATATCGGTCAGCCATTCGCCTTTGGGGATGCTTTCTTTGCCAATTTTCAGCATGGGGTCATCAAGGTAGGCTTGGGAATGATATTTGAGTGCTTCGTCATTAGGATTGGCGCAGTTCATAAATTCCCAGTTTTTAGCGCTGACCTTGGGGTCGTACATATAGTTCATAAATTTCTCGGCCAGTTCTTTATTTTTACAGCCCTTGGGTATGGCGAAGTTATCTGACCAGATCAGTGAGCCCTGATCTGGGACAACAAAACCGACATTATTATTTTCTCTGTAGGTAAAGGCGGCGTCGCCTGACCACATAATGCCGATCCAGCCTTCTTCAGCAATAAACTTTTGTTTCAGGTTTTCGGTATCGTAGGCAATAACGCTGCTGTTGAGCTGCTTCAAGTCTTTGAAGGCTGCTTCTGCCTGAGCCGGGTCAGTGCTGTTATTAGACCAGCCATGTTTTTTCAGGGCTACACTGAAAACTTCGCGGCAGTCATTCAAAAGCAGTACATGTCCTTTATATTCCGTGTTCCACAGATCGTCCCATTTGGCAGGAGTTTCTTTGACATATTTTTTGTTATAGATGATACCGGTGATGCCGGTGGTATAAGGCAGGGTATATTCGCCGGTCGGGTCAAAGGGCAGCTTGCGCAGGTCAGCACTGATGTATTTTGCATTGGGGATCTTGGCAAGATCCAGTTTTTCCAGCATATCCAGCTTGCGCATGGTAGTTACCATATAGTCGGAAGGCATGATGATATCAAACTGGGCTCCGCCTGCCTGCATTTTAGCCAGCAGTTCTTCATTGTTAGAAAAAACGTCATAGGTGATTTTGCAGTTGTTTTGCTTTTCAAAATCAGATATAACATCGGGATCAAAATAATCTGCCCACCCGTAAAGGTTCAGGACCTGGGGCGCTCCGGCATCTTTAGCTGAGTTGTCTGATCCGCAGCCGCCCAGCAGAACGGCAAAGTAGAGAGCGGTCAGTAAATATGTAAGTTTTTTCATAAAGCTAAACACTTCCCCTTTAATGTGTTATAAAAAAGGCTGCCTCATGGGAGACAGCCTGATCTTAAAGCAGAGTTAAATAAACAGAGGTCGCTACGTGTTTATTTAGCGGTTTTGAGTTCAGTCCAATAACGGTCATACATAGGCAGGGCTTCGCCGATATCGATGAGCCATTCGCCTTTGTCGATGTTATCCATACCGACCTTGAGCATGGGATCGTTGCGGAATTCTTCACTGTGGAATTCCATTGCTTTTTCGTTAGGGTCGTTATAGCCGATATATTCGTAGTTTTTAGCGCTGATCTTGGGTTCGTAAATGAAGTTGATGAATTTTTCAGCTAAAGCTTTGTTTTTAGCGCCTTTGGGAATAGCAAAGGTGTCTGCCCAGATGGTAGCGCCTTCCTTGGGGATCACAAAGCCGATGTTTTTATTGTCTTTGTAGGTGTAGGAAGCATCACCTGACCACATAGTACCGATCCAGGCTTCTTCTGCGATAAATTTCTGCTTGATAGTATCGGTGTCGAAAGCCAGTACGTTTGGAGCCAGCGTTTTCAGGTCATTAAAAGCTTTTTCTACCTGAGCCTGGTCAGTGGAATTGTTGGAATAGCCGTTTTTCTTCAGCGCCATACCGATAACTTCGCGGTTGTCGTTAAGCAGAATCACGCGGCCTTTATAATCCGGGTTCCACAGGTCTTCCCATGAGGTGGGAGTTTCTTTGATAAAATTTTTGTTGTAGACGATGCCGGTAATGCCCCAGGTGTAAACAAGGGAATGCTTGCCGGTGGGATCGTAAACAGGAGCCTTCAAGCTGCTGACGATATTTTTGGCATTGGGTATTTTATCAAGATCCAGCTCTTCCAGAAGGTTCAGTTTCAGCATAGTTGCTACCATGTAATCGGAGGGCTGGATGAGGTCGTATTGCGCGCCGCCAGCCTGGATCTTGGCCAGCAGTTCTTCATTATTGGCAAAAACGTCGTAATTTACTTTACAGTTGTTTTGCTTTTCAAATTCGGCAATGACCTCCGGATCGAAATTGTCGGCCCAGCTGAACAGGTTCAGCACTTGCTTGTCGCCGCCGGCGGGAGCTGCTGCGTCCTTTTTGGGAGCGTCACCGCCGCAGCCCATGAGAGCCAACGTTAAAACAGCGATGAGGAAAACAAAAAGTTTTTTCATTGTCGGATCACCCTTTCATCATTTTATTTGTTGTTTATATTGTATCACAGTTAGTTGTGATATCAATCGGAGTTTTTATCAGATGTGTGCTGCGGCTGCAGGATCTGAGCGATCACGACCAGCGTGATCGTTGCGAACATCAGCAGTGTGGACAGGGCGTTGATCTCGGGTGAGATGCCGCGTTTGACCATAGCGTAGATGTAAAGCGGCAGCGTAGTAGAATTGGGACCTGCCACAAAGAAGCTGATAATAAAGTCGTCGATAGATAGCGTAAAGGCTATCAGAGCGCCGGCCACGATACCTGGCAGTGCCAGCGGTAATGTGACGTAGCGGAAGGTCTTCCACGGAGTCGCATACAGGTCCATTGCTGCCTGTTCCAGTTCATGCCGCATACCTTCCAGTCTGGCGTTGACAGTGATGACAACGAAGGAAACACAGAAGGTGATGTGTGCAAGGATAAGGGTAGTTTTACCAAGCGGTACCTGTGCCTGAGCAAATAGTACCAGCAGGGAAAGACCCATAACGATTTCCGGGATCAGGATCGGCAGGTATAAGAGGCCGTTGATGACCGGTTTGTACTTGTATTGGTAACGATTGAGCGCGATAGCGGCTATCGTGCCCAGCGTAGTCGAGGCTATTGTAGAGATCACAGCAATAAAAAGGCTGTTGGTGAGTGCCTCTAAAACGCGGCGGTTTTGGAAAAGAGCTTCATACCAGTTGAAGGTGAAGCCTGTCCAGACGGCGTTGATCCTTGATTCGTTGAAAGAATACATGGCCAGGATCAGCAGCGGCAGATAAAGGAAAGCCAGAATAGCCAAAGAATAGGCTACCATCAGATGGCTACGCCACGTCTTTTGCATCGCCGTCACCTCCTTCCTGTGCCTGCAGAGCTTTGTAGTACAGGATGATCAGCACCAGACTCAGTACGGCCAGCACTATGGAGAGCGCCGAGCCAAAGGGCCAGTCACGGGCTGACAGGAACTGGTTTTGGATGAGATTGCCGATGAGCGCCGATTTAGCTCCGCCCATAACGTCGGGAACAACGAACATCCCCAGCGAAGAAATGAAGACAAGAATTGTACCGGCAGCAATACCGGGCATGGTCAGGGGCAGAGTAACTTTACGAAAGGCTGTCAGCGGTTTGGCACCCAGATCGGATGCTGCTTCTAAAAGCCGGGTATCCAGCTGTTCGATAGATACATAGATCGGCAGCACCATAAAGGGCAGCAGTGCATAGACCATACCAAGCATAACGGCCATATCATTGTAAAGCATCTGCAGCGGCTGGTCGATAAGGCCCAGATTCAACAGCAGCGTATTGACTACGCCCTGTGAACGCAGGATAATGACCCAGGCATAGGAACGGATCAGAAAATTGATCCAGAAAGGGATCATAACCAGTATCAGACCTGGCTGCTGCCATTTTTTAGGCAGCTGGGCTATGGTATAGGCCAGCGGGTACCCCATCAGGATCGTGGCAAGCGTAGTTACGATAGCTACGACCAGGGTATCTGCAAAAATTTTAAGGTATAAGGGTTCCAAAAACCGCAGGTAGTTATCAATGGTAAAAGAAAAGATGACCTGTCCATACGGTGTGCGTCCGGCAAAGGACACTGCAACGACGATCAGCAGCGGTATGACGAAAAATATGCTGAGCCAGAGCAGGGCCGGCGCTACCAGCAGTTTACCGTTTTTCATCATCGCTGTACTTTCACCTCGTCTCTTTCGTACCACCAGATGCCGACGCGTTCGTCGGGCGTCCAGCGTTTGACGTCGTCAAAGTACTGATATGCGACTACGGTCTGGTTCGAGTTGTCAAGACGGACAAAGACTTTGTCGATAGTGCCGTAGAAGACAACATCGACGACGGTGCCGTAAAAAGCAGGCTCGGGGTGCGCTGCGGCTTTGTCTTCGCTTTCAGCTTCTTCGCAGAGGTTCAGCTTTTCCGGCCGCAGGGCCAAAGTTTCAGTTTCAGTATCGAAGAAATTACTTTCGCCGATGAATTTGGCAACAAATTTTGTGGAAGGATAATGATAAATATTATCAGGATTGTCGTCCTGTTCGATAACGCCTTTATTCATTACGACGATGCGGTCAGACATGGTCAATGCCTCTTCCTGATCGTGCGTTACATAGATGAATGTCAGACCCAGACCGCGCTGAAGGTTTTTCAGTTCCAGCTGCAGATTTTTGCGCAGCTGGTAATCCAGCGCGCCCAAAGGCTCGTCCAGTAAGAGGACCTTGGGATTGTTGACCAAAGCGCGGGCAATTGCGACACGCTGCTGCTGTCCGCCGGACATTTGCTGGGGACGGCGGTTGCGGAACTCTTCGAGCTGGGTAAGATAAAGGACCTGAGCAACACGTTCCTTTTGTTCATCGGCAGGAACTTTTTTCATCATCAGGCCGAATTTTATGTTTTCCTCAACAGTCATGTGAGGGAATAACGCGTAATGTTGAAATACCATATTCACATCACGTTTATAGGGCGGCAAGGCAGTGACGTTTTCGTCGTCCAGATAGATACTGCCCTCGGTAGGAGTTTCCAGACCGGCAATCATGCGCAGCAAAGTGGTTTTGCCGCAGCCGGAAGGACCGAGCAACGTAATAAATTCTCCATCGTAAATTGTCAGATCGAGAGAGGGGATAATGACGTTATTACCAAATTTTTTTGTGATTCCCTGTAAACGGACCATTTCTTTCATTTTTTGCTTGTCACAACCTTTCGTAATGCAGATTTTATCCTTATGCAGATAACAACTTATTATATACAGATTTGACCCAAAAATTCAATAATTTTTTGTAAAATTTAGAGGTATTTTGCTAAAAAACAGAGAATATTGATACTCATACGCAATAATGACAGTTTTTGATGATTTTTTGCGGAAAAATTCCAAAATTTGGAGGCTTTTTATTAATGAAACGATTGATACTGGCATTGATTTTGTTGGTAGTTGTTTTAATAACCGGCTGCGCTGATGCCGGCAGGCGTGATCAGGATAAAAAATCTGTGCATAGCCCGGCGGTAACGTTAGGGATCGAACGCATCGGCGAGTATGAGCAGCTGTTTGCAGGGAAGCGTGTGGGTCTGATTACAAATCAGACCGGTGTTGACAGTAAGCTGCGCAGCAGTGAGGATATTTTACTGGCGCATACTGATCTGACAGGGATTTTTGTGCCGGAGCATGGTTTGTTCGGCGCCGTGGCTGCCGGAGACGATGTGGACGGCGCTGAATATAAAGGTGTGAAGGTATACAGTCTGTATGGAGCGGCAAGACGGCCAACGCCGGCGATGCTGGATTCGATCGATGTGATGACTGTTGATATTCAGGATGTGGGTGCCCGGCATTATACTTATGTTTCAACTATGGCCTATGCTATGGAAGAATGTGCTAAAGCCGGTAAAAAGTTTGTTGTTTTCGACCGTCCCAACCCGATTGGGGGATTGATGGAGGGGCCGCTGCTGCGTCAAGAACAGACAAGCTTTATCGGCCTTTATCCGGTGCCTCTGCGTCATGGACTGACTATCGGGGAATATGCCAGATATATCAACGATACGCAGAAGCTTGGCCTTGATTTGACGGTGATTCCGATGAAGGGCTGGCAGCGGAAAATGTACTGGCAGGATACGGGGCTGCCGTGGGTAGGCACTTCGCCGCAGATACCTACAGCTGCTACGGCTTTATATTACGTGACTACGGGTATTTTGGGGGATACTAACCTTTCGGTTGGTATCGGAACAACAAAACCATTTTATTATGTGGGTGCTCCCTTTGCTGAAAAAGATGCGGTTGCGGATAAATTGAACAGTTTGCAGCTGCCAGGCGTGTATTTCAGACCGGCGGCTTTTATTCCAGCTTACGGAGCGTTTGCAAAAGAGCTGTGCCAGGGTGTGGAAATTTATATTACTGATGCGGAGATATATCGTGCCGCGCTTACCGGGGCGAATATCCTGCGCTGCATTGAAGAACTGTATCCTGACAAGGTTGTTTACCCGGCCCGCTATGGCGGTAAAGGCTATAAAATAGATATTGCCCTGGGCGAAACGGCTTTGCGCGTGGGGGTGCCATTAGAGCGCCTGCTGCCGCGTTGGGACAGGGAAGCACAGGAGTTTGCTGAGCAGGTGCGGCCGTATCTGCTTTATAAATAATGAAAGGATTGGAAGTAAATGCTGAATAAGGTTTTTGTAGAATTTTTATATGAAGCGGCGCACATTCAGCGCTGGAACGATCACATCCGTCCTAACGGCTTCACGGAGCTGGATAAGCAAGCGCATAAAATGATGATTTTGTATGTGCTTGCAAAGTATGAGGAGCAGGATCATCAGGCAAAACTGAACTGGCGAGTACTGATCGAAGGCGGTATTTTTGAATTTCTGCATCGGATCGTGCTGACTGATATCAAGCCGCCGGTGTTCCATGAATTGATGCGTGTGCATGGTAAAAAACTCAATAGTTGGGTTTATGAGGAACTGCGGCAGCGGATACCTGATCTGGATCCTGTTTTTATGGCTAAAATGCAGAGACATTTTGATGAACCACAGGAAAATTATATGGAAAAGAAACTTCTGCGTGCTGCACATTATCTGGCCACTCAGTGGGAATTTGGTATTATTTATCATTTCAATCAGGGCATTTACGGTGTTGAGGAAACGAAAGCGGCTATAGAAAGTGAGATCGAGGATCACTATGATCTTGCAGGAGTGCAGAAATTGTCGCTGAAAGGTAAAACCAGCAAGTTTGTTGATCTGGTAGGTCAGCTGCGTTTTCAGAAACGCTGGGCGCAGTCTCCGCGTGTGCCGGAAACTTCAGTAATGGGCCATGTGCTGATCGTAGCTGCTCTGGCATATTTCTGTGCTGTAAAAATGCAGGCTTCAGATGAGCGTATCGTCAATGATTTTCTGTGTGGATTATTCCACGACCTGCCTGAGGTGCTGACCCGCGACATTATTTCGCCGATCAAACGCTCAATCCAGGGGCTGGACGATCTGATCAAGGATATTGAAAAACGTCAGGTTGCAGAAAAATTGCTGCCGCTGCTACCGCATAGCTGGCATGAGGATATCCTGTACTTTACTGAAGATGAATTCAGTAACCGGGCTGTTGTTGACGGTGAGAAGATTACCTGCAGGCCGGAAGAGATTGGGCTAAAATATAATGAGAACGGTAAGGGATATAGGGCCGTTGATGGTACTGTGTTAAAATGCTGCGATCATCTGGCAGCTTTTGTGGAAGCCTATCTTTCAATAGAATATGGTATCAGTTCGAAGCATTTGCGCAATGGCATGGAAGATTTACGGGAACAATACAAAAATAAGGTCGTTTGCGGTTTGGATTTTGGGAAGCTTTACGAGGAATTTCCTCGTTTGTGATGTGGAAAATATTAAAAATGCATAAATTTGCAGAAAGTGTATAAATTGCTAAAATTTTCAAAAAATTTTCTTTGTGCGTATAAAAATAGCTAGACTGCCGCTTGTGCTTAGAGTTATAATAAAGCTGAGGGGATACATTATACAAAATTCAACTATGTATTTTGGAATGTAGGGATAACTAGAAATGTAATAAAATTATGCTTAAATTAAAAAATATTTAAAGGAGGCATCATTATGAATCTGTTTGAAATGGCAAAAATTCCTCTGAACAAAGCAATTGAGGTCATGAAACTTGACCCGAGTGCTGCGGACATTATCGCAACTCCTGAACGTACTCTGGAGGTTTCCATTCCTGTTCGTATGGACGATGGAACTACAAAAGTATTTACCGGTTATCGCAGTCAGCACAGCACCATTATGGGGCCGGCTAAAGGCGGCGTTCGTTATCATCCCGGAGTCAACATGGACGAAGTAAAGACTCTGGCTTTCTGGATGACCTGCAAATGCGCAGTTGCAGGTTTACCTTACGGCGGCGGCAAAGGCGGCATAGTTGTTGATCCTTCTAAACTTTCTGAAAGAGAACTGGAAGGCTTGACTCGCGGCTTTATTGACAGGATCGCTCCGATCATCGGCGAGAAAATGGATATCCCGGCACCTGATATGAATACCAATGCTAAAATCATGGGCTGGATGATGGATGAATTCAGCAAGATTAAAGGCCAGTTTGAACCGGGTTTCGTTACCGGCAAACCGATCTGTCTGGGTGGTTCTTTAGGCAGAAACGCAGCTACCGGACGCGGCGTTATGGTAGCTGCCGGCGAGGCTATCAAAGCTTTGGGTATTAAGCCGAAGCAGGCTACCTGCGCTGTGCAGGGATTTGGTAATGTTGGCAGCTGGACTGCTAAACTGATCCATGATATGGGTGTAAAGATCGTTGCTTTAAGTGATATCAACGGTGCCATCCATAATCCCAAAGGTATGAATCCTTATGATGTTGAAAAACATCTGCAGAAAACAGGCAGCGTTGTTGGTTATAAAGGTTCAAAACCCATCAGCAATGAAGAACTGCTGGCTATGGATGTTACGATCCTTGCTCCGTGTGCAATGGAACTGCAGCTGACTAAAGCCAACGCAGCCAAGGTACAGGCCAAGGTAATCGTTGAAGGTGCTAACGGACCGACAACTCCTGATGCAGATAAGATTCTTGACAAAAAAGGTATTCTCGTTGTACCTGATATCCTCGCTAATGGCGGCGGTGTAACTGTAAGTTATTTCGAATGGGTACAAAACCTGTATCGTTATTTCTGGACTGAAGAAGAAGTTATCGAAAAACAGGAAAGTCTGATGATAGATGCTTTCAAGAAAGTTTACGATACTGCCAAGGAGCATAAAGTTAATATGCGTACAGCGGCTTATATTGTAGCTTTGGGTCATTTGGCAGAAGCTATGAAATATCGTGGTATGTACTAAGAATAATAAAAGGGCGGCTAAAAGCCGCTCTTTTTTATTCTCTGATGCAAAAGGTACGCTTTAAAAAGACAAATGTAAACAAATAATCGAGAAAGTTGTTGCGTTTTGATTTTATACGTTGACTTGCTCCAGTAAGAGTGATAGAATTTTTAATTATAAACGTACAAAGTAGCTACTATTATTGTACAAACTAATAATGTTGGAGGGGAAGAACTTATGAAATTTGCTAAACGTATGGAACGTATGCAATCGTCTGAAATCCGTGAACTGTTAAAATTGACGGCACAGCCGGATATTATTTCGTTTGCCGGCGGTTTACCGGCACCGGAACTGTTTCCGGTGAAAGAAATAGCTAAAGTATCACATGACCTGGTGGAAAAAGAAGGTCAGCAGCTGCTGCAGTATGCCACGACCGAAGGGCGTCCGACTCTGAGGGCTAAAATTGCTGCCAGAATGAAAGATAAATATCATACTGAGGTTGATCCGGATGAGATTTTGATCACTACCGGTTCACAGCAGTGTCTCGATTTTGCAGGTAAATTGTTCCTTGATCCCGGTGATGTTGTTTTATGTGAAAGTCCTTCTTATTTGGGTGCACTTAATGCCTTTAATGCCTATGAGCCTACTTTTGTAGAAGTGCCAACTGATAATGTTGGTCTGATTCCGGAAGAATTGGACAAAATCTTAAGCACTACCGACCGTTGTAAATTTATTTATGTTATCCCCGATTTCCAAAATCCGACCGGTCGTACCTGGAGTTTGGAACGCCGCAAAAAGTTTATGGAAGTGATCAACAAACATAATCTGCCTGTGCTGGAAGACAACCCTTATGGCGAGCTGCGTTATGAAGGGGAGATATTACCGTCCTTAAAATCTATGGATACTAAAGGTCTGGTTATGTTCCTCGGCACTTTTTCCAAGATTTTCTGTCCGGGACTGCGTTTAGGCTGGGTCGCTGCCTCTAAGGACGTTGTCAGTGAATATGTAAAAATCAAACAAAGCGCCGATCTGCATACCTCTAATTTTGACCAGGGGATAGCTGACGCTTATATGGAAAATTATGATTTGGATAAGCATGTTGAAGAGATCAAAGCCCTTTATAAAAAACGCCGCGATCTGATTTTAAAAACTATGGCGGAAGAATTTCCGGCAGGTACGGAATGGACACATCCTGAAGGCGGGTTGTTCCTGTGGCTGACTTTCCCGCAGGGCTGCAGTGCTGATAAGGTTTTCCACAAATGTATCGAGATGAAGGTTGCTGGCGTTACCGGTGATGCCTTCTACCCTAATGGTAAAACTGACCGTAATATGCGTATCAATTTTTCCAATATGCCGGAAGAGAAAATCATCGAAGGTGTAAAACGGATGGCGAAAGCTATCAGAGAATGTATGTAATTGGATAAATAAACCCCGCTGCGATTAATCGCAGCGGGGTTTATGTTTATTTGCTTTGGGTCTTCCAGGGTACTATTTTATGTTCCAGCCATTGCAGACCTAAATTGAAAATGAGTCCCAGGAGTGAAAGAACGATAACGCCGGCCATTAAACGGTCGGTGATCATCAGATCTCCATAATGCAGGATCAAAGCGCCGATACCTTCTTGTGCCGCGATCATTTCGGCAGCTACAAGCAGCAGCAGTGAAGTGCCCGCTGCCAGACGCAGCCCGGCAAAGATTACCGGCAATGCGCTCGGCAGAACTACGCTTTTCATCGTCAGCCACCAGCTGGCATTAAAGCTGACAGCTACCTTGATCAGCAATGTGTCGACGTTTTTGACACCTGAATAGGTATTCATCGCAACGGGAAAGAAAACGCCCAAAGCAATGATAGTGACTTTAGATAATTCACCGATTCCAAGCCAGAGAATAAAAAGCGGCAGTAAAGCGATTTTTGGGATCGGATAAAGGGCATTGACGATCGGTGTTCCTATTCGGTCCATCAGCGCAGAGGTGCCGGTAACGAGCCCTACCAGCAAACCGATGATGCTGCCTAAAGCAAAGCCCAGCAGAATGCGGTAAAGACTGGCTGTCAGACTGCGGCTGATTTCGCCGCTTGTAATAAGCTTGCCGAGTGCAGTAAGGATTGCGCTTGGTGCCGGTAGAAACAATGAGGAAATCAGACCTGTACTGCAGATTATTTCCCATACTGCCAGTAAGAAGGCTATCGCAGCGAAAGATATCCAGGCCGGATAAGTTTTCTGCCAGTGAGTCATACGGTTGTGGATTTTATATTCAGCCATTAGCTTCCACCTCCATCAGAGCCGCACGGGCATCACTGCTTATATGTTCCCAGATGATGCGGATAAATTCGGCTATCTGAGCGGTATTTTCAGTTTTTTCCCTGTCAGCTCGCGGAATTGCAATGGTCAGGATTTTGCTGACTTTACCGGGGCGTCTTGATAAAAGCACGACTCTGTCAGCCAGCATTACCGCTTCCTGAATATTGTGAGTAACATATAAGGTGCTGAGTCTGGTCTTTTCCCAAAGAGTAACAAGCTCTTCCTGCATGATCGTGCGAGTCTGTGCGTCCAAAGCAGAAAATGGTTCATCCATTAAAAGGAGGTCAGGATTTATGACAAGCGCCCTGGCGATACCGACTCTTTGCCGCATACCGCCGGATAACTGGTGCGGAAAGGCTTTTTCAAAACCGCCGAGTCCAACTAAATTGATATAGTGCTGGATCCGTTCTTTCTGTGCTGTCTTTGGTACGCCTGTGGCTTCAAGTCCAAAGGCAATATTTTCATAAACGCTGCGCCAGGGAAACAGGCCTGTTTCCTGGAAGACGATGCCCATAGCAGGAGTATGGCCTTCCGTCAGATCTGTGAAATAAATACTCCCATCGCTTGGTGACAGCAACCCTGCTGTAAGATTGAGCAGAGTCGATTTACCGCAGCCGGAAGGCCCTACCAAAGCTACAAATTCCTCGCTGTGTACAGTCAGGCTGACGTTTTCAAGTACAGACAGCTGTTTGCCTTGAGGATCGATGAAATTTTTGCTGACATTGTCGATAACTAATTTCATTTAAACTACTGCCTCCGGTGTTGTTTGATAAAGTATAAAAATAAGGAAAACTTTGTTGAGAAATTATTTTTGCATAGCCTTGCTGAGCAGGCTGGTATTGGTGACGGCTTGTGGATCAAGCTTGCCCTCGATCATGCCATGAGAAGTATACCAGTCTATCTGAGTCTGGATATCGCTGTCCAGCAGTTTGCCGTCACGATCGATATAAGGCAGGCCGAGCTTGATGTCAGCTTCAGGAGCTTTAACATATTTGGCGATAATGCCTACGACTTCGTCCAGCTTTTTGGGGTCTTTATTGTCAATAGCTGCATCATAGTAGTAATTGCAGGCTTTTTTGTATGCTCTTAAGAAACGTACTGCTGCATCTTCATTTTTCAGGAATTTGGGAGAAAAGAAAAGGGCAGAGGTTTGATAGGGGATAACGTCACCGACTTGGGTGACAAGTTTACCATAGCCTGCAGTCTGCACTTTGGTGATATTGGGTTCGTTGAGTATGGCTCCGTCGATTTGTTTGCTTTCAAGAGCGGCCATAACAGCACTCAATTTGCCAAGCGGTACGATCTCCACATCTTCAAGAGTCAATCCTTTGGTTTCCAGCATCCGCCCAAGCATATAATGGAAGGTAGAACCTTTTTGAGTAATGCCGATGCGTTTGCCTTTGATATCTTCGAGCTTGGTAATTCCATTGTTGTAGTTATCGGAGGTGACTAAAAGTGCTGAGGAAGAAAAGCCTTTTTGTTCACGGCCTTTATCGGCAACGATAGCAAGTTGTTGACCGCTGGCAGCCATATTGAAGAGACTGGCAGTGATACCGGTAGCGCCGACGTCTACTTTAGAGGAAGCTGTAGCCACAGCAATAGGATGAGCTGCGTCAAACCACTGTTGATCTATTTCAAGGTTTTCTTCGGCAAAGTAGCCTTTATCTAAAGCGATAAAAAGCGGTGCAGAACTGGTAAGGCGAAGCATACCCAGAGATACTGCTGTTTTTGCTTTGGGGTCAGCGGCTTTTTTGTCCTCACCGCCGCAGCCTGCCATCAAGAACATAAAACAAACTGCTGTAAACAAAATCAAGATTTTTTTCATTTATTTCCCTTCCTTATATTGTACGCTAAGTACAAAAATGTAGTGCAGACAAAATAATGTCTTTCATAATTTTACAATATCTCCAAGTTTTTTGCAGTATTTTTTGCAGAAAAAAAGAAGAATTTTTAAATAAATATTTAAATATCTATAGACAAAAATAGAAAAAACTTTCAGTAAGGTAAAGGAATTGGTATAATGTATAAAGATGAAAGTATTTTTTAGAACGGAGGCCCGCATGGGAAATATCATAAATTTGAAAAAAATGATGTCGGCAGCCATGTTTGCAGCTGGACTGCTGGTCAGTATGAACAGTGCTTCGGCACAGCAGGATGAGCAGGAACCGCTGGCGCTGTTGCAGCTGGATGTTGACGGCAACGGCAGTCTGGAAACTGTGGAACTGTATGGTGGTCAGATGACTCGCGGCAGCAGTTACAGGAATGATTTTTTATTGCTTTTAAAAGGCAGTGACTCTGAATTGCTGACGGCATATGTACCAAGTATTAATGGCGGTTACGACTGCAGTTTAGAAAAAGCAAGGTTTACGGGCAGAGGCGAACAGCTGATTTTGTCTGTTGGACAGGGAGGCGACGATGGCAGTATAGAATATCGTATCATTGACTTTGCTGATCCTAAGGCGGTGAAGGAGATTTTTACTGGCAGCGATAATGCAGGTGTAGCGGCAACTGCGGAATTTGTGCCGGATTTTCGCAGTAAAATTGCTTTTGCAGACGGCAGCACTAATTATGAACTGCTTCCCAAAGAGAAAGAGTTTTATGAACAGCGTGGGCTTTATGACGTTGACGGTACCTTATTAAAGGGGTATCGACGCCCGTATGTCGGGAAAATACATTCGCTGGTTGCTGTAGATATGGAGCAGGACGGGATTTTGGAACTGTTGTCGCTGCAAAACATCAGTGGGTTAAACAGGGAAGACCTGCTTGGGAAGCTGGCCGGGGTGTGGTCATATGATGGCAGCAGTGGCTGGAAATTAAAAAGTAAAACTTTTTACAGCGGCGGCAAAAATAAAGACGACAAATTCCATCGCAGCTATAATGAAAAAAACTGGCGGATTTTACCGAGGCAGGCGGTGCATGACAGCAGCAGCGTAACTTATCCTGTTTTTACTGCGATTGCGGCGCCTGAGGTGCAAAATAAGCTCAATGGAGATTTTGCGATTATTGCTGGTCCTTATTTGCAGAATCTGGCAACTGGAGGCTGCGAACTTGATTATACATTGACCTTCGTCAGTGAAAAGTTTATCAGTATGGTGTTTTTTGGTGTACTGGATGAAGGTGAAAAAGAAATTTTTGCTAAGATACCATTAAATATTGATGTACAAACTGGAGCACAATTGGCACTGGGTGATGTTTTGAATTTACGTGATGCCGATTTACTTCCGGTTTTAAGGTTGCTGACAAAGAAAGATAAGGTGGATTTCAGTAAAGGTATTCCTGAAAGCTGGTATTATAACGGGACTAATTTTGTGTTTTGTCAGCGAAGTGAAACCGGCGAGTGGTTGGAAGCAACGGTGGCTGCAAGCGATCTGAAAAAGTTTTTACTGAAACCGGAATTATTTTAAAGAGAACTGACTGGTCAGTCAGCAAATAGTGAAAAACAGAGAAAAAATACGAAAAATTAAGAAAAAAGGCTTTAATCGGTTAAAATAGCGGTTGCGTTTATAATTACGATAAACTATAATAAGAGTATTCTTGAAAATAGCGGAGCCGTGCGCCCTTTTACAGGGCGCAGCCGTTTTTTTGAATACGTGAGGAGGATATATTTATGCTGAGTTTTTTTGATAAAGGCCGAAGGAAAAAGGCCTTGGCTGTTGCGGTAGCGGCATTTACCGTGATGGCTTTGGCTGGCTGCAGCAAAGAGCAGCAGGCACCACAGGCAACGTTGGTTAAAACGATGGAAGTTATCAAACGCGATACGCCGATCGTTTATGACTATACAGGTTTTGTGCAGGCGCAGAAAGAAGTCAATTTGATGGCGCAGGTCAGTGGACAGATCACAGGAAAGTATTTCCTGGGCGGTGAAAAAATAACTGCGGGACAGACCTTGTTTACTATTGATCAGCGTACATATCAGGCAAAAGTTCTGAATGCACAGGCCGGACTTGCCAGTGCCCAGGCAACTTTGATTCGTACCAGCCGTGATCTGGAGCGTTATAAAAAGCTATATGAGCAGAACGCTGTTTCCAAGCAGGAGCTTGATAACAGGGTCGCTGAGGCCGAACAGGCGCAGGCTGCTGTTGATGCACAGCAGGCTTTGCTGGAAAATGCCAATATTGATCTGGGAGAAACTAATGTCGTTGCGCCTTTTGACGGACGTATAGATACCAATGATCTTTCTGTAGGCAACTATGTTACTGCCGGTCAGACTGTTCTTGCTACTATTTCTAATACAGATCCGGTATTTGTAGAATTCAGTCTGGCAGAAAACGAATATTTAAAACTTCTGAGCGCTCATAATGATGCAGGTGGAGCGTCGTTGGAAAATCTGACGATCGTTTTGAGCGATGGCAGCACTTATTCTGAAAAAGGCCGTGTCGATCAGGTCAATCGCAGCATTACGCAGGGGACAGGTACTTTGTCGCTGAAAGCTGAATTCCCAAATCCTGCTAAGATCCTGCTGCCTGGCATGTTTGCTCATCTGCAGGCCAACAGCGGTACTGTACATGACGCTAAGCTGATTCCGCAGCGTGCTGTAACCGAGCTTATGTATAAGAAATTTGTTTATGTACTTGGCGATGATAATAAAGTATCCATGCGCGAAGTTACATTAGGGCCACGTATCGGTCGTTTGTGGCTGGTTGAAAGTGGTCTGGAAGGCAACGAAACGGTTGTTGTCGAAGGCATCAACAAAATTAAACAGGGTTCTGAGGTAAAACCTGAACCGATGACCGAGGCAGAATTGGATACTGCTGTATCTTTGAAAGAATCCTAAGGAGGTAACTAGTTGTGGCACGCTTTTTTATAGACCGTCCGGTCTTTGCGATAGTGCTGGCAATACTTATTACCTTACTTGGTACTATTGCCGGATTCAGCCTGCCAATTGCTCAATACCCGGATATCACCAAGCCGCACATTGCCGTTTCTACGAACTATGTGGGTGCTAGTGCGGAGGTTGTTGAGGAATCTGTTGCGCAGGCGATCGAACAAAAAGTTAATGGTGTAGAAAATATGCTGTACATGAACTCTACTAGTACCAGCGTAGGCGAATACACACTTGACGTATATTTCAATCTTGATAAAAATGCAGATATCGGTTCTGTAGAGGTGCAGAACCGTGTTTCTCAGGCTTCGTCCTCCATGCCGTCAGAGGTAAGTGCTTACGGTATCACGACAGCCAAGAAATCTGCTGAGACCATCATGTATTTTGCGTTGCACTCACCTGATGGAACGTTTGATACGATGTTTCTTACATCTTATGCGATGACAAACTTCCTTGATGCCTGCAAACGCGTTAAGGGTGTTTCCAGTATTGATATTTTTGGTCAGGAATACGCAATGCGCCTATGGCTGCAGCCAGATAAAATGGCTCAGTTGGGTGTGACCGCAGATGATGTTTCCAATGCAATCAAGAGTCAGAACATTCAGGCTCCTGTTGGTTCTATTGGTACGCGTCCTACAGCGGAGCAGCAGGAATTCCAATATTCTGCTAATGCCCAGGGGCGTTTGTCGACTCCGGAAGAGTTTGGTAATATTATTGTCCGTTCTCAAAACGGCAATAACTTGAAGCTTAAAGAAATTGCGAAAATTGAAGCTGGTGCCCGCAGTGATAACGTTGCTGGTTATCTGAACGGCGGTTCTTCTGTTGTTTTCCCTGTTTACTTAACAAGCGACGCTAACGCTTTGGAAACCGTCAATAACATCAAAGCCGTATTGGCCGATGCTGAAACGCGTTTTCCGGAAGGTATGGAGCTGACTATTGTTCAGGATAATACCCAGTTCGTACGCGAAGCGCTGGAAAAAGTAGCTCATACTTTCTTTGAAGCTTTGGCGCTGGTTATTCTTGTTGTATTTATTTTCCTGGGCAGCTGGCGTGCAACGCTTATCCCGCTGCTGGCGATTCCTGTTTCTTTGGTTGGTACCTTCGGTGCGTTCGTGCTGATGGGATTTTCGATCAATACTTTAACAATGTTTGCGATGATTCTTGCTATCGGCCTCGTTGTTGATGACGCGATCGTTGTTGTTGAGGCAGTTGAGCATCACATCCAGGATAATGGAATGACTCCAAAAGAAGCTACTTATCGGGCGATGAAAGAAGTTTCCGGTCCTGTTGTGGCGATTGCGTTCGTTTTGGCAGCAGTATTTATCCCGGTTGCATTTACCGGCGGTACTGTTGGTCAGCTTTATAAACAGTTCGCTTTAACGATTTCTGTTTCTATGGCGCTGTCAGCTATCGTAGCATTGTCTCTGACTCCAGCGTTGTGTGCATTGCTGTTGAAACCGCATGATAAAGACGAAGTCAAAGGACCTATTGGTAAATTTATCCATAAGTTCAATGTCTGGTTTGCCAATACTTTAAGTAAATATGTTAAAAATGTTGAAAAATGTATCCGTCATGCAAAAATCTCAATGGCCGTTTTGCTGGTTATGGTTATTTTATTGGGCTGGGTAGCTAAGGTTACTCCTACCGGATTTGTGCCAAGTGAAGATCAGGGTTATTCTGTAACGTCATTTAATTTGCCGGAGGGTGCATCCAGTAATCGTGGTATTCAGGCTATGATGGAGCTGGGTGATAAGATCAAGTCGCTGCCGGGCGTTAAATATGTTATGGAAGTATCTGGCTTTGATATCCTTACTGGCGCCCCTAAGTCCAGTGCCGGTCTGATCGTTGCGGCGATGGAAGATTATGACAAACGTGATAACAGTGCTCAGGATATAGTGCCGCAGATTTATGGCATCGGTGCCCAAATGCCGCAGGTAAGCGTTATGGCGTTTGATCCGCCTGCATTACCGGGTGCGTCCAGCACAGGCAGTTTGAGTATGTACCTGATGAATTTGGGCGGTGACGATATGGAGCGGATGCAGGAAGTTGCTAACGAATTTCTTGCTAAAGCCAATCAACGTCCTGAAATTGGTATGGCTTATACCACCTTTAATACTAATACGCCGGTTTATCAGTTTAACGTAGACCGTGAAAAAGCAGAGTCTCTAAATGTACCTGTAGCAAGCGTATTTACAGCTTTACAGACTTTCCTCGGCGGCAGTGAGATCAATGACTTCAATGCTTTTGGCCGTACTTGGAAAGTAGTTATGCAGGCGGATGCAAAATATCGTACGAATGTTGATGATATGCGTTATTTCTTTGTACGCAGCAATAACGGCGATATGGTGCCTCTTAATACCTTGGTTACTGACGAAGGTAAAACAAGTTCTGCTACTGTAACCCGCTTCAACGGTGTACGAGCTATTAAAATAGCTGGTAACCCTGCTACAGGATATAGTACAGGTCAGGCTATGACTGCACTGGAAGAAACTGCTGCAGAAATTTTGCCGACTACTTATACCTATGAATGGGTAGATCAGAGCCGTGACGAACTGGAAGCAGGAAACAGATCAACACAGATTTTCATTATTTCTCTGATCTTCGTATTTTTGTGTCTGGCAGCTTTGTATGAAAGCTGGACTATCCCGTTGGCAGTTATGCTGTCAGTGCCTGTTGCCGCCCTTGGCTGTTTTGGCGCTCAGTATCTGCGCGGTTTGCAGAACGACGTTTATATGCAGATCGGTTTGATCATGCTGATTGGTCTGAATGCTAAAAATGCGATTCTGATCGTAGAATATGCAAAGATGAACATGGAAAATGGCGAACCTGTAGTTAAAGCGGCGCTTGATGCTGCCAGACTGCGTTTGCGTCCGATTCTGATGACATCCTTCGCGTTCATTCTTGGCTGTGTGCCTTTGGCGATTGCAACAGGTCCAGGTGCCGGTGCCCGTGTTTCTATGGGTAATGCCGTTGTTGGCGGTATGACCTTTGCTACGATGATCGGTATCTTTATGATCCCGGTATTATTCGTTGTCGTTGAACGTATTTTCAACAGAAAAAAACACAGCGAAGAATAAATTTAGGTGTTTTGTAAATAAATAATGCCCCGTCTTAAAGACGGGGCATTATTTATTTGCAGGATTTTTTTTATTTATGTGGTATTTAAAAAAGGTAACTGAAAATTTCTGACAAAGAGTGTTTAGAGGTAAAAGCAGATGAATGAATTAAAAAATAAAAGTAAATTTCTCAGAGATGTCTGGTACCTGACCAAAAGTTATTGGCAGTCAGAAGAAAAGGGAAAGGCTTATTTGCTGTTGACGGCAATCATAGCACTAACTTTAGGCGTAGTGTATATGCTGGTGCTGTTGAATAAATGGAACAATTCCTTTTATAATGCACTGCAAAATTACCAGACCGAACTTATTTTTGATGAGCTGATACATTTCGGCTGGCTGGCTGTGATCTACATTATTCTGGCAGTTTATGCCTTTTATTTGCAGCAGGTACTGGTGCTTAACTGGCGTCGTTGGCTGACTAACAGGTATATTGATGAATGGTTGAAAAATAAGACCTACTATCGTCTGCAGATGTTCGGCTCTGATACTGATAACCCTGACCAGCGTATTAGTGAGGATGTGCGTTTGTTTGTTGAGATGACGTTAAAGTTCAGTATCGGTGTTTTAAAGGCTTTTTGTACTTTTGTGTCTTTCGTATTTATTTTATATGAACTGTCAGGTTCACTGGAATTTACTTTGGCGGGGCAAGTGTGGCATATTGAAGGCTATCTGGTTTGGGTAGCCTTGGTTTATTCCATTGTTGGCACAGGGCTTACTCATTTGATTGGTAAAAAACTGGTAGGGCTGAATTTTGTTCAGCAACGTTATGAAGCGGATTTTCGTTTCAGTATGATGCGAATGAGGGAAAATGCTGAAAGTGTAGCGTTTTACAGCGGTGAGAAACAGGAAGGCGGCGTATTTAAGAAGCGTTTTAAACTGCTGCTGGATAATTTCTGGAAGATAGTAGAAAAACAAAAACAGTTGGTCTGGCTTAATTCCGGCTATTCACAGATTGCAATTATTTTCCCTTTCGTAGTGGCTATGCCGCGTTACTTAAGTAAGGAAATAACATTAGGCGGCCTGATCCAGATTGCCAGTGCCTTTGGCAGGGTGCAGGAATCATTATCATATTTTGTAGATATGTATGCTTCTTTGGCTGAATGGCGGGCAGTTGTAGAGCGTCTTACGGGTTTTGGGGTACATATGCACGAGGTAAAACAGGAAAAACCGCAGATTGATCTTGAACGAATGGAAAGTCGCAACGATACTATCGTAGCTGCGTCCTTGCAGGTTGAATTACCAGATGAAAGGATCTTATTGAAAAATGTCAATTTTACTTTAGTACCCGGCCGAAATAAAAATATCCTGATCAAAGGCGCAAGTGGCAGCGGTAAAAGTACATTGCTGCGTGCTGTGGCTGGTATCTGGCCATATGTGCATGGTAAATTGGAACTGCCTGCTGCCGAGAAACTGATGTTTATTCCGCAAAAACCTTATTTACCATTGGGAACATTGAAAGAAGCGTTGCTTTATCCAGGCAGTTGCCATAAAACAGATGAAGAGTTGGTGATGTTGCTGGAGCAATGTCGGATTGGCTACCTGGCAAAAGACCTGTATGTCGAAGCAGACTGGTCACATGTGCTTAGCGGCGGTGAACAGCAGAGGCTGGCTTTTGTAAGGGCACTGATCTATCAACCGTCATGGCTGTTTTTAGATGAAGCTACTTCTGCTTTAGATGAGGAGACAGAAGCGGTGATGTATAAGCTTGTTGAAACTTTAATGCCGGATACTACCATAGTCAGTATTGGACATCGCAGTAGTTTGAGCAGTTTCCACCAAATAGGGTTGTTTATTGATAAAGGTCAGCACAGTGTTATTGAACGGGCCTTGTGAAAATAATATCAGGCATAGAATTTTGTAAGTAGAATTTACTGTTTTTTGTTAAAAGAAATTTTTACTTTGCTGTGATTTGCTTATATAATAAATAAAGAAGCAGTTTTTCAGAAAGGAAGTGTAAAAAATGATGCCATTGGAAATAGCTCCTAAAATTTATGATGTGGGTGTTGTTGACTGGGCTGTGCGTGATTTTCACGGATATAAGACGGAACGCGGTGCTTCATATAATTCATATTTGATCATGGATGAAAAAATCTGTTTGATCGATACAGTGAAAGCGATGTTTGCTGAAGAATTATTGGCAAAGATTGAACGTGTTGTCGACCCTGGAAAAATTGATTACGTAATAGTGAACCATGTGGAACCGGATCATGCAGGGGCATTGCCGGCGCTGGTCAAAGCGGCTCCGAATGCTAAGTTTTTTATTACAGCTCAAGGGAAGGCGGAAGCAATTCGTCATTATGGTGATTTATATGATTTTCAGGTCGTGAAGGATGGCGATAAATTATCATTAGGCAAACGTGAATTGACTTTTGTAACTTTACCAATGCTGCACTGGCCTGACAGTATGGCAACCTATTGTGCAGATGATGGGATTTTGTTTTCTAATGATGCTTTTGGCCAGCATTATGCGGCTGCTAAACGTTTTGATGATGAAGTGGATCTGGGAATACTTTTTTATGAAGCAAAAAAATATTTTGCCAATATACTCTGGCCATATGCGAAATTAATTGATAAAGCGCTGGCGAAAGCAGCGGCGCTTGATTTAAAGATGATAGCTACAGCCCATGGTATTATCTGGCGCAGTCATATTCAGGAAATTATTGCCAAATATGCTGCCTGGGGCAAAGGCGTGAGCGGCAGCAGTGTAGTTATTGCCTATGATACGATGTGGGGCGCTACGGAGCAAATGGCTCGTGCTGTGCTGGAGGGTGTTGTCAGTGCCGGTAGTGATGCTGTGCTGCTGCGTATGAACGAAACTCCGAATAGTACTGCTGTTGCGGATTTATTTGAAGCAGGTGGTATGATCATCGGCTCTTCAACACTGAACAGCGGAATGCTGCCCACTATGGGCAGTCTGCTTGTATACCTTAAAGGCTTAAACCCAACAGGTAAAAAAGCAGCTGTTTTCGGTACATATGGCTGGGCCGGCGGAGCTCAGAAAGATATGGAAGCTTTGCTGACAGCGGCTGGTTTTGAGTTGGAACCGGGTTTTACCTGTAAATGGAAGGCACAGCCAGAAGACCTGGAAGCAGCAAGGCAGCTTGGTTATGAATTTGCCAGGAAGCTGCAAAAATAAAAAAATTGATCAAGCAGACGAGTTTTATGCGTCTGCTTGTTTTTTTCTGCTGAAAAGATGTTCACGAATAATTTACTTGCCAAAAGTCGAAAGGTCAAATATAATAGAATTAATCTAATTATAGATGCCGGCAGAAAAGTTTGACTTTAATGCTGAAACGATAAAAGGAAGGTAATTAAGATGAGAAATCTTGCAGATGCAATAGAAAATTTCATCATCAGACAGCTTTTAGAGGACAGAGAGGACGCTGTTTTAGTACAGCGTAATGAACTTGCCGATAAACTGTCGTGCGCACCGTCGCAGATCAGTTATGTGCTGAGCACGCGCTTTACTCCTGAACGGGGGTTTATGGTCGAATCCAGACGCGGAAGCGGCGGCTTTGTCCGTATTGTAAGGGTGATGCCTCATGAATTGCAGGAAGAGAACTGTGAGCCGACAGTGCATGATTTGATTGAGCACTGGGCTGCTAACCGTTTGATCAGCAGGCGCGAAAAATCACTGTTGCAGTATATGATGGAAATTCTGGATGCTGATGAAGCTAAAAAAAGAGCTGTTTTGGAGACGGCTATTACTAAAATGACAGAACGTGAGTGAGGTGAATTGATATGTTATGTCAGAAATGCGGATTAAAAGAAGCTGTGGTCCACGTGGTATGCGTGGTCAACGATAAACAAATCGACAAATGGCTGTGCTCGGATTGTGTTGAAGAATTGGCTCCGTCTAATTTTTTGTCGGGAACTGTTTTCAATGCCAAAGAGTTTTTAGATGGGCTGTTGAAACCAAAAGCTAGAGAAGAACAGATCATGAATCGTTTTACTGAACGTGCCAAAGGTATTTTGGAAGACGCGATGCGTTTTGCATTGGATAAGGGTCATGATCATGTTGGAACAGAACATATCTTGCTGGCGTTGCTGAATGTTGAAAATTGTTTTGCCAAGAAGATTCTAGAAAAACTTGGCATTGATAATCAGGCGGTCATAAAAGAGCTGGAAAGCTGGATGGAGCCCGCTGGCAGCACTGAGCTGATGATCAGTTATACCCCGCGTGCCAAACGGGCCTTAGAGCTTGCTGGTGAAGCAGCAGCAGCTTTTAAGCTGCACTATGTAGGGTCCGAACATTTGCTGTTGGGTTTGCTGCGTGAAGGAGAAGGCGTGGCTGCTCAGGTATTGCGGCGCTTTAACGTTACGGCAGAACAGGTCATGAAGGTCATTAAGGCTGTTTATGATAATCAGCCATTGACAGATGGCAATTATAATGCTGGCGACAGCGATGTGGAAACAAAGAGCAATGTGTTGGAAATGCTGTCGGAATTTGGCCGCAATCTCAATCAGCTGGCTTCAGATGGAAAAATTGATCCTGTTGTTGGCCGCGAAAAAGAGGTTGAACGCATTATTCAGATTCTGTGTCGGCGTACAAAAAATAATCCGGTGTTGATTGGAGAGTCCGGCGTTGGTAAAACGGCTATTGCCGAGGGCCTGGCCCAGCGAATTGTTGACGGTAATGTTCCGGAGATACTGCGTGAGAAAATTGTGTTCTCGCTGGAGATCGGGTATCTGGTGGCGGGAACAAAATACCGCGGTGAATTTGAGGAACGTTTGAAAGAATTACTGGAAGCAGTAAAAGAAAATAAAAATATTATTCTTTTTATTGACGAACTGCATACTATCATCGGAGCAGGTGCCGCAGAGGGCGCTATTGATGCTGCAAATATTATAAAACCGGCTTTGGCCAGAGGTGAAATGCAGGCTATAGGAGCCACTACTTTAAACGAATACCGGAAAAATATTGAGAAAGATGCGGCACTGGAACGTCGTTTTCAACCTATCGTTGTAGGTGCTCCTGATGTTAATGATTCAATTGAGATTTTGAAGGGACTGCGCGATAAATATGAAGCTTTTCATCGTATTCAAATCACAGATGAGGCGATTATGGCGGCAGTGCGTCTGTCTGATCGTTATATCACTGACCGTAATCTCCCGGACAAAGCTATCGATTTAATGGATGAAGCCTGTTCGAGGGTACGGCTGCAAAGCTATAAGATTTCCTTGCCGCAGCGGGAAATTGAACAACAGCTTGAAAAAGTGCGCATTGAAAAAGAATCGGCTATTACTCAGCAAATGTATGAACGTGCTGCTGAATTGCGTGACGCAGAACGCAAGCTGCAGGAACAGCTTGATGGTGAGCGTCAGTCGCAGCGCAGTGGATCAAGCAGCAAATTGACGGTAAGTGAAGAAGATGTTGCCGAAGTAGTTGCTTCCTGGACAAATATTCCACTGCGTAAGCTTACCGAAGGTGAATCTAAAAGACTTATTCATTTGGAGGAGGCGCTGCATGAGCGTGTGGTCGGTCAAAATGCGGCTGTTGACGCTGTTGCAAAAGCTATCCGTAGAGCCAGAGCCGGGTTTAAGGATAAAAACCGCCCTGTAGGATCGTTCCTGTTCTTAGGACCTACCGGGGTAGGTAAAACAGAGCTGGCTAAAGCGCTGGCAGAGAACCTTTTTGGCGATGAACGTGCTTTGATTAGATTTGATATGTCTGAATATATGGAAAAGCATACTACTTCTCGGTTGGTAGGTGCTCCTCCTGGTTATGTTGGTTATGAAGAAGGCGGTCAGCTGACAGATGTTGTGCGCCGGCGGCCCTATTCGGTAATTTTGCTGGATGAAATTGAAAAAGCGCATCCTGATGTTTTCAACTTGCTGCTGCAGATTATGGAAGACGGCCGCTTGACTGACGGGCAGGGACGGACTGTTGATTTTAAAAATGCTGTTATCATTATGACCAGCAACGCTGGTGCCAGAGCTTTACTGGACAGCAAGCCGTTGGGATTTGCGACTGGTGAGAAACAGGTAAACGACGGACGCAAAAGTGCTGTATTGGAAGAAGTAAAAAGAATCTTCCGTCCTGAATTTTTAAATAGAATTGATGAAATTCTGGTCTTTGATCCGCTTGGTGAAGCAGAACTGCGACAAATTGTCGAACAGATGCTCAAAGAACTTTCAGGTCGTTTGCAGGAAAATGGCCTTGATATCAAGGTTACTGATGAGGCTAAGGCCGAGCTTTTAAAAGCTGGCAAGGATACGCGTTATGGTGCACGGCCTCTGCGCAGGGCTTTAAGGAAACTGGTTGAGGATCCTGTTTCCGATTTGTATCTGGCTTCAGAATTAAAACGCGGTGATACTATTTTGACCCGTACTGATGAGGCTGGTAAAATCTATTTTGATAAAGAAGAAGCGCACAAGGAAGAAGCCTTGGTTGCAGCTGGAGAGGAACGTCCGTAATGGCAAAACCGAAAATACGTTTCGTTTGTCAGTCGTGTGGTTATGTAACGGCTAAATGGTTGGGAAAGTGTCCGGAATGTGGTCAATGGGACAGCTTTGTCGAAGAAATGGACGTGCCTGAACGTCCTGGACAGAGTTACCTGCCTGTAGGCGAAACCGCTAAGCCCAAACCGTTGCATCAGGTGGCGGAACAGTCCCTCAGCCGTCTGCAGACAGGTATCCGTGAATTTGATCGTGTGCTTGGGGGAGGGATTGTTCCCGGCAGCCTGGTTTTGTTGGGCGGAGACCCGGGCATTGGCAAGTCGACTATGCTTTTGGATGCCGGCATGAAGTTTAGCCGGAATAATATAAAAGTTTTGTATGTTTCTGGTGAAGAATCAGAAGCGCAAACAGCAATGCGGGCGAGACGTTTAGGCAGCAGCGGTGAAAACCTGCTGGTGATGACGGCTACCGATTTGAATATTATTTTACTGCAGGCACAGGAAGTGCAGCCGGCATTGTTGGTAATTGATTCTATTCAGACTATGTACAACAGCGAGCTGCCTACTGCAGCAGGCAGTGTCGGACAGGTGCGCGAGTGTACGGCGAAATTGCTGCGTTTTGCAAAAACCAGCGGCATTGCCGTGCTTATTATCGGTCATGTGACTAAAGACGGTAATATTGCCGGCCCGCGATTGCTTGAACATATGGTCGACGTGGTGCTGCAGTTTGAAGGGGATAGATCCTATTCTTTTCGGGTGCTGCGTGCCTTGAAAAATCGTTTTGGCTCTACAAATGAAAGCGGTATTTTTTCTATGGAAGCCAGTGGGCTGCAGGAAATAAGTAATCCAGCAGGATTATTCCTGGAAGAACGCAGTAACGATGCTTCCGGTTCAGTTGTTTGTGCCTGCCTGGAAGGTAACAGGCCTATTTTAGTTGAAGTGCAGGCTTTGGTTGCCAAAACACCGTATGGGATGCCCCGACGCACTGCTGTTGGATTTGATTATAATCGGGTCACTATGCTTTTGGCGATTTTGGAACGGCGCTTAGGAATGGATTTTGGCGCTTACGATGCTTACGTCAATGTAGTTGGCGGGATGAGAGTCACTGAGCCAGCTGCAGATCTGGCTGTGGCTGCTGCGCTGGTATCCAGCTATCGTAATCGGCCGATTCCGCATGGCGTATTAGTCATGGGTGAAGTGGGGCTTACAGGAGAAGTGCGACGAATAGGTTCGCCGGAAAGGCGTATCAAGGATGCTATGAATCTTGGCTTTAAAAGATTTGTTTTGCCAATGGGCAAGCTGTCATTGGATGAACCCTGCAATGGTGTTGTGCAGGTTAAAACTTTGGAAGAAGCGCTGGATAAGGTTTTTGCTTAAAAGAGCGGAGGTTTCTCCGCTCTTTTTTGTTTATTTTAAAATAAAATCAGAAAATTTATATAAAAAATGATTGACACAAATATGGAGCTATGATAAAATAATAAAATTTTGACAAAAATAACAGGAGGTGTTAAAATAAATACATATAAAAATAGCGTGTTCCTTAGGAGGGCAGAAGATGTTTGCAGTAGGAGACAAAGTCGTATATCCGATGCACGGCGCCGGAGTAGTAAAAACAATAGAAAAGCGTGAACGTGACGGTCAAAGTGTCGACTATCTGATCCTGGCAATGCTTCTTGGAGAGATGAAGGTCATGGTTCCGGTCGACAGTGTGGAACGTGTTGGCTTGAGGCATGTTATCGAAAATGATGATATCGATGCCGTTGAAAAAGTTTTGGAAGAACGTCCTGATAATTACAATAAAGCTATTACATGGAACAGACGCTTTAATATGTATTTGGAAAAAATGAAAAGCGGTAATGTTTTTGAAGTTGCCGATGTAATAAGAACATTGCAGGTGCAGGAGAATGAAAAAAAATTATCTACCGGCGAGCGTAGATTATTGGGTACAGCCAGACAGATTTTGATCAGCGAAGTGATGCTTGTAAAAAATGCTGAACAGCAGGATATTGAAAACTGGCTGAATAAGTTTTTTTAGTGAAATACGTCGGATTTTCCGACGTATTTTATTTTTTTAGCTGTTTTTAATACGAAAATTGTAGTAAAATATTATATTATCCATATTATTTAAAGAAAGGAGGTGTAAAGATGTTAAACAGGATTTTGAAGCTGACCATTGTCGTTGTGTTTGCGCTTACCGGACTCATACTTACTGAATATTTACTGCCTTATATTTCGGATTTTTTTGGTTACGATCTTTATGACAACGGCTTTTTTGGCATAGCTTTGGCAACTATTGTTTCAGGTGCTGTGGGCATCTTTGTTTTTGGTGGTCTTGGTGTAGCTGTTGCACCGGTGCTTATTTATCATATTATGGGCTATACGGAACGTATGGCGATCGTTTTATCCAAGGTGCCGACCAGTGATATTCTTGTTATGACGCTTGGTATTGGTATTGGTTTGATTTTGGCTAACCTTTTGGGTGGGCCTTTTTCGCATTTGCCGATTATTGGTCCCTATATTCCTTTGATCTTTAGTCTGGTGCTTTCTATTATTGGGGCGAAAGTTGCTTTACGTAAGCATAAGGATATCGTAGGCTTTTTTAACCGCAGTATTCCTAGCTTAAAAGGTGCGGTAAAACCGGCTGCAGTTAAATCGTTGGCGCTGAGTGACAGATTGTACAGTAAAAATAAATTACTGGATACCAGTGTCATTATCGACGGTCGTATTATTGATATTCTGAAAACAGGTTTTCTGGAAGGTCGTTTGATCGTTCCCAACTTTGTTTTGGAAGAATTGCAGAAGCTGGCAGATTCGTCTGATAATCTGAAACGGGCCAAAGGCCGCCGAGGTTTGGATCTTATTCAGGAGATACAGCAGAAAAATAAAGAACAATTGCTTGTAGAAGATACTGATTTTGAAGATTTGAATGAAGTAGATGCTAAATTGGTGAAATTGGCTAAACAGACAGAAGCTGTTATTATAACTAATGATTTCAATCTTAATAAAGTTGCCGAGATCCAAGGCGTCAGTGTGCTTAATATCAATGATCTGGCTAACGCCATTAAGCCGGTGGTTCTTCCGGGGGAAGAGATGAATGTTTTTGTCGTTAAAGATGGCAAAGAAAATAATCAGGGCGTTGCTTATCTTGAAGATGGTACAATGATCGTTGTTGAAGGCGGTAAAAAACTGGTAGGTGAAAATACTGCTGTTGTAGTAACTTCTGTCCTGCAGACTTCAGCAGGTAGAATGATTTTCGCGAAACTGAAATAGCGGGGGCGTTTATGGAAAAAATCATAGCGATTGTTCCGGCTGCAGGGTTAGGAAGCCGCTTGGGGTTAGGTAAAAATAAAGCTTTTGCCGATGTGGGCGGATTGCCGCTTCTGGTACAGTGTATGAGAATGCTGGCTGATACAGACTGTGTGAGCAGAGTGATCGCTGTTGTACGGCCACAGGAGGTCAAGGAAGCAGAATTGATGCTGGAGGAATACAGTAAGGAGTATTATCCGCTGTTGCCTTTCTGTGTTGTTGCCGGCGGAAAGGAACGACAGGATTCTGTTGCTAATGCTCTGTCTGCAGTTACGGAGAGTGATGGTTATATAGCTGTGCATGACGGTGCTCGTCCTTTTGCCGGCAAAGAGGTTTTTAAAAGAGTGTTGAAAGCTGCTGCCGATAGCGGCGCGGCCATTGCTGCTGTGCCTGTTAAGGATACGGTTAAGGTTGTGGATGAAAATAATCTTGTGCAGTATACGCCTGTGCGCAGTACTCTGCGTGCTGTGCAGACACCGCAGATTTTTAAAATCAGTATTTTAAAGCAGGCATACGAGCTTTTGCAGAAACAGCATGGTAATGTAACGGATGACGCTTCACTGATAGAACGTTTGGGAATAGCTGTTGCTGTTGCTGAAGGAAGCTATGAGAATATTAAGATTACAACGCCGGAAGATTTGATCCTGGCAGAAAATTTATGTAAAAGCAGAGGCCTTGTAAGATGATAGAAAAAAATAATAACTGGCCGCAGTTTCGTGTAGGCTGCGGGTACGATGTACATAAACTTGCTGCTGACCGTAAATTGATTTTATGCGGAGTTGAGATTCCTTATGAATCAGGGTTGTTAGGACATTCTGACGCCGATGTGGCCCTTCATGCATTGATGGATGCTCTGCTTGGCGCAGCGGGTCTTGGTGATATTGGCAGGCATTTTCCGGATACGGATATGAAATTTAAAGATGCCGATAGTATGCTGCTGTTGAGGCAGGTGGTTGGTTTACTGCAAAAGCATGGCTGGCAGATAAACAATGCCGATGTGACTATTATGGCACAGCGGCCTAAGCTGGCTCCCTATATTGAACAGATGGCGGCTAATATTGCCCGGGAAATGCGGATTGAAAGAAGTGCTGTCAATGTAAAAGCAACGACAACAGAGAAATTAGGTTTTGTTGGGCGGGGGGAAGGTATGGCGTCAGAGGCTGTTGTAAGTATTATCAGAGGATGATGTAAATTCGCTTTACTGAAACGAGGTACTCATATATGTCCTTGTGGTATCGTTTGAGTACTTAGTGAGGTCTTTACGGACTTAGCACTCATACATGCCCTTGTGGTATAATATTCAAGATAAGTATTTTTGGAGGGATCATTCTAATGTCTAATGAAATCAGAGTAAGATTTGCGCCGAGTCCGACTGGACCGTTCCATATCGGCGGCGCTCGCAGTGCTTTATTTAACTGGCTGTTTGCCCGTAAAATGGGCGGCAAGCTTGTTTTGCGTATCGAGGATACTGACCTTGAGCGTTCCAGCCGCGAATCTGAAGAGAATATCAAGGCTGCCTTAAAATGGTTAGGCTTGAATTGGGACGAAGGTATTGATGTAGGTGGGGAATACGGTCCTTATCGTCAAACAGAGCGTCTTGAACTGTATAAAAAATATACTGATCAGCTGCTGGCTGAAGGTAAGGCCTACTATTGTTACTGCACAGATGAAGAGCTGGAAGCAGAACGTCAGGCTTTGTCTGCCAAAGGGCAAATGCCTCGTTATATGGGCAAATGCCGTAATCTTACTTCTGAACAAATAGAACAGTACAAAGCTGAAGGACGCAAACCAACCGTACGTTTTCGTGTGCCTGCTGATCAGCAGATACTTGTCCGCGACATGGTTCGCGGCGATGTCGTTTTTGACTCTAACGGAATCGGAGATTTTGTTATCGTAAAATCTGACGGCATTCCTACTTATAATTATGCTGTAGTAATTGACGATGCGTTGATGAAAATTTCTCATGTTATTCGTGCTGAAGAGCATTTGTCAAATACTCCGCGCCAATGCCTTATTTATGATGCGCTGGGCTTTACACAGCCTACATTCGGTCATATTTCATTGATTTTAGGTAAGGATCGCACAAAAATGTCTAAACGCCATGGCGCTACTTCTGTTGATCAGTATCGTCAGTTGGGGTATCTGCCGGAAGGCATTGATAATTTCCTGGCATTACTGGGCTGGGCTCCGAACAGCGAACAGGAGATTTTCAGTATGGAAGAGTTGATTCAGGCCTTTTCGATGGAGCATGTCGCTAAAAATCCCGCTGTTTTTGAAATCGATAAACTGAACTGGATCAATCAGCACTATATGCGGCAGTTGGATGAGGAAGCTTTTTTTGCCGCAGCTAAGCCGCATATGGTTGCTGCCGGCTATATGACAGGTGATGAGTGTGGCGAAAAGCTGGAATGGCTTAAACGTGTAGTTGCTACAGCCAAAGAGCATGTTGCTTTTGCTGCGCAGATCCCTGAATGTGTCGCTATGTATTTCAGTGATGAATTTGAATTTGAAAATGCAGAGGCTGCTGCAGTTCTGCAGGAAGAATCAGTACCAACAGTAATGAATATGTTGTTCGAAGAATTGCCTAAGCTGGAAGTTTTAGATGGACCTGCTGTAAAAGCTGCTTTCAAAGCTATCCAAAAAGCTACCAAGCTGGGTGGCAAAGCTGTATTTATGCCGATCCGTGTTGCTTTAACAGGAAATCAGCATGGCCCGGAACTGGCTGAAATGGTGCCGTTGCTTGGTTTGGAACGTACAGAAGCCAGAATTAGGGCGAGCCTTGCTAAGGCAGGTATTACTCTGTAGAGGAGAGCTTAGAATGACGATTAGAGTTTACAATACATTGACGAAACAAAAAGAAGAGTTTGTACCGGTACATCCGGGTAAAGCTAATATTTATGTCTGCGGTGTTACGCCTTATAACCATCCGCATATTGGTAATGCGCGTCCATTTGTAACATGGGATGTTATCCGCCGTTTTTTGGAGCATGAGGGCTATGATGTTCTGCATGTACAGAATTTTACTGATGTCGATGACAAAATAATCAACACTGCCAATAAAGAAGGCGTTTTATGGAGTGATGTCTGCGGACGTTATATAGATGCTTATTTTGAGGTAATGGATAAGCTCAATGTGCGTCGTGCACATGTATATCCGCGTGTTTCTGAGCATATGGAGGAAATCATTGAAACTGTAAAAGCTCTTATTGATCGTGGTTATGCCTACGAAATGGACGGCGATGTTTATTATAGCGTTGAAAAATTTGAGCATTACGGTGAACTTTCCGGGCGTAATCTGGAAGATATGATGGCAGGTGCGCGCGTTGATGTCAACGATAAAAAGCATAATCCAATGGATTTTGCCTTGTGGAAGGCTGCTAAACCGGGAGAGCCTTCCTGGAGCAGTCCCTGGGGTGAAGGACGTCCTGGCTGGCATATCGAATGCTCAACAATGAGTATGAAATATTTGGGAGAAACCTTTGATTTTCATGGCGGCGGCAGTGATTTGATTTTTCCGCATCATGAAAATGAGATTGCACAATCTGAAGGCTGTACAGGTTGCCATCCCTTTGTTAAATACTGGCTGCATAACGGGTTTATCACTGTTAATGAAGAGAAAATGTCTAAATCATTAGGTAATTTCTTTATGGTTATTGATATCCTCGAGCATTATGAGCCGGAAACACTGCGCTTTTTTATTCTTTCCACTCATTACCGCAGTCCATTGGACTTTAGTGATGAGAGGTTGGCGGAAGCGCAGCGCAGCTTGTCCAGGTTGAAAACGGCTCAGGAAAATCTGCAGGCCTTAATGGCTTTGATGAATGCTGGCCCGACAGAGGAAAGCCTGAAGCTGCGAAGAAAAGTTTTGGAACTGCGCAACGAGTTTATGGAAGCCATGCGTGATGATTTTAATACTGCTTTGGCAATCAGTCATATGTTTGCTTTGGCAAAGGAAATTAATATTTATCATCAAAGTATTGTCAGCGTCGGCAGTAAACCGGATGGAAAGCTTGTGTCTATATTGCAAAGTGTTTTCTCTGAAATGTGTTCTATTATTGGAGTACTGGAATCAACTCAAGGTGCTGTTGAAGCTGAAAGTTGCGGTTTGGAAGAACCACTGATGGAAATGCTTATTGCTATGCGCCAGGAAGCCAGGAGCAATAAGGACTATGCACAGGCTGATGCTTTACGTAATAAATTAAGCGAGATAGGAATTGTTCTGGAGGATACGCCTCAAGGCGTACGTTGGAAAAAACAGTGAAGTTTGAACAATATCAGCAAATAAAAGCTCATGCTTTGGCAGCCTGTACGGCTGCCGGGCTGACTTACGGAGAACCGAAACAACTTAATCCGATACTTTTGGCATATATCGGTGATGTTGTTTTTTCTCTTTATGTAAGGTTGAGGCTGCTGCCAACCTCAGGGCAGGTTCGTGTTATACATGATTTGGGTTCAAAAATGGTATCGGCGGTTATGCAGGCGAAGGCAATGGAGGCATTGCTGTCGGATTTGACGGAAGAAGAAGCCTATATTGCCAGGCGCGGCCGTAATACTAAATCGATAGTGCCTAAAAGCGCCTCCGTACATGAATATCGTATGGGAACAGCATTTGAAGCGCTGTTGGGCTGGTTATTTTTGAGCGACAGGGAAGAACGACTGGAGGAGATATTAGAGCGTTCTTTTGTAATTATTTCTGAGGCTATGCAGAAGAAAGGGTGAATTAACATGGAAGTAAAATTACTCAGACACACACCGGAACCGGAAAAGACAGTTGCTATGAGCGCACGTCTGTGCTATTCTCCCGTTGGTGCAGCCCAGCTTGAAGAAACAATGTCTGATGAACAGGCAGCAAAATTAGTGCGTAAACTTGTGGAAATGGGACATTTTTCGACATTGGAACATGTTACATTTACTTTCGCTATAGAAGGAGTTTCCAGAGTATTGACGCACCAGCTGGTGCGTCACCGTATCGCTTCTTATTCACAGCAATCGCAGCGTTATGTAAAAGAGCATGATTTTGAAACTATTATGCCTCCTACTATTTCCTCAAGGCCTGAGGCAAAAGCTAAGTTTGAACAGCTTATGGCTGATATTCAGGCTAGGTATAATGAATTTACTGATGAATTTGGAATCCCGGCAGAGGATGCCCGTTATGTACTTCCTAATGCGGCTGAAACTAAAATTGTGGCAACATTTAATGTCAGGTCTTTGATGAATTTCTTTAGCCTGCGCTGCTGTAATCGTGCCCAGTGGGAGATCAGGCAGCTTGCAGAAAAAATGCTGGCTGAATGTAAAAAAGCCGCACCGGTATTATTTGAAAATGCCGGTCCTACTTGCGTAAGTGAAGGTATATGCAGAGAAGGTGCAATGAGCTGCGGACGTTTGGACGCTATTTTAGCGGCAAAACAAAAACAACAGTGATAATTAGGAGGAGCTATGTCTGAAGAAATTCTTGCCGGACGCAATTCTGTAACAGAAGCCTTGCGCAGCGGCAGATCTATTAATAAACTGTTGGTGCAGGACGGAATCAAAGGCGGCAGTGTCAGTGAGATTATTGGCCTGGCGAAGACTGCGGGCGTAGTTTTGGAATTTTGTAAAGCTGAAAGATTGGATAAACTGGCAGATGGCTTGCGGCATCAGGGGTTTGTTGCCTTAGCTGCACCTATTCGCTTTCACAGTTTAGAAGAGGTTTTGGCATTGGCAAAAGAGAAAGATGAAACTCCTTTTTTGCTGCTGCTTGATGAGCTGCAGGACCCGCAGAATGTGGGAGCGCTGATTAGAACGGCGGATGCTGCTGGTGTGCATGGTGTGCTGCTTCCCAAGCGTCGCAGCTGTCCGCTAAATGCTGTGGTAGCGAAAATTTCTGCCGGTGCTGTTGAATATGTCCCAGTAGTTCAAATTGGTAATATTCCGCAGACGATTGAAGAATTGAAAAAACTTGGTTTTTGGATTGCCGGTGCGGATATGAACGGTGAGGATTATTACAAAAGTAATTTGACTGGCCCGATGGTCATTGTAGTTGGTGCTGAAGGAAAAGGACTGGGACGCCTTGTAAAAGAGAAGTGTGATATCATTGTCAGTCTGCCGATGCAGGGGGGAGTTTCTTCGCTGAATGCTTCGGCGGCAGGTGCCGTTTTGCTGTACGAGGTCGTACGTCAGCGCCGGGTGCAGGCGGGCGTTTAAAGTATGAAAGAATGGCTTGTAGTGGACGGTTACAATGTTATCAACAGTTGGCAGGATTTTCGTAAATTCCGTGAAGAGAACCTTGAGCATGCCCGTGAACTTTTAAAAGAAAAATTAGCCGAGTATATAGCTTTTAAAGGATATTCAGGAATTGTTGTTTTTGATGCCCAGGAAGTACAGGGAGTTGCATCATTCGAAAAAAACGGAGCTTTGGAGATTGTTTTCACGAATGAAGGTGAAACCGCTGATTCATGGATTGAACGACGCGTATATGATCTTGTTAAGAGCGGAAGCAGTGTTTTTGTTGTGACCAGTGATTATGCAGAACAGCTGAATGTTTTAGGGAGTGGGGCCTATAGGATTTCGGCGCGTGAATTTCGTGAAGAATATCTGCTTACAAAAAAACAGATCGCGCAGCGCAGCGAACGACTTGCTAGGGGTTTGGGACGTAATGAACTTGGCGGCAGGCTGCAGGAGCATATTCTGGATCATTTTGAAAAGCTGCGGCGCAATACCTAAAAATTGACGCTGACATAACTATGGAGTATAATGAAAAAGCTGACAGATGCAGGAAATTCCTAGGAAACGGAGGTTGTGCCAATGAGTACGGAAACGCCATATAATCCCTATGCTGCTTTTGAAAACATGGCGGATGAAGATGTCGTCTTAAAGGCTAAACAAGAAGATAACGCACTTGCCCAGGAATATCTTTTGCATAAATACCGTAATTTTGTGCGGGCTAAAGCCAGAAGCTATTTTTTAATAGGCGCCGAACGCGAGGATATCATTCAGGAAGGAATGATAGGCCTTTATAAAGCTATCCGTGATTTTCGCGGCGATAAACTGTCATCTTTCAGAGCTTTTGCTGAATTGTGCGTTACTCGACAGATTATTACTGCTATAAAAACAGCTACCAGGCAGAAGCATATTCCTCTTAATTCATATGTTTCTTTGAATAAGCCTATTTATGAAGAGGATTCTGATAGAACGTTGTTGGATATTATTTCCGGTGTTAAAGTTGCTAATCCTGAAGATATGATTATCAGCAGGGAAGAGTTTGCTGATATTGAGAATAAGATGAATAATATTCTCAGTGACCTTGAGTGGAAGGTTTTGATGAGTTATCTGGATGGCAAATCTTATCAGGAAATTGCCGTTGAACTGGATAGGCACATCAAATCAATTGATAATGCTTTGCAGAGAGTAAAACGCAAATTAGAAAAGTACATTACAAATCGTAATGATAACACTGATCTGAGTGAGGTTTATAGTGGGCTTTTAGCTATTGATCCCAGCGAACGGTTCAGTCATCGTAAACGTGATTAATAAATTGATAAATGTGAAACAAAAAAGCAACATCATTTAGATTTTTCTGAATGATGTTATTTTTTTAAAGGATTTCGTAAATAAACAGCGAATATAGCAATAACTAGAAAGTGAAGGGCAAATTTTACGCTGAGCGTAATTGGGAGGTAATGGACATGAGCCAAGTAGAAGAATTTGTAAAAATTGTAGAAGGCGTTAAAGATCACGATGTAAAAGTAGTTGTCGTAACAGGTAAACCGGGCAGCGGTAAAAGTAAAGTATTGCGTGAAGCTGCTGAAGAGAAAAAGTGGGATTACATCGATTGCCGCCTTTTAATTACTGAAAAATTTTTGGAGGTTCCTCCTGGAGAACGTCAGGCAAAAGCACCTGAGATGATGGCAGACATATTGGAAGGATATGACAGCGAAGTTATTTTGTTGGATCGTCTGCAAACACTGTTCGTACCGGTGTTTCATATTGATGTTGATGCTTTGCTGCATAAACTTAGTGAGAAATTTGTGATTGTAACAGCTTGGCCGGGTTACCTTGAAGAAGGAAAACTCTGTTATGATAAATTTGATGGAACGGAATCGATCCGTATCAGTTCGGAAGGTTTTACGGTTTGGAACGTTGATTAAAAAGCGAGGTAAGCAATGAGCCAAGCAAAGAAAAGACTGGCAGTTTTGACTGGCGGCGGCGATTGTCCCGGGTTAAATGCAGTCATCAGGGCTGTAGTGAAAACAGCTCTTAATAATGGATATGAAATATTTGGCATAGAAAATGGTTTTAACGGCCTCGTGACAGGCCGGATGGGACTGATGGATTACAAAGATGTTTCAGGTATTCTGCCGCGGGGCGGAACAATTCTTGGAACAACTAACCGCGACAATCCCTTTAAATTTGCAGTAGAAGAAAACGGGGAATTGGTTTATTATGATAAACGCGCGGAAGTATTGGCTAATCTTGAAAAACATGGTATTGAAGCTTTAGTGGTTATCGGCGGAGACGGCAGCTTAAATATAGCTGCAAGGCTGGCTAAAGAATGCGGAATAAAGGTCGTGGGGGTACCTAAAACGATCGATAACGACCTTCCGTGTACAGAACGTACTTTTGGTTTTGACACAGCAATGGCGATGGCTACAGAAGCTTTGGATAGGATCCATACAACGGCAGAATCCCATCATCGCGTTATGGCGCTGGAAGTTATGGGACGTTATGCTGGCTGGATCGCATTGCATTCCGGCATAGCCGGCGGAGCAGATGTTATTTTGATACCGGAGATCCCTTACAGTATCAACTCGGTTATCGGAAAAATCAGGGCCCGCCAGGCTGCTGGGAAACAATTCAGTATTATTGTTGTAGCTGAAGGGGCACGACCTGTGGGCGGGGAAATGTCGATCGCGCGCATGGTCAAGGGCAGCTTCGAGCCCATCCGTCTTGGTGGAGCAGGAGAAAAACTGGTTCGCGAGATAGAGGAAAAAACGGGTATCGAATCGCGGTGTACTGTATTAGGTTATTTACAAAGAGGCGGCACGCCTACACCTTTCGACAGAGTTCTTTCTACGCGTTATGGTGTAGCAGCGGCCGAGGCTTGCATGCGCAAGGAATATAACGTTATGGTATCACTGCAAAACGATAAGATCGTTACGGAGCCTATTGAGAAGGTTGCCTCCGAGCCACGGTTAGTACCAGTAGACAGCGATATAATTCGCACAGGACGTCAAATGGGCTTATGTTTTGGTGACTGACCCAATAAGTAAAACAAAAGAACTTTAGTTTACAGCAACATTCAGAGGACAGCGGAAATGGACGCCGCTGTCCTTTTCTTTATTATTCAGATAAATTTCAGGTAAATTTATATAATTAAACTTGGCGGTAGCGATAATAACCTGTATAATGTAGAAGTTAGTAAAATTTATGTGGCAATGTAATTATGGAAGGATAGATAATTATAATGGATCAGAATCTTATAGCGGTAATAGTAGGCTTTGTAGAAGGGGTAACGGAGTTTTTGCCGGTGTCATCAACAGGTCATATGATTATAGTAGGACATATGCTGGGTTTTGATGGTCCGGCGGCAGATATTTTTGACGTTTTCGTACAGCTGGGGGCGATTTTGTCAGTTATTTTTATTTATAAAGAACGTTTTGCTAGATTTTTTACAAAAGAAGGCTGGCAGGCTGATAAAGGGCTGAGCGTCTGGCATGTAGCCGCTGGTATTGTGCCTGTAATGGGCGTGGCTTTTTTTGCATATAAATATATTAAAGAATATCTTTTTTCTCCATTTACAGTAGCGATAGGATTGGTATTGGGTGCTTTATTAATGATGTATGCTGAATATAAGACTAAAGATAACCAAGCAGAATTATTGGATGATTTAGATAAGATCTCTTTAAAACAGGCGGCGCTTGTTGGGGCGTTTCAGTTGCTTTCGTTGTGGCCTGGTTTTTCCCGGTCGGGAAGTACTTTGGCGGGTGGACTTTTAGTAGGTTTAAAACGTGAGACTGCAGCAAATTATACTTTTTTGATTGCTGTACCTTTGATGTTTGTAGCCTGTCTTTATGATCTTTTAAAAAATATCAGTATTTTAACAGTAGATGATCTGCAGATGTTGGCGATTGGTTTTGTGGTTGCTTTTGTGGTTGCTTACTGGTCCGTGCTGTGGTTTTTAAAATTTCTTCATAAATATAGCTTGACATCTTTTGCATATTATCGTATCATACTTGCTGTAGCTGCTTTAACATACTTTTACTTTTAAAGAGTTTTGTAAAAAAAGTTACTGAATTAATTGAAAAGTAGTTGACAAAATGATTATGTTAATATATAATCTTCCTTGTCACTAATTAAGTGCTGGCATAGCTCAACTGGTAGAGCAGCTGACTTGTAATCAGCAGGTTGTGGGTTCAAGTCCTATTGCCAGCTCCAAATGGAGAGGTTCCCGAGTGGCTAAAGGGAGCAGACTGTAAATCTGCCGCGTTTCGCTTCGTTGGTTCGAATCCAACCCTCTCCACCACTTTCTTAATTAGTTTTCATCGCGGGGTGGAGCAGTTGGTAGCTCGTCGGGCTCATAACCCGAAGGTCGTTGGTTCAAGTCCAGCCCCCGCAACCAATGAAAAACCGCTTGACTAAGCCATTTGTGCAAAGTCAGGCGGTTTTCTTTATGCTCTGAAATAGTCGAATAATTCAACTATAATTCAACTCTATTTCAAAACTATGCTTTTTTAAGGAATATTTCCGAAAGTATATCGGCGTTCTTTTTGTCGGCTTCTTCCACGATATGAGCGTATATATTCGCCGTTGTGCTGACTTGTGCGTGACCTAAACGCTTTGAAATGGAAACGCTGTCAACACCGTTGAAGTATAGCATACTTGCCATAGTATGCCGGAAAGCGTGTGCGTTTATATGCGGCAGACCGTAACGCTTTGAAAATTTCTGCAAATAATTCGGTACGCTGTCGGGGTGCAGCGGCTCACCATCATATCGGGCAAAGACAAAGTTTTTCGTTTTGAATAGTATACCCTGTTTCATATATTCCCTGTTTTGCTCTTGCCGATACTCTTTCAATAATTCTATTGTTTCGGCAGGAACGGAAATATACCGCTTTGATTTTTCGGTTTTGGGCGTACTTTCATATACGCCAATATCGGGAGAATACAAAACGCTGTTGCAAATATAAAGCTGCTTATTCTCAAAGTCTACCTTATCCCACTTTAAGCCGAGTATTTCCCCACGCCTTGCCCCTGTAATCAAAAGCAAATGAACAAGCACACGCCACTTTAACGGCTCATTTTCCAATGCTTCACGAATTGCTTGTATCTGTTCCGGCTGAAAATAATTAACCTCGTGTTCCTGCATTTTCGGCTTGTCTGCTCTTTGAGCAAGATTAAACGGTATAAGCCCCTCTTTAACCGCTTGCTCCAACACGGCGGAAATTAAACGGTGATGTTCTATTATCGTTTTATTGCTCAATTTGCCGCCTGTACGCTTGTTTAAGCCGTCAGAGGATAGATATGTATATAAATTGTTTAAATGCTCTACACGCAAATCTTTCAGCTTTATATGCCCTATTTGCGGATATATGCGTTCTGCCAATTCTTTATACCGAACAATCGTTGAATGTTTTGTACCCCTGTTTTCTTTTAAGTTAATGACATAATCACAGTAAGCCGCAAATGTTTGTCGGGTATCTGCTCTGATACCCTCTTTACATTCCTTTTCAAAGGTCGCTGCAAACGCAGCGGCTTTTTTTCGTGCTGTTTCTTCTTTCCAAGTCGGCTCAACATCAAATGTTGCGGTATACGGCTTTAATTGTTTACCGTCTGCCCCTCTGCCACGATGAACACGGATTGAAAAAGAAATCAACTGTCCGTCTTTATTCCGTCTTTCCTGTATGTTCGCCATTGTTTGCACTGTCCTTTTCTTTGAGAGTTTTAAAAATTTTCGTATATTCTAATTGAAAACTGTCGCGTATTTTTCTCATTTCAAGTGCAATTTCAAATAAAACTGAATTTGCCCTGTCACCGATGTATACATTATTATTTTCACCGATGTCAGAAGTCAACACTAAATAGCTATAAACCATACTCAACAAATGCACGTTTTCAAGTAGCATATTCAATATGTTTATAGGCAAGTCGATAGATGAAATAATCAATCCCTTTGCTTGCCGACCATTATTATCAACATCACTATCAATCCCACTGCCAACAGCAGCAGAGTTTAAATTTTTCAATACAGCTACTGCCTTTTCAGTAAGTCCTGTATATTCACATACACCTTTTAATTCGGTGTCAGTTGACTTCACATTGCTTAAACCAAGTAAATAATCGGTAGAAACATTAAAATACTCTGCTATTTTAATCAATTTCTCCACTTGCGGTACTGCTGTTCCTTGCTTATATTGATTTATCGCTTGCGGTGAACAGGTTAAATATTCTGCCATTTTTGAAACATCTCTACCGATAAGGTCTGATAAATTCCTCGCAAGGGGAGTATTTGCCTTTTCAGCAACATCACGCTTTGAATTTTCATTTGGTTTTTTCGCCATAACATCACCCTATTAAAATAAGATTTTCACTATCATTATTATAACAAATAAAACTTGATTAGTCAATAGGAAAATGATATAATTACTTTCAGAGAGGGGGTGAAACCGTGACAACTAACGAAAAAGCAAAAGAAATGCGACGAGAATATCTCAATAATTGGCGAGCAAAAAACAAAGATAAGGTCAGAGAAGCCAACAAGAGATATTGGCAGCGTAAAGCCGAAAAGCGTTTGCAAGAAGAAAACGCAAAAAAATAAACGCTATATGAGCTGCCACTCAATAGCGTTTAGGAAAGACCACAATTTGAAATCGAACAAATATAGCCTTTGTTATAGTATAACCTATTCTGTTATATTTTGCAAGGGCAGAAATGGAGTTATCTATGCAAGAAAAAATATTTTTAACAATTCCGCAGACGGCAGCCGTCAGCAACTTTCCCGAATTTTTTATCAGACAATTACAAAAACAACAAAAACTGCCCTGTATCTATGCCGGACGAAAATGTTTAGTCAATTATCCGCAATTTATTGCTATGCTTGATAATGCAAGCCGAGAGGCGGTGCAGGAATGAAACGGCTAACTATTATGGAACTGCTCCAAGAGGGCGTGCAGAACGCGATCACCGCAAAAGAATTAGCCAAGTATTATAATTGCGATACACGCAGTATCACGCAGGAAATACACAATTTGAGGAGAAGCGGCAAAGTTATTCTTTCGGTAAATACAGGCATAAACAACGGCTTTTTCCTACCTGCTGACCGTGCCGAAGTGGAACGCTTTGCAAAAACAATGCACAGTCGATTAAAGCAAATTAAACTTGCCACACTTTCGGCTGAAAAGTATTTATCAGAGGTCAACCAATGAAAAACAGTTTTGTATTATACAACGACTGGTACAGCTTGTTATCGGCTTTCAGCAATGAGGAAAAGGGCATATTATTGACCGCTATTTTTGATTATCATTGCAACGGCGTTCTTTTTGAAAGTGAAAACGCAGCCTTACAGGGTATATTTAACTTTATGAAAAGCCGCTTTGATAGCGATAATGAAAAGTACAAGCAGCGTTGCGGAAAAAACAGAAACAATGTTAATAATCGCTATAACAAAGAAGAATAATCTACGATTGTATACGGTCGTATTCAATCGTTTACGAAAGCTACCGATATAGATATTGATACTGATATTGTCAGTGATATTGTTATTGATACTGTTCTGATATTGACATTGAAAAAGAAATTGAAATTGTTTTTGTATAAGGGTATAAGGGAGCAAACGCTACCGCTTTTGCCCCTGTTCCCTTTAAGGTGATTATTATGTTTGATTATGAAATCTTTAACCGCATAGCAATTAAGCAATATAATTCCGTTTCTTGCCCGTATACGCTCAATGAAGTATTAAGCATATTCAGATATTACTTTGATACTTACAGGGCTTATATGGGCAGGGAACACCCTTATTTAAAGCCGCAACAGGTAGGCGAAATAATAGAGCATTTGCCTTTTTGCGATGATATGTACATAGAAGCCGAAGAATACCCCACATTGATAGAAAGTTATTTTAATACTGACTTTAACGCTGATTATAATATCAACCATTTTTTCAGTGGAACAATTCGGCTAATGAGGATATACGACAATGGATTATATTAAACCCAAAAGAAACAAGACGATAAAGGGGGTGATACCGTGAAAATCAATGACGAAAAAGTCCTTGCCGCTCTTATCTCTTGCGGAAGCGTAAGAAAAGCCGCAGAGCGTTCGGGCGTGTCTGTTATGCCATAACAAAAAGGCTCAATACAGACGATTTTAGAGCCAAATACGAGGCATTAAAAAACAACATATTGACAGAGGCTTGCGACAGTCTGACGGCACGCTTAACACTTGCTATTGATACGCTTTGTTCTGTTGCCGAAGATGAAACGCAAAACGCAAGTATCAGAGTTTCTGCAAGCGACAGTATTTTGCGGCACGGCTTGCGATATGTTGAATTAGCACAAATAAAAACACGGCTTGACCGTATAGAGAAACAATTAGAGGAGCAATAAACACAATGAAAAAGAGTTATAAATGCGTTATATTCGTTCTTTCCCTTTGTGCAGCGTTTGTATTAGGTATGGGCATAAAAAGCCTTACAAGCAATTTTAAGGCACATACAAAGCAAATTAACACCGATACTATATCAATCACATTAGGAGAGCGGCACACCTGCCAAATAATCGATAAAATAAGCGGCACGCAATGGCGTTTTAAAGCTGTTTTACATCGCAAAGGACAGGAAGTGCCGAACGAGTTAAAAACCGCAGGAAACGAAAATATCACTATTACCGGAGCAGGGCGTTATATTATCGTTGATGATATGACAGACGGCAAGCGGTACAAAGTGAAATTGTAAGGGGGTGAGAATATGAAAAACTTTGAAAATCGGCTAAAACTTGCCGAGAAAAAGCTGAAAGAAAACGGCGAACTTTACAGCGTCGTAACATTCAAAGACGGCACGAAAAAGCGGCTGCCGATACTAGACCTTTATAGGGAAGCTATAAGCGGAACTATAACAGAGGTTTGTTATCCGGCAGCAGATAAAGAAAAATACGGTTTTGCGGAAGTAATGAGCCGTTCTTTTGGCGAGGAAGTACGATACTATGCAGACAATCAATAAACGGCTGGAAGCCATTGAGGAAAGCATAAAAAGCAAGTCAGACCTTGCTGAAGTACAGGCAATACTTGATAAAATTAAACAAGCCGCCCACGATAACAACATCGTAAACGGCAAAATTACAGTACATATTAAAGGAGATATTCAAGAATGAATTACAATAAGATTAGAATTAACTTTACAGGCTATAACCGCACGCTTTCCCAGTATGAGGAAGCAAAAGCAGAGGCAGAAAAGACTTACACCCCCGAAGCGTTTTACAAGTGGAACAAAGAAGCGGTACAAATGCTTAGAGAAAAGACCGCCGACTTTAAGAAAAGTTTGAAAGAAAACAAAGAACAAGAGCTTGCCGACTTGAAAATTAAAGCGCTGCGCCGTGTGGGCTTTCTTGATGAGAATGTAGTTAAATTCCTTTCGGCGTTTGACGACCTTTCCTCTGATGAGCTTTCCCACCTTGCCGCAACCGTTTCAAAGGACGCAGCAACACAGGAATATATTGCCCAGTACGCCGCAAAGAGAAACACGGCATATAATAAGCCTATCACGGCAAAGGCAAAGTATGAAGCGGCAAACAGGCTCTTTAATAGCGCCGAGTGGATTATCGACAACGCAGCAACCGACAGAAACGCAAGAGCGCAGTTAAAACAGTTTTGCACCGACAGCGGCTTTAACGCCTTTACGGCAGAGGCGGCAACGGTAATAAACGCAGAATAAGCAATCCATATTTATTTATAGATTAGCGGCGGCTTTGTGCTTGCCGCTTTTCTTTTTGTGCAAATACTTTCCCACTATAAAAAAGCCGTATTTACATACTATAAAAAGGGCAGAAAAAAATTCAACAAAAATTCAACAATAATTCAACTCGTCTACAAAATTCAACTAAAATTCAACAGATTTTACTAAACAACACCAAACGAGAAATCGCATAATAATGGGCTTTACAAGACTTTACTAAACATTACTGAACGATAATAATTGAACTCATAACCCGAAGGTCGTTGGTTCAAGTCCAGCCCCCGCAACCATATTGTAGGTGCAAAAAAGATACCTACCGCAGAAACCCACTAACCATCACGGTTTGGTGGGTTTTTTCGTGTCTGAAAATCACTTGGGATAAAAAGATACCTCCACCCCAAAAACAGCGTTAGGAGGGATTTGAACCGAACCACACAATTTAATACACAATTTAAGGGCAGATTTTACGAGATAATCCTCGTAGAGTCTGCCCTTTTTTTGTTGCAAAAAAATCAAAATACGAAGGGATGAAATCAATGGGCAACTACAAAATTTTAGTATACAGATTGGAGGAATGTAATATATGGCCTTGCTTTTTTCTGCGGTCACCGTAACCGCAGGCGATGAAGAAATTGAATTTACGGTCGGAGGAATACCGAGGGAATGCGATGACCTTGTGGGCTGGACAGCGTTTGATAATTTTATAGAAAATATCGATACCAAAACCGAAGTCAGCGTACACGCCGAAGCCTATTTGTACGGCGGCGAGGAAACCGTAACGGCGACACCCGAAGAAGTCGCCTATCTGATGATGCGCATGGAAAGGGATGAAAACTTCCTTGCCGACCACTGTGACAATATCGAGGATGTCGACTTCTCCTTTTTACAATCGCCGGACGAATATTACGAAATGAAATTATAACGAAAACACGGAGGTAAACAGCATGAATGAATATGACCGCCTGTACAGACAGGCACAGCGATACAAAGAACAGTATCCCAAAGGCACAAGAATTTTGCTGTTGCACATGGGCGATGATCCCCGTCCGATTGAGGACAATATGCGCGGCACAGTAAAGTATGTGGACGATATGTGCGCCATTCACTGTGTTTTTGACAACGGCAGGCAATTAGGGCTTATCCCCAGTGAGGATAGCTACGCAAGCTCACCGAAGAAGAGCTTGCCGAGGAGCAAAACGAAGATATGGACGAGGATAACGGTCCCGTTATGAGAATGTGAGGTGAATTGAAAAACAAACAGGCAACGGTCGGATAAAATATGCCGATCAGAGTTTTGGATATGTTTTGCGGAATGAGTGCATTCCGCACCGCCGCCGAACAGATCGGCGGCTTTTCATTTATAGGTTACTGCGACAACGATCCCACCGCCGTCGCAACCTATCGCACTTTATACAAAACGGAAGGAGAATATTTCTGTAATGACGCAAGAGCAGTCAACACCGATGAAATCCCTGATTTCGACCTTCTTGTCGGCGGTTTCCCGTGCGTCGCCTTCAGCGCTGCCGGAGCAAGAAGGGCTTTCGACGATCCACGGGGAACTCTCTTCTTTAAGCTTTCCCGAATACTTGCAGCGAAACACCCTGCATATTTCATCTTTGAAAATGTACCCCCGATCCGCACGATTTGCGAAGGCCGGGTTTTTACCGCGATCCTCAGTGAGTTATCTCGATTGGGGTATCTGTGCGAATGGCAATGTATTGACGGCGCGGCTTACCTTCCCCAAAGCCGAAAGCGCGTGTTCCTTGTCGGATATCTTGATCCACGATGTGCCGGAGAAATACTACCTATCGAGAGAAAAGGCGGAAAAGCTCTTTCCGAACTCACAGATCATCAGCCTCAGGGAAAGCGAGTCTACGACGCAGGCGGAGCAGCCATAACACAGACGGCCTCCTGCGGCGGCTTCGGCGGAAAGACCGGGCTGTATCTGGTGGATTACAATGAAAATTCTAAATTTACCGATACGGCGCGGTGTATTACCGCCCGACAGGATTCGGGAATGAGCCACCACAAGGGCGAACATTCCGCCGTGTTCTTTGAGTACGACGGCGTATATCCGGTCATCAACCCCGACCGGGAAACCATCCGGCAGAACGGCCCGCGCTTTCGTCCCAACGGCGCTCCGTCATATTGCCTTACCGTGGTAGACCGCCACGGCATTCTTCACAACGGCTGGATTCGGAAGTTACACCCGCAGGAGTGCTTCCGGCTTATGGGATTTTCGGACGAGCAGTTTTTTAAGCTAAAGAACGAACTCGGCCTGTCCGACAGCAAGCTGTATAAGTTGGCAGGCAACAGCATCATGGTGCCGGTGCTGGTGGATATCCTCTCCCGTCTCAAGGCAGTAAATGAAAAATATCAGATCATCAAGGAGTGAAAAAGCTATGCCAAATCATGTAGAAAATCATATTGAATTCAGCGGTGACACCCGGCAGATCAAGGCTATGCTGGAATCAATAAAAAACGATGAATACGGTATAGGTACGATCGATTTTAATAAGATCATCCCTATGCCGGAAAGCCTGCATACCGAGGCGGGCAGCAGAACCGACCGAGGGCTGAAGGCCTATCGGG
>ERZ773193.92-NODE-92-length-131198-cov-8.172346_pt1 | contig 131198 bp, 109 predicted proteins | sample MGYA00511110_ERZ773193 | MGnify/ENA primary metagenome ERZ773193 (study PRJEB29015, sample SAMEA2737784) | human gut metagenome | biome: human gut; feature: human-associated habitat; material: faeces | place: China | collected 2012 ... | reverse complement strand
GAGCCTTTCAGGCGTTTTCTGCAAAGCCACCGGCTATGCCGGTGGATATTTACTTTCGAGGACGGCGCACGGTCTGTTTTGCCGCATTTTGATGCGCAAAAATGGGGCTGATTTCCCATCCGGCGGCATCCGTTGACAACGATTCCGTTTGCTACATCATCAAAACAGCATCAAAATTTTAGCTCCGGCTGTGTTCCAGCCGGAGCTTTTCTTTGTTTTCTGCGGTACAAATTTTGCCCACCTGAGCAGCTGCTCAGGTGGGCATTTCGGCTTATATCTCAAATCCTTCGGTAATCCCGTTCAGCCTTGCGGTATCTTTCTTGACATAGTAAAGTTCGGTGATTTGAGAGGTGCTGTGCCCCAAGAGGTCGGCCACCTGCCGGGGTGACAGTGCTCGTATCGTTCCGTCCAGCTGCTTTTGTCCATTCACTAAGTTCGTGGCGAAGGTGTGCCGCAGGCTGTGCAAGCCTTTTTGCGCAATTCCGGCAGATTTGAGAATTCGGTAGTACCGCTTGCGGAAATTCACCGGTCTGGTGTAGCCGCCGTTTCCGTCCGCCACAAGGGACGTATTTTCGCCGAAATAGGTTTCTTTGCGCAGATCCTCGATCATCTCCATTGCCGTCCGATTCAGCGGCACAGTGCGCTTGCTGGTGGTGCTTTTGGGCTTTCCGATTTTCACCTCCCGCCCGCTGGTAGGCTCTGCGCCATTTCTTCTCGCCACTTCCTTTACGCCCTGCCGCACTGTCAGCGTTTTATTTTCAAGGTCAATGTCGCTGTTCAGCAGACCAAGTAATTCGCCGGTACGCAAGCCGGTGTTGAGCATCAGAATATAGGCAGCGGCTTGCTGATAGATTCGTTCGCCGTTGCTCCAGCAACGGAATGCTTCCGCTTTGAATTTTTCGATCTCCTCCGACGTGAAGATCGTTACCGTTTCGCTCTCCGGTAAATTTTCTTTGTCCTGCGCCGACAGGAAATTGCTCTTCTTAATCATCTCTATGTTCGCCATCGGATTTTTCGGGATCAGCTCCTCTCGGTAAAGATACCGGAAGTATTCGTTCAGTACCACATAGGCTTTCTTGACAGTGGTGTAGGCATAACCCTTGTTCATCCAGTAATTAAGCAGATTTTTGATATCTGCCGCTGTAATATCGCCGACCGCTTTCTCGCCAAGCAGCGGATAGATTTGATTCTTTGCACTGCATTCGCACCGATCATAAGTGGTCTGCTCCACGGACGGAAATTTGAATACCTGCAACCACTGTTGCATACTTTCGTTTAGCGTTTTCCTGGACTCGTCTGACTCTGCAAGTTGCTTATCAAAATCTGCAATATAGTCCGTTATCTTTTTGTTGACCTCTGCTTTGGTCGTGCCGGAAAAGCTCTTGCGTTTTCTCTCGCCGTGTTCATCCATATACCACACCACGCCGCACCACCGTCCGTCGGTGTGCTTGAATGCATTGCCGTTTGTCAGCAGCTTTTTCTGCATGAGTATCACTCCTTTCCAAGCCCAACACAATACCACACTGCTCACCGAATATCCAGCAAAATCCGCAGAAAGTTCAGCAACCCCTAAATCGGCGAGGTCAAAATTCAAGCAACCCCTAAATTGCGGTTTTGTAACCGGATTGCAAAAGCCCTGCAAACCCTTGTGCGGTCGGCGTTGCCGTCCGCTGTGACCCGCCGAGGGGAAGCAGCGCAACCCCTCGGCTTTCACCTGCTTATTTTCGGACGAGCGTAAAACTGCCGTTAAACCGCCGATTTTCCGTGCTTGCGGTCAAATTTGTCGAGCTTTTTCAACGCTGCTTGCCGCCGTGTTTCTTCGTGCAACCGTATCAGCTGCTGCTCGTAATACTGCTCCAACGCTTCCCCGATTGGGCGAATGGTATAGCGCAAATTGCCGTTGCGCTTTTCTCCTTTTTGGGTGATGACTGAGGTCGGCTCGACAGTAATCAATCGCTTTTTGATCAGGCTGTCCACATATTTCTTGACGGTGTTTTTGCTCATGCCGATAGCGTTACCAATCGTTTTGTAGCTCGGATGGCACTGAAAGGTTTTTCGGTTTTCGCATCGGAGCAGATACACATAGACGGCGATCTCGCCGCTGCTCAGTCCCAAACAAAATATTTCATTCGGCACGGGAAAATAATCCTTCAGTGCTTCCCGTTTCGGATAGCTACCATATTTCATTTACCGCCTCCGGAGTGTTCGTCCACCCACCTGCGGAATTTTTCTTTTTCAACGAGCTTGCGGCTGCCGACTCTGAATGTCGGAAAATCTTTTTCCTTCATCAGTTCGTATGCCGAAGAGATAGCGATGCCGAGCGCTTGGGATATAGTTTCGGCGTTTAGGTACAGCGGCAGATCTTCATAGCTTTTGTAGATCGGTGTTTTCATATATGTTCCATCCTTTCCTGCGGATCAAAACACACTTCAAATCACGATGTGTCATTGCATCGGCGATTATGTAAGTGCGAGTCCGAAACTCAAAATTATATTTTGTTTATTCAGTTGTCTTTAACTGTTTGCTGTATACCATAACGCAAACAGTTTTGTCAAGATTTTGAGCACCCAGTGACTTCCTCCGCCGTTTTTGGGAATACTATTTTCTTTGTTTTCTGCGGTGCAGATTTTAACTGCACGGTTGTTTTGCTGCGAACCACATTTCCATCTTTTTGTTTTCTGAAACTCAAAAATGACTTGCAATATCGTTCGTTCCAAGGTAACATACAACGACCCTTTTGAGGGCGACGATTTTGTTTTCCTGCTTTTCGGGTAAAATAGTAAAAAATACTCGGAGGTAAATCGGGATGAAAGGAAGAGCTATTACGGCAATAATAATTGCCGCATTTAAGGAACATCTAATCTTGGAGGAAAGGAGCAAGACGACAGTAGAGAAGTATATCCGTGATGTGAAAGCATTTGCGGCGTATGCGAAAGGTGATGCGGTCACGAAAGAGACCGTGATCGCATACAAAAAGCATATACAAGAAACCTACGCCGTGCGAAGCGTCAATTCCATGCTGGCCAGCATCAACAGCCTGTTCAGCTTTTTGGGCTGGCACGACCTGCGGGTGAAAGCGCTGAAATTGCAGCAGCAGGTGTTTTGTCCCGAGGAAAAGGAACTGACACGGGCGGAATACACACGGCTGTGCCGGACGGCTGAGCGCAAGCACAACGAGCGGCTCAACCTGATTTTACAAACCATCTGCGGTACCGGTATCCGGGTCAGTGAGCTGCAATATATCACGGTGGAGGCGGTAAAACACGGCGAGGCGGTGGTGAACTGCAAGGCAAAAACCCGGTCGGTATTTATCGTGAAAGAGCTGAAACAAAAATTGCTCCGCTATGCAGCGGAGCAAGGAATCAAAAGCGGTATGGTTTTTGTGACCCGGACAGGCAAACCCATCAGCCGCACCAACATCTGGCGGGAGATGAAAGCCCTATGCGCCGAGGCAAATGTTGCCCCGCAGAAGGTGTTTCCCCATAACCTGCGGCACCTGTTCGCCCGGGTGTTTTATGGCATCGAAAAGGACATTGCCAAGCTGGCGGACATTCTCGGACACAGCAGCATCAACACCACCCGCATTTATATCATCTCCACCGGCACGGAACACCGTCGGCGGATGGAAAATATGCGGCTGATATTATGAAAAAAGCCACCGAAACCGGCGGCAGACACATAATACTGATTATGTTGTATCTGAAATGCGCACAGTTGCACTTACCCACTTTTTACATATTGGATTATAGCACCAAAAGAAAATAATGTAAAGAATGATAGTGACGAAAAGTGCGAAAACACCAAATTGTCGAAAACCGAACATAACAACAAAGCCTTTTTCGGGTGCAATTTTTGCCCCATTCAATAAGGCTTAGCTTTTTATACTCATTTGTGACTTGCTGGGTTTCCGGCAAGTTTTTTTATTCTCTGTTCTGCAACATAATCAGTATTATGTTATCCGGCTATAAAATTTCTTAAATCAGGAAACGAGGAATACGAATGGCAGATACGAGGCAAAACCGCAACGATACGCTCGTTTACTCGGCGGGCATTATGTCGCAATCCTTTTGGTTTGTCGAGTTTAAGAAATATTTGAAGCTCCTTTCCGAAGGGCTTTCGCCGAAAGAAATCAAAGTGTCGGTGACGGAGAAAAACCTTTTCGGTGCGCCAAACGCATACAGGGCTAAACGAATCTTTGGCTATCTGTCAAACCGTGCAGACTGGATCGACCGGGAGGGCATCGACTTATTCTTTGCTTCCGATCTGGCAACGCAAAAACTCTTGAATCTCATTTGTGTGCTTCGTCAGGACAGGCTTTTCTTTGCGTTCGTCAACGAGGTTTACAGAGAAAAAATTATCCTCGGGATACAAATGCTTGAGACGTCGGATGCAAATATATTCTTTCGCAATAAGGAAATTCAAAGCGAAACGGTTGCCGGCTGGACAGACAATACCAAAAGGCGGGTGCAGTCCTGCTACTTCAATTTTTTGACCGATGCAAATTTACTGACGGTAGTGGATAAAAAGAAAACCCTAACGCCGCCGCTTCTCGATCCGGCGCTTGAACACTATCTTAGAGCAAGCGGCGACACTTCCATCCTAAAAGCAATAACGGGGGTATCCTGAGGTGAACATACTGGCAGAACGCTTTGACAAAGCGGAAGAAATGATCAAGAAACCGTCGTTTCGTGAAAACAAAGGACTGGGGAACGAAGTGGGATACTACATCTTCGACTATCCCCCGGAGGAAGAGCTGTATGTGCGTGAACGCATCGAATACATACAAAAAAAGAACGAGAGCTCCGAAGACGATTATACGATCGCTGTTTTTGACCTCTATGAGATCGTCATTTCCATTCTGAATGAAAAAGGATATTTGGAGAAGTGCTACGACATAGAAAAGAAGAAAGGCTTTCAAAAGGTCAGTGTTGCCGTAGCCAATCTGATGCGGATCACTTCCACCGACGGGCTGATCGTGGAATATATCAAAGAGAGGATCCCCGAAAAAGCCATCGTGTTCCTCGTCGGCATCGGAAAGTGCTTTCCGATCATCCGCTCTCATACAGTACTGAATAACTTGCATCAGGTGATCGACACCGTTCCGGTGGTGATGTTCTATCCCGGAAAGTACGACGGGCAGGAGCTTATTCTGTTTAACGAGATCAAAGACGATAACTACTACCGCGCTTTCAAGTTGGTGGATTGAGGAGGACTGAATATGAAGATACAGGGTATTTTTGCAAAGCCGATTGACCGTGATATCAAGGGCGTTATCAAGGTCGGACAAGGCGAAGACGAAAACATAAAGCAGGAACTGGAAGAATATGTGGTCACAAGAGAACTGCAAAAGCATTTTGCCGATTTCTTTTCCAGCTATAAGCGCGGCATCGTCGGAACAACGGATAAGATGGGCGTTTGGATCTCCGGCTTCTTCGGAAGCGGTAAATCGCACTTTCTGAAAATACTCTCCTATCTGCTTGCCAACAAAATCGTGGACGGCCGCAGCGCCATCGACTATTTTGAAAAAGACAATAAGATCAGCGACAATATGGTTCTCGCCGACATGAAGCTGGCGGCGAACACCTCTGCCGATGTGATCCTTTTCAATGTGGACTCCAAGGGCGAAAGCACCGGAAAGCAGACCAAGGATGCGATCGTATCTGTTTTTCTGAAAGCCTTTAACGAGATGCAGGGCTTCTGCGGCGCATATCCCTATGTCGCCGACCTGGAAAGACGACTGCATTCCGAGGAAAAATACGAAGTGTTCAAAGCAGCCTTTGAGGACATCAACGGTTCTTCCTGGGAGGAAGAGCGTTATGCCATTGATTTTATCCAGGACGATATTGTCGAAGCGCTCTCGCAGATCGGCTTCATGAGCGAAGAGGCCGCCCGCAACTGGTGCGAAAAAGCAACGGAGCCTTATGTGATCAGCATCGAGCGATTTGCCGATATGGTGAAAAAATACATCGACCGAAAAGGCAACAACCACCATGTGGTTTTCCTGGTAGATGAGATCGGGCAATACATCGGCGACGACTCAAAACTGATGCTGAACCTGCAAACCGTTATCGAAGACCTGGGAACAGCCTGCCACGGCAAGGCATGGGTCATCGTGACCAGCCAGCAGGACATTGATTCTATCACGAAAACAAAGGGCAATGACTTCTCGAAAATTCAGGGGCGTTTTGATACCCGCCTTTCGCTTTCCTCGGCAAACGCCGACGAGGTCATCCGCAAGAGGATCCTTGAAAAGAACGAAACAGGAAGAGACACCCTCACGCTTTTATACGATGAGAAAGCAACCATCATCAAGAACCTGATCCTGTTCAATGACGGCATCGAAAAGAAGCTCTATTCCGACAGAGAAAACTTTGCCGCCGTATATCCGTTCATTCCCTATCAATTCAATCTGCTGGGCAGCGTACTGACCGCTATCCGCACCTTCGGCGCCTCGGGCAAGCATTTAGCGGACGGAGAGCGCTCCATGCTGGCACTGTTTAAGGAATCGGCAATGAGCGTAATGGATCGGGAGATCGGCGTGTTGGTTCCCTTTGATCGGTTCTATGCGCCTTTGGAGGAATTCATCGACCATTCCCACAAGGGCGTTATCGTCCGTGCCCTTGACAATGAATATCTCAACCCGAATCACGAGCAAAACTGCTTTGATGTCGATGTGCTGAAGGTTCTTTTTATGATCAAGTATGTCAAGGAGATCAAGGCGAATGTCGAGAATATCACAAGCCTGATGGTTTCGCACATTGACGAAGATCGACTGGAGCTTCGCCAAAAAGTGGAGGATTCTCTCAAACGACTGATCCGTCAAACCCTCGTGCAAAAGAGCGGCGAAACCTATGTGTTTCTGACAAATGAAGAGCAGGAGATCAACCGTGCCGTGGAAGCGCAGTCGATCGAACCCGCCGAGATCACCGCCAAGGTTTCCGAGCTGATCTTTGACGGACTTTATGAAGAAAAGCAGTATCGCTACCCCGCTTTTAACGGCAGATATACATTCCGTTTCAATCAGATCGTGGACGATAAGCCTTACAAGGCAAACCAGAATGGCTATCTGACACTCAAAATACTCACACCGAACAGCGACGAGATCAGCGACGAAACAACGATGCGTATGCTGTCCGGTCAGAGCCGCTGTGTGCTGGTCGTGCTGCCGGACGACCGCACCTTCCTCGATGAGATCCGCTCCGCATTACAGATCGAAAAATTCATTCGCTTTGATGCGACCAATGCCGTGACGAAATATGAGCAGATCAAAGCCGATAAAAAGATCGAGCTCCGTGAGCATAACGAGCAGGCAAAGCTATTCCTTGCCGAAGCCCTGAAAGCAGCGGATATTTATGTGGGCGGCGATAAGGTGCAATCCTCATCCAAAGAGATCGTCTCCCGCATCAATGATGCGATGGGAAAGCTTGCCGCAAATGTCTTTCACAAGCTGTCTTATATTGATACACCGACAAACGAGAGCGACATCCGCGCCATATTCAAGGGCGGTCATCAGCAGCTCACGCTCGACGGAGCCGCCGCAGAAAAGAATAAACTGGCGCTGAATGATGTGAATGCCTACATCGCCATCAACACGGCAAGGCACACCAAAACCTCGATGAAATCGCTCCTTGATCGCTTCGTCGCCCCGCCCTACGGTTTTGTGGAAGCCGATGTGCAGTGGCTCGTGGCAAAGCTCTTTAAAAGCGGCGACATCTCCCTGTATGTGAATAACGAAGCGGTCACGCTGCTTTCCAAAACCGAAGAAGAGCTCGTCCGTTTCCTGACCCGCAAGGAGTATGCCGAAAAGCTGATGACGGAGCGCCGGATCAAGGCAAACGAAAAGCAGAAAAAATCCGTCCGTGAAGTGATGAAAGAGCTGTTCCATGTGACATCGTCCAGCGAAGACGACGACACCATGATGAAAAGCTTTATGGGCTATGCATCCAACCTGAAAGACGATCTTGAGAAACTGGAGCTGCATTACGGCAAACAGGCGAAATACCCGGGCGCAGAGGTCATCCGCACAGGCAAGCGCCTGGTTGCGGAAGTTTCACAGATGAAATATCCAAACGAGTTTTTCGCAGGCGTAGATGCAAAGCGTGATGATTTCCTTGACTTTGCAGAGGACTACGAACCCGTTAAGAAATTCTTTGCAGGCGATCAGCTCGGCATCTTTGACCGTGCTATCAAACTTATGGGCATTTACGATGACAGTAAGACTTTCATTGTAAATGAGGAAGTAGAAAAAATCGTTGCTGATGTTAAGGCAATTATGAAAAAGACTTCTCCTTATGGCGAAATCTTTAAGTTGCCGGCTCTACTTGACTCTTTCATTTCCACTTACGGAAAAGTTCTGAGAGATATGGAAGAACCTATCCTTCAGGCTATTGCAGAAGCAAGAACCCGTGTGTTTGACGAGCTGCGGGACAAGCAGTGCAAACCGCAGCTTTCCGACGCCTTCATCCGGCGCTTTGATGAGATCCGGGAAAAGGCGATCCACTGCAACAATGTGGCGACCCTGCAGAATATCAAGGTCGAGGCGGATGCGCTCAAGGTGCGCTGCCTGAACGAGATCAATGCGGCAGAAAATAAAATACTTGCCCAAATTGCTGCGGAGGAAGCCAAAAAGCAGCAGGAGCAGCGGGCAGCAGCAAGCACAGAACCGACGGAAGAACCCCCCGCTCCCGTTATGCCTGCACCGAGGGTGAAAAGGGCAAAAACGATCAGCATTAAGTCGGTCAACACGGAGCAGACCTGGCAGATCGAAACCCCCGAGGATGTGAAACGATATATCACCGAGCTGGAAAAGAAACTGCTCGGGACATTGGAAGAGAATACCGTCATCCATATTGAATTCTGAAGAAAGCAGCGGAGGAAAACAGCATGAATAAAGCGGCGATCGAAAAGTTTGCGGTTTGGGCAAGAACGAAGCTCATCAGCGAGATCACATACAAGATGGGGCTGCTCGGCATCACGGAGAAAGGCATTGCCGAGCCGCTCCCGCAATCCACGGGCGATCTGCAGGTGTTTGACATCGGCACGAAGAACTACGCCGAGGTGACGGGCGCTGCCATCAAACAGCGTGCGGCGCTCGTAAGCGAGGTGCGGCAGCGGGAGAAAACCGCAGACTATGGCACTGCCCTGAGCTCTGTGATCGAGGAGGTCGCCTATACTTGGTTCAACCGGCTGATCGCCGTGCGCTTTATGGAGGTCAATGCGTATTTGCCCTCTCGTGTCCGTGTGCTTTCTTCCGAAAACCCGGCAAAATCCGAGCCGGACCTTGTCACCGACCCGTTTGATACCGACCTTGCCTTCACCCCCTTTGAGCAGGATAAGATCGTGCAGCTGAAAGACGAAAACCGGCTGGACGAGCTGTTCCGTATGCTCTTCATCAAGCAGTGCAATCAGCTCCACGACATTCTGCCGGAGCTGTTCGAGAAGACCGACGATTATTCCGAGCTGCTTTTGACGATCTCCTTTACCGATAAAGACGGCGTGGTCTATCACCTCACCCACGACATCGCCGAGGACGATTTCAATGTGGAAAAAGAGGGACAGGTCGAGATCATCGGGTGGATGTATCAGTATTACATTTCCGAAAAGCACGAAGAAGTGGTTGACCCGCTACACGGCAAAACCATCAAAAAAGAGGATATCCCTGCCGCCACGCAGCTGTTCACGACGGATTGGGTCGTTCGCTATATGGTGGACAATTCTCTCGGTCGCTATTGGATCGAGCGGCATCCGCAGAGCCGGCTGGCGGAAAAGCTTCCATTCTTTGCAACTCCGAAAAACGGGAATATCCGATACAGCGACGAAAATGTTTTGCCCGAAGAGCTCACTTTCTTTGACCCCTGCATGGGCTCGGGGCATATCCTTGTCTATGCATTTGATGTGCTGATGGAGATTTACCGGGAATGCGGGTATTCCGACCGCGATGCAGCGATCAGCATTCTGGAAAACAATATTTTCGGCGTGGATATTGATAAGCGCGCCTATCAGCTTGCCTATTTTGCCGTTATGATGAAGGCGAGAAACTATAACCGCCGTGTTTTTTCAAGCGGTGTTTCCTGTCATCTTGCCGCCATTGAGGAGAGCAACGGTATTGACCGCTTTGAAAACGGAAATCTGACGGACGATAAAGAGCAGAATAAAATCGGCGAATACCTGATCGACGCATTCCGCGATGCGAAAGAGATCGGCTCTTTGCAGACGGTCGAACAGCACGAGTATACAGCCTTTGGCGCTTATTTGGATACCATCGGCAGTCAAAATGAGCAGCTCGACATTTTCTCGTCCGGCTGGCTTGAGTCCGTGAAGCCGACGATGGAAAAGCTTTGCAAACAGGCAGAAATTCTGTCAGACAAATATGCGGTCGTATGCACCAATCCGCCGTATATGAACAAACTGGAAAGCCATTTGAAAGACTTTGTGGTGACATATTATAAGGCATACTCCGGCGATCTGTTCAGCGTGTTTATATACCGCAACTTCGGTTTTTGCAAAGAAAACGGCTATTCCGCCTTTATGACGCCGAATGTCTGGATGTTTATCAAAACATATGAGAATTTAAGAAACTACATCCTGAACGAGAAAAGCATTGTTTCGCTCATTCAAATGGCAAAAGGAGCATTTTTCAAAGAGGCAACCGTTGACATTTGCACTTTCATCCTGAAAAACGCCAAAGAAACGGAAAAGGGATTGTATTTCCGCCTGGAGGATTTCAAAGGCGATATGGAAGTACAGAAGCAAAAGGTTTTGGAGGCATTGGCAGACAAAAATTGCGGATACTTCTACGAAACCGACCAGTCCAACTTCTCCAAAATCCCGGGAAGTCCCGTGGCATATTGGGTGAGCGAAACCATAATCCATTCTTTTAATAAAGAAAAGATTGATTTATACGGAAGTACAAACAACGGTTTCACAACAGGTGACAATGAACGATTCTTGAGATTCTGGACGGAGGTACAGAATAATAAAATATGCTTTGATGCAACATCCCATGAACATGCACAAGAAAGTCACAAAAGATGGTTTCCGTACAACAAGGGAGGTAGCTTCAGAAAGTGGTATGGTAACAATGAATATGTGCTCAATTGGTTGGATGATGGCGCAGATGTTAAAGCATATGGGCACCTTGTTCCAAGAAGTTTAAAATATCAATTCATGAAATCAATAAGTTGGAGCAAAATTTCATCCTCCGTTGCATCATTCAAGGTTAAGGACACAGGAACTATGTTTGATGTGGCGGGACTAAGCCTATTTCCAAATAACAGCCAAAATTTTTATTATCTTCTTGCACTTTGCAATTCAATCTATTCCCAAAAATGTTTAACCTTTCTTTCTCCAACGCTGAATTATGAAACGGGACATGTTAGTTCTATTCCAGTAATTATTAATGAAAACCAGCATAGCAGAGTTGATTCCTTATCTATTGCTTGTGTTCAACTATCCAAATCCGATTGGGATTCCTATGAAACCTCATGGGATTTCAACCGGAATCCGCTGGTGTGAGGTGCAGTATGTCTGAACAAATAAATTGGGATAAAGAATTATCTTGGATAGGTGAATATCGCTTTCCTCTTCAAAGAAGGGATCAGAGCTACACAGCCCTAATGACTAAGTGGATTTATGACTATTGTACACACATTGGTGATTGTAAATCTCTGGGCGATGAGATAAAAAGAAGAATAGAGACATTTGCAAATAGTCTTGTGGAATCCCATACGCTGTATCTGAATAGTCAATTTGCGGCTGCTTATACACTTTTCAATCAATCTATGGATAATGTGCAGGACTCTCTCCTATCCGTCGATTTTGGAATGCAAAACAGTTATACAAACGAGGGAGTAGGGCATTATTTCAGGATCAGGAAAAGCGATAAGACTCGTAGCTACCTCGAAATGCTGCATATCCCACTATCCTCACGACGGTATGCAACTACGGGACGATTTAGTGCGCCAGGTATGCCATGCAGCTATTTGGCAAGTTCGGTGGAAATATGTTGGTATGAGTGTGAAATGCCCCGGATATTTCAACTGGCAAAGTACAGAGTGAAGAGTGCTACCGGAAACAAGAAAAAACTTTTGAAGCTTGATATAAATCCACTTTTGGTGAAGCACGATCTTCCTCTATTATATAGGCGCAACAATATAAGTGATGATCAGATGAAATGTTTTGCAGAGCAGCTCTTCTTTATATTTCCGCTACTCGCAATGTGTTCAGTGACAGCACGAAAGAACGGCGGGGATTTCATTGAAGAATATGTCATTCCCCAAATGCTTATGGCGTGGCTAAGAACCAACTCAGCATTTATCGGTGTGCGTTATTATTCAGATTCCAGTAACGCTTTAGTCAGGAACAACAGCGGACACAATGTTGCTATCCCGGTTAGAGATGAGAATAATGCTGGGTATAGTTCTGAGATTTGCTCTCTATTTGAGTTTTCCGAGGATGCAAAATCAAAGACAGTAGATATGGCAAATATTCTCCAAAGGAAATTTAGCAAAGAGATTGCTAAGCTGGAGCTGTTTTTAGAAGAAGTTACTTATGAAAAGCAACACTTTAACTCTCCTGACCCGACATTGTCCTCTGCAACGGTTGCTGTGTATTCTGGCTATTGCTCAATTTGCGAATCTCTGCTTTCACTATTGAACGATTATTCTGACAATAAAGAGCAAAGCAGTTATGCTATTGTTCTAACTCTTGCAGAGATGTTCAACTGGGGAAAACTACTGAAAGAACATGTCAACAACCAAAGTGGAATGTTTGATGAACGGGCAAATGAATATGTTTCCCGTTTTAACACCGAGATACTGGGCTTAATGGATTCGATTTGCTCCTTTTTCAGGCTTAGTATATCTTGGGGAATATAGTCTTCTCAAAACACAAGACACAACAAGCAGAAAAAAGAGAGACGCCACACCATGTTTTTGATGGCAGCACATTGCTTAAAACCAACCTGCAACTTTTTGGGCAGAGCCTTTACTAAACTGTCGGAGGAATAATTGATATGAGCAAACTGATTTCCGAAAAATATGCCGCTTGGAAAGCGGAATGTGAGCAGCGGTTTTTGCAGCTCAAAGCCAATGAGGAAGAACTCAACCGCATTTTCATCGACATCTACGGCTTGCAGGACGAGCTGACGCCGGAGGTCGCCGACAAGGATGTGACCGTGCATCGGGTGTTTGACAGCAAGGATGATGTGCCGGAGTCGATGAAAGGCAGCAGCTATGTCCGCACGCTGCACGACGAGATCGTGTCGCTCATTTCCTATGCAGTCGGCTGTATGTTCGGACGGTATTCTCTCGATGTGGAGGGGCTGGCCTATGCCGGCGGCGCATGGGATGCCGGCAAGTATACCACCTTTTTACCCGACGACGACAACTGCATCCCCGTCACCGATGAAGAGTATTTCAGGGACGATATCGTCGGACGGTTCGTGGAATTCGTGCGGGTCGTTTACGGCGAAGATACGCTGGAGGAAAACCTGAGCTTCGTCGCAAATGCTCTCGGCAACAAGGGCAATACCAGCCGTGGGATCATCCGCAATTATTTCCTGAACGATTTCATCTCCGACCATATCAAGACCTATCAGAAACGCCCGATCTATTGGATGTTTGACAGCGGCAAGCAAAACGGCTTCAAGGCGCTCGTCTATATGCACCGCTGGAATGCCGACACCATCGGCAATATGCGTGTGGAGTATCTGCACCGGATGCAGCGTGTGTATGAGAGCGAGATCGCCCGGATGCAGGAGACCATTGACAACAGCACCGTCAGCCGTGAGGTGGCTGCCGCCGAAAAGCGCAAGGACAAGCTTTTAAAGCAGCTGAAAGAAACCAAGGACTACGACGCCAAGGTCGCCCACCTTGCCCTCGCCCGCATCGACATTGACCTGGATGACGGCGTGAAGGTCAACTACGAAAAGGTGCAGACCGCCGACGGGAAGAACCTGGGGATTTTGACGAAAATAAAGTGAGGAACATATGGCAGAGCTGAACTTGAAACAGATCACCGACAAGCTGAACGGGGAGTTTGCGGGCGAGGTGCGGAAGCTCGTCTTTTGGTACGATGCTAACGCCGAATTCAAAGAGGATGTGGACACTTTGGCGCTGGAAAACGCCAAGGTCCTGCATCTGGAACCGGACAACCAATTCTATATCAAACACTTTTTGGAGTGCGTGGACAAGGAGCAGAGCTATCTTGTGTATGCGCCCTTTGCGAAGCCTGCCATAAAGGATAACCACCTTGCCGACACGGTGAAGTATTCCAGGGAATTTTTCGCCGACCGTGCTTCTCTGCTTGCCCTCGACCTCGGCATTGATGAGCGGTATAAGCCCGTCATCCAGCATTACATAAAGTTTTTTGCCAATAAGGCAAGAACGCAGGCGTTCTATGATCTGGAGATCGAGACCTTTAACAAATCGACGATCGAGGTCGCCTTGATGAGCGTTCTCTGTAAGAGCAAGACGGCAGCCTTTGAAGAAGTGGTGCGCTGTCTGCTGACCGACGGTGCGTTGCAGGAGAATGCCTATCTCGCCGAATTTGAAAAGTACGATCTGCTGGATGCCTTTTGGCAGCAGGCGGACAGCGTTTTCGGGTATCAGGATAACAAACCGACCCTGGAAAAGCTCGTCATCACGATGTTCGTGACCTATATCGCCAAAAGCATTCACGCCGATGTGCCGCAGCCGTGGAGATCGTTTGTGTCGTATAAAGCGGGCAATATCATCGCCTTTCTGGATAACCTGATGAACAGCTATCTTTACGGCGAGCGTTTCGATGAGATCTCCGAGAGCATTTACAGCGCCCTGAACGGCAAGGCGGTTTTCTCCAAAATGGCGGCGGAGGATATCGTCGACTGCTGTGTCTTTGCCGGCATTGATGATATTCTGATCCGATGGATCACCGAGCGACTCGAAAACGAGGACACGGGGGCAAAGCTTGGGAACAAAACGATCCCCGCCGTCTGCAAGGAGCGACGGCAAAAGCATTTCGGTCACCGGAAAAGAAGCGCATACTTCGTGCTTGAAAATGCATGGCACCTACTCTCCATGGGCGCTTATGCACCGCTCGGCGGGCTGAAAAATGTCCTGAACCACTATGTTGGGAGCGGGTATCAGATCGACCGCCGCTATCGATATTTCTATTACTACTTCGACCAAGCGGACGATACCGCGCAGTTTGAGAAGCTGCGCGATCTGGTCGAGAATATCTACACCAACGAATATCTTGACAAAGTGACGGTGAATTGGAACCGGGAGCTTGTTGCAGCGCAAGGCGATTGCGGCATCGTCAAGCAAACCGAATTTTTCGACAAATATATCCGCTTTGCCAAAGAGCGAACGGTCGTGATCATCTCCGATGCGCTGCGCTTTGAGGTCGGGCAGAGCCTGTTTGAAAAGCTGCAAGCCGACGAGAAATGCACCGCTGCGATCACGCCGATGCAAAGCGTGCTGCCCTCCTATACCCGGCTCGGTATGGCGGCGCTCCTGCCGCACAAGACGCTGGTGCTTGACGAAAACGATCAGGTTCTTGCGGACGGCAGAAGCTGCGACGACCTGAAGCAGCGGAGAGCGCTCCTTGCAGCATACAAGCCGAGCAGCGAATGCGTGCAATATGACGAGATCAAAAACAAAAAGGTCGCAGAGCTGCGGGAGATCTTTACCGGGCGGGATGTCGTCTATATCTATCACAACCAGATCGACGCCCGCGGAGATAAGCCAAGCACCGAAAATGAGGTATTCAGCGCCTGCGAAGAGGCGATCGAAGAGATCTATGCGCTGATCAAGCGGCTTTCCACAAGCGCCAACACGGTGCACTTCATCGTTACGGCGGATCACGGCTTTCTCTATCAGCGGGACAAGCTGAGCGAAAGCGACAAGATCGGCAGCATCGCTTCTCCGGAGGAAACGCACATAGGCAAGAGATACCGCATTGCCGACCAGCCTGTCGCCGCCGAGGGCGTGATATCGCTGCCGCTGGATGCGGTGCTGCATAACAGCGATGCGCGGATCCTCTCCTTCCCGCTCGGCAGCGATGTGTTCAAAACGGCGGGCGGCGGCATGAACTATGTGCACGGCGGCAGCTCGCCGCAGGAAATGATCGTTCCCGTCATTGATGTAAAGACCGAAAAAGGACGCATAGAAACAAAGACGGCGCAAATTGCCCTGGTCAGCCTTGCCAACAAGATCACCAACCTGATCACAACGCTTGATTTTGTGCAGACAGAGGCGATCAGCGATGTGGTGAAGGAAACGACCTATCGCATTTACTTCATCGCTGCCGACGGTGAAAAAATCTCAAACGAAAACCTTTATGTGGCGGACAAGAAGGATGCCGAAACCGTCAAACGGGTGTTCCGGCTCCGGTTCTCGTTTAAGAACAAACAATATAACAAATCGCAGAAATACTACCTTGTAGCATTCGACGATAAGAACGATATAGAGGTCTTGAGACACGAAATCGTGATGGACATTGCCTTTGCCGATGATTTCGGATTTTTCGGATAATACTCTTGCAGGAGGAATATACGGATGGAAGAATGCATAACAAATCCCGAAGCAAACGCCGCCGAGTTTTCAGAAGAACTTGACCCAAATGCGGCGCTGAACCGCAAGCTCCGCCAGTATTTCGACGGAAAGATCGTGCGCAAGGACTTGACCAAAGCCATCAAGGAAGGCGCCAATGTTCCGGTTTATGTGCTGGAATTCCTGCTGGGGCAGTATTGCAGCTCCGATGACCCGACGGTCATCGAGGAGGGCGTCAACAATGTCAAGCGCATTCTGGCAGACAACTATGTCAGACCCGACGAAGCGCAGAAGATCCTTTCCGTATTGCGGGAAAAAGGTGCCTACACGGTCATCGACCGCATCACGGCGCATCTGAATATTCGGGAAGACCGCTATGAAGCCGAGTTTTCCAATCTCGGCATCAAGGGCATTCCGCTTCTTCCCGACTATGTTCAGAAATATGACCGTCTGCTGTGCGGCGGCATCTGGTGCATCATGCAGCTGGAATATGAGTTTGTGGAAGAGGACAAGAAAGTCAACCCGATCCGTGTGCGCAAGCTGACACCGATCCAAATGCCGCACATCGACCTTGACGAGATCAAAAATGCAAGATCCGCTTTCACCAAAGACGAGTGGATCACGCTGATGCTCCGCTCAACAGGTATGGAAGCGGACAAGTTTACCTATCGGGAAAAATGGCTGCTGCTTGCCCGAATGCTGCCGCTGATCGAAAACAACTTTAATCTCTGTGAGCTTGGCCCCCGCAGCACAGGAAAATCGCATTTGTTCAAAGAGATCTCCCCGAACAGCATCCTTGTGTCGGGCGGGCAGACCACAGTCGCCAACCTCTTTTACAACATCGGCACGAAGCAGGTCGGTCTTGTGGGGCTGTGGGACTGCGTCGCTTTCGATGAGGTCGCAGGTATCACATTCAAGGACAAAGACGCCATTCAGATCATGAAGGACTATATGGCGTCGGGCTCCTTTGCCCGCGGCAAGGAAGAAAAAGCCGCCTCCGCATCCATGGTCTTTGTGGGCAATATCAATCAGAGCGTGGATGTTCTCTTAAAGACATTGCATCTCTTTGAGCCGTTCCCGATGGCAATGGCGTATGACACGGCTTTTCTTGACCGTATGCACTGCTATGTCCCCGGTTGGGAAATCCCGAAATATCGCCCCGAATTCTTCACGAACGATTACGGCTTTATCACAGATTTTCTTTCCGAGTTTATGCGGGAAATGCGGAAAGAGCCCTTTGGCGATGCCTGTGATAAGTATTTCCGTTTTGGCTCTAATCTGAATCAGCGGGATACGATCGCCGTGCGGAAAATGGTTTCCGGTTTTACAAAGCTTTTGTATCCGGATGGAAATTATACGAAAGAAGAAATGCGGGAGATCGTCACCATCTCACTTGAAATGCGCCGCAGAGTCAAAGAGCAGCTCAAAAAAATCGGCGGTATGGAGTTCTACGATGTGAATTTCTCCTATATTGATACTGAGAGCTTTGAGGAAAACTATGTTTCCGTACCGGAACAGGGCGGCGGAAAACTGATTCCCGAGGGCATGAGCAACCCCGGGCAGATCTATACCGTTTCCAGAGGAAAAAACGGACTTGTAGGCGTTTATCGGCTGGAAACACAGATGCTGCCCGGCAACGGCAAATTTGAACGGACAGGGCTTGGCTCGGACCGCGAGGTGAAAGAAGCGACCAATACGGCTTTCAATTATCTCAAAGCCAACGCAAATGCCATCAGCGGCGATATCAGCACGACCACAAAGGATTACATTATCAACTATCAGGACCTGCAAGGAATCGGTATGTCAAAATATATGGCACTGCCCACTCTGATCGCCATTTGTTCTGCGGCGCTTGGCAGACCCGCATTGAGCAGCCTTGCCGTGCTCGGCGAGATCAGCATCAGCGGAACGATCCTCAAAGCAGAGGAACTTGCAAATGTCCTTCAGGTCTGTCTGGACAGCGGAGCCAAGAAGGTGCTGCTGCCGATCACCTCGGCAGTGGACATCGGCTCCGTGCCTTCCGAGCTTGTCGGTGCATTTAGTCTGATCTTTTATTCCACGCCCGAAGAAGCCGTGTTCAAGGCGCTTGGTGTGGAATGATAAGAGCTGTATCGTCCGGAGGTTTTTGGAATGTTTCAAGACACATTTGAACCGTTATTGAGAGACTATCCCGATGCCGTAAGCGACAGAAGAAAACTGGCGGGACTGTTGAAAGACTATTTTCCCGACCGGCAAATGCAGGTGAACCTCATCAACGAGGCGCATACGCTCGGAATCGTTCAGGGCATACAAAGTGCTTCACAGATTAGCAACGCCTTCGCCTATCGGTATGTAAAGCGTATGGTCGACGAGTTTGGGGTAAGCCGGTCAAACGCCGATTGGGCGGTTTCGATCTGGTGCGTTTGCTATGGGCAACATACGCTCAATAAGCACTGCGACATTGCAATCAGTCAGGCAGGATCCGGTGCAGCGCCCGCCATCAAAGAAGAGAATTCTTCGGGCAGCGGAAAGCACTACGGCGATCTGTTTTGCTATACCAAAATTGACAATGGCTACGGCGTTACCGGTTTTTCGGGGCAAAACAAGAAAACCATTATTTTCTCCGACCGATATGGCGGACTGCCCGTAAAACAGATCATGCCGTCCTCCTTTGCGGAATGCGAGGTGCAGGAGGCGGTGATGACCGAGGGAATAGAGCGGATCGGAGAGAGCGCATTTAAGGGCTGCTGCAATCTGCGGCAAGTGATCTTTCCGTATTCTTTGAAAGAGATACAGGACAAAGCCTTTATGGGATGCGGCGAGCTTATCACCGCATCGCTGCCGCTTGCTCTTGAACAGATCGGAAAATATGCTTTTGCGGGAACGGCGCTCAAAAAGATTCGGATTCCCCAAAGCGTACATTGGCTCGGAGAGGGGGTGTATGCAGACTGCAAACGCCTAAGCAGCATTGAAATACCCGACACCATTGTTTCCGTTTCGGATAAACTGTTCAAGGGATGCGAGGCGCTGACCGATATCAAGCTGCCCGAAAGCATCGACCGCATCGGCGAGGGTGCGTTTGAGGGGTGTGTATCATTGCAGAATCTTGTGATTCCGCAAGCCGTAAAAGCCATTGGCGAAAACGCTTTTCAGAATGTCAGCCCAAAGTTCACGCTTCTTTGTGAACGGCTCTCCGTTGCCGAGCGGTATGCGAGAAGCCATGATATCCGGTTTCAGATCATCTACTGACGAAGGGAGGTGCTTCGATGGGATTTCTTGATTTATTCCGACCGCAGCCAACCACGCCAACCATCACAAGCATTCTGCCCGATGTGGCAAAGCAGGAAATCATGCTCGGAAGATTGCCCATTCTGAACACGAACAAGATTTTCCTGAAAAGCGGAGAGCAATGCCACTACATCGACAAGGCGATCTATGAGAAAAAGACGGTGCGCAAGCGTTATGTGCGAAGAAACAACGGATACTCCATGCCCGGTCTTTTTAAGGGGACACGCATTCATATGGGCGGCGGCAATACGGATGTGGTCGACACTGCCCACTATGAAATGTTGAAAGGAATACTGTATATCACAAACAAGCGCATTATATTTGTCGGGGATGCCAACGGATTTGACAAAAAGATCGAAGACCTCATTGCACTTACGCCGTACCAAAACTGTGTGGAACTGCAATTCAGCAAAGAAACACTTAAGCTGTTTGTTCCCGACGGCAATGTTGCACACGCTGTATTACAACAGATACGATAGGAGGAAAAGAAATGGACGGGCAACTAAAAGCGGGAACTTTCCTCACATCGGAAAGCTCCACAAAATACAAGGTCGTGTCTCTGCTCGGGGCAGGAGGACAGGGCGAGGTTTATGATGTGGAATCAAACGGCAAGCACTATGCTCTGAAATGGTATTTCAAGCACATGGCGACCAAAGAGCAAAAGGCTATTTTGGATAATCTTGTGGCGAAGGGCTCGCCCGATGCTTCGTTCCTTTGGCCGCAGGATATTATTTTCAAAAATTACGGTGCGCCGCTCGGCTACATCATGCCTCTGCGCCCCAAAAACTTCAAAAGCATTGTGGATATGATGAAGCGCCGTGCAGAACCCTCGTTCTATGCTTTGTGCAGAGCAGCTTATAATCTCACAAGCGGCTATCAGAAGCTGCATACGATGGGTTACAGCTATCGGGACATTTCTTTCGGCAATTTGTTTTTTGACCCCGATAACGGCAATGTTCTGATATGCGACAACGACAATGTTGCGGCAAACGGTATGGATAACAGCTCGGTTTACGGAACACCGAGATTTATGGCGCCCGAGATCGTCGTCGGCAAGGCAAAGCCCTCGAGAAATACCGACCTGTATTCTCTGGCGGTTCTTCTGTTCTATATGTTCATGATGGGGCATCCGCTGGAAGGCAGATTGGAAGCCGACATCAAATGTATGGACATCCATGCTATGAATAAGCTCTACGGAACAAATCCCGTATTCGTGTTCGACCCGAACAATAAAACAAACCGGCCGGTAAAGGGCTATCAGGACAATGTGCTCATCTATTGGGACTTGTATCCGCAGGCGCTTCGGGATCTGTTCACTGAGTCTTTCACGATAGGATTAACCGCTCCGAACAAGAGAGTCACCGAAAAGAAATGGATGGAAACATTTGCGAATCTGATCACCGGTATTATCCCGTGCCCGAAATGCGGTGCGGAGGTATTCTATGATGAAAGCAAAGCAGCTGCGGGAGTGGTACACACCTGCTGGAACTGTCAGTCGTCGGTCCCGATGCCGGCATCCATCGTCATCGGCAAGAGCCGTGTGCTTCTTCATAAAAACGCCAAGCTCTATGCCCACCATATATATGATGACTACGATATGGATACGGTCGTCGGCACGGTCGTGCAGAACCCAAACAACCCCAATCTTTGGGGCATCCGAAACGAAAGCAAGGAAAATTGGACATACATCAAACCTGATGGAATACAGATCGCTGTTGCTGTCGGCAAAAGTGCCGCTATTGCAAAAGGCGTGCAGATCAATTTCGGTCGTGTCACCGGCGAATTCAAGTAAATCGGGATCATATTATTTAAGGAGGAAATGACAATGGCAGAACAGTTAAAACGCCCCGGAGGGGAACTTGCAAGCAGACCCCTGCATTTCTTTTGGCTGGTGGATTGCTCCGGTTCTATGTACGGAGAAAAAATCGGCACGGTAAATCATGCGATCCAATCGACCATTCCCGAAATGGCGGATGCCGCAAAGGATAACCCCAACGCACAACTGATGGTACGCACCTTGAAATTCTCTACGGGTGCTTCGTGGGTAACGCCTGATCCGGTCAATATCGAGGATTTTGCCTGGAATGATCTGGATGCCGGCGGCGTCACCGACCTCGGAAAGGCATTTGAGCTTTTGGCGGCTCAGTTGACGATCCCCCCCATGACCGACAGGGCTTTGCCGCCCGTTATCGTCCTGCTTTCCGACGGTCAGCCTACGGATGATTACAAAAAGGGATTGGATAAGCTGCTGCATCTGCCTTGGGGCAAGAAAGCCGTCCGCATTGCGATCTCCATCGGTCAGGACGCAGACGATGATGTTCTTCAGGAATTTACCGGCAACCGGGAGCTTGTCCTGCAAGCAAATAATCCGCAGGCATTGGTCAAAATGATCAAGTGGGCATCCACGGCTGCTTCCCTGGTATCGGCGCCGGCAAGCCGTCCGAAAGATGTTTTGGATGCCCCCGCTGCCGGGGCTGCCAACGACACCAATGCGCCGCTCGTTTTGGATATGAACAACATTCCCGATCCCTCGTCGGTGGGAGCAAACGATGTTTGGTAACGCCGAAAGCTCAGAGAGGAGGATCGCACAATGAAACGAATCGCATTCGGCGAAAGTGTGCAAGGTGCTTCCCACAAAAGAAATGAGACAGAATGCCAGGACAGTATGAAGAAGGTCGAATTCGAAGACGGTTCTGTTGTTCTCGCCGTTGCTGACGGACACGGAAGCAAAGCCTGTCCGTTCAGCAAGTCGGGTTCCGGTATTGCCGTCAACGTCTTTTGTAAAGTTATGCAGGAGTTCTATACGGGATACAAGGACGATCTCGAGCTGCTTTTGACATACCTGAACCGAGAGGGAGATACCAAAGTCGCACAAGCCGTCGATGAAGAATGGAAGCGGCGTGTGCTGATCGCACACACCAAAAACAAGCGTGATGTACCGCTCACTCCCGATGGGGAAAAGGACAAGACTGAGATCTATAAAGAATACGGCACAACACTTGTGGGGCTTATGATCACGCCTATCTTTCTTTTTGCATTTCAAATCGGCGACGGCGACATTACCTATGTCGATGATACCGGTGTGGAAGAAGTGCTGGCAGCAGACAAAATACTTGGTACGGAAACGCATTCTTTGAGTAAGACCGATGCCTGGAAAAAAGCCATCACGGTCGTCCGGAGAAGAACCGTTGATGAAAAAACACCGGCACTCTTTATGCTTTCCACCGACGGCTTTGCCAACAGCTATAAAAACGGGGATGAATTCAAAAAGACCTGCACCGACTATTTCGAGATGATCAAGCAGCACGGCTGCGAAGTGATCGGAGCAAATCTGAAAGGGTGGCTTTCCGAAACCAGTGAGCAAGGCTGCGGCGACGATATCACGCTTTTGATGTGCTACATTGCCAAGGATGCCGGAGAATGCGAGGTCGGGACAAATGAATGAGCACAACGAAGCCGTGATCGTTCTGGCAAAGTGCGGAGAAAGACATAAGACCTATGGGATGCGGGCGGAAAAGTACGGCAAGGACAATTGGCTGATAACATGGGCTTTCCCGATCAAAGAATCCTCGGCAAAATGGGAAGGATACGATAAGGCAACGATAAAAGGCAATATTCAATTTGCCGACGAATATCCCGGTTGCCCGTATTGCGGCGGCACACAGCTTACCGTTTGTTCCTGTGGGCATTCCAGCTGCACGATCCTCAAAAACGGAATTTTCACTTGTGAATGGTGCAAAAGTCAGGGACGGATCGGCACATATACCGGTGAAGCCATCGCAGCCGGAACGGACATATAAACCGATGTATAAAAAACGCACTACACCTGTTCTTTGTTTACTCCGGTGCAAATCCTGACCTTTCCCGGAGTTGAAAAGTCAATAGCATCAATATAGCATCAAAAACGATTTTGGTTAGTGGTAAGCTCCTTAACACGGCGGATTTTTAGCGGTTTTTCTTTCACGACAGCCGCTCCAAAACCGCGTGCCGAGGGTTCAAGTCCTTCTGCCCCTGCCAAATAGAAAAGGTTTCCGCTTTATGCGGAGACCTTTTCTATTTCGTGGAACAAAATTCTGATCCGCAGCGCACGAAGTGTACCGGGCAACGCCTGCGAGCACCGCTGGTAACGGATGCAATGAGCAGGGGTTGGCGCAGTGGTCGAAACTGCACGAACGAGAGAGAGCAAAAGTGGTTTCGGGCACTGCAAGAAGGGTTGAGAAGCAACTATAATATGATCGCGGGCGGAGTGGACAATATAGCGATACAAAAGGCAGATGGATAACAAAAATCTATCTGCTTTTTGTTATCCCAATATTCATGTAAACAAAAATCGCAAAATGTTGCGAAACCTTGCGATTTACAAACGATACATATTCAAACATTAGCGAAAGTACATTGCAAAAAGAGCTGCGCTGCGTTATAATGCTTTTAGCAGTACAAGGCATTCTCCGAAAAATTTATGTATATACGAGGCGAGTGAAATGGTCAACATATCCATCAGTTATAATCGGTTATGGAAGCTGCTGGTCGACAAGAAAATGAGCAAGGCGGATTTGCGCAGAGCGGCGGAGATTTCTCCGAACACGATGACGAAACTGCGCCGCGACGAAGAAGTTTCTATGGCTGTGTTGAAGAGAATATGCGAATATCTGGAGTGCAATATTGGCGATATTTGCGATTTTGTTCCGGTGCCGGATGAGGAGGTGGACGCTTGATGACGGAACCGCTTTTTCTGGAATGTGAGCAATATATCCGAAACGGAGGCATCCTTGCCGGTTCATCCTTTGGGAGAATCGAAATACCCTTCCACAAGATGATGGACATGGATACCGATGCCGCAGAACAGTATTTGCAGCAAAACAGGGAGCATAGCTTTACAGAGCTGCTGTTTGCGTTCATTGACCGCACCGGACAAAAAGACAGCGATATCTATAAAAAAGCGTTGATTGACCGGCGGCTGTTTTCCAAGATACGGTCAAACAAAACCTATATCCCCGCCAAGAGAACGGTGATTGCCCTGTGTCTTGCGTTGGAATTGTCACGAGAGGATGCCGATCAGCTGCTTTCCTCTGCCGGATACAGCTTATCCCGTGCGGACGATTTCGATCTTGTGATTGCCTTTTGCATGGAAAAGAAGATTTTTAATTTCTTTGATATCAACGAGGCGCTTGTGCATTTCGGCTTCGAGCCGTTTTGAAAAATGCACAGTTGTGCCTTCCAAAATGTCGCCGCTGCGGCGACCAAATGGCTCGTGCCGCGGTATATGATTTGGGGGAATAGGGGGTGGCTTTGTTATGGGAAAACCCAAGAAATTAAGAAGGCTTACCAAAGCCGCAAACATGGGAAAGCCCTACGCCATGTACCGGCTGGGCATTTGCTTTCAAACAGGAACGATGACGGAGCAAAACAAGGAAAAATCGGCCCGATGGATTTTTGCTGCGGCCGAAGCGGCATATGCTCCGGCGATGGAATGGATGCGGGATTACTCCTTTGACGATAACGCCATGGTTCAGGCGGAAAGCTGAGGGAGTATATGCATTATCTGTCATACAACAGCATTCTTGATAAGGGGCCTGTATATGCCGGGCTTGAAAAAGACACGCTTACCATACGGCTTGATGGAAATATCCGTGAGCGCTGTCCATCCGACAGGCACAGATACGATGCTTCTTTCCATGTCGAAGTCGGTAGCTGCACGGTGGATTTTCCTTCCTATGCGCCCAAGTACAGCTACGAACTGATGATAAAAAGCGTTCACAAAAACAGCATGGAGATTACCTTTGGCGGAAACGACTATACCATACATGAAGGGATCAACTTCCTTTTTGATGAAAGGCAATATCAGGTATCCTACGATGGCCCATGGTTTACCGGTGTAGATGTATGGCAGGCCATATGGCTGACATAAACAAGAGCGAGGTGCGGTGTGAAGGGGATTACACTGAAAATTTCAAAACCGACGGACAAACTTTCCATCGGCTCCAGCAAGTTGTTCGGCAATCCCGACGTGTGGGATGGCTTTGAATGGCCGTATATTGAGGAAAACGGCGAAAAGTACGATCTGAATTTTCTGTGTCAGATAAATTGTGAGCAGGCGGCTGCTTTTGACAAAGAGGGATGGCTTCCGAAAACCGGAATGTTATCTTTCTTTTATGATCTCGATACCATGCCCGAAGCGCCGGACGAAAAATCAGCACGGGTGCTGTGGTATAACGGCGATGTGTCCGCTTTGAACGAGATGATACTGACCGACGAGAATGGTAATGGCCTGGCGTTTTCCGAGCAGAGAATCGATTTTGATGCGGCGGATGCGGATAAACCGTCATCTCATCTTCTGCTCGGAAAAATGACTTCGGACGCGGCGGGGAATGGTGACGGTATCCAAGATGGGGTGCCGCTTCTGCGGCTTTGTTCGTTTGAAACGGAAGATGCGCACATCCGCTTTAGGGGTAACGGTATGTTGTGCTTTTCTATTGAAAAAGAAAAACTTGGGGCGTGCGACTTTTCCGAAGTGAAAGCGGCGCAGATATAATTTAGAGGAGGATTACCATGGGATTGTTTCACAAAATGACTTTTTTTGATGCATTGGAGATTTTAGACTGCGACAGCCTTTCGGAGCAACAGAAAAAGAAGGTTGTCAAGGCGGAATCGCACTTTACCGAGGACGAAAAAACGGCGTGTTATATGCTGTATAGCCTGCATCAGGGTGACTGCGACAGGGCACTGTATTTTATCAACCGTGCGCAACATGGAGAGAATCTGGCCGGATCGGTAAAGGCGGCTCTGTACACACATCTTGCATTCCGCACATTCCGTGCGGCACACGAAAAGAACCCGTCCGCCCCCGACTATATTGCCTATCTCGCGCTTGCATACGAGAACGGCTATTTCGGTTGTGAAAAGGATCACGCCAAGGCGGTCGAAATGGCCGAGCCTTTGCGCTCGTCCGGAGCCACCGGAGCGCTTGTCCAACAGGCTCTGAAAGACATTTATCCGGAAGGAGCTGCTATGGAAACCAAAGCGGATACCGCTGTAACTTCTGCCGTTCCCGCCGATATAGCACCGGCTTCTCCTGCGGCAAAGGACGATTCCGACAAATCGACACCGCAGGCGGAATTCAAGCGCGTCGAGTTGGAAGATGGAGATGTGTACGAGGGTTATTTCCAAAACGGAAAAAAGAACGGACACGGAACATACACCTGGTCAAATGGCGATGTCTTTGACGGCGACTGGATGGATGGCAAGCGCACCGGCAAAGGAAAAATCACATGGTCAAACGGCGCATCATTTGACGGCGAATGGAAGGACAATCGGATGACCGAGGGAAGATATACCTTCCCAGACGGCGAAACATATGAGGGCAGCTTTCAAAACGGCAAATTCGAAGGCTACGGCAAGCAGGTTTTCCCGGACGGCGAAAAATATGAAGGACAGTGGCACGACGGTAAAAAGCACGGCCACGGAACTTACACTTGGACCAACGGCGAAACTTACGAGGGCGAATGGAAGGACAACAAACGCTGCGGCCGGGGCAAGCTTATCCAATACGGCAAGGTCCCCGCAACGGGTGAAACCTATGTGAAGTGTTCCTACGATGGCGAGTGGCTCGACAGCAAGGAGCACGGTCACGGCATCTGTGTCGAGGGGGATTTCGGCATGGAGAAAATGGATAAGGTGTTCGAGGGCGAATGGGTACACGGCAAGCGTCAGGGGCGCTTTGTTTGGTATTTGACAAACTCCAATGGCGGAAGATATATCAACTTTTACGAGAATGGCGAGCTGATCGAAGGCGCCATCCCATATGACGAAAGCATAAAAACCGTTGAGGACGCGAAAAAATTCAGGGAAGCCGAAAAAAGAGCTCGTGTAAGCGCTGTAAAAACCGATTTCCGCCTTGCAAAACAGCTTGATATGAACATTGTTGCTTCCGGTGGATATTATGACGGCGACTATATGGACGGTGAATGCAACGGTTACGGTGAATGTGCATACGACAATGGCGATAAATATATCGGCACATGGAAAGACGGCACTGCAAACGGCGTCGGCAGATACGTTTTTGCAAGAGACGGCTTTTATTTCGGGCAGTTTTTACATGGAAGGGTAAACGGATACGGTGTGTACTTTGACGGCAATGACTATCATATCGGTATGTTTGAAAATGGCGAGTGCGTGACAGAAAGGGATTTGGTTTTTGAAATCGGCAGTGGAGGAAAATGGCTGCCGCTTGGGTTTGAGTCGGATGAATCCGCTCAGATATACGGAGACCCGAAAAAACCCTCAGCCGCAATTATGAAACATTCGGAGGGCATCGAGTATTCCTCATCTGCACGAATGTGGTTGGCACGCTTTAACGGAAATCTGATGGTAATGGGAAATATTCTTCAAAAAGGCGGTACGATAAACGATCAAAACGGCGTGTTCATATATACGAACCATGCCAACGGATTGGTTGCAACGGGCGAAATCAGAAACTCTATGCTGAACGGAAGAGTAATGATTCGCTATATCACGGGTGAAACGGTTGAGGCGGATTGTGCGGATAACAAACCTATCGAAACATATCATACCTGGGACAAATTCGGAAGAGAGGTTTGGTAATCCTGACAAATGTAAAAGAGAACACGATGCTGTTATACCGGGCAATGACGATACAGATATGTAAAGCTCGTTTTGGGTTCAAAACTGACAGATACCCAATGGGCTCCGATTGCGAACTGTTTTAAGGAGAAATACCTATGAGCATATGTGACGAATTAAAAAAACAGGCAGCGCAAACATACGCCGAGGGAATCGACAAATCCATCGAAACAGCAGCGGCGTGCTTTCGAATTTGCGCCGAGGGATTGTCCCGCTTTCCGGAGGATGCCAATTACCCGACTCAGGATCTGTCGCTGCTGATCGCCTGCTCGGCGGTGTCGGGCGGCTGGAACAGCGCCAGCTCTGCCGATAAAGAGCGTTTGGCGGAACGGCTGAAGCTGTATGTATCGCATGTCAACGGACTGTGCGACGATCTGCCGCTGGCAATGACCGTTCCCGGCTACGCGAATATAGGGCGCAATCTCATGTCACCGGCGCAGATCGCGACGCTGACGGAGCATCTGGCGCACCTGTTTCAAACGCTTGACGACCACGAAAGAATGGCAGTTGTCACCATGCACTATTTGATGCTATATGCGGTGTTTGAGCAGTGGCCGCCGGTGGATGTGCTGGCAGACGCTTATGAACGCGTTTTCGATCAGCCGGTAGAATCTGACGAACCGCCTGAAAGGCAAGCGGCAAGCGGAAGCACCGGTCACACATACGCGCCGGCACAACCGAACGCCTCGCTGCTCGCAAGGTACGAGACGAACGCCCGGCGCAGATGGCGACCGCTGAAAGTGTATCTGATTGCAACGGGACTGTTTGTGGCGTTGGTGCTCGGACTGTACTTTTATGCCGCGCCCTCTTTGTCAGAAGGCCAGGCGATTGTGGTAAAGGACATCACCGGACAGTCGGTGAAGCTGTTGCCGGAGTCCGATCCGGTGGAACTGGCGCTGGTAGGCCCCACCGATTACAACGGAGTGATACGCCTGTTTTACACAACGGTGGTGGGGGCGGTGGTGTATCGCATCGTGACCATTGTGGGTGTGTTCGTTATAAACGCGCTATACCGCAAGCGCAATGCGCAAAAGGTGGCGGCACTGCGAGCGGTAGCAGCGATACCATAAAAGTGGGAGGGGGATTGTTTTGAAAAGAGGAATGATATTGCTGCTGGGAACGGTGCTGATGGTCGTTCTGATGTTGGCAGCGGGTGGCATTTATCTTTTGCCCAAAGACATGGCGGGCGTTTTCATGTATGCGGATGTGTGGAACTCCGTTGGGGGGCTGTTTAGCCTGATGCTGGTTCCGGGGGCGGTGGTAGGCTATGCCGCCTGCCAGAGCCGCGCGCTCGGTGCGGTCTGGTTTGTCGGGTTTGTGGTATTGGGCTTTGTCAGCGGCATCAGCATCTGGTGGATCGTCACAGCGGCGCTGCTTATCCTCTCTTACCTATTCTGTATCGGCGAGAATGTCGGTATCTACGACGACCTTGACACCTACGACAAGCTGTGTGTGCTGGTTCCGGCATTCGGGGCGCTGCGGTTTATCGACCGGTTCGGACTGGAAGGCTTTTTCGGCGTAATAGGAAGAATTCTTTCGTTTCTCGCTATAATACTGAATTTTGCGCTGATGTTTGCCCTTTGGATCGTGCCAAAGAATGAAGCCTCGGCGTTTGGTACGGTTATCATGCAGATCAAGACTTTCGGTAGTACCCTGTTCGGCGTTGTTGTTATCTTCGTTTTCCTGCCGCTGTTCACGGTGTACAGTGCGAAATATTCCTTTATTAAGCCGGGGCTTGCCAAGGTGCTTGCCTGTATTTTTGGCGGCTACGATATTATGCGCGGAGCCTTTGTCACGATGCCGGCGTTGCTCGGCGGCCTTAATCTGACTATGGACACCGCGATGGAGGGAGCCAGCACGATTTTTAACAATATGTTCGGTATGGAGGCTTGTTTTCTGATGGCGATGCTTCTTGGCGGAATCCTGTGCGTGAAGAATGCCTTTGGCAAAAAGCTGGGGTTGGTCGCACGGTTCTGCCTGACAAAGGACGGCACGGCGTCGCTTCGTTGCCTGATGATGGCGGCGTTGGCTACTGTGCTGGTCTTCAGCATAGCGCCCGCCGCGATCTTTATTGTGTGGCTTGCCGTTGTTGCCGTTATACTGCTTCTTGCAAGAATATTTATGGCAATGGTTCCCGGCTACAGCTATGAAGAACTTCGGTCTATGGGCTATTCCGACTACGAAGCAAGAAAGATAATCAACGAGACACACGGCAAGATAACCGCCATATAAGGGGGCAAAAATATGACAGACGACAAGCGAAAACGAATCAAAGAGCTTGAAAAAGAGCTTTCCTATTTGGTAAACGATACGATGACGGTGGAGGAGAACATCCGGCAATTGTCCGATGCGTACTGGCAGGCGTATAACGCCGGCTACGGCGACGCGATGGCAAACAAGCTGATGGGCGGGCAGGAGGACGAGCAGACCCGCCTGTGGGAGAAACACTGCGAGAATAAATACAAAATCAGTGCTCTTCTGGACCTTTTGAAAGAGCAGGTGAAGGACGGTGACGCCCCATGCTGACCTGCCCCTATTGCGGATCATCCCGGCTGCAAATCACCGGCGGAGACATCGGCAATCCCTTTGATCGCAGAAAAGAAAAAGCCATCTGCCTTGACTGCGGCAGGACGGTAGAGGTTGAGCCGGATGTAACAGATATGTTTCTAAGCAATATCGACATAGACAGAATAGCGACCGGTGGCGGAAACGGCGATTAAGATGGACAGCGACAGAAAATGAGGAGGGCTTCGTGATGGGAAAATGTATAAAATGCGGAAACTATATGCCGTGGGATACGGGGCTTTGCACCGCCTGCAAGGAGGCGGAGACCAAAGCAAACGCCGGACGGTATGAGCAAGACCAAAAAAGACGAGAGGAACAAAGACGCAGACAGGAAGAGTGGAATACGCAGCACGGGTTGGAGAGTATAACCACCGACAGCAACGGAAATGTTGTGCGAAAATACCGTGACGGAAGAACCACTGTCCATACGCCCAAGCAGGTCAAGCGCAGCTTTTGGCGGACAGTCATCATTTTGATCCTTTTGGTGGCGGCTGTGTTCACGGGGATAAAATATCATTCCTATTCTAAAAATGAAAGCAACCTGCTTGCACCGTTTGAAATTACGCAGACGGAATCGGGTGACGGTTCGAATGTCATAAGAACCGCGCTTTCGGGAAGCAGTACATATGCAATCTACGAATTGACCGTTTCTCCAGAGAAAGAGGGCTTTGTATCCAACCTCTTCGGTTCTTCCTCTGCCTTTGCCAAGGTATCTTGCTTTACGGTGAACGGCAAGGCAGCTTATCGCTATCTGTTCAGCGACTATGATTGCGGCACCGGGCTTGACGGCGAGTTTTATCTCACGGAAGTAAACGGCAAACGGGCACTCATTGATAATGATCGCGGCAAGGTCTATCTGAAAGGCTCGAAGTTTTTCGGTGAACATATCGAAAAACTGGAGGGGTTTGCTCCAAAGGCGGTATTAAAACCCCTTACCGAGAAGCTATCGGGCGGCGAATATGGCATCAATTCCTCTTACTATGTTTTGAAAAAGGACGGAGTATCTTTAAGCTGCTCCGAGGATGGAAGCCGCGTCAACGCCCTTGACGAAAGCGGAGAAGAAAGACTTAGCTACAAGGCGCAATACTACGAATCCTCTGGACGTACATTGCCGGACTATTCGGAATATGAAATGGTAGAGTAAACACAGACTGAAAGGAGAATTTGTTATGGGGTTGTTTGATAATATCGTTTTAGGACTGCTTGATCTGGTTGAAGGAAACAATAAAACACAAGACATGACATACGATGAGGCGCTTAACATTTTGATAGATGGAACGGCACCGACTGCGGTGCTTAAGGACGCCTTCAAATGCGTATGCAGATCGGAGGCAAACAATGCTCGGGCAGAACTTCATGATTGTTTAGGCACTCTTTGCGGAGTTTATAAAGACGGATATGGCAATACCATATTTGACAACGTGCTCTTTTTTCTTGGGTTACATATGCTTTCCGATTATTCGGCCGATATAATCGACGAGGATATGAAACTGATGGGTGAGATTTTCCGCCGCCGTTCAGATTTCAACCGTGAGGTCAATGAATTCGCTTTGAATGCACAGCCTGATTACAAAAACTATGCCTGCGTTGCGCCTTACCTGTCATTGGCACATCTGTACGGCTGGGGTTATGAGCCTGATGTACAAGAGGCGGAGGCTTTTGCCGACAAAGTGGCAGAAACGCCAAAAAACTCCAAGGAAACCGAGTGGCTTCGCGCCCGTATCGAAGCCGTAAAAAACGGCAAATAAATGTCGCCGCAGCGGCGACCAATAAAGCCTCACCATACGCTATGATGTTGTTGTAAAGGAGGTGAGCGTATGAAGCCCGAAATGGTGCTTGGATTGAAAAACGGCGAAGAACCGAAAGCAAAGCTGCAGGAATGGCTTAAGGAATACGCTGCCATGGCGGCGTTTCCGGGGACAAAAGATTTGGTGGAAAGGCTTTCCAACCGCGCCGAAAACGCCTGTGCGCTTATACTTGAACGCCGCAAGCTGGAGCCGTCCTCGTCCTCGCATGACGATATGTATTATATTGAAACGGCAAAAATCAGAGATGAAGAGGATGCATCGTTCGTCGACGATTTCCCTCTCGGGAACGAAGCCGACGCTGCATTTGCCGGCAGCTATTTTTCCGTATCCGAGCTTGCAAAAATCCAGTGCGGACAGCATCATCTGATCGTCGCCGGGAGCTTTAACGGCTATAACTTCGATGTGTTGGTGCGAAAGGGATTTCTTGCCGAATTAAACGGCGATTATCCCGAAGCGGTGCGCTGTTACGAAGGCGTGCCCACCAGCAGAAGCGTTCAGGATCGCGAATACGAATGCCGCCGCCACATGGCGATGGAGGGCGACCGGTGCTACAAAAAGGCTCTTGCGCTTATGGAAAGCGGGGAGTGGGGCGAGGTGTACGCGCTCTTGAATCGCGCCGTCGATATGGGTCATATCGATGCCCTTTGGCAAATGGCGCAGCTTTGCAAAAAAGAAAACGATGCCGATGGGGCAGCTGCATGGTTCAACAAAGCAATCGAGGCAGGGCAGATGGACGCTCTTATGAGCGCGGCGGCGGTTTATCTTGACAGAACCGGCGACTTTTACAACGAAAAGCTTGCCAGACAGTATCTTCGCCGCGCCGCCGACAGCGGCAGCGTGCGGGCGATCATCGCACTTGCCGATTTGGAACTTGTGGATACGGATATTCCGTTTTGGCAACAGGCGGCACAGCTTCGGGATATGGCATATCCCGATAAACGACCGAAAAGAAAAGTCAGAGAGCAGCACAAAAAGCAAATGGCATGGTATCGTCTTGCCGCCGAAGCGGGCGATACCGATTCCATGAACGCGCTGAGTATGGCGTATCATCTCGGCTATCCCGAAAGCCGTGACGATGAGCAGGCGTTTGTATGGGCATCCCGCGCCGCGGATCTGGGCGACGGTTCGGCGATGTATCAGGCAGCGTATCTTTACGAAAACGGCTTCGGTACAGACAGGGATATCGCCGCCGCGCTGCTGCTTTACACCGAAGCCGCCGAACAGGGTGTGCGCTCGGCGATGATACGGCTGTACGAGATATATACCAAAGGACTGGGAACTATCCAGCCCGACGGCCAAAAAGCGGCGCACTATTTTTGGATGAGCGGCGAAGGTCGGGATTGAGGGGGAGACAGCATCCATGAAGCTGAAAATCAAGGAAACGGCGTGGGGCATCCACCGCATGGCGTGGGGCTACCGCGAAAGAGTCACCGCCGAGGAGAGCTTCCCTTGCGAAGTCGGGGATGTTCCCGACTTCGGGAAAGGCAAACGACATTTTACCGTGGATGAGGTTACAGAAAACAGTATTTGTTTTTCGGTACATTGTGTCGACCCCCGATACAACAAAACCTGGATATTGAAAAAAGGCGAAGAAATAACCTATCGGCCGCGCTCCTTTGACGGCGGGTATTTCTATAATGTTAAGTTGATTTAGGAGGTGCGGCTATGAATGCGATTGGAATTCACATCAAAAAAGCTGACGGCAACCACGACTATCGCGCCAGCAAATTTTTCGGGGCACCGGTGATTCCGGCTGAGTGGCAGGATCGGTTTGCCGAAGACATTCTTTTCTTTGGACAAATACGGCTTTCGGATATTGCACCGCTTGATACCGAAAACAAACTGCCGCATACCGGATACCTCTATCTGTTCCTCGATGTGGAAATGTATCCCTATCAGGCGATGGCGTATTATTATGACGGCGAGCCGAATATGGTGATCGACGATTTCAACGAGGCAGAACCGCCATTCGCGCATTTGAATGAAGATTGGCTTATGAGTTTTGAACCGGTCGATGATACTTTTGACGGTACCCGGCTGTTCGGCGTTCCCTCCTCCGGCTATGAAACGGACGAAGAACTGCTGCTGCAATTTGATCCGCTGGCTGAAAACACAGGCTTTCTCGATCATATCGACGGCTATGCCTATTTCTTCTTCGGTGAGGACCAATACCGTATCGACGGTATCCGCTTTGGCATTGACCGCTCGTAAAAAGGGGAGCAATATGGAAGCATATTTTACAAAAGGAAGCAGAATACCGCTGCAAAACGGCCAGTTCGCCGAAATTATCGCCAAACTCGGCGAAGGCGGTCAGGGCACGGTATACCGGGTGCGTGTTGGCGGGCAGGAGTATGCACTGAAATGGTATCACAAGGGCGCTTTGCAAAATCCCCGCCGTTTTTATCAGAACATCGAAAACAATATCCGGCAGGGCGCGCCTTCTCCCGCCTTTCTGTGGCCGGAATTTCTGACGCAGGAAAAGGACGGCAGCTTTGGCTATGTTATGAAGCTGCGCCCGCCTGCATTTAAGGAATTCTCGGATTTCCTGCTGGCAAAGGTGCATTTCTCCTCGCTGTCGGCGGCTGCGAATGCCGCGCTGAATATCACCAACGGCTTTCGGGAGCTGCACCGCAAGGGCTTTTCTTATCAAGATCTGAATGACGGAAATTTCTTTCTCGATCCGGCAACCGGCAAGGTGCTTATCTGCGACAACGACAATGTGGCACCCTATGGCGAAAGCCTCGGCATTGCCGGAAAAGCACGGTATATGGCGCCGGAGGTTGTGCGCAATATTAAGCGACCGGACATTATGAGCGACCGGTTCTCGCTGGCGGTCGTGCTGTTTCGCCTGTTGTTTCTGGATCACCCGCTGGAGGGAAAACGGGTGGTGGAGCATCCGTGCCTGACCGAGGAGCTGGAGCTGAAATTTTACGGCAAGCAGCCGGTATTCATTTACGACAAAACCGATGATTCCAATCGGCCGGTGCATGGCATCCATGCCAATGCTCTGCGCTTTTGGCCGGTATATCCGAAATTTATCCGCGATCAGTTTTTGAAAGCCTTTTCCAAAGAGGCTATGTGCGGACAAGAACCCCGCCCCACCGATAACGATTGGCAGATCGCTTTTACACAGCTGCGCGACTGCATTGTAAAATGCCCCTGCGGCGGGGAAACCTTTCTGGATCTTGACGGCGACAGTCTGTGCATCAACTGCGGCTTAAAAATTCCGAAGCCACCGGTATTGTTGTCGCAAAATCGCTATAAGATTGCTCTGTTTCCCGGTATGAAGCTCTATCGTTGCCACACCGATCGGGATAGTGACGATTTCAGAGAGATCACCGGCGAGGTGATCCGCAACCCAAAGAACCCGGCCATATGGGGTCTTCGCAATCTGAGCCACGATATCTGGAAGGTGGAGAACAAGGACGGAACGGTCAAACCGATCGATAAACATACGGTGTTGGTCGTCACCAAAGTCAAACAGATTCATTTCCCGAACTGTATCGGGATAATCCAATAAGGAGGGGTTTACACATGGCCAATATATATGAAGGTGCGGTGGAGGTTTCCCGCAGAACGATGACGCTTTTCTTTATGGTGGATGCCTCCGGCAGTATGGACGGCTCCAAAATGGGAACGCTCAATTCTGCCATTGAGGAGGTCATTCCCGAAATACGCAAAATATCCGGCGAAAATGCCGACGCCGCCATAAAAATCGCGGTGCTGGAGTTTTCGAGCGGCACCAGATGGATCACTCCCGCCCCCATGGATGCGGAGGATTTCACCTGGAGCTTTTTGACGGCGGACGGATTGACAGATTTTGGCGAGGCATGCAAGCAACTGAACGAAAAGCTGTCCCGCAAAGCCTTTATGAGCGATGTGGCTGGCTCCTTTGCGCCGGCGATCTTTCTGCTGTCGGACGGAGAGCCGACCGACGAATATGCGTCCGAACTATCCAAGTTGAAAGAAAACAACTGGTTCAAAAAGGCGATTAAAGTGGCGGTCGCCATCGGCGAGGACGCGAACCGGGATGTGCTCGCGGAATTTACAGGCAACAAAGAGGCGGTGCTTACCGTGCACACCCCCGAAGCGCTTACCAAAATGATACGCTTTGTTTCGGTCACCGCGTCCCAGATCGGCTCCCGGTCCAGCGGGGTCGGAAAAGGCGGCGTAGACGAGGCCGCCAACAAGCAGGAGGACATGATCGACAAAATCAACGAGGTGAAAGCGGCCGAGCCGGATGACGACGGTGATCTGGAATGGTAACGGACTATCGGGCGTTTCATATGACCACCACCGGTGCCTCGCATACAAAAACCGGCACGGTCTGTCAGGACTGGTCAGCCAGCTGTGACCTGCCGGATCGCCGCCTTGTGGCGGTGTGTGACGGCCACGGCGGCGGGGATTATTTCCGTTCCGACAGGGGCAGCCGTTTGGCCGCCGAAGCGTTTATGGAGTGTACGAAGAATCCCGATTTGCTGAACGCCCTTTCCGATGCAGCCACACACAAACAGCAGGTGTTTCGCATAGAACAACTCATCAAAAGTATCGTTGCCCGTTGGAACAGGCTGGTCGAGCAGGATATACAGAAAGCCCCCTTTGGCGAGGAAGAGCTAAGCAGTGTATCGGAAAAAGCGCGACGGAGATACGAAGCGGGGCAACGCCTGCCGTCCGCATACGGCACGACCCTTATTGGCATAGTTTTGGCGGAGAACTTTTGGCTTGGGCTGCAGATCGGCGACGGGAAATGCGTCGCTGTGTCGGAAAGCGGAGAGTTTACCCAGCCGATCCCGTGGGATGACGAGTGCTTTTTGAATGTCACCACCTCGTTGTGCGATGAAAATGCCGCCAAGGAATTCCGCTTTTGCTTCAGCCGCCATCTGCCTGCCGCCGTATTTATCGGCAGCGACGGAATTGACGATTGCTTCGCCGGAGAAGAAAAGCTGTATGATTTTTACCGCTTGGTGTTTCAATCCTTTGCCCAAGCGGGGGAGGAAACGGCTGTTTCGCAATTAAAGGATTATCTGCCGATTCTGTCAAAGCAGGGCAGCGGCGACGATATGTCGGTAGGAATTTTGGTGAACACAAACCTTATAGGTCAGCACCCATGAGTGCAAGGAAAACAGGGCGAGGTGCGAGATGAACGATAACGGCTCCAAATTTTATTACTCCCGTCTGACAGACGGCGAGAAAAATGTATATCATCGGATATGCGAAGCGCTGCTTCGCTTTGAACCGGCGTTATCCCTTCATGCCGGTATGGGCAAGGCGTTTACCATAGACACCCAAAAGATCATGACCGCGGTGCTGTTTGATAATCCGGTTTTCTTCTATCTCGACCGGCATCGGGTCATCACCAAGCAAACCCCGATGTACATCCAGCTTGTTTTTCAGTACGACTATACCAAAGAAGAAGCCGAAAAGCTTTGGGTGGAGATCGAAAAAAGAATTGACTTGTTCGTTCAAAACAGCATAAAGCCGGGGATGAGTCCGCTGGCCAAACAGCTTAAGGCACATAATTTTCTCTATTCGATCCATACGGCAGAGGAGCCTTATGATAAAGATTGCTTCTCGGTGGTCGGCGCGCTGCTCCGCGACCATTGTGTTTGCGAGGGGTTTGCCAAAACCTACAAGCTGCTGTGCGACCGGTTGGGAATAGCGTCCATCGTGGTGATTGGCGAAGCCCTGCTTCCGAATGGCGGGAGGGAACCTCATTCGTGGAACATTACGCGGATCAACGGTGTCACCGCGCACACCGATGCGGCGTGGGATTCCCGCTTTGGCGGAGCATCGTATGATTACTTTAATCTGTGTGACGCGGATATGGCGGCGGATCACGGCTTTGATGCGGAGCTGTACCCCCGGTGTGATCCCAACAAAATCAACTATTTCTATAAAAATGGATTGATTGCGCGGGATGAAGAGGATCTGCGAAAAATAATAGCGGACAAGGCGGACGAGCCGTACTACTCCGTGAAGCTGTTGTTTCCGTTTTCGAAAGAACGCCTTTGTGAGTTTCCGTTTGATATGGGAACGCTGCGGTATAATGCCGCACAGAATGTGATCGGCTATATCAAAGCGATAACGGAATAAAGAGGAGGGAAAGCCATGCCCTTTTCGCCAGAGAATTTGAAAAGGATGGAGCAGCTATGCGGTATCATAGAAGGGCATAAGCCGCATGAATATGCAGCTCCCACCTATAAAGACAGCCCGTATCTGTCAGAAATGGCGCGAATCGCGTTGGCTCCGCGTGCCCACGACAGAGAAACGCTGGAAGAACTGATTCCGGCGCTTTGGTACCTTACGCAATCCTATGACCGTATGTGCCGGGCGGGAATGTCTGTAAAATTTTATCCCCCCCAGCTTGCGGCTCATACAGAGCTGATGGCTCTCAGAGAATATGACAGTGAGGATAGGCAGCGGTTTGAAAACTGCTTTTATCTGGCGGTCAAGGCAAGAAATTATTATGAACCGGACGACTGCCCCGATCTTGTCGCGATGGTTTCCGGCAGTCTTTCGGATGACAAAATCCGTGCATTGCTTCTCTCGGCACAGGAAAGCCGGCGGGGATTCATCCAAAACGATCCCGTTGAGAAAACGGAGGAATACCTTGCGGTCATTGATGAGGTGGAGGAACGGATAGACAACGAGAAAACAGTGGATGTCTGTTTTGAGTATTGGGCTTTGAAATCTCAGCTTTTACTGGAGCATCACATTGTCTGGCGCTCGCCGTCGGAGTTGAACCCGTGCGTGCTGTTCGATTAAATCCACCAATGTTTTTGGCGTCGGTCACATCGACCGACGCTTTTTGTGTCGTGTCCTTTTCTGGCAATCATTTATTTTTGCCTGAAAGTTGTTGAAACATTTGCTGGGAAATGATACAATAAACACGAAACGGTGTGCTTTCGTAAATGTTAAAGGGGATGAGTGGGAACATGAAAAAATGTGTGCTGCTGCTGATGTCGGTCATTCTTGTTTTATGCTTCACCTCCTGTGCGTGGCAAAAGCTGCCTGATACCGTAACCATAGAGGAAAAAGAGTACAAAAGAGCTTTCATCGGTGAATTATATCCTCTATTTTCGTATTCTTGGGATGACGCTCCCTATACACAGGGTGTGTTGTTTGCCCAAAAGTCGTATTATCCATATCCCCAAGCCGCTTTTGATTGCTATATTGCCAACAATACAAGCGGCAAATCGAATGTATACTTTGAAAGCACTGCGTTTGACAAGGCGGTTTCCTATTATAAAAACCCGGATAATTTCCATTTTTATTGTATGATAGGTAATATGCATGATGAAGATCAGCGAGAAACGTTTGAAATTCAAGATATAGACGCTGCCATGTTTGATCGTCTGATGGCGTATTGTGCAGAAAATGCTTATAATCCGTTGACCTCGTACAACAACGAGAACGATTTAAGAAAAGTGCCGATATCCACGGATGGCACGTATATGGACGACGAAATACGCTTTTATAAAGAAAGCAACGAGGGGGCTTTCGCCTCTTCCAAAGGCTATATCTTTAAGCTGGTCGATCATCAGCTCTATTTACTGTTTCATTATAGCTTCAAGGATAAAGAAAATCCTGTTATGTTTATCCGCGATGTTCCGACAGACATCGGCGATTATTTTAAGGTGTTGGCGCAAAAACTTCAAAATAAATGAATGCTTTCGACATGGATGTGCTATCCGGTGCGAAAACGGACGAATCTTGACAAAATCCCTCTTTAATGATGTTTGAAAAGATTTACTAAGCAAAAAAGAGAGGTCATCTGACCTCTCTTTTTTGCTGCGGTGACATTCATTCTTTTTTCCAAAAAATCAAGTTGCACATCTCTCGTTGAAATTTCTACCGGAATGGTGTATAATAGCACCACGCAGCGGTTATGCCCGACAGGCATAGCGGCATATGGCGGATAAGCATTGGCAAGCCCCGGTGTTTTCCGATATACTGATTTTATCTAAAACCGAATCCTAGCCAATTTCAGGAGTGACGATATGAGCAACCAACAAGACATCAATGCCGCGGTCTGTACCGGCGAGCGGGCGCTGTTCGGCGCGCACGACCTGACCATTCGCGACACCATTTTCGCCGATGGCGAATCGCCGCTGAAGCATAGCCACGATCTGACCATTGTCGGCAGCATGTTCAAATGGAAATATCCGCTGTGGTACAGCCGCAATATTCGGGTGGAACAGTCCACCTGGTTTGAGATGGCGCGCGCCGGGGTGTGGTATACCGACCACATCGCGGTCAGCGACAGCGCCATCGAAGCCCCCAAGAATTTCCGGCGGTGCCACGATGTGGCGCTTCACCGCGTATCACTGCCGAATGCTGCCGAAACGCTGTGGCATTGCGAGGGAGTACAGCTGGATCATGTGACCGCCAAGGGCGATTATTTTGCGATGAACAGCCGCAATATGACGGTGGACAACCTGACGCTGTATGGCAATTATTCGTTTGACGGCGTGGAGAATGTGACCATCACCAACTCCAAACTGTTGTCCAAGGACGCGTTTTGGAACAGCGACCATGTCACTGTGCGCGATTCGTTTATTTCCGGTGAATACCTTGGGTGGAACGCCAAGAATCTGACCCTTATCAACTGTACCATCGAAAGCTTGCAAGGGCTGTGCTATGTGGACAATCTGGTGATGAAGCATTGCCGGTTGCTCAACACGACGCTGGCGTTTGAATATTCCACGGTGGATGCCACCATCGACAGTCGCATCCAAAGTGTGTTGAACCCCACGGCAGGGTGCATTACGGCGCAGGCGATCGATGAGCTGATTATTGAACCGGACAAGGTGGATCCTTCCAAAACCACCATTGTCTGCACCGCCGACCAAGCCGGAAAATGAACCAGACAGAAAAGGAGAACCGTCCTATGACTTATAATTTTGATACCGTGATCGACCGTCGGCACACCCATTCGCTCAAATGGAATGTCGCCGAGGGAGAGCTGCCGATGTGGGTGGCGGATATGGATTTTCAAACTGCACCCGAAATTCAAGCGGCACTGCAGCGCCGTGTGCAGCATGGCGTGTTCGGATACAGCGAGGTGGGCGGCGATTGGTACGATGCGTACATCCGCTGGTGGTCGAGCCGCCATGGATACACCATGCAGAAAAACTGGCTGATGTTTTGCACCGGCATTGTGCCGGCAATTTCCAGCATTGTGCGCAAGCTGACCACTCCGGCGGAAAAAGTGGTGGTGCAGTCGCCGGTGTACAATATTTTTTACAACAGTATTCTGAATAACGGCGCCCAGGTGGTGGAGAACCGCTTGCTTTATCGCAACGGCACATATAGCATGGATTTTGATGATTTGGAGCTTCGCCTGGCGGACCCGCAAACTACGCTGATGATCCTGTGCAACCCGCACAATCCGGTCGGACGCATCTGGACACGGGAAGAGCTGGCGCGTGTCGGCGAGCTGTGCCGCCGGTATCATGTGACCGTGATCGCGGACGAGATTCATTGTGATCTGACCGACCCGGGGGTCGAGTATGTGCCGTTTGCCTCGGTCAGCGACACCTGCCGCGCGGTGAGCATCACCTGCCTGGCACCCACCAAGTCGTTCAATCTGGCGGGCATCCAGACGGCAGCGGTCAGCGTGCCGGACCCGGTTTTGCGTCACAAGGTGTGGCGCGGGTTGAATACCGACGAAGTGGCGGAGCCCAACGCTTTCGCGACCGAGGCGGCGATTGCCGCGTTTAACGAAGGCGCGCCGTGGCTGGATGCGCTGCGCGCGTATTTGTATCAAAACAAGCGCACCGTCGCGGAGTTTATCCGGCGCGAATTGCCGCAGCTGCGGCTGGTGCCGTCCGAAGCCACCTATCTGCTGTGGATCGACGCAACACTGGTTGGCTTTGCCGGATCGCTGGCGGAGGAGCTGCGTCGGTGCACCGGCTTGTATCTGTCGGACGGTGCGCATTACGGCAGTGGCGGCGAGTCGTTCCTGCGGATGAACATTGCGTGCCCCCGCAGCGTGCTGATGGAGGGACTGGATCGACTCAAACACGGGATACAGGAGTTGGCTGCCCGCTGAAATTTCCGGATATACCAAGCGCACCGCAGATGCCCCAACGGGGTTCTGCGGTGCGCTTTTGTCGTTGGTTACAGAATCACCTGCAGCACAAACCACTCGTCCACAATGGAAAACTGGCAATGACCGTTCAGCTTTTCCGCCACATACCGAATGCTTTGTGTGCCAAAGCCGTGCCCGGCTTCCGCCGTTTGCGGCAGTCCGTCGCGCAAAGAGGGACGCTGAGCAAAGGTGTTTTTCATAGATAGCAGCATTTTGCTGCCGTTCATATGCATATCCAGCCGAACATGCCGCTGGTCGGGCGGCAGCGGCGCCACCGCGGTCATGGCATTTTCCAGCGCGTTGGACAAAATCGAGGTCAGATCCACGTCCGAAAACGGCAGCTGGGTGGGAAGCTGGATGGTATACTGAAAATCGATCGCTCGCTGGCGCATTTCGCTTTCGTGCGCCGACAAAATCATGTTGACGATCTCGTTTTGGCAGTATTTTTTTCGCGCCGTTGCATCGGTGGCATCAATGACCTCGCGGATATACGCCTGCGCTTTGTCCAGCTCGCCGTTTTCGATAAAGGCGGACACGCTGAGCAAAAAGTGACGCATATCGTGCCGCAAAATCGAAACCGCGCGTTCCGATCGCCGAATCGCCTCGATCTCCTTGCCGGATTGCGCCTGCTGCATCTTCATCAGCTGGTTGCGCTGCTCCGCCTCGCATTTTTCTTCGTACTGCCGAAAATAGAGAAACAAAAACAGCAGATAAGCGATGCACAGTATAAAGCCCAAAAACTCCGCCACAACCTCCAATCCGGAATACAGCAGCGAGGTATACACGCCGGTGGTATAATCAAACAGATAATACACAAACGGCATAAGCCCCAATATCAAAATGGCTTTGGTCGATTTTTGCGCCAGCTGCGCCAGTGCATCCGACACAAACCGAATCAGCAGCACAAACGCGGTCACCGTCACCACAATGCGAGCGCTGTAATACGCCCATTCCAGATGGGTCATATCCAGCACCGCCACCCCGACCCAGTTGCTGATTTGGCAGCACAGATAGGCGGTGAGAACCGATAGGGTGGACAACATGATCTTGTACTTATAGTAAAATGTCAAGAACAGCGCGAGTGGCAGATGCACGATCAGCGGATAGACCTGTTCGGTCACCTGTTCGCCGAACAGCAGGAAGCACAGCACATACACAACCCCCACCGCGCCGGAAAACCCCAGCAATGTGAGCACATTGCGTCGGGTCATACGCACTCCCAGGAAAGCAGCGGAGACGTACACGCCAAACAACAGCGTGGTGGCGTTGTGTACAAGGCTTAGTATGGTAACCAGCATGAACAGTCTCCTTTCCTGTCAATCCCGGAACATCAGCGCAAAATAGGCGTCCTTGAACGCTTTGGCGTAGCCCCGGGCGATGGGGATGCACCGCCCGGATTTGGTGATGATCTCGGCGCTGTTAAAGTGATCCACATTGGGCAAATAGACCAGATAGCTGCGGTGGCATTTGAAAAAGCCGTTGCAGTCGGTCAGCTGATCTTCAAAAGAGTGCAGTGGCTCGGTCGCTTCCACGCTGAGGCCGGTGCGCAGATAAAAGATCACCCGTTTGTTTTGCGCTTCGGCATATTCCAGGTCATGTATATACAGCTTTTGAAAGCCGAACGAGGTTTTCGCCACAATACTCTGCGGTTCCGCCGCGGCACTGCGCGCGCAATCGTCCAGCGCCTCTTTGACCTTTTCAAAGCGCACCGGTTTTAATAAATATCCCTGCGCCTTGACATCATAAGATTCCAGCGCGAATTCCGGCGACGAGGTGAGGAAAATGATCTTCACCGCGGTATCGCGCTGCCGCAGCTCGCGGGCAGCGTCCATGCCGTTGAGCATCGGCATGATGATATCCAGAAAAATCACATCCATGCGTATCTGGGTGGCTTTGCTCAGTAGCTCGTCGCCGTTGCTGAACGCAAAAATCTCGGCGGCGATCCCGCTTTGCTCCGACCAAGCGCGGATCATCTCCACCGCACTTTGCAAAAACGACGCGTTATCGTCGCAAACCGCAATGCGCATATCGCCACCTCCACTGGTAAGATAAATTCATTGTACTATATCTTGCGGGTGGTTTCAATTGGTATATACAGCATTTCGCACCTAAAAATCGACATTTCGCGCCATTTTTCAACTTTTTTCGCGGCGATATGGTAGGATGATAGCACCAAAATCAAGGAGGAGTTTTCCCGATGAAAAAAGTTTTGACTGCCCTGTTGTCCGTAACGGTGATCCTGTCGCTGGTGCTGTGCCTGTCCGGCTGCAGCGTCAACGAAAAACAGCAGGAGGCGATCGATGCGTTCAACACGACCAGCGCCTCTTTCAACGAAGTCGCGACGCTCATCAACAACAATTCGGACGCGATCGACGATGAGATCATCAGCACCTTCCAGGAAATGTCCGCCCTGCTGACCCAGTACAAAGACATTTTGGAAGGCGACGGCGACATCACCGATGAAAAGTACGACGAAATGATCAAATGGTTCAGCGATGTTCAGACCTGGTCCAAGGATGCCAAAACGGATATCGAAACTGCGCTGACCAACGCGCAGGCGTAAGCGCTACCTATCGAGAGAAACGACGAGGGGATTTTATATCGACCAAAAAGAGCAGGGGACATGCGTCCTCTGCTCTTTTTGTGTATCAAAGGTTTTACTGGCTTACATTTTCACAAGGAAATGCGCCGAAAGGGCGCTTTTGTGTTATAATGATGCCGTAACCGTATCATAAAAGGACAGACGCGGGAGAAGAGATATGACAAAGATTGGAAAACGTCGGCACACCATGGTGCTGATCATCGCGTTTTTTGGTATCATCACGGGGTTCTTTTACTGTGTGATCGTGGGTACCATGCCCAAATATAAGTCGGTGTCCTCGCCGCAGGAGATAGCTGCCACCGACCTGTCACAGGACTATATTTGTCTGGATAGCTCGCTGGCACAGGTTTACCCCGGACGGCTGTATACCCACCGCGATTTTGCCGCCGGCGGCGTCAGCCACGGTGATCCGTCGGCATCGTACGAAACCTGCCGGCTGTTGCTGTCGCTGGAAAAGGGGAAGACCTATGGCATCACCGGGCAAACCGCTACCTACGCGCAGCGGGTGTATGTGGACGGTGTGCTGCTGGACGAAACCGGCCGCGTCAGCGACGCGCCTGACGATTTTGTACCGCGTACCGATTTGTACACGGTCTATTTCACGGTGCAAAGCGACGAAACCGAGATCATTGTTCAGCACGCGTGGTTTAACCACCAATCCGGCGCTTTCCACAAGGTGTACCTCGCCGAGCAGCAGGTGATTGCCCGCACCGAGCGGGCGCAGACCCTGTGCGACGGCTTGATCGTCGGCACGCTGTTGGCGATGACCATCTTTTTCTTCGGTGTGTTTTTGTTTTATTCCTCCCATCGCGGCATGCTGTGGTTTTCACTGTCCTGCCTGTGTGCGGCGGGGAACTATCTGATCTACGAAAGCAAACAGATCATGGCGTTCTTCCCGACGCTGAACTGGTATGTCGGGCACAAGATCGAGCATTTGACCAACATCTATTATTTTCTGTTTGTAATGTTATACGCCTTTGCGATGCTGCAGCTGAAACCGAAAAAGTGGTTTGTGTCGCTGTCTTTGACGGTGGTGGGGGCGCTGACTGTGTATTATGTCGTGGCGCCGTCCACCGTCTATACCCGCTACACGGTGCCGGTCAGCGGCGGTATGATGCTGTATGACCTCTTCACCGTGGTGGTGCTGGTGTATCTGTCGGTGAAGAATCATCGGTTTAAGCGGGCAGATTATACGATCGTGTGTTGTTCGCCGCTGCTGGTAGCGGTGGTATATATTATCGAGGGGGTCACCTATTTTTCGCACATCTTCTATCTGCGTTCCTACGCTATGATTTTGCTCGCGTTTTGCAACGCGCTGGTGCTTACCATCAGCTTTTCCATCACCGAAAAACGGCTGAACGAGGCACGGCTCAAGGAACTGGAGATTGCAGAAGAAAACGCCATGCTGGAAAAGATGAATAACCTGAAAAGCGATTTTATGCGCAACATCGCGCACGAAATGAAAACTCCGCTCACCGTGATGAGCGGCTATGCCCAGCTAACCGAGCGGCAGCTGCAAAAAAACGCGGTGAACGAGGAAACCACCGCCAATTTGGATACTATTGCGCGCGAAGCGGGGCGACTGTCGGATATGGTCACTCGTCTGCTGGATGTGACCTACAACGGTACCACAGCGTATGAACGCACCCGCTTTCGCCCGCAGGAGCTGCTCACCGATGCAGCGGCGGTCTGCCGCCCGATTCTGGCCAAAAACGGCAACACCCTGCGCTTGTCCTGCGAAAGCCGCCGGTCGCTTTTCGCCAACAAAGAATCGCTGCTGCAGGTGCTGATCAATCTTGCCATCAATTCGAGCAAGCACACGAAAAACGGAACCATCGCCTTTTGCGCGAAGGATCGCGACAACTGGCTGGATGTGTATGTGACTGATAACGGTTCGGGGATCGCGCCGGAGGATCTTCCGCATATTTTTGAGCGGGGCTACGGCACCGACGGCGGCAACGGCTTGGGGCTGACCATCTGCCGCGATATTATCGAGTCGGCGGGCGGCAGCATCGCCATAGAAAAAACCGATCAAACCGGCACCACCATTCGCTTTACCGTGCCGGTGGATCAGAAAGGGGAGAGCGCATGAGCACCATTTTGCTGGTGGAGGATAATCCCCACATTATGAAGATCAACCATACCTCGCTGATGATGGAGGGCTACGACATTCTGGAGGCGACCACCATCGCCGAATGTCGGGCAGCGCTCAAGTCACACGATGTCGACTTGATCGTTTTGGACATTATGCTGCCGGATGGCAACGGCGTGGAGCTCTGCTCGGAGCTGAAGCACCGCTATGAGATTCCGATTTTGTTTTTGTCGGCGCTGGGCGAAAACAAGGACATCATCGCGGCGCTGCGTGCCGGTGGCGACGACTACCTGCCCAAGCCCTACGACATCAATGTGCTGATCGCGCGGGTAGAGGCGCGATTGCGCTCGTCGAACAAGGAAAAACGCTGGTTCCGCTTTGCGGATTTGAAGCTGGATACCGTGTCGCGCATCGGCTATTGCCGCGATCAGGATCTGGTGCTGACGCAAAAGGAGTTTTCGCTGCTGCTGCAGCTGGCGCGGCAGGGGGGACGCATCCTCCCGAAGGAACAGCTGTACGAAGCGGTGTGGGGACGACCGCTGGCGACCGACAGCACCGCGCTGTACACCGCGATCTCCCGCTTGAATGCCAAGCTGGGCGAGGCGCAATCCGAAGCGACTATTTCCTACCTGCGCGGGCAGGGATATATGCTGGAAACCGTATAGTTTCCGGCTGCCGGGCAGGTGAACATGTCCTTCTGAGGAGCGCGAGTGATGAAGAATCTGGTGCTATTGTTTGTTTTATTATGAGTGGTGCTGGGAACCGTATCGTTCCCGGCGCTTTTTTTCTTGCATTTTTGCAAGCTTCGCGATCGCCGCCCCGCGCTATGCTATACTGATAATGTCGAAGAATACTGTGCGGATAGAGGAGTGGGGTTATGATGAAACGATGGATGAAACGAAAACGAACCTTGACACAGCGGATCGCAGCGACCGCCTTGAGTCTGGCGATGGTGGTGTCGTTGCTGCCGTTTACTGTACTGGCGCAAAACGATGCTCCGGTCGAGGGCAAAACTGAACTGGCTCAAAAGTTCAACGAGCTGATGGACCCGGGCACCCCGCAAAACTATGACCCGAACATGGCCAACCCCTATGGCTATGACAAAGGGCAAAAATTCCTGTTGTCCGAACAAAACGAGCTGCTGTTTTACTACACCTTTGACACCGGCAACAACGCCGGCAATAAAACGGGCAACCGCCATACCGCGTGGTACAACCGCTACGCCCATGGCGGCAGTGCCACCCTGCGCGATGACAATAAAGGCACGGTTCAAGGCGGCTTTTCCGAATTCGGCGAATACGCCACCACTGATGCTTATAGCTATGTGGCGGCGACGGCGTTTGACCCGACCGGAAGCGGACGGCGGGATCATGTGGCGTATGTCGGGTATGAAAATGTGAAGGATCGCGGACAGGGATACTATGTCTGGATTCTCAACACCCGCACCGGCGCGCAGTATGGGCCAACCCGTATCTCGAAAGCGCCGACCGATGCGTGCAGCTGGCTGGACAAAAGCAATGTCGATCTGTATGCCGGTTCCAACTTTTTCGGGATCGTGGCGGGTGATTTCGATGGCGACGGCAAGGAAAATCTGATCCTGACCGTGACCGATAATGACAACCGCTATGGCTTATACAACCTGTCTTTGAATGACAAAAAGAACATTATCACCCACGAATGGGAGGAAAAGGGTCAGCTTCACCCGATCTATGTTGCCAATCAGAGCAAAATGGGCGACACCAACGGCGATATGGGCTCGCACAAGCTCTCGGTCAGCTTGGCAGTCGGCGATTTCAACGGCGACGGCATTGACGATCTCGCGACCCTGTCCTATCCCAATGTGGGCAACCGGTTAAACGGGAAAAGCGACCTGCTGGATGCGCGGTTCGGCTTGCCGTATGTCAGCGTCACCTATGGCATCAAAGGTGACAGCTATCCTTTGAACAACCGGCGCACCGGCGGCTATGTGACCGACGGCGAAAAGACCTATACGCTGGATATGAACGGGATGCCCAGCGTTTCTGTCCGTTTTGACCACGCCACCTCGGTTTGCACCGGCTTGGCGGCGGGCGACATCGATGGCGACGGCGTGGACGAGATCGTGACCGCCGGATATTATGCCGTTTCCTCCGTTTATGAGGAGAATAATGGCAACAAATACATGGGCTATGAATACCTGACGCTGGAAGACGACAAATGGCTGTACGGCAGCTTTTCGGCGGCGAACGGTTCGCTTTCCAACATCGAATACCGCAAGCTGGATCGTAACGAATGGTCCAAAAACGGCGCCGGCGAGAACGATTGCGCCGGAGCCAAGGTGGCGGTAGCGTGTGTGGCGATGGACGGCAAAACCAACCCCGACAGCGTTTTTGTCAGCGGCAATATCTATCGCTGCCAAAAAGATACCAACAAGCTGGATACATCGGACAAACTGGACGACAACGGTCAAAAGATCAACAACCCGTTCACGCTTCCGTATTTTACCGCCGGCGATAAGGGTGCCGAATCGCATACGGTCCCGAAAAGCTATCTCACCTCACTGGCGGTTGGCAACTTTGAAGAAACCGATGACGGCAGCGAACAGCTCTTCTTTGTGGTGGGGCTGCAAGCCAAAAACGCCACCGTCAACGATAAATACCGTTACTATTTCTCGATCCATTCGGTGGGGGTGGCCTCCCGCGACAGCAACGGATTGGCAAAAAGCTATTTGTACGAAGCGGGTGGCTATGTCTATCGCAACCAGAAATTCGGGTTGGACAAACGCCCCAATGTGTTGGTGGTCGCGATCGACCGCGATGATGACGGTATTGTGGCAAGCTACAAAGAAGCTGGCTATACCTGGAGCGATCCGAAGCTCATCACCATTTTGCAGGCTTCACCCTATTTTGATGAGGTGGGAGATTATCTCTATGACAGCCCGGAAACCACCTATAATGAAACGGTGACCTATACCATGGAATACGGCACCTCCAATTCCGTTTCCTTTGGCGCGGGCGCCACCTTAACTCTGATGGGAACCATCGGCGGCTTTGATCTGCAAACCGGCTATGCGATGGATTGGAGCGAAACTTTCAAAAAAGGGTTGGAAACCAGCGTCAGCCAGTCGTTCAGCGCCGGTGCCTACGACATTGTGGTGCTGAACCGCACACCGGTGTTTCTTTATAATTACGACATCAGCTATATGCAGGGCAACAAGCGGGTAAACGACACACTGCAGATCTCGGTACCGCATGGTCCGCGGTATGAGCAGTTGTCCATCGGCGGGTATAACGAGTTTGTAGAGTATTATAACAACAAAATCAAAACCGCCGCCGAGGAAAAAGGCATTGCTGCTGCCGAATACACCAAGTCGTTCCTCACCAAAGTGGCGGATGGGCTGTATCTGGAAACCGAGGGCGATCCGTTTGGCTACTATCGCGACAATGTGTCCGGCGGGATCAATCCTGTGCCGGAAAAATACGGCGAGTCCATGGCGCTGAACAAGGTGGCGGGTATCAGCAGCACCGAGTATTCGATCTCCAAATCCGAGGGGCACGAAAAGGAAATGTCCCACGGCTTCTCCTTTGATCTGACGGTGAAGTTCGGGTTTAATGCCGGATTTGCGGAATCCAACGCAGGCGGCTATGTCAGCTTGCAGTATATGCAGGGCTATACCACCTCTGTCACCAACAGCAAAGGTGTTTCCTATGCCGGTACGGTGATGGGGTTGAACGGCACCGCTATGAAGAGTGACGGCCTGAACCCCAATGCGTGGGGCTTTAACTGGAAGCTCGCCAAATGGAATTCCAACATCAAAAACCTCGGTGAAGAAGCGAGTGATTATGTGCCGATCATCGGCTATGTGCTCACCGATGTTAAAGCGCCGCCCCGTCCGGTGACCAGCTTGGAGGTTGTCTATACCAAACCGACGCAGGGCACCAAAGCGAACTTCGACCTGTCGTGGAAAAACGGCGATATCGACGGTTCGTCCCGTCCCAAAACGGTGGGGTATAAGGTGTATCTGTACGATCCCACCGACAAGGAGTATGTGCTCATTCATACGATTGCGGATGCCGATGTGACCGCGTATACCTATTCCTGTCAGGCGGATGGGCGCGACACCTATCGCTTTATGGTGACCGCCTATTCCGCTTCGACCACCACCTCCGGTTCAGTTGAAAGCGTGGGGGAGACCGCGAACTTCTATATGGGCACCGTTCAAAATGTTATCGAAAGAATCGAAAAGACCGGTTCCGACGGTTTGGTGGATACCTATAGCATTTATCTCGCCACCGGCGAAGTACAGACCTTTACCGTCACCAACGGCATTGGTATTGTGTCCATCGAATTGAAGGAAAGTGATCCGGCTACCGGTACCGATATTTATCAGATCACCCTGTCGGACGGCAGCACCGTTCCCTTTACCGTGAAAAACGGTAAGGACGGCAAAGATGGCGTTGATGGCAAGGATGGCGTCGACGGCAAAACCGCCGAGTTCCGATTCGACAGCGAAAGCGGATATGTGCAGTGGCGGTATATCGGCGAAGAGGCATGGCAGAATCTGGTGCAAATTGAAAAGGCGACAAGGGTGATACCGGTGAAGCTGGTTCGGATGGACAAACGCCGGAGATAGCGGTGGTGGACGGCATGATCTGCTGGCGCTACGCCGGCGAGGGCGACAGCGCGTGGCGGACACTTGTGTCGGTTGCTGAGCTGACCGGCAAAGACGGAGCGGATGGCAAGGACGGCGCTGACGGTAAGGACGGCAAAGATGGCGTCGGCGTGGTCAGTATCGAAAAAATCGCCACCGAGGACACAGTGGATGTGTACAAAGTCACGCTCAGCGATGGCACTTTCTATACCTTCACTGTCACCAACGGTCGCGATGGCAAAGATGGTGCTGATGGAAAGAACGGCGTGGACGGCCGCGACGGTGTGGATGGCAAAGATGGTAAAGACGGCACCAACGGGCTGAACGGTAAGGATGGCGCCGATGGTCAAAAGGGCCAAGACGGCACCAGCGGCAGCGCCGGAACATCCGGTGCCTCCGGGGCATCCGGAACCGCTGGTCGCGATGGCGCGACCGGTAAAGACGGAGCGGGGATCACCGACATTCGGATAGACGATGACGGCAACTTCCTTTTTACGCTGACGGACGGCAGTGTTATCAACGCCGGCAAAGCAAACGCATCCGGTGACGGCACAGTGGCTGCCTCTGCCACACCGTCGGTCGAGTCGCCGTCGGCGCTGCAGCTGAAACTGGATAGTCTGCAAAAACAGGTGAACCAGCAAGGCTCGTCCAACCGTATCGCGTATATAGCGCTGGCGGTTTCGATCGTCAGCCTGCTGTGGAATGTGATTTCGCTGGTAAATGATTTGAAAAAGCGAAAGAAACCGGCCGCCCCTGTGGCTTGAATCGGCAACATAACATAAATTATAAGAAGGACAGCGGCGCAATGCGGCTGCGACCGTGCTGCCCATAGTCTGCAGCGGCTTTGGAATTTTCCAAGGCCGCTGTTTTCTCGTTTTCCATCTTTTTCGACACGCGTCGGCGTTGACAATTTGTGAAAATGCGGTATAATAACAAGAGCAACAGAGTGCCCCGTATAGGGGGGCGTAAAGGTTTCGACAGGGATGGTAAGGCCCGGTAAGCGAGTAGCGGTGCGGAACCGCTATAAAATCCGCAACTTAAACAATAAACGACAACAATTCTGTTGCTCTCGCGGCCTAATTAGGCTGCCGTCTTTACCCGCAGTACCGCGGGCGGGATAAAGGCGTCGATTAGCGGTGAACGTGAACGCTGTTTGGCCACTGGCGGCGTCATGACGGGGTGGCTACCGTAACCAGCAGCCTGCCGACCGGCGGTTGGTGAGGGGAATCTGAAAAGACCGGCTGCACTCGGAGAAAGCCGCGTTAAGCTGTTTTTGGACAGGGGTTCGATTCCCCTCGCCTCCACCAGCAAAATCCCAGCACACCAGGCGTCGAACTTGCTTGGCTGCTGGGCTTTTTCTTTAGTTGAGTGACTTTTTATGATAAGGATGTGTCGCTATGCCACCTTGTACTTTGTGCCCGCGAAAGTGTGGTCGTCTGCGACCGGACGGCTTTTGCCGGATGGGGGAGAATCCTCGCGTGGCACGTGCTGCGCTGCATTTTTGGGAAGAACCGTGCATCAGTGGTACGCGCGGCTCCGGCGCGGTATTCTTCAGCGGGTGTTCACTGCGCTGTGTATTTTGCCAAAATCAGGAGATCAGCGCAGGCGGTTTTGGCAAGGACATTTCGGTTGAGCGCCTGCGGGAGATATTTGATGAATTGATAGCGAGGGGAGCGCACAATATCAATCTGGTCAACCCCACCCATTTTGCCGGTGCGATCGCCGAAGCGCTTGACAAACCGCTGCCGGTGCCGGTGGTGTACAACAGCGGCGGGTACGATCGTGTGGAAACGCTCCGTATGCTGGACGGCAAGGTGCAGGTGTATCTACCGGATATGAAGTATGCACAGGCGGAACTGGGCGCACGGTACGCCCGTGCTGATGATTATCCGGAGTTTGCGAAAGCGGCCATACAGGAAATGGTACGCCAAACCGGGCCGTACCAATTAGACGAAAACGGTATGCTGGTCAGCGGGGTGTTGATCCGCCATCTGGTGTTGCCCGGTCATCTGCAAAATACCCGCCAAGTGATCGACTGGGTGGCGCAAACCTTTGCGCCGGGCACGGTGCTGTTCAGCCTGATGAGTCAATACATCCCCTGCGGTGACTTGAGTCATACGCCAGAGCTGAATCGGCGGCTGACCAAACGAGAGCAGGATGCAGCAGAGGACTACTTGTTTGCTGCCGGTATCGAAGATGGATTTGTGCAGGAACGTGCCTCGGCCAAGCAGGAGTATATTCCCGCGTTTGATCTGACCGGGGTGTGACATTTACAAGCAACACAGGCTATGAACAAACGATATTGAATGAGATATGGTGGTGCACTCTGTTTTATATGAAAAAAATCATGGATTTTGTCGAATTTCCATCATAAATTACTTGCTTGCGAAGGCGGTGTGCGATATAATAAAATTCGAGCAATTGTTGTATGGAAATCGAAATATAGGGGAATAGATATGCCTTCGTTTGAGCATCAGGACAGCCGCAGCACCGCACCACCGGAACAACACAATATGGATCATAAACGCCGGTCGCGCAAATTGCTGCTGGCTTTTTGTGATGTTTTGGTCATTGTTATATCGCATCTTTTCGCATTGCTGCTTCAGCATGATTTACATATCGATGCTATTTCTCCGCAGGAATGGCAGGCCATGTGGTTCGCATTGCCGGTAGATGGCGCTTTGTCGTTGCTTATTTTCTGGCGACTGCGGCTGTACCAAGGCGTTTGGACATTTGCCAGTGTGCAGGAATTGATCAATGTGCTGCTGGCGACCATACTGGTAACATGGGCGCAGGTGGGGTTGCTGCTGGTTTGCTGGTTGATTTGCGGACCGTTTGTACACTTTCAGCCGTTGTTCTATGTTCTGCAGTTTTTCCTGCTGGTGACCGGCGTCGGCGGTATCCGCTTTGCTTATCGTCTGCTGCGGTATATCCATACCCTGCGGGACAGCGAAAAGCGTTCCAACACCGTGGTGATGGTGATCGGTGCCGGTTCCGCCGGTTCGGCGATCATTCGCGAGCTGCAAACCAGCTCCAAGATGCATTATCATATCGCTTGCGTGATCGATGATAACGCCTATAAATGGGGTAGCTTTATTCGCAACTGCAAAATCGAAGGTGGGCGCGACCGCATTGTAGAGCTGGCACAAAAATACGGGGTGCAGGAGATCATGATCGCCATCCCGTCTGCTTCGCGCAAGGAGATCAGCGAGATCGTGGATATCTGCAAAGAAACGGACTGCACGCTGAAGATCCTGCCGGGTATGTACCAGATGATCAACGGCGACATCAGTGTGTCCAAGCTGCGTCGCGTGGAAGTGGAAGACCTGCTCGGGCGTGATCCGATCCGGGTGGATATCGACGAGATTTTGGGATATGTGCAGGACAAAGTCGTGCTGGTAACCGGTGGCGGCGGATCCATCGGCAGTGAGCTTTGCCGCCAGATCGCATCGCATCATCCGCGCCAGCTGGTGATTTTCGACATTTACGAGAACAACGCCTACGACATTCAGCAGGAGCTGCGGCGGCAGTATCCGGATTTGTCGCTGGAGGTGCTGATCGGTTCGGTGCGCAACGAGCAGCGGGTGCAATCGCTGTTTGATACCTATCATCCCGACATTGTGTACCATGCCGCGGCGCACAAGCATGTGCCGCTGATGGAGGACAGCCCGAACGAGGCGATCAAAAACAACGTTTGCGGTACCTATAATGTGGCGCAGGCGGCCGGACAGCATCATGTGCGCCGGTTTGTGCTGATTTCAACGGATAAAGCGGTGAACCCCACCAACATCATGGGCGCTTCCAAGCGGTTGTGCGAAATGATTATCCAGATGATGAACAACCGTTACGACACCGAGTTTGTGGCGGTGCGGTTCGGCAATGTGCTGGGCAGCAACGGCAGCGTGATTCCGCTGTTCCGCAAGCAGATTGAACGCGGCGGTCCGGTTACAGTGACCCATCCGGATATTATCCGGTATTTTATGACTATTCCCGAAGCAGTGTCGCTGGTGCTGCAAGCCGGTGCCTACGCCAAAGGCGGCGAGATCTTTGTGCTGGATATGGGACAGCCGGTGCGCATTGCGGATTTGGCGCGCAACTTGATTCGCCTGTCGGGATATAAGCCGGACGTGGATATTGCCATCGAATACACGGGACTGCGTCCCGGCGAAAAATTGTATGAAGAAATGCTGATGGACGAGGAAGGCATCTCTGAAACTGAAAACAAGCTGATTTATATCGGCAAACCGATTCAATTTGACGAGCAGCAGCTGGAGCAGGGGATCGCCATGCTGAAAAAAGCGGCATATGACGAAACGGATCATATCCGTCAGATGGTGGCGCAATTGGTGCCGACCTACCATCCTGCTGTGGCACAAGCCGCGTCTGATGCGGCGACCGGCAGCTTGGTGCAGAAATAACTTCACAACAAAAAAGAGTGTAAAAGGAACCGTGCAGCTATCGCCGCACGGTTCCTTTTTAAGCTTTGAAAGGTGTATAACTTAGCACGGCAATAGGTATATCGTATGAAAACATTGTTTCAACTGACGAATATTTGTTGAAAAAGTGCGAACTGTATGGTACAATAATTACATCAAATAAAAAGGAGGGGGGCGCTATGTGTATGCTTTCGATCAGCTATAACAGACTATGGAAGTTGTTGGTGGACAAGAATATGAGCAGAGCGGATCTGCGTCGTGCGGCGGACATATCTCCCAACACCATGACAAAAATGCGTCGAAACGAGGAGGTGTCGTTGACGGTGCTGCGGAAAATATGCACATGTTTGCAATGCAATGTGGGGGATATCTGCGATTTTGTCGCCGATCCCCATGCGGCCACATGAGCGCCGGTTGAGCGTTCAGCATTGTCACGAGGAGGTATCGTATATATGGAACGACCCGAAGAGCATGCTCTTCGGGTCGTTTTGTGTGATTATAGATGATCTTGTTTGGTAATAGCGTCAAAAAGCGCGGTACATCCATCGAAAATATCCCGATAGGCGACATCAAAGCGCCCGGAATACCATGGATCGGCGACATCGCCGCCACGGTCGGTATAATCCAGCAGCTTGTGTACCTTTCCGTCCGGATCACCGCCCAATATACGAAGCATATTCCGGATGTTGGCGCTGTCCATGCCGATGAACAGATCGTACCCGGCATAGTCGCTGCTTTGCAGCTGCACCGCCCGCTTCCCGTCGCAGGAAAGTCCGTGCCGGGCAAGCTCGGCTTTGGCGGGCGGATACACCGGGTTGCCAATGCCGTTCCAAATCTCCTCTGTGCTGGTGGCGGAGGAGGCGACGACAAACCGGTCTGCCGCGCCATGCGTTTTAACCAGATCTTGGAATATGAACTCTGCCATCGGGCTGCGACAGATATTGCCGTGGCAGACAAACATGATCCGCATGCTCATTGTTGCTCTCCGCCATGCTCTTCCAGCCATCTCATCGCCGTATACGCATATACCGCGCTGCCGATGTCCAGGGCATCGTTATCGAATTTGACCATCGGGTGGTGCTGTGGATAAGCGTACCCCTTTTGCGGTTGTCCCGCTGCCAGCGCCAGCATAATGGAGGGCACCTGCTGGCTAACATAGGCAAAATCCTCGGACCCCGCCGATTTGGAAGTATCGCCGCCACCGGCGCTCAACTGCTCGACCGTGAAGGCTTTTTCCGCTCCTAACAGCTCCTTGACATAGCGGTACGCATCCCGCGACAAAGAGGCGTCGTTTGTGAGGGTCGGGCAACCGCTGCCAAAGGTGACCGTCGCCTCGGCACGAAACGCCTTGGCAATGTTCGTGGTGATATCGGTCAAACGCTGCTTGAGTGTCGCGCGCACCTCTTCGTCAAAGGTGCGCAAGCTGCCGCCCATGACCGCCTCGTCCGGAATAGCGTTGGCTGCCGCACCGGCGTGCAGCGTGCCAATCGTCAGCACCACACGATCGGTCATCGCCAGCTCGCGTGCCTGAATTTCCTGCAATGCGAGGACGATATGCGCTGCGACCGTGATCGGATCGATTCCCATGTTGGGCATAGAGCCGTGGCATCCCTTGCCGTTTACGCGGATCTCAAAATAATCCGCCGCCGGCGCGCTGACCCCCGGGTTGGATACGATCACCGTGCCCGGTTCAAACGGCATACCTGCCATCACATGAATCATCAAAGCGCCGTCCACCGCCGGATGCTCTAGCACACCTGCCCGAATCATATCGTTCGATCCTTCAAAGATTTCCTCGGCGGGTTGGAACATCAACTTGATGGTGCCGACAATCTCGTCTTCGTGCATTTTCAAAAGCCGCGCGGCACCCAGCAGCATCGCCGTGTGCATATCGTGCCCGCAAGCGTGCATGCAGCCGCTGTCGGAGGCGAATTCCACGCCCGACTGCTCCCTGATCGGCAGGGCATCCATATCTGCACGGAGCAGGAAAACTTTTCCCGCCTTTTTGCCGCCGGCCAAAGCGACAAGCCCCGCCTTACCGCACGGCTGCGGGGCATAACCCATCTGTTCCAGCTCGGATTGGACATATGCCAAAGTGTTTTCGAGCGCAAAACCGGTTTCCGCGTGGGCGTGCAGATATTGCCGGCTTTTCATAATATCCGCTTTCATCTCCAAGGCTTCGTGCTTCAGTTGTGCTACATTCATAACCCCACTCCTTTGGCTGTTCTCGCCCTTCAGGAAACCAGCTGTACCAGCGTGCAGCTGGTGAAGGTCAACGGCGCATTGGATTCGGCATCGTTGACATGACAAATGCCGGTGATCAATACCTCGTGTCCCATCAGCGCGCGGGTCTGATCGTATAAATTGCCGTCCAGATAAAACCGCACCTTGTTGACGGCGGCGGTGCTTTCCGGATCGGTCAGCACAATGTAGGTGCCATCGCCGTCCGCACCGTTGGCGGACACCACGCCGTCGATCCGCATGGTCAGCTCGTTGTACATCAAAACGGTTTTGGGGATGCTGTTGTTATACGCGTTCCAAAGCCCATCCACCGTCAGCTCAGTGACGGTCAGATCGCGTTCCACTTTGACGCCGGTTTCCAGCGGTTCGGAAAACGCGGGATAGCTGCGCTCCGGTGCAAAGGCGATGCTCGCGAACACACCCGCCACCATCGCCAGCGATAAAATCACGCTCCACCAGCGCAGAGGAAAACGCCCGCGCGATGCTGCTTCTTCGGCACCTGTTTGCTCTGTCATCATGCCTGTGCCTCCTGCCCGGCGTCATCGGCAAAATACACGCCGTACCACACAAGGAACATATACACCGTCCAGATTTTGCGGCTGTTGTCCTTTTTGCCGGCGCGGTGCTCGTCCAAAAAACGCACCAGCTCGTTCGTGTTGAAGAACTGCTCCGCGGCGGGGGAGGTGAACGCCTGTTTCACCGTTTGGTAATGCCCGTCCTCTTTCAGCCAGATGCGGATCGGCACCGGGAATCCCAACTTGGGACGCGAGGTGGAGCGCTCCGGCATATGCCGCCGTGCCGCCAGCCGCATAGCATATTTGGTGGTGCCCGCGGCGATACGGTGCTTTACCGGGACCCGCCGTGCCACATCGAACACTTCTTTGTCCAAAAACGGCACCCGCAGCTCCAGCGAATGCGCCATGCTCATCCGGTCGGCTTTCAGCAGAATGTCGCCCACCATCCAGCGGTTGATGTCCACATACTGCATCCGGGTCACATCGTCCTGCCCCTGGCAACGGTCAAAATACGCCGCTACCTGATCCGACGGATTGGTGGCCGGAATGTTTTTGAGCAAGCGGCTTTTTTCCTTTTGGTTGAACATATACGCGTTGCCGATAAACCGCTCTTCAATGGATTTGGAGCCACGGATCAAAAAGGATTTGCCCTTGAAATCCGGGAAAACCGATACGATCTTGGCGACCCCGCGGCGCAGCCACCGCGGCAGCTTTTGATATCCCGCCAGCGAATACGGCTCGTGATAAATGCGATAGCCGCCGAACAGCTCGTCCGCGCCCTCGCCGGACAACACCACCTTAACATGCTCTGCTGCCAGCTTGGACACAAAATACAGCGCCACACAAGCCGGGTCAGCCAGCGGCTGATCCAGATGCTCCTGCACCCGCGGCAGCGCGTCCCAATATTCATCCTCAGTGATGATGTGCTGATAATGGTCAATGCCGATATCCTCCGCCAGCTCGGCGGCAAATTGGCACTCGTTATAATGCTGGCCGTTGTCGAAACCGACGGTGAACGCCTTTTGCCCTTTGAAATAGGATGCCACATAGCTGGAATCCACACCGCCCGACAAAAAACAACCCACTTCCACATCGCTGATGCGGTGCGCTTCCACCGAATTGGTGAACGCGGTGTCAATCTGATCTACTGCCTCGTCCAGCGTCATTGATTCGTCCGGTGCAAAGGTGGATTCCCAATACCGGTGTTCGGTAACACGCCCTTCGCGGAACCACGCATAATGGGCGGGGGGCAGACAGTAAACCCCCTTGAAAAAGGTTTCGCCCGGCACCGAATACTGGAAGGACAGATAGTTGTCTAGCGCCTTTTCGTTAAACTCCTTGACAAAATCCGGATGCAGCAAGATCGACTTGATCTCGGAGGCGTAGATCAGGCGTCCGTCCGGCAGCTGGGTGTAATGCAGCGGCTTAATGCCGAAATAATCCCGCGCCAAAAACAGCGATTTGTCCACCGTGTTCCAAATTGCGAACCCGAACATCCCCCGCAGCCGCGGCAGCAGCTCTTCGCCCCATTGCTCAAACCCGTGCAGCAGCACCTCGCTGTCACTTTCGGTGGTGAAGATGTGCCCGGCGGCGATCAGCTCGCGCCGCAGATCCTGATAGTTGTAGATCTCGCCGTTAAAGGTGAGCACCAGCGTTTTATCCTCGTTGTACAGAGGCTGGTGTCCGGTGCCGAGGTCGATAATACTCAAGCGGCGAAACGCCATGGCAATGTCGTTGTCCATATAATATCCGTCGGAATCGGGGCCGCGATGGGTGATGCGATCCGCCATCGCATGCAGCACCTGCTCCCGGTTCAGCACTTCGCCGGTAAATCCGCAAAAACCGCACATATTTATTGTCCATCCTTTCGATAGGAATACACCTTAGTATACCAGATTTTGTCCGAAAAGGAAATAGCAAATTGCATTTTGTGCACCGCATAAGTAAATATCCACCGGCATAGCCGGTGGCTTTGCAGAAAACGCCTGAAAGGCTCTGTTACTAGCAGCGCCTGCAGGCGCTTTTTGCGGCCTGACACCTGCGAAGAGATTGTTACTTGCTACCCGTAAACGGGTCTGTGTATTCTCTTAATGTGATCTGATCACGCAATTCATCTTCCTTCAACTGATTCTGAATATATTGCGCAATCTTTTTCGTATTCTTCCCAGCTGTATCCACGTAGTATCCTCTACACCAAAAGCTTCGATTTCCATATTTATATTTTAGATTGCCGTGCCTTTCGTGTATGAGAATACTGCTTTTTCCTTTGAGAAAGCCCATAAATCCTGATACAGATTCTTTGGGCGGGATTTCTACCAACATATGTATATGGTCCGGACATACTTCTGCTTCTACAATGTGTATCCCTTTCCAATCACAGAGTTCTCTTAATATCTTTCCTATTTCTTCTCTGTGCTCTCCATAAAATATTTTTCGCCTATATTTTGGCGCGAATACGATATGATATTTGCAGTTCCAGGTTGTATGTGCTAAACTATTGTTGTCGTTCGTCATTTGAATGACCTCCTTTTGGTTCTTAGTGCAGTTGTCAGGCCGCACTTTTATCTTACCAAAAGGAGTTTTTATTTCCTACTCACCGCTAAAGCTTTTTTGAACCCCCGGCACAGCCGGGGGTTTTCTTTGTACAAAAAATCCCGCCCCAAAGGGCGGGATGAGAGTTGTTATAAATCGCGGATCGCTTGTTTCATCGACCGCACATAGTCGGCGACCACCGGCACACAGTCCTTGCCGTGCTCGGCGCACAGCTTGACAATGGCGGAGCCCACGATCACGCCGTCCGCTACCTTCGCCATGCGGGCGGCCTGTTCGGGAGTGGAAATGCCAAACCCCACAGCGCAGGGAATGTCTTTTTCCTCTTTGACCAGCTCGATCATTGCACCGATATCGGTGGTGATCTCCGACCGCACGCCGGTTACCCCCAACGAGGACACGCAGTAAACGAAACCGGCGGCTTCTTTGGCGATCATCCGAATACGCTCGTGCGAGGTGGGCGCAATCAGCGAGATCAGATCGATGCCGACTTCTTTGCACAGCGGTTCAAATTCCGCCTTTTCTTCAAAGGGCAGGTCGGGGAAGATCAACCCGTCGATCCCTATATCTGCACAAGTGCGGATAAACGCCTCGCTGCCATAGGAAAACGCCACATTGGCGTAGGTCATAAACACCAGCGGGATGTTTGCTTTTTGCCGTATCCGCCGCACCATATCAAACACCTTGTCGGTATGGACACCGCCTGCCAGCGCGCGCAGATCCGCCGCCTCGATCACCGGCCCCTCCGCTGTCGGGTCGGAAAAGGGGATGCCCAGCTCGATCAAATCCGCGCCGGCTTCCTCCATGGCGTAAACCAGCTGCTCGCTCACCTCCAGCGATGGGTCGCCGCAGGTGATAAATGGGATAAACGCTTTGCCGTGCGCAAATGCGGTAGCCATCTTACTCATGAATATCCTCCCCTCTGTACCGTGCCATCGCAGCGCAGTCCTTGTCGCCGCGTCCCGAAATGTTCACCACAATGATCTGATCCTTGCGCATCGTGGGCGCCAGCTTGATGGCGTGCGCCACGGCGTGGGCGCTTTCGATTGCGGGAATAATGCCCTCGGTGCGGGACAAATATTCAAACGCATCCACCGCCTCATCGTCGGTGATGGCGACATATTCCGCCCGCCCGGTATCGTACAAATGTGCATGCTCCGGTCCCACACCCGGGTAATCCAGCCCCGCCGAAATGGAATATACCGGCGCGATCTGCCCGTGGTCGTCCTGGCAGAAGTAGGATTTCATCCCGTGGAAAATGCCCAGTCGTCCGGTGGACAGGGTGGCGGCAGTGTCGGCGGTGTTGATGCCGCGTCCCGCGGCTTCGCAGCCGATCAATCGCACCTCGGGATGCTCAATAAAATGGTAAAACGCACCGATCGCATTGGAGCCGCCGCCCACACACGCCAGCACCGCATCCGGCAAGCGTCCCTCCGCCTCCATCAGCTGCGCTTTGATCTCGCGGGAGATGACCGCTTGAAAATCACGGATCATGGTGGGGAAGGGGTGCGGACCCATCACCGACCCCAGCACATAATGGGTGTCGTCAATGCGGCGCGTCCATTCGCGCATGGTGGCGGATACCGCGTCCTTCAGCGTCGCAGTACCGGAGGTGACGGCGTTCACTTTTGCCCCCAGCAGCCGCATCCGGTACACATTCAGCGCCTGGCGCTCGGTGTCCTCTTTGCCCATAAAGATTTCACATTCCATCCCCATCAGCGCGGCGACAGTAGCAGTCGCGACACCGTGTTGTCCTGCACCGGTTTCGGCGATCACGCGGGTTTTGCCCATCCGCTTGGCGAGCAGTACCTGCCCCAGCACATTGTTGATCTTGTGCGAGCCGGTGTGGTTGAGATCCTCGCGCTTTAAGTAGATTTTCGCACCGCCCAGGTCCTGCGTCATGCGCTTGGCATATGTCAGGCGCGAGGGCCGCCCCGCGTAGTCGTTGTACAGTGCGGTCAGCTCGGCGACAAATGCCGGATCATCTTTGTATCGGTTATAGGCGTCCTCCAGCTCGATCACCGCGCTCATCAGCGTTTCGGGAATGTACTGCCCGCCGTGAACGCCAAAGCGTCCTTTACTCATATCGGATCCTCCTGATGATGTTCTTGATTTTGGTTTCGTCTTTGTATCCGTCGGTTTCCACCCCGCCGGAAATATCTACTCCGAACGGATGGAACCGCCGGATACCCTCGGCAACATTGTCGATATTTAATCCGCCAGCCAGAAAAAACGGCTTGGGAATATCGGCCGTGCGCGACCAGTCAAAGCACTGCCCGGTGCCGCCTGCGCCGTTGTCCAGCAGCAAAAAGTCTGCTTGTGATGCGGCAAATGCCTCCACCGACTGGGTGCTCATCGATACCGCGCGGATCACCGGACACGCCGCGTGGTGCTTGAGATAGCGCAGCGTGTCTTCGTCCTCCTGCCCGTGCAGCTGGATCACATCGATCACGCCGCGCTGCACCAGCGAGAGAATATGCTCCGGCGGGTCGTTGACAAACACGCCCACCGCCGCAATAGCGGAGGACAGCTGCTGTTTCAGCGTGGCTGCCTGCTCGTCAGTGACCTGACGGCGGCTTTTGGCGAACACAAATCCAGCGTAGTCGGGGCGGTAGGCGTTGACCCATGCGATGTCGCACACGCGGGTCAGCCCGCAGATTTTGATTTTGGGGGTACTCATAGACTTTCTCCCCGTAGCTGCTGCAGCATCGCGGCCTTGTCCGGTGCGCGCATCAGCGTTTCGCCGATCAGCACCGCATCGGTGCCACACGCCCGCAGCCGCGCCACATCGGCGGGGCTGCGAATCCCGCTTTCGGATACAAACACCCGATCGTGCGGCACCAGCTCCCGCAGCCGCAGACCGTTTTCCACATCCACCTGAAAGGTTTTCAAATCGCGATTGTTCACGCCAATGATCTGTGCGCCGGTGGCGACCGCCCGCTGCACCTCGTCGTCTGTGTGTGCTTCCACCAGAGCCGACAGCCCCAGCCGGTGCGCCAGCTCCAGATATTCCGCCAGCTGCGTATCATCCAAAATGGCGCATATCAGCAGCACCGCCGATGCTCCCAGTGTTTTCGCCTGATAGATCATGTACGGATCCACCACAAAATCCTTGCGCAGCAGCGGCGTGTCCACCACTTGCGCGATCTCGCGCAAATACGCGTCGCTGCCTTTAAAATAATACGGCTCGGTCAGCACCGACAGCGCTGCGGCTCCCGCCGTCTGATAATCGCGAGCAATGGAAAGATAAGGGAACTCCTGCGCGATGATGCCTTTGGAGGGGGAGGCCTTTTTCACCTCGCAGATGAAGGATATCCCCGGTGCCCGCAGCGCCGCTTCAAACGGGAAATCCGTCGTTGCCTCCATTGCCAGCGCCCGCGCGCGCATCTCGTCGAGCGAAATTTGCGCTTTTTCTTCTTCCACCCGCTGCCTGGTGCGGGCGGCGATCTCGTCTAAAATCATGCGGCTGCCCTCAAATCTCGTTGGAGTAACAAATGAAATCGTTCAGCTTTTGCAGCGCTTTGCCGCTGTCGATGGTGTCGGCGGCGAGCTTTACGCCCTCCGCCAGCGTGGCGGTTTTGCCCGCCGTGTACAGCGCCGCCGCCGCGTTCAGCAGCACCGCTTCGCGGCGCGGACCCTGCTCGCCCTCCAAAATGCGGCGGGTAATGGCAGCGTTTTCGACAGGCGAGCCGCCCACCAGCGCCGCTTTGTCGCATTTTTCAAAACCGAACTGCTCCGGTTCGATCACATATGAACGGAACGCGCCGTCGCGAATTTCACAAACCGCCGTGGGGGCGCTCATCGAGATTTCATCCAGCTTGTCGCGGCCATACACCACCATGCCGGATTTCACGCCCAAATTCGCCATCACTCGCGCCAGCGGCTCTACCAGCGCTTCATCGTACACGCCCATCACTTCCATATTCGCACCCGCCGGATTGGACAACGGCCCCAGCAGGTTGAACACGGTGCGAATGCCCAGCTCGCGGCGTACCGGCGCAACATATTTCATCGCGATATGGTAGTTTTGCGCAAACAAAAAGCAAATGCCGATGCGGCGCAGCAGCTCGGTGCTCTTTTCGGGCGACAGGGTGATGTTCACCCCCAGCGCTTCCAGCACATCGGCGGCGCCGCATTTGCTGGAAGCGGCGCGATTGCCGTGCTTGGCGACCGGCACCCCCGCCGCTGCAATCACCAGCGACGAGGTGGTGGAAATATTGAACGAATTGGCACCATCGCCGCCGGTGCCGACAATTTCCAGCACATCCATATCGTGCAGTAGCCGCACCGCGTGGGCACGCATGCCCGCCGCCGAGGCGGTGATCTCTTCGATGGTTTCGCCCTTCATCGCGAGCGCGGTCAAATACGCGCTCATCTGGATATCGCTGGCCTGTCCGCTCATGATCTCGTCCATCACAGCGACCGCCGTGTCATAGGACAAATTCTCTTTTTTGGACAAGGCAATAATGGCTTCTTTAATCATGATGACAAACCTCCAAAAAGTTTTTAATAATAGCATCGCCGTCCGGTGTCAGCACCGATTCGGGATGAAATTGCACACCGAAAAGGGGATATTCCCGATGCTCCAGCGCCATGATCTCGCCGTCATCGCTTTCCGCGGTGACCCGCAGCACCTCCGGCAGCGTGTCGCGTACCGCCGAAAGCGAATGGTATCGCGCCACCGGGATCACGGGTTCCATGCCGCGGAACAGCCGGCTGGTGGTATCCAGCGTGATGTGAGATGTTTTGCCGTGCATCAGCTGTTTGGCATAGGATACCTCGCCGCCGAATGCTTTGCAGATGGATTGGTGCCCCAAACACACCCCCAGCGTCGGAATGGTTTTGCCAAGCTCACGCGCCGCTTCAATACACACGCCCGCGTCCTCCGGACGACCGGGACCGGGGGAGAGAATGATCGCCTGCGGCTGCATGGCGGCGATTTGGGCCACCGTGTATTGGTCGTTGCGGATTACCCGAATGTCCGGCTCCCGCGCGCCGATCAGCTGATACAGGTTATAGGAAAAGCTATCGTAGTTGTCGATCAAAACGATCATTGGTCGATCCCTCCCTCGGCGGTTTGAATGGCGCTGATGACCGCCTGTGCTTTGTTCAGGCATTCCTGATACTCGTTTTCGGGAACGCTGTCCGCGACAATACCCGCGCCGGAGCGGACAAACAGCTTGCCGCCTTTGGCGAACGCCAGCCGAATGGCGATACAGGTATCCAGATTTCCGGCAAAGTCGATATAACCGACCGCGCCGCCGTAGATGCCGCGCTTGTTGTTTTCCAGCTTGTTGATGATTTTACACGCCATAATTTTGGGAGCGCCGGACAGCGTTCCGGCGGGCAAGATCGCGTCCACCGCGTCCACCGCATCGCGATCCTCACGAATGGTACCGCAAACGGTGGAGCCGATGTGCATCACATGCGAAAACCGCTCGATGGACATGTATTTTTCTACCTTGACCGAACCGATTTGGCTGATTTTGCCGATGTCGTTGCGACCAAGATCCACCAGCATATTGTGTTCCGCCAGCTCTTTTTCGTCGTGCAGCAGCTCTTGCTCCAGCGCTTTGTCCTGTTCCTCGGTTTTGCCGCGTGGTCTGGTTCCCGCCAGCGGGAAGGTGTGCAGCACGCCGTTTTCCAGCTTGGCGAGCGTTTCCGGCGAAGCGCCCGCGATCTCCACATCGTCGCTGGAAAAATAGAACATATACGGCGAGGGGTTGGTGGTGCGCAGCACGCGGTATACATCGAACAGGCTGCCCTCCATGTCGGCTTCCAGCCGGTTGGACAACACCACCTGAAAAATATCGCCCTCGCGAATATGCCGCTTGCCCTGTTCCACCATCTCGCAAAAGCTGGGCTTATCAAACAGGGGAGTGAACGGGGTCTTGAGTTTCAGCGGCGGAATAGCGGCGCTGTCGCCGGTGGTGATGAGGTGCGCCAGCGATTCCAGCTCCATTTCCGCTTTGTGGTATTCCGTGTCCGGTGCCTCGGTGCGCACCCCGGCGATCAGCACGATCTTCTGCCGCAAATTGTCAAACGCGATCACTTTGTCAAACAGCATCAGATCCACATCTTTGAAGCTCTCGTTATCCTCGGCATCCAGATTCAGCGTGGGCTCGCTGTATTTGATGTAATCATAGGAGAAATAGCCGACCAGACCGCCGGTGAACGAAGGCATCCCTTCAATTTGGGGGCTTTTGTTTTCCCGCAAAATGCGGCGAATTGCTTCGCCGGGGTGAGTGGTCTGTTCGGTGATGGTGGTGCCGCTTTTCACGGTCAGTGTCCCGTTTTGGCAGGTCAGCTCCAGCAGCGGGTCAAATCCCAAAAAGGTGTAGCGTCCCCATTTTTTGGCATCCTCCACGCTTTCCAAAATAAAGCAATGGTGGCTGTAATTTTTCAAGATCCGCATCACCGCAACCGGTGTGATGCTGTCGGCGTACAGTTCGCGGCAAACCGGTATCCGCCGGTAATCGCCGCCTTGGGCGATGGTTTTCACCTCGTCTAAAGTGGGGGTTAGCATTGCACATCTTCCTTTCCGCCAAAAAGGGTATAAAAAAACCGTCCTTGGCAGTAATCAAATACTGTCAAGGACGGGACATAAACAAAACCCGCGGTGCCACCTTGATTCATGGAACGATCCATGCGCTTTACAGGATACCAACATATCCCTGACCCATAACGCCGGTCTGGCGTCGCGGAATACTGGGCCAAATGGCCGTTGACCGCGCCCTCAGTGGTCCATTTAACAGATGGCGTACTGTGCGGTTCTCAGCAACCCGCACTCTCTGTAAGTGCCCTTTCCGTTTTTATCTCCACCTCAACGGTTTACGCTACATATAGTAGCACCGTCACCGACGGCTGTCAATAGTTATGCTAAGAAAATTTTCGAAATTATTTTTTCGCCCAGATCGAGGGGGACATCGTGAGCAGCAGCGGATAAATCTCCAGCCGGCCAAACAGCATCGCGATGGACAGCACGATTTTGGACAGCGCCGAATATCCGGCGTAGCTGGAAGCCGGTCCCACCGCTCCCAGTCCGGGACCGATGTTGTTCAGACAGGACGCCGTCGCCGTGATGTTGGTTTCCAAATCAAACGGCTCCAAACACAGAATCAGAAACACCACGGCGAAGATCGCAAAATACAGCGCAAAATACACACTCACGCCGTTGAGGGTGGTGTCGTCCACCGTCTTGCCCTCCATCTGCACCGCGCCGACCAAGCGTGGATGCAGCATCCGGCGCAGCTCGCGGCGCATACTCTTGAACAGCAGCATCACCCGCGAAATCTTCAAACCGCCCGCTGTGGAACCGGCGCACGCGCCCACAAACATCAGCAAAAACAGAATGCCTTTGGACAGCCCCGGCCACTGATTAAAGTCCGCTGTGGCGTAACCGGTGGTGGTGACGATAGATGCCACCTGGAATGCCGATTCCCGCAGCGAATCCGCAAAGGTGTGATACAACGGATAGATGTTCACCATGATGGCGACGGTGCACACCACCAGCAAAGCACCGTAACAGCGCAGCTCGGTGTTTTTCAGCACCGGGCGCACCCGGCGGATCAGTAACAGGTAGTAAAGGTTAAAGTTGACACCGAACAGCAGCATGAAAATGGTGATGACCCATTGCAGATAGGGGCTGTATCCGGCGATGCTGTTGGCTTTGATACCGAAGCCGCCGGTGCCCGCCGTGCCCAACGCGTGCACCACGCTGTCGAACACCGGCATGCCGCCCGCCAGCAAAAACACGGTTTCCAGCACCGTCAGCGCCATGTAGATCAAATACAGAATTTTGGCGGTATCCCGCACCTTGGGGACAATCTTGCCCACGATGGGTCCCGCCATCTCGGCGCGAAGAATGTGGATCGAGCGCCCCGATCCGGTGGGCAAAATCGCCATAATCAGCACCAGCACGCCCATGCCGCCGATCCAGTGGGTGAAGCTGCGCCAAAACAGAATGCCGTGGCTCATGCTCTCCACATTGGTCACGATGGAAGCACCGGTGGTGGTAAAACCGCTGACCGTTTCAAAAAACGCGTCCACATAAAACGGAATCTCTCCGCTGATGACAAACGGCAGCGCGCCGATCGCGGACAAGGCGACCCATGCAAAGGCCACCGTCACAAATCCCTCGCGCGCGAAGATTACGTGATTGTCCGTCCGGCAGGGGATAGACAGCGCGAACCCCACGACCAATGCCACGCCAATGGTGATAAGAAATGCCAGCGCGCTGGATTCGCCATACGCCAGCGCCACCGACAGCGGCAGCAGCAGCAACGCCGCTTCCAACTTCACGATCTGCCCGATCGTGCCAAATATCATTTTTCGATTCATATCTCGCCCTCGTGCCCCTTATTTCGCCAAAATGTCCGACAGATCCTTCAACCGGTGGTCGGTCGCCAACACGATCACCTTGTCGCCCGGTTGGATCACATCGTCGCCGCCGGGGATAATGGTTTTGCGCTCGCGGATGATGCCCGCGATCAGTGTGTTGGGTTTACACTGCAGGTCTTTCAGCGGGATGTGCAGCAACCGCGAATCCGAACGCACGTTGAATTCCAGCGCCTCCGCCTTGTCGTCCATCAGCTTATACAGCGTTTCAATATTGCTGCCCAGCGAGTTTTGCAGCGCGCGGGCGTATTGCACCAAAATGTCCGCCACGATCTTTTTGGGCGACACAATGCAGTCCAGCCCCAGCTTTTCCGCCATACTGGACAGCTCGCTGCGGTTGACTTTGGAAATAACGGTGGGTACCTTTTGGGTGTCCGCAAAAATCGAGATCAGAATGTTTTCTTCGTCCATGCCGGTCAGCGCCACAAACGCGTCCTGCGATTGCAGCCCCTCTTCCAGCAGCAGCTCTTGCTGTGCGCCGTCGCCGTATATGATGACCGCTTTGGGCAGCGTGTCGCTCAACTCGCGGCAATGATCGCGATCCTTTTCGATGATCTTGACCGAGTTGCCGACGCTGGTCAGCATTTTGGCAAGGTAGTATGCCGTGCGGCTGCCGCCGAGGATCATAACATTGCGTGCCTGTTTTTGCAACAGCCCCAGCCCGCGCAGCAGCTTTTGCAGTTCCGCCGGGTTGGCGGTGATGCCGATCTTGTCGCCGCCTTGCAGCACAAAATTACCGTCGGGGATATACACCTTGTCACCGCGCTGTACCACACACACCAGCACATGAGTTTTGTATTTTTCGCGCAGTTCGTTCAGCCGCAGACCGCCCAGCACCGAGTCGTTTTTCAGCCGCAGCTCGATCATCTCGAAATTGCGGCGCGAAAAGGTTTCGATCTTAACCGCCGACGGGAATTTCAGGATGTTGAACAGCTCCTGCGCCGCCAGAAGTTCCGGATTGATGGACATCGACAACCCCAGCTGCTGGCGCATAAAGCCGAGCGAACGATCGTTGTATTCGGGGTTGCGGATGCGCGCGATGGTATGGGCAGCGCCCATTTTTTTCGCCATAAAGCAGCTCAGCATATTCAACTCATCCGAGCCGGTCACCGCCACAAACAGCTCGGCTTTCTCCACTCCGGCTTCGCCCAGTGTTTCGCAATCCGCGCCGTTGCCGCACACACCGATCACATCATAGATGTTGGTGATTCCGTCCAACACAGCGGCGTCAGCATCGATCGCTGTGACATCGTGCCCCTCTGCTACCAAACTGTCGATAATGGTCGTGCCGATCTTGCCGCATCCGGCCACCAGAATATTCATAAAATGCAATCCTCTTCTTTCTTTACAAACCTATTGCCAGTCTAACACTTTTCCGCACCATTTGCAACCCCTTGACGCACAGAGCGCCCGTCTTTGTTTTGGTGTTGACTTTTGTGAGAAAATTTGGTTTAATGAAAGTGGGAATTGTGTAAAGAAAGGTAGCTGCTTTACGAGAGGGGAGAGCGTATGAAAACCAAATATCAACAAGATTTTCTGTTGGGTGCCATCACGGGAGTTATAGTGTATGGATTAAACTTGCTCTTTTTGGAATTGCCTTATTATCCTGCGCTCGAAAACGCTTCTATTGAGATAATGAGTGTTTTATTAGTTCTGGGAATCGTTTTTGAAATAGTTATACTGTTGCGTAAAAAGCCATCTACGGCGTCTGTTTTGGTGCGATTTTTTACGATGTTTATGACTTTTTGGTGTTTGCTTTTACTCATAGGCACTTTGCAAATATTGCCTATGTTACATCAATGGCTGCAAATACCAGACGATTCCTTCAAAGATAATTTATCAGGACTGACATCGCTGATATTTCTGGCAATCATTTTTCTTGTATCTTTGACAGCAACGTTGGGTAGAGTGATTTACAACGCAGCCAGTAAACATAAAGCATAGTGTTTGCAAGCAGAAAGTGGGGGAGTATATGAATTATCAATTTTATCAGCCTGGTACATCAAAGGATGTATGTGGAAAAGAGTATGTAGACTTGATAAATATGTGCTTTCGATATAGCAAATTTTTTTATCTGCGCTTTCAACGCGACTTTTTCGCCTTTCCCCAAGAGACATGCGATTCGATGGAGGAACTGAACCCTTGTCTGTATCAGTCACACGATCAATTTTTAGAGCCAATGTGCGGACCGGGATTGGACCGGATGACGTTTTACTATTGTAATGACGAAACCCGCCGCCTGTTGCTCACCAAAACGGACCATCTTTTTGGATGGAATTTCCACAATAGCCCTGCTCCCTTGCCGGAAGATTTAACTTTTTTTCGAGAGGATGGATCTATCTTTTTTGAACTGGTATCACACGACATGGATATGGTAGCCTTTCCCGAAACGGGTGAAGGACTGGATGACATATTATCCAAAGACAACTGGCGTAGCAAAGAATGCGGTGGACGAATATACACTTGGATGTCTCGCTTTATTAATCCCCAAGTAAAATTGACCGGATATCAAAAACAAATAGAGCAGGACAACCCACAGCAATGGGCAACTTGTCTGCAACAAAATGTGGATGTGATTAAAGAAGCCAAACAGGATCCTGAATATCGAGACGACAGCGAGGCGCAAGAGGATATGCAAAAACAAATATGCCAACTGCGATATCTTATGCAGCTTCGCAAACAGAAGCAAACAGAAAATTAAAACACAACACCCCCGCACCAAATCGTTTGATTCGGTGCGGGGGTGATTTCGTATCGTTTATCAGTCAGCCGCGGCGACAAGGTCTTTCATCGCATAGGAACCCGGCTGCTGTTTTTCCAAAAACAGCGCCGCATTGATCGCGCCGACCGCGAAAATTTCTTTGGACGCCGCCTGGTGCGACAGGGTGATCACTTCGTCATGTCCGGCGAAGATCACATCGTGTTCGCCCACAATGGTGCCGCCGCGGATAGAGGAGATACCGATCTCTTTTTTATCACGCGGTTGCCGCACCGAATGGCGCTCGAACACATACTGCGGTTCATAGTTCAAGCCCTGTTTCACCGCGTCCGCCAGCATCAGCGCCGTGCCGGAGGGCGCATCGATTTTGCGGTTGTGGTGTTTTTCCAAAATCTCCACATCAAAATCGTTGCCAAGCACAGCGGCGGCTTTTTGCGCCAGCTCCATCAGCAGGCTGATGCCCAGCGACATATTGCCGCTGAAAAACACCGGAATGGTCTGCGCCGCCTGCTTGACAGCATCGATCTGTTCATCACTCAGCCCCGTGGTGGCGATCACCGCGGGCAGGTGGTGCGCTTTGGCATACGCCAGCACGCCCTCCAGCGCCGAGGGATGCGAAAAGTCGATCAGCGCATCCGCTTCGATATTGCAATTTTCCGGATTGGCATACACCGGATAACCATGCTGGCTTTCGGTGTTGATGTCGAACCCCGCCACGATCTGGCAATCGCAGCGCTCGGCCGCGCACTGGGTGATCACACGCCCCATTTTGCCGTTGCAGCCGCTCAGGATCAATCTCACCATCGTTTCACACATCCTTTTTGAGAATATCCGTTACCGGGTGATTATTTCACCAGTCCGTATTTCTTCAGCGCCGCGGCAACCGTCGCTTTGCCTTTTTCGTCCATCTCATACAGCGGCAGACGGCAGGGACCAACATCCCAGCCCATCTGGTTCAGCGCTTCCTTGACCGGAATCGGGTTGACATCGCAGAACAGCGCGTTGCACAGTTCCAGATAATGCAGCTGCAAGTCGCGGCTGCCCGCCGTATCGCCCGCCATCCATTTGGCAACGATATCGTGTGCCTCGCGCGGCGCCACATTGGACAGCACCGAGATCACGCCTTTGCCACCCAACGACAGCAACGGAACGATCTGGTCGTCGTTGCCGGAATACAGGTCAATGTCGCAGGTCGCCGCAATTTTGGCAGCCGCCGAAATATTGCCGCTGGCTTCTTTCAGCGCGACAATGTTCGGATGCTTCGCCAGCTCCGCCACGGTGGCGGGCTGAATGGTCACGCCGGTGCGCGACGGCACGTTGTACAGAATGATCGGCAGAGCCACCGCATCGGCGATCGCGGTGTAATGCGCGATCAAGCCGCGCTGCGACGTTTTGTTGTAATAAGGCGTCACCAGCAGCAACGCATCCGCGCCCAGCCGCTGCGCCTCGCGCGACAGCTCGATACCGTAAGCGGTGTCGTTGGAACCGGTACCCGCGATCACCGGCACACGGCCGTTTGCCTGTTCGATCGCGGTTTTGATCACCTGCGTATGTTCCTCGTGTGTCAACGTCGAAGACTCGCCCGTGGTGCCGCAGGTAATAATCGCATCGGTGCCGTTTTCGATTTGCCAATCAATCAGTTCACGGTATTTGGCGTAATTCACGCTCCCATCCGCGTTCATGGGGGTGACGATGGCAATGCCCGCACCGGTGAAAATCGTATTTTTTCCCATAATGGCTTAACCCCTTTCTATAATATAGAAAATCGTGTGTTATCAGTCCATGTAGCCCTCGGCGCACAGCAGCTCAGCCAGCAGCACCGCGCCGCCCGCCGCACCGCGCAGGGTGTTGTGGGACAGACCGACAAATTTGTAATCATACTGCGAATCCTCACGCAGACGACCCAGCGAGATCGCCATACCGCCTTCCAAACCGCGGTGCAGCTTGGTCTGGGGCATATTGTCCTCTTCAAAATAGTGGAGGAACTGTTTCGGGGCGCTGGGCAGCTCCAGCTCCTGCGGACGGCCGCGGAAGGATTTCCACGCATCCAAAATTTCCTCTTTGGTGGGCTTGTTCTCAAACCGGCAGAACACCGCTGCAAAGTGACCGTCCGACACCGGCACCCGCAGGCACTGCGCCGTAAAAGCGGGCGTGGTAGCGTTCACGATCTTGTCGCCTTCGATATGACCCCAGATCTTCAGCGGCTCCTGCTCGGATTTTTCCTCTTCGCCGCCGATATAGGGGATCACATTGTCCACCATTTCCGGCCAGCGCTCAAAGGTTTTGCCCGCGCCGGAGATCGCCTGATAGGTGCAGACCAGCGCTTCTTTCAAACCGAATTTGCTCAGCGGGAACAGCGCCGGCACATAGCTTTGCAGCGAGCAGTTGGATTTCACCGCCACAAAACCGCGTTTGGTGCCCAACCGTTTGCGCTGCGCGGGGATGATCTCCGCGTGCTCCGGGTTCAGCTCCGGAATAATCATCGGCACATCCGGCGTGCCGCGATGCGCGCTGTTGTTGGAAACCACGGGGCACTCGGCTTTGGCATACGCCTCTTCCAGCGCGCGGATCTCGTCTTTTTTCATATCCACCGCGCAGAACACGAAGTCCACTTTGGAAGCGACCTCGTCCACTTTGGACGCGTCCAGCATAACCATATCTGCCAGCTTCTCGGGCAGGGGAGCCTGCATTGCCCAGCGACCCTCGACCGCCTCTTTATAAGTTTTGCCGGCCGAACGCGGGCTGGCAGCCAGCGCCGTCACATGGAACCACGGGTGGTCCGCCAGCAGGGTGGCAAAGCGCTGTCCAACCATGCCGGTGGCGCCGATGATGCCTACATTAAACGTTTTCATTTGAGTATCCGTCCTTTCCAATAATGCGCGCATTTCCGATATTTTCCATAGACATGAAAAAAACCGGTTGAAAACCGGCCGCCATCATACTATAATAATAACCATTGCGCGTATGCTTTTGATTGCGATAGCGCCCCATCATTATATATGATGACAGCCGCTCGGGAGCCTCGCGCGGGATACTGATGGCATGGCGCACCTCTATCCTATGCTTTTGTTCATTGTATCATCTGTATATAGCCTTGTCAAATAGTTTTTTGCGCGGCTTGGACGATTTTAAGAAATTTTAACATACGGCGGCTTTTGATGTGCCGCCGGGGAGGATAATATGCAAACTCATGACTTTTTTTACGACCTGCCACAGGAGCTGATCGCGCAGCATCCGGAGCAGCAGCGGGATCACGCGCGTCTGCTGGTGTTGAATCGCCAAACCGGTGCCTGGCAGGATAAGCACTTTTTTGATCTGCCCTCGTTTTTGAAACCGGGCGACTGCCTGATCCTCAACGACAGTCGGGTGCTGCCGGCGCGCCTGTACGGCGAGCGCAAGGGCACCGGCGCCCATGTCGAGCTGCTGCTGCTTAACGACAAAGGGGACGATGTGTGGGAAGTGCTGGCGGGCCCCGGCAAAAAGGCGCGCCCGGGCATGACCCTGACTTTCGGCGACGGCAAGCTGGAAGCGGACGTGCTGGAAGTGATCGAGGGCGGCAACCGGTTGGTGAAATTCCGGTACGAGGGCTCTTTCTTCGCGCTGCTGGAGGAGATCGGACAAATGCCCTTACCCCATTATATTACCGAACGGTTGGAGGATTCCGAACAATACCAAACCGTGTATGCCCGCGAGCCTGGTTCGGCGGCGGCGCCGACCGCCGGGCTGCATTTTACTCCCGAGCTGCTGGACAGCCTGCGCGCACAGGGCATTTCCATCGGCTTTGTCACGTTGCATGTGGGGCTTGGCACCTTCCGCCCGGTTAAGGTGGATAACATCGAAGATCATACCATGCACAGCGAGCACTACGAGTTGCCGCCCGAAACGGCGGAGCTGATCAACCGCACCCGCGAAAACGGCGGACGGGTGATTGCGGTGGGCACCACCAGCTGCCGCACGCTGGAAAGCGTGGGGCTGACCAACGGACGGGTGGAACCCGCCGACGGCTGGACCAGCATTTTCATCTATCCCGGCTACCAGTTTCAGGTGTTGGACGGGCTGATCACCAACTTCCACCTGCCGGAAAGCACGCTGATCATGCTGGTCAGCGCCTTTGCCGGATACGATCATGTCATGGCGGCGTATCGCCATGCGGTGGAGCAGCGCTATCGCTTTTTCAGCTTTGGCGATGCCATGTTGATTGAATAACCACTTATTGTAAAACGGAAAATCGGGGTGGTTCTTGCAAGCAAGAACCACCCCGATCGTTGTATGATCGTGTTTTACAGTTTGGAATAGCCATAGCCGTTGACCATAGCGTCGATCTTTTGCCCCTGTTTGCACAGTACACAGTCGTGGCTGCTGTAAGTGGCGTAGCCGGGCACATCCTCCGGCCCAAAAATAGCTTTCACCGGAATGCCCTGCACCTGATCCACAGCACTGAAGATGGCTGCTACGCCGGACACGCTGCCGCCGTAGTAACGGATACATTCCTCGCTTTTGCGCACCGTGATGCCGGTCGTGACCGAATCGGTCAACACCAGCACATGCTTGCCGCGGATCATCGGTTGAATGTTGTCGCGGAAGATCATCTGACCGTTGGTATCGTTTTCAGGGGTGACCACATAAATGGTCTGGTGCGCGTTGATGGACATAAAGCCCGCGCGGGTCAGTTCCTTTGCCAAAAACGCCCCGATGATCTGGGTGCCGTCCATACACAAAATGGTATCCACCACGGTTTCGTTGCTATAAACCGGAGCCAGCGCCTGCGCTGCCAGCTCGGCCTCGCTTTGGCGCGCTTTCAGGGTGGTCATATCCATATAATAGTTGATATGGGAATGGCTGGTGACAAAATGCCCCTGCGCAATCTTCAGCGGCACATTACTGTTTCGTGACATAATTTTCATGGTGCGGTTTTCCATACAATGACCTCCTGACTGAATCGGTATATGTGGGTTTGTTTTTATCATTATAGCTAATTTTGAAAATAATTGCAATAGAAATTGATTAACTTTTTATGAATTTCGCTGCGCGGCGTGGCGGTGATGTGCAGAATTATTTCAAAAAACCGCTTGCGTATTTTTTTATAAAGGATTATCATAGAAAACAGTCCAAAACCGAAATAAACGATAGCAAGGAGTGCTTATATATGGCCTTTACTTTGCAGCCGGTGGTAACGGCGCAGGATGTGGAACAAACCGCACAGATGGCGGATGCCATCTGGCATGAATATTTTACGCCCATCATCGGGGCGGAGCAGGTGGCGTATATGCTGGAAAAATTCCAATGCGTCGCGGCGATGCAGCGCCAGATTTCGCAGGAGAATATGCAGTATTTCCGTCTGATGCGGGATGGCGTGATGGTGGGGTATACCGGCATTCGCGAGGAGCCGGACGCGCTGTTTTTGTCCAAGCTGTATCTTGCCAAGGAATACCGCGGTCAAGGGCTGGCGCGCCAGACCTTGAATGCGCTGGTGCAGCGCTGCCGGCGACAGGGTCTGTCCAAAATCTGGCTCACCGTGAACCGGTATAACGCCCCGACTATTGCGGCGTATAAGGCGATGGTTATGTTTGCCGGGGTGCGCGAGCGGCTGGAAAGCGCCGACATTGGCGGCGGCTTTTATATGGATGATTTTATTATGGAAAAGCCGATCGATATTGACGAAACCTAATATGGATACCGCTGCCGGATGCCGCAAGGTTCCGGCGGTTTTTGCAAGCCATACGTTTTTTTCAAAAAAAGTGCTATACTATATCGGTTGACATTCGGAGCAAATTGCGGTACAATACCATCTAGAACATTTGTTTGATTGGCGGTGAACGGGCATATGCCGGAGGAAAAATTTCAACTTGTGTCTTCATACCAGCCGACCGGCGACCAACCGGAGGCGATTGACAAGCTGGTGCAGGGGATCGAACGCGGCGATCGCGAACAGACGCTGCTCGGTGTCACCGGCTCCGGCAAAACCTTTACCATGGCGAATGTGATTGCCCGCGTCAACCGCCCGACACTGGTGCTGGCGCACAACAAAACGCTGGCGGCGCAGCTCTGTTCGGAATTCAAGGAGTTTTTTCCGCATAATGCGGTAGAATATTTTGTGTCCTACTACGATTATTATCAGCCGGAGGCGTATATTCCTACCACCGATACCTATATTGAAAAAGACTCTGCCATCAACGACGAGATCGACAAGCTGCGCCATTCCGCCACCTCGGCGCTGTCCGAACGGCGGGATGTCATCATCGTGGCGAGCGTTTCCTGCATTTATTCGTTGGGCGATCCCATCGACTATCGCAGCATGGTGATTTCGCTGCGGCAGGGGATGGAGAAATCGCGGGACGAGCTGCTGCAAAAGCTGGTGGATCTGCAATACGAGCGCAACGACATCAACTTTGTGCGCAACAAGTTTCGGGTACGCGGCGATGTGGTGGAGATTTATCCCGCCTACGCCAGCGAAAGCGTGATCCGCGTGGAATTTTTCGGGGACGAGATCGACCGCATCAGCGAGATCAATCCGCTGACCGGCGAGGTCAAGGGCGTGGTCACCCATGTAGCCATCTATCCCGCTTCCCACTATATTGTGCCGCCGGAAAAAATGCAGGGCGCTATCGCCGAGATCGAGCGCGAAATGCACGAGCGGGTGGAATTCTTCAAAAGCGAGGGCAAGCTGCTGGAGGCGCAGCGTATCCAGCAGCGCACCCAATACGATATGGAAATGCTGCGCGAGATCGGGATGTGCAAGGGCATCGAAAACTATTCCCGTGTGCTGTCCGGGCGTGCGCCCGGTTCCACGCCATGCACGTTGCTGGATTATTTCCCGGATGATTATCTGCTGTTTGTGGATGAATCACACGTTATGCTGCCGCAGGTGCGCGGTATGTACGGCGGCGACTATGCCCGCAAAAAGAGCCTGATTGATTATGGTTTCCGGCTGCCCAGCGCCTACGATAACCGTCCGCTGAATTTTGATGAGTTTTATAGCCATGTGCACCAAGCGGTGTATGTCAGTGCTACCCCCGGCGAATGGGAGCGCACTCATAGCACCCAGATTGCGGAGCAGGTGATCCGCCCCACCGGCTTGGTGGACCCCGAAATCATTGTGAAGCCGGTGGAAGGGCAGATCGACGACCTGATGGAGGAGATTCGTCTGCGTTCCGCCCGGCAGGAGCGGGTGCTGGTAACCACGCTGACCAAAAAAATGGCGGAGGATCTGACCACATTTCTGGAAAACGCCGGTATCAAGGTGCGGTATATGCACCACGATATTGACACCATGGAACGCATGGAGATCATCCGTGACCTGCGATTGGGCGAATTTGATGTGCTGGTGGGTATCAACCTGCTGCGTGAGGGCTTGGATATTCCCGAGGTATCGCTGGTTGCGATTCTAGATGCGGACAAAGAGGGCTTTTTGCGCAGCGAAACCTCGCTGGTGCAAACCATCGGCCGCGCCGCGCGTAACGCGGGCGGACAGGTCATTATGTACGCGGATACGGTAACGCCGTCGATGGAAAACGCCATCCGCGAAACCAACCGCCGCCGCGCCATTCAAACGGCGTATAACGAGGCGCACGGCATCGTGCCTAAAACCATTGTCAAGGATGTACGCGATGTGCTGGAAATCACCGCGCACGACGAAAAGAAACGCCCGGGCAAACGGCTGACCAAAGCCGAAAAACAGCTGGAAATCGAGCGGCTCACCAAAGAGATGCGCGCCGCCGCGCAGCTGCTGGAATTTGAACACGCCGCCTATCTGCGGGATAGGATCGCCAAACTCAAAGAATAGGAAGGATCGTACCAATGGCCAATACACATATTACGGTAAAAGGGGCACGGGAGCACAATCTGAAAAATGTGGACATCCAGATCCCGCGTGATCAGCTGGTGGTATTCACCGGTTTGTCCGGCTCCGGCAAATCCTCGCTGGCGTTCGATACCATCTACGCCGAAGGACAGCGGCGGTATGTGGAAAGTCTGTCCTCTTATGCCCGTATGTTCCTCGGGCAGATGGAAAAACCGGATGTGGACTATATCGAAGGGCTGTCCCCGGCGATCTCGATCGACCAGAAGACAACCTCGCGCAACCCGCGTTCCACCGTGGGCACCGTGACCGAAATCCACGACTATCTGCGTCTGTTGTATGCGCGCATCGGCATCCCGCATTGCCCGATCTGCGGACGGGAGATCAAACAGCAAACGGTGGATCAGATCGTCGATAAAGTGATGGAGCTGCCGGAGGGCACCCGTATCCAGCTGCTCGCGCCGGTCGTGCGCGGGCGCAAGGGCGAGTACGCCAAGGAATTTGAATCGGCCCGCAAATCCGGCTATGTGCGGGTGCGGGTGGATGGTGAGATTCGCGATTTGTCCGAGGAGATCAAGCTGGTCAAAAACAAGAAGCATACCATCGAAATTGTGGTGGATCGGCTGGTTGTGCGCGAGGATGTGCGCGGACGATTGGCGGATTCTATCGAAACCGCCACCGGGTTGTCCGGCGGGCTGCTGTCGGTGGATGTGATCGGCGGCGAAGAAATGACTTTTTCGCAAAATTACGCCTGCCCCGACCACGATATCAGTATGGAAGAGCTGTCCCCCCGGATGTTTTCGTTTAACAATCCTTACGGCGCCTGCCCCAAATGCACCGGCCTTGGCATTTTTATGTCCATCGATCCGGACATTGTGATCGGCAACCGTCATTTGTCCATCCGCGAGGGGGCGATTCGTGCCACCGGATGGAGCTATGTTGACAGCGGCACCATTGCCCAGATGTATTACGAGGGATTGGCGGAGCATTACGGCTTTTCGCTGGATACCCCCATCGAAAAGCTGCCTCCGGAGATACTGGATATTCTGCTGTACGGCACCAAGGGCGAAAAGATCAAGATGCATCGCCGCAGCGAATACGGCGCGGGCGAGTATTATACGGAATTCGAGGGCATCGTCAACAATCTGGAACGGCGGTATAAGGAAACGCAAAGCTCCTGGATGAAAGAAGAGCTGGAATCGTATATGAGCCAGGTGCCCTGCCCGGAATGTCACGGGCAGCGCCTGAAACCGGAAATTCTGGCAGTGACGGTGGGCGGCAAGAACATTGCCGAGGTATCCGAGCTGTCGGTGACCGACGCGCTGGCATTTATGCAATCGCTGGAGCTGACCGAGCGCGAGCATATGATCGCAGATCGCGTGATCAAAGAGATCAACGAACGCCTTGGCTTTTTGCAAAGCGTGGGGCTGGAATATCTGCATCTGTCCCGCATGGCGGGAACGCTGTCCGGCGGCGAAAGCCAGCGTATCCGGCTGGCAACCCAGATCGGATCGTACCTGATGGGGGTGCTGTATATTCTGGATGAGCCCAGCATCGGGCTGCACCAGCGGGATAACGACAAGCTGCTCGCCACGCTGAAACGCTTGCGCGATTTGGGCAATACGCTGATCGTGGTGGAGCATGACGAGGACACCATGCGTGCGGCAGACTGGATCGTGGACATCGGTCCCGGTGCCGGTGTGCACGGCGGTCAGGTGATCTATTCCGGTCCCGCCAAAGATATTGTGAATTGCCCGGACTCCATTACCGGCCAGTACCTCAGCGGAAAGCGTTGTATTCCGATTCCCGAGCATCGCCGCCCCGGCAACGGCAAAAAGCTGGTGGTGCGCGGCGCCAAGGAAAACAATCTAAAAAACATCGATGTCACCTTTAAGCTGGGGGCGTTCAATTGCGTCACCGGTGTGTCGGGTTCCGGTAAATCCTCGCTGGTCAACGAGATTTTGTACAAGCGACTGGCGGCGGATCTGAACAACGCGCGTGCCCGTGCCGGCAAGCACCGCACCATCGAAGGCATCGAACATCTGGACAAGGTGATCGACATTAACCAAGCGCCGATCGGGCGCACGCCGCGCTCCAATCCGGCGACCTATACCGGTGTCTTTACCGATATTCGGGAGCTGTATGCTTCCACCGCCGATGCGAAAATGCGCGGCTTTTCGGCGGGGCGCTTCTCCTTTAATGTCAAGGGCGGTCGCTGCGAGGCATGCCAGGGCGATGGCATCATCAAGATAGAAATGCACTTTTTGCCGGATATTTATGTGCCCTGCGAGGTGTGCAAAGGGCACCGTTACAACCGCGAAACGCTGGAAGTGAAATACAAAGGCAAGAGCATTTACGATGTGCTGGAAATGACAGCAGAGGAGGGAATGGAGTTTTTCTCCAGCATTCCCAAAATTGCCCGCAAGCTGAAAACGCTGTGCGATGTGGGGCTTGGCTATATCAAAATCGGACAGCCCGCTACCACGCTGTCCGGCGGCGAAGCCCAGCGGGTCAAGCTGGCGACCGAGCTCTCCCGCCGCGCCACCGGTAAAACGGTCTATATTTTGGACGAGCCGACCACCGGTCTGCACACCGCCGATGTGCACCAGCTGATCCAAGTGCTGCAAAAGCTGGTGGACGGCGGCAACACGGTGATCGTGATCGAGCATAATCTGGATGTGATCAAAACCGCCGATTATATCGTGGATCTGGGACCGGAAGGCGGCGATCGCGGCGGCTTGGTGGTGGCGTGCGGTACTCCCGAGGAGGTAGCCGCCACGCCGGGCTCTTACACCGGACAGTATCTCAAAAAGATGTTGAAATAATCGCTATCTATTGGCTCTAACGCCCCCGAAAGTCGCCGCTTTCGGGGGCGTTTTGATAGAATTTACAAATCTTTCATATACTAACCGTGGGAATACGGTATGATACTAAAAGGAAATCGGCGGGATGGAGACAGTAGGATGTTTGGATATGTAAAGACCTTTCAGCCGGAACTGAAAATGGGGGAGTTCGAGCAGTATCGCGGCGTTTATTGCTCGCTGTGCAAACAGCTGGGCAAAAGCTACGGCTTTTGGTCGCGGATGACGCTGAGCTACGACTTCACCTTTTTGGCACTGTTCCATATGGCGCTTTCTCCGTCTTGCGGCGGGTTTGAAAAAAGCCGCTGCACCTTTAACCCCCTGAAAAAATGCCTCTTTTGCCGCGATAACGCGTCCATCCGCTTGGCGGCGGATGCGGCGGTGTTGCTGGTGTATTACAAATTGCGGGATAGCGTGGCTGACGATGGCTTTTTCAAGCGCCTGTCCGCCCGCTTTTTGCTGTTGTTTGCCAAACCGGCACGGCGCAAAGCCGCAGCTCGCTTGCCAAAGCTGGACGCGTTGATGGCGGACTGTATGCAGCAGCAGGCGGCGTTGGAGGCGGACGGGTGTGCGTCGATCGACCGCGCCGCTGACCCCACCGCACAAATGCTGGCGGCACTGGCGGCGATGACCGCCTCGTCCGATGAGCAAAAAGCCGTGTGTGAACGGTTCGGCTATTGCCTTGGACGCTGGATTTATCTGATGGATGCGCTGGATGATCTGGAGGATGATCTGGCACATCATAACTATAACCCGTTTGTGCTGTCCCGCCATTTGGATGGCAGCGACGCGGCGGCGATGGCTGCCACCCGCGCATACGCCCAGCAGGCGCTGAATGCTTGCGCGGCGGAATGTGTGGACAGCTATGATCAACTGACGATCCATCGGTTTGATGGGATCTTGCGCAATGTTTTGCAATGGGGGATGCCCGCACAGCAGAAGCGTATCGTGAATGGAGATGGAAAGCAACATGGGCGTCAATAATCCGTATATTGTGTTGGGCGTGTCGCCTGCGGCGACTGATGATGAGATCAAGACCGCCTATCGCAATTTGGCAAAAAAATATCATCCGGACAATTTTAGCCAGGATCCGGCTGCGGCGGAGATGGCGCAGGAAAAAATGCAGCAGATCAACGAAGCCTACGACAGCATCATTCGGATGCGTCGCGGCGGCGCCGGTTCGGCGCAATCGGGTGGCTCTTACGGTGACATCCGCGGTATGATCCGCGGTGGACGCATCCACGATGCCGAAATGCTGCTGGATGGTGTTCCGGAGAATGCCCGTGATGCCGAGTGGTACTTCCTCAAGGGCACAGTGCTGCATAAAAAAGGCTGGCTGGAGGATGCCTATACCCATTACGCCACGGCTTGCCGTATGGATCCCGGCAATATGGAATACCAGCGTGCGATGAATATGATGAATGCTCAGCGGCAGCGCGGCGGCTACCGCGGCGCCGGCGACCCGGGACAAATGGGTTGCACAGCGTGTGATGTCTGCAACGGGCTGATTTGTGCCGATTGCTGCTGCGAATGTATGGGCGGCGATTTGATCCGCTGCTGCTAAGGGGGCAAAACGCTTGAAACGAAGCGCAAAGGTCGCCATCAGCGGTGTCTTTTCGGCGCTGGCACTGGTTTGCATGCTGTTTACCATCTTCCCCTACGCCACCTATGCGCTGGCGGGGCTGGCGGGGGCGATTCTGCTGCCGGTGGCGCTGGAATGTGGAAAACCGTGGGCGTTTGGTGCCTATGGCGTGGTATCGCTGTTGTCGCTGCTGTTGGCGCCGGATATGGAATCCAAACTGCTGTTTGTCGCCTTTTTCGGGTATTATCCCATTTTGAAGCTGGTATTGGATCGTCTGAACCGCGTGGCTGGTTGGGCGATCAAGTTGGCGGCGTTTAACGCGGCGATGGTGGCCAGCTATTTGCTGATGTTGTATGTGTTCGGGTTGCCCGCCGACACCTTTGAGCTGTTTGGCGTGAACCTGCCGCTGGTCTTTCTGCTTACCGGCAATGTGGTGTTCTGGCTGTATGACCGGGTACTGTCCGGCTTTGTGGTGATGTATTGTACTCAGTGGCACGATCGTGTCGCGCATCTTTTGCATTATAAATAAGGAACCCCCTGTTTCATTTCGGTGAAGCAGGGGTTATTGCTTTGAAACGTACAAATGCGCCGGATAGTCGTTCGACTATCCGGCGCATTTGCTTATGCCTTTATGGCTTTTTGTTTTTTGAAGAAAGGGCGGAACACCCGATAAATGGCGGCATAGCGCAACTTCCAGAACATGATAAACTTGGTGGATCGCGTCAACGCCGGATCGATGACCGCAATGTTTTGCGCAAAGGTGATCAGTGTGCGCAATTCGTATTCCTGCAGCGCCTGCTCACCATAGATGGATTTTTCCATCAGATACGCCACACGGGCATATTCGCCTTTGTTGACGGTTACAAACCGATCGGCAATTTCCTCATCGGTGCCCTCGGTGTTCCATCCAAGGCTGGCATCCAGCTTCCATAGCCAAAGGATGGAATAGATCAGATTTTGCAGTATCAGTACCTTGTGGAATGCATCGGTGCGTCGGAAAACGCGTTTTTCGTGCATATTGATATACAGCCTCATGATTTCCAGAATCAAAAATACGACGGTCAACAGCAGCGCCAGAACAGCCACAATGCCGACCAGCACCAGCATAATGTTAATGACCACATTCAACGGTTCCGAATATGGTCTGGCACCGCTGCCGGGGGAGCCGGCAACTTCGTGTGTGTTTTGCTCGTCGTCATCCAGTGCCGCTTTTTTGTGGGCGGCATCCGGCACAGCTACCATCTGCTGCAACGCCACAGCATCATAGTAGAATCCGGGGGTCACATCCACCGGCAGCCAGCCGATACCATCAAAATATACTTCCGCCCAGGCGTGCGCACTGGCTTCGGTCAAAAGAACCGTCCCGTTTTTGCTGTCGGCGATGTTGTCGGCAGATATATGGTATCCTTCGACATAGCGCGCGGGAATACCGTGGCTGCGGAAAGCCTCCACCGCCACCGATGCGTATAGTACGGCGTTCCCCTTGTGGGAGCTGGTCAGGAAGTACACAAGGGGATCGGTGTCGTCCGACGGAGAATTGGGTTGAGCCGCATAACTGACCAGGTTCGCCAGCCGCTCGCGGATACGGCAAACGCTGCCGTATATGCTGTCCTGATCGGATGTGCTGTCCTCCCAAAAGATCGAATGAATCATTTTGGACAATCGGGGATTAACGGTGGTATATGTGTTGTACACAAAATCCCGATAGACCGCCTCGGCACGGCTGTATTGCTTTTGTTGTTCGGTCGTCGGTTCGCTGACCCAATCCTCCCGCACCGTCAGCTCAGCCGGCTTGCTGGACGACACTTCCTGGAAGGTGTATTCGCTGGCACCAAACAGCTTTCCGGATTTTAAGCGGGTGTCTTTCTCGTCGGAACTCCATCGGCTATCGATGGTTTTCAGAGTCGATGGAGCGTAAATATAATAACGCGAGGCGTCTTTGACGGCTACCGTCACCTCGTTGGATTTGACCGTATGGTTGTCCGACAAAGCATAGTAGTCGGCCACCTGCGTCAACGGGTCAAAATTCTGCTCGGCCAGCCAATCCAGCATGCCGGCGTATTGCCCGCCATAGGCGGCATCCGAAAGCGGAGTCCAGCTGCCGCTGTTGTAGGAAGCACCCACAAATCCCCGCAGATACAACGGCTTTTCGTATTCCGATCGTACAGTCAGCATCGTATTAGAACCGCTGTTGAGCGCCGAGGCGTTGTACAGATTGCCGGACGGCAGCACGTCTTCGCCGTAGCGAAAGTCGTGTACCCCTTGTCGCGCCTGTTCGCGCATAGAGGTGACGCTGGCAATTTCCCGCTGCGGCAGCAGCATCGCCAGCAAACTGGCGATGACCGCGCAAACGGCAAAAGCCCGCACGGTCTGTGCAGAGGGGCGACCGTCTTTTTCGGACATCAAAAGCCCTAGGCATCCGGACAAATACAGGGCACAGCCGATGGGGGAGAAGAATCCGCCCAACAGCTCCAGTACCAATAACCCGCCGCCAATCAACAAACCGGTCAACAGCTTGCGCTTGGCAACAATCAGCCACGCAAGTTGTCCGCAAAGGCAAGCCACCAGTATCGCGACCGACAGGGCCGCTTGGGGGGATTCTTCCACATTAAACAGCGGAATTCCGGCGGAGTGTATGGTGTTCCAGCTGCGGATCAGGCTGTTTAGCCAAATGCGCAGCCCGCCCCACACATTGGAAACACCGCCAAAAAGCAGAACCAGCAGATAAGGGATCAAACGCAATGCCCACACTTGCCACAGCGGACGATGTGCTTTGGCAGCCAGCAGACATAATCCGTATGCAACAGCGGCTGCGCCAAACGGGATAAGTGGGGCAGTCAGCACATTTTTCAACGGCGCCTGCAGCGTGATGAGTACACCGATAAACAACAATACCGCAAGCGCCGTCAGCCAGAAATCAGATTGGCCTTTGGCTTTGGCATTGTGTGCACTTGCCATGTAAATTGATGGATGAGACATGGTGTTCTCCGTTTCTTTATAACCTTTATTACGATATCACTTTACAAATGATGCGGCAAATCTCGTCGTTTTCCGGATCGGCAGGGATGTTGACGGCTTCGCATGTGGGACTGAGAGCGGTATAAACCGCTTTCTCCACATCGTTAGCGCAAACCGCCGTGACACCCACATGGTTGTCCAGCGCACTGAGCTCATGCGGAAATTCTCCTGCCGAAACCAAAATCAGCCGGCTGAAATGCTGCTCCAAATGTTCTGACCGGAAAAACCGGATGCCGGTTCCGCCGACAGGCTGCACTTGGACACTGAGCCATTTGTTCAGCATCCGGCTGAGCTCCTGTGCGTTGCGGATCTCGTTGATATTCAGCTCGTGGCTGGTGGGAATAGCCAGACAGAACATAATGCCGTTGCGCAGCAGCTGTTCACCCAGCGCGATGGTTACCGCAACGGCAGCGTTCAGCTCCTGCTGCGGAACAGCCGCATCGCCGTGTGTCATTCCCAAATCCGGCATCAGCATCACATCGTAGTGAGAGGGTTCGCTGGATTGCCTGAGATACAGGGTGTCGTATTTGCTGGAGAGTTTCCAGTGGATCGCGCGAATGTCATCGCCGGGGGAATATTCGCGCATATCATAGGTTTCGCTCGGATCGCTACCATGGCGGTTTTGCAGCGAGCTGCCTGTCTGCGCGGATCCGACCGCGGTCTTTTCCATGGCCAAAGATACACGCTTTTTATGCGGATACACAATGGTGCGTGCTTCGTCAAACGAATCCATACGCACGCTGAACAACTCCAGCAGATCGCAGACTTTTACGTCGATGCACCGAATCAAAATCTCGCCGCAGCCGTCCATAGAGATCTGGGTATCAAAAGAGAGCTCGTTGTGACGAAGCGGCAGCAGAATCACCTGCGTTTGCACCGTTCCGAACATCGCGTTGATGATCTCAACAGATACCTGCACATATTTGGCGCTCAGCAATCGGGAAGGACCGCGCACCGTCAACATCAGCGGCAGTGTGTTTTGCGGTGTGCGTTTGGAATCCACTTTCGCTTGAATGCTCATGCGTTTGCAATCGATCGCCAAACACAGGGCGGACAGAACAGCCAACAACAGCATAGCTATGGCAATCACCGCCAGATACAGCTGGCTGAAAAAGAACAGCAGCACCAAAACAATACCAAAAGACACCCAATAGACGATCCGGCATTTTTTAGCGGCCATCAGCGTTGTGCTCCGGCAGCCGGTTTGATCTCGGCCAGCAGCTTGTTCAGCAGATCGCGTGCGCCGATTCCATCTACGCGAGCCTGCGGGCGCAGCACAATACGGTGTGCACACACATCCGCGAATATTTCCTGAATATCTTCCGGAATCACATAGTTGCGCTCGTGCAGCACAGCGCAGGCGCGCGCCATTTTGATCAGCGCGGAGATACCACGCGGGGATACGCCCAGTTCGATCAACGGGTGCGAGCGGGTCGCTTCGCACAGCTGGATAGCATAATCCAGCACCGCATCACCGGCACGGGTGGAGGAAATATAATTTTGGATTTCTATGATATTTTCAGCATCAGTCACCGCGTTGATGGACTCCAGCGGGTTGTTGTAGCGTTGGGCGTTCAAAATCATCTTCTGATTTTCCACCGAGGGATAACCGATCGTCAAGCACACCATAAACCGGTCCAGCTGCGATTCCGGCAGCGGCTGGGTACCGGAGGAACCCAACGGGTTTTGGGTGGCGATGCAGATAAACGGATCGGGCAGGTGGCGGGTGACACCGTCCACGGTGATGGTATGCTCTTCCATCACTTCCAGCAGCGCCGACTGCGTTTTGGGCGAGGTACGGTTGATCTCGTCCGCGAGCAGCAGCTGGCAGTTGGCGGCACCTTCCACATATTGGAAGCTGTTGGTCTGCCGGTTATACATGGTGAAACCGGTGATGTCCGATGGCAGCGTATCCATGGTGAATTGGATACGCTTGTTTTGCAGCCCCAGTGCTTTGGAAAACGCCAGTGCCAGCGTGGTTTTACCGACACCGGGGCAATCCTCCAGCAGCACATGGCCGCCTGCGTAGATGGTCATCAAAACCTTTTCCACGATCTCGCGTTTACCCATAAACGCTTTTTCCACTTCGCCGATGATCTGCTTAGACTGTTCAATAATCATTCCTGTTCTTTCCTCCTGCTGTTCGTATTGGTGGCGTTGCTGCTGTACAAACTGGTCCATTCGCCCTCATCGGGCCATTCCGGTAAATCCGGTAGATCGGGTATTTCGGGTTCTTCGGGCTCTTCCGGCTCAACGGGTTCGATGATGTTGCCTTGCTCATCTATGCTGATGCCGATCATGTCGCGGGGATCGGTAATGATATCCGCCCCCTCGATCATGCTGCGAATGCGGTTTTCTGCCACCAACAGGCGTTGAATCATCTCGTCATTCACCATTTTGTCGGTAAGCTCATCGCCGTATTGCTCTGCCATTTCGCTGGTAACCATCTGCCGCATTTCCGCAAAATCGTGGTACCCCGCCATGGGGAATAACCACTTCTGAATATACTCCTCTTCGCCAAACCACAGCAGCAGCGTGATCTTACTGTCGTCCACGCCGAAGCTGAACGGTGTGCCGGGCGTAAAATCGATAAGCTCCGGAACGGTGGTGGATCCCATGATGGACAGCGTTTTGCTTTCCACTCCGCTGAACGCGCCATTCGCAATGCCAGCCAGATTTTCCGGCAACAAAACGGTGTCCAGATTTTTGCACTGCGAAAATGCGCCGGAGGCGATGTAGTCCAGCGCCCAACCGCTGACCAAACCGAGATCGGTGTCATACAGCGAGGCGACGGTAATGTCCTTGGAGGCTTTGATCAACGTGATATACCCATCGCTCGACACACGGAAATGATACAGCTGGCTGGGGACATCCACTTCCTCCATATCCATGAGCGCGCGCATGTAATTTTCGGCGTTTAGCAGCCGTTGTTCCACCAGCGCGTCCACCGTTTCGTCATCCGGAGGAATCATGGTTTCCCAGTCGGTATAATCCAATCTGGTGGCACTCCAAAGCTGCTCATACGCGGATTCATACGGGGTGCCCGGATAACCGGTCAGCGCATAACGAAACGCTTTGATATACTCCATTTCGGAATATTCCGGAACATGTAACCGCAGCTGTTCACGCTCTTCTTCATCTGTCCACATGGCATTAAACCGGAACGACAACGGCGGCTCGATGATGGGAGTAGGAGGCGAGAAGTCGGTAAAGGTAATGTCGTGCAGATTGCTGCAGCCGGTGAAAGTGCCGGCGTACAGAGATTTGTCTGAGAAGAACATACCAAATGTCACGCTTTCCAGCTGTGCGCAGTTCGTGAAAACCGAAGCGCCCAGACATCCAAGCGTGGGCATGGTCAGATCGCCGCTCAAACCGGAACCGGCAAACATACCGTTGTGGATGTATAGAAATTGCAGATTGTCAAACGATGCGATATAAGCGCCATTCAGCGACACCGTATCCGACAGCGCGTAATTCCACACCTCGATCGTGGTATCTGGCAGCACCAGCGTGGAATCCACCAGCTTGCTCGACCGCAGCAGCAGCCACGCACCACGCTCCTTGTTGGCACCGTACAGCATCCGGCTGTTCCCCACAGTGACCACTTCATACCGATCAATGCCGGATGCCGTATCAAACGAAATCCAATTCCCATTATATCCTGTCGAATTGGACGCCGCAAACAGGAAGGTGTTTTGGGCCTCGTATCCATCTGTTACGCGGAAAGTGTAATTATCCTGCAACACGCCGTTTGCCGCGTTGGAGGCAACAAATCGCAAGCCGGAGCAATTCTCAAACGCGTTGTATCCAATCACAATGTCGTCTTTGGATTGGATTAACACACCCTCCAGCTTGGTGCAGCCCTCAAACGCCGATCGACCGATCTGCTTGACCGATTCCGGCAAGGTGACCCATTGCAGCTGATCTTTTTGATAAAAAGAGCGATCCGCCAGCGCGGTAACGGACACCGGTTTGCCCTCTTCATCGGTAACGGTTCCGTCAAATTCGGTCACGCCGCGGGGCGCAGACACGATGACGTTATCCAGCTGTCCGTTGCGGCTGACCGAATAGAAGGTATATCCTTCGATCGACTGGCGCAGCATCATCACCGAAATGCGCTCCGGCACAGCGGAGGAAGCATCGCTGAATTGCTGCTTGGAATAGCAAAACACCGTGTCGATCGCTGTGTTGGCAAAGCAGTCGCCATCAAACCGGAGCGTCCCTCCACCTTCGGGCAACACCAAAATGGTGCTGGCGCAATCATCCAGCGCACCGGCTTCCAACTGTACCGCTTCCGGCGGCAGATATGCCGCGTCGCCCGCGGTGCGAAGGATTTTCTTGACCACACCGTTTTTGCTGATGATGGCATCGCCGTGCACCGTGTATCCTACAGTCGGGTCAGATGCTTTGGCAACATAAACGCCTTTTTTGGCAAACAGGTCGCGATGCGCCAGCAAAAAATCCTCCCATATGTTGTCGTTCACAACCAGCAGACAATTGTTGGCGAGGTTATCATAATTAAAGGTAGGAATGTTTTCAATGGATGTGGCCTGCAACGTGATGCGGGAAAGCTGGTTGTCCGCCGTCAGCGCCACATTAGCGACCTGCTCGGGAATGGTGATGGTCTTATAGTTGTGCGGGATGCCCAAAACCGCCGTGCCGGCACGGTTCAGCAATACGCCGCGATCCGAACGGTAAACGGGGTTGTTTTCCGATACGACATACGCGTTTTGAACATTCAACAGCCCGCTGCCGGTGTTGACAACATACACCGTATCCGGAATCACGATCTCGTTTACAGTAAGGGGAGAGGTGAGATCCACCGACTGGATATAGCGGGGCACATTCAGCGTATCAGCGGTATCGTCCTGATATCGGGTCAGCGTTTGCAGATAGGACAAATGCCCGTTCATCAAATCAGCTTCATAATGATCATTTAGCCATTCCAAATCCAGTTCCACATGGAAGCGGGGATCGAGATCCACCATATCGGCCGGCTCCAAAATGTGCCGACCGACCGTGGATGTATAATGCCAGTCGACAAGCTTGCCGTTTTCCATCCATCCCGGGAACAGCTTGGTCAGCGGTTCCGTTCCCAGAAAATCTTTTTGGAAGTACAACAGATTGACCAAGAAGCCCGGCTTGGTATATTGATAATAGGTATCGACATTCAAAATTTGCGAGGTATCGATCACTTCGTCCGCTTTGGTCAGCTTGGATTTCAGCAGCAGAATACGGTTGGATTCCACCGCATAGCTGACGGTCGTTTCGGTCCATTTGTCTTTGGTTGACAGCCGGTACGCCGCTTTGATCAGCATGATGTTGTCCGGCAAGCTGGTGGGAATGGTGGTGGGCAGCTCCACCCATGTGTTGCCGTTATCAAAGGACACGCTGTCCAACCGCACATATTGCCCCAGCGCATCGCTGCCCCACAGGTACAGCGTGCCGTTCGCGCCGGTCACATAGGTATCCAGCGAGTTAAACAGGGTGGTCAGATCCAGCTGCTGCCCGAGGTACAGATAATGCGTCGCTCCGAGCTTTGGCTTGCCGATATACACGCTCTCGTTCTCGCCATCGTCCGTGCTCGGCGATTCCGGAATAATGTCCTCGTGGAACTTTTCGCTGGGCAGCAATCCTGCCGGCGGTTTGGTTTTATCCGGTGTGGGGTCTTGTGCCGAATCGGCGTAGTCAGGCTTGTTATCCGGAACCGGATCGGGGTCGGGCGAAGGGGTAGGGGTATCGCCATGATCCGAATCATCGCTGGAATCACCGGTGAAACCATTGTCGGTATTGTTGTTCCCATCGTTGTGGATCGGGCTGTTCGTATCCGTATCGGTAGAGGGATGCCCTTTGATCACCGTGTCAATTGTGTCCAGATCACCGGCAATATCAATGATCGTGTCCGGGGTATTGCCGCCCGGGCGGGTGGTATCGTCGGTTTTGGCATGACCGTTGTCGATGGCGGCGGTTTTGCCGTCCTTAAACAGATAGCCGTTGCCGCTTCCTGTTTGGTCGGCATTTTTATCCGAATCGTTATTTTCCCAAAAAGAATCGTCCGAGGTGTCTTTGTCACCGGCACCGGTAGCGGGATCACCGTTGGCAAACAACACTTGGTTGTTGTTCATTTTGCTTTTGGAATCGGTGGAACGAAAAGCGGTATCGTTGCGATAGTCCAATGCCACGCGGATCGTGCCGCCCATGACCGCTACCGATGCAAAAATAGCCAAAAGACCTTTTCGCCATTGCTCATTCATAGCTTAGCGTTCCTCCTTTTCGGACAGTGCCTTTTGCAGCGTTTTCCATAGTTCATCAAAGTTGATCGGCTTTGCCAGGTGACCGTTCATTCCGCTCTCGCGTGAGAGTCGCTCGTCCTCCACGAACGCATCGGCAGACAGCGCAAAAATAGGAATGCGTTTGGCATCGCTCCGGCTCATGGCTCGAATGGCTTTGGCGGCCGCGCGACCATCCATCACCGGCATTTGAATATCCATCAAAATCGCGTCGTAGTATCCTTCCGGCAAGGAAGCAAAACGATCCACCGCCACTTGGCCGTTTTCGGCAACGTCCACTTCGGCACCCTTTTTGCCCAAAATCTCTACCGCGATCATCGCGTTGATGTCGTTGTCTTCTGCCAGCAGCAACCGACAGCCCCGGTCGGGGGTGTCAGTGTTGTCATCGTCAGTGGTGGTTTTGCCGGTTTCTTTTTCCACAGCGGCTTCGTCCGCCACCGGCAGCGACAAGAACACGGAAAAGTCGGAGCCGACTTGCGGTTGGCTGTTCACCACGATCTGGCCGCCCATCAGTTTGACCAGTTGATCGGAAATCGCCATGCCCAATCCGGTGCCGCCAAACCGGCGGGTGGTGCTGGCATCCTCCTGCTCAAACGGACGGAAAATACGGCTGATAAATTCGGGCTTCATGCCAATGCCGGTATCGTGAACCCGGATCATAAAGTCCAGCACACCATTGTTCAGCAGCATTTGCCGGAAGGTGACCGTCACTTCGCCTTCGCTGGTGAATTTGATGGCGTTGGACAAAAAGTTGATGACCACCTGGCTGATACGCAGCTCGTCGCCTACCACCCAGTCGGTGTCGAACGGCTCAAAGATCACTTCGTAATGCACGCCTTTGGTCTCCAGCGTTTGTGAAAACATATCGTACAGCTTGTTGCCCAGTGCGTGCAGGCTGAAGGGTAGATTTTCCAGCTCCACTTTGCCCGCTTCGATACGCGACATATCCAAAATATTGTTGATGAGCTTCAGCAGGTGATCCGACAGCTCGTCTGCCTTGGTCAGATACTGCATGGCGGGATGATCCGCCGTCAGCTGATCCTCCGCCAGCGTCAGCATACCGGCGATGCCGTTCATCGGGGTACGGATCTCGTGCGACATCCGGAACAAAAAGCTGGTTTTCAGCTGGCTGGAAGCATCCGCCTGATCCAGCGCCTTTTCGTATTCCTCCTGCTGCTGATGCTGCTCGGTGTGGTCGGCTAGAAAAATCAAATCGTATGTTTGGCTTTCGTCCCGGCAAATGGTTCCGGCGATCCATTTGCCGTCTGTGGTCTGTTCGTTAAACCGCAGCGGCCGTTTCCCGTTCCAGTTGTGGTAGGCATCGAGAATGCGATGGCTCGCCTCGTTGGAAAAGCGTTTTTTGAATAAACAAGACGCATCCGTGCGTATCTGATCCACGGTGACCCCCATCAACCCGATCAGATCACCATAAGCCAGCATCGGCATCAAATCGGAAGAGCGCGTTACATAGCAAACTTCGTTCGGGCGCTTGTCCAGTTCGTCCAGAATGGCTTGAACAGCACCGCTTTTGTCGCTGGCCTTCCGACGCTTTTTCAAATGCAAGCGCTTTGGCAGGGTGCTGATCATGATGATCGCCGCTACCAGCTCAACACAGCCAATAATAATCCAGACGATATTGCCGCCAAGCGACGACAGCATATCGGTAATCCGGCTCATGGGGAAACCTCCTGTTGTTGCACATTTAGTCGTAAAAAAAGACTGCCATATGCCGTGACGGGTTGATTCGCGCGGAAAAGCAGTCTGTCGGAATATATCGTTTTTTCAACAAAAATGTCGAAAGAATACACCTTTTCCTAATTATTATATCATAGCCGGTTGTGCTGTGCAAGGAAAATATTTGGCGTGCTCTTGTGATAGGTATATAAAAAAGATATACCTGCAATATACAATCGTGATAAAGCCGGTGGCGCGAATATTCGGAAATTTTACAAAAGTAAAAATCTTTTTGCAAACTTGTTTGACCAATGCCACATATTATGCTATACTGATTGTGATGTTTTTTGACACAATATCGGAATTTCCTGCGAAAGTGCGAAAAATGTCGTTACCGGAACGGTCCGGTTGTGTCGACATATAGGTGCTGTGCCGGTTGCTTTGGGGTGTTGTATCTGTGCAGCCGGGCAAACAATTGTCTTTTCTGCTGATCGGCAGAAAAAGACGGGAGATGTTAAAATGGGTTTGAAAGACAGGATACTGATCGCGGACGATTCCGAAATGAACCAGGAACTGCTGACGGAGATCTTGGGCGATAAATACGATTATCTGTATGCGGGCGATGGCGTTCAGGTGGTGGAGCAACTGAATGATGATGCCGAAGTGGATCTGATCCTGCTGGATATCAATATGCCGCGCATGGATGGCTTTGAAGTGCTGCGGGTGATGAACGAGCGGCGTTGGATCGAAGAAATTCCGGTGATCGTCATTTCCGCCGAGTACGATGCGGAATATATCCAGCGAGCGTATGATCTGGGCACGACCGATTATATCAACCGCCCGTTCAGCGTGTCGGTGGTGCAGCACCGCGTGGAAAATACGCTGATGCTGTATTCCCGTCAACGGCGGTTGGTGCAGCTGGTGGAAGAGCAGGTGTACGATCGCGAAAAGATCAACAACACCATGATCAACATCCTCAGCCACGTTATCGAATCCCGCAATAACGAATCCGGCAGCCACACGCTGCATATGCGGTCTATCTCCAATTTGATCTTGCACCATCTGACCAAAATCACCGACCGTTACCCGATGACCGAATCGGACATCTCGATGATCACCATGGCGTCGGCGCTGCATGATATCGGCAAAATCACCATTCCCAAAGCGATCTTGAACAAACCGGGCAAGCTGACGGCGGAGGAATGGGAGATCATGAAAACCCACGCCGCCAACGGCGACGAGGTACTGAACAGCGCGCCGGTTTTGCAAAGCGAGCCGCTGGTGAAAACTGCACACGAGATCTGCCGCTGGCACCACGAACGCTGGGACGGCGGCGGGTATCCCGACGGACTTTCGGGGGATGAGATCCCGATTTCGGCGCAGGTGGTGGCGCTGGCGGATGTGTATGACGCGCTGACCAGTGAACGGTGCTATAAAAAAGCGTTTTCGCACGAACGCGCGATCGAGATGATCTGCAACGGCGAATGCGGAGCGTTTAACCCGCTGCTGATCGAATGTCTGCAAGCGGTGGCGGATAAGCTGCAATGGAATTTGAAATCCGATCCCAGTGCCTTTGACTATCAGGCGGAGGCACAGCAGCTGGCCAACGAAATGCTGAACAACAAGGAGCTGCCGCTCAGCGACCGTTCGCGTCGGCTGCTGATAAACGAGCGCACCAAGAAAGAATTCTTCGCCGGTCAGTGCCAGGGCGTTCAATTTGAATACGATCATATTCTGCAAAAAGTGATCTATCACAACTGGTACGAAGACCCCGGCGAAGGACGCAAAGTTCTGTATATCTCGGAGGGCGACGATGTGCGCCTGTTGTCCCGTGAGGACTGGGATACGCTGAAGCAACGCATCAACAGCACTACTCCGGAGGAACCGACCGTGACCATGCAGGTGCTGATCCCGGTTCATGGGGAATACCGGTGGCATCGTCTGACCGCCAAAACCATCTGGCCGCTGCGCGGTGGCGATTATATCAGCGCCCTCGGCCAATTTATCGATATTCACGATCAGGTCACCCGCGTCGGGCTGCGCAATCTGTTTTCAAGCGGAGAAACCATGGAGCAGGTTGCCCATGTGCTCAGAGATATCTTTGGTGTGGTACGGTTGGTGGATCCGGCTGGTTCTCATGTGCTGGAAGTGCAGGAGGACGGGCAATTGGTGCAGACCGACAAGCTTTGCTATGATATCTGGGGGCGGGGAGAGTGCTGCGAAAACTGTTCGTCTCTTCGCGCGCTGAAAAAGAAAAACTGGCTCAGCAAACTGGAAATCAAAGACGGCAAATTCTATTCGGTGCTGTCCAAATATGTGCGCGCCGGTGATCGCGACTGCGTGTTGGAAATCGCGTTTTGCATGGATGAATCCGGCGAACAACCGCTGCACGATCATTCGCCTAACCGTACCAACTTGCTGCTGCTGAATTTTTACCGTGATTCTTTAACGCGTGTCTATTCGCGGATGTATCTGGATGACTTTTTGCCGAATTTGGAACAGTGCGACGGTGTGGCGCTGGTGGATGTGGATCGCTTTAAGCATATCAACGATACCTACGGCCACCCGATCGGCGATATCGCTCTGAAACATGTGGCGAAAGTGATTTCTTCCTGTCTGCGCGAGGAAGACGTTATGGTGCGTTATGGCGGCGATGAATTTTTGCTGCTGTTCTCCGAAATCCCCGAACCGGATTTCTATGCCAAACTGCAGGAAATCCGTGCCGCGGTTCGAAAGTCCCAATTGGAAGATTATCCACAAATACAGTTGGATGTCAGCCTGGGCGGAGCGTATCGTGTGTACCCGCTGTCGCAGGCGATTACCAAGGCGGATAAAGAAATGTACAAAAACAAATCGGCACATCAAGAAGGGAACTAAGGGGGTTCGTTTTATGCAACTGAAAGAGTTCTACGATCAGATCGGCAGCCGGTATGAGGATGTTCTCAGCCGTATTCCCAGCGAGGGGATCCTCAAAAAATTTATTCACAAGTTCGTGAACGATCCTTCTTATAACGAGCTGAAAGCCGCACTGAACGCAGCCGATTGGCCAGTGGCGTTCCGCGCGGTGCACACGCTGAAAGGCGTGGCGCAAAATCTTGGGCTGGATCGGCTGGGCAACGCCGCCTCGCAGCTGACCGAAGCGATGCGCGACAAAGCCGAAGCGCCGGATGCGGCGCTGGTATCGGCTGTGGACACGGCGTATGAAGAAGTAGTGGCTATGATTCCGCAACTGGATGCGTAAACACCAAAAAAGCACCCGCTTGGGGCAGCTGTCCATAAAACAGGTTTTAAGAAACAAATACTATGGCAGTTGCCGGACAAGGGTTGCTGACAAAAAGGGTATGTGCCTTAACGGTACATACCCTTTTGCTTTTGTGTTTGTCATTGCTGATGGATAGGATGGATTTGTGTGTATTTCAGTGTCGAAAATCAAGAATTTTTTATCCTGTAAGCGGTGCGGAAAGAGATAGTTGTATGATTTCCTGCGCTGATCCAAACATGGCGTATAAGGTGAATAAGTCTTATTTTCAACTTTTCTCAGATAACACGAGGTGCGCCAATTCGCATAAAAGACTGTTTCTGCTGATGTGCTATGTCAGATTGTCCTTTCCGCCAACGCTCTCCATTCGCGCACAAGGAAAACGATGGACAGGATACCCACCAACAGACTGGACAGCGCTCCGGCATAAAGCAAGCCGTCAATGCCGAATATCATTCCCAAAATCAGCAGCGCAGGAACCTGAACAATGATCTGCCGGAACAGGACCAGCGCCGTTGCGGGGATCGGTTTGCCGATGGATTGCAAGAAAGAGCTGCCCACCATCTGAAAACTGTCAAGGAAAATAAGCATCAGGAAAATCCTCAGACACTTCACCGAAAATTCATTGTAGAGAGGATCAGCTGAGCCAAAAATACGGACGATGCTCATAGGCGCAAGCTGGAACCAGATCGTCGCAATTCCCATAAGTGCCGCAGAGAAGATCACCAGCAGTTTTAGGATCTGCCTGACCCGGCTGCGAAGATTTCGCCCGTAGTTGTAGCTGATAATGGGCTGTGCGCCGGAGCATAGACCTGTGATGGCGTTTTGCAGCATGGTAAACACCTTCATGGTAACGCCCAATGCGGTCAGCGGGATCTCTGCGCCGTACTTGCTCAGCGCCCCGTATTTGACAAGAAGATTGTTCTGGAAATAGAGCACGACCACGATCGCAAGCTGTGTCACAAAGCTGGAAAGGCCAAGTCTCGCTGTTTTCGGGACAAACCGAAGGCAGCCGGTGAATGATTTTTTCGTGAGCTGAACCGTTCCTTTTTTGCGGACGAGATAGACGATGCAGACGACCACGCTGGCTGCCTGCCCCAATACCGTAGCGATGGCTGCACCTTTCACACCCCAATGGAAGCCGTAAATGGTCAGCGGATCACCGATCATATTGACCGTAAAGCCTGTGAGCATACTGAGCATCGCAGTTTTCGGCCCGCCGTTTCCACGGACGATGCTCATAGCGCCGCAGGGGAAAATGTTGAAGATCGTTCCCGCAACGATAATATACCCGTAGTCCAGCGCATACGGCATAATATCGTCTGTCGCCCCAAAAAGGCGGCAGAGCGGCTCCAAGAAAACAGTCAGGAGAATACTCAGCGTTACGCCAGATACCACCAACGCGGCAAGCCCCGCGGCCATTCCTTTCTCCGCTTCCTCCCGCTTGCCCTCACCGAGCTTCAGATTCATATAACTGGCTGTGCCGTCACCAATCAGCAAGCCAATGGCGATGGCTAACTGTGTTAGCGGGAAAATTACGTTCGTTGCACCGTTCCCGAGATAGCCGACACCGTTTCCGATGAATATCTGATCCACCATGTTATAGAGCGCGTTCAGAACGAGTGAGATCACGCTGGGAACAGAAAACATCATCAGAAGTTTCCCAACTTTTTCATGTTCATATTTTTGTTCAAGCGTTTCCATATTGTCCTCCTATTATTGCAACTAATTAGAAATCTAACTTTATGTCCAAATTGAAAACCTTTCGCGTACAGCTAAAGGTTTTCAATCATCTTTTTTGTAATCTCCAGCCATTGTGCCTGGTCTTGCTCCGAAATGCCACGCAACAGTCGATCTTCCAAATCCCGTACATCGCGCAAGACTTTTTCCCGGTTCTGCCGTGCCTTTTCGCTGGGAACAATTTTTTTCAGACGCCCATCATAGGATACGGGGACACGGCTGATGAGTCCGTCCTGTTCCAGCTTTTTGACAAGGGCGCTGGCAGATGGCGGACGCAAGCCAAATTCGTCCTCCAAATCCTTTTGAAACAGCTCGCTGTCATCATGTGCGAGGATAAAATGTAACGCTTTTCCCTCTGTTCCGCTGTATTGTCCCCGGAAAGACAGAGCGTCGATTTCTCTCCGCAAGCGGTTCGCAAGAATACCGATATATCTGGAAGCGTGTTCGTCTTTGACCATGGCCGTTCTCCAAACTAATTAGTTTTCTATGTTTCAAGGATAGTATAATACATTGCCCGTGAAAGTCAAGGGGGGTTGTATTGAAATATTCTTCGATATCAAGTGATACTGTAAGGGTTGGGACTATCCCAAAATGAAAGCAGAGCGTTTCGGCAGTCAGCCGGAACGCTCTGTTTTCTTTGTACAAAAAGCAGAACAGCGTGACTTCCGCCACGCTGTTCTCTCTTAAAATGTGAAACCTGTCTTATGAGGTTCTACCTAGTCGGGTGCTTTTTTGCGTTTATAAGATGTTTTCCATCGAAGGCACTTCCAGCTGTTCCAACCGCTGCAGCAGCAAACGGCAGCGCGCCAGCTCAATGGGGAAGTGGGCACTGTCCTCGCCCTGCAAAATCACCGGCAGGGTGACGGCTACCTCCTGGACCGATGACAGATAGTTGTGCGGCAAAAACAGCGAAAACCAACGGGTACGCCGCTCGAAATCGGCAGGAAAATTTTCGGAAAGCTGCCGGCACCGCTGCCGGTCGCCCGTCTGATACGCCTGCTCCATGCGGTCCAGTGTGTCAATCAGTGCATGGGTGTTTTTCTGCTGTCCATGCAGTGACACACCGCAAAGGCTGCCGACGATCACCAGCAGCGCTATCGATACGACCAATCGTTTCATGGCTTGCCTCCGATCTGGCGGGGGATGATGTGCACCTCCCGCCGCTTGTTCGCGGTCATTACAAACACATCCGACAGCGCAATACGATGCTGCTGCAGCGTCCGGTTTACCCACGCCTCACTCAGCCCACACACCTGCAGCGCCCAGTCGGATATGGTGCCGTCGCTGACGACCACCATATCCACCGCATCGTCCAGTGGGGTCAACTCTGCTGTTTCCACGGTGACGGTCTGCTTTTCCGGCTTGATCAGTACACTGATATGGCCGTTCGGCTCCACCACCGCCATTTGTACATCGCCAAGGCAAAAGGTGCCTTGCTGCCGCAGCGCTTCCATGAGGTCGTCCACCGTCATCCGCATTTTTTTTAAGGCTTGCTGCTGCAGCTGTCCTTCTTGGATCAAAACGATAGGGTTGCCGCTGACCAGCCGCGAAAAACGTGGCGATTTCAACATCAGTCCCGACAGCAGCAGCTCCAGCGCCACCAAAATGAGGATTGGCAGCACCCCGCTGAGCAGAGGTAGCCCGCTTTCCTGCATCGGCCCCGCCGCCATATCCGAAATCAGCAGCGTCACCACCAGCTCCACCGGCTGCAATTCGCCTAGTTGGCGCTTGCCCATGACCCGCATGGCGGCGATGACCAGTATGTAGATCAACACCGTGCGGATAGCGGTAATGGTCATATGCGCATCGCCCCTTTCTCGCGCTAGTGTGCCCCGCTCATGGGTTTTCTATACACAAAAAGCCCCGCGGAAAAAACATTTCCGCGGGGCTTTTGGACGGTGCTTATCGTTTGCCGGAACGCGCGTTGTAGGGGAGCGGACCCGGCCATGTTTTCAAAATCTCTTCGTATCGGGCATAGGCGCGCGCCACCGCGTCCTCCCACGACAGATACAGGCTTTCGCCCGCCTGATGTCCCACCGCCGCCAGATGATCCCGGCTTTGGCAGGCAGACAAGATCGCTTCACCGCAGGATTCGGCATTTTCTTCCGCCAAAAAGCCGGAATAATGATCCTTGGCACCCTCGGCGGCGCAGCTGCCTCGCACCAGCAGCGTGGGGCAATCGCAAGCCGCTGCCTCTTTCACCACAATGCCGGAGGTATCGTAGGTGGAGGGGAACAGGAACATATCCGCCAAGCTGTAAAATACCCGCAGATATTCGCGATCGTAGATCGCGCCGGTAAAGATGGCTTCCTTTTCCAACCCGATTTCTTTGGCATAAGTGCGGATGTCTTTGGCATCGTAACCGTCGCCCACCAGCAACGCACGAAACGGCAATCCCGCTTCTTTGGCGATCTTGAGCGAATCCAAAATCAGCTTCAAATTTTTATACCACATCATGCGCCCGACGAACAAAAAGACAAAGGTGTCATCCGGAATGTGATATTTCTCTTTCAGCTCCGCTATCGCATCGGGCGAGGCTTGTCCATACGCGAAATCGGTGCCGTTTTCCATCACCATATAGCGCCCTTTGTAGCCGATATCACGCAGCGATTCGCCGCAGCGTTCAGTTACCGCCCACACTTCGTCTACCGCGTTGATGTTGGCTTTAACAAATTGCAGCGCCACCTTTTGCAGCGCGCGGTTGGGCACCCGCTTGGCAATGTCGATGTCAAATTTGGTGTGATAGGTCAACACCACCGGCACCTTGGGCGACCGGTTCAGCGCCTTCACCAGCACCGACGATGCAAAGGGCGAGTGGATGTGCATCAGGTCGAAATGCATTTTGCGCAGCTGGAACAACGCCGCCGGTTCCAACGGGTTTCCCGCGCGGTACCCGACCCGCTTGCCGGTGGGAACCGATTGATACCGGTACACCTGGAACGGATAATCATCCACCACGTGGCGGTATTTCGGGGTGACAACCGTCACCTGTGCGTGATTTTTCTGCAAATATTCCGCATAATTCTTGACCGTTTGCGCAACGCCGTCGATCATAGGCGGAAACGAATCGTTAAACAGTCCGATTTTCATACAGTCCGCATAAGCCTCCTTGCTGTTTGATACAGAAGTCTATGATTATCATACTATGGTTGGCGAATGGTTGCAAGCAAAAGCTGCATAAAGAAAGAAAATTTTCATTTTTTCCCGTTTGCTCTTTTCACCGCGTGCAAAATGCGGTATACTAAGTCTGATACCATATGGGAGGAAACGACTTATGAATCATGTGGCGTTTACTGTTTCTTTGGCGAAGATCATTGACGAACTGTCGCTGGAAACCATCTACACTCCGAACGATCCGGGCGAGCGGATGGTGGTGTCGCCCGACTTGAACCGTCCGGGCTTGGCGCTGAGCGGCTTTTTGGATTATTTTGACCATGACCGTATCCAGATGCTGGGCAAAAGCGAGCACGGCTTTTTGTTGGATCTGGATGCCGATACCCGCCGCGCGCGGGTGGACGAGCTGATTCGGCAAAAACCGCCGGCGGTGATCATCACCCGCTCGCTGGAAGTATTGCCCGAGGTGGAGGAAAGCTGCCGCCGGTACGAAGTGCCGCTGCTGCGCACCTCCGAGCCGACCTCCAGCGCTATGGCGGCGCTGATCGCCTTTTTGAATGTGCAGCTCGCGCCGCGCATCACCCGCCATGGCGTGCTGGTCGAGGTATACGGCGAAGGTATTTTGCTGATGGGCGACAGCGGTGTTGGCAAAAGCGAAACGGCGATCGAACTGATCAAGCGCGGTCACCGGCTGATCGCGGACGATGCGGTGGAAATTCGCCGCGTGTCCGCCAAAACGCTGGTCGGCTCCGCTCCCGATAACATCCGTCACTTTATCGAGCTGCGCGGCGTGGGCATCATCAACGCCCGCCGGCTGTTCGGTATGGGCTCGGTCAAGGTCACCGAAAAAATCGACATGGTGATCGAGCTGGAGCCGTGGGATAACAACAAAATCTATGACCGCATGGGGCTGGACAACGAGTATACCGAGATTTTGGGCATCCAGGTTCCCAAAACACTGATCCCCATCAAACCCGGTCGAAACCTCGCCATCATCATCGAGGTGGCGGCGATGAACAACCGCCACCGCAAAATGGGCTACAACGCCGCGCAGGAGCTGATGCACAATCTGGGGATGGACGCGGACGCGCCCAACGCTCCGGCGGCGGAAGTGGAATGGAATAAATTTTAGAAAAGGGTGCTATACATCATATGATAACCTCTGTTGTTGCTGATTTGCATTGCCACACCCTCGCATCCAGCCACGCGTACAGCACCGTGACCGAGCTGGCGGGGGAGGCGGCGCGCAAACAGATGCTGGCGGTCGCCTGTACCGACCATGGCGTATCCATGCAGGATGCACCGCATATCTGGCATTTCCGCAATCTGGATCAGCTGCCGCCGCGCATCAACGGTGTGCGGGTGCTGCGCGGGGTGGAAGCCAACGTGATCGGTACCGACGGCAGTCTGGATATGGAGGCTGCCGACCTGGAAGAGTTGGAGATCGTGGTCGCGTCGATGCACCGCGGACTGATGCCGTTTGGCTCGATGGAGGAAATGACCGCCGCGTGGACAGCGATTGCGAAAAACCCGCTGGTGGATATCATCGGTCATTCGGGCGATCCCCGCTTTGCCTATGATTATGATACGGTGATCCCGCTGTTCGGGCAATATGGCAAGCTGGTCGAGATCAACGAAAACACCTTTGCGGTGCGCCGCCAGTCGCTGCAAAACTGCGTGCATATTGCGCAGCTGTGCAAGCAGCACGGGGTGCGGATCGTGGTGGATTCGGATGCGCATTATCATGCTTCGGTGGGCAAGGTGGAGCAATGCCTGCAAATGCTGCAGGAGATTGATTTTCCATCCAAACTGATTGTCAATGGCAGCGCGGATGCGTTCAAAGCGTATCTGTGCGAAAAACACATTTCATTATAAAAAAGGAGAGAGCGTACCATGGTACGAGTAGGAATTGATTTGGGCGGCACCAACATTGTGGCTGGTGTGGTGGATGACAGCTACACCATTTTGGCAACCGCCAAACGCAAAACCAACCTGCCCCGCCCGGCGGAGGAGATCATCCGCGATATGGCGGAGCTGACCCGCGAGGCAGTGGAAAAAGCCAATATGACGATGAACGAGGTGCGGTATGTGGGTGTTGGCTGCCCCGGCACCTGCAATCAGGATACCGGCATTGTGGAGTATTCCAACAATCTGCAATTCCACAAGGTGCCGCTGCGGGATGACCTCAGTCGCCTGACCGGAAAACCGGTGTATATTGAAAACGATGCCAACGCCGCCGCGCTGGGCGAAGCACTGGCGGGTGCCGGCAAGGGCACCAATAGCTGCGTGTGCATCACGCTGGGTACCGGCGTGGGCAGCGGTGTGGTGCTGAACGGCAAGGTTTATGGCGGGTTCAACTTCGCCGCGTCCGAGATCGGTCACACCGTGATCGTGGTGGATGGCGAACCGTGCACCTGCGGTCGTAACGGCTGCTGGGAAGCGTATGCCTCTGCGACGGCGCTGGTGCGCCAGACCAAAGCTGCCATGGATGCTCACCCGGATAGCAAGATGCACGCGGTGGCGCAGGAGCACGGTCGCGTCAGTGGACGGACGGCGTTTGACGCGATGCGTTTGGGCGATGCCGCTGCCAAACAGGTGGTGGACACCTACATTGGGTATGTGGCGTGCGGTTTGACCAACGTCATCAACATTTTCCAGCCGGAGGTCGTTTGCGTGGGCGGCGGTATCTGCAACGAGGGCGACACTCTGCTGGTGCCGCTGAAGCAGAAGATCGAGCAGGATCGTTACAGCAAATACAGCGTGCATCAATCGCGCCTGTGTGTTGCGACACTGGGCAACGATGCCGGCATTATCGGTGCGGCATTTCTGGGCAATGAATAAGAGGATAATTTTGAAGAGGGGGAACTGCGGTGATCTGGCAGCCTGATTTGTGTGCAGCTTTGGAAAAACAGGGGTGCCGTGTTGCGCTGCAGGCTCCTATGGCTCCCTACACCACCTTCCGTATCGGCGGTCCGGCGGATGCGGTGATTACCGCACCGTCGGCGCAGGCGCTGGCGGAGGCACTGCGGCTTTGCCGCGAGCACGAGCTGCCGGTCACCTTGATCGGCAAAGGCTCCAACCTGCTGGTATCAGATGACGGCATCGAAGGTGCGGTTGTGCGATTGGACGACCGGTCGCAGCCGATCACCTGCGATCCCGCTACCGGCATGGTGACCGCTTTTGCGGGTGTGTCCATCGGGCGGCTGTGCCGCGAGGCGCGCGACCATGGACTGACCGGGTTGGAGTTTGCGTTCGGAATCCCGGGCAGCGTGGGCGGCGGCGTGTATATGAACGCGGGCGCTTACGGTGGTCAGTTTGCGGATGTGCTGCACAGCGTAACGCTGCTGTCACCCGAAACCGGCACGCTGCGCACCGCCCCGGCGGCGGAGTTGCAGCTGGATTACCGCCACAGCGCGCTGATGCAGACCAATGATGTGGTGGTGGATGCCACTTTCCGGCTGTCGGCGGGAAATGTCGAGGCGATCACCGCCCGCATGAAGGAACTGATGGCGAAGCGCCGTGACAAGCAGCCGCTGGAATATCCCAGCGCAGGCAGCTTTTTCAAGCGTCCGCAAGGGCATTTTGCGGCGGCGCTGATTGATCAGTGTGGCTTAAAAGGTTTTGCCGTGGGCGATGCCCAGGTCAGCGAAAAGCACGCGGGATTTGTGATCAACCGCGGACACGCCACCTGTCGGGATATGATCGCGCTGAAGCGCGAGGTGTGCCGCCGGGTGTGGGAGCAATGCCAAGTGGCGCTGGAGCCGGAAGTGGCGTTGATAGGACGGAATGTCAGCTGGTAAGACCGGCTGTGGAGGAAGGAAGGGTAACCATGGAATTGCTGATCGTGACCGGTATGTCCGGTGCGGGCAAATCCCGCGCGGTCAACGCGCTGGAGGATATCGGCTTTTATTGTGTCGATAACCTGCCGCCTCGGTTGATTCCCAAATTTGCAGAGCTGTGTATGCAGTCGCAGGAGCCGATCCCGCGGGTCGCCATTGTGGTGGATATTCGCGGCGGCAAATGGTTTGACCGGCTGCCGGAGATTTTGCAGGAGCTGAAAGACCAGTGCGGTGACTATAAAATTCTGTTTTTGGAATGTGATTCGCAGGTGCTTAAACGGCGGTACAAAGAAACCCGCCGTCAGCACCCGCTGTTGGCGGAAACCAACGGTTCGCTGTCTGAAGCGATCGAGCGGGAACGGGCGATGCTGCACGATCTGCGGCGGCAAACCGATTATCTGATCGATACCACCCATCTGTCGCCCGCCCAACTGAAAGAAAGCGTGGTCAGCTTGTTTTTGGACAATGCCGACGCGGGCATGAGCATCACCTGCATGTCCTTTGGGTTCAAATACGGGTATCCGGAGGAAGCGGATCTGGTGATGGATGTGCGCTGCTTTGCCAATCCTTTTTATGTGGACGAGCTGCGCCACAAAACCGGGTTGGATGCGGATGTGCGGGAATATGTGCTGAACGATCCGCACATTGCGGGATTTCAGCAGCGGCTGTACGATTTGATTGAATATATGCTGCCGCTCTACCGCAACGAGGGCAAAAGCCAGCTGGTGATCGCCATCGGCTGCACCGGCGGCAAGCACCGCTCGGTCACGGTGGCGGAGGGCTTGTTCGAGCACCTGCGTGAACAAGGCTTGCGGGTGAATGTGCGCCACCGCGATATTCGTAAACTGTAATTTCTTGTATACATACCAACGAAAGGGGGAGGAAGCGTTGTCGTTTTCGTCTGATGTCAAGCGCGAATTATGCGAGATCGTGCCGGAAAAAGCGTGTTGCCGCAAGGCGCAGCTGTATGGTATGCTGGAAGCGGGGCGCTCCTTCTCCGCCGACCGCATTTCGCTGCAAACCGAAAGCGAAGCGGTGGCGCAGTTGTATCAGCGTCTGCTGCAAGAGGTGGCGGGCGTGACCGCTATGCGCAGCGATGCCGCCGGCGAGGAAACCAAATTCCACACCCTTTCGGTGCCGCCCGAACAGTGCCGCCGTGTGTGGGAACTGTTTGGACAGGATGCAGCATCCTATGCGGTGCGGCTTAACCGGGCAAATCTGGAATGTGACGAATGTGCCGCCGCTTATCTGCGGGGCATTTTCCTGACCTGCGGCGCCATGACCACGCCGCAGATCGGCTATCATATGGAATTCAGCGTGCCATACTACCACCTGTCCCGCGATTGGCAGGCGCTGTTTGCTGAATGGGGCTTGACCGCGCGCGAAATTCGGCGCAAGGGCGGCTATGTGCTCTATTTCAAAGAGAGCGAACAGATCGAGGATTGCCTGACCCTGATGGGTGCGATGTCGGCATCGCTGGAACTGATGAACATCAAAATGGTCAAGGATATCCGCAACAACGCCAACCGCATCACCAATTGCGAAAGCGCCAACATCGACAAAACGGTGGCGGCGGCGGCGCGCCAAATGGCGGCGCTGCATACGATTCAGAACACCTGTGGACTGGATGCACTGCCGGAGGATCTGCGCGAGCTGGCAGCGCTGCGGTTGGAAAATCCGGATTATTCGCTGCGCGAATTGGGCGAAGCGCTGAGCCGCCCCATCAGCCGGTCGGGGGTCAACCACCGGTTGGAGCGGATCATGGCGTTTGCCGAGCATCTGTAAAGGAGGCGCTTTTCCATGGCTTTTGCCCATCTTCATGTTCATAGTGAATATAGCTTGCTGGATGGCGCTTGCCGCATTCAGGAGTTGGTGCGCCGCGCGGCTGAACTGGGTCAAACGGCGCTGGCGATCACCGACCACGGCGTGATGTACGGCGTGGTCGATTTTTATAAAGCCGCACAAAAGGCGGGCATCCACCCGATCATTGGGTGCGAAGTTTATGTGGCGCCCCGCACGCGGTTTGATAAGGTGCATGGAGTGGATAACGGCTACCATCATCTGGTGCTGCTGTGTGAAAACGACCAGGGCTATCACAATTTGATGAAGCTGGTGTCGCTTGGCTGGACTGAGGGCTTTTACAGCCGCCCGCGGGTGGATGAACAGCTGCTGGAGCAATATCACGAGGGATTGATTGCGCTGTCGGCGTGCCTGGCGGGCGAGGTGCCCAGCCGCCTGCGTTCCGGTGATTATGAAGGTGCACGCCAGATCGCGCAGCGATACAGCGATCTGTTCGGCAAAGACAACTATTATCTCGAACTGCAGGATCACGGCCTGTCCGAGCAAAAGAATATCAACCCCCAGCTGATTCGGTTGTCGCGCGACACCGGCATCCCGCTGGTTTGCACTAACGATGTGCACTATCTGACCAAAGAGGATGCGCGGGTGCAGCAGGTGCTGCTGTGCATCCAAACCGGTACCACGCTGGACGATCCCAGCGCCATGTCGTTTGAAACCGATGAGTTTTATCTCAAATCCGAGTTGGAGATGCGGGCGCTGTTTCCAGCGATTCCGGAGGCATTTGACAACACTGCCCGCATCGCGGAGCGCTGCCGGGTGGACATCCGGTTTGGCGAACTAAAGCTGCCCACCTTTACAGCACCGGAGGGGGACAACCTGTCCTATTTCCGGCGGCTGTGTACCGAGGGGCTGCGCCGCCGCTACGGCGACCATCCGGACGCCGCCATTACGGAGCGTTTGGAATACGAACTGTCCACCATCGAGCAGATGGGATATGTGGATTACTATTTGATCGTGAACGACTTTGTGCAGTACGCCAAAGCACATGATATTCCGGTGGGGCCCGGTCGTGGCTCCGGCGCGGGCAGCCTGTGCGCCTATTGCATGGGTATTACCGCCATCGACCCGATCCGCTACAACCTGCTCTTTGAGCGGTTCCTTAATCCGGAGCGGGTCAGCATGCCGGACTTTGATATTGACTTTTGTCCCCAGCGACGGCAGGAGATCATTAACTATGTGATCGGCAAATACGGCGCGGATCGGGTGTCGCAGATCATTACCTTCGGCACCATGGCGGCGCGCGCTGCCATTCGCGATGTGGCGCGGGTGATGTCGCTGCCGTATGCGCTGGCGGATCAGGTAGCGAAGCTGATCCCCTTTGAACTGAAAATGACCATCGACAAAGCACTGGAGCAATCCGCCAAGCTACGCGAGTTGGTGGCAGGTGACGAGCGGGTGGAAGCCTTGATCGCAATGGCGAAGCGGGTAGAGGGGATGCCGCGCAACGCCTCCACGCATGCCGCCGGTGTGGTGATCGCGCCGCGTCCGGTTAGCGATTTTGTGCCGCTGTGCCTCAACGGCGAGGCGGTTGCCACCCAGTACCCGATGAAGATACTGGAGTCGCTCGGTATGCTTAAGGTCGACTTTTTGGGGCTGCGCAACCTGACGGTGATTCACGATGCCGAGCGGATGATCCGGCAGGAGCAGCCTGATTTTGCGGTGGCGGATATTCCGCTGGATGCCGCGCCGGTGTATGAAATGCTGGCGGCGGGCAACAGTATGGGTGTGTTCCAATTCGAGTCGGAGGGTATGAAACGGGTGCTGGTGAGTTTGTCGCCCGATTGCTTCGAGGATTTGATCGCCGTTATCTCGTTGTTTCGTCCCGGTCCGATGGATTCCATTCCCAAGTATATCCATAACCGCCACCATCCCGACGCGGTGCGGGTGCGTCATCCGCTGCTGGCGCCTATCCTGAATGTGACCTATGGCTGCATTGTGTATCAGGAGCAGGTCATGCAGATATTCCGCGAGCTGGCCGGGTATTCGCTGGGGCGGGCAGATCTGGTGCGCCGCGCCATGGCGAAAAAACAAGAGGATGTGATGGAGCAGGAACGCGCTATCTTTATCCACGGTCTGACCGATGAAAACGGGGCTGTGGTGGTGGACGGCTGTTGCCGCCGCGGCGTGCCGGAGCAAACAGCGCAGGCGATTTTTGACGATATGTTCTCGTTTGCCTCCTATGCGTTCAACAAATCGCATGCCGCCGCTTATGCCACCGTGGCGTATCAAACCGCTTATCTGAAATGCTTTTATCCGCGCCAGTATATGGCGGCGTTGTTGACCAGTGTGCTGGAAAGCGGTCGTGTGGCGGGGTATATCGGCGAATGTGAGCGAATGGGCATTCGCGTGCTGCCGCCCTCGGTCAACGACAGTGTGTCCGCGTTCACAGTGGATGGCGAGCATATCCGATATGGGCTGCTGGCGCTCAAAAATCTGGGGCGCGGCTTGATCGATGCCTTGGTGAGCGAGCGGGAGCAACACGGACGCTTCACCGATTTCTTCAGCTTTTGCAAGCGTATGTCCGGTAAAAAGGATTTCAACCGCCGCGCGGTCGAGAGTTTGATCAAATGTGGTGCGTTGGATGGATTGGGACACAACCGCCGCGCCATGATGCTGTCCTACGAGGGTATATTGGATCAGTTGGAGGAGGACAACCGCCGCAATCTGGATGGCCAGCTCGGCTTTTTTGATGTGGCGGGGGAGGACACAGCTGTCGCGCCGGCAATCCCGGCGTGCGAGGAATATTCTCATGCGGAAAAGCTGGCGATGGAAAAAGAGGTGACCGGTTTGTATATCTCCGGTCATCCGTTGGAGCCGTATCGTCCGCTGTATAAAGCGATGAAGCTGGCGCGTATGGAACGGCTACTGGCAGCGGGGGGGCAGGTGGCGGATGGCACCACCGTGCGGCTGCTGGTGCTGGTCGACCATATGCGCCAAAAGGTCACCAAATCGCGGGAAACCATGGCGTATGCCACGGTGGAGGATTTAACCGGCAGCATGGAGATGCTGGTGTTTCCGAAAACGCTGGCGCGGTATGCCACTCTTCTGCAGGAGGGTGCCGCCGTCCTGATCACGGCGCGGGTCAGTGTGCGGGAGGATGAAGAACCAAAATTGATCTGTGACACGGTGCAGCCGGCGCCGGATCCGTCTGCGCCGCTGCCGGCGGAAACGGTCAAGCCAAAATCTGGCAAACCGGCAATGGATGCACCCGCACCGTCTACGCCGTCGGCGCATCACGGGTTGTATTTGAAAGTGCCCTCCCGCGGCAGTGCGTTGTACAAACGCGCCTGTTTGGTGATGGATGTGTTTGCCGGTGAACAGCCGCTGTATATCCGCTTTGCCGACACCGGCAAAATGGTCAAAGCGCCTGCCTCTATGGGGGTGTGGCCGCACGAGGTGATGATGCGCGAATTGCGGTCATTTTTGGGCGAAGAGAATGTGGTATGGGTACCGTGACTCTGTTACTTGGTAAAGTGTTGAAATTTCGCCGAAATCGTGAGCATTTATTGTCGAAAAGACGGATTGATATTTTTGCTATTTACGATATAATAAAATACTAAAGGTATCTCTATAGGTATCAGTGATTGCACGCATGTTGCGTTGAAGAGGAGATTTGACTATGGCTATTCAAAAACTGGCGGTTCTGACAAGCGGCGGCGACGCACCCGGTATGAATGCTGCCATTCGTGCGGTCGTGCGCACGGCGCTGGGCGAAGGAATCGACATTTACGGTGTGTACCGTGGATATAACGGCTTGATCGACGGCGATATGGAGAAAATGAATCTGCGCAGTGTGTCGGATATCATCCATCGCGGCGGTACCATGCTGTATACGGCCCGCAGCAAAGAGTTCCAGACCGAAGAGGGTATGCAGAAAGCGGTCAAAACCTGCCGCGATAAAGGCATCGGCGGTGTGGTCGTGATCGGTGGCGACGGTTCGTTCCGCGGTGCACAGGATCTGACGCGCCATGGTATGCCGTGTGTCGGTATCCCCGGCACTATTGATAATGATATTTCCTGCTGCGAGCACACCATCGGTTATGACACGGCGCTCAACACCTGCATGGAAATGATCGACAAGGTGCGCGATACGGCGCAGTCGCATGACCGCTGTTCGGTGATCGAGGTTATGGGTCGCCGCGCGGGGTATCTGGCGCTGAATGCCGGTATCGCGGCGGGCGCCACCAGCATTCTGGTGCCCGAAGTTGAATTTGATTTCCAGCGCGATATTCTGGATCGCATCGCGGCGACGTCCCGCACCGGCAAAAAACACTTCATCATCGTGGTGGCCGAGGGTATCGGCCATGCGGATGAGATCGCGAAGAGGATCGAAAAAGAAACCGGTATCGAATCTCGTGCAACCATTCTGGGTCATGTGCAGCGTGGCGGTTCGCCCACTGTGCGCGATCGCGTGCTGGCGAGCGAGATGGGTTATCACGCGGTACAGCTGCTGCTGCACGGCAAGAGCAACCGCATTGTGACCATCAAATCGGATAAAATCACCGATTACGATATCGAAGAAGCACTGCAAATGAAAAAGCCCTTCGATCGCGATTTGTACGATATGGCACACAAGATCTCCATTTGATCGTGTATTTTCAAACCGGGAGCAGAGAATTCCTCTGCTCCCGGTTTTTCGTATACTATAGAAAAGCGCCGAGGTGCTCCATACGGAACGCCTCGGCGCTTTGTCTGTTGTATTTATCGTACGCTGAACAAAATCTCGCCGTAGCTCGGATAAGGCCACCAACGCTTGTCGGTGTACAGCTCCAACTCGTCGGCGACACTGCGCAGCTTCTGCATTACATCCAAAACGGTGTGGCAGTAATACTGTGCGGTTTCCGCCACATCGGTGATGGCGGAAACTTTGTCCATCGCTGCTTGCAGCTGTTCCATATAGCGATACAGCTGGTTGCTGAGGTCATTAAGCTTTGTGATGAGCGTTTCTTCGGTATAGCAGTCGATGTTCGGCATCAGCTGCTTTTTGCTGAGTGCCGTCTGCGTCAACTCATGAATGTACGAACTAACCGACGGGATGATCTCTTTGCACACCATATCCAGCATGGTCAGCGCCTCGATATGAATGGTTTTGCTGTAATTTTCGTAAGCGATCTCCATGCGCGAGTGGATCTCGGCGGGGCTGAACACCTTGTGTTTGGTAAACAGAGCAATGTTCTTCGGCTCCTCGTACCGCGGCAGACAATCCGGCGTGGTGCGCAGGTTCAGCAGCCCGCGGCGTTCGGCTTCAGCGATCCATTCGTCGTTGTAGCCGTTGCCGTTAAAGATGATGCGTTTGTGTTCCTTGATCGTCTTTTTGATCAGCGTGTCCAGCGCGCTTTGGAAATCGTCAGCCGCTTCCAGCACATCGGCAAACTGGCTGAGCTCTTCCGCTACTGCTGTGTTCAAAATGATGTTGGCGCTGGCGATGGAGGCCGCCGACCCCAACATACGGAACTCGAATTTGTTGCCGGTGAAGGCAAAGGGAGAGGTACGGTTGCGATCGGTGGTGTCCTTGGGGAACCGCGGCAGCACATGCACACCCACCCGCATCTGCACCTTTTCTTTGGCATCATAAGCGGTGTTGCTTTCGATGGATTCCAAAATCTCGGTCAGCTCATCGCCCAGCGACACCGACACCACTGCCGGCGGGGCTTCGTGCGCGCCCAAACGGTGGTCGTTGCCCGCACCGGAGGCGGAGATGCGCAGCAGATCCTGATATTCGTCCACCGCTTTGATCACAGCGCACAGGAACAGCAGGAACTGCGCATTGTCATACGGTGACTGACCCGGTTCCAGCAGGTTCACGCCGGTGTCGGTGGACAGCGACCAGTTGTTGTGCTTGCCGCTGCCGTTCACGCCGTCAAACGGCTTTTCGTGCAGCAGGCAAACCATGCCATGCCGCGCGGCCACCCGCTTCATCAGCTCCATAGTCAGCTGGTTGTGGTCGGTGGCAATGTTAGTAGTAGTGAAGATGGGCGCCAGCTCGTGCTGACCGGGTGCCACCTCGTTGTGCTCGGTTTTCGCGAGGATACCCAGCTTCCACAGCTCTTCGTCCAGCTCTTTCATAAACGCCGCGATACGGGGCTTGATAGCACCGAAATAATGGTCGTCCATTTCCTGTCCCTTGGGCGGACGGGCGCCCAGCAGGGTGCGCCCGGTGTAGATCAGATCGCGCCGTTTGTCGAACACATCGCGGTCGATCAGAAAATATTCCTGCTCGGGTCCCACGGTGGTAACGATGGAATGTACCGTCGTGTTGCCGAACAAACGCAGAATACGCAGTCCCTGCTTGTTGATCGCGTTCATCGACCGCAGCAGCGGCGTTTTCTTGTCCAGTGATTCGCCGCCGTACGAGCAAAGCGTGGTGGGAATACACAGGGTGCCGTCTTTGATAAAGGCATAGGAGGTGGGATCCCACACCGTGTAGCCGCGCGCCTCAAAGGTGGTGCGCAAGCCGCCGGAAGGGAAGCTGGAAGCGTCCGGCTCGCCTTTGATCAGCTCTTTGCCGGAAAATTCCATGATCACCTTGCCCTCGGCGGTGGGGGTGATAAAGCTGTCGTGTTTTTCCGCCGTGATATCGGTCAGCGGCTGGAACCAGTGGGTATAGTGGGTCACACCGTGTTCCAACGCCCAGTCTTTCATGGCGTTGGCGACCACATTGGCCACTTCCTGATCCAGCGCTTTGTTATCAGCAATGTACTTTTTGAGCGCCTTGTATGTGTCTTTGGGCAGTCGTTCCTGCATAACCGTGTCGTTAAACACCATGCAGCCAAACATTTCCGGCACCTTTGCCATAGTCTCCTTCACTCCTACTGTTGTAATACGGCGTGCGGTCCCTCTCCCTCAAAAGAAATCGTGCGCCCACTTCCGCTAAAAAGCCCTTCTAGTATACCTTATAAAGGGCGTGGTTGTCAATCGCCAGAAAGCCGCCCGATGATATTGACAAAAAAAGCCGGTTGGCATATAATTTGTAATTGGTTTACCTGATAGAACGGGCTCCCTGTCGGTTCGGGGAGATTTTTTATGAGTGAAGGAGACAAAACAGCTATGCAGTGGACAGGTCTTAATGATTTACGGGAAAAATATTTGTCGTTTTTTGAAAGCAAGGGGCATCTGCGTCTGCCCAGCTTCGGGTTGATTCCCAAAGGGGACAAATCCCTTTTGCTGATCAACTCCGGTATGGCACCGATGAAAAAATTCTTCACCGGCGAGATCACCCCGCCCCGCAAACGGGTTACTACCTGTCAAAAATGTATCCGCACCCCCGATATCGAGCGGGTGGGCAAAACCGCGCGCCACGGTACCTATTTTGAAATGCTCGGCAACTTCAGCTTCGGCGACTATTTCAAACACGAAGCCACCGCGTGGGCGTGGGAGTTCTGCACCAAGGTGCTGGAGCTGCCGGTCGACCGGATTTGGGTCAGCATTTATGAAAATGATGACGAAGCGTTTGATATCTGGACGCGTGAGGTGGGCGTAGCTGCCGACCATATTGTTCGTTTGGGCAAAGAGGACAACTTCTGGGAGCACGGCACCGGTCCCTGCGGCCCCTGCTCCGAACTGTATTTTGACCGCGGCGAGGAATACGGCTGCGGTTCTCCCACCTGCGGCGTGGGCTGCGACTGCGACCGCTATGTCGAATTTTGGAACCTCGTGTTCACCCAGTTCGACAGCGACGGCGCGGGCAACTATGCGCCGCTGGATCATCCCAACATCGACACCGGTATGGGATTGGAGCGTCTGGCCTGCATCATGCAGGGGGTGGACAACCTGTTTGAAGTGGATACGGTCCAGAATATCATGAAACATATCAGCCGCATCGCGGGCGTACATTACGGCGACGATCCCAAGACCGATGTGTCGCTGCGGGTTATCACCGACCATATCCGTTCCACCACCTTTATGATCGGCGACGGCGTGATGCCCTCCAACGAGGGTCGCGGCTATGTGCTGCGCCGTTTGCTGCGCCGCGCCGCGCGCCACGGTCGTTTGCTCGGCATCCACAAGCCGTTCCTGTATGAAGTGTGCGAAACGGTGATCAAAGAGAACCTGAGCGCGTATCCGGAGCTGGCGGAAAAGAAAGATTTCATCACCAAACTGATTCAAGTGGAGGAGAATTCCTTCTCCAAAACCATCGACAGCGGTCTGTCGCTGTTGGATGATATGCTGGCGCATCTGGAGGGCACGGTGCTGTCCGGTGAGGATGCGTTTAAGCTGTACGATACCTATGGATTCCCGCTGGACCTGACCCAGGATATTCTGGAAGAAAAGGGCTTGACGGTGGACGAGCAGGCGTTTGCGGATCTGATGACCCAGCAGCGTGAACGCGCCCGCAACGCGCAAAGCGACGACGATACCAACGCATGGAAAGACGGCGCGAGTGTGCTGGAACAGCTGACCCCCGGCAAATTTGTCGGCTATGAGGAGCTGAGTCACCAGGCGGTCGTGACCTCGATTATTGTGAATAACGAGCTGGTCGAAACCGTTTCGGCGGGCGAAAAAGCGGCTGTTGTGCTGGATGTGACCCCGTTCTACGCGGAAAGCGGCGGACAGGTGGGCGATGTCGGCTCGCTGATTGGCGACGGCGCACAGTTTGATGTAGAAAACACCATCAAAGGTCATAACGGTGTGATCGCGCATGTCGGTGTGCAAAAAGCCGGCGATCTGCGGGTAGGCGATGTACTCACCGCCGCGGTCAACGATGATGTGCGCCATGCGACCATGCGTAACCACTCGGCGGCGCACTTGCTGCAAGCGGCGCTGCGCCGGGTGCTGGGCACACATGTCGAGCAGGCCGGTCAGCTGGTGGATGCGCACCGTGTGCGGTTCGATTTCACCCATTTTTCGGCGCTGACGGCGGACGAGCTGAAACAGGTGGAAGAGCTGGTCAACGGCTGGGTCCTCGCGGGTCTGGCAGTGGATGTACGCGAAATGCCGATCGAAGAGGCGAAAAAGCTGGGCGCTATGGCGTTGTTCGGTGAAAAATATGGTGATGTGGTGCGCGTGGTGCGTATGGGCGATGTGTCCATCGAATTCTGCGGCGGTACCCATGTGGATAACACGGCGAAGCTCGGCTTGTTCCGCGTGGTATCCGAAGGCTCGGTCGCGTCCGGTGTGCGCCGTATCGAAGCGGTGACCGGTTTTAACCTGCTGGAGGTCATGGATGAGCAGCGCCAGCTGCTGGAGTATACCGCGGACACCATCAAAGCCAGCAATGTTGAGGATATTGCCCGCCGTTCGGCGCAGCTGATGGCGGAGCTGAAAGCTACCCAGAAAGAGCTGGATGAGATCAAAGCCCGCATGGCGTCGCAAAAGGTGGAAGGCTTGTTCCAAAACGCCAAAACGGTGAACGGCGTGAAAATCGTGGCGGCCGCGTTTGCGGGTGCCGGTGCCGATACCGTGCGCGAAATGTGCAACCGCAGCAAGGATCTGGTGGGTGATGCCGCCGTGGTCGTGCTGCTGGCGGGTATGCAGGAATCGGCAAGCTCTGTCTCCTTTGCGTGCTATTGCTCGGCGGCGGCTGTGGCGCTGGGTGCGCATGCCGGCAAAATCATCAAAGATGTCGCGGCGATTTGCGACGGTCGCGGCGGCGGTCGTCCGGATATGGCGCAGGGCGGCGGTAAAGATCTGACCCGCGTGGACGATGCGGTCAACGCGGTGGACGATATCGTAGCCAAGCTGGTGACGAAATAATCAAGATAACAGGAGGATGACCGATATGGATTGCGTTTTTTGCAGCATTGTGCGGGGGGATATTCCCTCGAAAAAAGTGTACGAGGACGACCAGGTGCTGGCGTTTTATGATATCGAGCCGAAAGCACCGGTGCATATTCTGGTGATCCCCAAACAGCATATCTCCGGCGCCGCGGAGCTGACGGCGGAAAACGCCGCTGTGGTGGCGCATGTGTTTGAAGTGATTGCCAAAATCGCCCGCGAACAGAACATCGGCGATTTCCGCGTGGTCACCAACAACGGCGTGGGCGCCGGTCAAACGGTGCCGCATCTGCATTTCCATATTCTTGCCGGTAAAGTGCTGGGGGAAATGGGCTAAAAGGGGGCGCTTTCCATCATCTATATTGTCATGGATCTGGAATGGAACGGCGCGTATTCCCGCAAAGCGCACGGATATTTCAACGAGATCATCGACATCGGCGCGGTCAAACTGGATAGCGACCTGCGCGAGCTGGATCGTTTTCAAGCGGTCATCAAGCCGTCCATCAGCCGAAAATTGTCGGATATTGTGCAAAATCTGACCCATATCGAACCGGAGGAACTGGATCGCGGCGTGACCTTTGGGCAAGCGATGAGCGCGCTGCGCACATGGATCGGCGAGGGCGAAGCCGCGCTGCTGACGTGGAGCCAGACCGATTTGCTGGTGCTGATGGAGGATTTCCGCTTTTTCTATAAAAAGCAGGAAGTGCCGTTTATGACGCATTATGCGGACATTCAGCGCTATTGTCAGCAGAAAATGGGTGTGCCGCTGGGGCAGCAGCTGGGGCTGCGCAGCGCTTGCGAGCGACTGTCGATCAGCACGGAGGGGATGGAAACTCATCGCGCCCTCGGCGATACGCTGCTGACGGTGGAGGTGCTGCGCGCCGTAGGCGACAGCACATCGCTGCCGGAGGAGCTGCAGCCGGCGGACGACATCTTTTACGAGCGGGTACTGTTCAAGCCGTATGTGCTGCGGGATCTGGATGATCCGCTGGTGGATCGCAGCCAAATGCGTTTTGTTTGTCCGGATTGCGGGCGACGGCTGCGCCATAAGACCCCGTGGGCGTTTGGTGGTCATGCCTTTTGCGCCGACTTGATTTGCGGCAGCTGCCAAAAAGAATACCGCGGTCGGGTGCAGTTCAAAAAGAAATACGACAGCGTGGATGTGAAACGCAAGCTGGTGGAAAAGAAACCACCGGAAGACGAAAAACAGGAGGAAAAAGACCATGGCGCAGAATAACCATCATGTCAAAGACGATGTGTCCAAGCAGATGAAGAAGATGGGCGGCTTTATGGGCGAGTTTCGTCAGTTTGCCATGCGCGGCAATGTGATCGACCTGGCCGTCGGCGTAATTATCGGCGGCGCGTTCCAAAAGATCGTGTCCTCGGTGGTCAGCGATCTGGTGATGCCGTTTGTCGGTCTGTTTACCGGCGGCATCAATTTTACCGACCAGTTTGTGGTGCTGAAATATCCGGACGGAGTCGAATCTGCAACCTACGCCACCTTGAAGGCGGCGACCGATGCCGGTGCCACTACCTTCAACTATGGTGCCTTTATTACCGAAGTGATCAACTTTATCATTATGGCGTTTGTGGTGTTCCTGCTGGTCAAAGGCATCAACCGCCTGACCGCTTCTCATAAGGCAGCGGAGGAAGAACCGGCTCCCACCACCAAGAAATGCCCGTTCTGCTGCAGCGAGATCAGTGTCGAAGCGACCCGCTGTCCGCATTGTACCTCGGTGCTGGAGGAACAGCCGACGGAGAGTGCCGAATGACACAGCCGCATCCCGAATGGACCACCCGCCTGCTTGGGTGGTATGATACGGTAAAACGCGATTTCCCCTGGCGACAGGATACCGACCCGTATCGGGTGTGGGTGTCCGAAATCATGTTACAGCAAACACGGATCGAAGCGGCGATGGGTTACTATCGCCGCTTTATGCAAGCCTTGCCCACGGTGGCGGATCTCGCTGCGGTGGAGGATGATGTGCTTCTCAAGCTGTGGGAGGGGCTTGGTTATTACAGCCGTGCCCGCAACTTGAAAAAAGCGGCAGTGATGGTGATGCAGCAGTTTGGCGGGCAAATCCCCGCGTCGTATCCCGATTTGCTGTCGCTGCCGGGCATCGGCGAATACACCGCCGGAGCCATCGCATCCATCTCGTTTGGTATTCCGGTGCCCGCGGTGGACGGCAATGTGCTGCGCGTACTGGCGCGGTTGACCGCGGATCGTGAGGATGTGTTGAAACCGGCGGCGAAAAAGCGGTTGTCGGCGCTGGCGGCGCAAATGGTGCCTGCCGACCGCCCCGGGGCGTACAATCAGGCGATCATGGAGCTGGGGGAGACGATCTGTCTGCCCAACACAGCCCCGGATTGCAGCCGCTGTCCGCTAAACGATCTGTGCGAAGCCAACCGGTTGGGGTGCGCGGCCGAACTGCCGGTGCGCGCTCCGAAAAAGGAAAAACGGCTGGAACGCCGTACCGTGCTGGTCATCATCAGTGAGCAACATGATGAGCGGCGGGTGCTGCTGCACCGTCGCCCGTCCAGCGGACTGCTGGCGCATTTGTGGGAGCTGCCCGCGGTCGAAGAATGGGTGTCCGCCGAACAGGCATGTGCCGCAGCCAAAGAGCTGCTGGATGCCCCGATAACGCTGGCACAGCCCTTGCCGGAGGCACGCCACCTGTTTTCGCATATCGAATGGAAAATGCGTGGCTTTTGTCTGACAACCGCGACCGACCATCTGCCGCCGGATTGTGTGTGGGCGGATGCCGCCGAGCTTACGGATGTGTACGCGCTGCCCAGTGCGTTTCGTGCGTATGCGCGCCTGTTGCCGAAACTATTGACAAAGGAAGAAACCATATGAAACGGAATGTCTGGATCACCGGTGCCTCCGGCGGAATCGGCAGCGCGATCGCGCGCCGGTTTGCCCGCGACAGCTGGGGTGTGCTGCTGCAATATTACCACGGTGAGCAACGCGCACAGGCGCTGGAGGAAGAGCTGCGCGCCACCGGTGCGGATGTCATGAGCCTTTCGGCGGATGTGGCAGACGGCGAAGCGATGCAGCGCGCGGCGCATGAGGCGGTCGCTCGCTTTGGACACATCGATGCGCTGGTTCACGCGGCAGGCATTGCCCGCCAGCAGCTGTTTACTGATACCACCTATGAACAGTGGAGCCAGATGCTGCGCACCCATTTGGATGGCGCCTATTGGGCGTGCCAGGCGGTGCTGCCGGATATGATACGCCGCCAAAGCGGCTGCATTGTGCTGGTGTCCTCCATTTGGGGGATGTCCGGCGCATCCTGCGAGGTAGCGTATTCCACCGCCAAAGCCGGGTTGATCGGTATGACCCAAGCGCTGGCGCAGGAGATGGGTCCCTCCCACATCCGGGTGAACTGCCTCGCCCCCGGCGTGATCGATACGCCAATGAACGGTATGCTGGACCAAGCGGCGATACAGGCGCTGTGTGACGAAACGCCGCTCGGACGCGTCGGTACACCGGACGAGGTGGCGGCAGCGGCGGCGTTCTTGGTATCGCCGGATGCGTCGTTTATCACCGGACAGGTGCTCAGCCCCAACGGCGGATTTATCATGTAAAATGAGAAAAATATGTTAGCATAAGTAAGAGAAAACCTCCTGTGGAGATGATGCTGGTTTGGCAACCACATCAAAAAACACAGGAGGTTTTTTGGTTATGGAAGATAACGTGCAAACTCTTGCTGTAGATTGTTGTCGAAGCGTGTTGGCTCTTGACTGCATTTCGCGCCGAAAAAACAACATTTCGCGCCCGAAAAGCACCTTTCCCACTTTATTTGGTATATAATGGCCGTGATATCTGGAAAAGCCATTGATGGATATGCAACCGAACTGACGGGTGTATCAACCGGTGCAATTTCATTTTAAGCTGTCGTCGGATAGCGGAACGGAGGATAAAATGAAGAAGCGAGTGTTAAGTATTTTGCTATGCTTTGTGATGGTGCTGGGACTTGTGCCTGCAAGCGCCTTTGTCGACGCTGCAGCGTCCGGCGAACACGGCAGCCACTGCATCTGCGGCGTGAGTAATTGCAGTGACACCAAGCACGGCGGTAAGCTTGAGTGGAAGCCCATTTCCAGCCTGAACAGTATTTATACAGCGGGTAACTATTACCTGACGCAGGATGTGAAAATCAGCAGCGGTGTGTTCTATCTTGATTCATCCGTAGGACCCGTCAACCTCTGCCTTAACGGCAAAACGATCAGCTGGACAGGTGCGGCATCAGCTCAAGATAAGTACGCCGGTATCGTCCTTACATCCGGTGCGAGCCTCACCATCACCGATTGCCATAGCGACGATGAGATCGGCAAAATCATCCGTACGAGTGCAAGAAGCAATTCCGACAAAAACTTGGATTACAGCCTCATTTATAACCAAAACGGCACGCTGAACCTTTGGAACGGCTGCATCGGCGGCAACGCTGCCGGTATAGGTGTGAACAACTACGGCGTAAACAGTATATTCAATATGTATGGCGGCAGTATTGCAAAAAATGATTCCGTCCGAAACGGCAATGGCGGCGGCGTATATAACTACGGTAAATTTAATATGTACGACGGCAGTATCGAATACAACGCGGTCACCGGCGGTCAGAACTGCGGCGGTGCCGTATTTAACCTTGGCAAGTTTACCATGACCGGCGGCAGTATCGCCCACAACACTAATCATAACACCCACGGTGGCGGTGTGTGCAATAAAGGCACATTTACCATGACCGGCGGCAGCATCTTGGATAACTATTCCAGCTACTACGGCGGCGGTGTATTCAACTACGGCACCTTCACCATGACCGACGGCAGCATCCGTGCCAACAGCGCTCTCCAAGTCGGTGGCGGTGTGGCCAATTGCGGCACATTCGAAATGAGCGACGGTAGCATTCTGTATAACACTGTTAACGATGCCGGCGGCGGTGTATTCAACTACCCTGACCGTACGTTTACCATGACCGGCGGCAGCATTACGCAAAACAACACCAAAAAACTCGGCGGCGGTGTGGACAACCGCGGCATATTCAATCTGTCTGGCAAACCGACTATCACCGGCAACAAGAAAGACGGCGCGTTCGGAACGGGCGGTACACTCGTCGGCGGCACAGACAATAATGTGTATATATTTGATAATAATTTTCCTATTATCGCCGCGGGACTTGCCAGCGGTGCGAAGGTCGGCATTAACGGTGCAGACGGCACTACCGTTGTGACCGGCACGACATCGGCCACTGGCTTTTTCAGCGACGACGCTTCTTATGAACTGAAATACAACCGTGACAACGGCTTAAAGCTGGTACAGTATGTCGAGCATAACGACACCCACTGCATCTGCGGACAGAGCAATTGCACCGACACCGCACACGGCGGTGCGCTCACCTGGACGGCGTGGGATGGCACAAGCGAGATTGTGTATGACACCACGACCAAAACCGCTTATGTGTATCTGACCCAAAGCGTGAAGAGAGCAGAACCGCTCGTCGTCGAGAGCGGTTACACCCTCTACCTCTGCCTCAACGGGAATGACATTACCTACAACGCGGCCGGCGGCATTTCGGTCGTCAAGGTACAAAACGACGCGAACCTCACCATCACCGACTGCCGGGCGTTGGTCGGCAGGATCACCCATGGCTACAACACAAGCGAAAAGACCGGCAAAACCGGCAGCGGTATTCACAGCTGGGGCGCGCTTACGCTTTGGAACGGCAGCATCACGGGCAACAACGCCGGTTCCAGCGCCAGCGGCGGCGGTGTGTACATCGAAACCGGCACATTCACCATGAATGGCGGCAGCATTACCGATAACATTACTGAGTCCAAGGGCGGCGGCGTGTATATAAAAAGCGGCACCACATTCATCATGACCGGTGGCAGCATTACCGATAACACTGCCGACTCCAACGGCGGCGGTGTGTATAACGGTGGCACATTTGAGATGTCGGGCACGGCGACCGTCAGCGATAACACCGGCGTGCAAGGCGGCGGCGTATATAACGACAACATTTTCAAGATGTCCGGCGCGGCAACTATCGCGGATAATACCGCTACCAGCAGTGGCAGCGGTGGCAGTTCCGGCGGCGGCGGTGTGTGCAACCAGCAAGGCACCTTCGAAATGAGCGGCGGCGAAATCAAAAACAACAAAGCCTCAAGCGGCTACGGCGGCGGCGTGAACAATACCACCAGCAGCAAGAATAATCCCGCTAAGTTCACTATGTCCGGCGGCAGCATCACGGGCAACAGCACCGGTACCGGCACCGGTGGCGGCGGTGTGAACAACTATTACAGCGAGTTCACCATGTCGGGTGCGGCGGCCATCGACAATAACACTGCCTGCGGCGGCGGCGGTGTGGACAACTTCCAGGGCACGTTCAATATGAACGGTGGCGAAATCAAAAATAACATATCAAGCGGCGGCAACGGTGGCGGCGTGTGCAATAAGAGAACATACGACAGCACCAACACCGTATTCAATATGTCTGCGGGAACGATTTCCGGCAACAGCACTACAATTTCCGGCGGCGGTGTGTATAACGGCGGCTCTGCCACATTCAACATGAGTGGCGGCGAGATCATCGGCAACACCAGCGGCAGCGGTTCCTCCGGCGGTGGTGTGTACAATGGTTATGGCATATTCACCGTATCCGGCAATGTGAAAGTCATCGACAATGTCAGGGACGGCACGATCACAAACGGCACGCTTGACGGCGGCACGATTAACAACGTCTATCTATCCAGCTTATCCCCCATTACGGTCGAGAGCGGCAAGTCTTTGTCCGCCGATGCAAGCATCGGTGTGTCTGGATCGCTCAATCAGACCGTTGTGACCGGCACAACGGACACCACCGGCTTTTTCAGTGATAAAGAGGAATATTGCCTCAAGGATAACGAAAACGGTGGTTTGAAATTGCAGCGGCAAACACAAACACACTGTGTCTGCGGCGAGACGAATTGTCCCGACAGCAAAACTCACGGTGAAGCTATCGAATGGAAGGCGTGGGGTGGCCTCACCAGCCTTCCCAGCGATGCGGGCAACTGGTATCTGATGCACGACGTGACACTTTCTGACACATGGGAGGTCAGAGCCAACATCAACCTCTGCCTCAATGGCAAGACTATCACCGGTGTAAGCGGTAAGAACACGATAACGATCGCAAAAAGTGCAAGCCTCACCATTACCGACTGCCACAGCGGCGGTGATGTCGGCAAAATCACCCACAAGAGCGGCGAGACAGGCTGCGGTATTTACAACTCCGGTACGCTTACTCTCTGGAACGGCACGATCACCGGCAACACCGATGAAAAAGGTGCAGGTGTCTACAACTGCGATACATTCCATATGTATAGTGGCACGATCACCGGAAATACTGCCACAAAAACCAATGACTACGGCGGCGGTGGCGTGCTCAACGACAACGGCACCTTTAACATGAGTGGCGGCACTATCACCGGAAATACGGCTCTCAACCGCGGCGGCGGTGTGTACAACTACGAGGGTACGTTTAATATGTCCGGCGGCAGCATTGCGTTCAACAAGGTCAACGGCTCCGGCGGCGGTTTGTACAACTACGGCACAGTCAATATGACCGGTGGCAGCATCACGAAAAACACATGCGGCAGTGGTGACAACTACGGCGGCGGTGCGTATAACGCCAAAGACTTCTATGTTTCCGGTAATGTGAATATCAGCGGCAATGTCAAGGACGGCACGATTGATGAAAACGGCGAGCTCGTCGGCGGCGAGGCCAATAACCTCCATGTGCGCACTCTCAATTATAGAGGAACTATCTATCACTATCCCATCACGGTCGCAGAAGCCGGAATGGGCGACAAGGCCAAAGTTGGCATTAGCGGCACGATGAATTATATCGTCGTGAAGGGTACGACTGAGACCAAAGGCTTCAGCTGCGACAATACGGAGTATGTGCTGAAAGCAGCTGAAAACGAAGGCTTAAAGCTCTGCCTCAACGCTGTTGTTTCCGGAAAGCTGCTTGTTAAGAACAGCGGCGAGGAGATGGCCGACGACGCAAAGATCTACGACGGCAATTCCGTTGTGTTTGCTAACGCGGCTGTGATATCCGGCAGCAGCACTGTCAGCGGTGCAGCATACACGTATAAATGGGAGAAAAAGGGCGAGAACGGAGAATATACCATTATCACAGGTCTGACCGGATTCACCGGTCCCTCCGACGCGGGCGAATACAAGCTGACCGTAACGGCGACAAAAAATAGCGAGGAGCTTGCCAGTAAAACACTGAGCTTTACCATTGAAAAGAAAGAACTGACCGTCAATGTCACGGTTGCGAACAAGACCTATGACGGCACGGACAAGGCGACCTTCAGTGATACTCCGACGCTTCGCGGCGTTGTAAGCGGTGAGGATGTGACTCTTGTGAGCGGTACGCCGCGCTTTACCGGCGTGGCAACGGGCGAGAATATTGCTATCAGCTTTACAGAGTTTACGCTTTCCGGCGCGGATGTGGGGAACTACACTCTTATCCAGCCCACTGGTATCACGGCGAATATTATTCCCTATACCTCCGACAAGAGCGAATACAAGGTCAACTCCAACGATTGGCTGAATAGCGACTTTGTTGTTACGGCGGAGGACGGCTGGCAGCTTTCCTATACCAACACCGCAGAGGGTGAGTGGGTCGATACCCTGACGGTGTCGCAGGAAACCAACAACGGCACGCTGCACTTCTATGTGCGGAACAAGGAAAGCGGCATCATCTCCGAGATGATCGCGGAAAACTACAAGATAGACAAGACCGTGCCCACCGGTGAGATCCGTATCAACGAGCGCACCTTCTGGGAGAACTTCTGGAACACCATCACCTTCGGATTGTTCTATAAGGATTCGCAGACGGTGACCATCTCGGCAGACGACATCGGCAGCGGCGTTAAGACGGTGGAGTATCTTATGACTGCCGACGATCTCAGCATTGAGCAGCTTGCAGGTAAGCCCTTTACCGCATATGAAAATTCCTTTGGTATCGAGCCGGATACAAAGCTCATTGTCTATGCAAAGATTACCGATAACGCGGGCAATGTAACCTATCTGCGCACAGACGGCATCGTGCTGGATGCGACTGCTCCGGTCATTAACGGCGCGGATAACGATAAGACCTACTGCGCAGCCGTTACGCTGACCATCACGGACGAATATCTGGACCTCGTGACGGTGAACGGCAAGGACGCCACTCTGACGGACGGCAAGCTGACGCTTGCTCCGGCAGCGGGTAAGCAGACGGTGGTCGCAACCGACAAGGCTGGCAACCAGACGACCATAACCGTAACCGTCAACAACGGTCACACTTGGACCGCGTGGAGCTCGAACGGCGATGGCACCCACAGCCGCACCTGCACAGTCGACGCGGCACATATCGAGACGGCGGATTGCCACGGCGGCACGGCTACCTGCCAGACAAAAGCCATCTGCACCGACTGCCATCAGTCCTACGGCGACTATGGCGAACACGACTGGAACATGGCAGCTTGGGACTATCAGGATGCCGACGGACACGCCCATACCTGTAAGACCGAAGGCTGTACCGAACACGACACGGTCGTAGCACATACCAAAGACCGCGATGCGGCAACCGAGAACGATCCCGTCAAGTGCACTGAATGCGATTATGTTATCGCCAAAGCGCTCGGTCACATATGCGCCAATCATCTGACGCTTGTTGAGGCCAAAGCAGCCACCTGCACGGTGCCGGGTAACACGGCGTACTATGAGTGCTCCTGCGGCAAGTTCTATGAAGACGCCACCGCCAGTGTCGAAATCACTGACCACGACAGCGTCGTTATCAAAGCTCTCGGTCATGATTGGGTGGCTGCAACCTGCACGGAGCCTAAGACCTGTAAGCGTGAGGGTTGCGGTGCTACCGAGGGTGACCCGATCGGCCACAACTATTCTACCGCTTGGAGCCACGATGCATCCGGTCACTGGCACGCTTGCCAAAACGAAGGCTGCACCGACAAGGAAGACTTTGCACAGCATACTCCGGGTGAAGATGCAACCGAAACGACCGACCAGACCTGTACCGAATGCGGTTATGTGATCACCCCCGCGCTCGGTCATGTTTGCGCCAATCATCTGACTGCTGTGGCGGCAAAAGCTGCAACCTGCACAAAGGCGGGCAACACGGCATACTATGAGTGCTCCTGCGGCAAGCTCTATGCAGATGCAACCGCCAGTGTGGAACTTACAGAAGCACAAACCGTTATCGCGGTCCATAACCACGATTATGAATGGAAGATCGACAGGGAAGCGACAGCTACCAAAAATGGCTCTAAGCACGAAGAGTGCACGGTATGCCATGACAAAAAGGCAGCGGTTGAAATCCCGGCTACCGGCGACACCCATCCCAAGACTGACGAAACCAGCCCCCAAACCGGCGATGACAATGGGATGAATCTGTGGATAGCGCTTCTGTTCGTATCCGGTGCGGGAATTACAGGCACAATGGTTTATTCAAAGAAAAAAAGAAGCGTCAAATAACCGATTTGACTGACTTCGGAAAGTAAAGCCATTGGGAGGCGGCTTTTCTTGACCGCCTCCCAATAGGGGCTTTTGGGCTTCCATTCTAAAAAACGGAAGCCCCTTTCTTCAAAACGGCAAAACACAGGCTTTGCCGTTTTGAAGAAAGGATTTAAGACAACAGGAGCTGTATCATGGACGATAGAGAAAAAGCAAAAAAAGAATACGACGAATTCCTGGAATTCTATTATAAACGGTATGGGGCGGAACAAGAAACGGAAGAATCGGTTCCGGTAACCACCCAACCGCAGCAAGAAGAACCAAACGCGCTGCAAGAGCCAAATGCAGGTCGTACCCAGCCCTCGCGGAAACCGGAAATATCCTCTAAGCCCTCTGCGAAAAAGCGCGGACAGGGGAAAATAGGGATATTATCGAGTATGGTGCTTGTCGCACTTGTGCTGGCTGTCGTTTTCGTTGTCCGTTTGTGTACAAATGGTACCGATGTGTTACAAGGCACATGGGATCTGGATGGCGTTACAGTGTATCAGTTTGATGGTAAAGGTGCAGGCTCGCTGAATCTGCCAAGCAACAACTACGCTTTTACCTACGAGATAAAGGATGATACGCTTGCCATAGATTTTGAAAGCGAAGCGGCACAGGATAAGTCGTATACCTTTGTGGCGGACAAAAACAAACTCACATTGACAGAAAACGGGGGAACGGATGCCAAAACTTTCGAACTCACGAAACAGGAAAAATAACAAACCGTGCACAGATCAAAAGCCAGCGCCTAAATGACGCTGGCTTTTTTCATGGCTCTTTAGAGAGAAACAATCCCCCAGTTCAACTGGGGGTCAAAAAAAGAAA
>ERZ773193.88-NODE-88-length-135076-cov-11.851053_pt1 | contig 135076 bp, 117 predicted proteins | sample MGYA00511110_ERZ773193 | MGnify/ENA primary metagenome ERZ773193 (study PRJEB29015, sample SAMEA2737784) | human gut metagenome | biome: human gut; feature: human-associated habitat; material: faeces | place: China | collected 2012 ... | reverse complement strand
AGATATTGAATGGAGTTGTGGTAAGACTGGAATTTTAACACCTGTAGCAATTTTCGATACAGTAGATATTGATGGTAGTGAAGTAAGCCGTGCATCGCTCCATAATATTTCTGTAATGAATGAAATTCTTGGAAGAAGTTGGAAGGGACAGAAGATTGGCGTTTATAAAGCCAATATGATTATTCCTGCTATAAGATGGGCTGAACAATTTGATTCAAGTAAATTTGATGATTTAATCTTAGATGTATCATATATCAACATTCCAGATAAATGTCCTATATGTGGTCAGCTTACTAAGATAGTAAAAGACAATAATTCAGAAGTTCTTGCATGTACCAATGATAATTGTAAGGGTAAGCTTCTTGGCAAACTTACACATGCGGCTAGTAAAAACGCACTTAACATTGATAGTCTTTCAAAATCTACAATAGAGAAATTCATCAATCTTGGTTGGTTGACATCAATTAAAGACATTTATTATTTAAAATGTCATGAAAATGAAATGAAAACTTTAGAAGGATTTGGTAAGAAGTCTGTTGAGAAGCTTCTTTCGTCTATCGAAAAGTCCCGTAACACAACACTCAATAGGTTTATTTACTCACTTTCAATTCCTATGATTGGAAAGACAGTAAGTAAATTAATTGCAGAAAAGGTTAATTATAGCATCAGAGAATTTATTACAACTATGGGAACAAAAAGAGCTGTTTATTTTTCTTCTCTTGACGGTATAAGTGATAAAAAGATATCCTCGATTGATTCTTATTGGTCTAAACATTCTGACATGATTTATGAATTATCAAAAGAGTTTACTTTTGAATCTCCTAATATAGTCTTAGATGAAATCCTAAATACATTACAAGGTAAAACATTTGTGGTAACTGGTTCTGTCGATCATTATAAAAATCGTGACGAATTGAAAGCCGATATAGTTTCTCGTGGCGGTACAGTCGTAGGATCTGTAAGTTCTAAAATATCTTATCTCATAAACAATGATATCAATTCGACATCATCCAAAAATCAGAAAGCAAAATCGCTTAATATTCCAATTATTTCAGAAAAAGAATTCCTTTCTATGATTCAATAAATTTTATTCATTATAGAAGGGAGGTGACAAAGAAACGTGAATTATATAAACGCAGGTAAACTAAGAAGTTTTCTTGAAAACGTGCCTTCTGATTCTTATGTGGCAGTAGGTACAAGAGAGAATAATGAAATAGAAGAAATTAGACAAGAATCTGGCATTGTTGATATGAATATAAAATCTGTCGGATTCGATACTAATGATTCTAATGAAGTATATATCAAGTTATATACAAACAAATATGACGGAAGTGGGTGTTTAAGATTTACAAGATAAGTAATATGGCTATATCTCTTGTATTAGCAAGTACACTTGTCGCCCCTTTGAGGGCAGAAAACATACAAGCTATAACTGCTAATGCAGCACAGATTAACTATTATGAATCGCATTTTTATGTAAAAACCAGAGAAAAAATGCTTCAACGACAATTAGAAATGAATAAATGCCAAAAAGATATAGCAACAGAGAATAATGAAGAGGATGATACAACTCCTGTCATTATAGAAGAAACTTACTATATTGATATGGATGTACCAGGAAGTAAACCATTCAAATCATATATGGATGCAAGGTTGATAACAAGTACGAATTCAGCACAATATAAGCTTAAGTCTGAGTATGAGCTTGATGATTCAGGTATCTATATGATTGGTGGACGTTATGCTTGTGCTATCGGTTCTTATTATAATACGGAGATAGGTACAAAATTTGATGTTGTTATGGAATCAGGTGAAGTAATTCCTTGTATTCTTGCTGATTGCAAAGCAGATGAGCACACCGATAGTTTAGGACAATATACTGTAAGTAATAATTCAATTGTAGAATTTATTGTTCATACTCCCACATTAATCCCCAACATAAGCAATCGTTGGGGAAATACAGGAGATGTATCTACTTTGGGTGGTATCTTCGAAGGCGAAATAGCTTATATAAGAATGTATTCTGATTAAATTAAGAAAGAGGAGAGAATATATGTTAGAAACAACAGCAGTTGTAAAGTTAGACAATGTTCAAAGAGTTAAGAATTTTGTAAATATTGTATCTAAATATGATGAAGAAATAACAATTAAATCACACAGATACGAAGTTAATGCGAAATCTATTATGGCTATATTTTCATTAAATTTATTAGAATTAGTAAATGTGTGTTTGTATTGTGATGACAATGAGATAATCACAAAATTTATAGAACAAATGAAGGAGTTTGAAACATGATTGTATTAATAGGAAAAAGCTGTTCTGGCAAAGATAGTGTAGCAAAAATTCTTTTTTCTATGGGATATACTAGAGTTGTAACTTGTACAACTCGTCCCATGAGAACTGGCGAAATTGATGGAGTTGATTATTATTTTATCTCTCAGGATGAATTTATGAAAATGATTAAAAAAAGAGATTTTGCTGAATATAGAAGTTACGAAACCCAAAGAGGTATGTGGCTGTATGGCAGTCGAATAGATGACTACAAGTATGCTACAGAAAAGGTAATCATTCTTACACCTGAAGGTCTGATTAATATAAGAAAGAAATATCCTAATTTGCCTATTACAGCGATTTATCTTGAAGTTTCCAACAAAGAATTAAAAAGAAGAATGATGTTAAGAGCTAATATGTCAAACGAAGACATTAAAGAGGTTAAGCGTAGATATAAAGCCGATAAGAAAGATTTCAAGCATATTAAAAAGTATGTTGATTATGTAGTAAACAATGAATTAAGGGATGCTTATGATACTGCTCATATCTGTAAGGAGTTAGATGAAATTGAAAAAAGAAAACATAGAAAGAATTTATTGTGGAAATCGTAATTGTCTATATATAGATTGTGTAAGACATAATAAGAACACACCGTTTAATGTCCAATTCCTTAGAGAAAATTATAGCTTAGAGAAAAATGGTGAATGCAAATATAAATTAACTGATTGGAGTGATGCTATATAAAATTATTTGTTGATTTTGATGGAGTTATTGTAAATACGATTGCTGCAATATGTGATTTGTATAATGAAGATTTTAAATATTACAGTGATTATAAGTATATTTTTCCAGAACAGATTAAGACTTGGAATTTTGAAGAACTTAACTGTGCGAGTAGAGAATATATAAATACATATTTCAATCAGCAACGATTCTTTGATAAGTTAAATTTTATGCCACAAGCCTATGAGACGTTAAGAAAATTTGCTTTACAAGGTGAAGTAATCATTGTCTCTTCTGGTTATAGTCCTAATCTTAGAGCAAAGAAAAGATGGTGTAAAGAAATTCTTCCATTTTGTCATTTCATAGGAGTTAATCTCAAAGAATATAAAGACAAATCTCATATAAATATGAGTGGTGGCTTATTTATTGATGATTCTGCGCATAATCTTGTGACTTCTAACGCAGAGACAAAAATTTGTTATGGTGAAATTTATCCTTGGAATAAAGAATGGACTGGTAAGCATTGTTGGAATTGGAATATGATATACCAGCTTTATAAAGCAGAATTAGAGGATTAATTATGTTAAGAGAAACTGTAGAAATTAATATGGATAATATTGCTGTTAGCGATTGTATAGAATTGTTCGAATATAAGAATACAAGAGTCGTTATTAATGATGGTAATGTTATTGGATTTGAGGAGGAATAAATATTGAAGGTAATTAAAAGAGATTGCACAGAAGTTGATTTTGATAAATCAAAAATCTCAGCAGCAATTCTTAAAGCAATGAAAAATGGTTCAGGTATTGTAAAACCAAAGATTGTAGAAGATATTGCAGACGAGATTGAAAATGAGTGTAAGGATAAAGACGAAGTAAGTATCTCTGATATTGAATCAATGGTTTATGATAAATTAATTACCAAAAAGCAGAGACTTACTGCAAAAGCATATGAAGGATATAGAAGTATTCGTGAGTTTCAGAGAGAAAACGAGAATACAACAGATTCAGAGATTGATGAACTGTTAGATGGTGAAAGCGAATATTGGAATACTGAGAACTCCAATAAAAACTCAAAAGTATTAAATACTCAGCGTGATTATATGGCAGGAATTGTTAGTAAAGATATTTCTCGTAGATTTTTACTTCCACCAGAAGTTGTACAAGCACACGATGAAGGAATTATTCATTTCCATGATATTGATTATTTTGGTATGAATGCGATGAGTAACTGCTCACTTATTAATCTCGAAGATATGTTGCAGAATGGTACTTGTATTAACAAGGTAATGATTGAAAAACCACATAGATTTATTACTGCTTGCACGATTGCCACACAGATTATACTTGGTGTTACATCACTTCAATATGGTGGTGCAACAATTACATTAACACATTTAGCACCATTTGTAAGAGATAGTTACAATAAATACTATGAGAAATATAAGTCATGGGGATTTTCTGATGAAGATTGTAAGAGATATGCAGAAGCCGATACTAAAAAAGAAGTGGCAGATGGTGTTCAGACATTTAATTATCAGTGTAATTCTATGTCTAACTCAAATGGACAAAGTCCCTTTTTATCAGTTTTTATGTATCTTGGAGAAACAACTGAATATAAAAAAGAACTTGCAATGATTATTGAAGAGTTTCTTAATCAGAGATTACTTGGTCTTAAAAATGAAGTTGGCGTATATGTCACACAGGCATTTCCAAAGCTTCTCTATGTCTTAGAAGAAGATAATATTCATGAAAATTCCCCTTATTGGTATTTAACAAAACTTGCAGCTAAGTGTACTGCAAAGAGAATGAACCCTGATTATATTTCAGAGAAGATTATGAAGAAATATAAAGAAGGTAACTGTTTCCCATGCATGGGCTGCCGTAGTTTCCTTTCGCCTTATAAAGACGAAAATGGTAATTATAAATTTTATGGAAGACTAAACCAAGGCGTTGTCACATTAAATCTTGTGGATGTAGCATTATCATCTGAAGGAGATTATGAAAAGTTTTGGGATTTAATGGAACAGAGAACAGAATTATGTCATAAAGCATTACTTTGCAGACATAAACGATTAGAAGGGACATTATCTGATGTCGCACCTTTATTATGGCAGTATGGAGCATTTGCGAGGCTTGAAAAGGGTGAGAAGATTGATAAATTACTTCATAATGGATATGCAAGTATTTCACTTGGATATGCAGGATTATATGAATGTGTAAAATATATGACTGGTAAATCACATATTGATTCACAGGAAGGTCATGATTTTGGTATTAAAGTAATGCAGTTTATGAATGATAAATGTGACCAATGGAATAAAGAGCATTATATTGGATTTTCAATTTATGGTTCTCCAATCGAAAACACAACGTATAAATTTGCAAAGTGTCTACAGAAACGCTTTGGAATTATTAAAGGTATTACAGATAGAAATTATATCACAAACAGTTATCATACATTTGTGAAAGAACCAATTAATGCATTTGATAAACTTGCTAAAGAAGCAGAATTTCAGGCGTTATCACTTGGAGGTGCAATTTCATACATTGAGACAGATGGATTAGTAAATAATGTGGATGCTGTTTTAGAAGCAAACAAGTTTATTTATGACCATATCATGTATGCAGAAGAAAATACAAAGTCTGATTACTGTCAGATTTGTGGTTATGACGGTGAAATCAAAATTATTGATGAAGGTGGCGAACTTATTTGGGAATGTCCAAATTGTCACAATAGGAACAAAGATAAAATGAATGTCGCAAGAAGGACGTGCGGATATATTGGAACTAATTACTGGGGAAAAGGACGTACTCAGGAAATTAAGGAGAGATATGTCCATATGACAGATATTGCGGAGGATTTATAATGAGATACGCACAGATTAGATCTATGGATATTTCTAATGGAGAGGGAGTTGGAGTCTCCCTCTTCGTTCAAGGTTGTCCATTTCACTGTAAAAACTGCTTCAATTCTGAAACATGGGATTTTAATGGCGGTAAAGAATGGACAGAAGAAATAAAAGATAGATTTATGAAATTAATTGATAGACCATATATTAAACGAGTATCATTTCTTGGTGGTGAGTGTTTAGCCGAACAGAACCTTAATGAAGTCCTCAAATTAGTCAAGGAAATCCGTATTTCCTTTTCTGAGAAAACTATCTGGTTGTATACAGGATTTGAGTGGAATTCGTTAATGGCAAAAATACATCAATCAACATTTGAAGATAAAAATTTTGAACACACTATAGAAATCCATAAAAAGAGACAAGAGATAATAAAGCTATGCGATATTCTCGTTGACGGAGAATATATAGATGAGCAGAAGGATCTCACATTGAAGTGGAAAGGTTCAAAAAATCAGAATGTAATTGATATAAAGCAATCTCTCGCTCAAAACAAAATGATTTTATATTGTGATTAGGAGGTAAATTTCTATGTCTTATGTAGATATTGCAAATGAAGAATCATCTGATGATATTCAGATTGATGGTGAAGACTATTATGTGGCGTTACGCAATCTTGAAGATAAGTACGGATATGACGAAGACATCGCAACTATAATTAGAATGTGTAATCAATGGGAAGACAGCTTTCACAGGATGGAAGGTTGTTGTACTAGACTTATTAGTGCAGCAACATCATATGGGTCAAAAGTTAGATATATATTAGAGGATGAACGAGTAAGATGAATTTTTGGACAACAATATTAGCAATTATTATAGGATTTATAATAAGTCATTTTATAACACTACACAAAAGGAAGAAACAGAAATAATGACTAAAGAAGATATAAGAAAGGGCATGGTTTTATACTATGCCCGAATATTAAGACCTGTAGGAATGTATGAAGTAATTGAATTACTTATAAGAACAGTAGAAGATGATTATTTTGTTGGAGTCGATAAGCGTGATAAACATGCATATTTATTTTCATACAATAATCTTAATAAGTTAATATTTAGTGATAGACAAGAATGTTTGGATATTGTATTAGATGCTGAAAAGAACGCACCTAAAATAAGCAATGAAAAAGAATATGAGGAGTATTAAGGAGGTGGTATGTTATAGCAAATTACTTATATGATAAATTTAAAGGTCAATATAGAATACGTGCCCCAATCAACCAACTAACAAACGATTTTAATCGAAAACTTAATGGGACTTTTGAAGATATTGATTGTTTTATTGATTGTCAATTTGGTAATAAAGTATTTTATTATGGACACAATGTTTTACAAGCTTACATTCCTTCTATTGGAAGAGGACATAACATTCTTAAAAATATTGAAGAAATGGACAAAACTCTAATATTTGACATTGAAGAAACGGACAGTGAAGTTTTATTTAAGTTTAAATATATTAATTCTGACAAAATTATTCCACTATTAAAACCTAGAACAGCAGGTTCTCACACAAGTCCCTTTTCACCTAAAAATCTCCCCAAAACTGATTTTAAAATCCCAGATGATAAATTGACACAGTATAAACAAATCGTGTCTAAAATTCCTCCTGAGAAGCTTTTAACCCTAAGCAGAATGACACATTCTTATTTACAAACCTTTGTTACAAAAAAGAATACTTGGGAGAATATTAAAGCAGATATGAGACTCAAATGTGTCAAAGGTAAAGAATATATTTATCTGATTGGTAAGTGGGATGAGTATCTAAAATATTTAGAGAATGAAACTAAGAAAATGGAGTGAAAAATATGAAAGAGTACATAGTTAAACCAAGAGTAACAGTTCAAAAGATAAAAAAGTATGGTTTTCGATATTTAAGTGAAGGTGATTATATTCTGTCAAAACCAATCTATTTTTATCAAAAATATCCAGTTTTGTTCATAAATATGTATATTAGCATAGATGAACGAATTTTTAGGTTTGAAATAGCCGATAAAATGGGCATTTATAGCCCTTATTATGCCAAGGAAAGAATACTTTCCTTTGATATGAAAAATACTATAGAAAATAATGTAAACAAAGAGTTAGACAAGTTAGTAAAGGAAGGTATATTAAAGATGAAAACATTATTAAAGACACCAGATTATTCAACTAGAGTGGTTAAGGTTAGACCAGTAGTAAATATTTTATTAGCCGATGGAGCACATGTTCCTACATATGGAACTGAATATGCAGCAGGTGCAGATTTATATGCAGTAATACATAATGACACTAAGACTGTTGAAATTTTACCAGGAGAAACAGCTTTCTTAGACACGGGTGTAACTATGGAAATTCCAAAAGGGTATGTTGGGCTTGTATATGCAAGGAGTGGATTATCTTGCAAACAAGGGCTTGCACCTGCAAATAAAGTAGGGGTAATCGACTCTGATTATAGAGCTGGGGTTAAAGTGGCATTATATAACCAGAGTAATGAGATTAGAACTATCTCTAATGGAGATAGAATAGCACAGATAATAATTCAACCAGTAATGCAGTTTGAATTTAAGGAAGTAGATAAGTTATCCGAAACTGATAGGGGTGAAGGTGGCTTTGGTTCTACTGGAAAGGCATGATTTTATGAAAGAAAAAGTCCCCATTTATTATAAATTAAATCTTACAGTTGAAGAAGCTGCTGAATATAGTAATATTGGAATTAATAGAATCAGCACAATGCTTAATGAGATTAGTTGTCCTTTTATTTTAAGGGTTGGAAATAAAAGACTTGTTAAACGTAAAGAATTTGAAAAATACATAGAAAAAGCAAATAAAATATAAATTATATTGAAAAATAAGCCTTGATATAGTAATATGTAGTTGTCTATATCAAGGCTTATTTCGAAAGAAAGGAGCTTTTATGGGAAAAGATATAAAAGGTAAGGAATTAGGTACAGGATTATCACAGCGAAAGGATGGTGTGTACCAAGGAAGATATAAAGACAAGTTTGGTAAAATTAAGTACATTTATGGAGTAAAACTCTCAGAGGTTAAAAAAGAATTAGCGGTAGCAATAGCAAAAAATGTTCAATTTACCAGCATTAAAGAAGAAATTACACTCGATATGTGGTTTGGGCGATGGATAGATATATATAAAAAGAAAACTGTACGTCCTAATACACTAAGAGAATACACTCATATATATAATAAAAATATATCACCAATTTTGGGAAGTCGCAATATAAATTCTTTTGCTAAGTCAGACATTCAATTTTTAATTGATGAAGTGGCTGACAATAATTACAAATACGAGAGACAGAATAAGATTAAAGTTATACTCAATGATATGTTTAGCAGAGCGATAGAAGATGACTTAATGATTAAAAATCCAGCAAAGGGCATTAAACTTAGGGCAGATAAGGAAATTAAGGCATTTGCGCTAACAGCAGAACAGCAAACTGAGTTTTTGGAGGCAAGCAAAGGAACGTTCTATGATAATTTGTATAATGTAGCGGTTAATACTGGTTTACGACCAGGAGAACTATTTGCACTTACACAAGAAGATATATACTTTGACGAAGGATACATTGATGTCAACAAAACGCTTGTATATCAAAAATACCTTGATGATGATTGTAAGACTTTTCACATTGAACCACCCAAGACTAAACAGAGTTACAGACATGTACCTATCAATACTGAATGTCGTAAATATCTTGAAAGGCAGTTGGAATTAAAAGATATTGTAAAGCACAAAAGACCTAAAGAACAAAATGATTATCTATTTGTAACAAGTTATAACACGCCGCTTAATTCGCAAATTTATTCAGATTCAATCAAAGCTGTTGTTAAGCAGATAAATCTAACTAAGAGTTTTAACGATGAATTCCCAGTATTTAGCGGACATACTTTTAGACATACATTTGCGACAAGATGTTTTGAAGCAGGCGTGCAACCAAAAGTAGTTCAATCATATTTAGGTCATGCTTCATTAAAAATGACAATGGATTTATATACACACGTTACTGACGATAAGGCATCAGTAGATATTGAGCGAATAGTGAATAAAACACCGAATAAAGTCGTAGATTTTGTTAAAAAATGTGTGTAAAAAGTGTGTAGTACTACACATATCAATAAATATAAATGCCGTAAAATAAGGTGTTTAAAGCATATAATATATTTAACTTGGGAAATTTATTATGTGTATCAAACTACCCCTTATGACCTTAATGAGAAGGTGTCTAAGCTGGGGAATTAAGTTATTTAACTAAAAATGAAACAGAAAAATTCAGAATAAAATAGGTAATAAACAGCCACCAGTCATAAGCTGATTGGTGGTATTGTTTTACGCAGTAAAGAAATGAATGTCGGTGGAAAGAAGAATACATTCTGACATTAACAGCATAATATACAGCTATAATAAGGGAGTAAGATTTATGTCTGATAGTAATACTAAGAAGAAAGCAATGGATATGATTAATGGTTCCTTATGGAATAAAATACTTATATTTGCCCTGCCATTAGCGGCAAGCAGTATATTACAGCAGTTGTTTAACTCGGTGGATACAGCGGTAGTCGGACGATTTGCAAGCAGTCAGGCTCTTGCTGCGGTAGGAAGCAACAGCTCACTTATATCACTTATGATTAACCTTTTTATAGGCATATCACTTGGTTCTAATGTTGTCATAGCGCATTATATAGGACAGAGGGCAGAAAAAAATATACAGGCAGCAGTACATACGGCTATGGTTGTTGCAGTTATAAGCGGCGTGTTTGTTATGATAGCCGGACAGTTTATTGCAAAACCTGTGCTCCTTCTTATGGGAACGCCGGATGATGTTATTGACCTTGCGGTTCTGTATCTGAGGATATATCTTCTTGGTATGCCATTTATTATGTTGTATGACTTTGGTTCATCTATTCTAAGAAGTACGGGCGATAGCAAAAGACCGCTGTATAGCCTTATAGTGGCAGGAATAGTGAACACGGTGCTCAATCTTATACTTGTAATAGTATTTAAGCTTGGGGTATCAGGAGTAGCAATAGCAACAGTCATATCCAATATAGTAAGCTCATCAATAGTTATCTATATTCTTATGCATGATACAGGTTCAATCAGGCTTGATATAAAAAAGCTTACTATTGTTCCTAAGGAGTTAAAGAAGATACTTAATATCGGTGTTCCGGCAGGCTTACAGGGGATGGTCTTTTCAATAGCCAATGTCTGTATACAGAGTACAATAAACAGCTTTGGCTCGTCAGCGATAGCAGGCTCTGCTGCTGCACTTAATTATGAGTTTTTCGCATATTTTATGGTAAGTGCATTTGCACAGGCTACAGTAACATTTACAAGCCAGAACTATGGCGCAGGAAAATATGACAGATGTAGAAAGATATATCATATAGCAATGGCATTTTCATTATTGTCATGTGGATTGTTATCTGCTATATTCGTACTTGGAAGGGATATGTTCTTAGGCTTTTATTCAACTGATGCGGATGTGTTGTATTATGCTGAACAGAGAATAATAATAGCTATAACATTAGAGCTTTTAACATCCGTTTATGAGATAAGTGCAGGCGCTATGAGGGGACTTGGACATTCACTTCTCCCAGCCATAATAACAGTCATAGGTTCATGCGTGCTCCGTCTTATATGGATATCAACAGTGTGTCGTGTATTCCATGAATTCTGGGTGCTTATAATCATATATCCTATATCATGGATTATTACAGGTATCATAATGGTTATAGCTTACCATGTTATTAAAGGAAAAGTTATGAAAGAAAAAGTTATAAAGGCTGCTTGAAAACAATATCGATGAAGGGAAGTTTATGAAAAATATTAAACTTGTAAACAGAATAGTATATCTCATTTTTCTTTTTGCGTTTCTGGTATTTGTATTTTCGGGTTTTATATTCAGCAAGGTCGACATAAAGACACCTGCCGACGGCAAGGTAAAGCAAACTATTGAACCAGTGAAAACTGATTATATAGGAAATAATGAGATAGTATATTACATACAGCTTGATAGAACATCAAGTGATGATATGGCACTGTCATTTGTAAGCAGACATCAGGAAATAGAAGTATACGCTGACGATAATCTTATATATTATGTTAAGGCACATAAGTCAGTATATGGCACAACTACGGGAACGAATTATACTATTGTCAATATACCTTCTTATACAACAAGTGTTCTTAATTCCCCTTCCCAAGTAAAGTTTAGAACTGTATAAATTTCTCTCCCTGTTCTTAATAAAAGGCTAAAATATATCGCTTAATCCAGCTTAATTAATTAAAACAAAAAGGATAAATGATACGTTAATAATAACAATATCATTTATCCTTTTCTTATGTGTTAAAATATTAGTATTATTGATGCTACCAATACTTTAATACATTTAATAATTACAGGCTGTTAATTATAAGTCGAAACCAAAGTAACGAACTGCGTTGTTGTAAGAGATACCTTCAACAATCTTCTTAAGAGCCTTTTCGTCGTTAGGGTATTCGCCGTTCTCAACCCATCCACCGATAAGTTCGCACATAATTCTTCTGAAGTATTCATGTCTTGTGTAAGATAAGAAGCTTCTTGAATCTGTAAGCATACCGATGAAGTTGCCAAGTAAGCTTAAGTTAGCAAGACTTGTCATCTGGTTAGTCATACCAACCTTGTGGTCATTGAACCACCAAGCTGAACCCTGCTGAATCTTACCAACTGCCTTAGAATCCTGGAAACATCCGATAACAGTTCCGATAGCAGCGTTAACTGAAGGGTTAAGTGAGTAGATGATAGTCTTTGGAAGTTCATCTGTGCTGTTAAGAGCGTTGAGGAACTGAGCCATCTCTGCTGAGCAGTCATAAGTGTTGATACAGTCATATCCTGTATCTGGTCCTAACTGGTTGTATCTTAATACGTTGTTATCACGGATAGTACCATAGTGTAACTGCATTACCCAGTTAAGCTTGTTGTATTCCTTACCAACAGATACCATGAATGCTGTCTTGAACTTGTTCATTTCTTCTGTTGTGATAGCTTCACCAGCGAATCTCTTAGCAAATATAGCTTCGATTTCTTCGTCTGTGTATGGCTTGTACATAACATATTCAAGAGCGTGGTCAGAAACTGAGCATCCCATTGAATCGAAGAACTGCATTCTGTTTCTTAAAGCATCCATAAGAGTAGCGAAAGAGTTAACCTTGATTCCGCTTACATCTGATAATGTGTTAAGGTAGTCAAGATATTCTGGCTTTTCGATGTTCATAGCCTTGTCAGGTCTCCATGCTGGAAGTACCTTTACGTCAAATGTATCATCTTCAGCAAGCTTCTTGTGCCATTCAAGTGAATCAACAGGGTCATCTGTTGTACAGATTAACTTAACGTTAGACTGCTTGATAAGGTTTCTAACTGACATAGAATCTTCCTGTAACTTAGCGTTGCAAAGATTCCATACTTCTTCGGCTGTATCGCCATTTAAGATACCGTTGTAACCGAAGTATCTCTGAAGTTCAAGGTGGCTCCAGTGGTAAAGTGGATTACCGATAGCCATCTCAAGTGTTTCAGCCCACTTCTGGAACTTTTCACGGTCAGAAGCATCACCTGTGATGTACTTCTCATCAACACCGTTAGTTCTCATCTGACGCCACTTATAGTGGTCACCGCCGAGCCATACCTGAGTAATATTCTCGAACTTTCTGTCTTCTGCGATTTCCTTAGGGTTGATATGACAGTGATAATCAACGATAGGCATCTGGTCAGCATAGTCGTGGAAAAGATGCTGTGCTGTAGGTGTTGAAAGTAAAAAGTCCTTGTCCATGAATTGTTTCATTGTTCTTAATCCTCCTGTGAATTAAAAATGTGTTGTATTGCGTTTTATAATATCAGCAGTGATAATGCTGTGTTTGTCAGCAGAGTCACCGCACAATACCTTCATTAAAACATCAACGGCACATGTACATAACTGTTCAACATGGCTGTCGATAGATGTTAGTTCCGGTTCCGTACATATAGAGAGAACCGAATTATTATAACCAATAATCTCTAACTCATCAGGTACACTGATAGAGTGGGAGTGTGCATACTTGACTGAACCCGCTGCAAGCGAATCATCAGAAGTCACAACAGCATCAAATTCAATACCTTTATCATAAAGATAATTAAGATATTCCTTGGCGTGTGAAATGTTTTTGCCACACAGATGTCTGTAATCTTCAGGAAGTGTAATGCCAGCTTCCTTCAAGGCTCTCATATATCCTGCATACTTGTTCATACCGCTGTATGACTTGCTTGTGTATAAGTAGACTATATTACGATGTCCGTTATTAATCAAGAGGTTAGTTGCATTATATATGGCAATTTCATCATTACACATAACTGAATATATATTAGGTGCGTCAAGATATCCGTTCACTAAAACGATAGGTATATCCTTTGCTGCATTGATTATGTAATCATTGTTATAAGTATCTGTATTTTCTACAAACTGTGAACCGGCAAGTATTATTCCATCAACTCTTTTACTTAGTAAGAGTTCAAGATACTTCTTCTTATTGGTGTAATCTTTGCCAGTACAGCAGAGTATGGAGTCATAACTATGCTTTCTTAATTCCTGTTCAAGATAGTATACAGCATTGGCAAGGTAAATATCAGAAGAGTCAATACACATTATACCTATGGTTTTCATTGTATTAAGTCCTAGTCCCCTTGCAAATACATTAGGTGTATAATCAAGCTCTTTCATGGCATCCAATACCTTTTTCCTTGTTGCTAATGATACTCTTGCATTACCATTAAGAACACGGGAAACGGTAGCAATAGACACCCCGGCTTTATTGGAAACATCATATATATTCATAAATTAACCTCATTCTTGTAAGCTCTGGACAACGCTTGCATTAATGTGATATATAGGTGCAGCTGTTCGTTGGTTCATTAATTATAATTAACGGAATTGTATAATTATAAAAGTAGTAAAATATCATAAAAACACTGAATGTAAGCACTTACATATTGATAATCTGATTATACAATGGTATTATTATAAAAGCAAGTGTGTTAGTGTATTTTTGTTGTACTTAATTATTGCTATTAATGAGTTGTGCAGATGTTTCGTGACGGGTGCAGAACAATAACTGATAATTAAATTTGACAGAACATAATGTATACAAAAATAAGTATTGACTAAAAATGTATTTGAGTATATCATAGTTTGTGAAAGATAATGAAAGCGCTTACATACGCTTTCTGAATACCATTTACTGGTTAATAATCAGGGCATGTCCCTGTTATAATATGAGAAGTCTTTATAAGATTTTTCATACTCAGGTGAGGTAGTTATTAAATTAATGAGTAGTTACATATGAGCCTGGGAATGCGTAGTCCAGCAAAGCTGAGTGATACTGCGCCACAATAATATTAATATGGAATATCTTAATACATTTATTTAACAGACGGATATTTCATAGTCAGTATCTGCGCTCTTGCGTGGAGCTGAGATGCCCTTAGAGTGGGCGGAATGGAGGAATATATGCAGAGATTAAACAAGAGTATTACACATGCAGTTGACAGACCTGTAAAGGTTATGCAGTTTGGTGAGGGTAACTTCCTTAGAGCATTCGTAGATTATATCTTCGATGTTACTAATGAAAAGACAGATTTCAACGGTGGCGTTGTTATCGTTAAGCCAATCGAGTTTGGTACACTTGAAAGATTCCATGATCAGGAATGTCAGTACACACTTCAGTTAAGAGGTTTCGTAGATGGACAGCCTAAGGAAATCACACGTCAGATTACATCTGTAGTTGATGCTGTAGCAGCTATCGAAGATTATGACAAGTATGTTGAATATGGTACAAGCGAAACACTTAGATTTATCGTTTCTAACACAACAGAAGCAGGTATCGTATTTGATGAAACAGATAACGATCCTAACGCTCGTCCTCCTAAGACATATCCTGGTAAGCTTACACAGCTTCTCTATAAGAGATATCAGAAGTTCAACGGAGCAGCAGATAAGGGACTTATCTTACTTCCATGCGAACTTATCGCTGATAATGGTATCGAATTAAAGAAGTGCATTATGAAGTTTATCGAACTCTGGGGTCTTGAAGATGGATTCAAGGACTGGGTTAATAATTATTGTTCATTCTGCCCAACACTTGTTGATAGAATTGTTCCAGGTTATCCAAGAGAAGATGCTGCTAAGCTTTGCGAAGAGTGGGGCTATGAAGATCAGCTTATCGACAGAGCTGAAGTATTCGGTCTCTGGGTTGTAGAAAGTGATTCTAACCTTCCACTTGAACAGCTTGAGAAGGAACTTCCATTCAAGGAAGCTGGACTTAATGTAGTATTTACAAAGGATCATCATCCATATAAGGAAAGAAAGGTAAGAATCCTTAATGGTTCACATACATCATTCGTATTAGCATCATTCCTTGCTGGTAACGACAACGTAGAGAACTCTATGAAGGATCCAGTTATCAGAAAGTACATGGAAGAAACACTTTACAATGAAGTTATTCCTACACTTTCACTTTCTAAGGAAGATTGTGAAGAATTCGCTAAGGCTGTTATCGACAGATTCCTTAACCCATTCGTAGATCACAGATTATTAAGCATTTCACTTAACTCTGTATCTAAGTGGGAAGCTAGATGTCTTCCTTCATTCTTAGGATATGTTAAGAAGTTTAACAAGCTTCCTAAGTACCTTACATTCTCTATCGCAGCACTTATGAGCTTCTACACATCACAGACAGAAGCTGAGTTCAACGGTGGTATTGTATTAAAGGGTGACAGAAACGGTGAAGAGTACAACATTACAGATGATAAGGCTGTACTTGATTTCTTCAGAGATAACTCTGGTAAGACACCAGCTGAATTCACACATGCTTACTTAAGCAATACTAAGTTCTTCGGTGGCGAAGACCTTACTAAGGTTCTTGACCTTGAAGAAGTTATCACAGGATATATTACAGATATCAGAGAAAGAGGTATGAGAGCTGTAGTTAACGATTTAGCTCTTGATGATGAAAAGTTAGCATAATTGCATTGGCAGTTTGCTGTGAAGCAGTTCGTGGGCATAAGATGAAGTCTGTTTTTGTTGACTTCTGTTATGCATGCTGGATTTTAAAATATTAATAAGGGTGGGTGTTTTATTTCATCCGCCCTTATATTATGTAAGAGATATATTATTACAGTCTGCTATTAAGTAATCAGCAGCATAAGTCCGTTAAAGTATTTTTGTTGCCGATATAAGTAAATATGAATGTTGTAAATGTTTATATAAAGTCAGTTAAGCAGTTTAATAATATATACAAATATTTATTACAGGAGGTAGTTATGCAGGATTTTATTAAGATTAATAAAGATGATAATGTTGCAGTAGCTCTTAAGCCAATCGCTAAGGGCACAACACTTAATGTTGCTGGTACAGAAGTTACTACAATAGAAGATATCCCTCAGGGACATAAGTTTGTTATCAAGCCTATCAAGAAGGGCGATGCAGTTATAAAGTATGGTTTCAGAATCGGTTATGCACAGGCTGACATTGAAGTTGGTGGATGGGTTCATACACACAACTTAAAGACTGCGCTTGGTGATCTTCTTGAATATACATATAATCCAGAAGGACACAAGGATGTTGAGCCAACAGAGGAAGCGTTCTTTGAAGGATATATGCGTGAAAATGGTACAGTTGGTGTAAGAAACGAAGTATGGATTATCCCAACAGTCGGCTGTGTTAATTCTATAGCAAGAGCAATCGAAGCTACAGCAAGGGCTAATAAGCCGGAAGGTGTTGATGAAGTTGTTGCTTTCCCACACCCATATGGATGTTCACAGGTAACAGAGGATCAGGAAAATACAAGACACGTACTTGCTGACCTTATCAATCATCCTAATGCTGGTGCAGTACTTGTACTTGGTCTTGGATGTGAAAACAGCCGTATTGAAGTTCTTAAGGACTATATCGGAGAAGTTAACCCAGACAGAGTTAAGTTCTTACAGGTTCAGGATGTAGAAAATGAGCAGGAAGCTGCTGAAGGCATCATGAAGGAACTTATGGATTATGCTGCTACATTTAAGAGAGAAAAGGTTAGCGCTAAGCATCTTATCGTTGGTATGAAGTGTGGCGGTTCTGATGGTTTATCAGGTATTACAGCTAACCCAACAGTAGGTCTTTTCTCAGATATGCTCGTATCTAAGGGTGGTACAACTATTCTTACAGAGGTTCCAGAAATGTTCGGAGCAGAAACTATTCTTATGAACAGATGTGCTAACAAGGAGCTTTTCGAGAAGACAGTTCATCTTATCAATGACTTTAAGGAATACTTCATCAAGAATGGTCAGGAAATTTATGAAAATCCATCACCAGGAAACAAGGATGGCGGTATCACAACACTTGAAGATAAGTCACTTGGATGTACACAGAAGTCTGGTTCATCACTTGTAAAGGGTGTATTAGCATATGGCGAGAGAGTATCTGATAAGGGACTTAACCTTCTTAGCGCACCTGGTAATGACCTTGTTGCTTCAACAGCTTGTGCAGCAGCAGGAGCACAGATGGTTCTTTTCACAACAGGACGTGGAACACCATTTGCATCACCAGTACCTACAGTAAAGATTGCTACTAACTCAAGACTTGCTGGCAATAAGAGCAACTGGATAGACTTCAACGCAGGAAGAATTGTAACAGATGACCTTCCACTTGAAGATGCAGCTAAGGAACTCTTCCAGCTTGTATTAGATGTTGCTTCTGGTAAGAAGGTAAAGGCTGAAATCGCTGGATTCCACGATTTAGCTATCTTTAAGCAGGGTGTAACTCTCTAATTAACAGGGGTTAAGCTTGAGTTCAATGTAAAAGCAAAAGATTGCATATAAATATGGTGACATATAGATATAAGGCGGGCGGAGATTTTTATTTCTGTCCGTCTTATAATAATGTGTGTTCGAAACCTTCCACACATAAAACAAAACTAAAGGAGAATGAAAATGAGTATATCAGGTAAGGATAAAGAGGGTACAGATAGAAGTATTCTTGAAAATAATAATAAAAATAACAGTAAAAATAATAGTGACAATAGAAATAATAACAGCACACAGTTTAAGGTTGCATTTATTACACAGGCGGCTGCGATTGCGGCGCTTTATGTTGTGCTTGTTATTCTGTTTAACTATTGCAGCTTCGGACCAATACAGTTCAGAATAGCAGAAGCGCTTACAATTCTGCCATATTTTACACCAGCAGCCATACCGGGACTCTTCGTAGGCTGTCTGTTATCGAATATATTAGGCGGTGCGGCAATATGGGATATAATATTTGGAAGTATCGCGACACTTATCGGTGCAATAGGAACTTATGCGTTAAGAAAGAATAAGTGGCTTGCACCATTACCACCAATCATAGCCAATACAGTTATAGTACCATTTGTATTAAAGTATGCATATGGTTCAGAGGGTATATTTGCGATGTTCTTTGTGACAATCGGAGCGAGTGAATTCATAGTGTGTGGCATTATTGGAATGTTACTTTTATTTGCACTTAATCCGGTAAGAAATGTGATATTTAAGGGTGTGGAGTAAAAGGCAAATTACAAGAGGCAAAAGAGGACTATCATACTAAATAATAAGTATGGCAGTCCTTCTTTTAGTTCTTTGGCAAGGGAAAGGGTAAAATACGCACTTTCACATACATGCCTGAAAGTAAAACACTCCATCTTTAGTAAAAAAGTCATATACTCCATTATATTTTTCAATAACCGATATTATGCTTCTTACACCGATGCCATGTCCTGCTTTGTCCGATACGGGTGTGTTATTAACAAATATAGGTTCAACAGCATATGTGTTTGTAATGTTGATACATAATTTATTGTTCTTATCAAACACCTTTACCGTGATAATGCGGTTGGAATTAGCTGAATTATAATCAGTGGAGTTATTCACAGTCATGCCGTTATATGAATTGTAATCATTCTTTGAGATAGTCTGTACAAGTCTGCATGCATTTATAGCATTCTCAAGTGCATTTGCAAAAAGACTGCAAAGGTCAGTTGGCTTGTAGTCGGCAAGGTTAGCGGCGGTAACGGATACATGTGTAGTGATGTTATGTTCATTAGCTTTCCCGATGTATGAAGAAAGTATGAGATTAACAGCTTCATTATCACAGTACTTTGTTATTCTGCTGTTATCCAGATTAGTACATATTTCACTGATATATTCCTGTGCCTGCGTATAGTTATTTTCATTAAGGCAGCTCTGTATAAAGTTCATATGATGTCTTAAATCGTGACGGTATATAGCTGCCTGACGTTGGTAGTCAGATAACTGTTCAATTTCTTTTTCTGCCTGCGCGGCTGCGGATAAGAGAATAATATTTTCACGTTCGGCAGTATTTTTCTTATTAGACAGCGTGAGTGTAACGATTGATAATATAAGGTAGAGTATGACAATAAAGCTGTCCATAAATTCAATGACAACCGGTTCTCCACGATATAAAATGTCCGTGTATACAGTAAAAGTATACTCAAGGATATAATATGTAAGAGGCAGAAGAAAAAACAGGGAAATAATTGTTTTGGACTCATTCTTAAGCCTTATCATATAAGGTGACAGATATTTTATGACAACTAAGATAAGCGGAATTGTCACAATAATCGTTGTGATATCCGATATCATAGGCATGTCATTGAAAATGTATGCAGCAACCGTACCGAACCATTTTCTTGGTGTACACATAAGATAAGCTGACAGAACAGCTATTGAGGATATGTATATGTTCCTATGGCAGATAAAACTTATAACAAGAATTAAAGGAATATGTATAAGGAAAGGATAACTTTTGTACAGGGTGTGCTCACCAAGAAGCATATAGCATACAACCTGCAATAGGATAAAGCCCATAAGAGTATATATCTGCAGCTTTTTGTTGTCTTCCCATGGTATATCAGCAAAGTAGAAAGATACAACAATTCCGAATATAAGCACGAAAATGTAATTGATAAGATTGAGTACAGTTGCTAATTCTGCCATATATTCACCTCCTGGCATATTAATTAATATAGTGGGTGTCAGTTGTAAGTGTTTACGTATTGTCATCCATCTGGAAACTGAGATACTGTTTTTTTATATCGCTGACACGTCTTTGTGCAAGTGGAATGTTGTGGTTATTAATCAGGTGTATCTCACTTGCGTTTATACTGCTGATATAATTCATATTAACTATAAAAGAGCGGTGTGCAAGCATGAATTCCTTATGAACTGAAAGCATATCGCATACAGAAGAAAATACATCTGTTGATGTCACCTGTTCACCCGTTTTGATATATATAATAACCTTTCTGTTAAGGGCTTCAGCATAGATTATATCAGCGATATTAATCCTATGTATGCCGGAGTTGTTCTTTATTATTATGTTATTGGTCTGTTCAATGCGGAATGTTTCTAATATATCATCAAGAGTTGCATACAGCCGTTCGTTATGTATGGGTTTTACGAGATAGTTAAATGCCCTGACAGTATAGCTGTCTACTGCGAATTCTTTTGATGATGTTAAAAATATAATGGGTGCAGACTTGTCAAAAGTTCTTATCTCTCTGGCAAGTGCAAGACCATCCATAACAGGCATAATGATATCAAGAAAGTATATATCAAACTTTTCAAATCCCGCAGTCGATGCAAGCTCAACGCTGCTGTTAAAGTATTTGACTGTAAAGCTGGTATTGTTGTCTGTCTGGTAGATATTAAGATAATTTTTTATTATATCCAGTTCTTTGTTGTCATCATCGCATACCGCTATTTTCATATATGTTTTCCATCCTTATAATAAAAATCTTTTCGTTCAGATACGAACAACTATTTGGTGCTGCCATCATAATATCAAAATATATCTTTTGCATTTTATATAGATGATATGAGGGTCAAAAGGTATTTTGCCCCTCATTTATGATTAATCAGATTACTCCATGCTCCGCATTCCCGTAATCTGACTCCACCTCGAAATCCGCTAATTTACTAGCTTCGCATAGTAAATTGCTACTTTCTCGGTGTAGTGCAGGTCACTAAGGTATACATCGAATTGCATGCAAGCATGCATCGATGATACCTTTTGACCCTTTAATCATATAGTTTATTAACGAAGTATAAAATGATTATGAACTAATTATATATGTCTTTCGTATAAAATTCTATAAAAAATTCAATCGTTCGTGTCGAAAAAACTGTAATTCGTGCGAATTGTTCCACAGAATTAGATTAATTCAGTATTATACATACAACATATAAAGTTATTATCTGTAACAATTAATAAATATATAAAATAATTATTAACTTTACAGAGTGACGACACAAACGGAAAAATAGAATATCGGTATGTTAATTCCAAAACATATAAGGAGGCGTTAAGATGAAAAGGTTACTGAGTATACTTTTATGTTCGGCAATGCTGGTTACGGCATTACCCGGAATGTATTATTCGCAGGGTTTTGGCTGTGAAACTGTATATGCACAGGAGAATGAAAGCACAGTACAGGAAATCGATTACCAGCTCAACGGAGGACACTATGTAAGCGGATATAAAGCTCCGCTGAATTATCCGGTTGCAGAACTTCCTGATAAGGACAAAGTGATTAATCAGGGATATGAGTTTGGCGGATGGTATGATAATGCCGAACTTACCGGAGAGCCGGTTACTAAGATTAATCAGGGTGATTATACAGGCGTGGTAGTGCTTTATGCCAAGTGGGTGGAAAGATATTATTACATTGATATACCGCAGAGTGTTGATACATTTGCAGGTGGCACAGGTGAAGTACAGGTAGCAGGACATGCAGGTGGTCTGTATGAAAAAGATAAAGTAAGTGTATCGGTATCTTCGGATAATGAGTGGAAGCTTATTAGTAAGAATTCCGCAAATGTAGATATAAGGCTCGGTTATGGCCTCTATACGGATGATAACAATGAGGTGCTTGCAGACAATTCAGTTGTATCAGAGCTCACGGCAACAGGTTTTGATAAGGCAAAGAAGTACTTTATAAGATTAACAGATACACCGGAGTATGCTGGTACATATTCAGACAGTCTTACATTTGACATAGCATTTGAAACTACAAAATATAATATAAAGTATGTTACCAATGGCGGAACTCTATATTCTAAAGAGAAGGATGAGCAGCAAAGAAGCATAGAACTTAAGGAGGAAACTTATGAGGCAGGCACAAGCCTTTCTTCACTTCCGTCACCGGGAAAAGAAGGAGCTGTATTTCTTGGCTGGTGCTATGATTCCTCATGTACAGAATATGTAAGCTCAGATGACAGACTGTTAAGCGATGTAGTCTTATATGCAGCATGGACTGATACACAGGAGCTTAGGACAGTAAGCCTTGAAACATATGCAAGAAGCTATGATGTTGATGCCAACGACTTCTCTATAACTGTAACAGATAAGACAGGAAGTCTTACGGCAGATGAGGTAAGTGGTCTTATAAAGATAAAGAATACAAGTGATATGCTCGATGAAATATCTGCTTTCGTGTCAGCAAAGGCTGTTTTGGACGGGGAATATACATTTTCAATTAATAACCCGGAAGGATGGCAGCAGGGAAGCTCATATCGTCTTGAACTTGATGATGACAGATTATATTTTACAGGTTATGACACAACTATAAGAGAGTATGACTTTACGGTGTATAAGCCGGATGTAAGAAATACTGAATTAAATAAGGATATAAAGTATATAAGCTCAGGCAGTATTAGTGACCTTATGGTTGATGGAAAGGCTGCGGACAGTATATCTGTTTCAGCTATGACAGTAGGTGTTGATGGAACAATAACCGACTCCACAAAGGTTACAGGAAGTTTTACATATGTCAATGATACATTAAGTCTTGGAGATAAGATAGCTGTATATGAAGGGAACGTTATTCCTTCTCTTGATACAGAAGCGGTTACAGATGATGATGTGTCGTTCTTTGAGATAACATCGGCAGATGACAGCCGCTATACATACAGGGGTCTTGCTGCTAAGGAGATACTTTTTGTTCCGGATGTGCTTCCGGTTAATATTAAGGATGATAAAGATAACGATGTGGGGAACAACAGTGTTATCATAGCACAGGATAAGCTGACATATGATAATGTTGATGCGAAGGATAATCCATCACTTGGTGAAGACACAACCATAGATAATGGAGATTATCTGGCTTTATATAATGATGGCGATGATAATATCCAGTATGCAGTTATAACAGAGGTGTCCAAGACTGATACAGATTATATAATTGTATACAGTGAAGTAAGCTGGGAAGAAGTACAGGCTGCTATGGATATATATCAGACTGACAACATTAACGGCGATACAATATTAAAAAATCAGGATACAGAAGAGATTGAAAGAAGTGTTGAGCAGCAGGCAGTTGACAGCGGCTTTGCACAGAGTGTTGCAGATGAAGTCGCAAGGGCAGTTGTTATGACAGACTCTTATCAGGAACTAAGTGAATATTTATCAGACAATCTTGGGGCTGATATAAGTGTCAGTGCTGCTGATGGTTATAGTGAAGATGCTGCTACACAGGTTATGGATGATGGCATAGCATTGTATGCGGGTGATAATAAGCCGGCAGTAAAGCTTGACCACGTTAATGCGGACCTTTCGACAAGACTCCAGCATTTTGATGATATAAGCGGATTAAGACTTGCGCTTGATATTGGTGTTGAGATTGAACTTTCTAATATAAAAGTAGTTGTTTCTGCTACATTTGAGCAGGAAGTAAAGATGAATATCAATGTAAGTGGTAAAGCTGTATGGAAAAAATGGAAAGATATAATTCCATATATAGATGATTATAGTGTTGCTGTTTCATTAGACCTTTATGATTATACGGGTATTAACTTTAATGTTGATGTGACAACATCAGAGGGCGATGATGAGGAAGATGATGAAAATACAACAAAGCTTGATACTATCATCAATAATATAGCAGAAGAATTAAAGAATATGATGGAGCTTGGAACTACATATATTTCTGATAATTCTGATATATCTACAAGGCTTGAAGATATAGGTGATATCGGTAAAGATAATGATGACGATGAAGATAAGGAAATATCAGTAGCAAAAAGTCTTGCCGAAAGATATTCAGATATGCTTGATAATGAGTCAGACTGGGTTGAGCTTTACAGCAAGGCACTTACAGAGTCACACGTAAGGGTTATAGGTATTATTGATGTAGAGTTTAAGGTTGAATTCGTGGTTTCAGCTAATGTCAATATATCAATGGGAATGACTTACTGGTATAAGAATGGCAAGAGATATGTATACAGCATACTGGTATTTAGTAAAAATGTTACAAGTGATACTATTGACTTAAGCGAAGAACAGTATGAATTTTCGGTATATGCCATAGGAACTGTAGGTATAAGGGCAGGCATACGTTTAAGTGCCGGTGTTGGTCTTATATCGACCAGGCTTGCAAGTGTCGGATTTTCGTCAGAGGTTGGTGGATATGCCCAGATATGGGGGTATCTGTATTATCAGCTTAAGTATGCGGCATCTGCTGGAAGAAGTGCAAGCTCTATGGGAGCTATATACATGGAAGTAGGTGTATATATGCAGGTCGATTTCCTTGCACAGGCATTTGCAGGTACATTCAGTTATAATCCGACACTTTTTGAGAAACAGTGGCCATTATATAGTGTCGGTGTTGTTGAAAATGTATGCGATTTCACATATGGACAGGGAGAATATAAGGATATAAAGCTCAAGCGTGATATCAAGGCAGTACGTATTCCATCTACATACTTTAGTATGCAGTATCTTGATATGAAGGATGGTCTTGATGATAATGATGAGTACTTTAATAAGATATATGATGATGACAGCAGATATTATGTAATTACAATGACTAATCCTGCTTTCACATATGACCCATTAACCAATGTAATATCGGTTGACCCTGGGGATGAACCAGAGCAGGATGGAGAGATGATAATAACATGGAAGAGCCAGAAGGGTTCGTTTAATACGAAGCCTATTACAAGAAAAGTTTCTCTTCACTGGGATAACTTAAGGGATGGTTATTACATAGCATTTCAGACAAATGGAGGTTCTATAGTAGATACAGTTGTCGCAAAGTATGGTAAAGAGATAGCAAAACCGGCTGACCCGGTTAAGGCTGGTTATACATTTGCAGGCTGGTATCAAGATGAAGCACTCACAAAGAAATATGAAGTGCCGGATACAATGCCTGATGAGGACAGAATAGTATATGCCAAGTGGGAAGCTTCAGATATGACATATAGTGTCGTTGATTATGTAGAAGGTACAGATGGTGTATACAATGTAGCTGCTACAAGAAGTGAAACTGCAAAGACAGATGAAACAATATCTGTACAGCCGGCAGAAAGAAGTGGATTTATTACACCACCAGCATTATCGCAGGTAATTAAGGCTGATGGAGGTACAAAGTTTAATTACTATTATGCAAGAAATAAGTACAATATAAAGTTCATATCAGAAGGAGAAGTTGTTTCGGAGGGCAGTTATACATATGGAACACAGATGCCAACACCGTCTGTATACAGACCGGGATATGATTTTGCAGGCTGGGAGCCTGAGGTAAGTTATACAGTTCCTGCTTCAGACATGACTTATACTGCTGTATGGAAAGAGTCAGATGATGTTGTATACACGACAAAGTATTATCTTGAAAATGAGAATGGCGGATATGTACTTGACAGAATTAACCCTGCAAAGGGAACAACAGGACAGGCGGTTACGGCTGCTGTGGCAGATTATGATGAAGACAGCTATACTATAGTGAAGGATATGCCTTCCGGCACAGTAAATGCAGACGGTAGTCTTGTACTTAAAGTATACTATGACAGAAGTACATACAACATTACATATGATACAACAGGCGAAAAGCTTGATAATACCACACAGGCAGTCAAGTGGGGAACAAAGGTTATTACACAGGTTCCTGAGAAGGCTGGTTATGCATTTGCAGGCTGGTACACCGACAAGGAGTGTACAGAAAGCTTCAATGAAGTTATGCCAAAAGCCGATATAACACTTTATGCAAAGTGGGATAAATCAAAGGTAAATTATACTGTAGAGCACTATATGGAAACTACAGATGGAAGCAGCTATGAGCTTGAAGACAGACAGGTATATGTAACTGATGTGGAAAGTGAGGTTACTCCTGAGGTTAAGAATGTAAAAGGCTTTACAGCACCAGATAAGCAGACTGTAAAGGTCAATTCAGACAGCTCAACAGTTATTAAGTATTATTACAAGCGTAACATACATAAGCTGACACTTAAGTATAATAATGGTGAGAATGACGGAGTATATGAGTACCGTTATGGAACCAGATTATCAGTAGGGCAGCCGTTAAGAAAAGGTTATATATTTGCAGGCTGGGATAAGGATATAGCCGGGGTTATGCCGGATGAGGATGTTACATATACAGCAGGCTGGAATATAGCACAGTTTACTATAAGCTTTAAGACAGATGGCGGAAATGAAGTGGAGTCTATAACACAGGATTATAACACAGGCATTACTGCACCAGCTAATCCAGTTAAGAAGGGCTATACTTTCACTGGATGGGATAAGAAAATTCCAGACTTTATGCCGGCAGAGAATATGCTTCTTACAGCACAGTGGAGTAAAGATGTATACAACATAACATATAATCTTAATGGTGGAGAAGCTGATAATCCAGACACATATCAGGTTGACAGCAGTGTTATCACTCTTAAGACCCCGGTACGTAAAGGTTATACATTCACAGGCTGGAGTGGAACAGGCATAGATGGTATCAGTGAAAATGTTGTTATAACAACAGGTTCTACAGGTGGTAGGACTTATACAGCTAACTGGACAGAAAACAGCTATACTATCCAGTTTATGCCGTATGGTGATGGAACAACAGGTTCGATGGATGAGATGTCACTTATGTATACAGACGAAACATCACTTAGTGCCAATGTATTTGCAAGACCTGGTTATACATTTGAAGGCTGGTCTGTCGAGGCAGGCGGTGAGAAGAAGTATGATGATGAAGAGGTTGTGAGCGGACTTAAGTCAGGCAATGGCGAAAGAATTACTCTTTATCCTGTATGGACAGCAAATGAATACACCGTACACTTTGATACAGGCAGCGGAAAAGAAATAGACGATGCTTTGTATACATATGATAAAGAATATGAACTGCCAGTTACTACAAGAAGCGAATACAGGTTTATGGGCTGGTGCGTTGAAGACGGAGGAGCAGTTATATACTTACCGGGTGTATCGGCATCCAACCTTGCAGAACAGGGAGAAGTTACGCTGTATGCAAGCTGGCTTAAGGTAGAATTCAACTACAGTGATTTTAATAGTTATCATATTACAGATAATAGTAAAGAGGAACCTGTAAAATATCATTTTATCATTGGCGGCAGCAGTGCGGATAATAGTTCGACAAATGGTGGACGTACTAATACTATCTTTATGGATGGAATATCTTTGGAAGAGATAAAACGTGTATGCAGTACAATGACATTCACTATCACATATAAGCTTGATATGGATGATGATGGATATGCAGATATGGATACCACATATAGAAGAGCCTCTGATGGTAAGTGGTGTAGCTTTAAGGGAGAGGATATAGACATAAAAAAGAATAATGGTAATACATTAACTTATACTTACAGTATAAATCTTTCAGATGTTGATGCTATATGCTACAGATTTGATGCACATGGAAAGGGAAGCGACAAATACTGGCTTCGTAATATAAGATTTAATGCAAGGTTTAATTAAAAAGCTTAAATATTACACAGATGACTAAAGGGTTTGTGCAGGCTGGCTGTATAGCTGGTTTGCACAGACTATCGTGGAAAGTGCCGGAGGTATTTAAACTACAACAGAAAAATATTAAACGCATTATAAATATATATCTGGTATTATAAATGATAAAGTATTTGAATGATAATTAGTGGTAAGTAAATGCAATAAGAAAAAAGGAGGAGTTGTATGAAACTGTCTAAAAACAAGATAATGGCAGGCGTAATTGTAGTTCTGTGTGTGATTATTGCAGGTCTGATTATATATATGGCTGTTGGAAGAAAGGGTAAAGATACAGGGAATGATAATACATTTACACCTTCCATTGATTCTAATGCGGGTGATATAGGTTCGGGTGGCAATGTATCAGATAATAAGCAGAGTATAAGAATTCCTGGATATCCATCTATAACAATAGCAGCTGATAAGGAAGAGGTTACGATGAATCTTATGAATCCTGAGGGTAATCCATGTTATTTTACATTTGAGATAGTTCTTGGCGACACGGGTGAGAGTCTGTATAAGTCAGATATGGTAGAGCCGGGAAAGGCGATAACTAATGTAAAGTTAAATCATAGTCTTGCAGCAGGAGAGTACAGGGCTGTTATTAAGATAAGTACAGCATCACTTACAGATGGTACGGCTATGAATGGAGCAAATGTGGAAACTACACTTGTTGCGAAATAAAAAATAGTATAAACAATATAGATGCTTTAGAATATGTGGGATTAGTATCTGTGCGCACCCGATATTAACTCATAAAAGCCTGAAAAGTGCGCAGAAATGAGGATTATTATGAGAAAGCTAGTGGCAGCAGCACTTAGTGCAATGCTTGCGGTGGCAAGTGTTGTGCCTATATGTGCTCAGGAAACAAGACAGACAACAATAACAGTATCAATAGACCCGGAATATACAGTCACTATTCCGGCAAGTACTTCAATAGCCAGTGGAGTAACAGAAAGCAGCATAGGAACAGTTGCTCTTGAGGGGGCAAGACTTGAACCGGATAAGAGTGTGCAGGTATCGGTTGATGCCAGTGGAAAGTTAAAGAACAGCAGAGATTCGACAAAGACTATTCCATATAAGCTTATGAATGGTAACAGTGAATTCAGGTCGGCGAGCTATTCTGCGAGTGGAAACAATACACCACTGACACTATCTATCAATAAGACGGACTGGGATAATGCATATGCCGGTTCATATTCCGATACGCTTGTATTTACAATATCTTATAAATAAAAAGAACCATTAAAAAAGAGTTGCCCGGATAACCGGACAACTCTTTTTGTGGTTAAATTGGTTGAACCAAAATATTGAATTAAATCAATGATAATTAATAACTGATTTATTAAATCGTTTATTATTATCTCTGAACTCTGGCACCAGCGCCACCAACGATACCTTCAACTTCCTTAAGAGAAACCATAGTTGTATCACCAGGAGTTGTCATAGCTAATGCGCCATGAGCAGCACCATAGTTAACAGCCTTTTCAGCATCTTCGAATGTCATAAGACCATATACAAGACCTGAAGCGAATGAATCTCCGCCACCAACTCTATCCATGATCTCAAGTCCATCATACTGAGCAGCCTTGTAGATTTCTCCATCAGCCCAGCAGATTGCTGACCAGTCATTAACTGTAGCTGTCTTAACCTGACGAAGTGTTGTAGCAACAGCCTTGAAGTTAGGGTATGTAGCAGCAGCTTCGTTGATCATCTTCTTATAACCATCAAGGTTAAGAGTCTTAAGGTTCTCATCGTTACCTTCGATTTCGAAACCAAGGCATGCTGTGAAGTCTTCTTCGTTACCAATCATAACGTCAACATACTTAGCAACTTCCTTATTAACTTCCTGAGCCTTAGCTAAACCGCCGATAGCTTCCCACATAGATGGTCTGTAGTTAAGATCGTAAGATACAATTGTACCGTACTTCTTAGCTGCCTTACAAGCTGCAATAACAGTCTCGCAAGCCTGCTCAGAAAGAGCAGCGTAGATACCGCCTGTATGTAACCAACGAACACCTAAACCACCATCGCTCTTGTTCTTGAAGATGTAATCAAAATCGAAATCTTCTGGAGTAGCCTGAGAAATAGCTGTGTTAGCTCTATCAGAGCAACCCTTAGCACCACGGATACCAAATCCTCTTTCTGTGAAGTTGAGACCGTTTCTGCAAAGACGTCCGATACCATCTGTCTTCTTCCAGCAGATAAGTGATGTATCAACGCCACCCTGCTCGATGAAGTCCTTCATAAGAAGACCTACTTCGTTATCAGCAAATGATGTGATAACAGCAGTTCTCATACCGAAGCACTTGTGAAGACCACGGATAACGTTATATTCTCCGCCACCTTCCCATGCTCTAAAGCTTCTTGCTGTACGGATTCTGCCTTCACCTGGATCAAGACGAAGCATAACTTCACCTAATGATACAGCGTCAAAAGTACACTCTTCAGCTGGTCTTAAATTTAATTTCATTTTTTAGATACCTCCAAAAATATTTTATTGCTACAATATTTTAACATAATAATCTGATTAATTCCATCATTTTACCCAAACTTTTATATGTTTTATAAGAAATATGATAAATTGCAACAGCAGTTGACAACAATAGCGAAAAATATTGTATGCATGCATATTGAAAAAAGTATGTATAAGATGTAATATTAATAAATAAAGATTTCGATATAATATAATAGTTATTATTTGATTTTAATATAAGCACAGATATACTTATGCAAAGCGAGGGTTATATATATGAAGAATGTTAAAAAAATAAGACAGCTGACAATGCGTCTTAAAATGCAATGGAAGATTCTTATAGGTGTGCTTGTTTCTGGTGTTGCATGCGGTGGAGTACTTATATTTGCTAACGCTGACTCAAGTGTTTCTCTTTCTCTGACACCGGCACAGTCAAGTGTAATACAGGGATCTACATCTACAGTTATTCATGCCAATCTTTCAGGTACGGATGATGAATTTTATGACGCGAGCAATCCTTCGAACAATGGTATTGCAAGTCCTGTAAGACTTGAATGGACAATATCGGATGAAGATTATGATGTTGTAAAGTTTGTTAATCCAAGTTCAGGCGGAGATGCTTATCTGCAGACTGTATCAGGAACAACTAATCCTACAGTATATGGTAACAGGGCAGGAGCAGCTACAATAACAGCAGCATATCATTCTAAGAAGTTTTCAGATACAGGAGCTGTTGTATATGATAATGTACTTGCTACATCAACAGCAGCAGTATATGTTCCTATTAATGTTAATGTTGAAAGGAAAAGAGGTAATACTGTTCTTGAAGAGGCAGATCTTCTGAAAGAAGGAGATTTAATTACCATAACAGCCAATACCTGTGAGAGTAATAAGCTTTTTATTGAAACATCTAATGATTCAACAGGTGAGGTTAGTTCAGATGGAATCGTAGAGATGTATTATAGGGATTCTTCTAAAGTAGTACTTAAGGTTATTGGCGGTGGTTCAACTGTTATTACGGCAAGAACTGCAGACGGAAGCGGAATTAATCCTCTTACATATACATTTACAGTAAGGGCAGAGGTTAAGTTTAAGGAGAGTATATCTAATTCACAGGGACATTTTATAACACATCTTCCTAGCGATGCATCTAACAGATATATGGTTCTTTCAGATAAGGATTATGAAGCATTTACATATGAGGACATTCCTTCTAATGTAGTTAATCCTGTTAAGTCTAACGTAATATATAAGACAGATAATTCAAATGTAGCATCAGTTGCAGTTGGAACAGTATGTGGAGTACATGCAGGAGTTACAAAGGTGAGTGCAGGACTTACTACTATTGATGTTGGAGGCAATGAATCGTGGTTTACAAGAGATGCTGTTAATGTTGTAGTTCCATTTAAGAAGATGGGAAATGAAGTGAGCAATATGAATGTTGGTGATGAACTTCAGTTGTCAACATCAGCAATTGAATCAGAAGTAACATGGTCAACTTCTGATAACAAGGTACTTCAGGTGGATTCTGCAACTGGTCTTGTTAAGGCAGTTGGCGCGGGTACAGCTACAATATATGCAACAAGAGTACAGGATGAATTATACACAGTGTATAATATGCCATATCAGCTGGCATATAAGATTACAGTTATAGATGGTTTTGGCCTTAGTACAGTAAGCACAACAGTTAATATTGGAAGTTCAATAGACATTAAGGCTCTTGTTACTAATCAGCCAAGTAAATCACAGATTACATATACTGTAACTAATCAGGCTAATGGAGCAGGAGTTATACCTACATATGATCTTATAGAGGTAAGACAGTCAGATGATGGTACTGTATTTACAGTAACAGGTGTTGCGTCGGGTGTGACACATCTTACTGTTTCACAGAATATTAATGGAGTTATTAAGTCTGAGACTTGTGTAATATATGTTACCACTCCTGTAGGAGATGTAAGTATTAATCCTTCTTCAATATCAATTGACAGAGGAAGCACTGGAACGGTACAGGTATTATTCAATCCGGCAGGACCTACTAACAGCAATGTTTTATGGTCATCATCAGATACAACGGTAGCTACGGTAACAGGAGACAGTTACACAGCTACTATTAAGGGATTATCTGGTGGTAATGCAACGATTACAGTAATAACTGAAGACGGACTTAAGGTTGCAACCTGTGATGTCTATGTAAGAGAGCCAGTAACAGGAGTTACACTTAACGCGACAACAGTTGAGTCTACTATGGCAATTGGAAAGTATCAGCTTGTAGCAACTGTAAAGCCATCAGGAGACGGTGTGAACAGAAATGTTACATGGTCATCCTCAGATGAATCAGTTGCAACAGTTGATGAGAATGGCCTTGTAACATATATTAAGCCAGGATACTGTACAATTGTCTGCAAAACAGAAGATGGTGCATTTATTGCAACATGTAATTTTATTATAAGCATACCAGTTGAGACTATTAAACTTGATTATAAAGATGAGATTATGTCAATAGGACAGACATTAAGAATCACAGCAGAAGTTCTCCCTATAACGGCTACGAACAGGACTGTAAGTTGGGAATCATCTAATACTAATGTATGTATAGTTGATTCTAATGGTCTGGTTGAAGCTGTCGGAACAGGTAGTGCAACAATACTTTGTAAGTCGCTTGATGGTGGTGTTACAGCAATGTGTAATATATATGTTAAGCAGCCTGTTACATCAATTGTACTTAATACGACAGATATTACAGTGAGAAAAGGACAGGTGTTCTGGCTTAATGCCACATGTCTTCCAGAGAATGCAGATAATAAGCTTGTTACATGGGAAAGCCGTGATGAAAACGTATGTAAAGTAGAAAGCGATGGTAAAGTTACAGCTACAGGTGCAGGAACAACATCTATAATATGTACTAATGTTGACACGGGACTTACAGCATATTGTATTGTTACTGTTACACAGCCTGTAACAGGAATAACACTTAATTCTGATTATCAGGAATTATGGGTTGGAGCAAAATATGCTATTATACCTTCAATTGAACCGATAGATGCAGAGAATAAGAAAGTCACATATCTTTCGAGTGATACATCAGTTGCAACAGTTGATGAAAATGGTGTTGTAACAGCCTTAAAGGGTGGTAACTGTGTAATTGAAGTTACAACAGATGAGTGTCATCTCACAGCAGCTTGTACAATTGTTGTTAAGGAATATGTTTCAACTATTACATTGAGTGAAAATAATAAATTCATGAATGTGGGTGCAACAGGAAAGCTTATTGCAACGGTTGGCACAGATACAGCAACTAATAAGAATATAGTGTGGTCATCATCAGATAACAGTATATGTTCAGTAGACCAGGAAGGTAATCTTAGTGCTGAATCAGTTGGTAATGCTGTTATTACAGCTACAGCAGCAGATGGAAGCGGAGTTACAGATTCATGTATCATAAGAGTTGTTAATCCGGTTACGGGAATAGAAGTTGTGCCGGATTCATTGAGATTGTTTGTTGGAGATTCACAGAAACTTGGTGTTAACGTATATCCGGATAATGCAACAATTAAAGATGTTGTATGGAAATCAGCTAATGAATCAATCGCGGTGGTTGATGAGGATGGCGAGGTGTTTGCTATCAGTTCCGGTAAAGTTAAGATTACAGCAACATCTCAGGATGGTAATAATATCAAAGGAATCTGCTGGGTTTATGTAACTCCAAGAGTTAATATATCCTCACTTAGAATTAATTCAAAAGAAATATATATGCTTACAGGCAGAACAAGACAGTTATCGGTAATAGTAAGGCCGGCTGTTAATAATGATTCATATGAATGGTACTCATCAGATACAGGAATAGTTACAGTTGATGGTAATGGTGTTATTACAACTGTAGGTCCTGGTGAAGCAGAGGTTTATGTCATAAGTGATGGTGCAGGTGTTGAATCAAGCTGTATAGTTCATTCACTTGCAATAAGCAGGTCTAATATTACTCTTGAGCAGTATGACAGATATACATTAGATGTAATAGGAACAGATAGTAAAATTACATGGAGAAGCAGTAATCCAAGGGTATGTACAGTTTCTTCTTCAGGAGAAGTTATTGGACGAAAAGCAGGAATAGCAACAATAACAGCTGTTGTTAATAATAAGACATTAAGCTGCACAGTAAGAGTTACAAGCATAAGATAATTCAGGTAATGAAAAAAATTATGACCATCAGTGTTGTACTGATGGTCATAATTTTTTGGATAAAAAAAGGAGATGCGGTCAAACATCTCCTTTTTCTAAATATGAGGGGGAGATAGAAAGAATTCTCTTTGCTATCTGATATAGAATATACATGATAAATGTGAGCAAAATGTGTACAATTAGTTAAACAAAAATAAAAATCATAAAATGTATTTTATTGATTAATATTCTCTAATATGTTAATATCAAAATGTTATTTAAGTGTATGGAGGTCTATATATGCCAGACGATTTTAATAAGAATACAAGCATAGAAGACGAAATTGAAAAGTCGTTGCAGAAAATGGTAGAAGAAGAAACTACAGTTGCCAAAGCTTATGTAGGAAATGCTGATGATTATAAAGCAGAGCAGCCATCAGATATTAATGATGGAAAGACGAGAGTTGTTCCTAAGATAACAGATGAAATTCTTAAGGAACAGCAGGTAATTAATAAATCATCTCAACCGACACAAGAAGAATTAACTGATAGAGATATTTTACTTGATGATGATGACGATGAAGAACCAGAAGATGAAGATAAAGAGATTTTGAAAGACGCCACTAAGAAACCACTGGATAAGAAGACAAAGCTTATTATAGCAGGGGTTGCTGCGGGAGTTGCATTAGTTTTAATTATAATAATTATAGTTGCTGTATCACTTAACAAGAAGAGTAAGAATAATTATGATTATTATTATCAGACAGGAATGAAACTGTACGAAGAGGGTAATTATGGTGATGCATCATCATATCTTAGCAAGGCTTCTAAAGAAAATGAGGGAAAGAAGAATCTGAACCTTAAGTATACATTGTATAGATGCTATGAAAGCTCAGGAAATGAGGATGAAGCTGTTAATGTGCTGAAGGATATACTTTCATATGATGAGAATTATGAAGATGCGGTTAAAGCTCTTGCAGATATTTATTATAAGAAAGAGGATGCAGATAATTTAACAAAGCTTATAAGAAAGTATCAGGATGGAAAATGCAGCAATGCAGTTAAGAATTATATTGTAAAAGAACCATCAGCTTCTAAAGAGCCGGGTTCGTATGATGATGATGTTGAACTTAAATTTACATGTGATTCTGGTTGTGTTGTTTATTATACAACTGATGGAAAAGAACCTGATATTAAGAGTACACTATATGATGGAACAGCAATTAAGTTAGAAACAGGCACAACTAAGATAAAAGCAGTTTCTGTTAATTCTATTGGGGTATATAGTAAAGTAGTTGGATTTGAATATGTTGTTGAATATGGTGCTCCTGCAGCACCAGATGTAACTCCTGCGTCAGGAAAATATTCAGATGGAGAGAAGATTAAGATTAATAATATCCCTGACAAATGTAAGGCATATTATACAACAGATGGTACAACTCCTACATCTTCATCAACAGAGTATACAGGTGAATTCGATATGCCAACCGGTAATACTGTAATCGCATTTGTAATAATTAACGATCATGAGCAGAGCAGTACAGTAGTTAAGAGAAATTATAATGTTGAAGTAAAGAATACATATACATACAGCCAGGCTGAAAGCCAACTGAAAAATGTCCTTATATCAAAGAAGGTGCTTAAGTCAGACAGCGTAGCTTCAGATGGTTCAGGTGTTAATTTTGTCTATATTTCAAAGACAAAGGTTGGCAACAATGAAATGTATATTATCAGATATGATGTAATAAAGGGTGGTTCTACAACAACTGCTGGATTATATGGCGTTGATACATCAAGCGGTAAGGTGTATACTGTGACAGGTACAGAAGGCAGTTATTCTGCCAAAGAATACTAAAGGTTGATTGTGCGTAATGCACTTCATAATATTACTTTTTGAAAGGAGAATTGTAATGTATAAAATTCTTAAGGCTGAGAAGTTAGCAGAGAAGATCTTCCTTATGGATGTTGAAGCTCCTAGAGTTGCTAAACATTGTGAACCTGGCCAGTTCGTTATTGTAAAGATGGATGATTTGGGCGAAAGAATTCCACTTACTATTTGTGATTATGACAGAGAAGCAGGAACTATAACAATAGTTGTTCAGATAGTTGGAGCGTCTACTGAGAAGATGTCACATCTTAAAGCAGGAGATGCATTTGAAGATTTTGTTGGACCTCTTGGATGTCCATCAGAGCTTATCAGCAAGGATATTGAACAACTCAAGAAGATGAATATTGTATTCATTGCAGGAGGTCTTGGAACAGCACCTGTATATCCACAGGTTAAATGGATGCATGAGCATGGAGTAGATGTTGATGTTATCGTTGGTGCTAAGAATAAGGAACTTATAATTTTAGAGGAAGAGATGAAGGCTGTTGCTGGTAATCTTTACATAACAACTGATGATGGAAGCTATGTAAGAAAGGGCATGGGTACAGATGTGCTTAAGGACCTTGTTGCAGAAGGAAAACATTATGATTTATGTGTAGCAATCGGACCTATGATTATGATGAAATTCGTCTGTCTTCTTACTAAGGAACTTGGAATTCCTACAATTGTCAGCATGAATCCGATTATGGTTGATGGAACTGGTATGTGTGGTGCATGTCGTCTTAAGGTTGGCGATGAGATTAAGTTTGCATGTGTTGACGGACCTGAGTTTGACGGTCATCTTGTAGACTTTGACCAGGCTATGAAGAGAAGTGCTATGTACAGAACTGAAGAGGGAAGAGCAATGCTCAAGCTTCAGGAAGGCGATACACATCACGGCGGTTGTGGACAGTGTAATTAGAAAGGATGGGTTTCAAAATGGACGTAATGAAGAAAGTGCCAGTCAGAGAGCAGGCTCCTGACGTAAGAAATAAGAATTTTGATGAAGTATGTCTTGGATATAACAAGGAAGAAGCTATGGAAGAGGCAACAAGATGCCTTAACTGTAAGAATGCAAGATGTGTTCAGGGCTGTCCTGTATCTATCGATATCCCAGCATTTATTCATCAGGTAAAAGAAGGAAATATTGAGGAAGCATATAAGATTATTGGTAAGTCAAGTGCACTTCCTGCTGTATGTGGCCGTGTATGTCCACAGGAGACACAGTGTGAAGGTCAGTGTATTAGAGGAATCAAGGGTGAATCAGTATCAATTGGTAAGCTTGAAAGATTTGTTGCTGACTGGGCAAGAGAGAATAATGTTGAGCCAGAGAAGCCAACAGAGAAGAAAGGCAAGAAAGTTGCTGTTATCGGTTCAGGTCCTTCAGGACTTACATGTGCCGGAGACCTTGCAAAAATGGGATATGACGTAACTATATTCGAGGCTTTACATGAGGCTGGTGGTGTATTAGTATATGGTATTCCTGAATTCCGTCTTCCTAAGTCAACAGTAGTTGCCCACGAAGTTGAGAATGTTAAGAAGTTAGGCGTTAAGATTGAGACTAACGTTGTTATTGGTAAGTCAATGACAATTGACCAGTTACTTGAAGATGAAGGCTTTGATGCAGTATTCATAGGTTCTGGTGCAGGTCTTCCAAGATTCATGGGTATTCCGGGCGAGAATGCTAACGAAGTATTCTCAGCTAATGAGTACCTTACAAGAAGTAATCTTATGAAAGCTTTCAAGGATGAGTATGATACTCCAATAGCAAGATTTAAGAAGGTTGCTATCGTTGGTGGTGGTAATGTTGCTATGGATGCTGCAAGAACAGCATTAAGACTTGGAGCAGAAACTCATATCGTATACAGAAGAAGTGAGGAGGAGCTTCCAGCAAGAGCTGAGGAAGTACATCACGCTAAGGAAGAAGGAATTATATTTGACCTTCTTACTAATCCGACAGAGATTCTTACAGATGACAAGGGTAATGTTACAGGTATGAAGTGTATTAAGATGGAACTTGGTGAACCTGATGCTTCAGGAAGAAGAAAGCCTGTAGAGATTCCTGGTTCAGAGTTTGTTATGGAATTAGATGCAGTTATCATGTCACTTGGTACTTCACCTAACCCACTTATATCTTCAACAACTAAGGGACTTGACATCAACAAGAGAAAATGTATCGTAGCAGAAGAAGAAACTGGTAAAACATCTAAGGAAGGTGTATATGCCGGTGGAGATGCTGTTACAGGTGCAGCTACAGTTATTCTTGCCATGGGAGCAGGAAAAGCTGGAGCTAAGGGAATTGATGAATTCCTTTCTAACAACTAATCAGAATATAGTAAACCCGCTGTGTCTGTTAATTACACAGCGGGTTTTATTGATTATAAGAATTAATTAAACATTTTTTCAACGAACTGTTCTGAAAAATTCTCGGCTTCTTCATCTGAGAGTTCAGTAAATTGTACGGTTAACTGTTCTTTAACATAAGCTGTACGGTTAAAATATTTCATTTCTTCCTGAATATCTCCAGTGTAAGAATTCTCAATATCTTCTTTAGTTATGTTGTCTTCCAGCCAGTTAAGTACATCGGCGGCTTTCTTATCCTCAGTTTCAGCCTTGGCTTTAATTTTGTTAGAGTATTTCAAAGACCAGACACCGATTGCAATGAATCCGATAAATAACAGACCAAGAACAATATTAATAAAAAGGAATGAAGGTGCATCTTTAGTTACTATCTTAATGATACCGATATCATTAAGAATCATAAGAATGATTCCGATTCCTCCACATACAAAGAATGTGATGGCAGAAGATAAGTTATCCTTGTACTTGTCAGTGCTGCTTTCATACAGGCTTCCACCTGTAAGAAGAGAGTCATTCCCGTTATTATCCTGAATGTTGTCATTAGTTATGTCAGTTGCGTTTTCAGACATAATATTCCTCCTTGTTATAGAACTTAACCATAAGTCCTTTATTGTTCAGATATTATAAAATATAATTGTGAAAAAATAAAGAACATCTGGATTAATGTGGTAAAATACGAAAGAAAGATATTACAGATTAATAAGATTAAGGAGATTGATATGAAAACACTTATAGTGACAGGGGGAAGTCTTGATATAAGCTGGGCAAAGGATTTTGTCAGGACAATAAATGCTGAATACATAATTGCAGCTGACAGTGGTCTTAAATATATTGATGAACTCGGACTTGTGCCGGATATGATACTGGGGGATTATGACTCAGTAGAAGATGGACTGCTTGATAAGTATAAAAGTATAGATATTAAGACTTATCCTAAAGAAAAGGATTATACAGATACGCATATTGCTATTATAAATGCATTGAAAGCCGGAGCGTCAGTAATATATATACTTGGGGCGACAGGTACAAGGATGGATCACACATTTACCAATATATGCAATATGAAGGCTGCACTTGACAGTGACGTACCATGTTTTATATGTGACAGTCACAATAAAATATATCTTATAAATGACAAGATGGGAGAAGTGAAAGTGTCCAAAACAGGACAGTATGGTGATTATGTATCATTTGTTCCACTATCTGAAGAAACAATTATAAGTCTTGCAGGGTTTAAATATGTGCTTGATGATTATATACTTCATCAGGGTTTAAGCATATGCCAGAGTAATGAAATTAAAGAAAATGTGGCGGTTATAAATATAAAAAAAGGACTTGTGATTGTATTTGAAACAAAGGACTAAAAATACTTGTAATTATTGGCAGATTGTAATAAAATTAACAAAGAGTTGCGCAATAGCAACGTAAAAAACAAGGGAGGTCTCGTAATGAGTAATACAACACAGGCATTATCAAGGATTGAAGCAATACTTGATGATAGCAGCTTTGTTGAAATCGGTGCTGGTGTGACTGCCAGATCTACAGATTTTAACATTCAGGAAAAGAAGGCTCCATCCGATGGTGTTATTACAGGATACGGAGTTATTAATGGTAATCTTGTGTATGTATACAGCCAGGATGCAACTGTTCTTAATGGTTCTATCGGTGAGATGCATGCTAAGAAGATTTCAGCACTTTATGATTATGCTATGAAGATGGGAGCTCCTGTGATAGGTCTTATTGACTGCGCAGGTTTAAGACTTCAGGAAGCAACAGATGCTCTTGAAGGTTTCGGTACAATTTATAAGAAGATGTCTATTGCATCAGGTGTTATTCCACAGATCACAGCAGTTTACGGTAACTGTGGCGGTGGACTTGCAATTCTTTCTTCATTATCTGATTTTACATTTATGGAAGATAGCAAGGCCAAGCTTTTTGTTAACAGCCCTAATGCATTAGATGGTAATAATGAATCAAAGCTTGACTCAGCGTCAGCTAAGTTCCAGGCAGAAGCAGGAGTTGTTGATTTTACAGGAGATGAGGAGACTATTGCTAATGGTGTAAGACAGTTAGTTTCTATGCTTCCTGCTAACAACGAAGAGGATGCTGCAGTTTCTGCAACAACAGATGATCTTAACAGAGCATGCCCGGATATGGCAGCAGAGATTGCTGATCCTGCATTAGCTCTTTCAGATATTGCTGATGATAATGTATTTGTTGAAGTTAAGGCTTCATATGCTAAAGAAATGGTTACAGGATTTATTCAGGTAGATGGAATTACTATTGGTGCTGTAGCTAACAGAACAGTTCTTTATGATGAAGAGGGTGAAGTGGCTGAAAAGTTTGAACCGGTTCTTACAGTTAAGGGCGCTTACAAGGCAGAGAATTTTGTTAATTTCTGTAATGCATTTGAAATTCCTGTACTTACACTTACTAATGTTAAAGGATTCGAAGCTACAGTGGCAGCTGAGAAGGGAATTGCAATTGCAAGTGCCAAGCTTACATATGCATTTGCTAACGCAGATGTACCTAAGGTTAATGTTATTACAGGTGAGGCTTATGGAAGCGCATATGTTTCTATGAACTCTAAGTCTTTAGGTGCAGACCTTGTCTACGCATGGCCAACAGCTTCTATCGGAATGATGGATTCACAGCTTGCAGCAAAGATTATGTATGCTGATGAGATAGCAGCCGCTTCTGATGTGGCAGCAACTGTTTCAGAGAAAGCAGCTGAATATGCTAAGTTACAGTCAAGTGTTGAGTCAGCAGCAGCAAGAGGATATGTTGATGCTGTTATTGACCCGGAGAATACAAGACAGTATGTAGCCGCTGCATTTGAAATGTTATTTTCAAAGAGAGAGGTTCGTCCTGATAAGAAGCATGGAACAGTTTAATTAAGAGGTGACAATATGAAGAAGACTAATTTGAAAAGATTCTTATTGTTATTCTGCATGTTAGCCTGCGTATTCAGTATGACAGCCTGTGGTAATGCACAGATTGATACTAATACAGCTAAAGAATCCATTAAAGATAACGAGGTTGCTTATGTTGAGAATTACCTCAAGGACTGGGCAAAGGATATGATTCTTTACCTTGACAGCAATCAGGGTGAAGCAGGAACAGATGCTCTTATTGCAGATGCAGAAGCAGGAATAACCCTTAATGATGTTAACAGTAAGATGTATATTGTTAACCAGCAGGGAATGAATGTTAAAACAATAGGATTATACAATAGCTGGAACAGCACTAAAGATGAACTTGGTGAACTCAAAGAGTCTGTTGATGTTAACAACATTAATGTAAAGGTCAGTGATGAAACAAGTGAATTATGTACTATTTCAGTTAAACTTAAATTCGAAAAGAGAGTATGTACATTCGAATTTGTAATCAATACAGATTACACACTTGAAAGTGGAGCTATTAATCCATCATACACAACAGGTGAGAAGATGGGTAAGGCCGGAATGAATACACTTATTGGTATGGGAACTGTATTTGTAGTTCTTATATTCATTTCATTCATTATTTCTCTGTTCAAGTATATAAGCGTATATGAGAACAGAAAGAAAGAACAGAAAGAAGACACAGCTTCTGTTGGTGTTGATAATGCTATAGCACAGATTGTTTCTAATGAAGAAGAAAATGTTGAGGACAATCTTGAACTTATTGCAGTTATTACTGCAGCAATTGCAGCATCAGAAGGAACATCTACGGATGGTCTTGTTGTCCGCTCAATTAGAAAGGTTAATAATAGGAGGAAATAATCATGAAGAACTATACAATTACAGTTAATGGTAACGTATATGATGTTACTGTAGAAGAAGGAACAGGCAGTGCAGCTCCAGCAGCTAAGGCAGCCGCTCCTAAAGCAGCTCCAAAGGCTGCACCTAAGGCAGCAGCACCAGCAGGTGCTCAGGGAGCAGTTAAAGTTAACGCTCCAATGCCAGGAAAGATTCTTAAGGTTAATGCAACAGCAGGTGCTGCTGTAAAGAAGGGCGATGTATTGGTTGTCCTTGAAGCTATGAAGATGGAGAATGAAATCTGTGCTCCTCAGGATGGCACAATTGCAACTGTTGAGTGTGCAGCTGGTGATTCTGTAGAGTCAGGTAAGGTATTAGTTTCATTAAATTAATTATGATACTGATATAAAGTGACTTACGGAGGTATAAGATGAGTTATATTATAACAACTTTAGGAAACCTCGTTCACCAGAGTGCATTCTTCGGACTTACATGGGGTAATTACCTTATGGTTCTGGTTGCGTTTGTTTTCCTTTATCTTGCAATTAAAAAAGGATATGAACCTCTGCTCTTAGTACCTATTTCATTTGGTATGCTTCTTGTAAACCTTTATCCTGACATTATGTTAGCAATAGAGGATTCAAGTAACGGTGTAGGTGGTTTGTTACATTATTTCTATTTACTTGATGAATGGAGTATTTTACCATCACTTATTTTCTTAGGTGTTGGTGCTATGACTGATTTTGGTCCATTGATTGCTAACCCGGCAAGTTTCCTGCTTGGTGCAGCAGCACAGTTTGGTATCTTTGCGGCATATCTTATGGCTATTCTTATGGGATTCCCAGATAAGGCAGCAGCAGCTATATCAATTATTGGTGGTGCAGATGGTCCTACTTCAATATTCCTTGCAGGTAAGCTTGGTCAGACTAAATATATGGGACCTATTGCAGTAGCAGCATATTCATATATGTCACTGGTTCCTATTATCCAGCCACCAATTATGAAGCTTTTAACAACTAAGAAGGAAAGAGAAGTTAAGATGGAACAGTTAAGACCTGTTTCTAAGCTTGAGAAGATTCTTTTCCCTATAGTAGTTACTGTAGTAGTAGTACTTATTCTTCCTACAACAGCACCACTTGTTGGTATGCTCATGTTAGGTAACCTTTTCAAGGAAAGTGGAGTTGTTAAGCAGCTTGCAGAGACAGCTTCTAATGCACTTATGTACATAGTTGTTATTATCCTTGGAACATCAGTTGGTGCTACAACAAGTGCAGAAGCATTTTTTAACCTTGATACATTAAAGATTGTTGCATTAGGACTTATTGCATTCGCATTTGGTACTGCAGCAGGTGTGTTATTTGGTAAGATTATGTGTCTTGTTACACATGGTAAGGTTAATCCGCTTATTGGTTCAGCAGGTGTATCTGCGGTTCCTATGGCAGCCAGAGTTTCGCAGAAGGTTGGTTCTGAGGCAGATCCTTCTAACTTCCTTCTGATGCATGCTATGGGACCTAACGTTGCCGGTGTTATTGGTACAGCGGTTGCAGCCGGCACATTTATGGCCATGTTTGGCGTTATGTAAAAGGAGGATATTATGGCAGAACAGGTTAAAAAACCTTTAAAGATTACTGAGACAGTATTGCGTGATGCACATCAGTCTCTTATAGCTACAAGAATGACAACAGAGCAGATGCTTCCTATCGTAGATAAGATGGATAAGGTTGGTTATCATTCAGTAGAGTGCTGGGGAGGAGCTACATTTGATGCTTCACTCAGATTCCTTAAGGAAGATCCATGGGAAAGACTTCGTAAGCTTAGAGATGGATTCAAGAATACTAAGCTTCAGATGCTTTTCAGAGGACAGAATATATTAGGTTACAATCATTACGCAGATGATGTAGTTGAGTACTTTGTTCAGAAGTCAATTGCTAACGGTATTGATATTATCCGTATTTTCGACTGCTTTAATGATTTAAGAAACTTAGAGACAGCTGTTAAGGCTGCCAAGAAGGAAAAAGGACATGCTCAGATTGCTCTTTCTTATACATTAGGTGATGCTTATACACTTGATTACTGGAAAGAGACAGCTAAGAGAATTGAAGATATGGGTGCAGATTCTATCTGTATCAAGGATATGGCTGGACTTTTGCTTCCATACAAGGCTACAGAGCTTGTACAGGCATTAAAGGATGGTTCATCTCTTCCTATTCAGATGCATACACATTATACATCTGGTGTAGCTTCAATGACATACTTAAAAGCAGTAGAAGCAGGTGCTGATATTATTGATACAGCTATGTCACCATTCTCAATGGGAACATCACAGCCAGCTACAGAGGTTATGGTAGAGACATTTAAGGGTACACAGTATGATACAGGACTTGACCAGAATCTTCTTGCTGAGATAGCTGATTACTTCCAGCCAATGCGTGAGGAAGCATTAAAGAGCGGACTTATGAATACTAAGGTTCTTGGAGTTAATATTAAGACATTACTTTATCAGGTTCCAGGTGGAATGCTTTCTAACCTTGTATCACAGCTTAAGGAAGCTGGTGCAGAGGACAAGTACAGAGATGTATTAGAGGAAATCCCAAGAGTTCGTAAAGATTATGGTGAACCACCTCTTGTTACTCCTTCATCACAGATTGTTGGTACTCAGGCTGTTCTTAATGTATTACAGGGTGAGAGATACAAGATGATTACTAAGGAATCTAAGAAGGTTCTTGCTGGTGAATTTGGTCAGACAATCAAGCCATTCAATCCAGAAGTTCAGAAGAAGGCTATCGGTGATACAAAGCCTATTACATGCCGTCCAGCTGACTTGATTGAACCACAGCTTGAGAAATTCAAGAATGATCCAATTGTACAGCAGTACAAGCAGCAGGATGAGGATGTGCTTTCATATGCATTATTCCCACAGGTTGCGACAGAGTTCTTCAAGTATAGAGAAGCTCAGCAGACAAAGGTTGATCCTACAAAGGCAGATACAGCTAATAAGGCTTATCCAGTCTAATAATTAATATAATAGACCGTCATGTGCGCAAAAGCGTATGTGGCGGTCTTTTTTTGCAGCGAAGCTGCGTAGAGACTTGACCTGCAAAAAAAGCAGGCAGCAAGCCTGCAATCCAGAATGTTTCTCTTGATATAAATTCATTTTGCATGTAAAATTAAACAGTATAATTAAGCAAAAGGAGCACGATTGTGATTAAGTTAGAACGATTTGAAGTCATGAATATGAATAATGCCATCAGAGGTGCAAGAAATCCATTGAACAGCTGGGCAAGAATGGACAGTTACTTTGATGAGGAAGGAAAATTTGTTTTTGGTCCTAATGATCTTGACCTTGCCAAGAGATTATGTAAGGCAGGCTCAGACCACAGAAAGTTCATAAGACAGATATTTGTTACAGTCGATATAACAGCACCACTTTACTGGTGGAAGGAATACGATACATATAAGGTTGGAACAGTTGCCAATTCAACAAGTACAATGCACAAGATTCACAGCAAGCCTTTTGAGATGTCTGATTTCAGTACAGACCATATGACTGATGCCGCTCTTGATATGATGCAGAAGAATATTGATTTTCTGGAAGGAATCAGAACACAGTTTGTAGAGACTAAGGACAAAGCATTATGGTACAGCATGATACAGCTTCTTCCTGAAAGTTATAACCAGATGAGAACATGTACTCTCAATTATGAGAATCTTGTTGGAATATATTATTCTAGAAAGGGTCATAAGCTTGCAGAGTGGCATACCTTCTGTGACTGGGTAAAAGAACTGCCATATTTTGAAGAGCTTTTTATAGATAATGAATGATTTAGAACAACATACAGATGTATTAAATCTCATAAGAGTTAGAATGTCAGGACTTAGCAAGGGACATAAAAGAATAGCAGAGTATATTCTGGCTAATTATGAAAAATGTGCATTCCTTACTGCGGCAAAGCTGGGAGAAGTTGTTGGAGTAAGTGAGTCTACGGCAGTGAGATTTCCGGCAGCATTGGGGTTTTCAGGGTACCCGGAGTTCCAGAAAGCGTTAGAAGACATTTTGCAAGAAAAAATTCACTCATTCGATAGAATAGATGTATTTAATTCACACATGACAACCAATATGGTCGTGAATAATGTTATGTCAATGGATGCAAGAAAGATAGAGCATACATTAAAGTCATTTGATACAGCATCGTTTGATATGGCTGTTGAGGATATAATGGCTGCAGAAAGCGTGTATATAATTGGAGCGAGGTCGTGCGAACCACTAGCAGAATTCTTTGGGTATTATCTTAGGTTGGTCAAGAAAAATGTACAGGTGGTAAAGACTGGCAATACCAACGAATTATTTGAACAGATGATGTACATAGGTGAAGGTGATGTTGCAATAGGTATCAGCTTTCCCAGATATTCAATGCGAACGCTTAAAGCAATGGAATTTGCCAATAACAGGAAGGCGAGAGTTATTGCCATAACAGATTCAGTACACTCACCAATGAATATGTATTCATCATGTAACCTGTTTGCAAGAAGTGATATGGCGTCAATAGTTGATTCACTTGTTGCACCAATGAGTCTTATTAATGCTTTAATAGTATCAATATGCCTTAAGAATAGTGAACAGGTAGTAGAGAATATTGAGAAGATTAACACGTTTGTTGATAATTTCGAGTATTCAGGCAATGATGAGATTAATATGTTAGATGAAAATGTTGTCAATGAATTAAGAAAATGTATGGATAATGCAGCTATTGATGAAGAAAAGTAAGAGAGAGCGATAATGAGCAATGTTATAATAATTGGCGGTGGAGCAGCAGGAATGATGGCTGCGATAACTGCTGCCAGAAACAATAATAAGGTTACACTTATTGAAAAGAATGAAAAGCTTGGAAAGAAGCTTTTTATTACAGGAAAAGGCAGATGTAATTTTACCAATGCCGGGGATGAAGAAGATATATTTAACAGCATAGTTACCAATAAAAAGTTCATGTACAGCAGTTTAAGAGGATTTTCTAACTATGACTGTATGGGATTTTTTGATGAGCTGGGACTTAAATTCAAGATTGAGCGAGGTAACAGGGTATTCCCGGAGTCAGACCACTCGTCTGATGTTATAGGTGCGCTTTCAAGGCAGATGAAAAAACTTGGTGTAAATGTGCTTCTTAATACACAGGTTGTAGCTGTGAATGAGGAAAATGGCGAATTTGCAGGTGTTGTTGTAAAAGATGCATCAGGACAGAAGGAGATTAAAGGTGATGCGTGCGTTATTGCAACAGGTGGTAATTCATATTCATCCACAGGCTCTACAGGGGATGGTTACAGATTTGCAAAAAGTATTGGACACAGCGTTACACCAATACTTCCGGCACTTGTACCTCTTAATGTAAGAGAAGAGTGGGAAGAACTTCTTATGGGACTAAGCCTTAAGAATATAGAGGTTACATTTTACGATGGAGATAAGAAGGTATTTACTGATTTTGGAGAAATGCTTTTTACACATTTTGGTGTGAGCGGTCCTGTAATATTAAGCGCAAGCAGCGTTATTACTGGAATAGTTAAGGAAAGACCTGTAAGATTAAGCATAGACTTAAAGCCTGCAATTACTGATGAACAGCTTGATGAGAGAATATTAAGGGATTTCTCAAAGGAACAGAACAAGGCGTTTAAGAATTCATTAGATGAGCTGCTTCCTAAGAAGCTTATTCCTGTGATTGTAATGCAGTCGGGAATTAAGCCTGAAAAGAAGGTTAATGAGGTTACAAGGGAAGAAAGACAGAGACTTGTGAAGCTTCTTAAGAATTTTGACATGACAGTAACTTCTACGAGAGGTTTTAATGAAGCGATAATTACACAGGGTGGGGTTAATGTTAAAGAGATTAATCCTTCGACAATGGAATCAAAGCTTGTCAAGAATATATATTTTGCAGGAGAGGTTATAGATGTTGATGCAGTGACCGGAGGATTTAATTTACAGGTAGCATGGTCAACAGCATACGCTGCTGCAAGTCATATACAATAATTTATTTAAAGGAGCAGAGAAAAATGAGTGCAATAGCAATCGATGGACCTGCAGGAGCAGGAAAAAGTACAATAGCAAAGCTTTTAGCAAAGCAGTTAGGATATGTGTATGTTGATACAGGTGCAATGTACAGGGCAATGGCTGTATATTTTTCACAGAACGACATTAATCCAGATGATGAGAATGCAATTAATGGTGCTGTAGATAATATTGATATTAGTATTGAGTACAAAGATGGCGTACAGCAGGTGATACTTAATGGTGAAAATGTGACATCACTTTTAAGAACAGAAGAAACAGGAAAGATGGCATCAAAGACATCTAAGTATGCAGCAGTAAGGACTAAGCTGGTTGCACTTCAGAGAGGACTTGCAAAGAAAACAGATGTTATCATGGATGGAAGAGATATAGGAACAACAGTACTCCCGGATGCATTTGCAAAGATATATCTTACTGCAAGTTCTGATGCGAGAGCTAAGAGAAGATATGATGAACTTAAGGAAAAAGGTGAAAACTGTAGTTTTGATGCTATCAAGGAAGATATTGAAAAAAGAGACTATGAAGATATGCACAGAGCAATATCTCCTTTAAAACAGGCAGATGATGCTGTGCTTGTTGATACATCAGATATGAATATAGAACAGGTTGTAGCTGCTTTAAGTAAGATAATAGATGAAAAGAAGGCGGGCAGATAATTGAAAGAAGTAATACTTGCAAAGTCAGCAGGCTTCTGTTTTGGTGTTCAGAGGGCAATGGATACTGTGTATGCTGAGGCAGACAAGAAAAATGTATATACTTATGGTCCAATAATTCATAATACTGAGGTTGTCAATGAACTTGAGAGCAAGGGTGTAAAGGCTGTTAATGATATATCTGAGATTCCAGAACCTGAAAAGTCAACTGTTATAATCAGATCTCATGGAGTATCAAAGGCAGTATATGAATCAATAAAGAACAGCGGGGCAAAGATTGTGGATGCAACATGTCCGTTTGTATTAAAGATTCACAAGATTGTAAAGGATGCAAGTGCTGAAGGTGACCAGATTGTAATTATTGGCAATGAGAAGCATCCTGAAGTTGAAGGCATTATGGGGTGGTCAGAGACACCTGTACATGTTGTTGATACAGTTGAAAAAGCTGAAAAGTTGAAACTTGACAAGAGTAAAAATGTGCGTGTGGTATCCCAGACGACATTTAATTACAAGAAATTTCAAGATTTAGTTGAAATTATAAAGAAAAAAGAGTACAATATTTGCATTAGTAATACGATATGTAATGCAACTGAGGAGCGTCAGAACGAGGCAAGACGAATTGCTCGAAGAGCTGATGCTATGATTGTTATAGGGGACAGCAGTAGTTCAAACACTCGTAAACTGTATGAAATTTGCAAGACGGAATGTCAGGAAACCTTTTACATTCAGACTCTTAGCGGCCTTGAGCTTGATAAGCTCGAATCATCAGACTGCATAGGTATTACAGCCGGGGCATCAACCCCAAACAATATCATTGAGGAGGTTTATACTAATGTCAGAAGAAAGCTTTGCACAGATGTTAGATAACGAAGAATGGAAGGAAATCCGTACAGGAGAGGTGGTAGACGGAAGAGTTATTGCAGTTAAGCCAGATAGAATTGTACTTAATATAGGTGGCAAATCTGATGGAATCATTACTCGTTCAGAGTATACATCAGCTCCTGATGTGGATCTTACTACTGTAGTCTCAGTTGGAGATGAGATGAAGGCTAAGGTTCTTAAATCAAACGATGGTGAGGGACAGGTTGCTCTTACATATAGAAAGCTTGTTGCAGATAATGGCAATAAGAAACTTGAAGATGCATTTAATAATCAGGAGCCAATTACAGGTGTAGCTAAGAACATCAAGGGTGGTCTTGAGGTTATCGTTGATGAAGCAAGAGTATTTATTCCTGCAAGCCTTATTTCAGATACATTTGTTAAGGATTTATCTGTATATAACGGTAAGGAAGTTACATTTGTCATCACTGAATATGATCCTAAGAACAGAAAGATTATCGGTGATTGCAAGCAGCTTATTGTTGCAGCTAAGAAGGCAGCAGCAGAGGCAGTTCTTTCTAAGATTAAGGAAGGCGATACAATCGAAGGAACAGTTAAGAATGTTACAGATTTCGGTGCATTCATTGACTTAGGCGGTGTAGATGGTCTTCTTCACATCTCAGAGATGTCTTGGGGAAGAACAGAGAATCCTAAGAAGGTTTACAAGATTGGTGATTCAGTTAAGTGCTTTATCAAAGAGATTAACGGAGATAAGATTGCACTTTCAGTTAAGTATCCAGACCTTAATCCATGGAATAACGCAGCAGAGAAGTATGCTGTAGGTAATGTTGTTAAGGGAACAGTTGCAAGAATGACAGATTTCGGTGCATTCGTCCAGTTAGAAGATGGCATCGATGCATTACTTCATGTTTCACAGATTTCAAGAGATCGTATTGAAAAGCCATCTGACGCACTTTCAATCGGTCAGGAAATTGAAGCTAAGGTTGTTGACCTTAACGAAGCTGATAAGAAGATCAGCTTAAGCATTAAGGCATTACTTAACGACAACGAAGCTCAGGAAGAAGCTCCAGCAACAGAAGAGTAATTAAAGATGTTAAAAGGGCTGTTCTCACAGCCCTTTTTTTAAATATATTTTCTGAATGAAAGATAAATACGGCCTTTTTTTGTTTCTCTACCGCACCCCTGATAGATGAATTTGCCTGTTCCGCGGATAACAAGTATATCATTAGCTTTTAACTGGTAGCTGTTGTTTTCCATCTGACGGCTGTTTATGAATATTTTTCTTGCCCTGAATAATTCTACTGCCTGACTTCGGCTTAGCTTTGTGAGGCTGGCAACGGCAGCGTCAATTCGTTCACTTGCAGATAAAACTTCAATATCTTCAAGCTCAGGTGAACATTCGATATCGTTAATATCAGTCTTTGTACACTGGATATGTGTATGCTTTACTGTAGACAGGTTGTCAATTATGAAATCAGCAATATGTGAAACACAGTAAAGATAGGCGTCCTTGCCTTTTATATTTATGTCTCCAAGCATTTCTCTTTTAATTCCAAGATTCATAAGAGCACCAAGGTAATCTCTGTGTGACAGTGATTCAGCATATTTTTCTATAAGAGGAGATATCTTTATAAGAGTTATAGGAAATTCCTCTTCATAGCCAAGAGTTTCGTAAGAACCAAACTGTATCATCTGTCTTTCACATGCATCATTGCCACCGTATGTTTTAAAAGCTACGAAATTAAGTGCGTTTTTCATCTGTGCGAATACTGACTGCTCATTAATATCAAGAAAATTAGTATATGTGTATATGTTTTGCCTGAAGGAACGATTTGCTGCGTCCATTATTTTATTTTTTAAAAGTGATTCATTATCCATTAGTTTATAAATAATCCTTTCAGGTTTTTTGAAAATATGATAGAATTATAACAGAATTAAGAATAATTTACATTACATTTGTTTCGTGGAACGATGTAGAAAAGAGGGATTATGATTAAAGATTATGAGGATTTTAAGAAATTTATCCTGAGTCTTACAACTATTGACCTTAATGCATATAAGGAAAAACAGATGAAGAGGCGTATAGATACACTTATTGCAAGACATAAGTATGATGGTTACGATAGTTATTGTAAGGCAATAAAGGAAGATACAGGGTTAAGAGAAGAATTTGTTAATTATATTACGATTAATGTATCTGAATTTTATAGAAATCCGAATCTGTGGAAGACACTGGAGGATGTTATACTGCCGGATCTGATAAGTAAGTTCGGACCAAGACTTAAGGTATGGAGTGCAGCATGTTCTACTGGTGATGAACCATATTCACTTGCTATGGTGCTTGCAAAGAAAGTACCTATGAGGGATATTAAGATTATTGCGACAGATCTTGATGAACAGGTTCTTGAGAAGGCTAAAGATGGTGTATATGGTGAAAACAGCATAAAGGGACTTCCTAAGGAATTTCAGGATAAGTATTTTGAAAAGATGGGCGACAGGTTTTATAAAATATCTGATGACATAAAAAGATGTGTTGAGTTTAAGAAGAGTAATCTTCTAAAGGATCCATATCCAACAGGCTGTCATCTTATTGTGTGCAGGAATGTTCTTATATATTTTACAGAAGAAGCCAAGAAAGATGTATATGAGAAGTTTAATAAATCTTTAGTTACTGATGGGTGTCTGTTTGTAGGTAATACTGAACAGATAATCGGTTATAGGGATATGGGATACAGCTATGACCATCTTTTCTTCTACAGAAAGACTAATTAATAAAATGCGTAACCGGAATAATATCAGTCTGGTTACGCATTTTTAATTATGAAAATATATGATTTATAACGGAATGTATATATTTTTCTGTGTTATCAGTGCTTTTTAACAGTATATCATCTGCGTTGCAGTATTTTTCCGGGGCAGAATAATCTTTTTTAAATATGTTTAAATCACAATTATCATAGAGTGGAAGAAAGATGCCCGTCTTTTTGGTGTAACAGTTAGAAGCAGAGCATTTAACACGGTTATTACTGTCTACATATTGTGCAATGCTTTTGTGAATGGCTTCGTCTTCTGATGTCAGATAAAAATAATTCTTATAGTCTTTAAAAAAATATTTCAAAGTATCTGATATAATCGGGATTACAAGAGTTAATGTACGGTTCTTAATCAGAATATGTATATTGTCAATACATATATGTCTGTCCACGGGTACGCCTACGGGCAGAGAACATTCAGCAATCAGCCGAAGGCTCACATTTCCATCGTAATCAGTATCTTTATCAATGACAGTATTGTCAACAGTGTAAGAATTCATAATTATTGCATAATAGGAAACAAGTGGAAGCAGGCTTAGCATTCCTTCTATATCGTCATGGTTGTGAAGAAGGAGAAGTTTCCTGTATTCGTTATGTGCTGTATCAGAAGGTTTTGCTGCAAATTTCCTGTATATATCAATAAGTTCACCGCCTGAATACATATCTTCACGTTCTATTCCAAGAAAATGTTCAATGGTTTTCTGCTTATAGTCAGAAAGTGACAGAATAGATTTACATTTTCTGGCAGTTTTATATAAGTCAAGGCTTTCAAGATGTGAAAGGTCAAGTGCAACATTAAGATGTGCTGCACGCTCAGTAATAAAGGGAATATCGAAGGCATCCCCATTAAAATGTATTAATGTATGAAAATCTTTTAAAAAATCATTAAATGCAGATAAAATATAAGATTCATCGGAATCGGATTCTGCAAGCCACTGTAAATAATGTGTTATTCCGTTACGGAAATATACAGCGCCTATGAGATATACTATGTTATAATTTCTTGAAAATCCTGTGGTTTCTATATCAAAAAAGCAGATGCTGTCAGTATCCGGGCATATTGCTTTAAGCATTGCGGTATCTGCGTTTGTGCGCAGGGTATCATTAATAGTTATCATAAAAAATCCTCGTTTTAGGTTTGATTAGACAAACCGATTGTTAAAAAAGTACTCATTTTCTCTTATTATATAGGAATATATACACAAAAAAAAGTAGATTTTTGCTATTTATTGAGATAAAATACTATTTAATAAAAACTTTATAAGGAGAAATATGTCATGGGAAAGTGTACATTTAAAGGTGGATGTCATCCTTATGACGGTAAAGAGTTTTCTAAGGATAAACCAATCAAAGAACTCTTTCCAGCCGTAGGAGAGATGGTGTTCCCGCTTTCACAGCACATCGGCGCACCTGCTAAGCCAGTTGTTGCCAAGGGCGACTATGTCCTTGCAGGCCAGCTGATAGCCGAGGCAGGTGGATTTGTTTCTGCGAACATTCATTCATCTGTATCAGGTACTGTTAAAGCTATTGAGCCAAGAACATTGGCTACAGGCGGTAAGTGCAATTCTATCATTATCGAGAATGATGGCGAATTCAAAGAAGTTGAATATACACCTATGAAGTTCGAGGATCTTACTAAGGACGTTATCTTAGAAAGAATCAAGGCTGCTGGTGTTGTAGGTATGGGAGGAGCTGGTTTCCCAACTAATGTTAAGCTCTCTCCAAAGAATCCTGAAGCCATAGATTACATTATCGTTAATGGAGCAGAGTGTGAGCCTTACCTTACATCTGATTACAGAAGATTATTAGAAGAATCAGACAAGGTTGTTATGGGTCTTAAGATTGCTCTTAAGATATTTGACCATGCTAAGGGAATTATCGGTATTGAAGATAATAAGCCTGAGGCAATAAGAATCATGCAGGAAGCTACAGCTTCTGAGCCTGATATTGAAGTTAAGCCATTAAAGACTAAGTATCCACAGGGAGGAGAGCGTAGTCTTATATATGCAACAACAGGAAGAGCTATTAATTCAAGCATGCTTCCAGCTGATGCAGGCTGTATCGTACATAATGTTGATACAATATTCTCAATCTATCTTTCAGTTATAGAAGGTAAGCCTCTTACTAAGAGAATATGTACTGTAACAGGCGACGGAGTTAAAGAGCCTGGCAACTTCTATGTATGGTTAGGAACTAATTACAGACAGCTTCTTGACGCTGCCGGTGGTCCTGTAGGAGAACCTGAGAAATATATTTCCGGTGGTCCTATGATGGGATTTGCCATGTACAGTCTTGACGTACCTGTTGTTAAGGGAAGTTCATCACTTCTTGTATTCCAGAAGGATATCGTATCTAAGATAGAGTCTTCTGCATGTATAAGATGTGGTAAATGTGGTGAGGCATGTCCGGAACACCTTCTTCCAGCAAAGCTTGCCGGTTTTGCATCACGTAATGATGAAGAAGGCTTTACTAAGTTCGATGGTATGGAATGTGTAATGTGCGGAAGCTGTTCATATGTCTGTCCGGCCAAGAGACCATTAACACAGCAGATTAAGGCTATGAGAAGTACAGTACTTGCTAACAGAAGAAAGAAGTAGAAAGGTGGGCAATCAAAGTGAGTGAGATTTTTAACGTATCGACTAATCCTCATGTGCGAAGCGGGAATACTACTCAGACAATAATGAGAGATGTTCTTATTGCTTTAACTCCTGCCAGCATATTTGGTATAGTTAATTTTGGCCTCGATGCACTGCTTCGTATAGTAATCGGTATTGTTACTTGTGTAGCATGTGAGGCATTATATCAGTATTTCATGCATAAGAGAGTTACTGTTACAGATTTAAGTGCAGCAGTAACAGGTCTTCTTATTGCATTAAATATTCCATCAACATTAAATGTTGGTTTTGAAATCGTAGGATGTGTATTTGCAATTATCGTAGTTAAGCAGCTTTTTGGAGGACTTGGACAGAACTTCATGAACCCTGCTCTTGCAGCAAGATGTTTCCTTCTTATTGCATATACAGGTCCGATGACTAATTTTGTTACATCTAACGGATTTTTAGATGCATATTCAGGAGCAACACCTCTTGCACTCCTTAAGCCTGGTGCAGAATCAACAGGCGTTGTTTCATTAGCTAAGATGTTTATTGGTACAACAGGTGGTGTTATCGGTGAGACTTCAGCAATCTGCCTTCTTTTAGGTGGTATCTACCTCCTTGCAAGAAAGGTTATTAACTGGAGAATACCTGTAACATATGTAGGTGTATTTGCAGCACTTATATTCCTTTTTGCACCAGGACATCATTTCGATGTAATCTATATGCTTGAGGAAGTATGTGGTGGTGGACTTTTACTTGGTGCTATCTTCATGGCGACAGATTATGTAACTTCACCAATTACACCTAATGGTAAAATTGTATTTGGCTGCTGCTTAGGTCTTCTTACATTCATTTTCAGAATGTATGGTGGTTCAGCAGAAGGCGTTTCATATGCAATTATCTTCTGTAACCTCTTAGTTCCTCTTATTGAGAGAGTAACAGTTCCTAAGTCATTTGGTAAGAAGAAGCCAGAGAAGAAAGCAAAGGAGGCTGCATAAGATGAAGAAAATAGTTAAAGATGCATTAGTTTTATTTGCTATAACACTTGTAGCCGGAATTCTTCTTGGTGTTGTATATCAGATAACACTTGATCCTATTGCAAAGGCTAACGAGAATGCCAAGGAAAAGGCTTACAAAGCAGTTCTTTCAGAAGCAGACAGTTTTGAGACAATAGATGCCCTTCCTTCTGATGATGATATTAATGCTTCATCAGACATTGACTTCTCTAAGGATAAGGTCAATGAAGTTGCTATAGGAAAGAAAGGCAGCGAGACAGCAGGTTATGTTGTAACAGTTACAGATAGTGACGGTTACGGCGGAGATATCAAGTTTACAGTTGGTATTTCAACAGATGGAAAGGTACTTGGAGTATCATTCCTTTCAATCAGCGAAACTGCTGGTCTTGGTATGAGAGCTAAACAGGATCCATCATTTACATCACAGTTTACAGCTAAGTCTGATGCAGTTGCATCATTTTCAGTAGTAACAGATGGTTCAGCATCAGAAAGCAATGCTAATGTTGATGCAATCGGTGGTTCTACAATTACTTCTAAATCAGTCACAAAGGGTGTAAATTATGCACTTGCAGTTTACAAGCTTGTGGCAGGAAACTAGGGAGGTGCGGACTTTGAATAAATGTATAGAAAGACTTTATAATGGTATTATTAAAGAGAATCCTACCCTGGTACTTACACTTGGTATGTGTCCTACACTTGCGGTTACTACATCAGCAATCAATGGTATAGGTATGGGACTTTCTTCTACAGTAGTACTTGCATTATCAAACCTTATGATTTCATTACTTCGTAAGGCTATTCCAGATGGTGTAAGAATGCCAGCGTTCATCGTTGTCGTTGCATCATTTGTTACAATGGTACAGTTCCTTATGCAGGGCTTCCTGCCAAGTCTGTACGACTCACTTGGAATATATATTCCTCTTATAGTTGTTAACTGTATTATCCTTGGACGTGCGGAAGCCTATGCTTCTAAGAATCCTCCAATTCCTTCATTCTTTGATGGAATAGGTATGGGACTTGGATTCACAATTGCTATCACAATCCTTGGAGCAATAAGAGAGCTTATCGGTGGCGGTACAATTTTCTCAGATGGTACTAACGCATTATTTGATCTCTCAACAATCGGTTACACACCAGCAAGTATCTTTATCCTTGCACCAGGAGCGTTCTTTGTTCTTGCATTCATGATTGCTATTATGAACAGAATTAAGAGAAAGAAAGGCATGAAGCCTGCAGAAGTTCCTGACTACACAGAAGAGATAGAAGAAGCTAAGGCTGAGGCTAAGAATAACTAAGGGAGGTAAATATGGGATATTTTTCACAGTTATTATTGATAGCTGTAAGTACAGCAATTGTCAATAATGTAGTTTTAAGCCAGTTCCTCGGTTTGTGTCCTTTCCTTGGAGTTTCTAAGAAGATAAACACAGCAGCAGGAATGGGTGGCGCTGTTATCGGCGTTATCACTATTTCATCAGCTGTCTGCAGTCTTATATATGACTGTATACTTACACCGCTTAAGCTTACATATCTGAATACAATTGTATTCATCCTTGTAATTGCGGCACTTGTTCAGTTTGTTGAAATGTTTTTAAAGAAGACATCACCATCTCTTTATGAAGCACTTGGTGTATACCTTCCACTTATTACAACTAACTGTGCAGTACTTGGTATTGCACTTACTAACGTACAGAACTATAACACAGCGGCAGGACTTAATATTGGTCAGAAGCTTTTAGATTCTGTAGTCAGTGGATTAGGAACAGCTGTTGGTTTTACAATAGCAATCATAATAATGGCTGGTATACGTGAAAGAAACGAATTCAATGATGTTCCGGAAAGCTTTAAGGGAATGCCTATTGTATTACTTACTGCAGGACTTATGGCTATCGCATTCTTTGGATTTTCAGGTATTATTTAAGAGGAGGACGACAAGATGTCAGGTATAATTATTGCTGCAGTTGTTGTAAGCTGCACTGGTCTTCTTCTCGGACTTTTCCTCGGAGTAATGGGTAAGAAGTTCTATGTTGAAGTAGATCAGAAAGAGATAGATGTAAGAGCAGAGCTTCCTGGAAACAACTGTGGTGGTTGTGGATATGCAGGATGTGATGCACTTGCTAAGGCAATTGCCGCAGGAGAAGCTCCAGCTAACGCATGTCCAGTTGGTGGCGCACCGGTTGCAGCAAAGATTGGTGCAATCATGGGTGAGGAAGTTGGAGAATCAGTAAGAATGACAGCATTTGTTAAATGTGCTGGTGACTGCGACAAAGCAAAAGAAAATTATGTGTACTCAGGTGCAATGGATTGTACAGCAATGAACGTCGTTCCTAACGGCGGTTCTAAGGCATGTACATACGGATGTATGGGATATGGTTCATGTGTTAAGGCATGTCCTTTTGATGCAATTCATATTGTTAATGGTATTGCTGTAGTAGATAAGGGCAAATGTAAAGCATGTGGTAAATGTGTTGCTGTATGTCCAAGACACCTTATTGAAATCATACCATACAAGAGTAACTATACAGTTAACTGTTCATCTAACGATAAGGGTAAAGATGTTATGTCAGCATGCTCTGTTGGATGTATTGGATGTATGTTATGTACAAAGCAGTGTGAGTTCGGTGCTATTACAGTAGAAAACAATATTGCACATATTGATTATTCAAAGTGTACAGGTTGTGGAAAGTGTGCTGAGAAGTGCCCTAAGAAGATAATACATCTTCATTGATAATTTAATCACAATAAGTTATAATAAGAAACTGCCGTAGGCTTATGCTTATGGCAGTTTCCTAGTTTAAGAAAAGAGAAGATACACCTATGGCAGAGATGAAATCGAAGTTACAAGATTTTTATAAAAGACTTGATTCCAGAAAATCAACATATTTTCTGGCTTATTCAGTTATTTTTGCAATCCTTGCTATAGGTGTGTTTTCTTTTTATTTTTTCACTAGAAAGACATTCATATGGGAGGTTGATGGCTGGGAACAGCATTATAAGTCACTCATATATTATTCACAGTATTTAAGGGATTTCTTTAAAAATATATTTATCAATCATCAGTTTGTAATACCACAGTGGGATTTTGCAATAGGTGAGGGAAGTGATGTTATAGGAACATTTCACTATTATGTTATAGGCGACCCATTTACATTCTTCTGTTTCCTGTTTCCTGCAAAGTACATGTATATATTCTATGAAGCAATGATTCTTTTAAGAATATATTTGTCAGGTATAGCATTTTCACTGCTGTGTTTTTATACAGGACATAAGAAAAGATATGTCCTTCCAGGAGCAGTAGCTTATGCATTCTGCTACTGGGCAATATACAATGCGGTAAGACATCCGTTCTTTCTTAACCCGCTTCTGTATTATCCGCTGCTTATATTGGGTGTTGAGAAGATAATCAGAGAGAAGAAAATGTGGCTCTTTACAATAACAGTAGCTGTTGCTGCAATGAGTAATTTTTATTTCTTCTATATGCTTGTGTTCACAACAATTATATATGTTATTGTAAGATTCATATTCTGTTATGGAAAGAATGTAAAAATGTGGGGTAAAGGAATATTAAGACTTGCAGTTTCATCGGTTACAGGACTGTGTATGGCAGCAATAGTGTTTCTGCCTGTGCTTCACGTTTTCTTAAGTGACAGCAGATTTAATACACCTAACAAAATGGGACTGGTATATCCTTTTTCATACTATGCAAAGCTTCCGGGACTTTTTATCGTTGAGGGTGATAACTTCTGGACATGCATGGGATTTGCAGTACCCGTGTTGCTTGCAGTGCTTTTAATGTTTAAGAGCAGACGTAAGTACACAATGCTTAAGACTTATTTTATTATAAGTGCGGTGATGATATGTATACCGTTTTTCGGACAGGCAATGAACGGATTTTCATATATGTGTAACAGGTGGATATATTCATTTGCATTATTATGTGCATATATACTTGTGTGCATGATGCCGCGTCTTATAACACTGGAAAGAAAAGAAATCCGCTTTATTGGAATTGCACTTACAATATATTTTGTGGTATGTATGTGCGTAAAGTATTCAAGAAATGGCAAGCTTATAAGTGCAGTTGCAATTGGAGTAATATTGCTAATTGGACTTAGCATAAAGAATGTTAATGAATATAACAGATGCATGATGGTGACAGTAGCGGTTATGCTGGCGGCATTAGCTAATGGTATATGGAAAAATGCTTCATTTGGGGAAAATTATGCGGCACAGTGCATAAGCGTTAAAATGGCACAGGAAGATGTGTTTGGAAGCGAGAAGGAGCTTATAAGTAAAGATGCTGAAGATACAGATTTTATCAGATATTCAGGCTCTGGACTTTCGTACAATATGAACTGCATAACAGGAATATCATCCTCTAATCTGTACTGGACACTTACTAATCCGTATGTATCGAAGTTCAGATATGATTGTGCAATCAGGCTTGATACGCTGCTTCCGCACAAATATACAGGCTATGATGACAGGTCATCTCTTATAACATTGTCATCTGCCTCAAAGTATCTGGTGAGTAAGACCGGCGGACTTGTTCCATATGGATTTGTTTATGAATCAGAAAATGATGATTATGTAATGTATAATAACGACAATGCACTTCCGTTAGGATTTACTTATGACAAGGCTGTTAATAAGAATGAATGGGAGGGCTTAAGTGCAGTTGATAAGCAGAAAGCAATGCTTCAGGCTGTTGTTATTGACAGGAGTGGGAAGGATATCAGGGAGGCGCTTCCTGACAGGGTATCTGTTAAAGATTTAAGTTATGACAGCCAGATTAAAGATTATACAATGAATTATGATGCCAAAGAAGTACAGTGTACTGACAATACATTTGCAGTAACTAAGGCAGGTGCCAGGGTAACATTTAACTTTACAGGCAGTGGCGCAGGTGAGACTTACTTTAATATTAATGGGCTTGATTATGAAGGCGCAGCACAGTTCCAGCTGTATTTTGGAAAGAAAAAGTTTGACCCGTTAGACTTATACTCTAAGGCAGACTGGAAAGAGCTTTCACATAATGAAAAGAAGAAGATATTTAAGAATTTCATATACTGGACACAGTCTACAAGCAGTGTTAAGCTTGGGATTACGACTGATACAGGAGTAACCAAGTCAATGAATTACTTTACATCTGATTACAGCTATTATAGTAACCAGCATGATTTCAGTGTGAATATGGGCTATTCGGAAGAAAATGTGACATCAGTTACAGTGACTTTCCAGAAGATTGGCGTGTATTCTTATGATGATATACAGATTGTATGCCAGCCAATGGACAGTTACACTGACGAGATTAATACACTTAAAGAAAATGTATTAACAGATGTAGAGCTTGGAAATAATAAGGTTACAGGACAGATAACACTTGACCGTAATAAATATCTGTGTCTTACAATCCCTTATTCAAAGGGCTGGAAGGTATATGTAGACGGGGAAAGACAAAAGCTATATAATGCTAATGGTCAGTATATGGCTGTATATCTTACGGGTGGAACGCATAATGTAACACTTAAGTATTCTACGCCGCTTCTTAAAGAGGGAGCGTTAGTGTCACTTGCAGGTGTGGCCATCTTTGCCATGCAGCTTGTAATTAATAAGAGAAAGAAGAGGGAATAATAATGTACAGAGAAGTTGCGAAACTTATTATATATGGTAATCATGAGGACACTATTCTTATGAAAATGTCCGATATTTTCAAAAAATTTGACAGGGATGAGGAGACTCCTGACAAGCTTATAAGTGATATATATGAGCAGATTAAGAGAATATTGGAGGTTGCCACAGATTATGGCTTTGATAAGAATTTATGGCATAATTACCTTACATTCTATCTTATAACTAATGAGAATCCATTCAGCCTTACATGTGAAAAGGTAGGTGCTAATGATGGAAGCGTTAATGAATTTGCTAAGAACGACTTCAAGGTGTTTATGAATCTGTTTAATTATGATTTCAGACCTATTGAGGCTGCACTTGGAATCAACTGTTTTTCACTTATATCTGATTACAAGGCAATTGTTAAGAAAGAGCTTATGTACAATAAGAATGTAAGTGAGAAGGTACAGGCTTTAAGCCTTAAGCTTGAGACAGCAAAGGACGAGAATGAGTTCTTTAATTATGTTACTGATTTCTATAAAGCATATGGTGTAGGAATGTTCGGGCTTAATAAGGCATTCAGGGTAATAGGCGGTGATAATGGCGTTACATTTACACCAATTAACAATATGGATAAGGTTATGTTAGATGACCTTATAGGTTATGAAATCCAGAAGAAGAAGCTTGTGGAGAATACAGAGGCATTTGTTCAGGGAAGAAAAGCTAATAATGCGCTTCTTTTCGGTGACAGCGGAACAGGTAAGTCAACTTCTATCAAGGCTATTGTCAATGAATATTATGACCAGGGTCTTAGAATGATAGAGATATACAAACATCAGTTCAAGGATTTATCTAATGTTATAGCAAGCATTAAGAACAGAAATTACAAGTTCATAATATATATGGATGATTTATCTTTCGAGGAATTCGAGATTGAATATAAGTTCTTAAAGGCTGTAATTGAAGGTGGTGTTGAGACTAAGCCTGATAATATTCTTATCTATGCAACATCTAACAGAAGACATCTTATCAAGGAAACATGGAATGACAGAAATGATTTAGAGAGCAATAACGGCCTTCACAGATCTGATACTATTGAGGAGAAGCTTTCATTAGTGAACAGATTTGGATGCCAGATAAGCTACTCTAAGCCATCACAGAAAGAATTCTTTGATATTGTTATTGGCCTTGCAAGGAAGAATAATGTTAAGATGACAGATGAAGAGCTTATGGCAGAGGCTAACAAGTGGGAACTTTCACATGGTGGAATATCAGGAAGAACAGCACAGCAGTTTATCAATTACTGTCTTGGGGGTAGAGAATGATTTCATACATTAAAGGTGAACTTGCCGAAATCCTGCCAGATGTAATCGTTGTGGAAGCCAATGGAATCGGATATAATATATATGTTCCGGGTTCAGTTCTTGGTGAGCTTCCATCAGTTGGCAGTGAGGTTAAGATATATACATATATGAATGTCAAGGAAGATGAATGCAGTCTGTTCGGATTCCTTACAAGAGATGATTTAAGCATGTTTAAAATGCTTATCTGTGTCAATGGTATTGGCCCTAAGGCAGCGCTTGGTGCATTATCTAATATCACAGCAGATGATTTAAGATTTGCAGTTCTTGCTGATGATGTGGCAGCAATCAAGGCACTTCCTGGTATCGGACCTAAGACAGCACAGAAGATTATAATTGAGCTTAAGGATAAGTTAAAGCTTGATGAAGTATTTGAATCAGCACTTTCTAAGAATAAAAAGGCAGACAATAACAGTAATGTAAGTAATGTCATGATGATAAGAAATGACGCTGTTGAGGCACTTGTATCACTTGGATATTCAAGCAAAGATGCACTTGTTGCTGTCAAGGAAGTGGAAGATATAGAGAATAAGGATTCTGAGACGGTTCTTAAGGAAGCGTTAAAGAAGCTGGCTAAATTCTAGAGCAGAATAGTATTTGAGAAATGAGGGGCTATATGGAAAAGAGGATTATATCAACACAGATAACTGAAGAAGATTATGGTATTGAGAATTCCTTAAGACCATTATCTCTTGATGACTATGTTGGACAGAATAAGGTTAAGAGTAATCTTAAAGTATATATTGAGGCAGCAAAGGAAAGAGGAGAGGCACTTGACCATGTGCTTTTCTATGGACCTCCGGGACTTGGAAAGACAACTCTGGCAGGAATTATTGCTAATGAAATGGGGGTTAATATCAAGGTTACATCCGGTCCTGCAATCGAGAAGCCGGGAGATATGGCAGCTATACTTAACAATTTAAGTGAGGGTGATATTCTCTTTGTTGATGAGATTCACAGACTTAACAGACAGGTTGAAGAAGTTCTGTATCCGGCAATGGAGGATTATAAGATTGATATTATGATCGGAAAGGGTGCAACAGCAAGGTCTATAAGACTTGATCTGCCACAGTTCACTCTGATAGGGGCAACAACAAGAGCGGGACTTTTATCAGCACCTTTAAGAGACAGATTCGGTGTTGTAAGCCATATGGAATTCTATACCGTTCCGGAGCTTGAGAAAATCATTATCCGTTCAGCCAATGTGCTTAATGTTGATATTGACTCAGACGGAGCACATGAGCTTGCAAGGCGTTCAAGAGGAACACCGAGACTTGCCAACAGACTTTTAAAGAGAGTAAGAGATTTTGCACAGGTAAAATATAACGGTCATATCAACAAAGATGTTGCTGACTATGCACTTAACCTGTTAGATGTTGACAGAGACGGACTGGATCGTAATGATCGTGTTATACTTACCACAATAGTTGATAAATTTGATGGTGGTCCTGTTGGCATTGAGACGCTGGCAGCATCAATCGGTGAGGATTCAGGAACTCTTGAAGATGTTTATGAGCCATATCTTATACAGAACGGGTATATTAACAGAACTCCAAGAGGAAGAGTTGCAACTAAAGCGGCTTATGATAATCTTGGCAGGCCATTCAAACAAAAATAACATAAAATATTCTAAAGAATGTGTTTTATGAGTTGAATAGTAAGTGTATTTATTATATACTTAATATGTTTATTTCTACATATATGGAGGGGACTTATGTCATCAAAGAATACAGCAGAAGTAATTCTTGGAGGTAAGGTAATCAAGCTTGGTGGATATGAAAGCGAGGAGTATCTTCAGAGAGTTGCATCATACATTAATAACAAGATAACTGAATTTAATAAAGAAGAGAGTTACAGACGAATGTCAGCAGAGCTCAGAACTGATATGATGTATCTTAATATTGCAGATGATTACTTCAAGGCTAAGAAGATGGCAGACAGTCTTTCATTAGATATTGAGAACAAGGATAAGGAAATATACGACCTTAAGCATGAGCTTATTGCAGCACAGATTAAGGCAGAAAGTTCAGCAAAAGAGATTAAGGAATTAAAGAGTGAGATTAACAAGTATCAGAAGAATATTGTCAAGTTAGAGACAGAACTGAATGACTCTAAGAAGTGATTTACATAAGATTATCTGGTATTAATAATAACGGCTGTTGCAAATGCATTTGCAGCAGCCATTTAATTTAAAGGCGGTTACAACTATGAATGTTGATAAGAGAAAAACACAGGTGGAGGTTTTAGCACCAGCAGGTTCACTTGATATTATGAAAGCTGTTGTGGCGGCAGGGGCAGATGCCATATACCTGGGAGGCAATATGTTTGGAGCAAGGGCATTTGCCAATAATTTTAATGATGAAGAGCTTATCTGTGCTATTGAATATGCACATTTATTCGGTAGAAAGGTTTACCTGACAGTTAATACTCTTCTTAAGTCAAGAGAGATAGAGAACAGCCTTATAGAATATCTTATACCATTCTATGAGGCAGGTCTTGATGCAGTGATTGTACAGGATATGGGTGTGTTTAACCTTATAAGAAAACATTTTCCTGATATGGATATACATGCAAGCACACAGATGACACAGACCGGAGTGTATGGCAGCAGGCTTTTAAAGGAACTTGGTGCAACAAGAATAGTCACTTCAAGAGAGATGAATCTGCAGGAAATAAAGCAGCTTCATGAGAGATTAGATGTGGAGATAGAAAGCTTTGTGCATGGAGCATTATGTTACTGTTATTCGGGACAATGCCTGCTTTCAAGCTTTAACGGAGGAAGAAGCGGCAACAGGGGAAGGTGTGCCCAGCCGTGCAGGATGCCTTATGATGTGTATGATAACGGCGAAAAGATTAATAACAGAAACAACAGTTACGCATTAAGCCCTAAGGATATGTGTGCATTACAGATACTTCCTGATGTTATAGAAAGTGGAGTGTATTCTCTGAAAATTGAAGGCCGTATGAAGAATGTCACATATGCGGCTATGGTAACGCATATTTACCGTAAATATGTTGATATGTATCTTGAGAGGGGACGAAAAGGCTTCAAGGTAGATAAGCAGGATATTGATGACCTTTCAGATATATATAACAGAGGTGCATTTACTACAGGCTATTATGACAGCGTTAAGGGAAAGAAGATGATGTCACTGGGGCGTCCTAACCATATGGGAACGGAGTGCCTTAAGGTAGTATCTAACAAGGCAGGAAGAATTACATTTAAGGCATTAAAGAATGTAAACAGAGGTGATGTCTTTGAGATTGATAAGGAACATTCATTTGAGAGCGGAGCTGATGTGGCAGCAGGACAGACCTTCGTTGTCAATCTTCCTAAGAAATACCCGCTGTATGAGGGAAGAATTGTCAACAGAATGAATAATGCTAAGATTAAGGCATATGTAGCGGATAATTATGTCGGAACAACACCTAAGCTTCATGTAGATATGAAGCTTAGTGTAAGAAAGAATGAAAATATATCACTTACAGTAATGTATGATGGAATTGAAAAGACATGTACAGGAGAGATAGTTACCGAAGCACAGAGCCGTCCGGCCTCAGAGGAGGAACTGGTTAAGAATTTAAAGAAAACCGGCGATACATGTTTTGTGGTGGAAGATGCAGAAGTGCAGCTTGATGATGGTGTGTTTGTGCCTGTCGGCTGGATTAAAGAATTAAGAAGAAATGTACTTGAACAGCTTGAGACACATTTAAAGCACAGTCTTGTAAGAACTTATAATAAGCCTGAATGTGCAGAGCCTGACGACAAGAAAGAAGCTGATGATAATAATTATCAGGTAAGAAAAGCTGCATACCTTCATGATATAGCGCAGGTAAAGAAAGCAGCATCAGTTTCAGGGGTTGAAAGCATTTATCTTGATTATAAGATGTTTTATATGAATGATGAGAATTCATTAAAAGAGGCTGTAAAGCACTGTCAGTCACATGAAATATATGTATATATGTTCCTTCCACATATTCTTAAGGCAGAGAAATATGATAAGTTTAAGTGCTTGTGTGAGAAGGCTTCTGACTGTGGCATAGACAGGTTTGTATGCCGTAATATTGAGCAGATTGGTTTTCTTGGAAGTGACAACTGGAAGAAATTATCTGACAAGGTGCATATTATTACAGACAGCAGCATATATATATTTAATACATTTGCAAAAGATGAATTAGGAAGGCTGTGCAGCAATGCCGGGGTTATTCTTGACAGAATGACACTGCCACTTGAACTTACAGATAAGGAGATGAAGCCTGTAATTGGAAGTGACACTGAACTTGTTGTATATGGGAATGTGCCTCTTATGGTATCTGAACAGTGTGTGAGAAGAACTTACGGAAGATGTGACGGAAGCTGGGGCAGCATTAATATTACAGGGCCGAAGGGCAGCTCTTATACGGTGGAAAGTATGTGTGAATTCTGTTATTCTGTAATGAATGGAGAAAAACTCAATCTTACAAAAGAAAATCCCGAAGAATGCGGTGTGTGTGTAATTCGTTATGAATTTGACGAAAGTGAAGCAGATGATATACAATTAGTTATGACTGATGGAGTGAGTGGTGGTACTACAGGACATTTTCATCAGGCAATCGACTAAGATTAAGTGACTTGAATAAAGGAGATTGCTATGCAGTCAGTTTTTATTGAACTTACAAAATACATATTTGCTTTTCTGATGGCGTTTTATGTTCTTTCTGCTTACAGAGGAGCAATAATCCATAAGGAAGAAAAGAGAAAAGGAATATATATCCAGCAGTATATTATAATATTTGCGATACATTTCCTTGGATATTATGTGTTGTATCTTATGAAGGGTGAGACTAGATATATAGGCTTTTATTTTGTGCAGCTTATATATCTTATAGTATTCATTGCGTTTTATTACATATTGTATCCAAAGGCTTCAAGGCTTCTTGTTAATAATATGTGTATGCTGATGTCAGTTGGATTTATCATGATAGCAAGGCTTAATTTTGACAAATGTGTTAAACAGTTTGTTATTGCTGTGCTTGGAACGGTTATTATGTTTCTTGTTCCATGGCTTATCAAATCAGTTAAGAGTTTCAGAAACTTTGGATGGATATATTGCATTTCGGGACTTGTGCTTTTGTGTGCTGTTTTATTAGGAAATAAGGTGTATGGAGCCAATCTTACATTAAGCATAGGAGCATTTTCTGTACAGCCGGCAGAGTTTGTTAAGATTTTGTATGTTATGTTTGTTGCTTCGATGTTTAATAAGTCAACGACATTTAAACAGACATGTATTGTTACAGCGTTTGCAGCACTTCATGTTATTATACTTGTGCTTTCAACTGACCTTGGTGCTGCACTTATATTCTTTGTGGTGTATATTGCAATGCTTTATATAGCAACAAGGAAACTTTCATATGCCGGGGCAGGGCTGCTTGCCGGAGCGGGTGCATCTGTTATTGCATATAAGCTTTTTGCACATGTGAGGGCGAGAGTTATTGTATGGCGTAATCCGTGGGAATATATTGATACTAGCGGATATCAGATATGTCAGTCTCTTTTTGCAATTGGTATGGGATCGTGGTTTGGATATGGATTATGTCAGGGTATGCCTGATAAGATACCTGTAGCAGAGAAAGATTTTATGTTTTCTGCTATATCTGAAGAATTTGGACTCATATTTTCAATAGCTCTATTCTTAGTGTGCCTTAATAATCTTATTCTTATGATGAATATAGCTTCAAGATGTAAGACACTTTTTTATCGTCTTGTAGCTGTAGGACTTGGGGTTACATATGGGGTTCAGGTGTTCTTAACTGTGGGAGGTGCAATTAAGTTTATACCGATGACAGGTGTTACACTTCCTTTTGTAAGTTACGGTGGAAGCTCTATATTAAGCTCGCTTATAATGTTTGCTCTTATTAATGGAATGTACAATATGAGACAGGATGAAGGTGACAGGAAAGATGGCAGAAAACAAAAAACAGGACAGACGAAGAAAAAAACAAAACATACAAAGTGATATAGTTGATAATGAAAAGAAGAATCTGCGAAATAAAGAGACTAATATAATTGCATTCTTTTTTGTAGGACTTTTTCTTGCAACTATTGTGTATCTGTGTATATTTAATGTAAAAGATGCAGGAACAATTGTGAATAATCCTTACAATAAAAGAGTAGACAATCAGGAAAGCAAGGTTGTAAGAGGTGATATATTAGCAGATGACGGAGATGTACTTGCAACAACGCTTACGGATGAGGATGGCAATGAAACACGTTATTATCCTTATGATAATCTGTTCTGTCATTCGGTTGGATTTACTTCTCTTACAGGGATGAAGACAGGAATAGAACAGTCTCAGAATTATTTTCTTTTAAGTGAGACAGATAATGTGCTTGATCAGATTGGTAATGACCTGTCTGGAGGAAAAGCAAAGGGGCATAATGTTACAACAACACTTAATGTTGAACTTACTAAAGCGGCATATAAAGCACTTGGTAATAATAAAGGTGCAGTTATAGCGATGGAACCTGCTACGGGTAAGATTCTTGCAATGGTATCGAATCCATCATTTGATGCAAATGCAGTAAATACCGATTATGATGAGTGGATTACTTACGATAGTGCGGATTCGGTGCTTTTAAACAGGGCAACGCAAGGGCTATATCCACCTGGTTCAACATTCAAGATAATTACTGCTCTTGCATATATAAGGCAGAATCAGAATGATTATTATAATTATTCATATAATTGTGATGGACAGGCATATATATCTGGTGGAACTACTATTGCATGCTTTGATCATACGGCACATGGATATCAGGATTTAAGAAAAGCATTTGCTAATTCCTGTAATTCTGCATTTTCTACGATTGGAGCAGGACTTAATAAGACATCTTTCATGAATCTGTGCAGTACATTATTATTTAATTCTAATCTTCCTGTAGGGTTTGAGTATTCTAAGAGTACAATGGCTGTAACACAGGATTCTTCGATAAGTGAGATGCAGGAGACCGGTATCGGTCAGGGAAGGACGATGATGACACCGCTTCACAATATGATGATAGCGGCTAGTGTTGCTAATGATGGCGTTATGATGACTCCTTATATTGTTGACAGTATAAGTGACAGTGAGGGAAGAACGGTTGTTAAGAATAAGCCAGCAGAGGCAGGAACTGTGATGTCAGCAGAAGAGGCAGAATACCTTACAGAATGCATGAGAGAGGTAATAACTTCTGGTACAGGAAATTCTATGAAATATTCATCATATGAAGCAGCAGGAAAGACCGGTTCGGCACAGTATGATGACTCGGACAGATATCATAGCTGGTTTACGGGCTTTGCACCTTATGATAATCCCCAGATAGCAGTATGTGTGATTCTGGAAGGGGGTTATTCTGGTGTGTCAAGTGCACAGGTGGTAGCAAAAGCTGTGTTTGATACATATTTCGGCTATTGATATTGAAGTCGTGAGAATGTATAATATTGTTTAGTGATTAATTGCATGATTATGAGGAATGATGATGAATACTGTTAACTATATCACTCCGTCAGATGGTGACATATATCTTGTTAATAACCAGACATATGTTAATTCTGGTGGGACTGATTTTGATAAAATATATAATAATATTACTGTGGATGATTCTCTTGAGAATATTTTTGCCGGAGCAGCAAAAGAATTTGGAATCAATGAGAATTTTCTTAAAGCTGTAGCACAGGCAGAATCAGGGTTTGATCCGGATGCTGTATCGTATTGCGGAGCACAGGGAATAATGCAGCTTATGCCATATACGGCAGAAAGCTATGGTGTTACGGATCCTTTTGATGCCAGACAGAATGTATATGCCGGTGCACAGATGTTATCAGAGCTGTTAGACAGTTATGATGGTAATGCTACGCTTGCTCTTGCAGCATATAATGCTGGCAGTGGTTCAGTACAGAAGTATGGAGGAGTGCCTCCGTATGAAGAAACGCTTAATTATATCAGCAAGATTAATGATATATTAGGTGGTGTACTTGCTAACGATTCAACAACCGTTGATGGTGCATATGCTACAGATTTTACTTCAGCTTCTGATGTGAATGCTCCTGATACAATTACAGGGAATTATGCCAGTAAACATACAGCGACTGAAAGGACAGGAAGCGGTTATAAGGAACAGGATAACAGTTCGCTTATAAGTTATGAGGAGTATCTGTATGTATGTGAAACATATAAGGATATCCTTGCTAAATTATTTTCGGCAATATCTGCAGATAAAGGTGACAATTTAGCTGCAGAATTGTATAATATAGTCACAGGAACCGGTTCAGAAAGAATTGGTGTAACAGGAACGGATATTATTAATAATAGCAGTGATGAACAGCAGTACATAAAGACTGGGACATATTATGGACAGATAGAGGCGAATGTTCAGCTTATTAACAGAATGCCTTATGATAATGTATATAAGAATGATCCACAGTCAGTATATCAGGCACAGGCATCTATGATAAGTCCACTTGTTATTAAGCTTTTGGAACAGTAATCCGGACTAACAGGAAAGAGGGGAATGATATGAGTGGTAGCCGAATTAAAGTGACATTGTACAACAGAACATTTAAAGAGATTGATATGTCAGATTTTACAAGAATAACAGAAGGGATTTTTTCTAACAGAGATGATATTGTAGAGGTTGCATTTCCAGAAGGGGTAGAGGTAATAGCACCTAATGCTTTTGAAAACTGCAGGAGACTTGAGAAAGTTGAGTTTCCAAAGTCCCTTAAATCAATTGAAAATGAAGCGTTCATTAATTGCCTTAGTCTTAAAGAAGCGGACTATGGAAAGAATGTAACAGTTGCACCTGATGCATTTAAGGGATGTATTAATTTATAATTTCATTAATTGATAAGAAGCCTTTAGTGGCTTCTTATTTTTTGCAGACATATCATACTAAAAACTTGACAAATATTTCTGCATAATATAGGATTTCTTACAGTGGCCTGACTATGCGTTGGTGCTGTATACGTGGGCTTGCGAAAGATTTTTAGAAATTCAGCACAGAAACGAGGAAGATAATGAGTAAGAAAAAGACATTTGTTACACTTGAACAGCTTAAGGAAATCGACAAAACATATCCGACTCCTTATCATCTCTATGATGAGAAGGGAATCAGAGAGAACGCTAAGAGATTAAAGGAAGCATTCTCATGGAATAAAGGTTATAGAGAGTATTTTGCTGTGAAGGCTACTCCTAATCCATATATTTTAAAGATATTAAAGGATTATGGCTGCGGTGTTGACTGTGCATCTATGGCAGAGCTTATGATGGGCTATGCGCTTGATTATAAGCCGGAAGAGATTATGTTCTCATCTAATGATACTCCAGCAGAAGAGTATGCATATGCTAATGAGATAGGTGCTACTATCAATCTTGATGATATTACTCATATTGAGTTTCTTGATAAGATATTAGACGGTAAGTTTCCTGAAACAATGAGCTGCCGTTACAATCCGGGCGGATATTTCCAGCTTGGAACATCTATTATGGATAATCCAGGTGATGCCAAATATGGTATGACACATGACCAGATTATTGAAGCATTTAAGATATTAAAGAGCAAGGGGGTTAAGCATTTTGGTATCCATTCATTCCTTGCAAGTAATACTGTATCTAATGAATATTATCCAACACTTGCTAAGATTTTATTCGAGCTTGCAGTTGAGTTAAGAGACAAAACAGGTGCAGATATTAAATTCGTAAATCTTTCAGGCGGTGTTGGTGTTGCTTACAAGCCAGATCAGGAGCCTAACGATATTGCAGTTATCGGTGAAGGAGTACACAAGGTATATGATGAGGTTCTTGGTGCGGCCGGAATGGGTGATGTTGCAATCTATACAGAGCTTGGAAGATTTATGCTTGCTCCATATGGCTGTCTTGTAACTAAGGCAATTCATGAGAAGCATATCTATAAGGAATACATCGGAGTTGATGCATGTGCATCTAACCTTATGCGTCCGGCAATCTATGGTGCATATCATCATATTACTGTTGCGGGTAAAGAGGATGCACCTTGCGACCACAAGTATGATGTCACAGGTTCTTTATGTGAGAACAGTGATAAGTTCGCAATTGACAGAATGCTTCCTAAGATTGATATGGGTGATTATCTTATTATCCATGATACAGGAGCACATGGTTTTTCTATGGGATACCAGTATAATGGAAAGTTAAGATCAGCAGAGCTTCTTCTTAAGGAAGATGGCAGTGTTCAGATGATCAGACGAGCAGAGACAATAAAGGATTACTATGCTACATTTGATTTCTGTGATGCGTTGGATAAGTTGAATTTAAAATAAACGAGGTTTGATATATTGAAGAATTTAGGTTATATAGCAGGCGAAATTACAAAGGGAAAGAATCTTTCAGAAAATCTTTTAAAGTATGGTAATGGAATGTGTTCCATGTATAATGGGCTTGGATTTATCAAAATGTCCATGAATTATTATACTGTACTTGATATTGCAAGAGATTTACAGAATGATAAAGACCTTCTTAACATGATTAACAGACTTAATGAGCTTGTGGAGCGTTTCGTGGAGAATGATGAATGTGATGATTATGAGGCATTCAACGAACTCAATTCATTCCGTGAACAGATTATTGAGATTATGGAAGTTATAACAGCTTATGTTGACAGATTAAGAATATATGAACATGTACTTAACAGAGTTGAGTACAGATTTAACGAGGGTGAATTGGATTACGACTACTATAATACCTATATGACTAATGAGATTATGCATTATATATTGTCTGATAAGGATAATGTTGTTATTAATGGCAAGATTTCAGAGATAGTAGGACAGCTTCCTGTAAGAATGTTAAAGGACAGATTCTTTGAGCATATCAGAGATGCATTTACACTGTATCATGGTGCTGGAAAGGATTCGATAGATGATTTCTATTACACTTTAAGCACAAGTGCGATGCTCTCAGGTGAGGCGGGATTTGATAAGTTCCCGGATGTCTATGATATATATAACACACTTGCAGGGGCTGATTACAGAAATATTGATAAAGACGAATATGTAAGACTCAAAGGAGCACTTGATATTGCAACTGAGAAGATGACAGATTATGCTGATGTATATGTGCTTCTTACACAGGTTGTTAATGATGCACTCACAGTTGTCCTTACAAGAAGAAATACACTTGACAGAATAGAAGAGATAGAGAATGCCAAGAATGTTTTAAGTAAGACAAGAAATGCTTATGTTACAGGTGAAAGATTTGAAGATATTTCAGAAGATTTTGCTGCATTTGAAGGAAAACAGGAAAGAATTCTCGAGGCAGTATCATCTGGTGATTATGCAATAGAATACAGCCTTGCTAACTTTGTGGATGAGCTTAAGGAATATGAGCTTTTATCTGCATATAATGCTTTGTCTAAAACACTTAAGTTACAGTCAGGCAGTGATTTTGTTAAACTTGAATCAGAGGTATTTGCTGAGATTCCTGATAATTCTTATGCTGATGAGACGGCAGAAAAGCTTATTATGGAACTTGATGACAGTTTTAAAAACATGAATGTAATGGTTAAGAGAGCTGTTATGGCATCAGTGCTTTCAAGTCTTCCGGTATTCTTTAACAATACGGAAGAGATACAGGCTTATATTAATAATTCTCTTATGCAGTGCAATGATGATGCAGAGCAGAAGGCAGTTGTTGAGATTATTAAGACAATGATAAGTGATAACTAATGCAAATGTGCTGATGTGCATATGAGAAGTTTAAGTTTTTTGGGGGATGTTAAGTTGAAGTGGTATAGATATCTTTATCTTGGGGATAACGCAAGAAAAGCAAAATACAAAACATTTGGTCTTATCAGAAAGAGCAGATTTACCATAGATACTTATATTGTTGCAATTTCTGTCAATCCTGATAATATTCTTGATGTTTATTCAGCAAATATGCTGAAACAGCCACATTTTAAGAATAAATCATACAGAGATAAAGTGTATGTTGTAGGACTTGCGAAGGGCAGGGATGAGGCACTTGAACTGGTAAGATGCATAGTTGACGACACATATTCCCATACAGGAGGCGTTGATGTCGCTGGTTATCTTAGGTTTGGCACAGAATTAAGGAAGGGCAGCTGACATGCTGCTGGAAAGGTGGGGCTATGCTGCATGTTTTATTGCTTATACTTAAGATAACAGGCATAGTTATCGCGTGTATTTTAGGACTTGTAATAATTGTTGTGGCAGCAGTTCTTTTTGTGCCGGTAAGATATAAGGCTGATGCTGATTATCATGGTAAGTTCAAGACACATGTGAAATTGTCATGGCTTGGAATATTAAGGGTGCTTGTTTCGTATGATGAAGAACTTGCAATTAAAGCCAAGGCACTTTTTATTACAATTTACAGTAATAATCAAAAAAAAGAAAAAACTTCAAAACATAGGACATCAAAGAAGAAAAAAACAAAACACTCAGAAGAAAATATTTTTTCTGTAAACGACGATGAAGCCAAGAAGCTTACGGAAAATGAGAAAAAACCACAGATTAAGATGGCTGAGGTTGTGAGTGACACTAAAGAAGATACACAGGCTGTTAAGAAAAATGTGGAAGATATTAAAGAGTCTGCAGAGAGTCTTAAAGAGACTGTATCAGAAGATGAATCTAAGACCACACAGAATAAGAACTTCTTTGATAAAGTTAAGGATAAATGCTTTGTAATATATACAAAGATTAAAGAGATAATAAACCTTGTAAAGGATACAGTAAAAAAGGTTTCCGGAGCGGCTGACAAGCTTAAAGAAAAAGTGAAGAAGGCAAAAGAATTTGTGACAGATGAGGATAATAAGGCACTTTTTCATTTTTTTGTGGAACAGTTAAAGAAACTTATTAAGGTTATTAGACCTAAGAAATACAGAATTAATGCAAGACTTGGATTTGAAGACCCGGCGACAATGGGCAAAGTGCTTGCTTATATATCAATCTTTTATGGTATGTCAGGAGTTGACCTTTCTTTGGAACCGGTATTTGGTGAGAATATTAAAGAGGGCAGTATATTCCTGAAAGGAAATATACGTATATTTTCAGTGCTTGTGATAGCGTTAAGAGTGTATAGGAATGAACAGTTTAAAAAGTTTATTTCCAGATAGAGAAGGTTATGTTATAATGTATATCAGAGCTTCGCAAAATAAGGAGGGATTTTATGGCAGAGAATAATTTTGATTCAACAGTTGCATCACTTTTTAAGGGAATGGATGCATTTATATCAGCTAAGACTGTTGTTGGTGATGCGGTTACGGTTAAGGATACAATTATCCTTCCGCTTGTTGATGTTTCGTTTGGAGTTGGAGCAGGAGCGTTTGCAGGGGATAAGAAGAATAATGCCGGTGGTGGAATGACCGGAAAGGTTACACCGAGCGCGGTTTTAGTTATTCAGAATGGTGCAACCAAGCTTGTTAATATTAAGAATCAGGATACTGTAACTAAGATTCTTGATATGATTCCTGATGTTATTGATAAATTCAAGGGTAAGGATGAAAAGGTTGTAACTGATGCAGATATTGATGAAGCTATTGAAGATGCAGCAGAGTAGTTTTTCATAAACATATGTAATGTGCATATTATATAACATACTTATTAAGGAAGTATATATATGTGCAGACTGCTTGGATTTATATTCTTCTGGATTGCTGTTGGAATGATAATAACACTGTTTATAATGGATAATGTATTCTTGTGCGTATGCATAATAATTACATTGATTGTTGTGGGTTATAACATGTTCTGCCAGTAATCAGAACAATATGTTGTGCTTTTGAGAGAATTTTGAAGAAAATTCTTGAAAAATGTGTTGCAAAATATTTTTTTATCTGATACAATAATTTCTGTTGTGGGTAAATTACCCAATACCGGTAAGGAGGTGTTATTGAAATGGCTAAGTGTGCAATTTGCGAAAAAGGTCCTCACTTTGGTAATGCAGTGAGTCATTCTCATAGAAGATCTAATAAAGTTTGGAATGCTAATGTTAAGTCTGTTAAAGTAAAGGTTAACGGAAATGCTAAGAAGATGTATGTTTGTACTTCATGCTTACGTTCTGGTTTAGTTGAGCGTGCATAATCTATGAGCTTTAAAGTTAATACCAGTATATTAAGGTGAATTGCGCAAAACGCGATTCACTTTATTTTTTGGACATTCATTTGATAATCAAAGTTTAATAAAGAATTCGAAAATGTGTTTATTTTTCTGTAGAAAGATAGTATAATATTTGTGCTATTTATATACATATTTTTATGTAAAGTTTGACTGCGCGAAACTTGCATCCGTATTACGGGTGTTAACAAATACAAGCCGCAGTATTGGAGGACTATCTATGAAGGGAACTTTGGAGAATAAACTTGGAAAAGTTTCGATTGATTCGGAAGTTATTGCACAGTACGCAGGTTCTACAGCAGTTGAGTGCTTTGGAATTGTGGGTATGGCTGCTGTCAGCATGAAAGACGGACTTGTTAAGCTTCTTAAAGGAGACAGCCTTACAAGAGGAATCAGTGTGGTTATAGATGAGAATAATCTTATTGAGATTGATTTTCATGTTATTATATCTTATGGTGTAAGCATTGCTGCAGTAGCAGATAATCTTATTGAGAATGTTAAGTATAAAGTGTCAGAATTTACCGGCCTTGAGATTAAGAAAATCAACATATATGTTGAAGGCGTAAGAGTAATTGATTAATTGAAATATTGTTATAATGCTTAATTGCAGAATGGAGGATAATCGTGGCAACTAATACAATAGATGCAGCACTTGTGCAGAAGATGTTTCTTGCAGGAGCTAAAAACCTTGAGTCTAAGAAAGAATGGATTAATGACCTTAATGTTTTCCCTGTTCCAGATGGTGATACAGGTACTAACATGACTCTTACTATTATGTCAGCAGCTAAGGAAGTAAGTTCTATTGCTAACCCTAATATGGAGAATCTTTCTAAGGCTATATCATCAGGCTCGTTAAGAGGTGCAAGAGGTAACTCAGGCGTTATCTTATCACAGCTCTTAAGAGGCTTTACTAAAGAGATGAAGGGCGTAACTGAAATTACTGTTGAGACACTTGCACTTGCAACAAGCAGAGCTACAGAGACAGCATATAAGGCAGTTATGAAGCCAAAGGAAGGAACAATCCTTACAGTTGCTAAGGGTATTTCTGATAAGGCTGCTGAGATTGCATCACAGACAGATGATATTGAAGAGGCTATGCGTATAATTATTGAACATGCTGAATATGTACTTTCTAAGACACCTGATATGCTTCCTGTCCTTAAAGAAGCGGGAGTTGTGGATTCAGGCGGACAGGGACTTGTTGTTGTTCTTAAGGGAATGTATGATGCACTTACAGGAAAGGTTACAGATTTTTCTATAACAGAGAGTAAGCCATCCACTGAGCAGACAGTTCCAGGCTCGGGAAAGGGAGCTGCTGTAGAGAATGTAGATATAAAGTTCGGTTATTGCACCGAGTTCATAATTATGCTTGATAAGGAATTTGATGAGAAGACTGAAGCAGACTTCAAAGCATTCCTTACATCAATAGGTGATTCTATAGTATGTGTTGCTCTTGATGATATTGTTAAGGTTCATGTGCATACTAACCATCCAGGTCAGGCATTTGAGAAGGCCTTGGAATATGGTCAGCTTACTAAGATGAAGGTCGATAATATGCGAGAGGAGCATAACCAGAAGGTTGTTGCACAGTCAGAACTGCAGGCGGCAGCAGCTAAGCAGGCTATGGAGAAAAATTCTGAAGCTGAACAGAAAAAAGCTGAGCCAGCTAAGGATTTTGGATTTATCACAATTGCACCGGGAAGCGGAATCGCAGAGATTTTTAAGGGACTTGGTGTTGATGAAGTTATTGAAGGCGGCCAGACAATGAACCCTTCGACAGAGGATATCCTTAATGCAGCAGATAAGATTAATGCCAAGACAATATATGTTCTTCCTAATAACAGCAATATTATTCTTGCAGCTAACCAGGCAGCATCAATTGTTGAAGACAAGGAACTTATTGTTATCCCTACTAAGACAGTACCACAGGGAATTACAGCTATGATTAACTTTGAGACAACACGCAGTGCTAAGGATAATGGTGATGCGATGACAGACAGTCTTTCAACAGTTAAGTCTGGACAGCTTACTTATGCTGTAAGAGATACATCAATTGACGGCAAGGAGATTAAGAAGAATAATTATCTTGGATTAGGTGATAAGGGACTTGCTGCAGTTGGTACTGATATGGATGAGACTCTTCTTGAGATGATTGAGTCAATGATGTCGGATGAAGCTGAACTTATAAGTGTTTACTATGGAGCTGATGTTGAAGAAGCTGCTGCCGAGGCAGTTGTTTCTAAGATTGAAGAAAAGTTCCCTGATGTAGATGTTGAACTTCAGTTTGGTGGACAGCCGGTTTATTATTATATTGTATCTGTTGAGTAAGAATTATGAATATAACAGAATTAAAGGGAATCGGCGCTAAGACAGCTGAGAATTTTAACAGGCTTTCGGTATACACAGTATCGGATCTCGTGGGGTTATACCCACGGGATTACGATGTATACCATGAGCCTGTTTTTGTTAAAGATATAAGCCATGAATCAGAGCATACAGAGGTAGCTGTTGAAGGACAGGTATGCAAAAGCCCGGATATATATGGGAGCGGCAGGCTTAAGATATTAACTGTGACTATAAAGGATTATAATGGCGACTCCATAAAATGCAGCTGGTATAATATGCCATTTTTAAAGAATACATTAAGGCTTGGAACAAGATATGTATTCAGGGGAAGGCTGGTTAATAAAAGAGGCTGGTTATTAGAACAGCCGAAAATGTATACACTTGCCCAGTACAAGGAACTTCAGGGAACTCTGCAGCCAATATATCCTCTGACTAAAGGTCTTACTAACAATGCTGTTACTAAGGCAGTTGCACAGGCACTTGAAAAATACAGCGCGGGACTTGAAAAGGAATATATACCTGATTATATAAGAAAGAGATATTCGCTTGCTGAGCATAATTTCAGTGTTGTTAATATACATTTTCCTAAGACAATGGAAGAATATGTTCAGGCGAGACACAGACTTGCGTTTGAAGAGTTTTTTTTATTCACGCTAGCAACTCTTTCATTAAAGAGTGCAAATGAACACATACCGAACAGCTATGTAATACCAGAAAGCAAAGAAAAGGATCAATTCCTTGAAAGCCTGTCATATTCACTTACTAATGCACAGTTAAGGACTGTGTCAGAGGTTGCACAAGATATGTCAGGTGAACACCTGTGCAGCCGTCTGATACAGGGGGATGTAGGCTCAGGAAAGACAGTTGTTGCAACAATTGCACTTATCAATACGGTTATTGCAGGATATCAGGGAGCATTGATGGCACCAACAGAGGTTCTTGCAAGACAGCATTATGAATCGTTTGTTAAAGGCTTTGAAAAAGCGGGACTTGATATCAGAGTTGAACTTCTTGTTGGTTCAATGACAGCGAAACAGAAAAAGGAAGCATATGCAAGGATTGCAGATGGAACTGCCGGAATAATAGTAGGAACGCATGCGTTGATACAGGAAAAGGTTGAATATAAAGAACTGGCACTTGTTATAACAGATGAGCAGCACAGATTCGGAGTAAACCAGCGCCGTGACTTTTCACAGAAAGGGAAAAGCCCGCATATTCTTGTAATGAGTGCAACGCCAATACCAAGAACTCTGGCAATTATACTGTACGGTGACCTTGATATATCAATAATTGATGAGATGCCTGCGAACAGACTTCCTATAAAGAATTGTGTTGTGGATGAAAGCTACAGACCGAAGGCGTATGCATTTATACACAAGCAGGTTGCTTCCGGCAGACAATGCTATGTAATATGTCCAATGGTTGAGGACAGTGAGGCTGTAGAGGCTGAAAATGTTGTTGATTACACGGCAATGCTTAAGAAAGAACTTCCGGATATAAGGATAGAATATCTTCATGGCAAGATGCGTCCATCGTTAAAGAATGAGGTGATGGAAAGATTTGCAGCACATGAAACGGATGTGCTGGTTTCAACTACAGTTATCGAGGTTGGTGTAAATGTGCCTAACAGCACTGTTATGATGGTAGAGAATTCGGAAAGATTTGGACTTGCACAGCTTCATCAGTTAAGAGGCCGTGTTGGGCGAGGAGAATATCAGTCATATTGTATATTTGTTACAGGCAATAAGTCAGAGAAGATAAGAAAAAGACTGGAAATTCTTAATAAATCCAACGATGGATTCAAGATAGCTGAGGAAGATTTAAGACTGCGTGGACCGGGAGATTTCTTCGGGGTAAGGCAGAGCGGTGATTTTGATTTCGGAATAGCAGATGTATTTACTGATGCAAAGACATTAAAGGAAGCGTCAGATGCAGCGAAAGATATGCTAAAGAAAGATCCTGAGTTAAAGCTTGAGAATAATGTATATCTAAAGCAGAAGGTTGCAGAGTATACGATTAAATGTTTAGAAAAGATTAATCTGTAAAGGAGATGTATGCACATGAGACAGATGGAATTCACAATGAGCAGACCTAATCTTGTCAAGCCAGGAGATGAGGTAGATATTACGGAGGGTAAACTTCCTAGCAGTTATTATTATACGATAGAGCCGGCAGTTGCAATGTCAGGAAACTATTCAACACCTGACAGGTTAAAGTCAAGACATGGAATTGTTAAAGAGGTTGGAGAGACAAGCAGGGGCTATTATGTACTTGCGGAATTTGATGAATAATTGCGACTATTCGGAATTAAGCAAAATTACAATTAAATGCAGAATAAAAATTATGCTTTTCACATATATTTTTTACAAGTATATGCGGAAGGCATAATTTTTTATGTACCGCTTTAATTACAGGGAGGAAAGTATGTCAGACAGAAAGGAAAATATAAACTTTAATCTGTACGAGGATATAAAGAAACGCACTAATGGGGAGATATATCTTGGTGTGGTAGGTCCTGTACGGACAGGAAAGTCGACATTTGTAAAAAGATTTATGGATCTATGTGTAATTCCTGAGATTGCAGATGCTAACGAGAAACAACGCACAATCGACGAACTGCCACAGAGTAGTGCTGGAAGTACGATTATGACTACTGAACCTAAGTTTATACCTGGTGAGAGTGCAGCAATCTGCATGGCTGATGATATTAAGATTAAAGTGCGTGCAATTGACTGTGTTGGATTTATGGTTGATGGCGCAATGGGAGCAGAGGAGAATGGCAAAGAGAGAATGGTTAATACTCCATGGTCAAAAGAGCCGATTCCATTTTCAATGGCAGCACAGATTGGTACTGAAAAGGTGATAGAGGAGCATTCTACTATTGGAATCGTTATTACAACAGATGGCTCATTTACAGGAATAGAACGGGATAATTATGTCAACGCGGAGCAGATGGCTATAGATAAGCTGAAAAAGATTTCAAAACCGTTTGTTGTGATATTAAACTGTGTGAAGCCATATGCTAAAGAATCTGTGCAGCTTGCAGATGCTATGAAAGAAAAATATGGTGTAAATGTCTATGCTCTTAATTGTGACCAGCTAAGAAAAGAAGATGTTGACAGGGTTATATCAGGTGTGCTTAAAGAATTTCCGGTATCACAGCTTGATTTTTATGCACCTGCATGGGTTGAAGTACTTGAGTCATCACACTGGCTTAAGATGCATATAGTAGATGCGGCACTTTCAATTCTTGATAATATAAATGTTATGAAGGATGCGTATCTTGAGTTGAATAATACATGCGAATACATAGAAAAGATTGATGTGAAAAATGTTGATATGTCAACAGGAAGGGTTGAAATTGAATTTAAGCTTTCGAAAGATTTGTATTATAAAATATTAAGTGAACTTACAGGAACGCAGATTAATAACGAGCATGAGCTTATAGATATGATAAAATCTCTTTCTGACAAGAAGAATGAACTAGGAAGCTTTGGTGATGCAATAAGTGAGGTTAATCTTAATGGTTTCGGAGTTGTTACTCCTTCGAAAGAAAATATACAACTTGATGAACCGGTAGTGATTAAGAATGGCAATAAATATGGAGTTAAGATAAAAGCTAAAGTTCCGTCTATCAACCTGCTTAAGACGGAAATAATGGTTGAAATTGCCCCGATTGTTGGAAACAGGAATCAGGCAGAAGATCTGATTGAATATATAAAAGGAAATATGAAAGACAATCCGGATGGAATCTGGGATACCAATATATTTGGAAAGACAATAGAACAGATTGTATCAGACGGAATATATGAAAAAACGCATAATATGACAACTGAGAGTATGGGAAAGATTGGTGATACAATTGAAAAGGTAATGAATGAGAATTCGGGACTTGTGTGTCTTATTGTGTAGAAAGTGCTTTATTTAACTGAAAAGTTATGATAATATATATGTAATTATGATTGAACGACAAGAGGTTTGCAATGGAAAAGAAAGGAACTGGAGCTGAACATGTAAGTTACAGACATAATGTGTTCAGAAACAAAATGCTTGGCTTTGAAAAAATATTATTTATCATAATGGTATCGGTTAATATCTTATATATTATAGTGTCGTTTGCTGATAAGAATCTGCCGGCTATAATGACAGAAGATATAATAAGATTAATATCCGTTACGGTGGTCCAGATTATAAGCTGCTGTTCATTCAGAATGATTAATTCCAGAGATAATTTTTCTAATGAAACTAAAAATAGGATGTGTTGTATTTCACTGGTAGGGCTGTTTGCTGCTGAGGAACTTTTATTTTATTTTTGTGAGCCCTTATGGGTTGGGACAGCAGTGGTAATGGTGATAAGTTCTTTTTTTAATGACAGAAAGACCATTTTTGTTATATATGCTACATCAATAGCTGTATGGATTGCATCAGCATTTATGTATAATTACAGTGCTTCAAGTGCAGTGAAGGCACTTGATGTAAGAGATTTTGCAGCTGCATTTTTACTGATAAGCTGTGTACTTGCAATATCGGTTATATTGTATAATTTCAATAAGCTGCAGGTGGAAGATGTTGTTGAATATTATGATGGCGAGAAAAAGCTTCAGGAGAAGCTTTCAACAGATTATCTGACACAGCTTCATACAAGGTTTTCTATATATGAGAACATCAAGCAGGCAATGCATGATTATTACTTTTCTGGGAAAGATGTATGTGTTGCAATGCTTGACATTGATTTCTTTAAGAAGGTTAATGACACATATGGTCATGACAAAGGTGATATGGTATTAAGAACATTATCACGGGTTATAAGCCAGTACACTGATGATACGATTCATGCAGGCAGATACGGAGGAGAGGAGTTTCTGATTCTTTTTTCTGGATATACCAGAAAGCAGGCAGGAAAGATACTGGAAGGAATGCTTACTAATTTTAGAAATCAGGAGTATGATTTCTTGCCTGAAGATGTTATAATAACATTCAGTGCAGGCTTTACATATCTTGATAATAAAAATATGGATGTGGAAGGCTTCATAAAATGTGCAGATGAGGCACTTTATTATTCTAAAGAGCATGGAAGAAACCAGATAACATACTATAATGATCTGAGATTACGAGACATGCAGGTTAACAGATAACCAAGGAGGATTTATATTAGATGAACAAGAAAGTTGAAGATTATGTGAGAAGTATACCTGATTTCCCGGAGCCGGGGATTATATTCAGGGATGTTACAAGTGTTATCCAGAGTCCTGAGGGATTAAAGCTTGCAATAGACGGTCTTACAGATCTTATAGGAGATACAGAATTTGATGTTGTAGTAGGACCAGAATCAAGAGGGTTTATATTTGGTGTTCCTGTTGCATATAATACCGGTAAGGGATTTGTTCCTGTAAGGAAGAAGGGAAAACTTCCGTGTGAGACTATATCAGCAGATTATGAGCTTGAATATGGAACAGCTACTATAGAGATGCATAAGGATGCGATTACTCCGGGACAGAAGGTTATTATTGTTGATGATCTTATTGCTACAGGCGGAACTACAGAAGCTATTATCAAGCTTGTAGAAGAACTTGGAGGAGAAGTTGTGAAAGTTCTTTTTCTTATGGAGCTTGAAGGCCTTAAAGGAAGAGATAAGATTGCAGGATATGATGTCGAGTCAGTAATTAAATACCCAGGTAAATAATTATTCGGGCTGCTTTATTATATAAAGCAGCCTTTTTAAGATTGATGACAGGAGGCAGATATGGGGACACCACATAATGAAGCACAAACAGGAGATATAGCAAAGACAGTTCTTATGCCGGGAGATCCTTTAAGGGCAAAGTATATAGCAGATAATTATCTTACAGATGTAAGTTGCTTTAATACGGTCCGCAATATGTCAGGATTCACAGGAATTTATAACGGATGCAGGGTATCTGTTATGGGAAGTGGTATGGGAATGCCTTCAATGGGAATATATTCATATGAATTATATAATGTATATGATGTGGATAATATTATAAGGATTGGTTCAGCGGGAGCATTTGATGATGACCTTAATCTTATGGATATTGTACTTGGAATGGGCTCATGCACTGATTCTAACTTTGCGGCACAGTACAATCTTCCGGGCATATATGCACCAATAGCTGACTTTACGCTTTTAAAGACAGCATATGATGTTGCACAAGAAAAACACTTTCCCGTTAAAGTGGGTAATGTACTGGCATCAGACGTGTTTTATAATGATGATGCAACAGTTAACGACCGATGGAAGAAGATGGGGGTGCTTGCGGTTGATATGGAGTCAGCAGCATTATATATGACTGCTGCCAGATGTAGAAAACATGCACTTACTATTCTTACAATAAGTGACCACCTCTACAGGGGTGAGAAGCTGTCAGCACAGGAGAGACAGACAGGATTTACTAATATGATGGAGACAGCTCTTGAAACTGCAGTAAGATTGCAGAATAACAGGCAGATGGAGGCTTTATGACAGATACAGATTTAGAGATTATTGTTTTTGTTTTACTGGCTGTTGCAATCGGCGTGTGTGTATGTGTAAGCAGCAGTATTAAGCGAAAGAAGGCGGCAGAGAATGCCATAAAGAAAGCGTGGGGCAAACGTGCTGTATATAAGGGAACAGATGAAAGTTTTGAATATATATCGCATTATGCCAAAGGTAATCCGAGTGAATCTATGATAGATGATATAACATGGAATGATCTTGGTATGGATGAAGTGTTTAAGGGAATCAATAATACTAATTCATCTGTCGGACAGGAATATCTATATAAGATGTTAAGAGAACCGGTTGCAGATGCAGAAAAGCTTCACGAACTGGACAGGCTTGCAGATGAATTCACAGCTAATGAAAAAGAAAGAATCACAATTCAGAAGATATTTATGAATATGGGAAAAAGCCGTAAGATTGCAGTTACAGATTATATCGGTTATATAATGGATATAGAGCAGGGAAGTAATATTGTGCATTATCTTGCGTGGGTATTTCTTATAGCTTCAATTCTTGTTACGGTTCTTGTAACTCCGGTGCTTGGAATATGGCTTATAATTGCATCGGTAGCATTTTCAATAATTACTTATTACAAGTATAAGGCTAAGATTGAGAATTATTTCAAATGTATTAATGTTATTGTGAAAATGGCATCGGCATCTGAAGATATATGTGAAAGCAATATAAGTTTTCTTGAACCAGAGTGTAACAGGCTTAAAGAGATATTAAAGAGCTTTTCTAAAGTAACAAAAGGCTCATGGATGATTGAGTCAGGCAATGTTGATGGTTCAATCGGAGAGGTTGTACTTGATTATCTAAGAATGATAACGCACATGGATATTGTGAAGTTTAATAAGATGACAAAGCTTATAACTGCCAAAAGTGAGGATGCATATAACCTTGTAGATACACTTGGATTCATAGAGACATCAATTGCTGTTGCATCATTCAGGGAAAGCCTGCCATTTTACTGTAAGCCTGAATTTGTGGAAAATACTAATAACCTTAGTGTGAAAGAAGTGTATCATCCGCTTATAGATAATCCTGTGTGTAATTCAATAACAACTAAAGGAAATGTTCTTCTTACAGGTTCTAATGCTTCAGGTAAATCAACATTTTTAAAGACAATAGCAATCAACAGTATTCTGGCACAGACTATAGGAACAAGCCTTTCCAAAGAATATATCGCTCCGGTATATAGGATATACTCTTCAATGGCATTAAGGGATGACCTTGCCAATTCAGACAGTTATTATATTGTTGAGATTAAGTCATTAAAGAGAATTCTTGACGCAGTTGGTAAAAAAGGCAGACCGGTTCTATGCTTTATTGATGAGGTACTTCGTGGAACTAACACTGTTGAGAGAATTGCAGCATCATCAGAAATATTAAAGAATCTTAATACAGACAGAGCACTGTGTTTTGCAGCAACACATGATATTGAGCTTACGACAATACTTAAGGACTGTTACAGCAACTATCATTTTCAGGAGGAAGTTACTGAAGACGAGGTTAAATTTGACTATAAGCTGTATGCCGGGCCGGCAACAACAAGGAATGCAATCAAGCTTCTTAATGTTATAGGCTATGATAAGAATATAATTAAGGGGGCTGAGCAGCGTGCAATGCATTTCTTGACAGATGGAAACTGGAAATCTTGATAAATGTTGTTTCTTGTGATATTATAAATTATTGCGAAGGCTTTTATTATAATTCGTGGAGGTAATAATATGGTTGGGTTAGTCAGCGCGCTCGTGGGCGAGATAGCTTACGAAGTGGTAAGATTTGTTATAATGCTTGCGTTACTGGTACTTGCAGTATTCGTAGGTGGTAAGCTCCGAAAGGCAGCAGATGCCAAGAAGGCAGCTAAGATGGCTGCATCGGAGAATAAAGAGAAAGAGATTACTGAATAATCAGGAGGAAGTTAAAGTGCAGTACAGAGGTGTGAATGAATTAAGAAGATTATACCTTGATTTCTTTGAGAGCAAGGGACATTTGAAGATGAAGAGCTTTTCTTTAGTACCACATAATGATAACAGTCTGCTTATCATTAATTCAGGTATGGCTCCACTTAAGCCATATTTTACAGGACAGGAGATTCCACCAAGAAGAAGAGTTACAACTTGTCAGAAGTGTATAAGAACAGGTGATATCGAGAATGTAGGTAAGACAGCAAGACATGGTACATTCTTCGAGATGCTCGGCAACTTCTCATTTGGTGATTATTTTAAGGATGAAGCTATTCACTGGTCATGGGAGTTCTTAACAGAGGCTGTAGGACTTGATCCAGACAGATTATACCCTTCTATATATCAGGATGATGATGAAGCATTTAATATATGGAATAAGGAAATCGGTATTGCACCTGAAAGAATATTCAGATTTGGTAAGGAAGATAACTTCTGGGAGCATGGCGCTGGTCCTTGCGGTCCATGTTCTGAGATATATTATGACCGTGGTGAGAAATATGGCTGTGGTAAGCCAGGCTGTACAGTAGGCTGTGACTGTGACAGATATATGGAAGTATGGAACAACGTATTCTCTCAGTTTAACAATGACGGACATGGCAATTACACAGACCTTATCCAGAAGAACATTGATACAGGTATGGGACTTGAAAGACTTGCAGTTGTTGTTCAGGATGTTGATTCTATATTTGATGTTGATACATTACAGGCACTTCGCAACAAGGTTTGTGAGATGGCTGGAGTTAAGTATAAGGAAGATGAGAAGCAGGATGTGTCTATCCGTGTTATCACAGACCATATCCGTTCAGTAACATTTATGGTAAGTGATGGAATTATGCCATCTAACGAAGGAAGAGGATATGTCTTAAGAAGACTTTTAAGAAGAGCTGCAAGACATGGAAGACTTCTAGGTATTGAAGAAAAGTTCTTATCTAAGCTTTGTGAAACTGTAATTGAAGGCTCTAAGGACGGTTATCCTGAATTAGAGGAAAAGAGAACATTTATTACTAAGGTTATCTCTGAAGAAGAAGATAAGTTTAATAAGACTATCGACCAGGGATTAAGCATCCTTAATGATATGGAAGCTGAACTTGCTTCTAAGGGTGAAAAAGTATTATCAGGAGCAGACGCATTTAAGCTCTATGATACTTACGGATTCCCTATTGATCTTACTAAGGAAATCCTTGAAGAGAAGAATATTACAATTGATGAAGCTGGATTTAATGCAGCTATGGAAGAGCAGAGAGTTAAGGCAAGAAATGCCCGTAAGGTAACTAACTATATGGGTGCAGACGCAACTGTATATGATGAGATTGACCCTGCTATAACAAGCACGTTTGTCGGATATGACAAGCTTACTAATGAATCTGAGATTACAGTTCTTACAACAGAGGAAGAAGTTGTTGACGCTTTATCTGAGGGTGATAAGGGAACTGTTATTGTAGATGAGACTGTATTCTATGCTACTATGGGTGGTCAGGAAGGCGATAAGGGTGTTATTAAGACATCTGAAGGAGAATTCGCTGTTGAGACTACTATCAAGTTAAAGGGTGGCAAGATTGGTCATGTCGGAACTATGACTAAGGGTATGATGAAGGTTGGAGATACTGCAACAATGGAAGTTTCCCCTGCTTACAGAGCAGATACATGCAAGAACCACAGTGCAACACATCTTCTTCAGAAGGCTTTAAGAATTGTTCTTGGTGATCATGTTGAGCAGAAGGGTTCATACGTTGATCCTGACAGATTAAGATTTGACTTTACACATTTCCAGAGCATGACTAAGGAAGAGATTGCTAAGGTTGAAGATATTGTTAATGAAAAGATTGCAGAGGCTATTCCTGTTGTTACTGATGTAATGACAATTGAGGAAGCTAAGAAGACAGGAGCTATGGCACTTTTCGGTGAGAAGTACGGCGAGAAGGTAAGAGTAGTTGCTATGGGAGACTTCTCTAAGGAATTCTGTGGCGGTACTCATGTTGCTAATACAGCTAATATCAGACTTTTCAAGATTGTATCTGAGGCAGGTGTTGCTGCAGGTGTAAGAAGAATTGAGGCTCTTACAGATAAGGGTGTTATGAAGTACTACGCTGAACTTGAGAAGACTATTGAAGAGGTAGCTAAGGCAGCCAAGGCAGAGCCCGTACAGCTTGTTAAGAAGATTGCAGCTATGAATGATGAGATTAAATCTCTTATGAGCGATAATGAGAAGCTCAAGGCCGAGCTTGCTAATAATGCACTTGGAGATACAGCAGGAGATATCAAGGAAGTTAATGGCGTTAAGTATATCGCAACTAAGGTTGACGGCGTTGATATGAATGAATTAAGAAACCTTGGCGATAAGTTAAAGGGTGAGATTGGTTCAGGAGTTGTTGTTATCGTCAGCGCACAGGGTGCTGATAAGGTAAGCGTTATTGCGATGGCAACAGACGATGTTATTGCCAAGGGTGCTCATGCTGGTAACCTTATCAAGGCTCTTGCGCCTATTGTTGGCGGTGGCGGTGGCGGCCGTCCTAATATGGCTCAGGCTGGTGGTAAGAACCCTGCCGGTATTGATGAGCTTATTGCTAAAGTACCTGATACAATTCTTGCACAGATTGGATAATTTGTTACTGTTCAGAGCTATGCAAAATCTGAGAGATACACATAAAAATGCTGGCATTTTTATGTGTGTTTATCAGATTTTATATGGCGGATACGCCACATCTCGAAAATACACAGTATTTTCGAGATAGCTCTGAACAGTAATGATAATATGCAAGATTAGTGTAAGATTAGATAATTTGGGGCTTGACGATTTGCAAAAATGTGATATAATGTTTTTTGTGCGATTAGTAAATACCCTATTTATGTAGTTTGGCGCACAATTTGCAACAGAAGGGTGGTCAGGAAGTAGTATGTCAAATGTCATCGTTAAAGAAAACGAGTCTTTAGATAGCGCATTACGCAGATTCAAGAGAAACTGTGCTAAGGCAGGCATTCAGCAGGAAATTCGTAAGAGAGAACATTACGAGAAGCCAAGCGTAAGACGTAAGAAGAAGTCAGAAGCAGCTAGAAAACGTAAGTTCAACTAATAATTAATATTTTTGACATGAGAGAGCGGTGCTTAGGCATCGCTCTTTTTGGATTTATAATAAAAAATCCGGTTTTACTGGAAAGCCTCAATTATAAACTTAACAGGATACTTAATTTTGAAGCAACAAATCACAACTATTTCAGACAACATATAACGGATATTAAAGAGAGTCTTATTAAAGAATTAGAAGCGGAAAAAGATTCTTGATTGTTTTTTTTGAGAGAAATGTATGAACATATAGATTATATTAATATATGTATATATATTAATATAATCTATATGTTCAGTAAAAAAATCAAATTAGGCTTATTTACTGATTAATAACAGAAAGTATGATATTATCATAATGTGCAATATGTACAAAAAGTATTACGATACATATATGTATATTTATATTAATATTGGAGAATAAACCTATGAGAAAGAACATATTTAAAACAACAGTAATAGCAATGGCAGTACTTACAGCAGCCTTTGGAATGACAGCCTGTGGAAAGAAGAATAATACCGTAAAGGATAATGATACAACAGTAACACAGGAGAATGTAACAACAGCCGATAAAAATAATACAAAGAAGTCAAGCAAGGTAGTATTTGATTACACAGATGCAGAAGGAAATACATCAAAGTTAGAAGGCAATGCCACAGTAGGGGAAAATGGCGAGGCTGTTATCGAAGTGATTGATAACAATGGCAATAAGGCTGTATTTACAGGAAAGGCATCTACTGATAATGGAAAGCTTTCAGTGAGTGATATCAGGGTAAAGGATGCTTCTACACTTGTAAAGACAGATGGTACAGAAGTAAAGGTATCAGAAGATGCTAAGATAGAAGATGCAACTGAAAGCACAGAAACTACAAATGCAGATGTAGTAACAAAGGAAGAGCCAAAGGAAGATACAATTGTAGCTGATGGTGGAAATACAGACAGCAATGTATCAGAAGGAAATGAAAATGCAGGAGATAATGGAAATGTATCTGATACACCATCTGATACACCAAGTAATGAGCCTGTAGAGACACCTGATGTACCAAATACACCAAGTGAGCCTGAGTATGTTCCTAATGTACCAAGTGAACCAGAACCAACACCTGAAGAACCACAGCCTTCTGAACCTTCTGAGCCTTCTGAACCAGAAGAACAGGCTAAAACACCAGTATATTGTATGATGGATTTCAGAACAAGTGACGGCGTTGAAGACACAAGAGATGCAACTGTTGGTGAATATATTTTTAAGAAATATATTAATGGTGAAATCACTGAATCAGAAGCAGAAAGTCTTATGCTTAACGGAGCATTAATTAATGTTAAGGTAAGATATGATGACGGTTCAGAAGAAATAATTGATGAAATTAAACCTACGTCAGTGAAAATGTATATTATAGATGATGATGAGGATGAAGGGGTTGGAAGCTGGCATATACCCGGATACACATATGTAGGCTATCCTTGTTGGGATACTTTACATGCTGAATATTATATTCTTATCTATTATGATATCTGATGAATAAATAGAATAATAATGAAACAATGAGACTGTCATAAGTGTGTATTGCATGAATGGCAGTTTTTTTATGCCCTGAACAATAAAAAAGCCTTAATGCAACACATAAAGATACTAAAAAATGTAACATAACTATTATAGGCAGATATTTTTATATAAAAATCATCAAAAATGATTATAGTGTCTGTCATATATAAGATGTAATAGTTGTAGGAAGATATTTATAAAATAGATATGTAATTTTATCTCTTAAAAAAATAATATCTTACACTATTATAATACAGGCTTAATATAGCCAAGTCAGCTAGGAGAAAAACTTAGCAGAAAGGAGAAAGAGAGAATATGAAGAAGAAACAAATATTAAAAAGTCTGATTATGATACTTACAATAGTATTTAGTGTCTTATCAAGTCTTATAGTAGATTCAAAGCTTACAATTACAGCACATGCAGCTTCTAATTATGGTCTTACGGTTAAATGGACAGAAGGCACAGAGTGGGTTGCTACAGATGAAGCAGGAACGAACAGATGGACTAATGGCAGTATCAAATACTTTGTAGAAAATACCAGTGCAGGTACATATATCAAATTAAAACCGGGCTACAGGCTTGATTGTCTGGCTGCGGATTCTGAATGGGCTGACTGGACTACCATATCTGACACATTATATTATGATTCATGGTCAATGTACGGAAACAGAACAGTAACAGTTAAGGTAATATCAGAAGTGTTTGAAGAGAACGGTGAACGGTATACATATAACGGTAACTATCACGAAGCTGGTTATAAGCTTATAGAAGTTGATTTGAATATGCAGATATTTTTATATAAAAATGATTTTTATATCTGTCATATTATAGGTAGGATTAATAAATTAATATATCCTCGGATACAGGACTGCTTACAGTTCAAGTTTTTAGAGAAAGGAGAAGAATCTTATGAGAATAAAAAGAACTGCTGTGTACCGGCTGGTATACATGATGGCGCGGGAATTTGGTATAGGGGTTAATTATCTAGCTCCTATCCGATTCAAAACAAATAATAGAATATTTAATATTATAAGGAGTAAATTATGAGAGATGAATATAATGTAAGAAACATAGCAGCAAGTTATAAATTTGATGAAAGTTATGAAATGAATATATATAAATATTTATGCTGCAGAAAGATGAAGAAAAAGATAAAAGAAAAAATGGATAATGATATTAAATTTATAACATACCATCAATGGGAAAATTACATACAAAATAAGTATAAGAATTTAAATAAGTATGAATTAAAGGAATTTGGTCATTTTCTTAATTTGAAAAGTAGAAATTTAAAACCTGAGTATGAATATTGGAGGATAGTAATACCTATTTTATTTACTATTATTTCAGAAAAAGTATTTGATGCACTTATAAATATTGGAATTATTAAAATTAGCAGTATTTTACAATTTATTGTACAATTAGTAATTATCATAGGGGTTGGTACTATTAGTGCTAGGGTAATTGCTCTAATAGCAAAAAATATATGGGATGTATCAGATAAATCAAATTTTTATTATGACTATAAAGAAATAATAAATAATATGATAGAGGCGTTTGATGAGGAGAATTATCATAAAAAAGGCTAATCTTGAGAGTTTAATCAAACAGATAATATATTAAATGTAATTGTATATTTTCCCACTCCCCAGCATAGAATATAAAAAGATTTTGGAAGTCTGCTTATATGGTCGATTTTATCAGCAGCGGTATAAGGCTCGGACAGATGTGTGATCTTAGCAGAGATGTTGTTGCAGGACTTCCTGTTATATCAATGCTGGGTGACTGCGAGGTTTTTATAGAGAATTACAGGGGGATACTTGAGTATTCAAGCGAATATCTTAAGGTTTCTACAAGGATAGGCAATATAAGGGTAAGCGGGAGCAATCTTGTGATATACCATATGAATCAGGACGAAATCCTTCTTAGGGGACGCATTGGCAAAGTTTCTCTAAAAGGAGAGGCTGATGAAAAGGATACATAATTATATTGTTATTGAAATATCCGGATGGGAGCGGGAAAGGTTCGTTAATCTGTGCTGCAGGCGTGGGATTACATTATATAACTGCCAGTGTGTGAAAGAGACAATAAGAGCGAGAATAACAAGACAGGATTATTTCAAGACTAAGGAATTGCGAAGAAAATGTCATGTTCATATTAAAGTTTTAAAGAAACATGATATAGAGTTTCTTTTTGCTAGATACAGAAGAAATTATTCGATAATTGCTGGCTTTGCCACTGCATTTGTATTGATGTTCATTGCCAGCAGATTCGTGTGGAGTATTGAATTTGACGGAAATTACATATATACAGATGATTCAATGCGTAGGTTTCTTAAAGAGCATGGCATCAGCACAGGTGATAAAGTTAAGGATATAGATACAGAAAATATCGAGAAGGCAATTAAAAATGAACTGTCGCAGGTTACATGGGTTAATGTACGGATTGAGGGAAATATTCTGAAAGTCAGCATTGATGAATCTAAAGCTGATGAGCTACACAGCACCACTAATGATGGTAATATAATATCAGGATATTCCGGTGTTATTGAATACATTATAACCAGAAGCGGAACACCGAAGGTCACTGTTGGTGACGAGGTATCAGAAGGCGACATACTTGTTGAGAATACATTGTATGTTCCTGATGATTACGAGGAGAATATACAGCAATTCCAGACGCAGGCTCAGGCGGATATTCTGATAAGAACGCAGTTATCATGGGATAAGGAGATAAATGCGGTATATGCCGATAAAATATATACTGGACGAAAGATGACGACATATGCCATAAGCATAGATAAATATGAAATTTCTCTCGGTTTTCCACGACATTTAAAAGAGTATGACAAGGTTGTTAATGAGGGGAATATAAAGATTGGTAATCTGATTGCACTTCCTGTATCTGTACAGAAGATTATTCTTAATGAGTATAAGGAAAATGAGGCTGAGTACAGTGAGGAGGAAGCAGCGGCTATTCTTAATGAAAAAGCTGAGAGATTTATAAAACATTTGAAAGAAAATGAAGTGCAAATAAATGATTATCATGTTAATATAGAAAGAAGCGGGGATAAGTATATTGCACATGCTGATATTGATGCAACTGTTCCTGCGGATTTTGATGTTAGAAAGGTGGAGACATCTGATGAGTGAGGTAGAGAGTCTTATTAATATACCGGTAGAACACTGCTCCAATATATTTGGACAGTTTGATGAATATGCGAAGGTTATAGAGAAAACACTTAAGGTTACGATTATTGTAAGAGACAGCTCTGTGAAGGTTATAGGTGCAGAGGCAGCAGTGCAGAGAGCATCAGGAGTACTTAATTATCTGTATGAGCTGTCTAAGAGAGGCAACCAGATTACAAGACAGAATGTTGATTATTCTATTGCACAGTCATTTGAAGAAAAGGCTGATTCACTGATTGAGATTGATTCTGATACAGTGTGCAGGACGATTGCAGGAAGGCCTATCAAACCTAAGACATTCGGACAGAAGGAATATGTTGATGCAATAAGGGATAAGATGATTGTGTTTGGTGTAGGACCTGCGGGAACAGGTAAGACATATCTTGCAATGGCGATGGCTATTAATGCATTTAAGAATAATGAGGTCAACAAGATTATTCTTACGAGACCGGCGATTGAGGCTGGCGAAAAGCTTGGATTCCTGCCGGGAGATTTGCAGAGCAAGGTTGATCCGTATCTTAGGCCTCTGTATGATGCACTTTTCCAGATTATGGGGGCAGAGAGCTTTAATGCCAATATGGAAAAAGGTCTTATTGAGGTTGCACCGCTTGCATATATGAGAGGACGTACACTTGACAATGCATTTATTATTCTTGATGAGGCACAGAATACAACACCTGCACAGATGAAGATGTTCCTTACACGAATAGGATTCGGCTCAAAGGTTGTTGTTACAGGTGATATGACACAGAAGGATCTGCCAAGGAATACCGTGTCAGGCCTTGAAGTTGCGACTAAGGTTTTATCCAAGGTTGAAGAGATAGCATTTATAAAGCTTACGAATAAAGATGTTGTAAGGCATCCTCTTGTACAGAAGATTGTCAAGGCATATGAGGATTACGAGGAGAATCAGGCTAAGGCTGCCAAGAGAAGAGAAGCAAGAAAGGGAAGCCAGACAGGAAGGAGAAAAGATTGATATGACTATTAATATAGAGTACGAAGCCGAGGAAAAGCTTGACTTAGATTATGAGAAGATAATTACTGATGTTGTCAATGAGGCGGTTGATTATGAAAAATGTCCTTATGAAGCAGAGGTTAATGTAACAATTGTTGACAGTGAATCTATCCACGAGATTAATAAGGAATACAGAAATATTGATTCTCCAACAGATGTACTTTCATTTCCGGGAGTTAATTATGTTACACCTTCGGATTTTGATGCAATTGAGGACGAGTTAGAAAACAATGCTGAGGATTATTTCAATCCTGATACAGGAGAGCTTCTTCTTGGAGATATTGTTCTGTGCGTTCAGAAGATTAAGGAACAGGCGGACAAGTATGGTCATTCTGAAAAAAGGGAGTTGGCATTTCTTACAGCACACAGTATGATGCACCTTTTTGGTTATGACCACATGACACCAGAAGAAAGTGCAGTTATGGAAGCAAAGCAGAATGAAGTACTTGAAAGACTTGGAATTACCCGTTAAGAGGTGACATATATGACAGATAATGAACTTGTTGCTAAAGCTAAAGAGGCACTTGAGAACTCATATTCACCGTATTCACATTTTGCAGTTGGTGCAGCACTTTTAAGTACTGACGGACAGGTATTTACGGGGTGTAATATTGAAAATTCATCTTTTGGGGCTACCAACTGTGCGGAAAGGACTGCCATATTTAAGGCGGTGAGCGAGGGCATAAAGGATTTTAAGGCAATTGCTATTGTGTGTTCAGGAGACCAGCCTGCTTATCCGTGTGGAATATGCAGACAGGTAATGTCCGAATTTTTCAATCCTGATACAAGAATTATTATTGAAGAAGGCAACAGGCTTAAGACTTATACGATGAGCGAAATTCTGCCAGACAGCTTTTCATTATAGTATAATATTGTTTATAAATGTTAATACTTCCCAGTAAGGACAACTTACAGGAGGGAGCATTGATGAATAAGAAATCATTCTGGCTTTATGTCGTAATTATGGCTATGGCTGTAATAGCTGTAGTACTTGCAATAGTTATACTTGTGGTAACAGATAATAAGAAGCCTTCTGATCAGCATTTTAAAGAAGAGGTAAGCTCGCAGGTAGCTAAAGTGACTGAAAGTGAAGAGTACCAGTATGTGCTTAAGTACGAAAGAGAAACTTTAAGAATATACAAAAATATTGCGGATGAAGGACGAGAAGTGTTCTATGATTATGCAGATATTAATATGGATTCACTTCCGGATGACATAAGAGAAAGACTAACTAAGGGAATATATTTTGAAGGGGAAGCACAGCTATATGATTTTTTACAGACATATAGCAGCTAGAAAGGATATACATTTACATGGTTAAGATTATTTCGGACAGTACAAGCGATTTGACTAAGGAACTTATAGACAAACTTGATATATCAATTATTCCGCTTCACATTCTGCTAGGCAATGATGAATACAGGGATGGCGTTGATATTACACCCGATAAGATATATGAATGGGCAGATGATAATAAGACAACACCTAAGACATCTGCAGCGTCTATTGATGATACAATTGAGATGTTTAAATGTGTTCTTGAGAAGGACAGGGATATTGTCGCATTTGCAATATCAGAGGACATGTCAACTACAGCTAATGTGTTCAGACTTGCTGCAAGAGAGCTTGAGGCAGAGGACAGGATTCATGTAATTGACTCTGCGAATCTGTCTACAGGAATAGGACATCTGGTTGTCGAGGCTGCTGTTATGGCAGGAGAAGGCGTGTCTGCATCTGATATTGAGAAGAATATATTAGAATTAAGACCAAGAGTCAGGGCAAGCTTTGTCGTTGATACGCTTACTTACCTTCACAGAGGAGGAAGATGCAGCGGACTGGCTGCCATGGCTGGCGGTGTACTTAAACTTCATCCGAGAATTGAAGTTAATAATGGAAAGATGAATCCTGGAAAGAAATACAGGGGACGCATGAAGAATGTTGTCCTGGATTATGTTAAGGATATGGAAGAAGACCTTAAGAAGGCTAAGAAAGACCGTGTATTCATTACACACTCTGGCTGTGATAAAGAGATAGTTGATGAAGTAAAGAATTATCTTAAACAGCTTGATGTATTTGATGAAATATATGAAACAAGGGCAGGCGGCGTTATATCTTCACATTGTGGACCGGGAACATTAGGAGTTCTTTTTATTGCCGGAGAATAATTTCAGGAGATGAGACATACAGTAAGGCAGCTTCTGTTATTATTGAGTATCGTGCAGCAGTTATTCATGTGTATAATTCCAGAAACAGAGATATTATTGAAAAATATCTGCATAATACAACAGAATATCTTGTAGGACTTTTTGTTAAGAAATATTGTAAAGGGCATAAGCTTACAGAAGATGACAGAGAGTATATAACATGCTTTTACAGCTATTCTATTGTTGGAATTGTGTCAAGATGGATTGGTGAAGGAATGCCGCCATATGATAAAGATCTTATTAAGCGTTTTTCTGAATCATTTGATGCAACGATTGATACAATGATTAATCTGTGTGAAGCTAATAATTAGTTATTAAAAACAGACAAAACATGTAAAGTGTTCGATTTTGGGACAAAGTACATGCTTTGCCTGTTTTTTTATTTAGAGAAAAAATGTATGCTAAATACAATAAAAACGGCAAAAATAAATAAGAAAGCACAGAAAGGTGGAAAAGATTATGAGTAAAAAGGCGTTAAAACTAGGAGCAGCTTCTATTCTTGCACTGGGGGCAGGTGCGGCAGTTGTATCAAAAAAGAACAAAAGGGATGAACAGAGGAAAGCAACTAAAGACATTCAGGAAAGAGCACAAAAGGAGTTTCGCAATACTGAAAGAGGGAAATATACTAAGAATAGTAAGGGAATATACTATTCTAATGGTAATTATGAAGCATTTGCAAGACCGGAAAAACCGGAAGGGGTTGATGATAAATCAGCTTATATTGTAGGAAGCGGTCTTGGTGCGTTAGCAGCAGCGTGTTTTCTTGTAAGAGATGGACAGATGAAGGGTGAGAATATTCATATACTTGAGGCTATGGATATTGCAGGCGGTGCGTGTGATGGAATTAATGATCCTACAAGAGGCTATGTAATGCGTGGAGGACGAGAAATGGAGAATCATTTCGAGTGCCTATGGGATCTGTTCAGAAGTATTCCGTCGATTGAGACTCCGGGAGTTTCTGTACTTGATGAATATTACTGGCTTAACAAGCATGATCCTAATTATTCTCTTTGCAGGGCAACTATAAACAGAGGTGAAGATGCACATACAGATGGCAAATTTAATTTAAGCCAGAAGGGCTGTATGGAAATAATGAAGCTGTTCTTCACTAAAGATGAGGATCTGTATGATAAGACAATTGAAGATTTCTTTGATGAGGAAGTTTTTGATTCAGATTTCTGGCTGTACTGGCGTACGATGTTCGCGTTTGAAAACTGGCACAGTGCGCTTGAGATGAAACTTTATATTCAGAGATTTATCCATCATATAGGCGGACTTCCTGATTTCTCAGCATTGAAGTTTACCAAGTATAACCAGTATGAATCACTTATCCTGCCTATGCAGAAATACCTTGAAGATGCAGGCGTTGATTTCAGGTTTAACACAAGAGTTGATAATGTAATATTTGATTTCAGGGATGGAAAAAAGATTGCAAAAACTATTGAGTGTACTGTGAAAGGTGAGATTAAGACAATTGATCTTACTGAGAATGATTTGGTGTTTGTTACTAATGGAAGCTGTACAGAAGGTACTATATACGGCGACCATACACATGCCCCTGTAGGTAATGCAGAAGTAAGAACAAGCGGTTGCTGGAGTCTGTGGAAGAATATTGCAGTACAGGACAGTTCATTTGGACACCCAGAGAAGTTCTGTGGTGATATATCAAAGTCTAACTGGGAGTCTGCAACTGTTACAACAAGCGATGAGAAGATTATTTCTTACATTAAGAAGATATGTAAGAGAGACCCAAGAACTGGAAATGTTGTTACAGGCGGAATTGTCAGCTGTAAGGATTCAAGCTGGCTTTTAAGCTGGACAATTAACAGACAGGGACAGTTTAAGGAACAGAAGAAGGATGAGGTGTGTGTATGGGTATACAGCCTGTTTACTGATGTTGATGGTGATTATATCAAGAAGCCTATGAAAGAATGTACAGGTGAGGAGATTACAGCAGAATGGCTGTATCATCTTGGTGTTCCTGGCGAAGAGATTGATGAGCTTGCCAAGAATCACTGTAACACTACACCGACAATGATGCCTTTTATTACCGCATTTTTCATGCCAAGAAGAAAAGGTGACAGACCAGATGTTATTCCTGATGGCTGTGTTAATTTCGCATTCCTTGGACAGTTTGCTGAGACTCCGAGAGATACAATATTTACGACAGAGTATTCAGTCAGAACTGCAATGGAGGCTGTATATGGCCTGCTAGGTGTTGACAGAGGTGTTCCTGAGGTCTGGGGCAGTGTATATGATGTAAGAGACCTGCTTGATTCATCAGTTAAGCTTATGGACGGCAAATCACCATTAGAGATTGATTTAGGACCTCTTAACGGAATTAAGAAAGTGATTCTCAAGAAGATAAAAGGAACGGTTATTGAAAAAGTGCTAAAAGACCATGATGTAATTAAAGATTATATGAAATATTAGTTGAAATATGTTGAAACATTAAGGGATACCAGTTAAACTTATGGCTGGCATCCCTTTTTGCGTGGAAATAATACATCAGGAGCAGATAAAATTGAAAAAGATAACTATAATAACTTTATTATTAATAACTGCATTGGCTGTGTATGGATGTGGGAATAAGAAAAATGTTTCTGATAACGAAACGGTTAAAGAAACTGCTTCGTCGGTGATACAGCAGGAAACAGTCAGGTTAAGTACACAGGAGACAACGACAGAACAGATAACATCTGAACAGATAACAGATTCGGAAACTGCATTGGAAAAGACAAAGACATCTGCGAGTGTTGAGATTGCAGATTATTCGCAGATTTCTGACGAGACAGTACCACAGACTGCAGAGCCAGATAATAACAGCTTTGCAGCAGATTATGTAGCAGCCTCACAGTATTCCCAGCTTGTAATTGTCCAGTCGCATGGCACTAGGGCAACAGTTACGATGCATGAACAGCAGGATGGTGTATGGACTGAGATTTTAAGAACGGATGGATTTGTAGGTTCTAAGGGAGTAGGTGAGGCGAGTGAATATACATCTGCTACGCCGCAAGGTACATTTCCATTGTATTTTGCATTTGGCATTAATCCAAATCCAGGAACGAAAGTTCCTTATCTTCAGGTTGATGAGTATGATTACTGGGTAGGGGATTCTTCATCTCCTTTATATAATCAGTATGCCAGGGCTGATTCAGATGTAGACTGGGATAAGAGTGAATCAGAAAGGATAATTGATTATCCGTCAGCTTATGGATACTGTCTGTTTATCGGATATAACATAGAGGGGACTCCACATATGGGAAGCTGTTACTTCCTGCATTGTTCTAACGGAAAACCAACAGCCGGATGTGTATCAGTATCAGAATCAGATATGGCATTCATATTAAGAAATATTGGTGAAGACTGCGGGATAGTGATTGAATAATCACTATCCCAAAGCTATATCAAGAACCATCATAAGCGCAAAGCCGATAGCAGCACCTATTGTTCCTATGTTGCTGTGTTTGCTGCTCTGTGATTCAGGTATGAGTTCTTCGATTACAACGTACATCATTGCACCTGCTGCAAATGAAAGCAGATAAGGAAGAACAGGGGCGATGACCCCAGCAATAAGGATTGTGATAAACCCTCCAACAGGTTCTACAATTCCAGACAGCACTCCGCATACAAATGCTTTTTTCTTGCTCATGCCTTCACCGCGCAGCGGCATGGATATAATAGCACCCTCTGGAAAATTCTGTATTGCTATGCCTATTGCCAGTGCCATGGCAGCAGCAGCGGTTATTCCGGAATCCTTCATCATTGCACCTGCAAATGCAACACCGACGGACATTCCTTCTGGTATGTTATGCAGTGTTACAGCAAAAAGCATCATAGTAGTTTTTGATATATGGGCAGTATTAATGCCTTCCTGGTTCTTGCTTTCAATGTGCATATGCGGAATAACTGTATCAAGAAGCAGAAGAAAGAATATTCCTGCAAGAAAACCGACCAGCGCAGCCAGCCATTCGGGTGAGTTGTTCCCTTTACACATATCTATAGATGGTATAAGCAAAGACCATACCGAAGCGGCAATCATAACTCCTGCCGCAAATCCTAAAAGCAATTTTTCAAACTTTGGGGCAATCCGTTTCTTTAAGAAGAACACCATTGCTGAACCGAGCGATGTTCCAAGAAAAGGAATTGCTAATATTATGAATTCAGACATAAAAGCTCCTTTCCATGTAAGTTAGTTAAAACTAACATGATTATTATAGCATTGAAACAGATATATTACAAATATTTTATTGCAAAGTAGTTATTTACTGCTTGAAAGTTACCTGTAGCGACTTTTTAAAAAATAAGTTTCTTATAGCGACTTTTTGTGATAGAATGTTTCTATATTGGTTGGAGGTATCAGGAGTGGAAAATGCAGTTGATAAGGGGAGCGGCTTTTTGTTTCATCTGAACAGGCATGTGGCAGGTAGTGAAACTGACAAGCATAAGCATGATTATGCGGAACTTTTATATGTGTCAGATGGAAGTCTTACGCAGCATGTGTGCGGTAAAGATATTGATATGCGCACGGGTGATGTGTGCCTTATTAATTCTGGATGTATGCATTATGAAAGTTTTGAAGAAGATACATTTGTAATAAGACTTGAAATATCAGATATGATTATTGATGCTCTGATAAGTAATTCTATGGCAGATGAACAGGCGGTGGATTATATTAAGGAACTGCGAAAAGTATTAAAGAACAGTGAAAGTATACATTTTGCTTCTAAAGATAATTATGATAACCAGTTAAAAGATATGCTGACGGCTCTTATAAGTGAGTGTGGTGTGGCGGATATGGCGTCTGCATATATATGTCAGGGACTTATGCTTAGGATTCTGTGGCGGTTAGGAACAGTATATGAGTATGCGCAGTCAAGATACATAAGAAAGAAAATTAACTGGCTTTTGCATCAGGAAATTACAGATTTTATTGAAGATAATATGAAAGATGTTACAATAGATATGCTTGTTGAAAGATTCGGTTATCAGGAGGATTATTTCAACAGGTTTTTAAAGGCACAGACAGGTATGACTTTCACGGAATATCTGCAGGATTGCAGATTGAACAAATCGGCCATTCTCTTAAAAGAAGATTCAATGGATGTTGATGAGATTATAAAGGAAGTCGGATATAGAAACAAAGGATATTTCTACAGGATATTTACTGAGAAATACAACATGACACCTGCAAAATTCAGAAAATATATTAAAGAAAAGGAGTTTACGATATGAGTGATATGTATAACAATCCGGTACAGAGAGGATTCTTTCCAGATCCTTCGGTAGTAAGAGTTGGAGATGACTATTATATGGCTAATTCAACATTTCAGTATTTCCCTGCAATTGCAATCAGCCATTCCAAGGATATGATTCACTGGCATGTAATTGGACATGCAATTACAGATTCAGAAGAACTTGATTTAAGAGATATTAAAGACTCACATGGCATATGGGCACCGGATATTAATTATGTTGATGGTAAATTCATTATAATGGCAACTTTAAGGCTTAACGGAGATGGCAAAAGAGATAATAATGTATTAAGACGCCAGCTTGTTGTAACATCAGATAAGCCACAAGGACCATATTCAAAGCCAGCCTGGCTTGAGGTTGATAATATTGACCCATCTTTATTTGTTGATGATGACGGTAAGAAGTATCTTCTTATAAGTCCGGGAATCAATCTTTTACCACTCAGTGATGACTGCACTAAGGTTACAGGTGAAAGTGTGTGTGTATGGCCAGGAACTGGAGAGAGATGTCCGGAAGGACCACACATTTTTAAGAAGGGTGAGTATTATTATGCAATGCTTGCGGAAGGCGGTACAGGCTATGGACATGGAATCAATGTTGCCCGTTCAAAGAATCTGTATGGACCATATGAGGAATCACCATACAATCCTGTATTGAGACAGTTTAATCCAGATGCACCGATTCAGAGAACAGGACATGGCAATATAATTGAGACACAGGACGGAAGCTGGTGGTGCTATTATCTGTGTGGAAGACCTAATCAGGGCAACTATACAACAATAGGAAGAGAGACAGCACTTGACTCTGTTACATGGCTTTCAGACGGCTGGTTCGTGATTAATGACAGAAAAGGACCAAGCCTTACACAGAAAGCACCTGAATTACCTGAATGCACATATGAAAAATGGACAAGAGATGATTTTGATGATGATACACTTAATCTTAACTGGGAGTTTGTAAGAAATCCTGTTAAGGGTAATTATTCTCTTACAGAAAGAAAAGGATACTTAAGGCTCTGGACAATGGACGGAACTCTTAATGAGATAAGGGCTAAGAATACTCTTGTAAGAAGAGAACAGGAATTATCGTATACAGCACATACAAAGGTTGACTTCTATCCTGAAAAGGACGGAGAACAGGCAGGTCTTACCTGTTATTACAGTACTGCGACTTATGTAAGATTGTCATTGTGTTATGAGAATGGAAGAAAATTGCAACTTGTGATTAATAGAAACCATGGCGAGGAACTTATCTCACAGGTGGACAATATAAAGGAGCAGAGCATATACTTAAAGGTTGTAGTTGATAAACTGACAAGAAGCTTTTTCTACAGCTATGATGGTGAACAATGGGAACCAGCAGGAGTGCTTGAAAATTGCATATATCTGTGCGATGAGGGTGTGCCTGATGACAGAAAGCGTCATACAGGAACGCTTGTTGGAATATATGCCAATAATGGTGGCTGCGGAAGCAGGATACCGGCAGATTTTGATTATTTTGAATATGAGGACTAGATTTTATGAGTTTTGATTGTGTGGTTATAGGCGGAGGTGCAGCCGGAATGATGGCTGCCATACAATGTAAAGAGAATAATATGCAGACTGTGATTATAGAACACACAGCAAAGCTTGGAACTAAGATATTAAAGACTGGCAATGGCAAATGTAATTTTTCTAATACATTTATGACTAAAGAAATGTACCAGAATAATAACGCAGATTATGCGATGAGAATTATTAACAGGTTTAATGTTGATGATACAATACATTTTTTTGAGAACTTAAGTGTATATAAGAAGGAACGTAATGGTTATCTGTATCCGAGGTCAGAGATGGCGGTTTCTGTGGCTCTGGCGCTTACAGGAAAGATACAGGCACTTGATATTCCGGTTTTCTTTGAGACATCTGTTAAAAGAATTGACAAGGCAGGCAGCGAGTATGTGTTACAGCTTGAAGGAGCGAAGACTAATACAATTAAGACTAAGACAGTGATACTTGCATGCGGTTCGGCAGCTTCACCGTCTTCTGGTTCTGATGGAAGCGGTTATAAGCTTGTTAAGAAGCTTGGAATTAAGGTTGTTAAGCCTCTTCCGGCTCTTACGGCACTTGAATCGGACAAGAAGAATATGAAGCTTGCAACGGGTGTAAGAGCATATGGTAATGTTAAGATTATGGCAGCAGGCAGAGTGGTTGCTGAGGATACTGGCGAGATTCAGTTTACTGATTATGGAATATCAGGAATCCCTGTTTTTCAGGTGAGCCGTTTTGCTGTCAGGGCGATGGAAGAAGGTCAGAGGGTTGAAGCTTTAGTTGATGTGGCAGCAGATATCAGTGAAGAAGAACTTGTATCAATGATAAAATGTGCGGTGGGTACAAGAAAACAACAGTCAGTAAGTGAAAGCCTTTCGGGAATATTTAATAAAAAGCTTGTGATGATGATATGTAAGGATATAGGAATTGAGGGTAATTCCTCGGCTTCTGATATAGATGACGACATATGCCAGAAACTTGCCAGACATATGAAATCCCTCCGCTACCATATAACAGGATACAAGAGCAATGATTATGCACAGGTATGCCAGGGTGGTGTTGATGTATCAGAACTGAATGAGAATCTTGAATCGATTGATAACCCTGGAATATTCTTTGCAGGGGAGCTTGTGGATATAGACGGTAAATGTGGTGGTTATAACCTTCAGTGGGCATGGAGCAGTGGTGTGGTTGCTGCAAAGTCAGCGTTTGATTATTGTAACAGACAGGAATAAGAATTATGGAAAAGAAATGTATTAAGATTAGCAATCTAAAGATATCTCCTGATAAAGATACGACATTTTTAGAAGGAGTTATAAGAAAAGAATTAAGACTTGGAAAAGATGCACAGATTGATTATGAAATAGTTAAAAGGTCACTTGACTGCAGACACAAGCCTCAGGTTATGTATATTTACAGTGTCGAAGTGTATAAGGTGGTGCGTTCTGGCAGGGAAGAAAAGCTTGAGAATATAATTAAGAAATCAGGCTGTAAAAATGCTGTTATGTCTAAGAGAGTTATCTATAAGTTTCCTGTTGCTGCGACAGAAACTGTTGATGAAGATAAAAGACCTGTAGTTATCGGATTTGGACCGGCAGGAATATTCTGCGCTCTTGAGCTTGCTAAAGCGGGGCTTAGACCTGTTGTATATGAGCGTGGGCAGGACGTTGATACAAGAACCAAGAAGGTAGCGCGGTTCTGGGAGATGGGTGAGCTTGATACAGAGTGCAATGTGCAGTTTGGCGAAGGCGGAGCAGGTACATTTTCAGATGGAAAGCTTAATACACAGATTTCAGATACATTTGGAAGAATAAGATATGTACTGCAAAGTTTTGTCGGATTCGGTGCATCAGAAGAGATTCTGTACGCCAATAAGCCTCATATAGGAACGGATGTGCTTGCAGTTGTTATTAAGAACATAAGAAAGCATATTATTGAACTTGGCGGAGAGGTTAATTTCGGCTCCTGCCTTAAAAAAATCGAGGTTAAAGATGGAAAAGTGTGTGGCGTTGTAATTGCTGACAAAGATGGTGAACACATAAGAAGATGCAGTAAAGTGTGCCTTGCAATAGGCCACAGTTCAAGAGATACATTTGAATATCTTAACAATGAGAACATAGCTATGGAGCCGAAGCCTTTTGCAGTTGGAGTAAGAATAGAACATCCCCAGGAAATGATTAATTATAATGCTTATGCAGATGCTGCATATGAGCTTCCGGCTGCTGATTATAAAGTCACTTACAAGACAAAGAATACAGATAAAGAACGAGGCGTGTATTCGTTCTGTATGTGCCCTGGTGGTTATGTTGTTAACGCTTCATCAGAAAACGGCAGAACATGTGTTAATGGAATGAGTTATTCAGGCCGTGATTCCCGAAATGCTAATTCAGCAATAATTGTTACAGTCGGGCCGGACGATTTCGGATATGGAGTGCTTGATGGAATAAAATTCCAGAGACAGCTGGAAGCAAACGCTTATGCTGAGGGAAATGGAAAAGTTCCGGTACAGTTATTTGGCGATTTTGAGGAAAATATTCAAACAGCAGAATTGGGAGAAGTTGAGCCTTGTATAAAGGGTGAATATACATTAGCTAATCTTAGGAATGTATTACCTTCTTATGTGGCGGATTCGATTGTTGAAGGTGTGCATGGCTTTTCAAGATTTATACATGACTTTGACCGGAAAGATGCGGTACTTTCGGGTGTTGAGAGCAGAACATCAAGTCCTGTAAGAATAACAAGAAATGATGAACTTATGAGTACCTCAGTATGTGGATTGTATCCGTGCGGTGAAGGTGCAGGGTATGCAGGCGGCATAACATCTGCTGCGGTTGATGGTGTCAAGGTTGCGGAACATATGGCAGTAACAGCTGCCTGTATGGGATAATATGGACTTTTTGATAAAAATATAGTAAAATAGACCAGCATTTGATTTTTTTACTGGAGATATTAAAATATGGGGAATTATAGAGAGTTTATAAAAGATAAGAAAAGAATTGTTATAAAGATAGGTTCATCTTCACTTATGCATGAGCAGACTGGCAGATTGGATCTTTTAAAGATTGAAAAGCTGGTAAGGATTCTTATTGATATTAAGAATTCAGGAAAAGATGTTGTTTTAGTTTCTTCTGGTGCAATAGCTGTCGGAAGGGCTGTTATAGGACTTTGTGACAGACCTACAGAACTTCCTGTAAAACAGGCATGTGCATCCATAGGACAGGCTAAGTTAATGATGGTTTACCAGAAGATATTTGCAGAATATGGTGCAGTTGCATCACAGGTTCTTCTTACCAAGAACACGATAGTTAATGATGTTAACAGAACTAACGCACAGAATACATTTAACGAAATCTTAAAGCTTGGAGCAGTGCCAATCGTTAATGAGAATGATACCGTATCAACTTATGAGATTGAACAGCTGCAGGCTTTTGGAGACAATGACAGACTTTCAGCAATTGTTGCTTCAATTATCGGAGCGGACCTTCTTATTCTGTTATCTGATATTGATGGTCTGTATACAGATGATCCAAACACTAATCCTAATGCAAAATTTGTTGAAACTGTATACGAGATTGATGAGAAGCTTATGGGAATGGGTAAAGATTCATCCGGCAGTAATATGGGGACTGGCGGAATGACAACCAAGCTTATTGCAGGAAAGATTGCAACACTGTCGGGGGCGGATATGATTATTACTAATGGTAATGATGTTGACAATATTATCAGGGTTATGGCAGGAGAGAATGTTGGAACATTGTTCTTAGACCACAGAGCATCTGATTTTGACCTGATGTCTCTTATAGATTAAGGCTGATTGAAGATTACTTGGACGACAACGGGAGGTCATACATGGATATTAAGCTGATGAGGAATTCGGAGAAGGGAATATTCTATTCTATTAATGACAGGCTTTTAATGCAGATAACAGATGATAATTATCAGTATCAGGGTCTTCAGGGAAAGAAATATTTTATTCTGAATGCAGCAACTAATGAAAAATTTGAAGTGGCATCGCAGATTAAGAAGTATAATTTCTGTAAGGTGAAATATGCATGCCTTGAAAGAAATTATATGTTCTTCACATCACTGGAATCAGTGACTGAAAGCCGTACACTTCTTACTGTATACAGGTTTATGTTCGATACTAATGAGAATGAGGCAGTATTCAGTATGGAGATAGATAATACTGATATATCTGATGGATTGAGATATTATATATTTGTTATGGATTCTAATTATTTTTTTGTTGAAAAGCTTGAAAAGAAAGGAAAACTTAAAGATATATTTCTCTATGATATTAATTCTGAAACAGATAATGACATGAGTGATACATTTGTGAAAAATACAGGTATATATAAGGTACTTCCAATAGGTGGAAACAATTGTGTCATAAAATTCGGGGCAGACAGACTTGTATCAGATGGAACAGGCGGTGAAGAAAAAATAGCTGTACTTAATGCTAAACAGTTTGTTTCTGAGATATCGTTTAATGGTCAGATGATAACTATGGAAGAACTTGATGTGTCAGATGAATCGACTACATTTCCATATATAAAAGCAGGTTCTGGAAAGATTATTTATTCGAAATATAATTTTAATAGTCAGTCAGAAGAAATCATTATATATGATGCTATAACAAAGGTTAAGCAGGTAAGACTTAATAATAATGTTGAACATGCAATGGATTTAAGTTTTACTTATATTATCAATGATATCCCATATTTACTTAAAAAAGTGGACAAAAGCACATGCTTTGTTAATCTTAATACACAGAAGCCAGAATACAGGCTTCATTCTGATATGAAATTCAGATATATGAAAAATGATATTGTTGTTATAACCCGTATGAGACATCGATTTTTCTTTATTAAGAAAGCTTCTGAATATATTGAAGCATATAGAATTTTGGATCTTCATCATCCTGTGCTTTCTACAAAGGCTGTGTATAACAGTTGTGCAGAAAGCGGAGATGATTTGATTATATTTACTAATTAGTGACAGAGGTTTGTATGGTTACAGAGAAAACATTAGAAAGAATTAACGAGCTTTATCATAAATCTAAAGCAGAGGGACTTACAGATGCAGAACTTGCTGAACAGAAGCAGTTAAGAGCTGATTATGTTAAAGCTTTCAGAGAAAACTTAAGAGGACAGTTAGAATCTATTAAGATTAAGAATCCTGATGGTTCTTTAATAGATGTCAAGGCAAGACATGATGAGAAGATGAAAAGACTGGCAGAGGAACAGGCAGAGAAAGGTAACTAGATGGATAAGAATGAAGTGCGTCAGCTTATTATGAACCGCAGACATGAATTGTCAGATGAAGATATTGAAATGCAGAGTGGACTTATAATTGACAGATTGAAAAAATCGGACATATATAAGACATCGGAAAATGTATTTCTGTATATGAGCTATAACAGGGAAGTTGATACATATATGCTTCTTTCGCAGTGCTTTATGGATGGCAAGAAAGTATATGCTCCAAAAGTTTTATCAAAGACACAGATGGAGTTTTATTGCTTATCTGATGAGAATGATCTTGTAAGTGGTTATATGGGAATTATGGAACCGTCTGACATCTGCGATAAAGCTAAGATTAGAGATGGACTTTTTATTATGCCGGGGCTTGCGTTTGATTATGATTTTCACAGAATAGGTTATGGCGGAGGCTTTTATGACAGATATCTATCGGAAGATAATACATTTATAAAAGCGGCACTTGCTTTTGATTTCCAGCTATTAGAGAGTGTTCCTTATGAGGAACATGATTTAAAACCGGATTATATTATTACACAGACACAGTTTATAAGGAGGGAGAATTGATGGAATCACTTGAACAGATTGGAATTAAGGCTAAGAAGGCATCAAGATATCTTGCTAAGCTTGGAATAGATGAGAAGAATAAGGCACTTGAGGCTGTAGCTGATGCGCTTGTTTCTAATGCTGAGTATATAATAGCAGCTAATGAGAAAGATCTTGTTAATGCTAAGACTAATGGAATGAAGCCTGCTCTTATTGACAGACTTACGCTTGATGTTAAGAGAATCAATGCAATGGCAGATGGAATAAGAGTTCTTACAGGTCTTGAAGATCCGGTTGGCGAAGTAACAGGCATGAAGAAAAGACCTAATGGACTTGTTATCGGAACGAAGAGAGTACCTCTTGGCGTTGTTGCAATTATATATGAGTCAAGACCTAATGTTACTGCTGATGCATTCGGACTTACTTTCAAGTCTGGCAATGCCTGCATCTTAAGAGGTGGAAGTGATTCTATTAATTCTAATATTGCTATTGCAGATGTTATTGCAAATGCACTTTCTGACAACGGAATTAATCCTGATGTTATTAATCTTATAAAAGATACAGACAGAGCACTTGTTAATCAGCTTATGAAGATGAATGATTACATTGATGTAATTATTCCAAGAGGTGGGGCAGGGCTTATTAAGAATGTTGTCAACAACAGTACAGTACCTGTAATTGAAACTGGTACAGGGAACTGTCATGTATATGTTGATGAATATGCTGATATTGATATGGCTGTCAAAGTTATATATAATGCCAAGACTTCAAGAATTGGAGTATGTAATGCGTGTGAATCACTGGTTATTCACAAGGCTGTTGCAAAGCAGGCAATTCCACTTATTGTAAATGCACTTAAAGAAAAGAATGTTGAAGTGCGTGGTGATGAATATGCAATGCAGTGTGATTCAAGAATTGTTCCGGCAAGTGATGATGACTGGGGAATGGAATATCTTGATTATATTATATCTGTTAAGACTGTTGACTCTGTTGACGAAGCAATAGAACATATTAATACATATAACACAGGCCATTCAGAGTCAATAATTACTAAAGATTACAATAATGCCAACAGATTTCTTGATGAAATAGATGCTGCATGTGTATATGTAAATGCTTCCACAAGATTTTCTGATGGATTTGAATTCGGATTCGGTGCTGAGATTGGAATAAGCACACAGAAGCTTCATGCAAGAGGTCCTATGGGGCTTAAAGCACTTACAACTACTAAGTATGTTATATACGGAGAGGGGCAGATAAGACAGTAAGATGTTTTATAAGTATGGGGTGTTTTTATGATTAGAAGAGATTTTGATTTAGAAGAAATGAAGTATTTTCTTCATCTTGTCGGACAGAGTACAGATGATTATCTTTATATACTGGATTTAACTAATGATAAAGCTGTTTATTCAAAATCAATAACTAATGTGTTTGCACTTGATTCAGAGGAATTTCCCAATGCTACGCAGGAATTGGTTAAAGTTGTTCATCCGGACGATATTGATATGCTGATGAATGATATAGAGGATGGAATGAATGGAAGAAAGAGCAGTCATAATTTAGAGTATAGATGGAAAACTGTGGATGGAGAATATGTTGCAATAAATTGTAGAGGACAGTATATAATAAGCCATGGAGCTATTTACCTTATTGGAAGAATATCGGAGATTGGGAAACAGAGCAGATTTGATAATAATACAGGACTTTACAGGGAAATTGTTCTTGAAAATGTATATAATGAATATGCTAAAACCAGAAATGCATCAGGTTTTCTTATGCTTGTTGGTGTAGATAATTTTAAAGAAATTAATGAAAAATATGGTGCAAAAACAGGTGATGAAGTATTGAATATTCTTATTGATTCAATAAAGAAATATATTGACACACCACTTAGAATATTCAGAATGCCTGGTGATGAATGTGCCATATTTATGCCATATTCCATGGAAAATGATATTGGACAGGCTAAGACACTTTATAAGAGAATAAGAAATCGTATTGACAGAGCAATTGAAAAAAGAAAGTATGATATATTTTTTACAATATCAGCAGGGGTTGCTGAATTTGATACAGAGAAAGACAGTTTTAATGAGTTGTTAAAAAATGCCAAATTTGCTCTTCATGCTGCCAAACTCAATGGCAAGAACCGATGTGAAATATTTGTTGAAACTGAGTATACAGAGTATATAGAAAAACTTAGTGTTCAGGATGAATTACGCAGATGTATAAGTGAAGGTTTTGAAGGATTTGAGTTATATTTTCAGCCAATATATAATACCGACGATGACAGTTTGTCAGGAGCAGAGGCTCTTATAAGATGGAATAGCAGAAAATATGGATTTATAGGTCCTAACACATTCATACCGCTTCTAGAGGACAGTGCACTTATTATTCCACTTGGAAGATGGATAATTAATACTGCTGCTAAGGCATGTAACAGATGGATTACCAGTATTCCGGATTTTGTTATGCATATTAATCTGTCTTTTGTACAGATTGTCAAAAGTAATATAGTTAAAGATGTATTAGAGAACATCGAAAGATACAGTGCAGCTAATAATCATTATGTATTTGAAATAACAGAAACTATAGAGATGGACCAGATACCAGCTGTTCAGAACGTATTTAAAGAATTTGTAAAGAATGAATTCAGATTCGCAATTGATGATTTTGGAACAGGATATTCAAATTATGGATATATGCGTGACAGAACATTTGATATAGTTAAAGTTGACAGGTCTTTTGTAACTGATATAGATAAACTTAAAGATAATTATCTTATGGTAAGTTTTATAATTAAGATGGCACATGAGATGGGATTGCATGTGTGTATTGAGGGTGTTGAAACAAAGGAAGAACTTTCATGTGTTAAGAAACTTGGTGCAGATTATATTCAGGGATACTATTATGGTAAACCGGTATGCCTGCAGGATTTTGAAGAACAGCACTTGAAAAGATTTGTATTAGGATAAGTATAGAATGGAGAATTGTAGATAATGCAGGAAGTTAATAACACCAGTGCACTTGAAGAACAGCTTTATTATATTGGAGAATGTAAGAAGTTTCTGGAAAAGAAAACAAAAGAAATAGGCAGACCGTTATATGCATGTGTACACACATTTGGCTGCCAGATGAATGCCAGAGATTCTGAGAAGCTTCTCGGGGTACTTAAAGAGATTGGATATCTTGAGACAGAGGATGAGGATAAGTCAGATTTTGTTATATATAATACATGTACTGTAAGAGAGAATGCCAACCTTAAGGTTTATGGACGTCTTGGACATCTTAAGAATGTCAAAAGAAAGAATCCGCATATGCTTATTGCAATGTGTGGCTGTATGATGCAGGAGCCTGATGTGGTCGAGAAGATAAGAGATTCTTATAAGTTTGTTGATATTGTTTTTGGTACATTTAATATATATGCAATGGCAAAGCTTATATATAACAGAATTACATCAGGAAGCCAGGTTATTGATATCTGGGAAAAGACAAAGGATATTGTTGAGGAGCTTCCTACAGAAAGAAAATTCCCATTCAAATCAGGTGTTAATATTATGTACGGCTGTAATAATTTCTGTACTTACTGTATCGTGCCTTATGTACGAGGAAGAGAGATAAGCCGTGAGCCTAAGGATATCATTATGGAGATTGAAAGGCTTGTAAAGGATGGTGTCAAGGAAGTTATGCTTCTTGGACAAAATGTTGATTCTTATGGAAAGACGCTTGACAATCCTGTATCATTTGCGCAGCTTCTAAGAGAGATTGATAAGATAGAGGGGCTTGAAAGAATCAGATTCATGACACCTCATCCTAAGGATATTGAGGAAGAGACTCTTGAAGTTATAAGAGATTCCAAGAAAATATGTAATCATATACATTTTCCACTTCAATCAGGAAGCTCAAGGCTTCTTAAGCTGATGAACAGAAAGTATACTAAAGAGCATTACTTAGAGCAGGTTGATATGATAAGAAGAATACTGCCTGATGTTTCTATTACAACTGATATTATTGTTGGGTTTCCAGGAGAGACAGAGGAAGATTTCGAGGATACTATCGATGTTGTAAAGAAAGCAAAGTTTGATAGTGCATATACATTTATATATTCAAAAAGAACAGGTACGCCTGCTGCCAGAATGGAAAATCAGGTGCCTGAGGATGTTGTTAAGGACAGATTTAACAGACTGCTTGCAACTGTCAATGAAGTGTCACATGAGCATATCAGAAGATATGAGGGCATGGATATGAAAGTCTTGGTTGAGGGTAAAGATGACCATGAAGAAGGTTTTGTTACAGGCAGAATGACTAATAATATTCTTGTACATTTCGCAGGGGATGAATCACTTATCGGACAGATTGTTACAGTACATCTTGACGAATGTAAAGGATTTTACTATATGGGCAGACTTATCGAGGATTAATCAGGGAGTAATATAATGGCAGAGTATTCACCAATGATGCAGCATTATCTTGCTACTAAAGCAGAGTACAAGGACTGCATACTTTTTTACAGACTTGGAGATTTCTATGAAATGTTTTTTGATGACGCTTTAGTTGTCTCTAAGGAACTGGAACTTACATTAACAGGAAAAGACTGTGGACAGGAGGAACGTGCGCCTATGTGCGGCGTTCCTTTTCATGCGGCAGAAACTTATATTAACAGGCTTGTTTCTAATGGACACAAGGTCGCAATATGCGAGCAGATGGAAGACCCTAAGCAGGCAAAAGGCATTGTCAAAAGAGAGGTTATAAAGGTTGTAACACCGGGAACTAACTTAAACAGTCAGGCACTTGATGAAACTAAGAATAATTATCTTATGAGTATTGTTTATCTTGGAGATGTGCTTGGTGTTGCTATTGCAGATTATTCAACAGGTGACTTCTTTGTAACTGAGATTGAGACAGGTGCGGAGCTTATTGATGAAATTAATAAGTTTGTTCCGTCAGAGATAATACTTAATGAGTATTTTGCAATGAGCGGAATAGACCTTACATTTATATCAGAGAAGCTTTCCATATCAGTGTCAACACTTGAAAACTGGTACTTTGATGATGATTCCTGCAAGGCAAAGTTAAAAGAACATTTTCATGTAAATATGCTGGACGGACTTGGAATCAAGGATTATCCGGTAGGAATTGATGCTGCGGGAGCACTTCTTATATATCTTACCCAGACACAGAAAAGCGATATGTCGCATATTACAAGCATTGTGCCTTACACAACAGGCAAATATATGCTTATAGACAGTTCATCAAGACGAAATCTTGAGCTTGTTGAGACTATGCGTGAAAAGCAGAAAAAAGGCTCGCTTCTGTGGGTACTTGATAAGACCAAGACTGCAATGGGTGCAAGAGCGTTAAGAAATCTCGTGCTGCAGCCACTTATTAACAGAGATGAGATCATAAGAAGACAGGATGCGATAGAGGAGCTTTCTGATAATGCAATTGACAGGGAAGAGATTCGTGAATATCTTGGCCCTATATATGACCTTGAGCGAATCATGACTAAGATTAGTTGTAAGTCGGCTAATCCAAGAGATTTAATTGCATTTAAGAATTCCCTGGAGATGATACCTCACATTAAGAATCAGATAGGACATTTTAAGTGTGATGTATTCAGACAGTGTTTTGAGCAGATGGACGACTTAAAAGACTTATATAATCTTGTTGACACTGCAATTATAGATGATCCTCCGATTACAATGCGTGATGGCGGAATGATAAAGGACGGCTTTTCAGCAGAGGCTGATGAGCTTCGTAATGCCAAGATTAAAGGAAAAGAATGGCTTGCAGAGCTTGAAAGCAGGGAGAAAGAAAAGACAGGAATTAAGAATCTCAAAGTTAAGTATAACAAGGTATTCGGATATTACCTGGAGGTTACTAATTCATTTAAAAACCTTGTTCCTGCTGAATGGGTACGAAAGCAGACTCTTACCGGTTCTGAAAGATACACTACAGATGAGTTAAAGCATCTTGAAGATATTATTCTTGGCGCAGAGGATAAGCTGTACTCACTCGAATATGATTTATTCTGTGAAGTCAGGGAGCGCATAGCGGCAGAGGTTGTAAGAATACAGAACACTGCCAAGGCTGTTGCAATGATTGATGTGTATGCTTCACTTTCTGTTGTTGCAACACAGAATAATTTCGTAAGACCTAAGATTAATGAAAAAGGTATTATAGATATTAAGAACGGCAGACACCCTGTAGTTGAGAAGATGATTTCTAATGATATGTTCATTGCCAATGATACTTATCTTGACAATGGAATGAACAGAATTTCAATTATCACAGGTCCTAATATGGCTGGTAAATCTACATATATGAGACAGACGGCACTTATTGTGCTTATGGCACAGACAGGCTCTTTCGTTCCAGCTGATTCAGCAAATATATGTATTGTTGACCGTATATTTACACGAGTCGGAGCATCTGATGACTTAGCTTCCGGGCAGTCAACTTTCATGGTTGAGATGACAGAGGTTGCCAATATCTTAAGAAATGCAACTCCTAAGAGTCTTATAATTCTTGATGAAATAGGAAGAGGAACAAGCACATTTGACGGATTGAGTATTGCATGGGCTGTTGTTGAGTATATTGCCAATACTAAATACTTAGGAGCCAAGACACTTTTTGCAACACATTATCATGAACTTACTGAATTAGAAGGAACTCTTGACGGAGTTAATAATTACTGTATTGCTGTCAAGGAAAACGGTGATGATATTGTTTTCTTAAGAAAGATTGTAAAAGGCGGTGCTGATAAGAGTTATGGTATTCAGGTTGCGAAGCTTGCAGGAGTACCTGATGTGGTTCTTAACAGGGCTAAGGAGCTTGTTGTGGACTTAAGTGATGCTGATATATCACAGAAAGCCAAGGATATTGCACAGTATTCAAAGAAACTTGACAAGATGAATGACAAGTACAGAAAGGTTAATGACCTTGAAGTTAAGCAGATGTCTCTTTTTGATACTGTTAAGGATGATGATATAGTAACTGATATAATGAATCTTGATATAAGCAATATGACACCTATTGATGCACTGAATACGCTTTATAAGCTGCAGGGAAAAGCTAAGAACCGCTGGTAAAACAGGGAGGATTGTATGTCAATAACACTTTTAGACCAGAATACGATTAATAAGATTGCTGCAGGAGAGGTCGTCGAAAGACCTTCTTCTGTAGTTAAAGAACTTGTTGAAAATGCTATAGATGCCGGAGCAACTGCGATTACAGTTGAGATAAAGGAAGGTGGAATTTCATTTATCAGGGTTACTGATAATGGAAGTGGTATCAATAAAGATGAGATTGAGATAGCATTTAAAAGACATGCAACAAGTAAAATTAAATCAATTGAAGATCTTATGGCTGTTTCGTCTCTGGGCTTCAGAGGTGAGGCACTAGCGAGTATAGCTGCTGTATCACAGGTTGAACTTATTACCAAGACTGCTGACAGTCTGAGTGGTGTGCGTTATACAATTGATGGCGGAGTACCAGGTGAAGTGGCAGAAATAGGCGCTCCGGAGGGAACTACATTTATTGTAAGAAATCTTTTCTATAATACTCCTGTTAGAAGAAAGTTCTTAAAGACAGCGACTACCGAGGGAGGATATATTGGTTCGCTTGTGGAATATCTGGCACTTTCGCATCCTGATATTTCGTTCAGGTTTATAAGTAATAACCAGAATAAGCTACATACATCTGGTAATATGAATCTTAAGGATATAATATATAATGTGTATGGCAGGGATATAACTAATAATCTGTATGAAATCAGCGGCAAATCGCAGGATATTGAGGCTTCTGGTTTTATTGGCAAGCCTATGGTTGTCCGCGGAAACAGGACATATGAGAATTATTATATCAACGGCAGATATATCAAGAGCAGTATTATAACTAAGGCTATAGAGGATGCCTATAAGGGCTTTATAATGCCACATAATTATCCGTTCAGTGCGATACATTTTAAGATTAATCCCGCAATTATTGATGTAAATGTACATCCAACAAAGATGGAACTGCGATTCTCGAACAATGAATATATATATAATTTTGTATATGATACATGTTTAAAAGCCCTTAATTCAAAAGAACTTATAGCAGAAGTTTCTGTGCCTGACCCTGTTGCAGTTAAAATGCAGGAAGCACCTGTTGTAAAAAACGTTATGCCAGATATTAAGCTGCCAGAGAAGAATGTTTCGGATAGTATGCCATGTAAGACAGACACAAAATCTGCAGAGTCTGCAAATGCAGAAATTAAGCCGAAAAGACTTCCGGAGCCATTTGAAATTAAGGGTTCTCTGCAGATGGTTAAAGAAGATAAAGTAAGATATGAAGCTGTGACAAAATCTGAACCACCAAAGCAGATGAACCTTTTTGAGAATAAGCTCCTTGATGAGAACAGCCGTAACAAATACAGAATCATAGGGCAGCTGTTTGATACTTACTGGCTTATTGAATTTGAAGATAAATTCTATATGATGGATCAGCACGCAGCGCATGAGAAGGTGCTTTATGAAAGAACGATGAATAAGCTTCATGATAAGACAATTGGAACTCAGATGATTCTTCCACCTATTGTACTGTCACTTAACATGCATGAGGAAGAAATATACAAGGCTAATCAGGATATATTTAAAAGATTAGGATATGAAATAGAAGAATTCGGCGGCAATGAATACAAGGTTACAGGAATTCCTGCCGGACTTCCTAAGATGGATTACAAACAGCTCCTTATTGATGTTCTGGATGGACTTTCTGAAGAAAGTGCCAGCAAAGATCCTGATATTATTACTGAAAAGGTTGCAAGCATGTCATGTAAAGCGGCTGTAAAGGGCAATAACAGACTGTCATTTAATGAGGCATTTGAACTGATGGACGAGCTTATGAAGGCAGAGAATCCATATAACTGTCCGCACGGCAGACCAACACTTATTATGATGAGCAGATATGAGATAGAAAAGAAATTTAAACGAATAGTATAGAGGCTGATATGAAGAAAGAACCTTTAATAATACTTACAGGTCCGACAGCAGTTGGAAAGACTGAACTTTCCATTGCACTTGCAAAGGCGGTAAATGGTGAGATAATAAGTGCCGATTCCATGCAGGTATACAGATATATGGATATCGGAACTGCCAAGATAACAAAAGAAGAGATGCAGGGGGTTAAGCATTATCTTGTTGATGAGATTGAGCCTTCAGATGGCTTTGATGTGGCAAGATTTAAGTCTATGGCAACAAATGCAATACAAAAAATCCGTGAGAATGGTCATATTCCTGTAGTTGTTGGCGGAACCGGATTTTATATACAGGCACTTTTATATGATTCTACATTTGAAGATGATGAAAGTGACTATGAATACAGGAATTATCTTCAGGGGATTGCTGATACTAAGGGTGCAGAGGTGCTTCATGATATGTTAAAGGAAGCTGACCCTGAATCTGCAGAGACAATTCATGCAAATAATGTCAAAAGAGTTATTCGTGCACTTGAATTTTATAAGACGACAGGCAGAAAGATATCAGAGCATAATAATGAGCAGAGAGCTAAAGAGTCGCCTTATAATTTTTGTTACTTTGTTCTTAATGATAAAAGAGAAATTTTATACGACAGAATAAACAGGCGTGCTGATATAATGTTTGACAACGGACTGCTTGATGAGGTAAAACATTTGTCGGACATGGGGCTTGTAAAGGACGATGTTGCCATGCAGGGAATCGGATATAAAGAGGTGTTCGATTATCTTGAGGGCAGATGTGACGAGGCAGGTCTTAGAGAGATGATTAAGCAGGATACAAGACATTTTGCAAAAAGACAGCTTACATGGTTTCGGAGAGAGCCGTTGGTTACATGGGTGGATTTTTCCCAGATACGAAGAGAAGATGCACTTTCGTATATGCTTGAACAACTAAAAGAAAAGGAAATTATTTAATTATGAGAGAAATGTATAAAAATATGGGAATCTGTGATGAGGTGTATGATTATTGCGACAATATAATTAAGTCGCTTCATGACAGATTTGAAGAGATAGATAAGAATGCAGAATATAACCAGATGAAGGTTATAAAGGCGATGCAGGATGAAAAGGTTGCCGAAATGCATTTATCAGGAACAACAGGTTATGGTTATAATGATGACGGTAGAGATACTCTTGAGAAAATATATTCAGATATATTTAAGACAGAGGATGCACTTGTAAGACCACAGATTATCTGCGGAACTCATGCGTTAAATGTAGCTTTATCATCTAACTTAAGACCAGGTGATGAGCTTTTATCACCGGTTGGGAAGCCATATGATACAATGGATGAGATTATCGGTATAAGACCGTCTAAGGGAAGCCTTGCAGAATATGGAATTACATACGCACAGGTTGACCTGCTGCCAGATGGTGGTTTTGATTATGAGGGTATTAAGAATGCAATCAATGAAAGAACAAAGCTTGTAACAATCCAGCGTTCCAAGGGATATGCTTCAAGACCAACACTTTCAGTTGAAAGAATTGGCGAGCTTATAAGTTTTATCAAAAGTATCAAGCCAGATGTTATATGCATGGTTGATAACTGCTACGGTGAATTTGTTGAAAGAATTGAGCCTTCAGAGGTTGGCGCTGATATGATAGTCGGTTCACTTATAAAGAATCCTGGTGGCGGACTTGCTCCATGCGGCGGCTATATCGCAGGAAAGAAAGAATGTGTTGAACAGGCAGCTTACAGATTATCTTCACCGGGGCTTGGAAAAGAAGTCGGTGCAACACTCGGTGTAAACCAGAGCTTTTATCAGGGACTTTTCTTATCACCTGTAGTTGTTGCAGGTGCGCTTAAAGGTGCTATATTTGCTGCAAATGTATACGAAAAGGCAGGTTTTGTAGTAAGACCTGATGGAAGTGAGCCAAGATATGATATTATTCAGGCAGTTGAACTTGGAAGTGCAGACGGGCTTCTTGCTTTCTGTAAAGGAATTCAGGCTGCAGCACCTGTTGACAGCTTTGTTACACCAGAACCATGGCCGATGCCAGGATACGATTCAGACGTTATAATGGCTGCCGGAGCCTTCGTTCAAGGCTCATCAATAGAGCTTTCTGCTGATGGTCCGTTAAAAGAACCTTATTCTGTATTCTTCCAGGGGGGACTTACATGGTATCATGCCAAACTTGGAATTATGATGAGTGTTCAGAAAATGTTTGAAAAAGACCTTATAAAGCTTTGATTGAATTAATATTTGTGTTATAATGTATTGGAGTATGGATTTTTCCGTACTCCAATTTATGGTTAAAGGATGAAAATCTATGAGTAATATTTCTAAATATAAGAACGGCTGGCTTTTATGGCTATTCATTCTGATAGGCATTGTGCTTGGCGGTCTTATTGCAGAACTTACTGCCAGTGTGCATGCACTTAGCTGGCTGTCTTATGGACAGAGTTTCGGGCTTGACAATCCGCTGGTATTAAATCTGGGAGTACTTGTAATAACATTTGCACTCCAGATTAAGATTACTATTGCCAGTATAATAGGAGTTATACTTGCAATTATTATTTACAGATTTATTTAATCTGACTGCTGTTTAATTTATGGTCTATGAGAATATAATAACAGGTGTGGAGGAAGAAAAACTGCTTCCTTACGAAAAATGTCTTGAGTATGGTGCATCATCACTTGATAATGCTGAACTTCTGGCAGCGATTATAAGAACAGGAACCAATGGTTTAAGTTCTATCCAGCTTGCAGAGAAGTTACTGGAGAATGCCGGCAATCTTAACGGTCTTTATGGTATGTCCGTTTCAGAACTTATGCAGATTAAGGGTATAGGAAAGGCAAAGGCTGTCCAGATATGCTGCATTCTTGAACTTTCAAGAAGAATTGCAAAGCAGAAGGCTAGAGAAAGACTTGACTTTTCGAATGCTGAAACTATTGCAGAATATTATATGGAAGATATGAGACATCTAAAGAGAGAACATCTGGTTCTTGTAATGCTTGATAACAGATGCCGCCTTATTAGAGATAAGGTGATGTCTGTTGGAACTTCTACTGGTTCAATGGTTTCTGTAAGGGAAATATTTAAGGAGGCACTTGACAGCAGGGCAGCTTCGATAGTTATCCTGCATAATCATCCATCAGGCAATCCATCTCCTAGCAGAGAGGATATGAAGGTTACTAAGAATATTATGGAAGCCGGTAGAATTATTGGTGTTGAGCTGTTAGATCATATTGTTATAGGAGATAATTCTTATTTCAGTTTTAAACAAATGCAATACATTAATTAACAATTAAGAAAGGAATTAAGACATGGGTAATGCATACGGAATTGATATAGGCACAAGTAATTTTAAAATGTGCTGCAGTGATAAGGATAAGATACTTAATGAAAAGAATATTATAGCTATAGCTAATAAAACAGAGATTTTAGCTTTTGGAGATGAAGCATATGAAATGTATGAGAAAGCTCCAGAGCATATTGAGGTTTCTTTCCCGGTTAAGTTTGGTGTGATAGCTGATATTGAGAATATGCAGACACTTCTTTTTAACTTCTTTAATAAGATTAATGAAGGAAAGAAGATTACCGGATCAGATTTCTATATTGCTGTACCAACAGATGTAACAGAAGTAGAGAAGAGAGCTTTTTATGAATTAGTTGTTGATTCAAAAGTAAAGGCAAAGAATGTTTATGTAGTTGATAAACCTGTTGCAGACGCTATAGGTGCAGGCCTTGATGTAACTAAGTCTAAGGGTATTATGATTGTTAATATCGGAGCAGAGACAACTGAGATTTCAGTTCTTTCTTTAGGCGGAATTGTTATAAGCAAGGCTGTTAAGATTGGTGGTAATAAGCTTGATGACTGTATTATAAGTAATGTAAGAAAGGCTTATAATCTTGTTATAGGAAGTAAAACTGCTGAAAATTTAAAGAAGCAGTTAGGAAGTGCAGTTCCTGTTTCAGAAACATTTGCACCTGGCTTTGGAAGGAATGTTTTATCAGGTCTTCCTGTAAGTGTTGATATTTCTTCCGATGTTGTATATCAGGCTATAATTGATTCATTACATTCTATTATGGATGCTATTAAGGTTATACTTGAGAGAACACCACCGGAACTTGCAGCTGACATAATCAAGGATGGTGTTTATTTTACAGGAGGAACTGCACAGATTAACAATCTTGAAAAGTTTATCAAAGATGAAACTAATCTTAATGTCAATATTGTTGAACATCCTGCAGAGAGTGTTGTAAGAGGTCTTATGGGAGTTGTATCTAATCCGGAATTTGCTAAGGTTGCATATACTCCTACAGAGAAAAATTTTGATTAAAAGGCAGGTTTTAAGATGAGAAAGAATATTTCTTCACTTATGACTTCGAAGAATATTCTCATTGCACTTACGGTTTTGTGCTGTTTCTTTATTGGTACGAGCTTTTTTACAGATACGCTTACCAAGCCTCTTAAAAAGTGCGTTTCAATGGTTGTAGTTCCGGTACAGAAGGGTATGAACAATATTGGATTCTGGGTTTATGATAAATACCAGACACTTCAGGAGATATCAGTTGTTCTTGATGAGAATAAGAAGCTTCAGAGTCAGGTTGATGATCTTACAGAAGAGAATAACCAGTTAAAACAGGATTCTTATGAACTTAACAGACTTCGTGATTTATATGAGCTAGACCAGCAGTATGCAGGTTATTCGAAAGTTGGAGCCAGGGTTATTGAAGTTACTACAGATAACTGGCATTCGTCATTCAAGATTGACAAAGGAACTGACGATGGTCTTAAAGTTAATATGAATGTTATTGCCAGCGGAGGGCTGGTAGGAATTATTTCTGAAACAGGAAGTAATTATTCTATTGTTAAGACAATTACAGAGAATAACAGCAATGTAAGTGGAATGCTTATAGATACTAATGAAACATGTATTGTTCAGGGAGATGTTGAACTGATGGATACAGGCATGATACGCGTATCACATTTTAAAAGTGATGTTGTTGTAAGAAATGGCGATAAAGTTGTTACTTCTAATATTAGTGATAGGTATCTGCAAGGAATTCTGATTGGGTATATTAAGGATGTTAAGCTGGATTCTAATAATCTTACCCAGTCAGGATATATTGTTCCTGCTGTGAATTTTAATAATTTACAGGAGGTTCTGGTTATAACACAGCTTAAAGAATAAGTGTTTAGGACAATTTATTATGAAAAGAAAGATAACAGAATTAATTATTATATTGTTTTTCTATATCATGCAGGTTTCTGCAGCAAGAGTAATATCAATTGCTAATATTTCACCAAACTGGCTTATTATTATGCCTGTATTTTTTGGCTTCTTCTGTGGTAAGAATGATGGAATGTTTGCAGGATTTTTTGCTGGAATTATGTATGATTTGTTCTATTCCGGTTTGTTCGGATTTACAGCACTTATTTTTATTTACATAGGATATTTTTCGGGATTTTTTTATCAGAAGTACGAGGTAAGGGAAGTTCTTATCCCTCTTGCACTTGTGATTACAGCTGATTTTGGATATGGATTCATATCATATATTGGTAATTTTCTGCTTCAAAACAGACTTAATGTTGGATTTTTTATGTCACGCTTTATATTGCCGGAGGTTGTTTATACAGCTCTTGTTTCATTACTGATATATCATCCGATACATTATTTTTGTATTATAACGGAGCAAGGAAAAGAGAGAAAGAAGAAGGGTAAGATTGATGAAGGAAGTATTTGAGTACATTATAAGTCTTCTTAAATCCAGAATTTTTCCTATGATTCTTGTATTTATTGTTCTGATTTCTGTTCTTGTTCACAGATTGTTTGTTCTTCAGATAATAAATGGAGATTCATATGTCGAAGACTTATCAAGTTCTATACAGAAAGATATGAGTGTTGCGGCTGCAAGAGGTCGTATATATGACCGTAATGGTGTACTTCTTGCATATAATGATTTGTCATATGCAGTCAAGATAAGCGACTCTGGAAGATATTCAGATAATGCAACTAAGAATGCAACAATTAATAATTCTATAAACAAAACATTACAGATTATCGAAGATCATGGAGATACATATTCTAATGATTTTCCAATTATTTATAATAACGGACAATTTACTTATAATGTTGAAGGAACGTCTCTTTTAAGATTTTTAAGGGATTCTTATGGAACTGAATCAATTGCAGCGTTAACTGATGAACAGAAAGCTACTTCAGCTGAGAATATGTTTAAACGTCTTTGTGAGACATATAGCATTAATTATGAAGAATTTGGAATAGAACATTCATTAATGATGGTAAATCTTCGAAGATATATGGCTGCCAATTCGTATAACAGATATCTTACATTTATTATTGCAAATGAGGTATCTGATGAGACAGTTGCGGCAATATTAGAAAATAGTGATGACCTTGTCGGTGTCACCGTTGAAGAACAGTATATCAGAAGATATGTTGACAGTGTATATTGTTCACAGATACTTGGCTATACAGGAACTGTATCTAACGCAGAGCTTGAAGAACTTGGTGAAGGATATGAAAGCAATGACATTGTAGGTAAATCTGGTATTGAAAAAAGCATGGAAAGTGAGTTATCTGGTGTTAAAGGTGAAAAGTCTGTATATGTTGATACTGTAGGAAGAATTACAGAAGTACTCGATGAGGAAGCACCACAGGCAGGACATGATGTATATCTTACTATTGATATTAATCTTCAGAAGTCAATATATCATGCAATAGAAGATGAAGTAACTAATATTTTTATGCAGTACTTTACGCCTGGAAGCAATAAAATAACTTATAATAGTTCAGGTGATGTTGATACTGTATATATAACTGCTCAGGAAGCTTATTTTGCACTTATAGATAATAATCTTGTTTCTTTAAAAGGGATTCAGGAACAGAATACATCTAATGAAGCTGATATATACAGCCAGTTTGAAGCTAAGAAAGCTGAAACACTTTCATGGCTGAGGGAAGAACTTATATCTGGTAATACAGCTTATGGAAAGCTTTCAGAAGAACAAAAGCTGTATATATGGTATATATATGATCTTTTAAGAAGTGAGAATATATTCAGTCTTGCTAATGTTGATACAAGTGACAGTGTTTATTATGACTGGATATATGGCGATTCAACGAGCCTTTCGCAGCTTCTTACGTATGGAATATCAAAGAACTGGATTAATATGTCATCTCTTACATCTGAAAAGTATACAAGTCTTCAGGAATCATATGATGTACTTGTTGATTATGTTATATCAGCACTTGATACAGATACTGCATTTTTTAAGAAAATGTATAAATATATGATTAATGCAGGCAGCATATCAGGGAGACAGGTATGTATGTTATTATATGAGCAGGGTGTACTTGATATGAATGCAGATGATTCGAAATATCAGTCTCTCGCATCGGGAAGCATGGGGGCATATGAATTTATGTCATATGTTATCTCTAATAAGATTATTACTGTTGGACAGCTTGCACTTAAGCCATGTTCAGGTTCTGCGGTTGTAACTAATCCGGATAATGGTGATGTTCTGGCTCTTGTTTCTTATCCAAGCTATGATAATAATAAATTATCAGGAACAGTTGATGCAAAGTATTACAGTTCACTTGTTAATGATAATGCAAGTCCTCTTCTTAACAGAGCAACGCAGTCTTTTATAGCCCCAGGTTCTACTTATAAGCCATGTACAATTATTGCAGGTATTGATAGTGGGATAATTTCTTCATCTACAACATTTAACTGCTCTGGTGTGTTTGATAAGGTTACACCATCCCCTAGATGTTGGCAGAAATGGGGACATGGAAGTGAGACACCTGTAACTGCCATAAGAGATTCATGTAATGTTTATATGTATAATGTCGGATACAATCTTGCATGTAGCAAGAATGGTTCGTATAATAGCACTTATGGTACTAACATATTAAAGAAGTATTCTGATATGCTTGGTCTTTCAACAAAGACCGGTATAGAGATAGAAGAGGGTACTCCGGGAGCATCTTCGCAGAATGCCATTGCATCTGCAATTGGTCAGGGTAACCACAGATACAGTACTCTTAATCTTGCCAGATATGTTACTACACTAGCAACATCAGGCACATGTTACAATCTTACGCTTATTGATAAGATAACTGATTATGATGGCAATGTTATTATGGAAAATCATGCTGAGGTTAATAATCAGGTGGAGCTGAGTTCTGATATATGGAATACCATTCATACAGGAATGAATCTTGCTGCTGGAACGTATTCAGCATTTTTACCATTAAAGATGCCAATTGCAGCTAAGACTGGTACTGCACAGGAAAGAACAACAGATCCTGACCATGCTACATTAATATCATATGCGCCATATGATAATCCACAATACTGTATGGCAGTGCGTATTCAGAATGGTTATGCTTCAGGTAATGCTATAACACTAGGTTCAGAGATTTACAAAATGCTTTTTAATATTAATGATTAATATTGTTTAATGATTTACTAAAGAAATAACTAATATGAGATGAGAGGTGAATGTTTTGGATAATTCGGTAATGATCAAAGGAAGTAGTAGTGGAATTACAGTATTTCTTGATAGTGAAATGGCTTTTGAGGATTTATTAAAAAGTGTTTCTGAAAAGTTCAAGAGTGCGTCAAAGTTTTTTAATAATGCTAATATGGCGATTTCTTTTGATGGAAGAGATTTATCTGCTGAAGAGGAAAAAAGAATTCTCAATGTGATATCAGATGTATCTGAGCTTAATATTGTATGTGTTCTTGATGAAAATAACAATATGAAGGAAATATATGAAGATGCTGTTAAGAAAGCTATTGCAAGTGTTGATGTATCAGAGCCGGTTGTACAGCCTGTAAATGATATGGTATCTGATCCTAAAACAGCGTGTATGTTTTATAAAGGAACGCTTCGCTCAGGTCAGGTATTTGAATCTGACGGAAGCGTTGTGGTATTAGGAGATGTCAATCCTGGAGGCAAGGTTGTTGCAAAAGGCAGCGTTATTGTACTTGGAAGTCTTAAGGGCAATATATTTGCAGGTGTAGATGGTAATGAGAATGCATTTGTTGTTGCACTTGAGATGAGTCCTATGCAGATTAAGATAGGCGAAATAATTGCCAGAAGCTCAGATGCAGGAACCAAGATAACAAAAGGCAGAAATAAAACTAAAGTTATTGAACCAAAGATTGCCTATGTATATGATCAGAATATTTATATTGAAGATTTAGAGCAGAATGCTTTAGATGACATATGTTTAGATTAATTTGTTATATTTTTAAAAAATAGTTGATTTAAGAATAAAAATCTCGCATAATTAATATATTGCGATTTATTAAGAATTATTAATGGAGGTTTAATATGAGTGAAGTTATAGTTGTAACATCAGGAAAGGGCGGAGTAGGTAAGACTACAACCACAGCTAATATTGGTACGGGCCTTGCTAAACTTGGAAAGAAGGTCGTTATGATTGACACAGATACAGGCCTTAGAAATCTTGATGTTGTATTAGGACTCGAAAACCGTATTGTATATAATCTTGTTGATGTCGTTGAAGGTAACTGCCGATTAAAGCAGGCTATGATTGCTGACAAGAGATGTCCTAATCTGTTTCTTTTACCAACAGCACAGACAAGAGATAAGTCAGCTGTGACACCTGAACAGATGATTAAGGTTATTGATGAAATTAAGAATGATCCTGAAGGATTTGACTACATAATTCTTGATTGTCCTGCAGGGATTGAGCAGGGATTCCAGAATGCAATTGCTGGTGCAGACAGAGCTTTAGTTGTTACTACACCAGAGGTTTCTGCTATCAGGGACGCTGACAGAATTGTAGGACTCCTTGACGCTCACGGACTTCAGAATCATGAAGATTTAATTGTAAACAGAATCAGAATGGATATGGTAAACAGAGGCGAGATGATGTCTATTGATGATGTTAATGATATTTTACAGCTTAATGTTATTGGAGCTGTTCCAGATGATGAAAATATCGTTGTGGCAACTAATAAGGGACAGCCACTTGTAGGAGATGATTCTCTCGCAGGACAGGCATACATGAATATCTGCCGTAGAATTACCGGTGAGGAGATTCCATTCCTTGATCTTAATGGTAAGGGAGGTTTCTTTAAGAAGCTTTCTTCACTTTTTAAGAGTGATAAGAAGAATTAATATGTATTATAATAAGTCACATATGGCTTATTCAGGGAGGGATTAAATATGGGATTACTTGATTTATTTAAGAAAAAAGGTTCAAGTGATGTAGCTAAGGACAGATTAAAGCTTTTGCTTGTTTCTGACAGAGCTAACTGTTCACCAGAGGTTATGGAAATGATTAAGAATGATATTATTAAAGTCATTTCAAAGTATATGGAAATTGATACAGATGGTCTTGATATTCAGATTACATCAACGGAATCTGATACTAACAATGGCTCTGTACCAGCAATTTTCGCTAATATTCCAATTAAGGATATGAGAAACAGCGAAAAGTAATAAGGGTTTTATTATGTTAAAAAAATATAAATTGCGTTCATACAACTTTATATTGGTATTTATTCTGATTGTAACATCAGTATTTGCTCTTGCTGTGGTTAATAGTGCCAACAGTGCATATACAGTAAAGCAGGGGGCAGGTATTGCAATATCGTTTATAATAATGATTATTGTTTCATTTATTGATTATAATTGGATATTAAAGTATTACTGGATATGGTATGCAATAGTTACTATTATGCTTATAGGTGTTCTTACAGTGTTTGGACATGGTTCACATGGAGCTACCAGATGGTTTAAGATAGGACCGGTACAGTTGCAGCCATCTGAATTTTTAAAGCTGGCACTTATTTTGTTAGTTGCAAAACTTGTTGCAGCAAATAAAGAAAAGCTTAATTCAATTAAGTTTCTCTTATTAATAGCATGTCTTACATTGTTTCCTATATTACTAGTTGCATTACAGCCTAATCTTTCAACAGCAATACTTTTGACACTTATTGTCATTGCTATGCTTTATTGTTCAGGAGTAAGCTATAAGATTTTTGGTATTGCAATTCTTGTTGCAATACCGGTTTTATCAGCATTTCTGATATATGTTGTATCAGTTGAACACCCAATCCTTATAGAGGATTATCAAAGAAAACGAATTGTTGATTTTATTGAAGGTAAGTCAGAAGAAGTTGATATGAATGATGCAGGAACATATCAGCAGGCATATGCTGTTCAGGCTATTGGTTCTGGTCAGCTTTATGGTAAAGGTCTTAATAATAATGATACTTCTTCTTTAAAGAATGCCGGATATATTGCAGAAGCCCAGAATGACTTTATATTTGCAGTAATAGGTGAAGAATTAGGCTTTACCGGAAGTTGTATTACAATTTTTTTATTGTTTCTGATTGTTCTGGAGTGTATAATAGTAGCTGTGAGAGCAAGAAATTTTGAAGGAAGGCTGATATGTTGTGGTGTAGCAATATATATTGGATTTCAGACATTTATTAATATAGGTGTTGTTTCATGGATACTTCCTAATACTGGAGTTCCATTACCTTTCTTTAGTTGTGGTATCACATCTTTACTTACATTATTCATAGCTATGGGCATTGTACTCAATGTAAGTCTGCAAAGAAATGTTGAAAGAGATGATGATATGTTTGCAGATGATTTCAGAGGATAGCTTTTATACATTTTAATTTATACATTAGGGGGAAGCTTAAATGAACATTGGTTTAATAGCACATGATTCTAAGAAAAAATTAATGCAGAATTTCTGTATAGCATATAAGGGTATTCTTAATAAGAATCAGCTTTTTGCTACAGGTACAACAGGGAGGCTTATTGAAGAAGTTACTAATTTATCGATACATAAGTTTCTTGCCGGACATCTTGGTGGTGACCAGCAGTTATGTGCACAGATTGAACATAACCAGATAGATCTTGTTATTTTTCTTAGAGAGGCAGAGAATCCTTTAGCACATGAACCGGATTCTGATAATATATGCAAACTTTGCGATATGTATAATATTCCATTGGCCACTAATCTTGCAACAGCAGAATTGCTTGTTAAATCTCTTGAGAGAGGCGATATGGAATGGCGTGAAATTTATCAGTAGAATAATTAAAATAATAAAAGGTGATATTCTGCCACATAATAGTGGAAGAGTATCATCTTTTATTTATTGTCAATCTTTTCTTAACTTGACAATGTTTCTTGCAGAACGCTTGTTTTCTTCTACAATCTCTGCATAATGCTTCCGTGTAGTATTAACATCTTTATGTCCTAAAACATCAGCAACAAGATATATATCCTGGCTTTCCTGATATAGATTAGTACCATAAGTACTTCGAAGCTTATGTGGGGTAATATGCTTTACAGTTGTAACAGTCTGGGCATATTTCTTAACAAGAAGTTCAACGGATCGCACACATAGGCGCTTCTTTTTGGCTGATATGAATAGTGCATTCTCATGTCCTTCATCAGGCGTTAAATTCTTTCTTTCTTCAAGATAATTAAGAAGTGCTTCACGGACTTCGTCACCAAAGTATACAAAGCTTTCAGAGCCACCTTTTCTTATAACTCTGATTCTGTCATTATCAAAATCCACATCATTAATATCTAATCCAACACATTCTGATACACGGATACCAGTTCCGAGCATAAGTGTAAGGAGAGCCAGATCACGCGTCTTAAGCTTTTCATGGCTTTGTAGCTGTGTTTTGGTAAGCTTATTGCCAGATTCCACATTATCAAGAAATTCAGCTACCTCATTAGGCTCCATTCTTATAATAGCTTTTTCATGAATTTTAGGCATATCAACCTTTATAGTCGGATTCAAACTGATTATTTCATAACGGCAGTAATATTCATAAAAACGTCTTAGAGCACATAATTTACGCTTGGCAGCACTTTCTGAGTTCGTTATATCACGACCGTTCTTCTTATATAACTTTACATGTCGTAAGTATCTGGTTATATCTGTACCATCTATTTTTTCTAAATCCTGTGGTTTAAAGTCTTTCATTGCATATGAACTGAACTTAGGTATGCATTCAATGAGAAATTCAAAGAAACCTTTAATATCCATTGCATAGGCAACTTTAGTTCTTGGCTGCTTATTAAATTCAAGACTATCAAAATACTGTGTACAGAAATCCGGTAATATATCAAGTAATTCATTAAGCTTTTTCTTGTACTTGATGTTTTGTTGTTCTGAGTATGTTTTTTCAGCCATTAAGAATACCTCCCGTTACTTGTAAATCACATTGCAATATAAGTATATCACAGAAAATACGCAGATTT